>Ga0224534_1000001_pt1 | contig 452495 bp, 448 predicted proteins | sample 714E12024metaG_FD_172012 | JGI IMG/M metagenome (GOLD analysis project Ga0224534, IMG submission 172012) | Peat soil microbial communities from Stordalen Mire, Sweden - 717 E1 20-24 | ecosystem: Environmental > Terrestrial > Soil > Wetlands > Peat | place: Sweden: Norrbotten County, Stordalen... | reverse complement strand
AACAACTGGAAAACTGGCTGCACGAGTACAACTTCCACCGCCCCCATGCTAGCCTCAAACTAAACACCCCCGCTTCCCGCGCAGGTCTGAATCGGAACAACCTCTTGACGCTCCACACCTAGGGAATGGAGCCACCGAAGGTTTTTGGCTGGATTAAGGGTGGGCCACCCGCCTGGGGGTCATTCTTCTCTGTAGATTCTGCACCAACTGGCTTGAAGTTCCTTCCAACGTAGACATAGACCTCTTCCAATTTAGGGCCGCATTTGACGGTGCGTCTGAAGGGTTGTGGGTATGTGGTTCCTTTTCCATCCTCAAAAAACAGCTGCCCTTTTATCTCGAAGAGGAATTTTGACTGCTCATACAACCCCACTTCTTTGCCATAGAGGTTGATGGGCAGGAAACACATGAATGCGTTTCCCATTGATGGTTCAAACGGGGGTATGAATGTCTCTTCATCGATCTCAAATGTTTCACATCTACCGCCGCTGGTAACCTGCGCCATAACGCGTTTCAGCGAGATGGGAGCAGAGGTTCGATTGTATAGAAAGAATGTGTATTGCAGGCTTAGGAAGTCCTTCAAGTCTCCTGATTCGCTTCTTGGCTCCGCCTCGTGCAGCTTCCACGAGCCAATGTCTGCCCATTGGCGCAATCCAAAGTTCTGCAAATTAACTTGCAGCCTGATTGTCTTCCAGGTCACCTTGAGAAGCCAGACCTGAAGCGCGCCGACAATGACGAGTCCTAGGTTGAAAATCCAAGGGCCCCAATCGAAGAGAACGCTTGATAGCGGCTTCGTCACAATACCGGGAGTCTATCAGATTGCTTCCATTTGAGTCGGGCAGTTGTGGCTCCGCAAGCTACGACGTCGTGCTCCAGGCCGACTCATTATGCGAGTGAACCAAAACGGACAGCGCGATCCACACGTTGATATCAGGAAAATATGAGGTCATGCGGGTTCTCGTCCACGGGGAAGAGAGGTCCCCGCTTGCCGGTGCCCGTAATAAGAGGACCGGTTACCGGCCTCCCCTTTTTAGGCTCCGCATAGGTCTGCTCGACCGCCCTCACGATGAGAGAGCGGATGGAGACGCCGGAGGTCCGGGAACGCTCTTTCAGCCGCTCGTGCAGCGTTTGCGGTAGCTCGACAGTGGTTCGGGCTGGCATGAGATCATTATGCCACAAATCACATCTCAGTTGTGTTTGCCTTTCCACTCGGCGTAGGGGCCCTGGAAGTCTTCGATGCCGTCTTCGTGGAAGACCCAGAGGCGGGTGGCTACTTCGTCGATCAGGTCGTGGTCGTGGGTGACTAACAGGACCGTTCCTTCGTAGCGCTGGAGGGCGATGTTAAGGGCGTTGATGGCTTCTAAATCTAAGTGGTTAGTGGGCTCGTCGAAGATGAGGATGTTGGGCTTGGTGAGGATGAGCTTGCAGAAGGCCAGGCGGGCTTGCTCGCCGCCGCTGAGAGCTTTGGTCTGCTTGTCGCCCTCTTCGCCGCTGAATAACATCTGGCCGAGAATGCCGCGGATGTCTTCAACGTGGGCGGCGGGGTTCCAGCGATGGAGCCACTCGGCGACGGTGAGGCCGGGCTCGATGCCCGTATCGATAGTTGCCCCGACGTCCTGCGGGAAGTAGCCGATCTGGGCTTCGTGACCCCAGAAGACGGAACCGGAGTCCAGAGTAAAGTCCTTGTCGGCGAGGCCAGGATAGTTATTGAGCAGGCTCTTGAGCAGCGTGGTCTTGCCTGCGCCGTTGCGGCCCATGAGGCAGATTTTTTCGCCGCGCAGCGCCTTGCAGGTAAAGCCGTCGAGAACCTTGTGGCCGCCGTAGAGCTTGGTGAGGTGCTTGAATTCGAGGACGTGCTTGCCGCTGGGGCGGAGCTGGTCGAAACGGATGTAGGGGCGGGCGATGTTGGAGCGGGCGAGGTCGTTGGTCTGCAGGCGCTCGACCTCCTTGCGGCGGCTGGTGACCTGGGAGGAGCGGGTTCCGGCGGAGAAGCGGGCGATGAACTCGTTGAGCTGCGCGATCTTCTTCTCGCGCTGGGCGTTTTGCGATTCAAGCGTGGAGCGGATCTGCGTCTTGGCCATCACCATCTCGTCGTAGCCGCCGGTGTAGGTGATGATGGTCTCGTAATCGATGTCGGCGGTGTGGGTGGTGACGCTGTTGAGGAAGTGGCGGTCGTGGGAGATGGCGATCAGCGTGCCGTCGTAGGTGTTGAGGAAGTCCTGGAGCCAGTGAACGGAGTCCAGATCGAGGTAGTTGGTGGGCTCGTCGAGGAGCAGGGCCTGGGGCTTGCCGAAGAGAGCCTGGGCCAGCAGGACGCGAACCTTTTGGCCGCCCTGGAGTTCGCCCATGCGGCGCTCGTGGAGAGAGTCGGGAATGTCGAGGCCCTGAAGGAGAATGGCGGCGTCGCTCTCGGCGGTGTAACCGTCCTCGTCGCCGATGATGCCTTCCAGCTCGCCCAGGCGCATTCCGTCGGCGTCGGAGAGTTCGGACTTTTCATAGATGCGGTCGCGCTCTTCGAGGGCGGCCCAGAGGGGGCGGTTGCCCATGATGACGGTGTCGATGACGCGATAGGCGTCAAAGGCGAACTGATCTTGCCTCAGGACGCCGAACTTGCGCGGGCGGACCACCGTGCCCTTCTGCGCATCGAGATCGCCGCTGAGGATGCTCATGAAGGTGGTCTTGCCGGAGCCGTTGGGTCCGGTGAGGCCGTAGCGGCGGCCGGGGACAAAGCTGACGCTGACATCCTCGAAGAGGACCTTCGAGCCGTAGCGCATGGTGACGTTCGAGACGCTGAGCATTCTTGTTCTGGTTCCTATGTACGGGCCGCAGTTTGGTATCGGCGCCGGTGGGCCGGATAGAGCTGGGGTTGAGTCATGGTTTGGGGCGCGCGCAGGGCAAGCCCGGAGAACTTCTGCTCTTCCAGTTTCTCATAAGGACGGGTACAGGCCTGCGTGGTTTCCCACCCTTTTCGCAAAGTGCGCGAAAAGGATGGGGCACGGAAGCATTTGTGGGGTTGGAAGAGGCGCCCGAAAAACTATCCAAAGATGGCCATGACGGCGCGGTTGACGACGAAGGCGGCGCCGTAGGCCAGGACGAGCATGTAGAGGAACTGGATGGCGGGCCATTTCCAACTGTTGGTTTCGCGGCGGACGACGGCCATGGTGGAGGTGCACTGCATGGCGAAGGCGAAGAAGATCATCAGGGCCAGCGCGCCGCCGAGGGTCATGTCGTGATGGAGGGCGGTTTGCAGGTGCATGGCCTGGGTGGCGGGGTCGGCGCCGTAGAGGGTGCCCATGGTGCTGACCATCACTTCGCGGGCCAGGACGCTGGAGAGCAGGCCGATGCCGATCTTCCAGTTGAAGCCGAGAGGGGCAATGGCGGGCTCGATGAAGTGGCCGAGGCGGCCGATGAGGCTGTCGGCGAGTTCAGGCGCGGAGATCGCGCCGCCCGGAGCCTGAACCACCGGCATGTGGGCCAGTACCCAAAGAGCCAGAGTGACGCAGAGGATGATGGTTCCGGCCTGGCGCAGGAAGATGCGCGCGCGGTCTATCAGACGGAGGGCCAGGGAGCGCAGGGTGGGCATGCGGTACTGGGGCAACTCAAGGATGAACGGCGTCTCGCTGGACTTGAGGATGGAGCTTTTCAGCAGCCATGCGGTGGTCATGGCCCCCACAAAGCCGGCCACATAGAGGCTGAGCATGACGATGGTGCGCAGGCCGAGAAAGCCGTGCAGGTAGACGATGTTGGGGATGAAGGCGGCGATCATCAGCATGTAAACCGGCAGGCGCGCGGAGCAGGTCATGAAAGGCGCGACCAGAATGGTCGCCATCCGGTCACGCTTGTTCTCGATGGTGCGCGTGGCCATGATGGCCGGCACGGCGCAGGCGTAGGCCGAGAGCAGCGGGATAAAGGCCTTGCCGTTGAGCCCGGTGGTGCGCATGACGCGGTCGGCGATCAGGGCGGCGCGGGACAGGTAGCCGGTGTCTTCGAGGATGCCGATGAAGAGAAAGAGGAGCAGGATCTGGGGCAGGAAGACGAGCACGGAGGAGATGCCCTTCCATGCGCCGTCGAGGACGAGCGACTGAAGCCAGCCGGCGGGCAGGAGGGGGCGGATCAGGTCGGCGGCGCGGGCAAGGATGTCGCCAAAACCGTCGGAAAGCGGCTGGCCGATGGAGAAGACCACCTCAAAGACGCCGACGACGACGAGCAGAAAGAGCAGCGGCCCCCAGATGCGGTGCAGCAGAATGTTGTCGATCTTGCGGGTGTTTTCGACCGAGAGCGGGGCCTGATAGCCAGTATTGCGGCTGACCTGCGCGGCCCAGGTGTGGGCGCTGGCGGCGTTGCCGACCACGGGCAGCGTCAGCCGTTGTTCGGCCGCGTGGAGGCCGTGCCGGTTGAGGAAGAGCGGGACGGCATCGAGGCCGGTGGCGCGCGTGGCGCTGATCTGGGCCACGGGCGCGCCCAGCTCGCGGGCCAGCTTGAGCGAGTCCACCTGTCCGCCGCGGGACTCCATCAGGTCACTCATATTGAGCAGCACCAGAGTGGGCAGACCGAGCGCGAGCACCGGCGCGGCCAGCATCAACTGGCGGGTGAGGTGGAGGGAATCAAGGACCAGCAGCACCGCGTCGGGCTTGGGCGTGCCGGGCATTTTGCCGCGGAGGACATCGACGGCGACGCGGGCGTCTTCAGAGTACGGGGTGAGCGAATAGACACCGGGCAGGTCGATGAGGGTGAGGTCGGGGCGGCCCACGCCGGCCATGAGGCCCATGCGCTGCTCGACGGTGACGCCGGGGTAGTTGGCGACCTTCTGGCGCAGGCCGGTCAGCCGGTTGAAGAGAGTGGACTTGCCGGAGTTCGGCGGTCCGATCAGGACGACGGTTTTGAGCGCTCCGAGAGGCGGCGGGGCGGCGGGTGGCGAAAAGACCGGGGTTTCGCAGCAGGCGCTCATCGGGAGGCCTCGATCAACTCGGGAACTTCCGCATCCGGGATTTTGGGAGCGTTGGCGCCTTCCGTCCCGGGCGCCCGCACACGGATAGCCTCCGCGGTTTCGTGGCGCAGAGCAATCTCCATGCCGTCAACGCCGTATACAGTGGGGTCGCCGGCCGGCGCGCGGCGCAGGGCGGTCACCAGCGCATCGGGGACAAAGCCCATATGCATCAGATGGTTCTGCACGGATTCGGGCAGGTCGAGGGCCACCAGCACCCCACTCTCGCCCACATTCAAATCGCTCAACATGCTCAACCGCCGGACTCCGATGGGCCGCCGAAAGGGCAACAGCCTAAAACTACGACCGGAATGGTCGTAATTCAGTATACGACCATTGCTGCCTGGGCCGCAAACGCCGGTTTTCTCTTCTTCGGTGACGCGCATACGCAGGTCTCGATCTCTGGAGGGGGGGCTGGCGTAGACTCACCAGCCCCTCCCAGCCCCCAGGCCCCCTGTGGCTCAATTCATCGGAACGATGAGCTGTTTTTATCAGCGGAAACGTATAGGTGATGTGATCCAGATCACTTTTGATGTGCCGGGATCAGATGCAAGGTGAAATACGTGAGGAATACAAATGTTCCTTGCGCCGAAGTGGATTGGGGGCGCGCGCTCCAGAGTAGAATCCATTTTGGGAAACTGGAGAAGCGGGGGAAACAATGCAATATCGCAGTTTTGGAAAGCTCGATTGGAAGGCTTCGGCGCTGGGTTTCGGCTGCATGCGCCTTCCCAGCCTGGATGGGAAGCAAAACACCGCCAACATCGACGAAGCCGAAGCGCTGCGCATGATTCGCCACGCTATCGACAACGGAGTCAATTATCTCGACACCGCCTACACGTATCACGAAGGCCAGAGCGAGGTAGTGGTGGGCAAGGCGCTCAAAGACGGCTATCGGGAAAAGGTCAGGCTGGCCACCAAGCTGCCGGTCTGGCTGGTCAATGGCCCGGCGGACTTCGACAGGTTGCTCAACGAGCAGTTAGAGAAGCTACAGACGAGTTATATCGACTTTTACCTGCTGCATGCGCTGAGCCAAAGCCGCTGGCGGGATATTGTTCTGAAGCACAAACTATTGGATCGGGCCGAGGCCGCGCTGGCCGATGGGCGCATCCGGCATCTCGGCTTCTCCTTTCACGACGAGTACGAGGGCTTCGAAGAGATCGTCAACGGCTGCGATCTATGGAGTTTTTGCCAGATTCAATATAACTACATGGACACGGAGAATCAGGCGGGGACACGCGGCCTGAAACTGGCGGCAAGCAAGGGCCTGGCCGTCGTGATCATGGAGCCGCTGATGGGCGGCCGGCTGGCCGATCCGCCAAAGGATGTGCTGGAAGCCATGGAGAGCTTTCCCGCGCGGCGATCTCCCGTCGAGTGGGCGCTCGAGTGGCTCTGGGATCAACCGGAAGTCTCGGTTGTTTTAAGCGGCATGAGCAACATGACCCAGGTGGAAGAGAACCTGCTCTCTGCCGATCGCTCGCGCATCGGAGCTTTCAGCCAGGCGGAGCAGGCGCTGATCGCCGAGGCCAGGGAAAAATACAGCGTGCGCATCGCGATTCCTTGCAGCAAGTGCAGCTACTGCATGCCCTGCCCCAACGGCGTGAACATCCCCGGCAACTTCGACATCTTCAACTACGCACACTTGTTCGACGACGTAGCGGGCGCTCGCTTCAAGTATCAGGTCTTTCTCACCGAGGAACAGCGCTCCGGCTCCTGTCTCGAATGCGGCGCATGCGAAGAATTGTGCCCGCAAAAGATCGCGATCGGCGAGTGGATGCCCAAGGTAACCGAGCTGCTGGCGTGAGCGAGCTCACGCTACCGTCGCACGACCTCGAAGCATTGCCATTTTCCTTCCCATCATCCTGGCTCAGCCGAACAAGTCTGAGTGCGATCCGGTACGGACAAGGTAAAGGTCGTCGCCGTCGATCTTGTAGAACAGGAGCCAATCGGGTTCGATGTGGCAATCGCGATGGTGTTCCCAGTCGCCGCTCAGAGGGTGGTCTTTGTAGCGTGGCGGCAAGGGGTTGCCTTCGATCAGGAGCAGAATCAGCACGCGCAGCTTCGACATATCTTTCCCGCGCCGTTGAGCCAGTTTGACATCGCGCCGGAACTTGGCGCCGCTGATTGGGTTGCGCACTTTCAGATCCCCAGGTGCTCAAACAGCGCGTCGGCTGTCTTGAAGCGCTTTCCGTTGCCTTGATCCGCCGCCCGCATGGCTTTGACCGTGGCTGTGTTGGGAACCCGCACCTCGAAGGGCAGGGCCTTCTCCGCCGCCACGCGGACAAGCAACATACGCACCGCATCGGATACGGACATACCCATTGCGGCCAGCGTCTTTGCGGCATCTTCCTTCACCTTTTCGTCCACCCGGATATGAACCATCGTTGTCGCCATGGCGTGAAGCTCCTGCGATACATTGTATCTCAAGTTCTGCTGCTTACGTCAACATTCCCTCGGGGGCTAAAGCCCACGTTGATTGTGATGCTCATATGGCGCGGCTAAAGCCGCGCTCTTTCAAAGCAGGGGCTTATTCAAGGGTTCCTTAATCGCACAATCTGGGATTCGGTCCCCGTCGTGTGCCTTGCATCACAGCGGCTACACCCCCCTCGGCGGCGAGACTTATGTAGCGGCTGTGTTGCGCCCGGCCGCGCTATGAGGCAAAGCGAATGAGTGAACAGAAAATGGTTATTTTGGATGGGAACGAGGCGGCTGCCTCGGTGGCCTATCGACTCTCCGAGGTTGTTGCGATCTACCCCATCACCCCCTCGTCGCCGATGGCCGAGTGGGCCGATCAGTGGCGCTCGGAGGGGAAGAAGAATATCTGGGGCGCATTGCCCATTGTGGAAGAACTGCAGAGCGAGGGCGGCGCGGCGGGCGCGCTGCACGGTGCGTTGCAGGCAGGGGCGTTTGGGACCACGTTCACGGCCTCGCAGGGCCTGCTGCTGATGATTCCCAACATGTTCAAGATTGCCGGCGAGCTGACCCCGGCGACGATGCACGTGACGGCCCGGACGCTGGCCACGCATGCGCTGTCGATCTTCGGCGACCACTCCGACGTGATGGCCTGCCGGTCGACGGGCTGGGCCATGCTGTGTTCGAACTCGGTGCAGGAGGTTGCCGACCTGGCGCTGGTGGCGCAGATTGCCACGCTTGAATCCCGCATTCCTTTCATTCATTTTTTCGACGGCTTCCGGACCTCGCACGAAGTGGGCAAGATTCTGCCCATCAGCGACGAGACCATCCGCGCGCTGCTGGACGACAAGTACATCATTCAGTACCGCCAGAACGCCCTCAGTCCGGACCGCCCGATCATTCGCGGCTCGGCGCAGAATCCCGACGTTTTCTTCCAGGCTCGCGAGGCCTGCAATCCCTTCCACGCCGCGGTTCCCGGCATCGTGCAGCAAGTGATGGATCGCTTTGCCGCGCAGACGGGCCGCGCGTACCACCTGTTCGACTACTACGGCGCGCCCGATGCGGAGCGGGTGATTGCCATCATGGGCTCCGGCGCCGAGGCCGCCGAGGAGGCCGTGGATTTGTTGAACAAGCAGGGCGAAAAGCTGGGGCTGCTCAAGGTTCGCCTGTACCGGCCCTTCGACGCGAGCGCCTTCCTGGCCGCGCTGCCCGCCACGGTGAAGTCGATTGCCGTTCTCGACCGCTGCAAGGAGCCGGGCGGCACCGGCGAGCCGCTCTACATGGACATCGTGACCGCGTTGGCCGAGAACGCCGACACGCTGCCTTTTGCCGTGAAGCCGACGGTGATTGGCGGGCGCTACGGGCTTTCATCGAAGGAGTTTACGCCGGCGATGGTGAAGGGCATCTTCGACGAGCTGACGAAATTTGAGCCGAAGAACCACTTCACCATCGGCATCGACGACGACGTGTCGCACACCAGCCTGAGCTACGATCCCGCGTTCTCCACCGAGGATCCAAAAACGGTGCGCGCGCTGTTTTATGGCCTTGGTTCCGACGGCACGGTGGGCGCCAACAAGAACTCGATCAAGATCATCGGCGACAACACGCCGAACTTTGCGCAGGGCTACTTCGTCTACGACTCGAAGAAGTCCGGGTCGATGACGACGTCGCACCTGCGCTTCGGACCCAATCCGATCCGGTCGAGCTACCTGATCACGCGCGCCAGCTTTGTGGCCTGCCACAACTTCAGCTTCCTGGAAAAGATGGACGTGGTGGAAGCGGCGATGCCGGGCGCGGTGTTCCTGCTCAACTCGCCCTACCCGGCGGCCGAGGTCTGGGACCATCTGCCCAAGACCACGCAGCAGGAGATCCTGAGCAAGAAGATCGAGTTCTATGTGATCGACGGCAACAAGGTGGCGCGCGAAGCCGGGATGGGCACGCGCATCAACACCATCATGCAGGCCTGCTTCTTCGCCATCAGCGGCGTGCTGCCGCGCGACGAGGCCATTGCGCAGATCAAGAAGGCCATTCAGAAGACCTATGGCAAGCGCGGCGAAACGGTGGTGGCGAAAAACTTTGCCGCCGTGGATCACGCGCTGGCGCATCTGGAGAAGGTTGAAGTTCCCGCTGCCGTCTCATCGGAATTCGATCTGATTCCGTCGATCAGCGGCAAGGCGCCGGAGTTTGTGCGCGACGTGCTGGGCCAGATTGCCGCGGGTCACGGCGACCTGCTTCCGGTGAGCGCGATTCCTGCCGGCGGCGCATTCCCCACGGGGACGGCGCAGTGGGAGAAGCGGAACATCGCGCAGTTCATCCCCGTGTGGGACAAGGAGCTGTGCATCCAGTGCGGCAAGTGCGTGATGGTTTGCCCGCATGCGGTGATCCGCTCGAAGGTTTACAGTGCGGAACTTGGAGATAAGTCGCCGGCGACGTTCCAATGGGCCAAGCCCAAGTGGAAGGGCATGGAGCAGGACCGCTATACGCTGCAGGTGGCTCCCGAGGATTGCACCGGTTGCGCGGTCTGCGTGGATGTATGCCCGGTGAAGAGCAAGAGCGACGCCAGCCACAAGGCCATCAACATGGCGCCCCAGGCGGCGCTGCGCGAGGCAGAGCGCGACAACTGGGAGTTCTTCCTCGGGCTGCCCGAGGCGGACCGCACCAAGCTGTCGCATACGCAGGTAAAGGATATTCAACTGCTGCAGCCGCTGTTCGAGTTCTCCGGCGCGTGCGCGGGCTGCGGCGAGACGGCGTACATCAAACTGCTTACGCAACTGTTCGGCGACCGGCTGTATATTGCCAACGCGACGGGGTGCTCGTCCATCTATGGCGGCAACCTGCCGACCACGCCCTATGCCAGCAACGCGCAGGGCCGCGGGCCGACGTGGGCCAACTCGCTGTTCGAGGACAACGCGGAGTTCGGCTTCGGCATGAGAATCGCCCTCGACCAGCAGAAGATATTTGCCGAGACGCTGGTGACGCGGCTGGCGCCAGCGATCGGCGATGAACTGGTGACGGCGCTGCTGAGCGCTTCGCAAAAGACCGAAACGGAGATCAGCAAGCAGCGGGAGCGCGTGCTGGCGCTGCGCGAGCGGCTGGCCGGCAACGAGTCGTCCGATGCGCGCAACCTGCTGGCCATTGCGGACACGCTGGTCCGCAAGAGTGTTTGGATTCTGGGCGGCGACGGCTGGGCTTTCGACATCGGCTTCGGCGGACTGGACCACGTGCTCGGCTCCGGCAAGAACGTGAACGTGCTGGTGCTGGACACCGAGGTCTACTCGAACACCGGCGGGCAGATGTCCAAGGCCACGCCGCGCGGCGCGGTGGCCAAGTTTGCCGCCGCAGGCAAGCCGAACAGCAGGAAAGACCTGGCCATGGAAGCCGTGAGTTACGGTTCCGTCTATGTGGCGCAGGTGGCGCTGGGCGGCAACGACAGCCATGTGGTGAAAGCCTTCCAGGAGGCCGAAGCGCACGAAGGGCCGTCGATTATCATCGCCTACTCCAGTTGCATCGCGCACGGCTACGACCTGGTGCATGGGCTGGAGCAGCAGAAGCTGGCCGTGCAGTCCGGCTACTGGCCGCTGATGCGCTACAACCCCGCATTGCGCGAGACGGGCAAGAACCCATTCCAGCTCGACTCGAAGGCGCCGTCGATCCGGCTCAAGGACTACGCCTATCGCGAGGCGCGCTACACGATGCTCGCGCGCGGCAACCCGGAGCTGGCCGCGACGCTGCTCAAGGAAGCGCAGGACGACGTGGAGCGGCAGTGGCGCGTCTACTCCGGCCGCGCCGCGATGGCGGGCCGCGGCGAGACGCCGCACATCGCTCCCCCGGAGAAGCCTGTGGCTCCCCCGGAGACGGAGACAACAAATGAAGCACGGAAGGAAGAACAGGTAGCTGCGTCTTCCGGAGGTACGAAATGATCGATTTTTCAACGCAGTATCTTGGTTTGAAGCTGAATGGCCCCATCGTGGTGTCGTCCACTCCGCTCTCGGAGTCGATCGACAACATTCGCCGCATGGAGGACGCAGGCGCGTCGGCGATCGTGCTTACGTCGCTTTTCGAGGAGCAGTTGGAGCTTGAATCAAAGGCGCTGGACGAAGACCTCTCGCGCGGCACCGAGTCCTTCGCCGAGTCGCTCGATTATCTGCCCGATCTAAACGACTATCGGATGACGCACGAGGTCTACCTGGAGCACCTGCGGCGCGCCCGGGAAGCAGTGAACATTCCGATCATGGCCAGCCTGAATGGCGCCACGACCGGCGGCTGGGTGCGGTTTGCCAAGGACATGGAACAGGCCGGCGCCCACGCCATCGAACTGAACACCTACGCGCTGGCGACGGACCGCAGCCAGACCTCCGCCGAACTCGAGATGCAACTGCTCGAGCTGGTGGCCGCCGTGACCGTCGCGGTGAAGATTCCGGTGGCCGTGAAGCTCTCTCAGTCGTTCACCAGCGTGCCGCACTTGGCCGCGCGGCTGGAGAATGCGGGCGCGCGCGGCATAGTGCTCTTCAACCGCTTCTACCAGCCGGACTTCGACATCGAGATGCTGGAGGTGCGGCCGATGCTCCACTTCTCCAAGCCCTCGGAGTTGCTGCCCCGGCTACACTGGGCGGCGATTCTCTACGGGCACCTGAACATCGACCTCGCCATCACCGGCGGCATTCACTCCGCCGAAGACGTGCTCAAAAGCATCATGGCGGGCGCCGGCATTACCATGATGGCTTCGGCGCTGCACATTCACGGCATTGAGCACATCGGCCGGGTGTTGGCCGACGTGCGCTACTGGCTGGAGAAGCGCGAATATGCCTCGCTGTGGGAGACGCGCGGTTGCCTCAGCCGCCGCTCCGTGCCCGACACATCGCCGTTCGACCGCGGCAACTACATCAAGACGCTCAGCTCGTATAGCCTGCGCCAGACGGTGGCTGCGTTCTAGGACTGCGCGTCCAGCGAATCGCCCAGGTCCCAAAAGCGGGACCTGGGGCACCCGGCCACCGGCCAGAGCGGAGTCTAATAAAATCAGCAGATCGCTTGCTTGGCAGGCCTGATCCTGTTAGTATGTTGTAGCCATGAAAGCCATCCTAGCACTGATTACTCTTGTAGCTTGTTTTTTTGGCGCGGGTTCCGTCATAAGCGCCCAGCAGCAGCCAGCAGCCTCGCACGACGTGAGCAGCAGCGGCACAGGGCAGCCCGCACTGTCTTCGCAGCCTGCCAGTAAGGCGTTGATTTACGTTTACAGACCCGGGAGTATGGTTGGCGCGGCCAACCACCCGATGCTCTTCGTCAACGACGATTTCTTGGCCGATCTGCACAACTCTGAATACGCATCACGAGAGGTGCCTTCGGGTACGGTGATTTTTTCCTTTCTTCCCAAAAGCACCGTCGACGTCACACTTTACCAATCACTGGCCAACAACTTGGCAAAGAAGAAGAAAGAAGTGCTTCGGATTGAGGCTGAGCCGGGAAAGTCCTATTACTTCATGTGGTCTTACCGCGGGTTCGGCGGCTTCCATCCGTTGAAGCAGGTAGACGAAGCGACCGGAGCCAAAGACATGAAGGGACTTCATCCTGCCAAGAATTGATGGCCGTATGCACAGAGCCCTCAGCCCCGTTTGAGCCCTAACGTTTGACACAAGTCAACGACGTAATCGGTGCTGGGCGCCCCAGCTCTCGCCGGGTGCTCGAGGTTCCGCTTTTCGAACCCGGGATCATTGAGCGCATAGCACCCGCCATTTTGCGCCCTGGAATCCCTGTCAGTCGGCAACCGGCAACGGCTTCCCTTGCTCGAAGAACTCCCGATGCTTCTCAGCCGAGCCATTGCAGCACTATCTCTTCGATCAGGCGGCAGGCCTCGGGAAGAGCGGCGGTCACGGAGTCGCTGAACTCTTCGCCTAATTCTGTCGAACCGGCGCCGATGGTGAGAAGCTGAGCATTCAAGGGCCGGGAATCGTAGAGTTCGCGGCTCAGCGCGAGCAGTTCGGGCGCGCCCAGGTGATGGGTGGCCAATCCTTGAGTAGCGGCGGCTGGATGGACGGGGATGAGGCTGACCGATCCGGGAGCGGACTCGACGGAGCAATCGATGAAGAGAACGGAGTGGGTGCGGGCGATCTCTTCGGCGAGTTCGGGAGTCCATTGCTGGCGGGAAACGACGCGCACATCGGGTTCCGAACGAAACCTGTTTTCAGCCCATTCAGCGAGCCACGGGCCGACGCCGTCATCGCTGCGCAGCGTGTTGCCGCAGGCGAGAATGAGGCATCGGGCCTTGGGTTGATTCATCAAATCACTCTGGTGACTGTAATGTATCCCACCTTAGCCGCAAGAACAAAGACGCGACGAGAGCGGGGCTTCCAGTTTCGTGGTTTCCCACCCTTTCCGCAGAAAGAAGCGGAAAGGATGGGGCACGGAGAGTCTCTCGGGCCGGATTACCTAGCGGACGAGCTGGTCGACGACCTCGCCATCAGCAGAGACCAGCGTGAGAACTAGAGGCATTTGACCGAAGGCATGCGAGGAGCAACTGAGGCACGGGTCGAAGGTGCGAATGACAGCTTCGACGCGGTTAAGAGCGCCCTCGGTGAACTTGCCGTCCTTCACGTAGGCCTTGGCCGACTGAAGAACGCCCTTGTTCATGGCATTGTTGTTCTGTCCGGTGGCGATGACCAGGTTAGCCCAGGTGATGAGTCCGTTTTCGTCCACTTTGTAGTGGTGCATCAACGTGCCGCGAGGAGCCTCGGCCTGGCCCGCGCCCTCCAACCGGTTCACACCGGCAATGGCGCGCACGTGCTTGTCGAGGATGCGCGGGTCGGCGAGGATCTGCTCGATCTTCTCGATGCCGTAGAGGGCCTCGATGAGCCGCGCGTGATGGTAGTGGAACGAACTCTGCACGGGTCCGGCAGCCAACTGCTTGAACTCGACCAGCTCCTTCTCGGCCAGCGGGGTGCCCATGGACTTGACGATATTGAGCCGCGCCAGGGGGCCCACGCGATAGCTGCCCTGGGGATAGCCGAGCGGCTTGTAATAGGCGAACTTGGTGTAACTGTAAGGCTCGACGGCCTCGCCGATCACTTCGGTGTACTTGCTGGCGGTGATGCCGTCTTCGATGATCGCGCCCTGCGGATCGATCAGCCGCGCCGCGCCGTCGGTGAACTCGATCGACTCGTCCTCATTGATCAGGCCCATGTAGTTGGACGGGAAGTTGGCGAAGACTTCGATCTCCTGCTTGAAAGTGCCGGCGATCTGCTTGTAGGCGGTCAGCGCCAGTCCGAGGTTGGCATAGGCCTCGGGCAGCATGGCCAGAATCTCGTCGCGGTGAGCGGCGCTGAGCGGCTCGGTGACGCCGCCGGGCACCACCCACCCCGGATGGATGCGCTTGTTGGCCAGCAGTTCGATGATGTGCTGGCCGAAGCGGCGCAGGCCGATGCCGGCGCGGCCCAGATCGGGCCTGGCGGCCAGGACTCCAAAGATGTTGCGCGCCTTGGGATCGGATTCCATGCCCAGCAACAGGTCGGGCGAGGAGAGATGGAAGAAGCTCAGCGCGTGGGACTGGACCATCTGGGCCAGATTCAACATGCGCCGCAGTTGCGCGGCGGTATGCGGAATGCGGACCGACATGATGGCCTCGCAGGCCTTGGCCGATGCGATCAGGTGGCTGACCGGGCAGATGCCGCAGATGCGCGCCATCAGGCTGGGCATCTCATAGTACGGCCGGCCCTCGGAGAACCGTTCAAAGCCGCGCACCTGGGTGACGTGGAAGTGCGCGTCCTCCACTTCGCCCTGGCCGTTGAGTTGGATGGTGATTTTGCCGTGCCCTTCGAGGCGGGTTACGGGATCGATGGTGATGGTCTGGCTCATGGGGCAGTCTCCAAATGCGTTAAGGCGTGTTTCATGAGTGGCTCAACAGACGCCGGTTCCAATCCCGCAGGGGCTAAAGCCCCACGTTTTCCGGTCCTCTTCGGCACGACTGAAGTCGTGCCCTGACACAAGGCGGCCGTTTGAAACATGGCTCAGGCTCCAAAGCGGGTGAGGGCTGGAATATCCAGCGGCGCACCGGTTAGCAGCGCGGTCAGCGCCGTGTGAAATGTGTCGGCCGAGGGCGGACAGCCGGGAAGAAACACGTCCACGTTCACAAACTCGTGGATGGGACGCACGACCCTGAGCAGCTTGGGGACCACGACGCAGGGGATCTGCTGCTGGGCCGTGGCGTTCTCAATGTATGCCCGATTCAGGATGGCTTCCGGGCCGATGGGGTTGCGCATGGAGGGCACGTTACCTGCCACTGCGCAGTCGCCTATCGCGATCAGCATCTTGGAGTGGGCGCGAATCTTCTTGATCTTCTTCTCGTCGTCGACCGAGGCTACTGCTCCCTCGACGAGCGCGATGTCCACTTCGGCGGGGAACTCCTTGGTGTCCACGATGGGGCTGTAGACCACATCGACAAGCTCCGCCAACTCGATGAGCCGTTCGTCCATATCGAGGAACGACATGTGACAGCCGGAACATCCGTCCAGCCAGACCGTTGCCAGTTTCAGTTTGCTCATTGCGCTTCCCTCATCAGGTTCAGATAGGGCAGAAAATCGGGATACTTGGGGTGATCGTCGCCGACCTTGCTCTTGTCGAAGAGCGCTCCGGTGGGGCAGCACTGCACGCACTTGCCGCAGCGGGTGCAACTGGAGCTTCCCCAGGGTTCGTTGAGATCGGTAATGACGATCGAGTTGATGCCGCGGCCCATCACATCCCATACGTGGGCGCCTTCAATCTCCGCGCAGACCCGCACGCAGCGGGTGCACAGGATACAGCGGTTATGGTCCACGGTATACCGTTCATGCGAGGCATCCACGGTCAGTTCAGGGTTGCGATAGGGCAGGCGCACATGGGTCAAGCCCTGCTCCTGCGCAAGGGCCTGCAGTTCGCAATGGCCGTTGGACACGCACACCGAGCAGATGTGGTTACGCTCGGCGAAGAGCAGCTCGAGGATGGCGTGGCGATGCTTCCTGAGCCGATCCGTGTTGGTGCTCACCTCCATGCCTTCCTGGACGGTGGCCACGCAGGCGGGAAGGAGCTTGTTGCTGCCTTTGATCTCCACCAGGCACAAGCGGCAGGCGCCTACGTCGCTCAGGCCCTCCAGATGGCAGAGGGTGGGAATGTCGATGTCGTTCTCCCGCGCCACTTCCAGGATGGTCTGGCCGGCGCGGGCACTGACCTCCTGTTCGTCGATTACAAGAGTTTTGACGTCCGCATCTGTAGTCATGCCGACACCTCCATTGGAACTGCGGGCACGGTAGCTTCCATGTTGCAGACGCCGGCCGGACAGCGCTTATGCACGATGTGCTCGATGTACTCGTTCTTGAAGTATTTGAGCGTGCTCAGCACCGGATTGGGCGCCGTCTGGCCCAGCCCGCACAGGCTGGTTTCCTTGATTGTGCCACACAGTTCCACCAGCAGGTCCAGATCGTCCATGGTTCCCGTGCCGTTGCAGATGCGGGTGAGGAGAGTGAACATTTGGGCCGTTCCCGCGCGGCAGGGAATGCACTTGCCGCAGGATTCGGTCATGCAGAACTCGACGAAGAAGCGCGCCACGTTGACCATGCAGGAGGTGTCGTCCATGACGATCATGCCGCCCGAACCCATGATCGAGCCGACCTTGACGAGCGCATCGTAGCTGACCCCGAGGTCCAGCATCTCGGCGGGAATGCAGCCGCCCGAGGGCCCGCCGGTTTGCACTGCCTTGAAGGTGTGCCCGCCGGGCACGCCGCCGCCGATGACCTCGATGATTTCGCGCAGTTTAATGCCCATGGGCACTTCAACCAGGCCGGTGTGGGTAATCTTGCCGGTGAGCGCGAAGACCTTGGTGCCTTTGCTCCGCTCCGATCCCATGCTCGAAAACCACTTGCTCTCCTTGCGGAGGATAGGCGCGATATTGGCGTAGGTCTCCACGTTGTTGATGAGCGTGGGCTTGCCCCAAAGACCACTCACTGCCGGGTACGGCGGCCGGGGTTTGGGGGTGCCGCGCCGGCCCTCAATGGAGGCGATCAACGCCGTTTCCTCGCCGCAGACAAAGGCTCCGGCGCCCAGGCGGATCTCCACGTCGAAGTTGAAGGGCGTATTGCAAATGTTGTTGCCCAGCAGGCCGTGGCGGCGCGCGTCGCGCAGAGCGGCTGTCAGCCGGGCCACCGCTGTGGGATACTCGGCGCGCACATAGATAAAGCCCTTGCTCGCGCCCACCGCGTAGGCGGCGATGGCCATGCCCTCGATTACGCGATGCGGGTCGCCTTCCATAACGCTGCGATCCATGAACGCGCCGGGGTCGCCCTCGTCGCCGTTGCAGACAACATATTTCAGGTTGCCCGAGGCCTTGGCCACCGTGCCCCACTTCAGCCCGGTGGGATAGCCGCCGCCGCCGCGTCCCCGCAGCCCGCTTTCGGCCACCCGGTGGATCACGCCGTTGGGCGTCATGTCGGTCAGCACCATCAACAGCGCCTGATAACCGTCGCGGGCGATATAGTCGTCGATCTTCTCCGGATCGATGTAGCCGGCATTCTCCAGCACCACGCGCGTCTGCAGCTCGAAGTGCTCGTTCAGGTCGCACTGCAGGCCAGGCACCGGTTCGCCGCCCAGGCTGGCCACAATCGCCTCCGCGTGGCTGGCATCCACATGGCGATAAAGGGTCTCTTCGGGGTCCACCCGCACCAGCGGCCCGGACGAGCACGGCCCCATGCAGCCGGTTTTTCGGATGAGCACATTCTTGCCGCTCGCCGCGATCGCCGTGGTGAGCGCGTCCTTCAACCGGTCCGCGTGCTGGCTGAGGCACGCCAGGTCCATGCAGACGTTCACTTCATGGTCGTACTTCGCGTTCTCCAGGCGAACAGCCTTCGCTATCTGTTCGAGCTCTTCGATATTCATTCCACCGCCCACCTTTCCAGTTGCTCGAGCATCTGCCCACCGGTCATCTCGCCCTCGACTTCGCTGTCGAACAGCGCTACCGGCGCACGGCTGCAGGCGCCCACGCAGCGGGCAGTCATCAGGCTGATGTTCCCATCCTTTGTGGTCTGTCCCTGCGGAATGCCCAGGCGCTTTACCGCTGCGGCCACCAGCTTGTCGCTGCCCTTGATATAGCAGGCCGTGCCGGCACAGATGGTTAAGGTGTGCTTGCCCGGCGGCTTGAGGCTGAAGTAGTGGTAGAAGGTCACTACCCCATAGGCCTGACTCAGCGGCACGCGGAGCGAGCGGGCTACAAAGCGAATCGAGTCGTCGTCCAGGTATCCGAACGAAGACTGCACGGTGTGGAGCGTCTCAATAAGCGCGTAACGGGCAAAGCCATTCTTGCGCATGGTGCCGTTCACGATCTTCCAACGTTTGTCGTCGCTGGGTAGCGGCGGAGGTGTGAAAGCTGGCACGATTCCCTCCCGGATGCAGACAGTCAGGCTGCAAGGCGATTGTGCTTCCGCGCCTTGCTCGTTGTCTGACCCAAATCGTACCTGCCGGGGCCTTTGTCCATCCGTGATAGTGGTCACTGGGGTGGGAGGCAATCCCATCTGTGGCACTGGAAGGGCTGGATCCACTCGGGCGTGGATCGGCAGAGACCGGCTTCGCTATCCCAGCGGCGGGAGGTGGCCGGAGATGCCGAAGAGGAAGATGATGCCGATGATGCAACTGTAGGCGGCGCCGGCCCATGCGATGGCGTGATAGAAGCGGGGGTGGTGGCCGCTTGCGCGGAAGGCGCCGCCCATGGAGGCGGTCATCAGGGCATTCATGGCAACCAGGCCCAGGGAGAAGGCCGCGAGGCCCATCATGCCGCGCGAGGTTCCGCCCAGGTTGGCGGTGAGGAAGAAGAGAGCCAACTGGCTGGGAGTCTCAGCGCCGACGCCGTGCAGGATGCCAATGACGAAGACCGATTTTCCTGTATATAGCCACTGGAAACGCCTGGGTTTCGGGGCCTGCCGGTTCCAACATCGGCGGACCTGCCAGGCCAGCCAGAGGACGCCGTTGATAGCGATGGCCAGCCGGCTCTCGATGCGACTGTGGCTGTGGCCGTGCGCGTCTTTGCGGAGGATTCCCGCGACCACGCCGATGCCGAGGACGATCAGGGTGAGGCCGATGAGGCGCTCGGTCCAGTGGTCCAGGCCCTCGGGCAGGCCCATGTGCAATTGGAGGACGGCGATGCCGAGGACAACCACGGTGAAGGCGTGGCCAAGGGCATAGGTCATGCCTAAACGCAATCCGCTGCGCCAGTTGCGCTGCACGGCCGTGATGTCGGAGATGGCGGCCAGGTGATCGTAGTCAAAGCCGTGGCGCAGCCCCAGGAGCAGGCAGGAGCCCAGCGCGGCATCGAGTTTCCAGTCGCCAAGGATCGGTATCACGAAAATCAGTATAAGGCATACGCGGCGGGATTGGCGCGGCGGTCACGCGGGCAGCCGGCGTGGCTTCGGGGTACAGCAATTGTGGAGCCGCTATAGCCGGATTACCTATCGGTGCAAGAGTAGCAAGGGTCGATCGATGCCTGGATCAGGGGCGTGTCGGCCAGCCTTGCTCCAATCACCATCCAGCGGATGGCCGGCATATTCGCAAAGGTAGGCGTGCGCACGTGCACCCGGCTGGGATTTCTGGAGTTCTCTTTCCAGGAGACGCTGTACATGACTTCTCCGCGCGGCGCCTCGACGCGGCTGGTGGCCGTTCCGGTGGCGAAGGCGAACTTGTCGTCGCCCGAGTGCAACTCGCCGGGCGGCAGCTTGGCGAGCGCCTGGCGAAGAATCTTGCAGCTCTCCATAATCTCGAGGGCGCGCACCAGCAGGCGGGCGCGCACGTCGCCGTCCTGCTGGACCGGCACGTCGAATTCCATCTCCGCGTAGGCCGCGTAGGGCGCGGCGCGGCGAAGGTCCTGAGGCAGTCCTGAGGCGCGTGCCGTGGGCCCCACAACGCCGCAGGAGACGGCTTTCTCCAGGGTCAGCACGCCGATGCCCGCGCAACGCGAGCGCGCCGTTCTGCTGGTGGTGAAGATGGGGATGACGGTGCGCGCCATTTCGCGCTCCAGCGCCTCGACCATCTTGAGGATCGCCTGCGGATCGTCGATGTCGCGATTGACCCCTCCGATGCGGTTCATGGAGTAGTTGACGCGGTTGCCGCTGATGGCCTGGAGTATGTCCATGACCTTCTCGCGCAGCTCGAAGCAGGTCATGAACATGGTCTTGAAGCCCATGAGCTTGGCTGCGATGCCCGCCCAGAGCACGTGCGAGTGCAGGCGCTCCAGCTCAGCCACGACCACGCGAATATACTGGGCGCGCGGAGGCGGCGTCAGGCCGGTAAGGCCCTCCATCGCCTGGCAAAGAGTGAGCGTGTGGATGTTCGAGCAGATGCCGCAGACGCGCTCCATGAGCGCGATGACCTGAATGTAGTTGCGGGTTTCGGCCAGGTGCTCGATGCCGCGGAAGTTGAACCCGATATGCAGCTTGGCGTCGCAAACGGTTTCGCCTTCGCAGATCAAATCCAGCTTGTAGGGTTCTTCCAGCGCCGGGTGGTAGGGACCCATGGGGATCTTGTAGCTCATTTTTTCTCCTTGCTCGCGGCCACGGCGTCGCGCAGGTTCACGCCCGGCGTGTCTCCCTGGCGCAGAAGCAGCGGCTCGTATTCGCGGCCCAGAAAGTCGATGGCGAAGCCTTCGTGAATCTCGCGCTCAATCCAGTCCACGGCCTCGCACAAGTCGTAGATGCTTTCAATGGAGTTGCCGGCAAGCTGAAAGGGAAAGCCCAGCAACTGTCCATCGAGGTCCCAGTGGTATTCCAGGCGAAGGCCGCCCTCGCCGGGCAACTGATACGCGGTGATGGTGACAAAGCGGGCATGAAGGCCGTTCATCGCCTTGGCAAGTTCGCGCACATTCATGCCGCCCAGCGTGAGCCAATGCACGCCGCCCTTTTCGACCCAGGGTTCCGTAGTCCCCAACTGTTCCGGAATGCTCTCAAGCAAGTTCATTGCGCGCCTCCAGTGACGGGATTTGCCGCTGGCCCGGCGACGGCCGGCGGGGCCGCCGCGGCTGGCTTGGGAGCAGGCGGCTTGCGGGCAACGGTGTAGGACTGTTTCAACGCCCCAATGGTCAGGTACACGGGCGGACATGCGGAGTCCTGGCTCAGCGCATGAGTTTTGCAGCCTTCCACGCAGCGCCCGCAGAAGGTGCATTGGCCGGGATCGTAGCTCCAGGTGAACTCGCCCTTGCCGGCCTTGAACTCGATGGCGCGCGCGGTGCAGCGAAACCGGCAGATGGCGCAGCCGGTGCAGAGCGCGGGATCGAAGCGCACCAGGCCCCGGTAGTGCTCGCTTACCTTGGGGCGCGCGGGAAAAAGTAAAGTCCGCGAACCGCCCCACAGGTTCTTCCACATCATGGCAAGAATGTTCATGCTCTAAGCCTCATGAAGAGCGCGGACGCAACGGCCAGGACCGCGAAGATCAGCGTGCATTGCCAGTAAAAACGGACCGTGGTATCGATCTGCAAGCGCGCCGTGGCAGCCGCGACCGCCGACAACAGCAGCACAACGGCGAAGGAGAGCGCAACGAAGACCAGGGCGGCAAGCCACCAGGTTGTGAGATGGGGCGCGGCCAGCGTGGCCACCAGGCCGGTAGCCGCAACCCACTCCAGCCCATGCGAGAGCTCCCACATGGCCAACTCGGGGCCGGCATACTCGGTCATGGGGCCGGAGTAAATCTCCTGCTCCGCGTTGGGCAGAGAGAAGGGATTGATATGCAGCTTGGCGGGCAGGCAGACCAGAATCGCCAGCACGCCAAGCCAACGCAGGGGCGAGGCCGGCAGTGCGGCGAGCGCCTCAAGCCGGAAGGTGTGCTGCGACGCGGCGATGGAGATGATGGCCAGAAGGAAGACCACGTTATAGGAGACGCTGAGGATGGCCTCGCGCGCCGAGCCGATCTCGCCGAAGATGGAGCCCGAGGAGAAGCCTGCGGCGATGATGCACATGGAAGGCAGTTCCAGCAGCGCCAGCAACAGGATCAGGTCGCCCTCGAAGCCGCCGGAGGATGGCAGCACCGGCAGCAGGCCAACCGCGCCAGCCGCCGCCGACACCGCAAGCAGCGGCCATAGCCTCATCAGCAGGCCGCCGACGCCGCTGCGAGGGGGCGTGGTTTTGCCCAGCAGCTTGATGAAATCGTAGAAGGGTTGCATGAAGGGAGGGCCGATGCGCCCCTGCATCAAGGCAACCGACTTGCGTTCCACCCAGAGGAAGAACCACGCGGCTGGGACAGCGAAGAGCAAGCCAGGAAAGATGAGCAGGCGGGCGAGGGCAGTGGTCAGATTCATGGCTGGACCTCACTGGCCGCGGCTTTGGCGGCGCATCCTGCGGCACATTCGGCAGCGCATTCGGTTCCGGGTATGCATACCGGCTCGACAGGCAGCTTTTTCGCGGCTCTATTGGCCAGAATCTCCGCAGCCTTGGCTATGCCCAGCACAATGGCGTCAGGACGCGGCGGACAGCCGGGCACGAAGACATCGACCGGGATGTGCCGGTTGAGCGGCCCTTCCAGCGTCCGGCTGTCGATGAAGACATTGGTCGTGGCCGGACAGGAGCCGATGGCCACCACCGCCTTTGGCCCGCAGACCTGGTCGTAGACGGTCTTGATGGCGTTCACCGCGTTGTGGGTGACAGGGCCGGTGATGCAGAGAATGTCGGCGTGCCGCGGGCTGCCTTCCAGGCGCACACCCAACTGCTCGGCGTCGTAACGGGGGGTGAGGCTGGCCACCAGCTCGATGTCGCAACCGTTGCAACTGCCCGAGTTCATGTGAAAGAGCCATGGGCTGCGGCGCCGGCAATAGCACATCAATTTGTTCCAGGGATTCATGGTCTCCCCCAATGGAGCAGTTGCAGTGCATCCGGCCAGACGCCGGCAGCAAGCAACAGGATGACCAGCGTAACGATCACGGTCTGCAGAACAAACGGCTCCTTCGTTGGATGCGGAGGCGAAGAAGCCGGATGCGGCTCATGCGGCGGTCCCCACCAGATGCGGGTCAAAGCCAATGTATAGGCAATCAGCGCGAAGATCGACGAGACGATGAAAACCGCCGCCAGCGGCCAACCGATCTGCAACGCGGTTTGATAGAGTCTCCAGCGGCCGATGAAGCCGAGTGTCGGCGGCACGCCCACCATGGCCAACATTCCGAAGAGGAAGCCGAAGGCAGCGACGGGATAGCGCGCAGCCAGTCCTTTTGGTTCGCCTTCAAGCGCGCCCTCGGCCTCGGGACCGCTGAGGCAGATGAAGAGCAGCGCCTTGGCTAATGCGTGGGTTGATGCAGCAATCAGCGCGCCGTCCAACCCAAGCAAAATGAATGAGGCTGCTCCCAGCATCAGGAAGCCTATGTCCTCGACTGTCGATAGAACCAGTAGGCGCTTGAGGCTGCGCTGCGTGAGCATCAAAAGAGCAGCCAGGAACGATGTAGCGGCCGCTACGCACAGCAGAACTGGATGGAAATGGTAGGAGTCAGGAATAGTCAGCGCTGAGGCCAAGAATTCGCCGAAGGCAGCCATATCAACGACTGCAATAATCAAGCCGAGAACGACAGAGGGCAATTCGTCAGCTAGACTGAGCAGCCAGAAGAACAGCGGAATGGCAGCCAGCTTAACGCAAACGCTAGTGATAAATAGCGCCCATGCCCATTCATTTTGACCATACTCCAGCAGCAAATCGCTACTGATGGCAGACAAAGCCGAGATGAGAACCACTGCAAGATAGGTCAGCTTTGCAGCTTGTGTCCGTGCGCATTGCCAAACCAGCGCCACGGTAATGAAAGCGCCCAGTTCCAAAAGCCCAAGACGAAGCCAGTGATTCTGGACGACTAATCCAACAACGGTGGCTGAACCAGCCAGCGTCATCAGCGGAACAAGTCGGCGACTCTTTGAATGGGCTAGAGCAGCTAGAAGCAATGCAAGACCGGCTACGGCACAAGCGGCAATCAGCAGCTTTGGCACTTCGAGAGGAGGCAAACCCCAATTAGATTCACCGATCGCAAACCAGCGAACGCCCGCCAGGATTGCAACTGCCAGCACGACAACCAGCGCCAACGCCCGCCGCTCCATCCAGGAGACGACCACGCCCAGCCCGCGCGAGGCAGCCCGCAACCCGCGCCAGACGCTCAGGTAGACGAGGTCCACATTGGACCAGCGGAAGAACTCATGCCAGTTCTGCAGGAAGATGCTGGAGAAGTCGCCGGCGGTGAGCCGTCCCTGATCCGACAGCGGCTCGCCGCCAGTAAAGACGCCGCCGCCCGCGCCGGCCAACGCCGGGCCCCCTCCGGCTGTGGCGGCAACCTGCGCTGGACGCGCGGCGTATGCAATCGCGTAGATCAGCCCGCCCATAATCAGCGAGACCAGGGCCAGCACCAGGCCGCCCATGGTCGAGAAGCTGCCCGCATCCGCGGACAGCCCAAACCACGTCACCTGCACCGCGCTGAGTTGAAGCGCGTTCAGGATCGGATTGAGGAGGTAGTTGACAGCCAACTGCGGCGCGACGCCGAGAACGATGCTGCCCACAGCCAACAGTCCCATCCCCCACACCATAGTGGGCGGAGACTCGTGGGCGTCTTTGGTCGCCTCCGTCAACGGACCGAGGAAGACCGCGCTGGTGGCCTTGGCGCACAGGAAGACCGTGCCCAGGCTGACCGCCCAGGCGGCCATGGCGGGAACGGCCCATCCGGCCTGCAACGCCGCCGCGTAGAGCATCCACTTGCTGGCGAAGCCGCTCATCAGCGGAACGCCCGCCATGCTGCCCGCGCCGATCAACCAGGATAAAGTCGTCCGCGGCATCTTCTGCGCCAGGCCGCCCAGCTGGTTCATATCGCGCGTGCCCGCGGCGTGCTGCACCGAGCCGGCGGTCAGGAAGAGCCCGCCCTTGAAGAAGCCGTGATTGAGGCAATGGAGCAGGCCCGCGGCAATGGCCAGCGGCGTGCCGATGCCCAGGCCCATCATCATGTAGCCGATCTGGCTCACCGTGGAAAAAGCCAGCATGCGCTTCAGATCGGTTTGCACCATGGCGTACATCACGCCCACGGCCATGGTGACGGTGCCGATCCAGACAAGACTGGGTCCGCCCCAGGGCGTTGGCCACGCGCCAAAGCTGTGCATGCGCGCGGCCAGATAGACGCCGGCCGTCACATAGCAGGCCGCGTGCAGCAGGGCGCTCACCGGGGTGGGCGCGGCCATGGCCTCCGGAATCCAGGTGTGCAGAGGCACCTGCACACTCTTGGCCACCAGCGCGACCAGCATGAGCAGAAAGACGCCGCCCGTGAAGGCGTGCGCCACGGCCGGATCGGTCCACAGAGCGCTGCCCGTGCGGTGGTAGACGACCAGGATGGCCGCCAGCAGGCCGTATCCCGCAATGTGGGTCATCAGCAACACCTTGCGCGCGCCATGCACCGCCTCGGGGTTGGTGTACCAAAAGCCCACCAGACTGAAGGAGCAGAGGCCGACCAGCTCCCAGCAGAGATAGAAAAAGAAGAGGTTGGCGCTGTAGACCAGTCCAACGTAGCCGCCGATAAAAACCAGCATTGAGGCGTAGAAGCGGGTCGCAGCCTTGTCTTGCGCCATGTATCCGATGGAATAGAGGAGCACGACCGCGCCCAGGAATGCGCCCATAAAGGCAAACAGGACGCTGAGCGCGTCCACATGGAAGACGAGTGCGAGCGGCCCATCCCACTTGAGGAGATTGAGATCGACGGCCTGTCCAGCCCGAACCGACGGCACCGTGCCAACCACGGCAAGCACCGCGGGCAGACAGGCGAGAGCGGCGAGGATCCCTTTCGTCCGGGCGGAACAGAGCCTTGCGGCGAGAAGCTGAAGCACTGCGCCCAACAGAAGCGAGCAGGGCGCAATCAGAATGAGGGCCGCAGCGGTCATGGCTAAATTATTCGTGCGCGGTGTGTCTCCAAGCTGTGATGGACCTCACTCGAAAGACCGCATATTGCAATGTGGGACAGGTTCGTGCCCTCTCATTTGGTTGGACGAAGCTGGACCTGGTAACCCCGATAGTCGATGGTGACGACTGTCTGGCCGAACAGATGGCTGTTGGACATGGCTCTGGCATGGGTGGCTTGCGCAAAGCCGGCCACGTTTGCGTACTGGCGCACCATCTGCGTGGGTCCTGTGAACACGGAGGGGCTTTTGGACCCTGTTCCCTGAACCTGAACGATCGAACCATCCTTCGAGTCCACCCACAGGGTTCCCTCGATGAGATAGGGAGCCTTCCGTTTGGGGGTCAAGGAAAGAACAAGGCAGTCCCGCCCATCCAGCCGCTGGCTCGCATCGGACTTCAGTTTCATTTCATAGTTTGCTGAAGTGATCCACGACCCTTCCCGGTTACCGGGCTGGTTCAGGCGCTTCTCATTGTCCAGGATCGCGCCCAATACCAGGCTGCGTATGACCTCCGAACCGGTCTGGGAGAGGATGGTGTAACTCTTGCCCGTATCCTGGCGGTAGAGGGTCTTCACCGTCATTTCAGCCACAGGATGGGCCTCATCATTGCTCCTGTAAACAGCATAGTGTTCGGTAACGGTGTATCCCGCAATATTGTCGACTCTGGCTTTGACCGCTGCGTCAATGTGCTGTATGACCGACGATGCGTCGAGCTGCTGTGCCGGAACCGCGGCGATTCCAAGGCACGCAAAGAAAGAAGCAGCCGCAACCGCTCGCGCCACGCCGGGTTGCCTGGAACTCATCATGCTGAAAACTCCCGCAATGCTCTCTTTTCCAGATTAAGCTCTTTCTGTCCCTGACCTGTGCTGTATAGAACAGTGCCTTGGAATTGATGCGGGGCGTTGAGGCAAGCGAGGTGAATGGGAGATCATGCGCTATGCTGGTCTCCGGTGCGAGGCTCGATTTTGATGCACGAAACCCATCCAGGACGAGAACGGTGCGAAGCAATGCTGCGGTGCGGGGTGGTGGTGCGCGGGGTGGTGCAGGGGGTGGGGTTCAGGCCGTTTGTGTACCGGCTGGCGCTGGAGGAGGGGCTGGCGGGGTTTATCGGGAACGATACGGATGGAGTGACGATCGAGATTGAGGGACCAGCGGGACAGGTGGACGCGTTTCTGGGGCGATTGCGCGCGGAGACTCCGCCGTTGGCGCGGATCGACTCGGTCGCGGTGCGGGATTTGGCGGCGACGGGGGAGGCGGGGTTCCGGATTGTTGCCAGCGAAGTTCTGGGACGGGTGAGCACGGGGATTCCGGCCGATGCGGCGACCTGCCCGGACTGTTTGCGGGAGTTGCTGGATGCGGCGGACCGGCGGTACCGGTATCCGTTTTTGAACTGCACCAACTGCGGGCCGCGGTTCACGATTACGCGGCGGATTCCTTACGACAGGCCGCAGACTTCGATGGCGAAGTTCAGGATGTGCGCGGCGTGCCAGGCCGAGTACGACGATCCAGGGAACAGGCGATTCCATGCGCAGCCGAATGCGTGTTGGGAGTGCGGGCCTCGGGTGTGGCTGGTGGGAGCGGATGGGGCGGAGATTGCGGTGGATGACGCCGTGGCCGCGGCCATTGACCGTTTGGCAGCCGGCGAGATCATGGCCATCAAGGGGGTTGGCGGGTTTCATCTGGGCGTGGACGCGTCGAATGAGGCGGCGGTGATGCGGCTGAGGGAGCGCAAGCAGCGGTATGGGAAGCCGCTGGCGGTGATGGTCAAGGATGTAGAGGCGGCACGGGCGGCGTGCGCGCTGACGGCGCAGGACGAGGCGCTGCTCACGACGGCGGCGCGGCCGATTGTGTTGGCGCGGAAGAAGGACGACGGCGGGATTGCGGATGGAGTGGCTCCAGGGATTCCGTGGCTGGGGGTGTTTCTGCCCTATGCGCCGCTGCAGCATCTGCTGTTTGCGGATGGCCGGCTGCGGACGCTGGTGATGACCAGTGCGAACCTGAGCGAGGAGCCGATCGCGATCGACAACGAGGAGGCGCGGGCAAGACTGGGCGGGATTGCGGATGCGTTCCTGATGCACGACCGGGAGATTCTGCAGCGGTGCGACGATTCGGTGGCGGCGGTGGTGGATGGAGCGCCGCAGTTGATCCGGCGGGCAAGGGGGTTTGTGCCGCTGGGGGTGGAGTTGCCGCCAGGGTTGCATCTGGAAGCGCCGCCGCTGCTGGCCGTGGGCGGGCACTTGAAGAATGTGTTTGCGCTGGCGCAGGGACGGCACGTGTACCAGAGCCAGCATCTTGGAGATCTCGAAAATTTGACTGGGCTGGAATTTTTTCGCGAGTCGCTGGAGCACCTGATGCGCACATTTGAGATTGAGCCGGAGACGGTGGTGCACGATTTGCATCCGGGGTACCTGTCGACCACATGGGCGAAGGAATGGGCGCGGGAGCGGGGACTGAGGCTGATCGCAGTCCAGCATCATCATGCGCATGTGGCCGGGTGCATGGCAGAGCATGGGCTGGATGGACCGGTGATCGGCCTGGCGCTCGATGGCACCGGCTACGGGACGGATGGGCGGATTTGGGGCGGGGAAGTGCTGGTGTGCAGGCTGGATGGGTTTGAGCGCTTTGCGCATCTGGAGTATGTGCCGATGCCGGGAGGCGAGGCGGCGATCTGGGAGCCGTGGCGGATGGCGCTGGGGCATTTGAGTGCGGCGGGGTTCGATGTTGGGTCGGCGGAGGTGCTGGGCCTCGTGGCCGCGAAGGACGCGGAGGTGCGGGTGCTGCGGCGGATGATGGAGCGCGGGGTGAATGCGCCGTTGACTTCGAGCCTGGGAAGGCTGTTCGATGCTGCGGCAGCGGTGATGCTGGGGCGGAGGGTTGTGGACTACGAGGCACAGGCGGCGATCGAGCTTGAGGGGTTGGCGGTGGATGAAGGGGATGAGACCGGCTATGCGATGGAGATGACGGGCGGGGATTGGGCGGCGCGCGAGCCGATGAGGATTTGCGCTGGTCCGTTGTGGCGGGTGCTGGTGGAGGACTTGCGGGCCGGGGTGAGCAAGGCGCGGATTGCGGGACGATTTCATGCGGGGGTGGCCGCGGGCTTTGTGAAGGCGGCAGTGCTGGCGCGTGCGGCTACCGGCTTGGGACAGGTGGCGCTGAGCGGCGGATGCATGCATAACCGGCGGCTGGCGCGGTTGCTGCGGGTGGGGCTGGAGGCAGAGGGATTCGAGGTGTATCAGCACGCCCAGGTCAGCCCTGGCGATGGAGGGCTGAGTTACGGGCAGGCCGTGGTTGGGGCGGCGATGCTGGCGAAGCGCAGTTAGCCGGAGAAGCGCACTAACTGCTGGGCTTCCTCGCGGGGGCCAAGGATGGACATGCGGGGAATGCGGCCGCGCACCATGGCGACTTCGTCGCAGCGGTGCAGGCGCGGGCAGGACTGGCAGTCTTTGAAGATTTTGTCGGGAAGTTCGGCCTTGTCTTCGACCGTGCGGAATCCGTATTTGAAGAAGAAGTCGGGGATGCGCGTGAAGAGGCAGACGGATTGGACGCCGTGCCCTTCGGCTTCCTCGATGAGCGCGCCGAGGATGCGGCCGCCGGCGCCCTGGCCCTTGGCCTCAGGCTTGACCACGATGGAGCGCACCTCAGAGAGGTGCGGACCATAGAGATGGAGCGCGCCGCAGCCGAGGAAGACGCCGCCATCGGACTCGGCGACGGTGAAGTCGCGAATGTTTTCGCAGATCTCGGCGAAGGGGCGCTTGAGCAGCGTGCCGTCGGCGGAGAGCGAGTTCACCAGGTCGTAGACGTTGGAGGCGTCCTGGAGCAGGGCCTTACGCACTAGCATCAGCAGCCTCCTGAGTGAAAGTAGTTAGCGCGGCGATGCGCTGCGGTGCGGCGGCCAGCGCCTGACGCACGCGTTCGCACGCGGTTCCGCCGATCACGTCGTGGCAGTCGAGCGTGGCGGCGAGCGCGATGGCGGGGAAAAAGTCCTCAGCGAACTCGGGGCCAAAACTGCGCAGTTCATCGAGAGTAAGGCCGCCCAGCTCCACACCTTTTTCCATGGCGAAGCGCACGGCATTGCCGATCTTCTCGTGCGCGGTACGGAAGGGAACGCCCTTGTGGACGAGGTAAGTGGCCGCGGCCATTGCATTGAGATAGCCGGACTGCGCCGCCTGGTTCATGCGCTCGCGGTTGAACTGAAGGGCGGCGGTGAAGCGCGCCACCAGGCTCAGCATTTGCGGCACAAAACTGACGGAAAATGCCGGCTCCTGGGTCTCCTGCATGTCCTTATTGTAGGCCAGAGGCAGGCCTTTGAGTTGAAGCGTGACGGCCTGGGCCGCGCCGTGGATGCGGCCGACTTTGGCGCGGATCAGCTCGGTGAGGTCGGGATTCTTCTTCTGCGGCATGGCGCTGGAGCCGGTGGAAAAGGCCTCCGGCAGCGTGACAAAGTTGAACTCCGCGGTTGCGAACAGCGTGATCTCCTCGGCGAAACGGCTCAGGTGCAGGCCGACGAAGGTGAGCGCGTGAAGGTACTCGAGAATGAAGTCGCGATCGCCGGTGGCATCGATGGAGTTGGCGGTGGGAGCGGTGAAACCCAGTTCGCGCGCGGCGATTGCGCGGTCGAGCGCGAGCGTTGCTCCGGCCACTGCGCCCGAACCAAGCGGGCACTCGTTAAGCCGCGCCGCGCAATCGTTGAGGCGCGCGGCGTCGCGCAAAATCATTTCAACGTAAGCGAGCAGCGAGTGGGCAACGAGTACGGGCTCTGCACGTTGCAGGTGCGTGTAGCTGGGCATCACGGAGTCGCCGGCGGCGTGGGCCTGCTCGACGAGCGCACTGGCCCATGCGGCAAGAGCTTCAACCACGAGGCCGATTTGTTTGCGCACGTAGAGGCGCAGGTCAGTAGCGATCTGCTCGTTGCGGCTGCGGCCGGTGTGGAGTTTGAGGCCGAGCGAACCAATGCGCTCCACCAACGAGAGCTCGACGAAGTGATGAATGTCCTCGGCGGATGGGTGGTTGCGCACCAGCGCCTGGCCCGCTTCGGATGCGTGCTCGGCGGCAATTGCATCGAGCGCGGCGCGGAGCTCCGCTCCTTCATCCTTTGTAAGGATGTTAGTGGCGACGAGGGCGGATGCGTGCGCTTTGCTGGCGGCTACCTCCTGAGGAAGAAGCCGCCAATCGAACACAATCGACCGTTGCCACGCTTCAAACTCCGCGTCCAGCGGCTCACGAAATCTGCCCGACCACATCTTCCCGGATTGTTGTTCGTTGAACATTGCTTTAAGCGTACCTCATGCTATTGATTTTCCTTGCCGCTGTTGAGCTGGGGCATTTCGCCGCCTTTGCTGAGCGTGAGGAGGCCTGTTTTGGCGTAGGTGAGAAGCTTCTCCCGTGTGTCGGTAATGTCGAGGTTGCGCATGGTAAGTTGTCCGATGCGGTCGCGCGGGGAGAAGGTGGATTCGGTCTTCTCCATACTGAGGCGCTCGGGATGGTATGTGAGGTTGGGCGACTCGGTCGAGAGGATGGAGTAGTCGTTGCCGCGGCGCAGCTCCAGGGTGACCTCGCCAGTGATGGGTTTGGCGACCCAGCGCTGGGCGGATTCGCGGAGCATGATGGCCTGGGAATCGAACCAACGGCCCTGATAGAGCAGGCGGCCGAGCTTGCGGCCATGGTCGCGGTACTGCTCGATTGTGTCCTCGTTGTGGATGCCGGTGATGAGACGCTCGTAAGCGATGAAGAGCAGGGCGAGTCCCGGGGCCTCGTAGATGCCGCGGCTCTTGGCCTCGATAATGCGGTTCTCAATCTGGTCGGACATGCCGAGGCCGTGGCGACCGCCGATGCGATTGGCTTCGAGGAGGAGGGCGACTGGCGAGTCGAATTGCTGGCCGTTGAGGGCGACCGGGAAGCCCTCCTCGAAGCGAATGGCGACCTCTTCGCGCTGGATCTCGACATCATCGCGCCAGAATGCCGTGCCCATGATGGGAACGACGATTTTGACGGACGAAGAGAGATGCTCCAGGTCTTTGGCTTCATGGGTTGCGCCAAGGATGTTGGAGTCGGTGGAATAGGCCTTTTCCGCTGACATTTTATAGGCGAAGCCGTGGCGCTGCATGAACGCCGACATCTCCGCGCGGCCGCCGAGCTCGTCGATGAATGCGCTGTCGAGCCAGGGTTTGTAGACTTTGAGATCAGGATTCACGAGCAGACCGTAGCGATAGAAGCGCTCGATGTCGTTGCCCTTATAAGTTGATCCGTCGCCCCAGATGTTTACATCGTCCTCCTTCATGGCGGCCACCAGCATGGTGCCCGTGACCGCGCGGCCGATGGGGGTGGTGTTGAAGTAAGAAACTCCAGCCGTAGTGATGTGGAAGGCCCCGGCTTGTAGCGCGGCGATACCTTCGCGAACGAGCGGGCCGCGGCAGTCGATGAGGCGAGCCTTTTCGGCGCCATACTCGAGGGCCGCGCGCGGGATGGCGTCGTAGTCGGATTCGTCGGGCTGGCCCAGGTTGGCCGTGTAGGCATAAGGGATGGCGCCCTTCTGTCTCATCCAGTGCAGGGCGGCGGAGGTGTCCAGCCCGCCGGAGAAGGCAATGCCGACCTTCTGGCCGACGGGCAGCGATTCGAGAATGACAGTCATACTTGAAAACCTCTAAAAAAACGTGAATCGTGGTTCGTTGATCGTGATCAGTTTACACGTACCACGGTTTGCTGGTGAGTCGGTGAATCGAGAGTACTGTCTCGGTTTGAGTTATCGAAAATGTTCTTGCCTCTGGCCATTCATACATAGCCCAATAACTTCTTCCATTTTCCCTCCGGAACTATCCTAGATTGTTACTTTTTAACCATTCTAATATCTGTTCATACCCGAGGCCAGCGGCAGCGGCTGATTTTTTGGCGAATGCGCGCGCGCCACTTGCACTCGCCTTTGATTTCCACGGCTCCGGTCTACCAAGTTGATCTAGGCACCCTCGACGCAGTTGAGCCCAAGAATGATTCTTTTCGCTTTTGAGTGCGCAGAGAGTCATACTAATGGGATCATTGCGCACTGTTGCTACCTGGCCCTCGATTTCGTCGTGGCCTTTCTTGCTAAGGGGAATCGGAGGGCGGCCGTCCCGGATTGGATGGTGCAACTCGATGTCCTGACCAAGAGCAACATTCGTGACCAAACAAGTCTTAACAGCTTCACGACACAAGTCGCGCGCGTTTCCGCCGAGCAGGAAACGATCTGTTGCGAGTTGCTCTGCGGCCACCCACTGTTTGAGGGAATTGAGCGCCAAACAAAAAGCACGAAATTTATCCGGCAATATCTCCTTCATCGATTGCGGCAATGGGTTATCATTCAGAAAATCCCGCACGGGACCCGCGTTTACAGCGAGCTTAGCAGACTCGGTCAACAGAATTTCACCCAATGTATCCATGAGATCACGGAAGGATCCACGCGGAACTTTACAATTCAGAGCTTTGCTGTCGGTTTTGTACAGATCTCGGTAGTACTCAGCGTATTCCTTGAGCAAATTCAGTTTTTCGGGTTTCTTTAACTCTTGTTTGTTTTTCGGTCTGTTGTATGCCACGGGAGGCTCCTTCCAATCAGGAAGAGAAAAATTCAACTTGCTACGATCCAACTTCATTGTTGCTGAATGCTTACTCCGTTGGCGAGCCCGCCCAGCAACAACAGCAGCAGCGCTTTTTGCGCGTGCAGGCGATTTTCGGCCTGATCAAAGACAATCGATTGTGGGCTATCGATCACCTGGTCGGTGACTTCGGCATTGCGGCGCGCGGGCAGGCAGTGCATGAAAACAGCATGAGGCGCGGCCTTCTGCATCAGCGCTTCGTTCACCTGGAAGGGCCGGAAGATGGGCTCGCGCTTGGTGGACTCGTGCTCGAAGCCCATGCTGACGCACACGTCGGTGTAGATCGCGTCCGCGCCTTCGGCGGCGAGTTGCGGGTCCTGCAGCAGGCGCAGTTCGCAGCCGTTGGCTTGTGCAATCTCCCGCGCCAGTGTGACGATCTCGATCTCCGGCGAGTAGCCGCGCGGCGTGGCCACGGTGACGTTGGCGCCCAGTTGCGCGCCGGTGAGCATGAGCGAGTGGCAGACGTTGTTGCCGTCGCCGACGTAAGTGAAGTTGAGCCCGGCCGCGGAGCCGAAGCGCTCTTCGAGGGTCATGAAATCGGCCAGCGCCTGGCAGGGATGCTCGAAGTCGGAGAGCGCGTTGATGACCGGCACGCGGGAGTTGGCGGCCATTTCAGTGATGGTATCGTGCGCGTAGGTGCGCAGCACGATGACATCGACCCAGCGCTCGACATTGCGCGCGATGTCGGCGATGGACTCGCGCTCGCCGAGCGGCGAGCTGGTCTGATCGACGAAGATGGCGTTGCCGCCCATGGTGTTGATGCCGGCCTCGAAGCTGAGCCGCGTGCGCAGGCTGGCCTTCTCGAACATGAGCACCATCTGCCTGGCGTCGAGGGCATGGCGGTACTCGCGGGGATTGCGCTTGACCTCGTGGCCCAGCTTGAGGATGGCGCGCACTTCGGCGCTGGACAGATCGGCGATGGAGCACATGTCCTCGCCATTCAGCCGCGCGGCGGCGGCAAGAACATCGGGGTCCTTGGCGACGGGCACGGCGGGCGATTCGATGAGAGTTTTGCTAGCCATGGGTTTTACCTCCTGCGGAGTGGGCTACGGTTTCGGCTACGGCGGGCGCGGCTGCGTATTCCGTGAAGACTTCGTCGAGCGCCGCGATGGTGGTGTCCACATGGGCGCGCTCGAAGATGTAGGGCGGCAGGAAACGCAACGCCGTATCGCTGGTGCAGTTGATGATGACGCGGCGCTTGAGCATTTCGGTGACGGCGTGCTTGGCCAGGCCGGCGGAGTTGAGTTCGGCGGCGATCATCAGACCTGCTCCGCGCACATCGACGATATAGGAATGGCGTTCGGCCAGCGAGCGCAGTTGCGCCTGGAAGTAGCCGCCGATCTCTGCGACGTGGGCGAGCAGATTCTCTTTTTCGATGTAGTCGATAACGGCGGTGGCGACGGCGCAGGCCAGCGGGCCTCCGCCGAAGGTGGTGCCGTGCATGCCCGCATGGAAGGCGCGGGCTACCTCATTGGTGCAGAGCGTGGCGCCCATGGGAATGCCGCCGGCCAGAGGCTTGGCCAGGGTGGTGATGTCTGGCTGAATGCCGAAGTGCTGATAGGAGCACCACTTTCCGGTGCGGCCCAGGCCGGCCTGAATTTCATCGGCGATCACCAAGGCTCCCGTCGAGTCGGCCAGCGCGCGCGCCTCTGCGAAAAATTCCTGCGTAAGCGGACGTACGCCGCCCTCGCCCTGAATGGCTTCGAGGAGGATGGCGCAGACTTCATTCGAGAATTTGGCGCGCAGATCGGCTACGTCGTTGAACTTCACAAACTCGAAGCCGGGAACGACCGGAGCGAAGGGCAAGCGGTACTTTTCCTTATGGGTGGCCGAGATGGAGCCAAAAGTGCGGCCGTGGAAGCTCTGCTCGAGAACCAGGAATTTGGTTCCGATCTGCCTGCCTTCCTCGCGCAGGACTCCAGCGTGAGCGCGCGCCAGCTTGAGCGCGGCCTCGACGGCTTCAGTGCCCGAGTTGGAAAAGTAAACGCGGTCCATGCCGGTGAGTCTGGTAACTCGCTCGGCCAGATCCGCCATCTTATCATTGAAGTAGTAGTTGGAGGCATTGATCAGCGTGCAACTCTGCCTGGCGATGGCTTCTTCAATCACCTTGCAGCGGTAGCCGAGCGCGTTGACGCCGATGCCGCTGAGCAGGTCGAGATAGCGATCGCCGTTCTCGTCGATCAGATGCACGTCCTCGCCCGCTACAAATAAAACGGGAAAGCGATCGTAAGTATGGATGAGCAGCCGCGCCTCGGCGGCTTGAATCTGTTCCAGCTTGGTCATTTCCTTCTCCTCAGGCCACCATCACTTCGGTGCCGTATGCTACGCGGGAACTGCACAGATCTGGCAACGAACCGGCAGCCTCGGCGGGTAATATGCGAACGCGCTTGACGCCGTTCAACAGAGCCTCTCGGCAGGCGCTCAACTTGGGCAACATGCCGCCGGAGATGACGGCGCTCTTGGCCATCTCCGCAATTTGATCGATAGACAGCCATCGGAGCACCTCGCCGTTCGCGCCTTTGACGCCGGGGACGTCGGTGAGGAAGACGAGCGCATCGGCGTGGCAGGCGATGGCGCAGGCCGCGGCCATTTCGTCGGCGTTGACGTTGTAGTACTCGCCGTCGAAGCCGAGGGCCATGGACGAGAGGACGGGCACGCCGTTCAGATTCCAGATGGCCTCGATCCAGCGCGGATCGCTGGCGACGATCTCGCCCACGTAGCCGAGGTCGGGCGCGGTGCGTTTTTTGCGGGCGCGGAAGAGCAGGCCGTCGCCGCCGGAGAGGCCTACGGCGGGCTGGCCGTGGGCGCCTAGAGCTGCGACGAGACCCTTGTTCACTTTGCCTGCGAGAACCATCAACGCGACGTCGCGGGTTTCCGCATCGGTGACGCGCAGGCCGGCGACGAATTCGCTCTGCTTGCCCAGGGCCTTCAACATGCGGGTCAACTGCGCGCCGCCGCCGTGGACCACGGCCACCTGATTGCCGTCGCGGACCAACTCAGTGATGGCGCGCGTGCAGCCTTCCAGCAGCGACGGAGTCTCCAGGCCCGCTCCACCCAATTTGACGACGTACTTCATTTCAGGCCCTCCGCGGCTAGTTTCATTCGAGACCTTCCGATTCGGGCCAACCGAGCATGACGTTCAGATTTTGCACGGCTTGCGAGGACGCGCCCTTCAACAAGTTATCAAGACAACTGACGATGACGGCGCGGCGGCCGTCGGCGGCCAGTTGGAAGCCGATATCGGCATAGTTGGTGCGCACCGAGTATTGAATCTGCGGCAGCGTCTTGTCGTAGATGCGGACCATTGGACTCGCTCGAAAGAACTCATGGTAGACGCGGGAGACGGTTGCCGCCGTCTTCGTTTCGCGGAAGCGGACGTAGAGGGTGGAAAGCATGCCGCGGGGAATGGGCAGCAGATGGGGCGTGAAGACGATCTGGCTTGCATCGACGCCGATCTGCTCCAGCAGCTCGCCGGTGTGGCGATGCGTGAAGGCTCCATACGCAGAGAGATTGTCGGCCGCGGACATGAAATGCGTCTTGGCGGTGGGCGCCTTGCCAGCGCCGCTCACGCCGCTCTTGGCGTCGGCGACAATGCCAATGTCGAGATCGACGAGTCCGGCGGCCACCAGCGGCTTGAGGGCGAGGATGATGGAGGTTGCATAGCAGCCGGGGTTGGCGACGAGGCGCGCGCCGGCAATCCGAGCGCGATGCAGCTCGGGCAGGCCGTAGACGGCCAGGGCCTGGGTTGCCGCAGCCTGAGCCTTGATTGCCGCCGGCTGATCGGGGCCTTCATCGGCGAAGGCATAGACAGCGCGGTTGGCCGCTTCAGTGAGCCGCCACGCGCCGCTCAGGTCAATCACGCGCAGACCGCGCGCCAGCGCCTCGGGCACCCACTCGCGGGACTGCTCGTGGGGAGTGGCGAGGAACAGGACTTCAACGCCGCGGCTCAAGAGCAGTTCCCAGGAAAAGGGTTCCAGCCTGAGGTTGCCGCTGGCGCTGCCGCTGGCCAGTTGCGGATGGATTTCGGCGAGGGGAATGCCACCGCGCGCCTCGTCTTTCGAGTCCATACGGCCGGCAAAGACCGGCGGCATGGCCTTGAGGCGGGGATGGCGCAGGAGCAGCCTGGCTAACTCGGCGCCCGCGTACCCTGTAACTCCTACAATCGCAGTTTGTATCGTGTCGGTCATGACTCCAAAATCGTCCTCAGCCGGGCTTCCACTTCGCCTGCCCTGCGCGGGTCCGCGCAGATCACCAGCACGGTGTCGTCGCCGGCGACGGTGCCCACTACATCCGGCCATCCCTCATGGTCCATGGCCGCGGCTACCGGCTGGGCTCCGCCCATCACCGTGCCGATGACTACCTGATTCATAGCCTGCCGCACGCGCATGCCAAAGCTCTCCATCACCTCCGCCACGGAGGGCGGGCCGTCGTCTTCCACCGCCGTGGCGGCCCCGTTGCCGTTGCCGTTGGGCAGGGAATAGCCGCCGGGGCCTTTGGAGAGACGCAGTTCGTGAATATCCCTCGAAAGCGTCGCCTGGGTTACCTCGAAGCCGCGGCGTCGCAGCTTGCGGCGCAGCTCGTCCTGGTTAGACACCAGAGAGCCGGCCACCAGATCCCGTATCGCGTTGTGTCTTTGAAACTTCATCGCCGTTTGTTGACTTGCCGGTCTCCGTCCGCGGGTAAACAAGAAAGCGCGGCTCGCAGTGAGGCGGACGTGCTTGTATAAATATACATCGGTCTGCATAAGTATGCAATGCCGATCTCGAAATTCACAAAAAATGAGGAATGAACGCCGATTTGCGCTCCAGAGAGCCCCTTTGCCAGAGTTCGGATCGATGGCGGAATTGGGCAGTGGGTCAGTCTCAATTCTTTGAATTTGCCGATCCTTCCGATAGTCGAACCACGGCTCCCGTAGTCCCCTCTGTGGGGGACGCTCTATTTCTTAGCCGGCCAGCTATTTGCAACACTTCGCGGGAGTTTCCACTTGCTCGTCTTCCTCGGCTTCAGCAACGCTCCGACGGAGGCGAACACGGATAACTGTTTTGAGCACTTGGATCACCACCAGAGGAATATTGACAGAGAGGCCGGCGTAGTCGATGGGGTGGAGCGGCCATCGCACGATCCCGAAAGCTAGCAAGAGGCAAACAAAGATTGGCGGCGAGAACCATTCACCCCACCAGGAGAGATGATCGTCCCGGCCAGCCGAGTACGATTCATAAGTCCAAAATCCGGAAATGCCAACAATCTTTTCAACGCGGGGCCGGAGTTGGCGTTGAACGTAGAAAATAGCGCGATATTGTTCCTCGATTGTCTGAAACCACATGAGAATCACCAGTTGCGAGCCGACGCCTAGGCTCCACAAAAGCGCAATGTGATCCGGAAAAGAATTCCAGAAAGCGGCAATGACAGTAAGGAAGGTAGCGAGCACTGCCCAGATGGGCACCATAAGCGTCAGCCAAGACGTGCAGCGGCTGGTCAGCGCTTCGTACTCTGCCAAGTGCACATCGAGAGCGCCGGAAGCGCGCCGCCTGGTGCGCGAATCGCCCACTGCGCAGCGGGCGCTGAACCCGAAGTGAGGTAGTCTTTTCTCCTGACGGTTCATTGACTGCCGATTATAGACGCAAGGGCCTGAATCGGCTAGCAAAACACTGCGATTCGAGCTGATCCACTACTCGGGATTGTGGCGATAGCGCCGAACGGATGCAAGCGGCATATCGGCGATTTTTGCCGCGTTTCTGTTGCCGCCTGTGAATACAGGAATTAGATGATAGTGGTGGGATGTGGCGGGTGGCGGCGGGAAACGGCAGGACTGACGCGGGTCAAACGCACTTTTCCACAACGCACCGATAAAAATCAAATACAGCCGTTCGATGATAGTGATTCAGGGAAAATGGCGGTTGGTGACCCGTAAGTTGTTGATTCTTTGTATGAAGATGTTTACTCTACAGTAACGACCAAAATCGGGCTGAAAAACCGAAATGTGGAAAACTCACGACCGCCGTATCTAGCGCGGGTGAAATCTACTTTCGAGCCCCCAAAACAGCACCAAAAAAACGCCCAAAAACTGTCCAGCCACCAAATCTATGAGAAATTGCAGAAAATAATCAACGAGGGGCGCTTTTCTGGCTTCAAATTTTCATTCGACGGCACGGAGGTGCTGGCAACACCGCCGAGTTAAACGGTTAGTAACACTTGTTTTGTAAGCTGTTTATGAACTTTTAATGAGCGCGTTTTGTGTCTATTAGCACGTTATATGCCAAACGCACTCTCCGGAGCATATGAAAACCATATTTCGGCGGTTTTGGGTGCCTTCGGTGCCGACCACTATCATCAAACGGCTGTATTCACTATCATCAAACGGCTGCAGCTACACCGCCCCCCTCCCGCACCACGGCTCCGCGCTGATACACTCCCGGAATGGCCGCGGTTCGGGATTGTCCGCGTCCCCTAATCGGATCAAATGACACCTATCGGTTCGCTTACTACCATCAACGACCTCTTTCGCCGCGTAGCCGCGGCAGCCAACCCGCGCGCCGTGCTGTGGCAGGACGAGTTTGGGCAATGGCAACCCATTTCCTCCGACCAGATCTATCAGCGGGCGAGGGCTCTGGCCGAAGCCTTTCTCAGCTGGGGCGCGCAAAAAGGCGACCGCATCGCCTTGATCAGCGAGAACCGCTGGGAGTGGGCCGTCACCGACTTCGCCACGCTGGCCATCGGCGCCGTGGATGTGCCTATCTATCCCACGCTGACCGGCGAGCAGGTTGCGGCGCTGGTGGCCGACGCCGGCTGCCGGATCGCCGTGGTCTCCACCCGGCAGCAGTTCGACAAGCTGAACGCGGTCCGCGGCCAGACGCAACTGGAACGGATCCTGATCATGGATTCCGCCGCTCTGCCCGAGGGCGCGATCGCCTTCAGCGCGGTGATGGCGGGAGCCGATGACCGCGGCAGCGAGCACGACCCGGTCTTTGACGCACTGGTCCGCGCCGTGGAGCCCAAGGACCTGGCCACGCTGATTTACACCTCCGGGACCACCGGCGAACCTAAGGGCGTGGCGCTGACCCACGCCAACATGGCCGCGAACCAGAACTACGCCCCCGTGGATTTCAACTTTACCCCCGCGGACGCCCTCATCTCCTTCCTGCCTCTGTCGCACGTTACGGCTCGCGCGCTGGACTACATCATGTACACGTTCGGGGTGCAGGTGGCGTATTGCTCGCAGTTCGACAAACTGCCGCAGGCCATGCGCGAGATCAGGCCCACGGTATTCGTGGGGGTGCCGCGCGTATTCGAGAAGATTCGCCAGGAGGTGGAGCGCCGTGCCGCGCTCTCGCCGGTGAAGAAACGCCTGCTCGTCTGGGCGGTGGGGGTGGGCGCAAGCCATCGCGACACGGTCTATGACGGCCGCCGGCCCTCTTCGCTCATGTGGAAGCTGGCCGACAAGCTGGTCTATTCCAAGGTGCGCGAGGCCTTCGGCGGCCGGGTGAGGATCTTTGTTCCAGGCGGCGCGCCGTTGGGGCTAGACACCGCCAAATGGTTCGCCTCGGTGGGGATTGCCCTTTGGGAGGGTTATGGGCTGACCGAGACCTCGCCGGTGATCGCCCTCAACACACCGCTGATCCACCGCATGGGCGCCGCGGGCATGCCCTTGTCCAATCTGGAGCTGAAGCTGGCCGCGGATGGGGAGTTGCTGGTCCGCGGGCCGTCGGTCTTTGCCGGCTACTGGCACAAGGCGGCCGCCAATGCCGAGTGTTTCGACGAAGAGGGATATTTCCGCACCGGCGACATTGGCCATCTGGACGCGGATGGGTTCCTTTTCATCACCGACCGCAAAAAGGAATTGCTGAAGACCTCGGGCGGCAAGATGGTGGCGCCCCAGCCCATTGAAAGCAAGCTCAAGACCAGCCTGCTGGTGGCGCAGGTTGCGCTGGTGGGCGATAGGCACAAGTTCATCTCCGCGCTGCTCTCGCCCAACTTTGCTGCGCTGGAGGATTGGGCCCGGCATCACGGGATCGAGGCCAAATCCCGCGCCGAGTTGGTGGCCGACAGCCGCGTGCTTGCGCTCTATGACGAGATTGTCCACGAGGTGAACGGCAGCCTGGCCAACTTTGAGACCGTGAAGCGCTTCCGCGTGGTGGCCGAGGAGTGGTCGATCGAGACGGGCGAGCTGACGCCCTCGATGAAGCTCAAGCGCCGCGTGATTACGGCTCAATACGCGGGGGTGATTGCCGAACTTTACGCCGACGAAGCAACCTCGCGAGGCGAATAGGCGAATTCAGCCGCCCGATTTCTTTGCCCAGGCCCCACATTCGCTGCAGCCCGCGGAAGAACGGCGCGCCCCAGGCGCCCACGCCCAGCAGCGCACCGAAGAAGATGATCGCGTCGATGTTGAGCCGCCCGGCGCTCGACCAGTAAGAATCCGGTTCCAGGTCCAGCCAAATCGAAAACTCGTCCAGGGTCAGCGCCGCGCCCACTCCGAAGCCGACCGACATCAGCCGGCTGAAGAAGATGGAAAGCGGCGAGTGGGAGCGTCCCAGGTCCAGCAGCCAGCCGTAGCCCACCAGCAGCAGAATCAGAATCCCCCAGACCAGGTGATGAATGTGGTGGCCATGCATCACCACCCACTGGAAGTGTCCCTCATGATTCACGATGCGGTGGACCAAGATTCGGACCCCCGCAAACGTGAGCAGGAAGGAGACCGAGGCGATGAACATGCGCCGCCGCGGCCGGTCGGGGATGGAGGCGCGCACCAGGATGCCCAGCCGGGTCAACTGCAGCAGCACCAGCAAGACGACGACTACGAGGCCGGCAAAGGCCAGCAGCAACAGGGCTCCGGTTCCGGGCATATGGGGCATATCTTATTGAACCATTGCCGCGCTGAGTTCCCAAGAAGGAAATGAAATTCAGTCAATCTTCGCGGATCGTGAGCGCTGTCACTATTTCGCTTTACAGCGGCGGGGTACACTGGGTAAGGCGTCGAGGCCGGGCAATTCGCCGTTCCGGACGCACAATTCTGGGACATGTTCCCGGCTCGGCTTACGCAGCCGCGCAAAATTCGATGAGGAGATTTTTACGATGCGAGTTGCTTTGTTGACCGGCGGCGGCGACTGCCCCGGACTGAATGCGGTGATCTACGCGGCTGTGAAGAAGGGCATCAACCACTATGGCGATGAGTTCATCGGTTTTCTCAACGGCTGGCGCGGCGTGCTGGACAACAACTTTATTCCCCTCACGCTGGAAAGCACCGACGGCATCCAGTTGAAGGGCGGCACCATTCTGCACTCTTCGCGGACCAACGTGAAGAAGGTTCCCGGCGGCATCGAGAAGGTCCAGGAGGTTCTGAAGGCCAACAAGATCGACGCGCTGATCGCCCTGGGCGGCGACGACACGCAGTCGGTGACGCTGTTCCTGAGCGAGCACGGCGTGCCCAGCGTGGGCGTGCCCAAGACCATCGACAACGACATCAGCGGCACCGACACCACGTTCGGGTTCGACACCGCCGTCATGATCGCCACCGAGGCCATCGACCGCATCCACACCACCGCAGACTCGCACAACCGCGTGATCGTGGTGGAGGTGATGGGCCGCGATGCCGGCTGGATCGCCTATGCCTCCGGCGTGGCCGGCGGGGCGCACGTGATCCTGGTTCCCGAGAAGGAGATCGACATCGACCACGTCTGCGCGCTGCTCAAGTACAACTACGACCACGGCAAGCACTATGGCGTGGTGGTGGTGGCCGAGGGCTGCCACTTGCCCGAAGTCGGCCAGGTGATCGACGAGTCGTCAAAGTTGGATTCCTTCGGCCATGCGCGGCTGTCCGGCATCGGCGAGGCTCTCTCCGAACTGATCGAGAAGAAGACCGGCTACGAGACCCGCTTCGTCAACTTGGGCCACACCCAGCGCGGCGGCGTTCCCACGGCCTATGACCGCCTGCTGGGCCAGCGCTACGGCTTGCACGCCATCGACATGGTTCACCAGAAGAAGTGGGGCCGGATCGCCGTGCTCAAGGGCCTCGACATCACCGACATCACCATCAAGGAAGCCATCGCCACCAATCGCCGCCTCGACCAGCGTTTCTTCGACGTGATCGCGGATTTGGAAGCAAAGGTCTAGGTTTCAGGCCATATCACGGCAGGCAAAAAGCCATCCTCATTGCGAGGGTGGCTTTTTGCTTTGCGCATGTTCTAGAGTGGGGCTGTGCATTATCGTCTCTACACGCCGGAGGACTTCGACGAGCTCTATGCGATCGAGGAGGACTGTTTCCGGTCGCCTTTTCGCTTCGGCCGAGGGGATATGCACCAACTCATCCATCGTCCCGATGCGGCCACCTGGATTGCGGAGGAAGAGGGACAGATGTGCGGCTTTGCCATCGTCGAGTGGACGCGGGAGCCGGGCGGAGTGATTGCGTATATTCAAACCCTCGAAGTTGCCCCGGAACAGCGCGGGCATGGCGTAGGGGGCGAGCTGCTGCGCCTTATCGAGGGCTCCGCGCGGGCCGCTGGCGCTCAACTGATCTGGTTTCACGTGGATGCGGAGAACGCCGGCGCGATCCGCCTCTACGAGGGGCACGGCTACCTCTTCGAGGGCAGGGAAGAGAACTACTACGCAAAGGGCCGCGCGGCGCTGATCTATGGAAAACCGCTGGAGTCCGGGACGGCGGATTGAAGGCTCTGCCCCAGGAAATCAATACCGCCAACTGGTCAGGTCCGCTCCTTTGGGAGCTGTTTTCTGGATTCGGTCGAGAATCTTTGGCAGGTATTGTGTGTTGTAATGCAGGCGCGAATACGCGTTGGGCTGGGTGGGGTCGCCGTTCCAGCAGTGCTCGGCGCGCGGACCATAGGTCACTTCGCCGCCGTAGGGCGGATTGGCGGTTGAGTTGAGAAAGTCTTCCATGCGATAGACGGCGTCGTTGAGGAAGTATGTATCGTCGGAACCTACATAGATGTGAATCTTGCCGGCTAACTCGGGGCCTAACTTCGACCAGTCGCGTTCAAGGATGGCTTCAAGGTCGTAGTGCCGGCGCCAGTACTCAGCCACGGTGTGGTCGATGTCGCCGGTGACCTTGTCGAAGATGGGCTGCGGATAGCCGTCCGCTCCCACCGGCCCGTAGACCGCCTGCCAGATGTCGTACTGTTCGCCGCTCCGGCCGTGGTCGCCCAAGGCCAGCTCGTAGCCGTTGATCTCTTGTGTGGTGATGAAGGTGTGGCCCAGGTAGTCGCGCATGGCCGGCTGCGCCTCGCGCTTGTGCGCGCCTTCCAGGTAGAAGGCGTTCTTGTCGCCGTAGAGGTCGATATTCGTGTAGGCGTGGAAGTCGATGGGGTCGGGGCAGGCGGCGAATGCGCCGTTGTAGTGATCGGGATAGAAGACCTGCACGGCCAGCGCCTCCCAACCACCGGTCGAGCCGCCGTAGACAAAGCGCGCCCAGCCCTGGCCGATGCCGTGGAATTGTTTTTCGATGGCCGGGATAAGCTCGTTCTCGATGGCGTCGCCGTAGGGGCCGACGTTGGCCGAGTTCACGGCGTAAGAGTCGTCATAGTAGGGATTGGCGTGCTGGATCTTGACGATGAGCACGCGCGGGAAGCCGGGCGAGATCCATTGCTGGTAGAACTTGTAAGCTTCCTGCTGCTGGATGCGGTTGTAACCGGCGAGGTGGAAGCGTTCGCTGTAGTCGGGCTTTAGGTTCGGGTCCGGCGGCGTGGTGCGGAAGTTGCCGAAGTCGTCCACAAAGTGGTCGTGGAAGATGATGAGCGGGAAGCGGGCGTTGGGGTGGCCGTCGAAGCCCTCGGGAACCAGCACGATGGCGCTCAGGAACATGGGCCGGCCCCAGAATTTGGTCAGCAATGCGCTCTGAATGCGGATGTGGCGAATATATTTGGTGTCGGCGGGCGTGGGGATGGGCGGAATGATCTCAGTGAGAGAGATGGCGATGGGCGCGCCGCCGGGCTGGACGGTGATCTTCATCGGCTTCGAATAGAGATTGCCCGGCGAGATGTTCCAGTGCTGGCCCTCGCCCTGGTCCATGTGCAGCTTGACGGTCTTTCCGTCACTGCGGTGGAAGATCTCGTATTTGTTGAGCACGGCCTGGATGGTGTACTCGCCTGGCGGAACGTCCTTGAGGCTGCGGATGGGGTATCCCCAGGCGCTTGCGTCCACCACTGTGGGCTGGCCGGGCTGCCAGCCATCGACCGTGAGGCCGAAGACGATCTGCGAGCGGGGGGTGTCGTCGATCTGGTTGCGCGGCTCGTCGCTGGGGTCTGTGGAAAGAACCAGCAAGAGGCGTCCATCGAGGGGCTCCGCACTGACATCCTTTGGAAAAGAGACTGAGAACGATTGGGCGGCTGCGGCGACGGGAAAGAGCAGAAGGAGGGCCAGGGCTGTGCGCTTCATGCTCGCTACTATACTGCGCGGCGCGAATGCTGGTCGAGGACTGCGCGTCCAGCGAAACTCCCACGTCTCAGAATCGAGACCTTGGGCACCCGGATTCCCAGTTACTCAGACCTGGGCCACCCACCCGAAATCGTGCTCATGTACTCCTCCAGGACTCTCCGCAACATCTCGGCATCGCCCTGCTTGAATGCTGTGTTTGCCTCTTTCATCAACCGCTCTCGCAAGGCTCGGTCAAGTTCATTCGCAGCACGGTCTGGATGAATCATGTTAACCACTTCCAGATACTGTTCCCTCAGTCCCGGCGAAGGAGCAGAATTCGCAGCTTCGCGATTGGGTAACCCAGCAAACTCGGAGCCAAGGCCGATCTCTTCCGGATAAAGTACTGTTCCCGTGAAATCAGTTACTTCTCCAGCCTTTCCTTTACTTTTTGTCGATTCGAGCACTAATCCAAATATGAAGGAGAAAAGCCCCAAAGCCCCTAAAACGATCCAGAATCCCGCTCCGCGATATTCGCGCTCACTCGCGACATCGAATTCTAGCAAGCTATTCATAGATGGATTGACTGAATTGTAATAAACAGTTAGATTCGCGCCTGGAATGGTCCCAGTAACATCGGGTGATCTTCCTTTTCCCCTATTGTTGTCGCCCAGTCCCGTACATTCGTCGCTTCCACGATAGGTCCCTTTGTCAATACTGAACTCATAGGAGCAGACATACTTGTCGCTTCTGAAACCGTGAAGGATCATTTCAAACAATGGGCCGACTGCGCGATGCTGTATGAATAGATGATCTGTAGTGGCTGTCTTCTCGTTTCGTGCGGCGCTGGCGAGCCGCATTGCCTTAGATATGTAGGTTCCCCCGAAGGCAGCAAAAAGCAAGGCGAAGAACAGCGAATAACCGGATGCGGCCTTCCATCTCGCACTCATACGTACTCCTGTTTCGCTTCCGACGGTCATCGACCACGATTCGATCCCGTCTGGCAGAGCCGGGTGTCCCAAGTCTAGATTTTAAGACCTGGGAGTTGGCTTGACGGCGTTCTGGCTACTTGCCGTCCGCCTGCGTGCTCTTGATGAAGGCCGCCACCCGGTCATGCAACTGCTTGAGGCTCTCGTCGCGGACGTAGACCATGTGCCCGGACTCGTACCATGCGTATTCGATGTTCTTGGCCAGCGACTGCGGAATGGGCAGGTGCTTCTCTTCGTATTGGGCGGCGAAGAAGGGCGTGGCCAGGTCGTAGTAGCCGCCATTGACCATGATCCTGAGGCGGGGATTGGTCTTGAGGGCATTGGCCAGATCCGCGCTCACGTTGAGGCTGATGGGGTTGCCATGGTGCGCCAGATCCCAATGGGCGCCCCCGAAAAGCGCGTGGGGCAGGTAGGTTTGGCCCTCGCCGTACTTCAGGTCGCGGCGCACGTAGTCGTTGAAGAGCGCAACGTAGGCCGACGAGATGGCCGAGCTTTGCGGATCGTATTCGGCGCTCTCGCTCAAGGGGTTGAGGTTGGGGCCGGAGAAGCGTGTATCGAGCCGGCCTGTGGTCAGGTCCTGGTCGTCCTGGAGGGTTTTCTCGAATTCGCCGCCGCTGACGCGCAGATTGGCCTTGAGCAGGTAAGCCAGAGGCAGGCCGGTGTATTCGTGGAGCTTCTCGGCGACTTGCTGCTTCTCCGCATCGGTCAGGTCCGTTCCCAGTGCCAGGGCGTGAGTGTAAGGGCCCATGGCGTAATCTTCCACATCTTTGAGGAACGGCTCCAGATTCGGCTGGGGGGCGGCCGGCTGCTGGGGCAGTTTTTTGTGATACCAGGCTGTGGCGGCGTAGGTGGGCAGAGCCAGGACATAAGGCAGATCCACGCCGGGATTGCCGCTGGGGCCGTCAATGTCGGTGGTGAAGTTGAAGATCTGGGAGAGCAAAATGATGCCGTTGAGGTCGATATCTTTCTGGTTCTCGAGGATGTTGGCCACGACGGCGGAACGGGTGGTGCCGTAGCTCTCGCCGAAGATGTACTTGGGGGAGTTCCAGCGGTTGTATTTGGTGATGAAGCGGGCGATGAAACGGGCGAATGCGCCGGCGTCTTCATCGACGCCCCAGAAGGCCTTCTCGGGGTTCTTGCCGATGAGGCGGCCAAAGCCGGTGCCGGGCATGTCGATGAAGACCAGATCGCTGACGTCAAGCAGGGAGTAGGCGTTATCCACCAGTTTGTAGGGGGCGGCGGGGAGGTGCTGGTCGCCGTCGGTAACTACATGCTTGGGGCCGAGAGAGCCCATGTGGAGCCAGACGGTGGAGCTGCCGGGACCGCCGTTGAAAAAGAAGGTGACGGGGCGGTCTTCGGCTTTCGCGTCCTTTCTGAAGTAGGCCACGTAAAACATACGTGCGAATGGGGTTGCATCCTTTGGCTCCTTGGGCTCGGAGATGGCAAGCTGGCTGCCGGGCTGGGGCTTGCCGTCGGGGCCGAGTTGCGCGTCCTGAGAGTCGGTGGCGCCCACGGTGAGCGTGCCGGCGACGGCGGTGTAGGCGATGTGCTGGCCGGAAACGTCAACGACGCCCTGAGTGGTGACTTCGGCGGGCGGGGTCTTGTCGGAGGTCTTGTCGGCGGCTTTTTCCGTGGCGGCGGATTTGGCAGCGGGGGGCTTGTCGTCATCGGCACTGAGAAAGGCCGGCGCGAACAAGAGAGACGCGGCAAGGAGGGCGGCGGAGAGGGTGTGGGAACAGCGCATGAGGGGACCTCCAGGAGTCGAAATCGGGCGAAAGGCCAGTATAAAGCCTGCGGTGCGGATGCCGGCTGCGGGGGAGGCGGCAAGGCTAGTGTTGAAAAGGCAGCTACTTCTGAACCTTGTCGTAGGACTGCTTATCGGTGATTCTTGGGCGGTTTTCGGCCTGGAGTTCTTTGGCGACCTGCTCGACTTCGCGGAGGACGCGCAGGCGGCGCGGCGCGGATGGAGTGAAGCGCAACCGGCCATGGACATTGACCAGCATGACGCGGCGCCATGGCCGCGCCGGGAACGCGGATTGTGGTGCGCTGCGGGCGGTGAGGCATTCTCACCTGCGGAGAGAAAGACCGATTACATCTCCTCCGGCCAGCGGCGGGTTGCTTCGAGCGATTCGCCTGTCTCCAGAAGGCTCTTGAGGCTGGCAAGGATCGGCGGCCATCCGTTCGACACCGCCTTGATGAACTTTGATTCGCTCTTATCCATTTCATGTGTAACGGTAAGCTTGACGGCCTCACCCTTCTGCTCGAGTTCGTAGGTCAGGCGGGAATAACCCTCCGCGGTCATCTCGGGAAAGAGCTCATTCCGCCAGGACAGAACCAGACGCCGGTGCGGCTCGATCTCGATCACTTCGCCCGAGTCGGCTGTGCCCCCGTCTGGTTTCGCAATCCGCCACGATGCGCCCGGTTTCCAATCGGATTCCTGCGTTGTCGCCATCCAGTATTGGCGGGTGAATTCGGATTCCGTCAGCGCCTGCCAGAGCTTCTCCGGCGTGGTGCGGATGAACGTTACATACACAAATTGCGATTCAGCCATCGGTTTCTCCCTCCAGTTTCGCCTTCAGTTCGGCGAGGACGCGCAGACGGCCCCGCTCGTATTTGCCGATCCACCGCTCGGCAATCTCGTGGATCGGCATCGGATTCAGATAGTGCAACTTCTCGCGGCCCCGCCAGATGGTGGCCACCAGCGTTGCCTCTTCCAGCAGCTTGAGGTGTTTGGTTACGGCCTGGCGGGTCATGTCCAGGTGCTGGCAAAGCTGTCCCAGCGTTTGCCCGTTGTCCGCCCGCAGACGGTCCAGCAACAGCCGGCGCTCGGGGGCTGCCAGCGCCTTGAACACCATGTCAACCTCAGCGGCCATTGCGGTCATATTATGCAACCATACGGTTGCATGTCAAGAGCCGCATCCCCCCTAAAAAAACTTCAAAATAGCACTTGACATCACACACTGTGTGCAATACAGTAGTTGATGTACAGTGTATGAGGTACAGCATGACCCTCACCGAGAACCTCTTTGAGAATCTTCGCCTGGAACTCCGGCGCGGTTGCCTGACTTTGGCAGTTCTGGCCGAGCTTCGCCAGGAGTATTACGGTTACACGCTGCGCAAGGCGCTGGCCGAACGCGGCCTGGAGATCGATGAAAGCACGCTCTATCCGCTGCTGCGGCGCCTTGAAGCCCAGGGGCTGCTGACCAGCGAATGGCGTGAAGAAGACAAGCGCAACAAGCGGTTCTATCGCCTCTCCACCGACGGCGAACAAATGTTCGGCCAGTTGCTCGGGGAGTGGCAGGCCATCAACGCATCCATCTCCAACATTCTGTAAACACCGAAGGAAAACGCCATGGAACTTCTCGATCGTTACCTCGAAGCCGTGAAGAAGCACCTGCCCTGGCAGCGGCAGGACGACATCATCGCCGAACTACGGGCCAACCTCGAATCGCAGCTCGAGGAAAAAGAGGCCGCGCTGGGCCGGCCGCTGACCACTGGCGAAGCCGAGGACTGGCTGCGGCAAATGGGGCCGCCGATACACGTGGCAGCGCGCTACCAGCCGCAGCGTTACCTGATTGGGCCGGCCCTTTTCCCCTTCTATTTGTACGTGCTGAAGATGACGTTTTTCTGGGCCACGGTCATCTGGACGATCGTCGCCGTGCTACAGATTGCCGCGCAAACCCCAAGCGAATTAACCGTGCTGGCAACCGTGCTTCGCCTTCCAGGTATGTTGATGACGACGGCCGCATGGGTCACCCTCATCTTTGCAATCATCGAGTTTGCCGCCGCGCGTTGCCCAGGGAAGTTCCCGATGCTCGCGCCTCCCTCCGCCAACTGGTCGCCCGGCGACCTGCCCCCGCTCGGGCAGCAGCTTGCCGGCGGAAAAAAGCCGCACAGCTTCGCTCATGCTGTTGCCGAAGTGATCTTCGGCTTTCTATTCCTGGTTTGGTGGCTGCTGGTTCCCCGGCATCCGTACCTGCTGATTGGGCCGGGTGTCCTCTACTGGCATGCTTCCCCCTTCCAGTTGGCGCCGTTTTCGGTTCTGTTCTATTGGTGGGTGGTGGTGGTGAACGTGGTGCAGTTGGCCTGGCGCTCGGCCGATCTGATTCGCGGAAGCTGGCCGCGTCCGCGCACCGCGCAGACCATCGTCGTCAGCGCCGTCGGTCTGATTCCGCTGGGGCTTCTGCTCTCCGTGCCGGATCACGCCTATGTCTTGCTCAGAAATCCAGCTCTCGACCAGGCGCACTATGGCGCGGCCCTGAACTCGATCAACCTTTCGATCCATTGGAGTGCAGTGGTGATTTGCGCCTTTACCGTTCTAGGGTTGGTTTGGGAAATCGGGCGAATGAGTTTGAATGCCTATCGCAAACGCACGGCGGCCATGCGGTAACCGCGCGTTACCTGCCGTACTGGGTAACCCTCGATAAGGACCAAGGCTTTCCTCAGGAAATCGAATGCGGTCAAGCAAACTACAATTGACCACGAGATGAATTGGAAAGATCTGATCGAAGAAGTAACGGCCGTCGGGGCTGGCGGCGGCTCAGACGAGCCGGTGGCGGGCGTGGAGTACGACTCGCGCAAAGTGCGGCCCGGCTCGGTGTTTGTGGCCATGAAGGGCGGCTCGACCGACGGCAATCGCTACGTCGAGAAGGCCATCGCCGCGGGGGCGCTGGGCATCATCACCGACTCCGCGCCGAAGTTCGATCATCTGTTGGTCTTTCAATCCGGCCTGCCGGTGCTGGAGGTCGAACACGGCCGGCGCGCGCTGGCCCAGGCTTCGGCGGCCTTCTTCGGTCATCCCGAGCGCAAATTGGCGGCTACCGGCATCACCGGGACCAATGGCAAAACCACCACGGCCTTCCTCACCGAGGCGCTGCTGAACGCGGCTGCCCGCACCACCGTGCTGGTGGGGACGATTGAATATCATGTGGCTGGTGAGGTGCGCCCCTCTGTGCATACCACGCCAGAGTCGCGCGATCTCTTCGGGCTGATGGCTGAGGGCGTGGGCCGCGGAGCCACCGAGTTGGTGACCGAGGTTTCAAGCCACGCTCTGGACCAGGGCCGGGCGATAGGTTTGAGTTTTGACGTGGCCGTCTTCACCAACCTCACCCGAGACCACCTCGACTATCACAAGACTATGGAGCAGTACTTCGCGGCCAAGCGTCTGCTCTTCGACGGCACGGTCTATCCGGCTCCGCGCGTTGCGGTGGTGAACGCGCACGATCCTCGCGCGGAGGATTTGGCTGCCGCCGCGCGCAAGGCAGGCGCGGAGGTGCGGACTTACGGCATCGGCCAGGGCGACTGGCGCGCCGCAGGCCACTCGCTCACTCCCGGCGGCGCGGTTCTCGAACTCGAAACGCCGGCGGGCTCGGCCAAAGTGACTTCCCGCCTGGCCGGCGAAGTGAACATTCTCAACCTGCTGGCCGCGTTCACGGCTGCCCATGCGCGCGGCGTGCCGTTTGCCGATCTGGTTGAATTTGTTCCCCGGCTTCAGCCTGTTCCGGGCCGCTTCCAGTCCGTCGATGCCGGCCAACCCTTCACGGTGATCGTGGACTACGCCCACACCGACGACGCGCTCCGCAACCTGACAGCTCTTGCGCGCCAGATGACGGGTCGCCGCGGCGACTCCGGCAAGCGGGTGATTACTGTCTTCGGCTGCGGCGGCGACCGCGACCGCACCAAGCGCCCGAAGATGGGCCAGGCTGCCGGTGCGGGCAGCGATTTTGTGGTGGCCACCAGCGACAATCCCCGCTCCGAGGAGCCGCTGGCGATTCTGTCCGAGATCGAGCCGGGATTGAAGGCCAGCGGAGTCCAATACACCATCGAGCGGGATCGCGCCGCGGCCATCCGGCTGGCGCTTGAGGCCGCCACGGCGGGCGACGTGGTTCTGATCGCGGGCAAGGGCCACGAGAAGGAGCAGATTCTGGCCGGCGGCAAAATTCCTTTCGACGACACGCAGATTGCACTTTCATCGTTGGCTGATTTGGGCTATCGTGGGGGGCAATGAAGCTCACACTGGCAGAGGCGGCAATCGGCGCGGGCGCGGTGCTGGAGGCGCCGGCCAGCATTCCGAACGCCGGCGCGCTGGTGGTGAGCGGCTACTCCATCGACTCGCGCACGGTGGCTGCCGGCGAGCTGTTTTTTGCGGTGCGCGGCGAGCGGTTGGACGGGCACGACTTTGTGGCCTCGGCGCTCGAGCGCGGGGCCGTTGCGGCGGTGGTGTCGCGGGCGCTGGTGGCCACGCTGCCCGATGCGGTGCTGGCCGCGCCGCTGCTCATCACCGAAGACCCGCTGCTTGCGTTGCAGGCTCTGGCCGCGCATATTCGCCGCCAGTGGGGCCGGCGCGTGGTGGCTGTCACCGGCTCGGCCGGCAAAACCACCACCAAGGAGGCAGTGGCCGCGGCGCTGGGCGCGAAGTTCCATGTGCTCAAGTCCAGGGGCAATCTGAACAACGGCTTCGGCCTGCCGCTGCAACTGCTGCGCCTGGAGCCGGAGCACGAGTACGCGGTCGTCGAGATGGGCATGAATCACGCGGGCGAGATTGCGGCGCTGGCGCGCATGGCCAGCCCGGACTGGGGCGTGGTGACCAACGTGGGCACCGCGCACATCGAGAACTTTGCCGACGGGCAGGCTGGGATCGCCCGCGCCAAGCTTGAGCTGGTGGACGCGCTGCCGGCCAACGGCGTGGCCTTCCTCAACTGCGACGATCCGTACGTTTCGCAGTTTGGCCGCGACTTTCTCGGCCGCGTTGTTTATTTTGGCGCCGGCCCCTGCGCCGATCCGCTGCTTCTTGAAGGCACAGAAGATCTGGCGGGCCTGCATCTCAAGTTTCGCGCCGGGGAGCGGGAGGGCGAGTTGACGCTGCACCTGCTGGGCGCGCACAACGCATCGAATGCGCTGGCCGGACTCGCCGTAGCTTTGGAAGCGGGCGTCGAGCTGGAGGCCGCTGTCGCGGCACTCGCATCGCTGACTGCCGGCGACAAGCGCGGCCAGGTGATCGAGATTGGCGGCGCCACGCTTCTGAACGACAGCTATAACTCGAACCCCGAGGCGCTGCGCTCGATGATTCGCACGCTGGTAGGGCGCCCGGCAGGCCGCCGCATTTTGGTGGCCGGGGAGATGCTCGAACTGGGCGAGCATGGCCCCGCTTTGCACGCCGCCTGCGGACGCGCCGCCGCCGAGGCTGGGCTCGACCTGGTTGCCGGCGTGCAGGGCAACGCCGAGCATTTGGCAGCGGCCGCCTGCGCGGGTGGGGTCGCATCGCTGTTCCTGCCCAACGCCGAAGCCGCCGGCCGCTGGCTCCTGCAAAATCTCCAGCCCGGTGACGTAGTGCTGGTGAAGGGTTCGCGCGGCGTGCATCTGGAGCGGGCCATCGAGGCGCTGAAGCAGCAGCCGGAGCTCAACTGAAACCGCGCGCTTCCACAGCCGTCCGTGCCCCCGGCCCTGTAAAATCAACCTGAAACCCGCCTCATTCCGGCTCTGGAGGCCACTTGCTTTACTGGCTGCTCTACCAAAAGCTGTATCCGTTCTTTCACCCGTTCCGGATCTTCCGCTACCTCACGTTCCGCACCGCCTTTGCCTCGGGCACGGCGCTGCTGATCGCGCTGTTCATCGGCCCCTGGGTGATCCAGAAGCTGCGCGAGTTCCAGATCGGCCAGTTCATCCGCGAGGACGGGCCGCAGTCGCACCTGAAGAAGTCGGGTACGCCCACCATGGGCGGCGTGCTGATCGTGATTGCGATTCTGCTGCCCACGGTGCTGTGGTCCGACCCCGCCAATCCGTTTGTCTGGATCGCGGTCTTTTCGACCCTCGCCTTTGGGGCCATCGGCTTTGCCGACGACTACATAAAGGTGGTCCAGCGGCGCAACCTGGGCATGACGGTGCGCGCCAAGCTGCTGTGGCAGGGGCTGGCCGGAGCCCTGGTAGCCATTGCTCTGGTGGTGCTGGAGCAGTTCAAGGTATTTTCCACGCGGTTGACGGTGCCGTTCATCAAGCAATGGAGTCCCGACCTTGCCTGGCATGCGTGGCCCAGCACCGTCCCCCATCTTTGGTTTCTGGCCTTTCTGCCGTTCGTCGCATTCATCGTCTTCGTGCTGATGGGTTCGTCCAACGCCGTGAACCTGACCGATGGGCTGGACGGGCTGGCCATCGGTTGCACCATCATCGCCGCGGGCGCGCTGGCGGTGCTCACTTATGTCAGCGGCCACGTGGTCTTTGCCGACTACCTGGAGCTGCAGCGCATGCCCATGGTGGGCGAGTTGACCGTCTTTTGCGGGTCCATGGTGGGCGCTTCCATCGGTTTTCTCTGGTACAACGCCCATCCGGCGGAGATTTTCATGGGCGATGTGGGTTCGCTGGCCCTGGGCGGGGCCGTCGGCACGGTCGCCATCATCATCCGCCAGGAGCTGCTGCTGCCGTTCATCGGCGGCATCTTCATCCTGGAAGCGGTCTCGGTGATCCTGCAAGTGGGCAGCTACAAGCTGCGCAACAAGAGGCGTATCTTCAAGATGGCCCCGCTGCATCACCACTTCGAACAATTGGGCTGGAGCGAATCCAAAGTCATCGTTCGCTTCTGGATCGCCGCCCTGGTGTTTGCATTGTTTGCACTCACCACCCTGAAACTGCGTTAGACAGGGTCCGCGCGGTGCAAGATAAAAGAGAGTCGCGGATCGCAGGAGCCAGATCGGTATGGATTTGAAAGGCAAGAAAGTTCTGGTCGTGGGACTGGGGAAATCCGGTCTGGCGGCGGCGTTGTTTCTGCGCCGGCGCGGCGCGCAAGTGACGGTCTCCGACATTCGCAGCGCCGAGGCGCTGGCCAAGGAGATCCCCGCCTTGATCGAAGAGGGCATCATGGTGGAGGCCGGCGGCCACGGCCTGCTCACCTTCCGCCGCCAGGACCTGATCGTGGTGAGCCCCGGCGTGCCGCTGGATACGCCTGAACTGGCGCAGGTGAAGAGCTTCGGCCTGCCGGTCATCGGCGAACTCGAACTGGCCGCGCGCTTTCTGAAGGGCAGGATGCTGGCCATTACCGGCTCCAACGGCAAGACCACGACCACCGCGCTGGTGGGTGAAATCCTTTTGAAGGCCGGCATCCCCACCCTGGTCGGAGGCAACATCGGCGTCCCGGTGGTGGCCCTGATCGATCAAAGCACGGACGAAACCTGGTCGGTGCTGGAGGTCTCCAGCTTCCAGCTTGAAAGCACCGATCAATTCCACCCCAGCATTGCCGTGATCCTGAACATTACGCCCGACCACCTGGACCGGCACGGCAGCTTAGAGAACTACGCGCTGGCCAAGGAGCGTATCTTTGCCGCGCAGACCGCAGAGGACTGCCTGGTGCTGAACGCCGACAATGAGCGCGCCGCCGAGGCCGCATCCCGTTCGGCAGCCAAAGTCTATTGGTTTTCCATCGAGCATCCGGTCGAGCGGGGCGCCTGGTTGGAGGATGGTACCGTGGTTTATCGTCCGCAAAAGGACGCGGCGACTGAGACGGTCATGCCGCTGAGCGGAATCCCGCTCAAGGGCGCGCACAATGTGGAGAATGTGCTGGCCGCGGTGGTTGCGGCCCGGCTGGCCGGCGCCCCGGCGGACGCGATTCGCCAGGCCGTCGAGAGCTTCCAGGCGGTGGAGCACCGGCTGGAGTTCGTGGCCACGGTCAACGGCGTCGAGTATTACAACGACTCCAAGGCCACCAATGTGGACGCGACGGCCAAGGCCGTAGCCGCCTTTGACTCGGGCATTCACCTCATCCTGGGCGGCAAGGACAAAGGCTCCCCGTACACTGTGCTCGCGCCCCTGCTGCGGGCGCGGGTGCGCGCTGTCTACACCATCGGTTCCGCGGCCGCCAAAATCGAGTCCGAATTGCGCGGGGTGGTCTCAATCCTCTCCTGCCAGACGCTGGACAATGCGGTGAGCGCGGCGGCCTCCGCGGCGCGACCGGGCGAGGTGGTGCTGTTGGCGCCGGCCTGCTCCAGCTTCGACCAGTTCGAAAACTACGAGCACCGCGGCCGCGTCTTCAAGGAACTCGTCGGCGAACGCCGAGGTCAGAAGGCATGGCCAAACTCGTAGGGGTCGACAAGTGGATGTTCTTCACCACGCTGCTGCTCATCGTGGTGGGGCTGGCAATGGTCTTTTCCGCCTCGGCCGTGGTGGCGCAGGAGCGCTACCACTCCCCCTATGCGTTTGTGGGCAGACAGGCCGTCTGGGCGCTGGCCGGCGTGCTGGCCCTGTTAGTCCTGATGCACGTGGACTTCAGTGTCTACAACTCGCCCAAGTTCATCTATCCCGCCCTGTGCGCGACCACGCTGCTGCTGGTGCTGGTCTTCTTTATTCCCGGCTCGCACAACACCCATCGCTGGATTCGCTTTGGCGGCTTCTTCACCTTTCAGCCCTCTGAGATCGCCAAGCCGGTGCTGGTGCTGTTTCTGGCCTGGTTTCTGCACACCCGCCTGGACGACCTGCGCGACTGGAAGCGCACCCTGCTGCGCGCGGCCATCATGCCGCTGGTTTTTATTCTCCTCATCGTTTGCCAGCCCGACCTGGGCACCGCGCTGGTTCTGGCCGGCGTAACCGCCATGATGCTGGTGCTGGCCGGCATGGAGTGGAAGTATCTGCTCGTCGGCGCGGGCCTGGCGCTGCCCGGCCTGGCCGCGCTGCTCTTCATGGTTCCCTGGCGCTTCCGGCGCATACTGGTCTTCCTCAACCCGAACTGCGATGCAAAGGACGCCGGGGGCGCCGGCTACCACATCTGCCAGTCGCTGATCGCGGTGGGCACCGGCGGCGTTACCGGCCGCGGCTACATGGAGGGCATGCAGAAGCTCTTTTACCTGCCCGAGGCTTCCACCGACTTCATCTTCGCCAACATCGCCGAGGAGCTTGGCTTCATCGGCGCCATCGTGATTTTGCTGCTCTTTGTGGTGCTGGGCGTGCGCGGGTTCCGCGCGGCCTTTCACTCCCAGGATTCCTTTGCCCGGCTGGCCGCCTTCGGCATCACCACCACCATCGTGCTGCAGGCCTTTTTCAACATCAGCGTGGTGCTGTCCCTGGTGCCTACCAAAGGGATTCCGCTGCCTCTGATCTCCTCCGGCGGGACTTCGCTCTTCTTCACCCTGGCCAGCATCGGAATTCTGCTCAACATTACCAAGAAGGCGGATTGATATGACTAAGAAAAATCGCAATATTCTCTTGATTGTACTCGGCTTGTTCGTGGCTGGCGGGGTTGTCACAGCTTACGAAATTTATAAGACCTTCTACAACGAGATTCTCGAAACAAGATTAATTTCGAATTTCAACGTCGAAGAAATTCACGGCTCACATCCTACAATTTTGAGAATCTCTGGAATGCCGATGTATAGCGGCATGATTGTGCGCTCGGTTACTCAGAAGAAAAACGGTTCAACTATCGTTGTTATGATTCATCTTGCCCTAGTAGGTCTAGCGAAGCCAAAATATGTCGGAAACTTCATTGAATATGAAATGACAATTCCAGACTCAGTAAATGAAGTGCAGTTTGGACGTAGCGGAACGCCTATCTGGAAGAGGGGAACTACTTTGGCGCCTCTCTTTGAAAGGCGCTAAAGTGACGAATCTGCGCGTACTCATAGCGGGCGGCGGCACCGGAGGCCACATCATTCCGGCGCTGGCGGTGGCTCACGAGCTGGTTGAGCGGCACGCGGCTGAAGTGCTCTTTGTGGGCACGGCGCGGGGCATGGAGATTCGACTGGTGCCCGAGGCCGGCTTCAATCTGCGCCTCATCGATGTGGGTCCGCTCAAAAACGTATCGCTGCTCACGCGCCTGCGCACCCTCCTGAACCTGCCCCGCAGCATCTCCGACTGCAAGCGGCTGATCCGCGAGTTCAAACCGAGCGTCGTCCTGGGCGTGGGCGGTTACGCCTCCGGCCCGGCAATGGCGGCGGCGCTGCGGCTCAGGATTCCGGCCATGGCCTTCGAGCCCAACGCCATGCCGGGGCTGGCCAACCGCCTGGTGGGCAAGAAGGTGCAGGCCGCGGCGGTCAACTTTCCCTCGGCGGCAAGGTGGTTCAAGAACTGCGAGGTCACCGGCATTCCGGTCCGCCCGGAGTTTTTCACACTTGAACCGCCCACCGGTTCCGCGCCCCACCTGCTGGTCTTTGGCGGCTCGCAGGGCGCGCGCATCTTCAACATCCATCTGCCCCGGATCATCCCGGCCCTGCTCGACGCCGTTCCCGGCCTCACGGTTCTGCACCAGAGCGGGGTGCGCCACGCCGAGCAAACCCAGGCGGCCTATGCCGCAACTGGCGCCGACCCCCATCGCTGGCAGGTGCGCCCATTTCTTGACGATATGCCTGCTTGTTTTGCCCAGGCGCACCTGGTGATGGCGCGCAGCGGCGCATCCACGGTGGCGGAACTGGCTGCCGCCGGCAAGCCCGCCTTGCTGGTTCCCTTTGCCGCCTCCGCCGATGGGCACCAGAAGCGCAATGCCGAGGCCATGGTGGATGCCGGAGCTGCCGTTTTCCTGGTTGAGCGGGATTTGGATATTCCCGGCAAGTTGCTGAATACGCTCACCGGGCTGCTGACCTCGCCGAAGCAATTGGCTGCCATGGCCGATGCGGCGCGAACCCAGGCTCATCCCGCCGCCGCCGAGCGCATCGCCTACCGGCTGGCCGCGCTGGCGCAGTCGCAAACTCCCAGGCGGTAACCGCGGTAAGACGCCCCGTGCCCCACCCTTTCGCCTTCATTCTGGCGAAAGGGTGGGAAACCACGGCATGTTTCAAAAAATGGTTCAGCAGACGTCAACTCGAATCCCTCAGGGGCTAACGCCCATTGTTTTCAGTCCTTTGTGGCACGACTGAAGTCGTGCCCTGATACAAGGCGATTTTGAAACACGCTCTACGAATCTCGACCAGAATCTGTTCGTCTTCAACCCAACGAAAAAAGCCCGCCTGCCGAAGCAGACGGGCTTTTCTGGGAAAAGCCGCAGAACTTACCGGTGTCCGCCGCCGCCGCCACCGCCATGGCCGCCGCCGCCACCCGCATGGCCGCCACCGCTGAATCCGCCGCCACCTGCATGCCCGCCGCCGCCACCGCCGTGGCCGCCGCTGAATCCACCGCCTGAGCGCCCACCGCCGCTAAATCCGCCGCGTGCTCCGCCACTGTACCCGCGTGCACCGCCGGCATAACCGCGTCCCGCTCCGGCATAACCGCCGCGATTGGCGCCGCCGTAAGTCCCGCGTCCCGCGCCGGCATAACCGCGTCCCGCTCCGGCATAACCGCCGCGATTGGCGCCGCCGTAAGCCCCGCGTCCCGCATATCCGCCACGACCGCCGTACCCGTGGCCGCCGCGACCACCCCAGCCGCCGCGACCCCAGCCCCGGCCGCCGTACCGGCCGCCGCCCCAACCCCAGCCATACCACGGCCCGACGCCCATGAACATGCCGTCCATGAACCAATCCGCACCGTAATAGCCGTAAGGCGCGCAGGCATAGGGGTAGTAAGAGTAATAGCCCCAATCGCACGTCGGCGGACCGTAATCCATGGGAGAGTCAACGACCGCTGGGCCAACTCCAACACCCTCATCCACTTGGGCCGTTGCCGTTGCCGCGAACGGCAGAGCCAGAAGCATCGCTACAAGAACCAGTCGCATACTCCGCATGACATCCTCCTTGTGCTGCCCCGTCCTGCCGATCCGGACCTGGGATCCGGAGTCGAACTCCGTCCTCAGCACCTGCCGGCTCCTGGGTGGTCTTCCCAACCGGCTTCTGACCATTAGAACAACATTCCCGCGATTAAGTTGCGGTCCTTTTCAAAGAATCGTTCAGCTCAGGCAAAAGGGCAAGGTTTTTTGTATGCGCGCCTCCGGGGCCCTGCCCGCGCGAATGGTAAAGTGGAGTTTCGCACCCCCATGTTCACCACCTCCCAGCACGCGCACTTCATCGGCATCGGCGGCATCGGCATGAGCGGGATTGCGGAGATTCTGCTCAGCCTGGAGATGAAGGTCTCGGGCTCCGATCTGCGCCGCGGTCCGGTGACCGACCGGCTTGCGCAACTGGGGGCGACAATTTATGAAGGCCATGACGCCGGGAACGTAGCCGGGGCCACGGTCGTGGTCACCAGTTCGGCGGTCGGCGCTGCCAATCCCGAGGTGATAGAGGCCCACGCCCGCAAGATTCCCGTCATCCAGCGCGCGGAGATGCTGGCCGAGTTGATGCGCCTCAAATACGGCATCGCCATCGCCGGCATGCATGGCAAAACCACCACCACGTCGATGGTGGCCTCTGTGCTCACGGCCGGGGGCCTTGATCCCACAGTGGTTGTGGGCGGCCGCGTGGACGCGCTGGGGTCGAACGCCCGGCTGGGGACGACGCAATATCTGGTGGCCGAGGCCGACGAGAGCGACCGCTCCTTCCTTAAGCTCTCGCCCATCCTGGCCGTGGTCACCAATCTGGACCGCGAGCACATGGACTGCTATAAGGACATGGCCGACGTGGAGCGGGCCTTTCTGGACTTCATGGACAAGGTGCCGTTTTACGGAGCGGTGACCGCCTGCCTGGACAATCCGCAACTGGCGGGGATCCTGCCCCGCGCCCGCCGCCGCGTCTTTACCTATGGAGTTGCCGCGGAGGCCGATTTTCGGCTGGAGTTTCTTGAGGCTGGCCAGGGGCGCTTTGCGCGGTTCCTGGTGAACACGGCGGAGGGACCGCTGGGGCCATTCGAGCTGCATGTGCCCGGACGCCACAACGTGCTCAACGCCACGGCTGCGGTGGCCATCGCCCGCCAGCTTGAGGTTCCCGCGGAGAAGATTGCCGAGGGGCTCAACCACTTTCGCGGCGTGGATCGCCGCTTCCAGCAGCGCGGCCAGGCGCGCGGCGTCACCGTGGTGGACGACTACGGCCACCATCCCACGGAGATTCGCGCCACGCTGGCCGCCGCCCGCGAGTGCGGCCACAGCCGAGTCTACGTCGTCTTCCAGCCCCACCGGTACTCGCGCACGCTTGATCTTTTGGAGGAGTTCAGTGGCGCGTTCGCCGACGCGGACACGGTGATCGTGCTGCCCATCTATGCCGCCAGCGAGGAACCCATTCCCGGCGTGACGGCGGAGCGGCTGGCCAGCCGCATTCAGGGGCCAACCGTTCACTTTGCCCCGGAGTTTGACGTCGCGGTCCAGTTGGTTGCCGCCGAAGTCCGCGAAGGCGACCTGATCCTCACCCTCGGCGCGGGCAGCGTGAGCCAACTGGCCCCGCAGATATTGGCGGCGCTGGAAGGTAGGTAGCGGGCTTTCGCCTTGACACTTGATTCGAGCTTTATCCGTGTGCCCGAAGGATGGAGAACGCCGGTTGACGGCCTGGGCCAACGGGACTAGAGTTTGGTGCTGAGATTCGGTTGGCTATCTGTAGGGCTTGAAAGAGGGAGCAGGAAAATGGTGAGCAGTACACGGAGAGGATTTTTGAAGGCGGCGTCGGTCACGGCGACCGTATTGGCAGTATCGCGTCGGATTCCGGCCTGGGCCGCCGGCGCGGAGGCGTCTGGGCCGGTGAAGGTCTGGAGCACCTTCCGGGACCGGCGGCACGCGGCGGCAGAGCCGCTGGCTTGGAAGCCCGTGACGGAGGTGGCCTCCGATGCGATCACGCTCAATCCGGGAGCGACCCGGCAGGAGATGCTGGGCTTTGGCGCGGCGCTGACGGATGCGTCTTGCTATCTGCTGAGCCAGCTTCACGACGATGAGCGGGCGGCCTTGATGCACGAGTTTTTCGACCCCGGCGAGATGGCGATGAATGTCTGCCGGACGTGCATCGGGTCGAGCGACTATTCGCGGTCGGTCTACAGCTTCGACGACAGCGAGCAGGACGATCCGGAGCTCAAGAAGTTCTCCATCGACCACGACAAAGCCTACATTCTTCCCATGCTCCGGGATGCGCGCAAGCTGAATCCGGAGTTATTCCTTTTCTCCTCGCCGTGGAGTCCGCCGGGATGGATGAAATTCAACCGTTCCATGCTGGGCGGGACGATCCGCAAGAGCGCCCTGGAGCCGTATTCGCGCTATACGCTGAAGTTCCTGGACGCGTACAAGGCCGAAGGCGTCGCGATCAACGCAATCACGATCCAGAACGAGGTCGATACCACCGTGGATGGCCGCTATCCCGCCTGCCAGTGGGCGCAGGAGGATGAGATTTTGTATGTGAGAAAGTTTTTGGGTCCGCTGTTGCGCAAGGCGAACTGCCCCACCAAAATCTGGATTCTGGACCACAACTTCGACCTGTGGGGCCGCGCAATCGCGGAGTTGAGCTATCCGGCGCTCTATGAGTACGCTGACGGTGTCGCCTGGCACGGCTATGCGGGCGAGGTCACGGGAATGACGCAGGCGCATAATGCGTTTCCACAAAAGAGCGCGTACTTTACCGAGGGTGGACCGCGGCGGGATCCGGAGTTGGGCGGCGCTTCGGGCTACAACCCACTGACGGGCTGGGCCTATTGGGCGGAGTGGGCCAATAGTGTTTTCAGAAACTGGGCGCGGTCGATCACCATGTGGAATCTGGCGCTGGACGAGAAAGGAACTCCGTATATCGGTCACCGGGACCCGGAGGACATCAACTATGGTCCATCGACCGGCGTTGTTGTGGTGGAGAATGGCACGCACAAAGTAACGCGCACCGCGCGGTTCTGGGGGCTGGCGCATTACTCAAAACACGTGCGCCGGGGCGCCAAGGTCTTTGAGACCGATGGAGTGGCCGACAACGCGGCGCAAACCTCGAAGAGCGCTGTCTCACACGTGGGATTCCGCAATCCGGATGGGAGCTTTGTGGTGGTGCTCACCAATCGCGGTCCGGAGAAGCGGATTCAGTTGGTGCTGGGATCGCAGGCTCTGGATGTCGAACTGCCAGCCGATTCCGTGCACACGTTGCAGTGGTCGTAATCGCTGCCGGGTGCCCCCAGGTTTCGATTCTGAGACCTGGGAATCCATCTTCTGCACGCGGCAATCAAGCCCCGGCGTAAGCCTCGACATCGCGCTCGATCGTCTTGTTCAATTCGAGCTTGGCTTTGGACAGGTCATGCATCTGCTGAAGGTTCAGCCAGAACTCCGGGCTGTTGCCGAAGAAGCGGGCCAGGCGCAGCGCGGTATCCGGCGTGATCGCTCGCTTGCCGTGAATGATTTCGCCGATGCGCGTTGCGGGCACCCGGATCTTCAGCGCCAAAGCATTCTGTGTAATGCCGAAAGGGATCAGGAACTCCTCCCGCAGCATCTCGCCAGGATGTGTGCTGACCCTCTGAAGATTCCATCCGGAAGCTGGTCTATTGATAGTCATGTTGGCCACTCCATTGGCGGTACTTCTAGTGGTAATCCGTGATCTCGACTTCGTACGCCCCGTCAACTTTCCAAACGAAGCATATGCGGTATTGATCGTTGATTCTGATGCTGTGCTGGCCGATACGGTCCCCCTTCAGCGGTTCCAGCCGATTGCCCGGAGGGACGCGCAGGTTGCTCAGGTTGATGGCTGCTTCAATCTGGTCCAGCTTGCGGAGAGCAACCGCTCTTATGGTGGCCCAGCGCCGGCTGGAACCCGCCTCAAAGAGTTCCTTCGTATCGGCGTCCTTGAAGCTCTGGATCATCTGCAATCAGTATATGACGCATGGCGTGATATGTAAAGCGTTAAGTTGGGAAATTTCCCGTATCCTGCCGCTCGACTGATCCCTGTTCCCTCCGGGGACTGTCTCAAAACGCTACACCCGTAACGGTACGGATTCCCCCCGCACCGTTGCGGGGAAAAAGCCGCCAGGCCGTGGGCTATAGTGAAATCTGGCGATTCTCACGACCTAGCTCAGGCGTGACGAGACAGAGCAGCAACACAAACCGTCCCTTTGTATGGGAAGATGAAGCGCCCGCGGAGCCTCGCTTCCGGCGCGTGCAGCAGGGTGTGCTCCCGAATGGGAGCGTCCGCCGCGGCGGACCCGGCATGCCGCTGGAGATGGTGGACCCGGACGACGACTATGCCCCGCGCTCCGGTGGTGGGCGCTCCGGCGGGCCAGGCAAAAACTGGCCGAGTGGTCCCTGGCGGCGTCCGGCGAGCGCGTGGGGCCGCGTGTTTCTGGGGCTGGGCGCTCTGATCGTCCTTGGCGGGCTGGCCATGGGCGTCTTTTTTCTCAAAACTTATATTGTGGGCGACGAGCGCTTCCGCATTGCCGGGGCCGGCAACATCCAGGCCACCGGGCTGACCGAGGTGAGCCGTGCGGAGATGCTCCCGGTCTTCGGCGAAGACATCGGCCGCAACATCTTCTTTGTTCCGTTGAGTGAGCGGCGCAAGCAACTGGAGGAGATGCCCTGGGTGGAGCGGGCCACGGTGATGCGGCTGCTGCCGGACCAGATTCGCGTCTCGGTGGTGGAGCGGCTGCCGGTGGCCTTTGCACGGCAGGGACAGCAATTCGGGTTGGTGGACGCCAACGGCGTTCTGCTCGCCATGCCGGCAGCGCTGATGGCCCAGCGCCATTACTCGTTTCCGACGCTCACCGGCATCGATGCCCACGACCTATTGCCCGCCCGCAAGGCGCGCATGGCGGTGTATGAGCGCCTGCTGGCCGAGCTGGACGCCAACAACCAGCACCTTTCCGAGCAGATCTCGGAGGTCGATCTGACCGATCCCGAGGACGCCCGCGTGACCATGCAGGACGATACCACCCTGCTTCACTTCGGCGAAGACCACTTTATGGAGCGCTACCAGCGTTACAAGGCGCACATCGCCGAGTGGCGGCAGCAGTATCCCAAGCTGGCGGCGGTGGATTTGCGCTACGACCAGCAGGTGGTGCTGGAGATGACTCCCGGCACGAGCGCCGTCGCGGCTGTGGTGGGCGATCCCGCCGCGCCGGCAACGGATGAGGGCAAGCCAGCGGATGCGCAGCCGGCGGAGAACGCCCAGGCCAAACCGAAACCGGGTCCGTCAGCCGACGCGGCGCAGGCCAAACCGGCAGTACCTGCCAAGAGCGCGAAGTCGAAGGCAGAACCGGCCGGAAGCAGTTCTTCCAAGCCGCTGAGCGCCGCAGCGCGGGCCCTCACAGCCAAAGACAAGGCTGCCAAGGCGGCAAGGGACAAAAAGAAGCGCGCGGAGGCCAAACGCGCCGCGCTCAACGCGAGCAAGCACAAGCCTGCCCCAACCCACCCGGCCGCGGTTGCGGCCGAGGGCCAGTGAGCGCCATGAGCCAGAAGAAGGACAACCTGATCGTGGTGCTGGACATTGGCAGCGCGTACACCCGCGTGCTGGCGGCCGATCTGAACGAAGGCGCGCTGCGCTTTCGCGGCTACGGGATGGTCGAGTCGGCGGGGATGCGCAAGGGGCTTATCTCCGAGCTGGGCCCCGCGGTCAAGGCGGTAAAAGCCGCCAACGAGAAGGCCGAGCGGGCGGCACGCGTTAACATCGACCACTGCGTGGTGGGCGTGGGCGGGCCGCACATTCGCGGGCTCAACACCAACGGCGGCATCGGACTGGGCAATCGCATGCGCGAGATCGACAAGGAGGACGTGCGCAACGCCGTGGAGCGGGCGCGGGCCGTCGAGCGGCCTCCGGACCGCGAGATTCTGCACCTGTTGCCCCGCCAGTTCATCCTCGACGAGCAGCCGGGCATCTTCGATCCCGTGGGCCTGGTGGGCGTGCGGCTGGAGGTGGACCTGCACATCGCTACCTGCTCCGGCAGCGCGCTGCAAAGCACGGTCACCTGCGCCAACCGGGCCGGACTTGAAGTCTCTGAGGCGGTGCTGGAGTCGATCGCCGCCGCCGAGGCCACGCTCTCTGCCGATGAGCGCGAACTGGGCGTCTGCCTGTTGAACATCGGCGCCCACTCCAGCGACCTGGCGGTCTTTTTCGAGGGCGCCGTGGCCTACACGGCGTCGGTCCCCATCGGCGGGCAGCACTTTACCAACGACCTGGCGGTGGGCCTGCAGATGCCGGTGGCCCAGGCCGAGGAACTGAAGCGCCAGTACGGTAACGCCGTGGTGACGGCCGTGCCCCAGCAGGCGGTGATCGAGATCGCCAACCCCCAGCCGGGCGCCGCGGCGACCCTGTCGTTGCGCACGGTTGCGGAGATCCTGGAGCCTCGGGCTCGCGAACTACTCTATTTTGTGAAGGAAAGCCTGCGCCAGGGCGGGGTGGTGGAGGCGCTGGGCGCCGGTTGCGTGCTCACCGGCGGCGGGGCCATGCTGCCCGGCATGCTGGACATAACAGAGAGCCAGTTGCGGGTACCGGCGCGGACCGGAATGCCGGTGCGCCTGTCGCACATGCCCGGCGAACTGGTCCATCCCGGATTTGCCACCGCCATCGGCATGCTCTTGTATGTCCACCGCACCAGGGTGACCCGGGCTGCCGAAAACAACAGTTTGCGCACCAGGCTGCACGCCATTTTTGCAGCCAGTTTTTAGCTTTTAATCGGGAACCAGGTCAGGGAATCAAACTGTGAATCGGGAGGCGGGAGCCGCTATGGAAGAGCAGAACAACGAAGCCGGAGAGATGCGCATTCAATATCACGAAGAGCCCTTGCACGGAGCCCGCATCAAGGTGATCGGCGTGGGCGGCGGCGGCGGCAACGCCGTGAACCGCATGATCCAGGCCCGCATGGAGGGCGTGGAGTTTATCGCCGCCAATACCGACGTGCAGGCGCTCAAGCTTTCGCAGGCCCCGGTAAAACTCCAGCTTGGGGTCCGGCTTACACTGGGCCTGGGCGCAGGCGCCAACCCCGACATCGGCCGCCGCGCCGCGCTGGAAGACTCGGAGAAGATCATCGAGGCCCTCGAAGGGGCGGACATGGTCTTTGTCACCGCCGGCCTGGGCGGCGGCACGGGCACCGGCGCCGCGCCGGTGATTGCTTCGCTGGCCAGCGAGATGGGCATTCTGACCGTGGCGGTGGTCACGTGTCCCTTCGGCTTTGAGGGCAAGCGCCGGCTGCAGCAGGCCGAGCGCGGGCTGAAGGAGCTGCTGGAGAGCGTGGACACCATGATCGTGATCCCCAACGAGAAGCTGCTGGCGGTGGCCAAGGACGCCGGCTTCTTTGAGAGTTTCCGCATCGCCGACGACGTGCTCCGCCAGGGCGTGCAGGGCATCTCCGACATCATCGCCATCCCCGGCATCATCAACCGCGACTTTGCCGACGTGAAGACCACCATGGCCGGCATGGGCCACGCGGTGATGGGCACGGCCGTGCGGTCGGGCGAGAATCGCGCCGTTGAAGCGGCCCAGGCCGCCATGGCTTCGCCGCTGCTCGAGGCCGGCGCCATCGACGGCGCGCGCGGCATCCTCATCAACATCACCGGCTCCGCTTCGCTCAAGCTCTCTGAGGTCAACGCGGCGTCGTCGCTGATCCAGTCCGCCGCGCATGAGGACGCCAACATCATCTTCGGCGCGGTGCAGGACGAGAAGATGGGCGACGAGGTCAAAATCACCGTCATCGCCACCGGTTTCCGCGACCAGATGCCGGAACGGCGCGCGCGCATGTTGAGCGTGGAAGAAGCGCCGGTGGTCTCCGTGCCCATGACCTCTGTGCCTTTGGTCGCGCCCGGCAATTGGATGCAGGATCCCGCTACTGCCCCCGCCGCCGCCGCGCCCGATCCGGCGCCCGCCCGCTTCCTGAGCCAGGACGAAGAACCGGAAGAAGAGACGGCCGGCGTTGAGGCCCAGCCCGTGCAGGCTGCCTTGGAGGCTGACCCAACGTACGTCCATGCGGAACTGGAGCTAGTGGCTGCGCCTGCCCGTCCGCGTTTCGCCAAGATGCCTGAAGAGCCGGCTTACACCCTGCTCCCCAGGGACTACGCTTCCGGCTTCGACAACGGCATGCGCGGTCCGGTTGCGATGGGCGAGCCCCAGGCCCAGCCGGCCGCCGCGCTTTTCTCCGAGGCTGACGAAGAGGCGCAGCGGGACCTGGACACGCCGGCGTTTTTGCGCCGGTTGAAGTTCTAGGTTTCCTGCCGCTTTGGTGGCATTTGCATTCGGGCGCCAAGGCTGTATAGTGCAATATAGCTCTAAAAAACAGTAACCAGGTTGTAACGGCTACGCGGATTTGTTGTCTTTTTGGGTATTGTGAACGTAGTCAACGGCCGGATCGGACTGTGATAAGGATCACATACGGTGGCCAGTGCGTCGGGAATAAAGTGAGCCCTATCCGCGGCGGAGACTGAAAGCATCCCGCGGAACGGCCGATAGGCAAGAAGTGCGCCGCCCAAGGGCAGTCGTACGGCACGAAGTCCATGGTTGAGAGGATGTTGGCTGGATGAAGCTGTCACGCGTTTGGGCATTTGGATTGGCGATGTTAGCTCCCGGTTTGGTCGCCGTGGTCGCCGCGGCGTTGAACGCCCCGCGCACGCTGCACCATGGCAAGGCATCGGAATCCCATCTGACAGAGCCCCATCGCGCCGCCGGTCATCGCGCCCCGGCGCATATTGCCAGGCTGGCAGCCAGGTCCGCGCCAACCCATGCTGCGCCAGCCCGGCTGACCGCGAGAGGCCAGGCGAGAGCCGGTGCGCGCCGTGTTGCCCTCCATTCCCGCCGCCACCATTACTACGAGCGCTTCACCGCCTCTTCGTTCGCCCGCGGCAACATAGGCGATGACGACATAACGGCCGGCGAGGACCCGGTAGTCCGCCAGGCGGCCATCGACGCGCTGGGCGACATGAACGGCACCGCCGTGGTCATCGATCCCTCCAATGGCCGCGTCCTGGCCATGGTCAACCAGAAGCTGGCCCTCTCGCCGGGCGCCGAGCCTTGCTCCACCATCAAACTCACTGTCGCCATGGCCGCGCTCTCCGAGGGCCTGGTCACCCGCGACACCCCGGTCAAGCTGGCCGGTTTCCGCATGAACATGACTCAGGCGCTGGCCAAGAGCAACAACCTCTACTTCGAGGAGCTGGGCCGGGAACTGGGCTTCGACCGCGTGCGACATTACGCCAACCAGTTCGGCCTGGGCGAGCTGGCCGGCTACAACATCGACGGCGAACAGTTGGGCGTCTATCCGGACCAGGAACTGCCCGCCGCCGAAGGGGGTGTGGCCCGCATGTGCAGCTTCGGCCAGGGCGTTTCGCTCACCCCCCTGCAACTGGGCGCGTTTGTGGCCGCCATCGCCAACGGCGGGACCCTCTACTATCTCCAGCACCCGGCTACGCCGGAAGAAGCCGCGGCCCTGGAACCAAAGGTAAAGAGGACTCTCAATATCGCCCAATACGTTCCCGACCTGCAGGACGGCATGGCCGGCGCGGTCGAGTACGGCACCGCCCGCAGCCTGCGCGTCAACTTCCGCGAACTGCCGGTCTTCGGCAAGACCGGGACCTGCTCGGACAAGGGCACCCGCTTCGGCTGGTTCGCTTCCTACGCAGATTCGCCCCAGGGAAGCCTGGTCACGGTCTTCTTCCTTGAAGGCGGCCGTCCCACCTTCGGCCCCCGCGCCGCCGAGATGACCGGTGAGTTCTACAAGAATCTCTGGGACCGCAACTACTTCGCCGCCAAGGGCCAGCAGGAGACCGCAGCCGTTCCCGCGGCTAACAGCCGGCAGGCGCAGCCGTAAGGCGGCGGTTTTCCGAGCTTCATGAAACCAAATGTAAAGGCCGCCTCGGACGGCCTTTCTTGCGTTGATGGCAAAATTCTGTTTCAGCTACGTATGGAAGTAGTTTTTGATTGACGAATATTCGTTTATAGACGATAATGAATGCGATGAGAGACAGACTGCACGACGAAGCCATGGCGGAATTGTTCAAGGAAGATCCCGCCTACGCGCTGGAGTTGCTGAATAGCATTCTCGAAGATGGCGAACAGGGCGAACTGCTGATCGCCTTGCGCCAGATGACCAAAGCCTTCGGCGGCGTTCAAAACGTGGCGGAAAAGGCAAACCTGAACCCAACCCAGATCTACCGCACATTATCCGAACAGGGAAACCCTGAGCTTCGCAGCCTCTCCGCCATTCTCAAAGCCATGGGCTTGCGCCTCGCTATCGAACCAGTCCGCGCGGCCTGATACGCTACGAAATCAAGCCTGTCGAGTAAAATTCGTAAGCAAGAGAGATTCTTATGGCTGAGACCTTGGAAGACGACGTCGAGCCATCGCCTCCAACTGCGGAACGCGTAGCGGCACGAGCTATGGTACTTTCCGCAGTTTCGTGTCGTGCGGCGATTGAGAAAGATGCCGGCAAGTCCGGCGCGGAAAAGTTGCGTAAAAGGGTCTTACCCTGGCTTGAGCGTATAGGCGCTGCCGGCGAGATTGAGCCCGCTGAAAACACTCTGATTTCCACGCCGCTAGGCAAGCTGGCCGCCAAAACAGGGATGAATGCATCGTGGCAATCCGAGGGAGTGGCTGTGCTGGCGTGGGCTCTACAGTGTTCGGATCTCCCACCTGTTTACGTTCAGTGTGAGATGGCCGATACAGCCAATTCTATGGGCTTCCTGGATGATCGCGAAAACACTCCGATGCACAGCCCGCGTTTGCGCGATCCGGCAGAAATTGAGAAGTGGGCAGATACATATCTAACGCTGCACTGGCGCTTGAGACTGCTCGAATCGGACCCCGGTCCAAAGGATTTTGTCTCTTGCGTCTCTGCGTATACCTGGGGGTCTCTTCGACTCGACCAACTTGAGTTGGTAGATAACGATATTGCCATTGACGGAGTGCGGATCGACGAGCTCGATTACAGCAAGTATCGAGAGACCCTCAGCATTGTCCAGGAGCGGCACCAGGCATTCAATTGGCTGCTCGGCCTTGAGCCCATCTACTCCCAAGTCACCACGGACACATAGCGCATAGATCCAGCGCAGTCTTTTGGCGGTCAGAAGCCGTACTATGAATGGGGAAGAATTAGCCTCCCAGGAGCATCCCCATGGCCTACGACGACTTGCGCGACTGGATCAAAGCACTGGAAAAAGCCGGCGAACTCAGGCGCATCCGCGAAGAAGTCTCGCCGGAGTTGGAAATCACTGAGATTACTGATCGCGTTTCTAAAATCGGCGCAAAGGTTCACGCCGCCGCAGGCACCAGCGCGAAAGGCAGTGCAGGGAACTACGCTCCCGGTGGTCCTGCGCTGCTGTTCGAGAACATCAAGGGCCATCCCGGCCACAAGGTCTTCATCAACCAGTTCGGCAGCGAGCGCCGCATGGCTCTGGCCCTCGGCGTTGATCGCCTGGACGAGATCGCCGAGCGCATCAAAGGTCTGATGAACGTGAAGGCCCCGGAGGGCCTGCTCGACAAGCTCAAGATGCTGCCGCAGTTGGGCGCTCTAGCCAGCGCCTTCCCCAAGACCGTCAGCGCCAAAGATGCTCGCTGCAAAGAGGTCATTCTCCGCGACAACTTCGACCTCAACGCGTTTCCGATTCTCAAGTGCTGGCCGCACGACGGGGGCCGGTTCATCACGCTGCCCTGCGTCGTCACCCGCGACCCCCGCACCGGCAAGCGCAACATCGGAATGTATCGCATGCAGGTCTACGACGGCCGGACCACCGGGATGCACTGGCAGCGGCAGAAGGTAGCCGCCGAGCACTATCGCGAAGCCCTGCGGGCGGCAGCGTCTCGGTTTGCTGAAGCGGACCCAAGCACAGCCCGCGTAGCCGCCATGGCCGAGTCGGCCGGTGGCGCGGTCGCCATTCCCGACGGCCCCATCGGCGGGATGCCGCAGGTAGCTCTGGGCAATCTGAAGGGCTCGCGGCTCGAAGTTGCGGTAGCCATCGGCACGGACCCGGCCACCACCTTTGCGGCCATCGTCCCCGCGCCGCCGGAGGTCGAGGAGTTCCTGATCGCCGGCTTCCTGCGCGGCAAGCCCGTCGAAATCGTCCAATGCGAAACCGTCGATCTCCAGGTCCCGGCCCACGCCGAAATCGTCCTCGAAGGATACGTGGAGGTTGGCGAACTGCGCGCCGAGGGACCCTTCGGCGACCACACCGGCTTCTACACCCTCACCGACGAGTACCCGGTCTTCCATCTAACTTGCATCACCCACCGCAAGGACCCCATCTACGCGGCCACCATCGTGGGCAAACCGCCCATGGAAGACGCCTGGATGGGCAAGGCCGTCGAGCGCATCTTTCTACCCGCCATGAAGATGACCATCCCCGAGATCGTGGACATTCATCTGCCCGTCGAGGCGGTCTTCCACAACCTGATGCTGGTGTCGATCCGCAAGAGCTACCCCGGCCACGCGCGCAAGGTGATGAGCGCCATCTGGGGGCTGGGCCAGGCCATGTTCACCAAAATCATCATCGTGGTGGACGAGGACTGCGACGTGCAGGACGTGGGCGAGGTGGTGCTGCGCGTGGCCAACAACATCGACCCCGAGCGCGACATTCAGTTCACGCTCGGTCCGGTGGACTCGCTCGACCACGCCGCGCGCCTGCCCAACTACGGATCGAAGATGGGGATCGACGCTACCCGCAAATGGAAGGCCGAAGGCTTCGAGCGCCCCTGGCCCGCAATGATCGAGATGGACCGCGCCACCAAGGCCAAAATCGATGCAATCTGGGTCAAGCTGGGACTGTAGCTGAATTGTAGGTAGGAAGTGTGATTTGTCATGAAGAAGCGTTGGAGTTTTGCTTTTGTTTGCGCCGCAGCTATCTACGTACAGACTGCTCCGTCAGCGCCCCAAAAACCGCTAAACACCAACAAGCCAATCTGCTCGGCTGGCGCGATTTGTTTTTCGGGCGAGGTACTTGCGGGCAATGGTTTTCACAAGGATCTGAATGATGAACTGGCATTCGACCTTCAACTGGAGCCCGACTCTCTATCGTACCCCGCAGGTGAGTGGATGATCGCCATTCACCCAAGACAAACGGGGAGCGATAGTAGGGATTTTGCAACCGTCGTGAATGGGCCCTACCGTTACCATAATTCTCTGATGATCGACACAAGCTACGGATTCACAGCCGAAACAGAGGTTTCTGCGTCGCCGCGCGAATTCAATTTCGTGACCAATTGCAAAGGCTACAGCACAGAAGCCAAGAGGCTGGAGATCGTCCTTTGGCCCTACAACTGGACGGAAGAGGAAGCTAATAAGGCCCTTGCGGACCTTGGCAGTTCACCGCTGGGCACAGGTCGTCTTTGGATCACCGGCTCACGGATTAGCCATGCAAACGACACGCCCGACAATAAACTCGGCAATATTGAATGGATGCGGTTCACAGTAGAAATCCGCTTGCCACAACAACACCGAACGAAGGCGAAACCGGTGGCTCGGTGAGGCAATAGGCCTTCGGTAATTGAGACACTCCCGATACCGGTACGTGCTATACCTAAACTCATGCGGGTCATCTCCTCCTGGCTTCTTTGTGGTTTGATCACAGAAACGGTCCTCGTCGCAGCGTCCTTGTCAGCCCAGCAGGCCCCCGAAAACTTCCGCTGGGTCGACTTCCACTCCGCCAAAGAAGCCGACACCATCGCCTGGGTCACGCGGTCGCTGGCCCCCGAAAAGTGGACATCAATTCGCGAGATCGGCATCGAGTACGACGCGGCGCTGGTCGTCACCACACTGCGGGCCACACCCCAGTCGCCGGCCAACGCTGACGCCTTCACCGTGTGGAGCGTATCGCTCACCAGCCATGTGGTTGCGCCTCTGCTCAAGGGAGCGAACCTGTGCTGGCTTGACTGGATGCTCCTTGCCGATGGCGCGCCACGGGAGTTGGGCGCACTCTACGACGACTGCAACGAGTGCGAGCCGGCCACCTTCATCACCGCCTTTTACTACGACCGGCCGTACCATATGTGGACGGCTCGCTGGATGCGCGGCAGCCAGACGGCGCCGGCGTGGACCGCCAACCCGCCCGCCGGCGTTGCCCTGACCCAGGTCTACGCGGTCCTGAATGAGCCGAACGGGCGGGAACTGGTGGGCACATGGAGCCACTTCGACTATGGCAAGCAGAAGCCGACCGAGGACTTTATCTATCGCTACGATCTGGACCCATTCAGCCGCCTGGAGCGGACCCAATCGCTGAGAGGCAAGGACGCCGAGGCCATGAAGCAGCGGCTCTGTGGCGCACAGAATGTTGTTCGAGGGCTGGCGCGCGGCCAGGATTCGCCGCTCTGCCAGCAGCTTGTGAAGCCTCGCGTCGAGCGCAATCCCGTGACCACTCCGCCGGCCAGCAACCACGGCCAGTCGTCGCCGCCGGGGGCGCGGCGCTAGTACACACCGAGGTGGTCAATAGAGGGCTGTCTGGCTCCGTTCGATTCCGATAGCATCCAGGTGAACTGGAGAGTGAAATGATTCGTTTGATCAGATTTGGACGACTGCCGATGCTTGCTCTGACGGTAGCGCTCTGTGCCGCCGGATGCCACAAAAATCAGGACCAGACCGCCGCCACTTTGAACCCGGCAAGTGCGCAGGACCAGACTTCGGACCCCGCATCGGCCAACCTGGCCCCAGCCGATTCAAACGCTGCGGCGCCCGCGTCGTACAGTGCAGCCAACTCCGGCCCGGCGCCAACGACTTATGCCACCCAGCAGAGCGCTCCGCCACCCAGCTCGGGGGGCTCTTACAACCAAGCCCCCGACCAAACCTATGACCAGGGCTCGGACGATCCAGGCTACGGTACTCAGCCAGTGGCCTACGCTCCTCAGCCGCCGCCGCCCCTGCCCGACTACGACCAGCCTCCGGCTCCCGGTGACGACTATTTGTGGACGCCCGGATACTGGGGCTATGCTCCAACGGGCTACTACTGGGTGCCCGGCGGATGGGTTGAGGCTCCCTACGAGGGCGCTCTCTGGACCCCCGGCTACTGGGGCTACTACCACAACCGCTACGGCTTTTACCGTGGCTACTGGGGTCCGCACATCGGCTACTATGGCGGCGTCGACTACGGCTTTGGCTATGTCGGTGTCGGCTATCAGGGTGGCTACTGGGGCGGCGGCCATTTCAACTACAACCGCTCGGTCAACAACCTGAACGTCTCCGTGGTACACAACGTCTACAACCACTCGGTGAGCGAAAACCGGGGCGGCGCCCGTGTGAGTTTCAACGGCGGATCGGGTGGGTTGCAGGTGCGAGCCAGACCGGCTGAACTGGCTGCGCGCCATGAACAGCATGCTCCGCCCATGAGGGCGCAGTTGCAGAATGAGCACGTCGCCGGCGCCAACCGGGCTCAGTTCGCCAGCGTCAACCATGGCCGCCCGGCCAGTCTGGCCGTCAACCAGCCGCTTGCGGCCGATCGCAACGTCCACGCGCCGGCGGCGTTGCAGGCGCGCAATCAGGCCGCCGCGCAGCAGCAGCAACAGCACCAGGCGGTTCAGCAGCAGCAACAGCATCAGGCGGTTCAGCAACAGCAACAGCATCAGGCGCCCCCAATGCAGCAACAGCAACAGCGCCAGGCAGCACCGCAACAGCAACAGCGCCAGGCAGCACCGCAACAGCAACAGCACCAAGCAGCACCCCAACAACAACAGCGCCAAGCAGCACCGCAACAGCAACAGCGCCAGGCAGCACCGCAACAGCAACAGCGCCAGGCAGCACCGCAACAGCAACAGCACCAAGCAGCACCCCAACAACAACAGCGCCAGGCAGCCCCTCAGCAGCAAGCAGCCCCGCAGCAACAGCACCAAGCAGCCCCACAGCAACAGCACCAGGCGGCTCCACAGCAACAGCACCAGGCGGCTCCACAGCAACCTCAAGCGCCTCCGCAGCATAAAGCGGAGGAACATCCCAAGGGGTAACATTGCCGAGAGCACCCGCACTGGACCGTGCGGGTGTTAGAGCCAACGGTGCGCAATCATTGCGCCGTCCAAACCGGGACGGCCATAAGGTTGCGCACCCGGCAGGCAGAACCTAAACCGGAATTCAACGTATACTGGCCTCATGTCGATTGTGGGCAACATCGCCGGCATTGCCAAGGGCATGAGCATCACCTTCCGGGAGATCTTCGAACCCACGCAAGTGGAGAACTATCCCGACGGCCCCGGCCCCCTGCGCGGAGCGGTGCTTGAGCAGCGCTACCGCGGCGCACACGTGTTGCAGCGCGACGAGAACGGCCTGGAAAAGTGCGTGGCCTGCTTCCTGTGCGCGGCGGCCTGCCCCTCCAATTGCATTTATATTGAGGCCGCCGACAACACCGAGGAGCAGCGCATCTCCTCCTCCGAGCGCTACGCCAAGGTCTACAACATCGACTACAACCGCTGCATCTTCTGCGGCTACTGCGTTGAAGCCTGCCCCACCGACGCCATCACCCACGGCCACGGCTTCGAGCTGGCCACCCTGAACGCCACCAATCTCGTCATGCGCAAGGAAGACATGCTGGTGCCGGTGAGCGCGCTGACGGCGGCGAAGTAACGCCCAGGTTCTTTCACAAGTCACCCCAACTCGCATAGTCCGGCTATCCTAGAAGATAGGCCGCTTTTCCCGTGTTTCCAGGCGGCCAGTGAGGTCAGGAGCGAATTTGGCGGATTTTCTTTCAGAACTGAAGCGGCGCGTGCTGGTTTACGACGGCGCGATGGGCACCAATGTGCAGAAGCACAACCTCACCCCGGAGGATTTCTGGGGCAAGGAGGGCTGCAACGAACTGCTGGTGCTGTCGCGACCGGACGTGATCCGCGATATTCACGCTTCGTTTCTTGAGGCCGGCTGCGATGTGATCGAGACCGACAGCTTCGGCTCGGCCAGCATCGTTCTGGCCGAGTACGGCCTTGAGGACCGCACGCATGAACTGAATCTTGCCGCCGCGCGGCTGGCCCGCGAGGTTGCCGATGAGTTCTCGACGCCCGAGAAGCCGCGCTTTGTGGCCGGCTCCATCGGGCCCACCACCAAGCTGCCTTCGCTGGGCCACATCGGCTACGACGCCATGGCCGCGGCATACCGCGAGCAGGCCGAGGCGCTGGTCGAGGGCGGCGTGGATGTGCTGCTGATCGAGACCTGCCAGGATTTGCTCCAGGCCAAGATCGCCCTCGCCGCCTGCCAGGACGCCATTCAAGCCGCGATTCGCGACGCGCGCGAAGGCAAAGTCCCCTCGACGGGCCGCCCGCCGCGGCGGGTTGCCCTCCAGGTTCAGGTCACCCTCGAAGCCACCGGGACCATGCTGCTGGGCTCGGAGATCGGCGCGGCCCTGGCGGTGCTGGAAAGCTTTCAGCCCGACGTGATCGGCCTCAACTGCGCCACCGGACCGGCGGAGATGAACGATGCGGTCCGCTTCCTCTGCCAAAATTCGACCCTGCCTGTGAGCGTACAGCCCAACGCCGGCCTGCCGCAGAACGAGGGCGGCCACGCGGTCTACAAGCTCACGCCCGCGGAGTTGGCTGTTTACCATCGCCGCTTTGTCTCCGAGTACGGTGTGCAGATCGTCGGCGGCTGTTGCGGCACCACGCCCGAGCATCTGCGCGCGGTGGTGGAAGCGCTGCGCGGCGTCACGCCTGCGCCGCGTGCGGTCACGCCGCAATCTGTCGCGGCCAGCGCCTTTTCGGCCCTGTTGCTCGAGGCCGACGCGCAGCCCATCGTCATCGCCGAGGAGATGAACACCACCACGCGCCTGGAGCACTTCCGCAACATGGTGCGCGCTCAGGACTACGACGGCATTCTCGCGCTGGCCAAGCGGCTGGTGGGCGAGGGCTCGCAGATGCTCGACCTCTGTTGCGCCATCGTGGGCGAGGACGAGATGGCCTACATGAACGCGGTGCTCGAAAAGATTGCCACGCGCGTGACCGCGCCCATCTTGGTGGACTCGACCGAGGCCAACGTGATCGAAGAGGCGCTCAAGCGCATCCCCGGCAAGCCCATCATTAACTCGATTAATCTCGAGGACGGCGAGAAGCGCACCAGCCTTGTCTTGCCCATGGCCCGCCGCTACGGAGCTGCGGTCATCGCGCTCACCATCGACGAGCAGGGCATGGCGCTCACCGCCGATCGCAAGGTGGCCATCGCCCACCGCATTCACGATCTTGCCGTGAACAAGTACGGCCTGCGCCCGGAGGACCTGATCTTCGATGCGCTCACGCTGCCCATCTCCACCGGCCAGGAGGACTATCGCTCGGCGGGCGTCGAGACGCTCGAAGCGGTGCGGCGCATCAAGCTCGAGCTGCCGCGTTGCCGGACCGTGCTCGGCGTTTCCAACATTTCGTTCGGCCTGAACGCCTATGCGCGCCGCGTGCTGAACAGTGTGTTTCTCAAGGAGGCCGTGGACCGTGGGCTGGACGCGGCCATCGTCAACTACTCGAAGATTTATCCGCTCTATAAGATTCCGGAAATCGAAGTTGAACTGGCCCGCAAGCTCATCTTTCAAGACAGCAGCGGAACCGGAAGCGAACCGTTGCAGACCTACATGGCGCACTTCACCAGCCTGGGCAAGGGCTCGGTGCAGGAAGACGAAATTGCCGTCGAGAACCTCTCCACGGAGGAGAAGCTCAAGCAGTTGATCATCCGCGGTGAGCGCACCATCGGCCTGGGCGAGCATAAGCAATCGCTCGAAGAGGCGCTGGAAGCGGCGCTCACCACCTACACGCCTCTCGACCTGATCAATACTGTCCTCTTGGACGGCATGAAAACCGTGGGCGACCTGTTCGGTGCGCGCAAGATGCAGTTGCCTTCGGTGCTCGATTCGGCCGGGGTGATGAAGGCCGCTGTTGCGTATCTGGAACCGAAGATGGAGAAGTCCGGCGGCGGCGGCAAAGGAACCATGGTTCTTGCAACGGTGAAGGGCGACGTGCATGACATTGGCAAGAATCTCGTGGACATCATTCTCTCCAACAACGGCTATCGCGTGGTGAACCTGGGCATCAAGCAGCCCTCTGACGCCATCATCGCCGCCACGCGCGAGATCGGCGCCAACGCCATTGGCCTCAGCGGCCTGCTGGTCAAGTCCACGCTCGAAATGAAGTATGTTTTACAGGATTTGGAGCGGCTCGGCATGACCGTGCCCGTCGTCTGCGGCGGCGCCGCGCTTACCCGCAAGTATGTGGAAGAGGATCTGCGCAAGGAGTATGCGGGCCCTGTGTTTTATGCCGAAGACGCCTTCGCCGGATTGCACATTCTCACCGATCTGACCTCGCATGACGCCGCCGTGCGCGAGCAGCGCGAGACCGAAGGCAAGACGGTGAAGGTCTTTGCCAAACGCAATGTGGACACGCCCGAGCTGACCCTGGTGGAGTTGACCGCGGAAGGCCGCTCGCCGGTCGTGGAGCGGGTTGCGGCGATTCCCAGGCCGGCGTTTTGGGGCGCGCGCGTCTTCAAGAACTACAAGCTCGACGAAATCTTCCCTTATCTCAACGAGACCGCGCTGTTCAAGAACCAGTGGCAACTCAAGACCGCCGCGCAAGGCGACTATCTGCGCCTGGTGGAAGAAAAATACCGTCCCATTCTGCTTGATCTCGAAGAAGAAGTGAATGCAGCGGGTTGGTTTGAGCCCAAGTCGATCATCGGCTTCTATCCCTGCGCGGGCGACCGCGACGACCTGGTCGTCTTCGATCCCGAGGACCCCGAGCGCGAGTTGGAGCGCATTACGTTTCCGCGCCAGGCGCAGGGAAGGCGTCTCTCGATCGCCGACTTCTTTGAGCCGCTGAACTCGGCCCAGCGCGATGTAGTCGGCTTCTCCATCGTCACCATCGGCGACGAAGCCAGCCGCCAGACGGCGAAGCTCTTCGAGGCCGGCGACTTCACCAAATACCTTTATCTGCACGGGCTCTCGGTGGAGACAGCCGAGGCGCTGGCCGAGCTGGCGCACAAACAGGCGCGTGAGTTTCTCTCGATCGCCCAAGAAGACTCGCCGCGCGTCGCGGACTTGTTTCACCAGAAGTACCGCGGCTCGCGCTATTCGTTCGGCTATCCGGCCTGCCCGAATCTGGAAGACCAGGCAAAGATATTCCTTCTGCTCAAGCCCGAGGAAAACATCGGCGTTCGGCTCACCGAAGGATTCCATCTGGAGCCCGAGCAGAGCACCAATGCCGTCGTCGTGCATCATCCCCAGGCCAAGTATTTTGTGGTGTAATGGTTGGCGGCTTTGCATAGAATTATCGCCGTTTGTGCAACATTGGAACTACGGCAATTTGAGAACATGTGTGACCTCCTCGAACGGCCGGGGCGCAACTGCATCAAGCAGCGGCGCTCCCGGCCGTTCGTTTTTTCCGCAATTTACGGCGCATACCCCCCTTATGTTCGCTAATTGTTCGCCGTTTGACGCAGCGATTCCGAAGATGGTCTGATGGTTGCGGCGGGATGGGCCTCGCGCTTGTCCCCCGCAAGTGAGGAGGCTCGGAATGCGGGCAGGCGCGGCGATGTTGACAGCGGTTCTTTTGTCGGGTGTTTTGTTGTGCGGATGCGGCGGCGGAAGCGGTGGTGGGCACGACCCCAACGCAAACCCAGGCGGCCGCGCCCACCATCGCCACCACCGCCGCGCAGAACGGCGCCGTCATCGTGAGCCTGGCCTCCGCGACCTCCGGCGCCACCCTCTACTACACCGTGGACGGCAGCACGCCCGGCACCTCATCGCCGCAATACCTGGCCCCCTTCCTGGTGGCCGCGAACCTGAACGTCAAGGCCATCGCCACTGCCTCGGGCGACACGGCCAGCAGCGTCACCAGCCAGAGTTTTACGCCCAGCATTCCCTCGGGCACGCTGGTATGGAGCGACGAATTCTCGAACTCCACGGGCGCCAACGCCCAGCCCAACCCGCTGGTCTGGACCTACGACACGGGAACCGACTGCTGCGGCAACAACGAGCTTGAGACCTATTGCGCCTGGGGTTCGTCGGCGTCTTCGTGCAACCCCGCCAATCCGAACGCCTATGTGGGCACCGACGGCTACCTGCACATCGTGGCGCAGCAGCCCACTGCCGGGACAGCGGTCTACACTTCGGCACGATTAAAGTCCGAGGGCCTGTTCAGCTTCCAATACGGCCGTATTGAGGCGCGCATGATGCTGCCAGAATCGCAGGGCATGTGGCCGGCCTTCTGGCTGCTGGGCAACAACATCGCCACCATCAGTTGGCCGGCCTGCGGCGAACTCGACGTGCTGGAGCACATTAATGGAAGTAATCCAGAAAACGAGGGCTTCGACTGGGTGCAGGGATCGGTTCATGGGACCAATTTGAACGGCGGCATTCAATATCATCCGGCGGGCTTTTCCGCCGCAGCCTGGCACACCTACGGAATGATCTGGACAACAGGCAAGATCCAGTACTATGTGGACGATCCGGCCAATATCTATGCCACTTACACGCCCAGCACGCAGACCGGTACATGGCCCTTTGATTCCGGTCCGCAGTTTGTCATCATGAACCTGGCCGTCGGAGGCAGTTGGCCCGGTTCCCCCGATGCAACCACCGTATTCCCCTCCACGATGCTGGTCGACTACGTGCGGGTGTACACGAACTGAAGAGGAAGCTATCCGCTTCCTGGGGAACGAAAAGTCCAACTTTCAAGAGGGCGGCGAGGTGCTGGTGATTCCGTCGATCGCCGGCGGCTACCGTTCATTTCCCGCGCCTCCATCGACCGCGAACACCGCACTCCAGAGGTGCTGACGTTGTTATGGAGGGGTATCGCGCAGTATGCTACCGGCATGGGGCTGCGTTACTTGATCGGTTGCTCTTCTTTGAACTCGAAGGACCCGGCAGAGGGCTGGCAGATGTACCGCCAGCTTGAGCGCTACCGGGTTTCACCGGAGTTCGAGACCGCGCCAACCGCCGCTTACGCCTGTCCCATCGAGCAAGAGGGCCGACATGCACAGCCGTCGCCCTGGCAGATCGATCGATGGTTGCCGGACCCGTTGCCGGCTCCAGCTCCAACTCCGGCCCCCACTCAGGTCAGGGTTCCCAAGCTGATGAAAACCTACCTGGCCATAGGCGCGCGCATCGGCGCCCCGCCGGCTTGGGACCGGGAGTTTGGTGCCATCGATTTTCTTACGCTGCTCGATCTCAAATTGCTTTCGGCCTCGGCGCGCAACCGCTTCCTGGCTCCGCTTACAACGTGAGCTTTCGTGCGATCCGGCGCGCTGTGGCGCTGGGATTGGCACTGGCCCTCTGCGTTCTCCGTTTCTGGCTTGGGCGCCTGCGCGGCCCCTACACGCTGGAGCGCCGCGCCCTGTGGCTCCAACAAGCAGCCCGCGGGATACTGGCCAGCCTGGGCATCCATTACCGGGTTGAAGGCCGGCCGCCCACCCATGGGCTGGTCGTCTCCAACCACCTCAGCTACCTTGATATCCTCATCCTCTCGGCGGCCATGCGCTGCTTCTTTGTCGCCAAGATCGAGATAGGCGGCTGGCCCTACTTCGGCAAGGCCGCGCGCACCGGAGGAACCATCTTCATCGACCGGTCAAGCCTGGCCAGCGCCGAGCAAGTTTCGGCCATCATCGCCGAACGGCTTGAGCTTCCGGTTCCGGTGCTGTTCTTTCCCGAGGGCACCAGCACCGACGGCAGCTCGCTGCTGCGCTTCCACTCCCGCCTCTTTGAGCCCGCCATTGTGGCCGGAGCCCCGGTGACCGCCGCCGCCGTCCGCTACGTGATCGAGGAAGGCATTCCGGAGCGGGATTTGTGCTGGTTCGGCGACGAGCCGTTCCTGACCCATCTCTTGAAGACGCTGGGCACACCCGGCTTCACTGCCGAAGTGCAGTTCGGCGAGCCCCATGTCTACCCCCACCGCCGCGTCGCCGCCGATGGGACCCACGCGGAGATTACCGCTATGCGCGAGGGAGACCGTTGTCATGAGGCTGAGGAAGCCATGCAGGGGATATAGTTCGAGCGTCCATCGCTGAAAACCAGGACCTTCACTGCGTTCAGGATGGCATCATTCTCGCAATCGACAGATATCTCACCACACAAGAGCCGGACGCTTTACGATTTATTGCATTCGCATGGCGGAAAAGGATTCTTATCGCCCGCCCGCCGCCGGCGCGGCCGTCGATCCACGCACCACCAGGCTGGTGGAGACCAGAAACTCGCGCTGCATCCTGGGGTTGATGGGGTCTTCGGCCTGCTGGCGAAGGGCCTCGAAGGCGGCGCGCGCCAGTTCGGTGCGGGAGAGGCGGATGGTGGTCAGCGGCGGCAGCGTGTACTCGGCGAAGGCGATGTCGTCCAGGCCGACGACCGACACATCCTGGGGCACGCGCAGGCCTTCCATGTATGCCGCGCGCAGCACGCCGATGGCGGTCATGTCGTTGGAGCAGAGAATGGCGGAGGGGCGCGTGGGGAGCTCCTGCAACTTTCCAAAGCCGGCCACGCCGCCCTTGAGCGTGTGGTCGCATTCGATGACCCACTTCTTCTGGATCGCCAGCCCGGCGGCTTCCATCGCCGCGCGGAAGTCGTTTTCGCGGGTGATGGCCGAGTGCAGCTTGCGCGGCCCGGCCAGAAAGGCGATTTTGCGATGGCCCAGCTTCGCCAGGTGGTTTACGGCCGCTCGAATCCCGGTGGCATAGTCAAGCAGGATGGTGCTGGCCTTGGGATCATCGAGCTTGAACTCGGCAAGCACCATGGGGATGTTGCGATGCATCAACCGGTCCAGCACCGGCTCCTCCCCGCCGAAGGTGAGCACGGCCACGCCCTCTACCTTGCGCTCCAACATGCGGCGCACGCAGGTGGTCAGAACGGCCGCATCGCCGTTCGACGAGCTCACCAGAATCTCGTATCCGTGCGCTACGGCAATCTCTTCAAAGCTCTGAATCAGCTCCGGGAAAAAGGGGTTGGTAATGTTTTCCACAATGATGCCCAGAATGCGGCTGCGGCCGGAGACCAGGCTGCGCGCATGGGTATTGGGAAAGTAGTTCAACTGGCCGATGGCGCGCCAGACGCGCTTGGACAGGCAGTCGCTGACCGCCGGAGAGCCGTTGATGGTTCGGGAGACCGTGGCGATGGAAACCTTCGCCAGCGCGGCAACGGTGCGTATATCGGGCGTCTTGGCGGCCGCCTTGCGTTTTCCTTTTCGAACCACGAACCGATCCTCATCCGGGGAAGCGAGTGTGAAAGCAATGGTATCGCATTGGACGGGTAACCCGCGCCGGGGACGAGGACGCTTCAGCCGGACGCGGGTCCTTGCCCGGTTCTTGTCTCGGAATCGGTCAAAGAACAGTGAACGTTGAAGGGGACGGGCTCGACAGGCTGCTGAAAATCCTGGGCATTAGCCCCTGTCGTTTTCCGCCCAGTGCAAGCTATCCAATTGAGATAAAACGAGTTGATCGGATCGGGGGAAATATTTTGCCGGACTGCGGAGAGAATGGCCGTATTTACAAGTATAATGAAGACCGATTTTGACGATCGGAGGATATGCACAGTGAAACGCAATGTTGGGTCCGCGCGGCATTTGATTCTTCTGCTCCTGGCACTCAGCCTGATCTGTGCGCCGCTGGCGCACGCAAGAGCGAAGGCAGCACCAACCAATTCACGAGATCCTTATGTCACAGCCGAATATGAAACGGCCCCGGCTGTCAAAGCCGAAGATCTGACTTATCGGGTCATACTCTTCGAGGACTTCACGGTCCCCGCTGAATGGGAGGCAGATGCCAGACCGCTGGTGACCGCAACTGAGAATCGAGCCATTAGCCGCCTGATCGGCACCAACGCTTTCACCACCGTTGCAGGCAAGCAGAACCAATCGCCGGAAGATCCATACCTGGTTGTCAAATGCACGCTCTTGAATTATCGGATCGTATCGACCGCAGCCCGCTTTTGGGGTGGGGTGATAGCAGGAACGTCCTACATTGCCTACCGGGCGCAAGTCTACGACGGCAAGAGCGGCGCGCTGCTGTTTCAGCGGGAGGTGTCCACGCAGAATAGCGCTTGGGCTGCCACGTGGTCGTCCAGTGACGTGAAACTTCCCACCTTCCTGGGCAATGTGTTGGGCGATTATCTCGCTCTTCGCGCACGGAAGGATAAGGGCGTGGATGTGCTCCCTCTCGAGCTTTCACCTCCACCTCAAACCGAAACAGGGACGCCCAGGTAAGCGTGCAACGTCACAAGTGTCCGGCTACAGCGGTTCTCCAACTGCTATACCCCGAAACCACGGCCGCTAAGTGGCTTTTTCCTTTCCGGGATCCCCAGCGATGCCCAGAGGGCACCCACTTTGTCGCTGGGGTGGAATACGGCGGGTATTTCCGCAGCCCGTAAGCCGTGCCCTTTCAAAATCAGGGGTTTTCCCCACGCAGTTGACCGGTCTATGCCTTTTCGGCAATCAGTAACCGCAGGTCGCGCAGGTTGTGGCCGGTGGGGCCGGTCACAACCGCGTCGCCCAGCGCGGTAAACATCGGACAGGCATCGAAGGCCGCCAGCGATGACTTGAGATGGAATCCAAAGGCATGGGCGCGGGTCACGGTGGTGGGGTCGGCGATGGCCCCGGCCGACTGGGTGTTGCCGTCGATGCCATCGGAGCCGGCGCTAAGCACGGTCAGCCGTTCGCCCGCGTACTTCTCCAGTTCCAGTGCGCATTCCATCACAAACTGTTGATTGCGGCCGCCTGCGCCGGGGATGCGGTCGAGCTTGACCGTCAACTCGCCGACGGAGATCAGGCACAGGCGCGGATGGGTGGAGCGCAGGGCGTGGAAGCGCTCCAGCAGGTAGCGCGCGGCGTCGGCATAGTCCCAGTCGTCGCAACTGTTATCCACCACCACGTGGAAGCCGGCCTTCTGCGACAAGGCGCGCGCATTCTCCACCAGATCGTGGCTGGAGAGCAGAATCTCGAAGACCGAATCGCGAAAGGCCTCGTTCTCGCCGGACATGGTGGCTGCCGCGGTAACGCGGCGCAAGGGAACCGCCTCGGCCTTGGGCAGGCGGGGAAAAAAGGGCGGACGCCAGCCCTTGTTGCCGGGCGACTCGGGCAGGTCTTCGCGCTCGAAGAAGGCGCGGATGGAAGGCGGCAGTTTGGGGCCGAGATCGTATTTGGCCAGAAGCTCGCGCACGTCGGCCACCGTCGAGTGGTCGGGCGAAGTGGGGCCGGAAGACAGCGCGTCCAGCGAACGCAGCGGCACGTCCGGCAGCAGCAGGCTCACCTTGGCGGCTTCCGGCGCGGCCATGGCCAGCCGCCCGCCCTTCACCGCGGAAAAATGTTTGCGCAGGGTGTTGATCTCGCCGATCGGCGCGCCCGAGGCCAGCAGCAATTGATGGAAGGCGATGGTGTCATCGATACTGACGTGCGGATCCAGGGGCAGGTCGAACATGGCCGAGCCCCCGCCTGAGATGAGAAAGAAGATCAGCGTATCTTTCCTGGCCTTTTTGACCATGGCCAGCGCGGCGCGGGCCGCGGCGAACGAGTCCTCGTTGGGCAGCGGGTGGCCGCCCTCGAAGTAGCGAAAGCGCCAGTTGCGGACCCTGGGCAACTGGTTGGAGCAGCAGATGCCGCGCAGGCTCTTGCGGCGGCTCATGCGCTCCAGCAGGGTATCCAGCATGGGGCCGGCTGCCTTGCCCAGCGCAATGACGAAGATGCGTTTGTAACTGGAGAGTTTGATGTCGGCCGGGCCGCTGCCGTCGGGAAGCAGGCGATGCAGCGTGTCGCCCTCAAAGCGAATGCGCCGGTCGAAGGCCGATGCGATGTTGCAGGCCTCGACAGCGCCGGTAAAGATTTCAGTGGCCGTGGCGTGCAGAGTTTCCAGAGCGAGTTCGCTGACCGGGGTCAAGGCAGTTGCTCCTTCAGCCAACCGGCGAGGCCGGTCAGATCCACGCTGCGCGGCGTTCCGGCCCATGGGCTTGGATTCAGTTGGGCGAAGGCAATTGTGGCGGTCATTCCACTCACCATTCTACGCGCAAATGTTTAGATTTTCTTCATCCCTGCATGGTTACCGTGGAGTGTTCCCGAAGTGCGCGCTGGTGCAGAAGAGAGGCGAGCCGGCTGAAGTCAAGAGGACGCAACACCCTGTAAGGTATTCTGGCAGCATCATGTTCGATCCTCTGCCCGCTGATCCTATCGACCCCATACGTCTTACCCGCGAGTTGTGCGAAATCGAATCCACCACCTACCACGAGGGCGCGGTAGGCGACTTTCTCGTCCGTTTCCTCGCCGGCCGCGGCTGGGAAGTCGAGAAGACCCCCGTAGAGCAGCCGCCCGAGAGCGCCGCCGGCGGCGCGCGCTGGAACGTCTACGCAGGCGTGGCCGGCCAGACTCCCGATCTGGTCTTTACCACGCACATGGACACCGTTCCGCCCTACATTCCTTTCAGCGAGGATGCGGAGTTTATGTACGGCCGCGGCGTCTGCGACGCCAAGGGCATCCTCGCCGCCCAGATTGCGGCCGCCGAAGCACTTCGTGCCGTGGGATTTCGGATTGGATTGTTGTTTGTTAGCGGCGAGGAGCGCGACTCCGCCGGCGCCATAGCGGCCAACCTTTCGCCCAAAGGCAGCCGCTTCCTCATCAACGGCGAGCCCACCGGCAATCGCCTGGCCCTGGCCTCCAAGGGCGCTCTGCGCGTGGCGTTCAAGTGCTCCGGCAAGATGGCCCACTCCGCCTATCCCGAACTGGGCGAGAGCGCCGTCCATAAGCTGGTCGAAGTGCTGGCCAAGGTGCTGGCGCTCCCGCTGCCGTCGCTGGAGGATATAGGTCCCAGCACGATCAACATCGGCCAGATTCACGGCGGCCACGCGCCCAACGTCATCGCCGACAAGGCCGAGGCTCAGGTGCTGGTGCGCACGGTCACCGACTCGGCGCCGGTGCGCGCCGCGCTCCAGCAAGCCGCGGCCGGCCTGGCCGAGGTGGAATTCACCCTCGACACTCCCTTCGTCCGTTTTCGCGCCGTCGAAGGCCTGCCCACCATGATCGCCAAGTTCTCCACCGACATTCCGCAGCTAACCAACTGGGGCGAGCCGCTGCTTCTGGGCCCAGGCTCCATCCAGGTAGCCCACACGCCGTTTGAGAAGCTGGCCAAGAAGGAACTGCTGGAAGCGGTGGAGTTATACATCCAGGTGGCGAAGCAGTTGCTGGGTTGAGGGGGAGCAAAAAATTACAGGCCATGCCGGCAAGCGCTCTGCTATGCTTCTGCTGAGGATTCCCCAATCCAATTCCCCACACCGAGGTCAAAATGACAACACCAGTTACTGCCCCCGTCACGCCCCAGCGCATCTATCAATTCGCCTTCGGCTATGCTCCGCCGCTGGTGCTTGAGGCGGCAATCCGCCACCGTGTCTTCGACGTGCTGGATGGCGGCCCGAAATCCGTCCACGAGATTCATCAGGCAACGGGCGCTTCGGAACGCGGCCTGGCTGCGATCATGAACGTTCTTGTGGGTCTCGATTTTCTGGCCAAGGACGGTGAGGGCAAATACTCCAATACGCCCGAGAGCGCCGCATTTCTGGTCAGCACCAAGCCCGAGTTTCAGGGCGGACTTATTCGCCACACCAGCGAGCACTTGCTCCCCCGATGGCTCAACCTGAACGCGGTGGTAGCCACGGGCCTGCCCGTCGAGCCCGTCAACCAACAAGGGCCGGGCAGCGACTTCTTTGAGAAGTTCGTCAACGACATCTTCCCCATGAGTTATCACGTGGCCCAGGAACTGGCCGCGCATCTGAATCTGAGCGCCGCCCCAGGCCCGGTCTGCGTCCTGGATCTTGCGGCGGGCTCGGGAGTCTGGGGCATCGCACTGGCGCAGAGTTCCGCTCAGGTCCACGTTACCGCCGTCGATTGGGCGGGCGTGATTCCCGTGACCAGCAATACCATCGCCCGCTTTGGCCTGACTGACCGCTTCTCCTTCGTTGCGGGAGACCTGCTCCAGGCGGACTTCGGCAGCGGCCACCGCGTGGCCACGCTGGGCCACATCCTGCATAGCGAAGGCGCGGAGCGCAGCAAGGCGCTCGTGGCCAAGACCTTCCATGCGCTCGCCTCCGGCGGAACCATCGCCATCGCGGAGTTCCTGGTGAACCCCGACAGATCCGGACCCATGAACGGCCTGATCTTCGCCGTAAATATGCTGGTCAACACCGATTGCGGAGACACATTCTCCTTTGAAGAAATCGCCGGCTGGCTACTGGAGGCCGGATTCGCCGATGCGCGCACCCTCGATACGCATGGGCCGTCGCCGCTTATCCTGGCCACTAAGCCGTAGATAGGGGCAAGTCTAAGTAAGATAGGAAGGAAGCGAGGAAAAAAACAATCATGAGCGCATCGATCTATGACATTCCGGTCAAGAAAATCACCGGCGAAGACACATCGCTGGCGGAATTCAAGAGCAAGGTTCTGCTGGTCGTCAACGTAGCCTCAAAGTGCGGGCTGACCCCGCAATATGAGGGCCTGGAGAAGCTCTATGAGCAATACAAGGGCCAGGGGCTGGTGGTTGCCGGCTTTCCGGCCAACGACTTCAAGGCCCAGGAGCCGGGCACAAACGAGGAGATTCTCACCTTCTGCACCACCAACTTCGGCGTCAAGTTTCCGCTCTTCGACAAGATCACCGTCGTCGGTGCTGAGAAGCACCCGCTCTATGCCGCTTTGATCGCAGCGCAGCCCAAAGCGGTCAGCCTGGGCGAGGTTCCGTTCCGCGAAAAGCTGAAGGGCTTCGGAATCGATGCCAACCCGGAGCCCGAAGTGCTGTGGAACTTTGAAAAATTCCTCGTCAGCCGTTCAGGCGAAGTGATTCAGCGATTCGCGCCGGACACCCAGCCGGATGCGCCCGAGTTAATTGCGGCCATCGAGGCGGAACTGGCGAAGAGTTAGCTGCGCCTTGCAGATCGCGGGCCAGACTGTCTCGCATTGTGCCCAGGACGCGCTGGCAGCCCTGGGCAGAACCCATGTATCCTCATCCCATGCACAAGGACGTTTCCCCAACGCCCCCTGACGCCGAGCCCGCCACCAAGTCCGCCGCCGAGCCCGGTCACACGAATCTGCTTGAACACGCAGCCTCCTCCTATCTGCGCTCGGCGCGGCATCAGCCCATCTGGTGGCATGCGTGGGGCGAGGCGGCCTTTGCCCGCGCCCAGGCGGAAGACAAGCCCATCCTGCTGGACATCGGCGCCGTCTGGTGCCACTGGTGCCACGTGATGGACCGGGAGTCCTACGAGGACCCAGAGATCGCCGCGCTGATCAACGAGCATTTTGTTGCCGTGAAGGTGGACCGCGACGAACGGCCCGATGTGGATGCGCGCTACCAGGCCGCGGTCTCGGCCATTAGCGGGCAGGGCGGCTGGCCGCTGACGGCGTTTCTCACTCCCGACGGCCGGCCCTACTTTGGAGGCACATATTTTCCCCGCGACGACCGCTATGGGCGGCCCGGTTTCGGGCGCGTGTTGCTGACCATGGCCCAGGTCTGGCGCGACCAGCGCGAGGAAGCGCTCGAATCGGCCGGCAGCGTGATGGCCGCCATCGAGCACAACGAGAGCTTTTCCGGCCGGGGCCCAAACCATGAGCAGGCCCTGACTCTCGCGCTGGTCGACAAGATCGCCGGCTCGGCCCTCTCGCAGTTCGATCCCCGCAACGGCGGCTTCGGTTCGCAGCCCAAGTTTCCTCACCCGGCGGTGCTCGATCTGCTGCTGGAAGCAGCCATGAATCGCGGCAACCAGCAGGCCCGTGATGCATTCATTACCACGCTTGAAAAGATGTCCCGCGGCGGCGTCTACGACCAGTTGGCCGGAGGCTTTCACCGCTACAGCGTGGACGAGCGCTGGGTCGTTCCGCACTTCGAGAAGATGCTCTACGACAACACCGAGCTGCTGCGCAACTATGTGCACGGCTTCCAGAGCTATGCCCGTCCGGATTTTCTTCAGACTGCGCGGGAGATCGCCGGCTGGCTCGACGCCACGATGACCGACCGCGAGCGGGGCGGATTTTATGCCTCCCAGGACGCCGACATCAGCCTCGACGACGACGGCGACTACTTTACCTGGACCCTTGCCGAGGCTCGCGCCGTGCTCGACCCCGCCGAACTGGAATTCGCATCGAGCTATTGGGACATCGGCGAGCTGGGCGATATGCACCACAACCCGGCCAAGAACGTTTTGCATGTCGAGCGAACGCTGGAAGAAAAAGCCGAAGAAGGAAGCGGTTCAGATAAAGGAAATAATCTAGAGAGCCTGCGCGGCCTGCGGGACTCAGCCCGCCGCAAGCTACTTACAGCCCGCGCTGCGCGGTCCACGCCGTTCATCGACCGTACGCTCTATACCGGCTGGAACGCGATGGCCGTGACGGCTTATCTGGAGACGGCGCGGGTGCTGCGAATTGGCTCGGCGCGGGAGTTTGCGTTGCGCACCCTCAACCGGCTGCTGGCCGAGGCGTGGGACGGAGACTGCACGCTCAGCCACGTGATCGCCTATGGCGACGTTCAGTCGCAGGGAAGCGTGACGCCAGTCGACAAGGTGCCCGGCACGCTCGACGATTACGCCTTCACTATTCACGCCTGTATCGATGGTTGGCTGACAAGCGGAGAGATGAAGTTCTACCACGCGGCCGTGAAGCTGGCCGACGGCCTGATCGCCCGCTTTTATGATCGGACGGCAGGAGCGTTTTACGATGCCGCCGCGCCCGTGGACGGGACAACGCCCCTTGGCGCTCTGGGGGCGCGGCGTAAGCCGCTTCAGGACGCGCCCACCCCGGCAGGCAATCCCACTGCAGCCTCCGCCCTGCTGCGCCTTGAGGCCCTGAGCGGCCGCGCGGAGTACCGCGAGATCGCCGAAGACACGCTCGGCTCCTTTGCCGGCATCGTGGAGCACTTCGGCCTCTACGCCGGCAGCTACGGGCTGGCGCTGGAGCGGCTTCTGCTCGATCCGGTGCAAGTCGTCATCGTGGGTTCGGGCGCGGAGGCCGATCGCCTGGAGGCAACGGCCGTGGCGCGCTTCGCCATCAACAAGACGATCATGCGGATCGCTCCCGAGCGGCTGGTTCCCGGTGGCCTACCCGAGGCGCTGGCCGAAACGCTTCTCCGGGTTCCCGCGCCTGCTGGTGCGGAGGCATGGGCATTGGTGTGCCGCAACCGCACCTGTCTGCCTCCCATCACCGATGCCGAGGCCCTGCTGGAAGCCCTGGAGCCAGCGGTCTAGAGCTTCTTCTGCCTGAAGTCTTACGCCAACAGGATCAGGCAGCATGCCTTATCCGCCGGTGAACGGATTCCCGTCCGGCGGCTTGATGGTGGTTGGGTCGTGTTCCGGCGCGCCCTCCGTCGTTGGCCGGCTTCGGCCGCCCCCACCGAAGGTGAAGACCCGGTTCGGATCGCCGGGCATCAGGTGGTGCTCTTCCAGGGCCAGGCGAACCCGCCGCCGGAACTCCCGCACCGGCGCGTACTGCCTGGTTGCCTGCGTCTTGAATACCACGGGAAAGATGATCTCCGAGCCCTTGACCGCATCCACGCCCAGAACCTGCGGATCGGCCACAAAAATATCCCGGAACTCCTCGCTGTTTCGAATCTCCATGGCGATGCTCTTCAGCAGTTCCAGCACCACGTCGGGATTCGCCGAGAAGTCCACGCTCACGTTGACCGTGGCCACGGAGTAATCGGCGCTCAGGTTGGCCACGGTGGTGATCTGCGAGTTGGGAACGATGTAAAGCGTTCCGTCGGCATCGCGGACGCTGGTCTTGCGCAGGGTCATCGCCTCCACGGTGCCGGTCAGTCCGGCCAGGCGCACTGTATCTCCCACATCGAACTGGTCCTCGATCAGGATGAGAACGCCGTTGAGCACGTCTTTTACGATGTTTTGCGCGGCCAGGCCGATGGCGATGCCGGCCACCCCGGCGGAGGCCAGCAGAGGGGCCAGATTCACACCCAGGGCGGCCAGAATCTGCAATCCGGTGATCAGCCAGATGATGGCCAGCCCCGTGGTGCGGATGACCCCGGCCAGAGTTTTCACCTGGGAGATGCGGTCTGGACTGGCTGAGTGCCGCTCGGCCACGCGCGTCATGTGGAAGGTGATGATGTGCAGTAACCGGCTGAGCACGAAGGCGATAGCCGCAATCACCAGCAGGTGCGGCAGCTTGAGGCGGATGAACTCCTGGGCATCGGCCACCCACTCGTCCAGCACCTTGCCCAGAAACCGGCCTTCCGCAAACCAACCTGTCCTTGCCGCCAGCAAAAACAAAAAAGGATGCATCCAAATCTCCTCTCCCTAGACTAGACTCTCGCTACGATCCGGGTTGCTACAATCAGAGTTGTTAATTCAACGTCCCCGCAATTGAGGAAAACCGAGCTTTTTGAGGAGTGAAGGGAATGGAACTGGCAGCTTCCAGCGCTTGTGAGTCCGTGTCGGCAGACTCCGGCGGCTTGAGCCCTCGGCAGATGGTCGAAATCTACCGGCTGATGGTTCTTTCCCGCCGCGTGGACGACCGCGAGATTCTTCTCAAGCGCCAGCAGAAGATATTCTTCCAATTATCGGCTGCCGGCCACGAGGCGCTGCAGGTGGGCGCGGCCCTGGCCATGCGCCCCGGCTACGACTGGTTCTTCCCATACTATCGCGACCGCGCCCTGTGCCTGGCGCTGGGCGTCACGCCCGATGAGATGCTCTTACAGGCCGTGGGCGCGGCTACCGATCCGGCCAGCGGCGGCCGCCAGATGCCCACCCACTGGAGCAGCCGTTCGCTCCATATCGTCAGCTTCTCTTCCTCCACCACCACCCAACTGCTCCACGCCGTGGGCTGCGCCGAGGCTGGCCGCTACTTCAGCCGCCATCCCGAGGCTGCCACACGCGCCGAGGGCGACTATCGCGCCTTCCGCGACGTGACCTTTCACGGCGATGAAGTGGTCTTCACGTCGCTGGGCGAGGGTTCCACCTCCCAGGGCGAGTTCTGGGAGGCGATGAATACCGCCTCCAACCGGAAGCTGCCGGTGGTCTTCTGCATCGAGGACAACGGCTACGCCATCAGCACCCCGGTCGAGGTGAACACGCCGGGCGGCAACATCTCCCGGCTGGTGGCCAACTTCCCCAACTTCCACTTTGCCGAGATCGACGGTACCGATCCGGAGGCCAGTTTCCAGGCCTTTCAAGCAGCGGTGGCGCACTGCCGCGCCGGCCTGGGGCCTGCCTTTGTCCACGGCCACTGCGTCCGCGCGTACTCCCACTCGCTCTCCGACGACGACCGGCTCTATCGCACTCAGGCCGAGCGCGAGGCCGACGACCTGCGCGATCCGCTCATCAAAATGAGGACGCGCCTGCTCAGTGAGGGCATCCTGACTGCCGAGCAGATCGCCGCGCTGGAGCACTCGCTGGATCACGAGGTTGCCGAGGCCGCCGAGCGCGCCCTCGAGGCTCCGCTGCCCACGGTGGCGGGAATCGCCCAGCACGTCTACTCCGAAGACCTGGACCCCACCAGTTCGGCTTTTGCAACCGAGCAGGCGCAGGCGCCCGGCTCCGCGGCCGGAGGGAAGGCTGGAGGCGCCAAGGGGAGCGATCCGCGCACCATGGCCGACCTCATCAACGCCTGCCTCCACGACGAGATGCGCCGCGATCCCCGCATCGTGGTCTATGGCCAGGACGTGGCCGACGCCAGCCGCGAGCAGGCCCTCGCCGAAGTCAAGGGCAAAGGCGGCGTCTTCAAGCTCACCGCCGGCCTCCAGGCCGAGTTCGGTTCCGAGCGGGTCTTCAACTCGCCGCTGGCCGAGGCCAATATCGTGGGCCGCGCAGTCGGGTACGGCGTCCGCGGCATGAAGCCGGTGGTCGAGATACAGTTCTTCGACTACATCTGGCCGGCCATGCACCAGATCCACAATGAGCTGGCGTTGATGCGCTGGCGCTCGAATGGCGCGTGGGCCTGCCCGGCCGTCATTCGCGCGCCCATCGGCGGCTACCTGACCGGCGGTTCCATCTACCACTCGCAATCGGGCGAGAGCATCTTTACCCACATTCCCGGCCTGCGCGTGGTCTTTCCCTCCAACGCCCTGGACGCCAACGGCTTGCTCCGCACCGCTATCCGCTGCGACGATCCGGTCCTGTTCCTCGAGCACAAGCGGCTCTACCGCGAAACCTATGGCCGCGCGCCTTATCCGGGGCCGGATTTTGCCATTCCTTTCGGCAAGGCCAAGATCGTTCGCCCCGGAGCGCACATCACTCTCGTCACGTACGGCGCCATCGTGCCGCGCGCCTTGCAGGCTGCCGAGCAGGCCCAGCGCCAGCACGGCATTGACGTGGAGATCATCGACCTGCGCACCCTCAATCCCTACGACTGGGAGGCCATCGCTGCCTCCGTCCGCAAGACCAGCCGGGTGATCGTGGCTCACGAGGATAGGCTCAGCTGGGGCTACGGCGCTGAGATCGCCGCCCGCATTGCCGACGAGCTCTTTGACTCCCTCGACGCGCCGGTCCGCCGCGTCGGTTCCATGGACACCTTCGTCGCCTACCAGCCGCTGCTCGAAGACGCCATCCTCCCCCAACCGGAGACGATCTTCAAAGCTATCCTCGATCTGAGAGCCTACTAAGTAAAGGGATAACGAGAAGCGTCAGGGCATGACTTTAGTCGTGCCGCAAACATGCTTATAAAGAATCGGGCTTTGCCCCTGAGCGATGGATGTTGCGGTTTTCGACTTTCACAGCAGGCCGTTAAGTGTGGGTCGCCCGTCACTGATCCAATTCGTCCATAGCCTCATCTTCATCTTCATCGCTCATAACTCTCATCCTTATATCTTGTGCGCTCACGACACGATTCAATTCAAATTTGTTCCCACGAACATCATGTAATGTTACAGATACCAGGGTGCCAGGACTCATAATCTCCGCTGGTTTAGTATTGGGGATAACCAATAAGAGAAAGCCCGCCAAAGCGCCGCCAGTAGTAACGGGGGAGTCCATTGTCTTGAGAAGAAAGCTTTCCGATCTCGGATATACAACCGCCGCCTTAGGCGGATCATCACCATAAATCAGGGCAAAATGCTCTGGGAGAGTGATGAACTCGCCTAGGGTGTCTCCGCCAGACGCTGTATGCACTTTGCACCGCACTACCTCTACGACGCTAGGGGCTCCTTGATTACTAACCTGCACCCACAAAAAGAGCAGCGCATCTCGCTTATGATCTGGCCGAGGCCCCGCAGATATTCGACCAATTGTCCCATCAAGATGCGGCACGGTCAGAGCGTTAAGTTGCTCCTGTTCGCGTAACACCGAGTGGTATTGATCCCTCCATGCCCGATAGGAGGCCGCAACCGCAAATGCAAAGATGGCAATTAGCACGTAAGTGCGAGTGTTCAGTAGTGTTTTTCTTCGGATACGCTCTATTGCTAAGAGCACGACTAAGACGGCTCCCCCGATGCCGCCTCCACTGGCCCAGTTCTGCCAGTGAGTGAACACTTCCTTCAGGTAAACGAAGAGATCGGACATTATTACCCCCATAGTCACTCGTGAGAATTTCGAAAACGACGAAGAGGGGCATCCAGCGTTCAAGCGGCGGATGGCCCCGATCCCAAGAGGGATTCTACCCTGTTGAGGGTGCTCCCGGTCCCTCGCTTTTGGGGACCGGGGAGGAAGAGCCGAACTGCCGGTAGCGCATCCACTCGGGCAGTTGCCAACCTCTCTCGCTGGCTGTCCACTCGGATTCGACCTCTACGATTCCGCGCATACCAGTCTGATAGTGGCCGGGTGCCCCATCCTTACCACGTCTTTTTTTGTGGCAAGGGTGGGAGACCACAATCCTCGAAAGTATATCCCAGCGCCTGCCGGATACAATACTGAGATGGAGTTGCGCACCCAACACCAGTGGCCTGTGGCGGAGATTTCCGTCCTGCAGGCGGGCCAACCGGCATGAAGAACTTTCTGCGCCTCCTGCGCTATGGGCTGCCCTACTGGCTGCAGGTGCTCCCCGGCGTGTTGCTGCTGGCCATGGTGGGCCTGCTGGACAACTTCCGCATCCTTCTCTTCCAGCCCATCTTCGACCAGGTGCTGAGGCCCGACGCGCCCGAAGGCCCCATCACTCTCGGCGTCGCCAGCTCCCGCTGGCACTTCGACCTGAGGCTTCTGGTTCCCCATTTCATGCACATGCACAATGCCTGGAACGTGGTGGCCTTTGCGCTGGTGGTCTCCACGCTGGCCAAGGGAGCCTGCGATTACCTGGGTACCTACCTGGTCAACTACGCCGGCTTCGGCACCATCACCGACCTGCGCAACCACCTCTATGAAGCCACGCTGCGGCGCTCCTCCAGCTTCTTTCACAAGCACCCCACGGGCACCATCCTTTCCACGCTCATCAACGATGTGGATCGCGTGCAGGTTGCGGTCAGCTCGGTCATCAGCGAATTCCTGCAGCAGTTCTTCACCTTCCTGGTGGGGCTGGCGCTGGTGATCCGCCTGGGCGGACACCTCAGTTGGGCGCTAGTGCTCTTTATTCCCGTCGTGGTCACCTCCGCGCGCAAGATCGGCAGGGAGGTGCGCACGCGCACGCGCACCGGGCAGGACAAGCTGGCCGAAATCCAAAACATCCTGCATGAAACCGTTACCGGCAACCGCATCGTCAAAGCCTTCAACACCGAGCTGTGGGAGGTTCTGCGCTTCAAGACCGCTTCCCGCCGCCTCTTCCGCGCCAACCTGCGCAGCGTGCGCATTCAATCCATCAGTTCGCCGCTGATGGACACCATCGGCGCCATTGCCATCGCGTTGCTGCTGTTCATTGGCCGCAACGAAATCATGCATGGCCACATGACCATGGGCATGTTTGGCGCATTCATCATCCTGCTCTTCAAGCTCTACGATCCGGTGCGCAAGTTCGCCTACTTCTACAACAGTTTCCAGCAGGCCATGGGCGCCTCGATGTCCATATTCAGCTTCTTCGACGCCGAGGACGACGTGAAGGAACGGCCGCACGCGGCCACCTTGCATCGCTTTCAAAAATCCATTCGCTTCGACGACGTCGGCTTTTCCTACTCGACGGAAGAGGGCGAGCACCAGATCCTGCACAACGTCGATCTCGATGTGCGCGCCGGCGAGGTGCTGGCGCTGGTCGGCCCCAGCGGCGCCGGCAAGACCACCCTGGCCAACCTGATTCCTCGCTTCTTCGACGTCGCCTCGGGCCGCATCCTCATCGATGGCCATGACCTGCGCGACCTCACGCTGGCCTCGCTGCGCCGCCAGGTTGCCCAGGTCACCCAGGAGACCATCCTCTTCAACGACACGGTGCGCAACAACATCGCCTACGGCCGGCCCGACATGCATTACAAACTGGTGGAACAGGCTGCGCGGAACGCCCTGGCCCACGACTTCATCCTGCGCATGCCCCAGGGCTATGACACCGTCATTGGCGAAAAAGGCTTCCGCCTCTCCGGCGGCGAGCGCCAGCGCCTGGCCATCGCCCGCGCCATTCTCAAGGACGCGCCGGTCCTCATCCTCGACGAGGCCACTTCCGCCCTCGACGCCGAAAGCGAATCCCTGGTGCAGGCAGCGCTGGCCAACCTCATGCAGAACCGCACCGTGCTGGTGATCGCGCACCGGCTTTCCACCATTCGCCGCGCCAACCGCATCGCCGTGCTCGAAGACGGGCGCATCACCGCCATCGGCTCCCACGAGGAGCTGCTGACCGCATCGCCCACCTATCAGCGGCTCTATCAATTGCAATTCATAGACGTTCCCGAGGCGCAAGGATCGGACCCTTTGGAAAAGGATCCGTCTCAATTGGAGCTGGCGCTCACCACCGGGCCACAGGAGTAGCAGGAAATGCCGATTTATTCGATGACCGGGTTTGCGCGGGTTCAGGTTCGCGTCCCGGATCGCGCTCAGGACCAGCTCAGCTACACGCTCACCGTCAAGAGCGTCAATCACCGCTTTCTCGACGTGCAGTTGCGCCTCCCGCCGGGCCTCGACGCGCTGGAGATGGAGCTGCGCAAGGCCCTCAAGGACAGCCTGATCCGCGGCCACGTCGATCTGACTCTTTCTATTGATCGCACCAGCCAGCTGATGGCCGGCTACAATCGCGAACTGGTCGCCGGCTACGTTGCCGTCTTCACCGCCGCCCGCGACGAGTTCGGCCTCTCAGGCGAGCCGGACCTGAACGCAATTCTGCGTCTGCCCGGCGTTTTGCAGAATGAGAATCGCGGCAACGGCGACGAGGATCTGACGGCCCTCGCGGCCAGCGTGCAGCAGGAGATTGCGCCGCTCCTTGACCAGTTGAAGACTATGCGGGCGCGCGAGGGCGAGGCGCTGGAGGCCATCCTCCACGGCACGCTCGACCGGCTGGCCGAGGCAACCGACGGAGTGGCTGTGCTGCGTCCTGAGATCGAGCAGCGCTACCAGGACCGGCTCACCCAGCGGCTCGAGGCGGCCACCGGACCGGAGTTCAACCGCCAGCGGCTACTCGAAGAAGTCGCCGTGCTCGTCGAGCGCAGCGACATCGCCGAGGAACTGGCCCGCATGACCACCCACATCGGCCACTTCCGCGAGCTGTTGGCCGCGGGCGGCGAAGTGGGCAAGAAGCTGGATTTTCTGCTCCAGGAAATGAACCGCGAGGCCAACACCCTGCTCTCCAAGACCGGCGGCGCCGGCGGCAAGGGAACTCGCATGACCGAACTGGGACTGGCCATGAAGTCGGAGATCGAAAAGGCCCGCGAACAGATTCAGAACGTGGAATAACAACGCACTGACCAAAGGACAAACGCATCGTGGCAGGAATTCTCTTCATCATTTCGGCGCCCTCGGGTTCGGGCAAAAGCACCCTGGTCAGCGAGGTCCGCAAGCAGTTGAGCGGCATCGAGTTCTCCGTCTCCTGGACCACCCGCCCCCCGCGCGGCTCCGAGCAGAACGGGCGCGAGTACAACTTCACCACCCGCGAGGAGTTCGAGCGCATGATCGCCGCCGGCGTGTTTCTGGAGCACGCCGAGGTCTTCGGCAGCTACTACGGCACCGCCCGCCAGTCGCTTGAAGAAGCGCGCTCGGCCGGTCACGACTTGCTCCTGGACATCGACGTCCAGGGAGCCGCGCAGGTCCGCGCCAAAATGCCCGAGGCCGTCAGCATCTTCGTGATGCCTCCCAACCCCAGGGTCCTGCGCACCCGATTGCGCAATCGCAGCCGCGCCGAGGGGGTGGTGAAGGAAGAGGAAGTGTACCGGCGGCTCAATGCAGCCAGGAATGAGATTGAGAATTATCGCGAGTACGGTTATATTCTTGTCAACGACATGCTGGACCGGGCGGTAGCGCAGTTGGAGGCCATTGTGCTGGCCGAGCGCTACTACCGCAATGGCGAGGCCATCGCGTACCGCTCCCGCCGGGTGTTGGAGGTTGCGGCCGCCTGCCTGCAAGCCAACTCGCAGGAGCGGCTCAAGCCTGTGCTGGAGGCCTTTCGAATCATGGGCTCTACCGGCCAGCAGCAGTTGAACTTTGAGGAGGACTCCGATGAGGAAGACTCCGATGACGATGAGGAGGATTCCGATGACGATTGAGACCAAATTCGATTCGAACTACCGCAAGGTTCTGGTCGCCGCCCGCCGCGCCCGCCAGATCCAGAGCGGCTCCCACGCCCTTGTCCCCACCCAGTCCACCAAGGCCTGCCGCATCGCCCAGGAAGAGGTTGAGGCCGGCAAGATCGCCTACGTCAAAGCCGACGTTCCGGTCGTCAAGCCGCCAATCGAAGGCCCGGCCATTCCCATCCTGCTGAGTTAGCCTTCCTGCATTCCACAATCGAAACCGGCTACAATCGATCCATGAGAGTAACGGTCGGCGTCTCCGGCGGAATCGCCGCCTACAAAGCGGCGGAACTGGTGCGCGCGCTGCAACGGCAGGCCATCGAAGTCCATGTCGTCATGACCGAGGCAGCCGGCAAGTTCATCCAGCCGCTCACCTTTGCCGCGCTCACCGGCCACAAGGTCATCACCAGCCTGTGGGACGACACGGGCGCCGGCGACGGCTCCTACGAAGCCTCAGGCGAACAGAACGGCATCGAGCACATCGGCGAGGCGCAGTGGGCCGACGCGTTGGTCGTCGCCCCGGCCACGGCCAACATCCTGGCCAAATTTGCCCACGGCATCGCCGACGATTTCCTCACCACCATGTACCTGGCCACTACCGCGCCGGTTTTCGTCGCGCCCGCCATGAACGTGAATATGTGGGAGCATCCGGCCACGCAAGCCAACCTTGAAATCCTGTGCCAGCGCGGCGTCCGCGTCGTCGAACCGGGCACGGGCGCGCTGGCTTGCGGCATGGTGGGCGCGGGCCGCATGGCCGAGCCTGAAGCCATTGCCGACGCCGTCCTCGGCGCTCTGGGCCGCCGTCACGACCTGGCCGGCGAAATCGTGCTGGTCACCGCCGGCGGCACGCGCGAGCCGCTGGACCCCGTCCGCTTTCTCGGCAACCGCTCCAGCGGCAAGATGGGCTACGCCCTGGCCGAGGCCGCGCACAGCCGCGGAGCCAAAGTCATTCTTATTAGCGGGCCGTCGGCCCTGCATCCGCCCGCACACTGCGAGCTGGTCAGGGTCACCACGGCAGACCAGATGCGGCAGGCTGTGCTCGAGCGCATGGAGGAATCCACGCTCATCATCAAAGCCGCCGCCGTGGCCGACTACCGGCCCGTCACGGTCTCCGAGCAGAAGCTCAAGCGCAGCGGCCCTATCACGCTCGAACTCGCGCCCACGGAAGACATTCTGGCCGAGGTGGTGCGCCGCCGCCGTCCGGGCCAGCTCATCGTCGGCTTTGCCGCGGAGACGGAGAACCGCATGGAAAACGGCCGCGCCAAACTGCTGGCCAAGGGCGCGGACGCCATCGTGGTCAACGATGTGAGCGATAGTGTTGGCATCGACGCCGACCTCAACGCGGCCACATTCCTCACCCTGTCCACGTCCATCGAGCTGCCTGAGATGCCCAAGCGCAACCTCGCCGACCGCATTCTCGACGAGATTCTCTCGCTGCGCCGGCAAAAGGGCCTGGTTCTGGAATTTGATGAGCATGAGGATGTGAAGCTGAGTCAGGATCAGGTGCGGAGCGAGTCCGTTTCGCCCGCCGCCGCCCGCCGGCAACTGATTGTGGAGTAAGCAACGTGGCGCGACCGCTCGATTCCGCAACCCGTGAAGCCTTGGTGGAGCGCGTCCGCTTTTACCGCGACCTGGGCCTCACCGAGTTCTACCGCCGCCCCGTGGACCCAGCGCTCGTGGCAGAGGATGAAGAGCAGCAGCAGCACGCGCAGACCGAAACTGTTTTGGATCAGCCGCCCGCGCTGTTCGCAGATTTCCAGCCCGCAAATTCCCATGAGGAGCATCCGATTCCCGCACGTAGAAGTTTTCCCGAGCCCCCGCAAATCGCCGCCGCCGTTCCGCTAGCAGACCGCGCCGCAGCCCTTCAAATGATCCGTGAGGACATCGGCGACTGCACCCGTTGCCCGCTGCACAAAGGCCGCAACAAGATCGTCTTCGGCGACGGCTCGCCCTCCGCCAGGCTGATGTTTGTCGGCGAGGGCCCCGGCGCCGACGAAGACGCGCAGGGCCTGCCCTTCGTAGGCAAGGCCGGCCAACTGCTCAACAACATGATCGCTGCCATGGGCCTCAAGCGCGAGGAAGTCTACATCGCCAACGTGGTCAAGTGCCGTCCGCCCGGCAACCGCGCGCCGGCGCCGGAGGAAGCCAACACCTGTACGCCGTTCCTCTTCCGCCAGATCGACGTGATTCGCCCCGAAGTTCTGGTCGCTCTCGGAGCCACCGCGGTCACCTATCTCTTAGGCGCGCGCCAGCCCCTGGCCGGCCTCCGCGGCCGCGTTCATTCGGTCCGCGGGACCAAGCTCATCGTCACCTACCATCCCGCGTACCTGCTCCGCGACCCCCGCCAGAAAAAAGAAGCCTGGGCCGACCTGCAAATCGCCATGAAGGAACTGGGGCTCAAAGCGCCGAGCCGGGGGTGAGGGAGAAGACGCAATTCTTGTCGACTATCAGGACTATCACGGGAGCTAGCACCATGACGCAAATGTTCAATCCGCCTCATCCGGGCAAGGTGTTGCGCGAATACCTTGGAGACAGGGACGTAACTACCGCAGCCAAGAGCCTGCATGTCTCGCGCACCACGCTTTCGCGCATTCTCAACGGCGCGTCGGGCATATCGGCGGATATGTCGCTGCGTTTGTCGGACGCGCTCGGAACCCACGCCAGCTTTTGGTACGATCTGCAAGCGGGCTACGATATGTGGCAAGCATCCCACAAAAAGCGGCCCAGGATTGAACGTTTCGATGCCGCCGCATAGGGGCGGACCATCCTTGCGACAGGTGCGCCTATAATTGTCTGTGGTCTCCCACCCTTTTCGCGGTGAGACTGCGAAAAGGATGGGGCACACGGCCTCACGGATTGGCTATGAATTTGTCCTCAACAGCTTTGCAAAGCTCAGAAAAATATTCCCGGAAATAGTTTGTGACGACGTGGGGATAGTTATTGCTGATCTGTAGTTTTCCGCCAAGCGGAGTATTTGTGATGAGGATGTCATCAAATCTCCCGCCGAGGGATATTCGCCTCTTGCGGTGATCCAGGCTCAGGTATACGCCACCAGACTGAAGCCTCCTCAGCTCCTTTTCGTTACGCGACCATGCAAGCATCCCGCTTGCGTGCGCAAAGCAATTTCGGATCCGAATTCCAGCGCTCACCTGCTCGAAGAGCGGGATGTGGCTCGGTCTTAGGCCCTGAGACTTGAAATACGAGAAAAACTTCGTTATTCCCAGTCCTCTGGCCGTGTCGATTTGGACGCCACTTCGGTCCTGCAAAATGTCGGCGAGCAACAACATATAACTCTCAAACAACGAAGTCGCGCTGTAGAGATTGCCAACTGCGATTAGATATGGAAAGACCCTTGTAAGCTTGTGGGACTCATGCTTCCAACGCATCTCCGCGGTCTTTGAGTCGTCAGGAAAATAGCGCGCAAGTTTTTTCTGTTCGAGTGCAGTTTCGTGTTCGAGGAGCCTCGGACTCTTCCACACGTAGTCCGCGAGATTATTGAACTCGAAAAACGCAGCGCTTTCAAGTTCTAAGACCCTTTCGGAGAAAGAAGACGATTTGCTCTTCATAAGGTTCGCTCGATTTTTGAGCTTCTGATTTCTCGGAGATTGTCCTCAGCCGTAGCCTGTTTGAGCCGCTGCCTAATCCCACTCCCGCCAAAGTGCTGGGTGCCCCATCCTTGTGCCTTTTTTCTGGCACAAGGGTGGGCAGCCCCCCGGCCTCGCCACCCCAAACCGGAATCGTTCAGGCAGAGGTCAACTGGCTGAAGATGTCGGGGAGATTGATGTACAAAGGTGTGCCCTTCACTTCCAGGCGCGAGGATTCGACCCATTCTGCTCCGGAGCACATACGGCCGGTGCGCGTCTTTGGATCGATGATCCAAACCGTTTCCACGCCCATACTGCGGTAGTCCTGGGCACGCTCTTGTGTGTCGGAGTAGCTATCGTCGGGAGAGAGGATTTCGATGACCAGCAGCGGCGGATCGATAATCACATCAGGTTGGGCGCCGAGCGTAAGCAGCGTTACGTCCGGAATCCGGACACGTGTCGGTGACACCTGGACGCGCTGTTCGGTAACGACCTGGACTCCCCACTCCTGTTCATGGTTTCCAAACCAGCGAGCCAGCAATGCCTGAACCCGCGCGTGCTCGTACTTGCCCACGTTGCGCTCCCTGATTTCACCATCCACGTACTCACGGTCCGGCCTATAGCTGATGCCGAGGTATTCATGTAGCGGGATGTGCAAAATCGTAGCCATAATACGGGATCATAGCATGATTTCCGTTCATGCATAGGCCGGGTTCCGACCCTTGCGCTTTTTCTGGCGCAGGAGTGGGAAACCGATGCTGTTCGTACTACACGCCGAAGGCAGTTGGCCCCACCGCAGGTGGCTACTTGATCGACGACAGCATTTCCCGTCTGAGGATGGCGTTCATGCGCGATTGGTAACCTCTGCCGTGAGACTTCAACCATTCCAGAACATCTCCGTCCAGACGAGCGGTGACGATCTGTTTGATGGGGCGATAGAGATGCCCGCGCACGCGCTTGGTCTTGGCCCATTCCGCGCCGGTGAGGACAGGAATATCTCTGGTGTCGATCTCGTGATTCGGCCGCGCCGAGAGCGCTTTCAGATTTGCGCGCTGCGCATCGGTCAGCGGCGGCAAAGTTTCGAGTGTGTACCTAACCATTTTCTTTTTCATAGCGTCGCCTTTCCCTGGGTTCGGCCCGTCTGGCTGAGATGATGCGAACGACTTCAATCCCGGTTCCGTCCTCAAGTTCTTCTCTGATGGTGTGCGCGACGATCAGCAGGGATACGCCCTCGACTTCGCCGCACGCTTGCCAGCGTTCTTCTCCATCCTGAACTCGTTCTTTCCATGACAGATAGAGAGGGTTTCGGAAGACCTGGGCAGCTTCCTCGAAGCTCACGCCATGCTTGCGCTGGTTGGAGAGATTTTTTGCCGGGTCCCACTCAAACTGGAAATTGCCCACGGTTCAATTGTAATACAGATTTGTAAATATATACACTACGACCGAGCGTTGTATTACGCGGCGGAGAGACCTGGGAGTCGGCTAGCTCCGCCAGCCCCCGCCTACCCCCGATCCCGCCACAGCGCCACGCCGCCCAGCAGCCCGGTCTCGTTCGAGATGATCTTCACGTTCTTTCCCGGCTTGAAGTCGATCTTTTTCGTATTCCCGCCGCCGATGTAGAGGTGGTCCCAGTTGAAGAGCTTTTCGGTCTGATCGATGGCTTGCTTGAGGAACTTGTTCCAGGCCTTCTTGCCGAACTTGTCCAGGCCGCGCTGGCCCAGGTAGTCCTCATAGGTCTTACTCTTCCAGGGATGATGGGCCAGTTCCAGTCCGGGGCAGAGGCGGCCGCCGGTGAACAGCGAGGAGCCCAGCCCGGTGCCCAGCGTGAGCGCCAGCTCCACGCCATCGCCCTTGATGGCCCCATAGCCCTGCACGGCGGCGTCGTTGGCCACGCGCACCGGCTTCTTCCAGCGCTTTTGCAGTACCGCCTGCAGCGGAAAGCCCGCCCATTTGGGATTCAGATTGAAGGCCGTCCAGGTGGTTCCGCGCTTGATCACGCCGGGGAAACCAACCGAAACGCGATCGAAGCGCGGCAACAGCTTGCGCAACTGCTCCAGCCCGGCCAGAACCGCCGCCGGCGTGGGCGCCTCCGGCGTCAGCACGCGCTGCCGTTCGCTGACCGGCTTGCCGGCCGAGTCCAGCAGCATGGCCTTCAGCTTCGAGCCGCCAATGTCGACCGACAGCGTGATGGGGCCAGGGGTGGTGGGCGAAGCGCCCGGCGAAGCTTTGGGCGCGGCAGCGGCGGTCAAATCGGTCTTGGGTGTCATCGCAATGAATTGTACTGCGCGGGGCCCGGATTGCAAGGTCCGAGTGGAACATCCTGTGAATCGCAGGACGTTTACTCTATGCTGTCGCCCCAGCCTACGTCTGCCTCGATGCCCGGCGGGCACTCCGCGCGACGTAATGCTGGTCCAGAGCCTGCCGGACGAGGGTCTTGATCAAGGCCTGGCGGCTGATATTCAGTTGCTTGGCCGCATCGTCGAGCTCGCTCAGCATCGGCGCGGCGAAATCGACGTTCACACGCTGCGCCGGAGACTGAATAGGCGGCATCATGCGGCCCGAGCCGGTAAAAAAGCGGGAAACGTCCTCGCCGTTGTCGGCAAGCCGCGCAATCTCTTCGGCGGCGACGGTTTTCGTGGGGCTATGCGTGCTTTTGCTATTCATCTAGTAAAGTATAACAGTTATACCATATTATAATCGTCTATAATTTCATTGTGGGTTCAGCCCGGTTCACCGGGTCCCGACATTACGGTTCGCCGCCCATGTCGTCCTGGTCCTTTCATTGGTTTTCAATGCAGGCTTTAATTTCAGCCTTAACCAAGATAGGGAGGGAACGCATATGGTCAATACCACTCAGGTGCCTTGTAAGAATCAAGAAGCAGCAACAAAGCTGAAGAAGAACACAGGGCCAGGAAGCGCGGGAAAGCGGATTCGTGAGTCGGGCTGAGCCCACAAATGAAATCCTTTAGCCCTACACAGTTGGAATCACCCACATTCCTTTCTCCAAGGCATTCGTCCCCGCCCCCCATCCCCTACACTGATTCTTGCCTGCCATGCCCGCCTACTGCGAAGTCGCATTGCCCGTGCCGCTGGACCGCGCGTTCACCTACGCGGTGCGCGAGGGGCAGCTTCCGCAGCGGGGCGCGCGCGTGATCGTGCCTTTCCGGAAGGAAAAGCTGATCGGGGTGGTCACCGGCCTCAACGCCAAAGCGCCGCCGGATCTTGAGATCCGCTTCCTTGAGGCGGTGCTGGATGAGGAACCGCTGCTCAGCGACAGCCTGCTCTCGCTGGCCGAGTGGATGGCCCAGTATTACCTGGCCCCGCTGGGCGAGGTGCTGCGCGGCATGTTGCCGCTCATGGCCGAGGTCCGCCGCACCGTCTACTACCGCATCACCGGCCTGGGCCGCGACGTGCTGGCGGGAAGCATGGACGGGGACTCGGCAAACTCCCAGGTCCGAAAATCCGGACCCTTCGACAAGCTCAGGGCAGGCTCTGGGGCACCCAGTTTCGCGCACAAGGGTACGTCGAAACGGCGCGGGAAGCTCTCTGCCGAAGAGCAGGACCTGGAGCACCGCGTGCTCATCCGTCTGGCCGCGGGCGAGCCGGTCAAAGTCTCCACGTTGCGCACCGCTACCGCGGCCACGCTGCCGGTCCTCGCCGGCCTGGCGCGCAAAAAATGGATTGTCCGCGAGACCGCCGCCGCCGAGCGCGATGCGCGCCGGATGGAACGGTTTGCCGTGCTGGTTCCCGAGGCGCGGCTCCCGGCGCTGACTCAGAAGCAGCAGGCCATTCTGGCCGAGCTGGCGGCCTGCGGCAATGAGCTGCCCCTGGCCGAGCTGCGCCGCAAGGAGTTGCCTTCCTCCACGCTGCAAACCCTCGTCCGGCGCGGCCTTGTCCGCATCGACGAGCGCCCTGCCGTCTTCCGCCTGGGTGGCCTGCGACCGACCGCATCTCCATTCCTCCTCAATGAGCCGCAGACCGATGCGCTTGCCAGCCTGGCAACGGCTCTCGGGAGCTTCCATCCCTTTCTACTTCACGGAGTGACTGGTTCAGGCAAAACGGCCGTCTACCTTGCCGCCATGCAGCGCGCGCTCGACCGCGGTCTCTCGTCCATCCTGCTGGTTCCCGAGATCGGCCTCACGCCGCAGACGGTAGGCCTGCTCGACCAAGCCTTCGGCCAAAAAGTCGCGTTGCTCCATTCCGCGCTCACGCCTGAGGAGCGCAGCGACCAGTGGCGGCGCATTCGCCGCGGAGACGCGCCCATCGTCGTCGGCACCCGCTCGGCCATCTTTGCCCCCGCGCCCAATCTGGGTTTGATCCTGGTGGATGAGGAGTACGACCAAAGTTACAAGCAGGAGGAGACGCCGCGCTACAACGCCCGCGACGTGGCCGTGATGCGGGCCAAGCTGGAAGGCGCGGTGGTGGTGCTGGGCTCGGCCACGCCGTCGCTGGAAAGCTGGCAGAACTCCGCGCAGGGCAAATACACGCGCATCGAGATGCGCGACCGCGTCATGAACCGCCCTCTGCCCGAAGTCGAGATTATCGATATGCGGCGCGAATTCCAGGAGACGGGGCAGGAGCAGCTCTTCTCGCGGGCGCTTGTGGAGCAGACGCAGACTGCCCTGGACCGGGGCGAGCAAGCGCTCATCCTGCTCAACCGCCGCGGCTACTCCTTCGCCGTCATCTGCCGCGCCTGCGGAGAAAAGCTGGAGTGCCAGAATTGCGCCATCTCGCTCACCCACCACAAGCCGCCGGCAGAAGACGCAGGCGTTGCCCACGCGGGCCAGCGCCTCGAATGCCACTACTGCGGCTACCGGCGCACCGTGCCCGCCCGCTGCCCCAAGTGCTCGAGCGAGCATCTTTACTATCTTGGCGCGGGATCTCAACAAGGCGAAGAACGGCTGGGCGAGATATTTCCCTACGCGCGCATCGGCCGCATGGACCGCGACACGGTTCGTGGCCGATCCGATCTCGAACGCCTGCTCGCACGCCTCCACTCCGGCGAGATCAACCTGCTCGTCGGCACGCAGATGATCGCCAAGGGCCACGATATTCACGGCGTCACGCTGGTGGGCGTCGTCGGCTGCGACTACGCGCTTTCCATGCCCGACTTCCGCGCCGCGGAGCGCGTCTTCCAGTTGATGACGCAGGTTTCAGGGCGGGCTGGGCGCGGGGAGCTGCCGGGCCGCGTGGTGGTGCAGACCTACTATCCCGACCACTACGCGATTCTGGCAGCCAGCAAACACGACTACTTGAGCTTCGTCGAGCGCGAGCTGAAATACCGCCGCTGGATGCACTATCCGCCCTTCGGCGTTCTGGCCAACGTGCTGGTGCAGTCGCAAAAGCTGGAAGAAGCGGCGGGCTGGTCGGCCGAGCTGGGCAAGTGGTTTCAGAAGGCCGCGCCAGAGGGTGTGCGCGTGCTCGGCCCCTGCACTGCGCCCATCGCCCGCATCAAGGGCGCCTACCGCTTTCACCTGATTCTGAAAGCAGCGTCACGCAAGGCGCTGAACGTCGCCCTGCGCGGAATGCTGGCCCACGCCGAAACGAGCGAGATTCCGCGTCGCAACCTGGTGGTGGATGTGGACGCGCTGCGACTGATGTAGGCGCGAATCCCACCCTAGCCGCAAAAATCCGCCGCAGTCCGCCGCGGTGGAGCGAGGGTGGGGCACCCAGCGTCCTTACTTGGTGGGCGCCACGCCGGTCTCCAGCGTGTGGAGTTCCTTGCCCGGCTTGAAGCGCACCGCCTTGCCGGGGGTTATGCTGACTTCGGTGCCGGTGCGGGGATTGCGGCCGATGCCGGTTTTGCGGGCGCGGACGCTGAAGACGCCGAATCCGCGCAGTTCGATGCGCTCACCGGCGGCAAGAGCCTGCTTGAGGCCCTCGAATACCGTATCCACCGCGGCCTCCGCCTTGGTGCGGGGCAGGCCCGTGCGCTCGATTACATGATGGACGATGTTCTGCTTAATCAAAGGAGTACCCTCGTTAGCCCGACTGAAATGACTGTACTACGCCCTGCGGGGTTGATGCTACAGATTTTGCTGGAATTATGGAATTTCGGAATTGCCAGCGCCCAGCTTTCCCCCTGAGGAAAAGCCGGCCGTTGCGCCTCGGGCAGTCCCCCCTCCGGTGGCAGGTAGTAACCCAATTGTGCCATTGTCAATTGCCGGCGCCTTGCGTACAATGATTTTTCTGGTTTGAGCGGAAAACCAGCTATTTTTTCTCCGGATAGGAAAAAATCAGCCTGGATCAGGAGAGGCATGTCGATTCAGAGCGACCGTTGGATTCGGGAACAGGCCATCAAAAACCGGATGATCGAGCCTTTCAGTGAGACGCAGGTGGCCGAGGGCGTCATCTCCTATGGCCTCTCCTCCTATGGCTATGACCTCCGGGTCTCCGATGAATTCAAGATTTTTACCAATGTGAACCGCGCCATTCGAGCCGGAGTGGGAGGGTTTCGCGACACTCGAAATCTCCAACACCACCCGCCTGCCAGCCAGGGTTTACGCCAACGAAGGGCTGTGCCGGATTCTGTTTTTCCGCTCCGGCGAGGCCTGCGAGATCAGTTACGCCGATCGCAAGGGCCAATATCAGAAACAACAGGGAATCGTTCTTCCCAGGCTTTAGGGGTAGTTGCAGGCAAGACTGGTTGAGGTGGTTTTTCAAAGCAGTAATTTTTTCGGCGATGCGGACCATGCGTGCTCCGGTCGCTATACCGGGCCCAGTCTTTCTGCCAATTGACGGGGGGGAAGCAAGATGTCTTCGATTCGCATTCCTGACCCAATCCGGATCGGTTTGGTCTCAGATGAACCCATCCGCCTTGCTGGACTCGCCAGCATCTTCGACCAACCTGCCCAGAAGGGCCACGCCCAGCTCATCCCGGTTATCGGGAGCCCGGAAGAGCTGCTGCACGGCTCCGGCCTGGAGTATCTCGTTATCGACCTGAGTTCCTCGTCCACCGGCTTGGCCATTCTGGACGCCATTCGCCGGGCGCGTCCCGGCATCAAGCAAATCGTCATTGGTCCGCAAGGGAACGACGAACTGGTTCTGGAATCGATCGTTGCCGGCGCCAGGGCCTACCTCGATCCGAGTGCCGGGCCTGAAACGGTGCGGCAGGCCATCGAGGTGGTCACCAGCGGCTCCATCTGGGCGCCGCGCCGGCTGCTCTCCAAACTCATCGACAGGCTGCTCAAGGTCCCCGATTCCAGCCTCACCAACGCCAACCCCCACTTGACCGGCCGCGAGCACCAGGTGCTGGACCTGCTCCTGATGGCCCATTCCAATCGCGAGATAGCCCGTCAGTTGGGCATCGAGGAGCGCACCGTGAAGGCCCATGTGGGCCGCCTCATGCGCAAGACCGGCGCGGACAACCGGATTGAGCTCTCCATGCGTACCCTGAATGCTTCCATGGTTCCGGGCGCCGGTATCGCGGATCGCCGTCAGGGGGAACGCCGCCGGGGTGATCGCCACCAGGATTCGGAGCCGCTGGCGCTCGTTACTTATGAGTAAACACGCTAGGTTACTTTAGTCCCCACTTCTTCCGTACTCTTGTGTTAAGTACGCGTTTTCAACAGACTTGTTAACAGAAACAACGCAGATCTGGGGAAAGGAGTTCCCAGGCAGCATGTTTTCCATGAAGCCTGGGAACTCCTCTTTTTTTCTGTTCTGTGCGAATCGAGTTCTGCTTCCCCCCGTTCAGCCCTCCCCCCCCGTTCAGCCCTCCCCCCCCGTTCAGCCCTCCCCCACGTCCATCCATGCATCGGAGCATCAAAAGCGGAAATCCCGCTCTTGATGCGCGTGTCCGCTCCTGAGAAGCGCGGATCGTGCGGCGTTGCCTGCCTACGGGGAACAACATTGCAGCCATGGAGCCGAGGATGCGCGTCCAGGCTTGGATGCTGTAGGCTGTTCCAGGATGCTCTGGCGATCGAGGCTGGGGAAAGGCCCCGGCTTCCAGCGTAGCGCCGGATCGAGTTTCGCGCATCGCCATGCGCCGCTTTTCTCATGAACCCTCAACCATCCGCGCCGGGAAGGGCAGCGGAGTGGAAAGGATATGGATATGAAGAAGACGATCGCTTCCGTCTGCCCCCTTCTTTTGATTTGCCTCATGCTCACCCACACCGCCTTTGCCGGCTCCACGCGGGAGGATTTGCAGGCCCGCATCGACGCGGCCAAGCTGGTTCTGGACCACATCATGTCCGCTCAGGACAGCACCATCCCCATGAACATCCTTCAACAGGCCACCTGCGTCGGCGTGGTCCCCGGCTTGATCAAGGGCGCCTTCTTCGGTGGTGTCCAGTATGGCCAGGGAGTGGTTACCTGCCGCACCGGCCACGGCTGGAGCGCGCCGGTCTTCATTCGCATGGCCGGCGGCTCATTCGGCTTCCAGTTCGGCGGCCAGTCCACTGACCTGGTCCTGGTTGCGGTGAACGACCGCGGCTTCCAGGACCTGCTCAAGAGCAGGTTCAAGATCGGCGGCGATGCGGCAGCCTCGGCCGGCCCCGTGGGCCGCAACACCCAGGCCGCCACCGACTGGAGGATGAACGCCGAGCTGCTCACCTACTCGCGCAGCAAGGGGCTCTTTGCCGGCGTCGATCTGGACGGCACCAGCGTGACCCATAACGCCGAGGACACCGAGCTTTACTTCGGCCAGGCGCACAGCTTCGAGTCGGTTCTGAAGGGCGACGTCGAAGTTCCTGCGGGAGCAGTACCGTTTGTTCGCGCCGTGGCGCAATACTTCGTCCAGGCCAAAAACCGCAAGTAGCCGCAAACCGAGGCCCCCGGCGAGCGATCTTTACTCGCTGGGGTGGAAAGCGGGGCGGAAAGCGAGCCGCATCGAAAGGCTAAACTGATCTTTGCCTTCAACGATGCGGGAAAACCCAATGCGGGAGAATTTGGAGTATTGGCTGGTCCTTGCCGTGGCGCGCAGCCTGGGGCGCATGCCGCGCGGGCTGGCGCGCCTGCTGGCCGGTGGGCTCGCCTTCGCCGTCTACTGGTCCTTTGGCCGTCTGCGCCGCGTCGGCGTGCGCAACCTTGAGCTGGCCCTCCCCGAACTTCCCATTGACGAACGGAACCGCATCCTGCGCGGCGTCTACATCCATCTCGGCTGGCAACTGGTCGAGTTCTGCCGCATGGCTCGCTACACCGCCGAAAACATCCAGGGCTGGATGCGCACCGAGGGACTGGACAACTATCTTGCGGCGCAGGCCCGCGGCAAAGGGGTGCTGGTCGTCACCGGCCACCTTGGCGCATGGGAGCTCTCCGGCTTTTACCACTCACTGATGGGCCACACCATGGGCGTGGTCATTCGCCGGCTCGATAACCGCCGGCTGGACAAACTCGTCAACGACAACCGCTGCCTGCACGGCAACCGCATGATCCACAAGGACGACTTCGGCCGCGGCCTGCTCACCGCCATGCGCGCCGGCCAGACGGTCGCGATTCTCATGGATACCAACATGACCCCGCCGCAAGGCGCCTTCGTGAAGTTCTTCGGTCTGGACGCCTGCACCGCCACCGGCCTGGCCCACATGGCGCGCAAGACCGGCGCCGCCGTGCTGCCGGGCTTCATGCTGTGGGAGCCCGGCGAACGCCGCTACGTTCTCCACTTCGGCCCTGAGATCGAGATTCCGCGCACCGACGACGCAGCCGCAGACATTCTCGCCGCTACTCAGCTTTGTACTTCTGCTATCGAATCCTGGATTCGGCGCTATCCTGACCAGTGGCTATGGATTCATCGGCGATGGAAGACCAGGCCGGTTGGAGAGCCGGGACTCTACTGAGGAGAAACCATGAAGCTGGGCGAACTGGTCGAAATCCTGGGCGGCAAACTGGTGCAGGGAAGTCCTGAAATCCCTCTTGCCGGAGTGAACTCTTCCGCGTTGGCCGGTCCCTCTGAATTGGCATTTGCCGAGGACGCATCTTCCGCTGTCGAAGCTCTGGCCAGCAATGCCGGAGCGGTTGTTCTGCGGGCTGGCAGCGCGGAATCTTATGCGAAGAACAAGTGCTTCGTCGAGACCGATCAGCCGCGCCTCTGGTTTGCGCGCGCGGCCAAGCTCCTCACGCCCGCGCCGCCCGCAGCCGGGATCCATCCAACCGCGGTGATCGGCCCACATTCGGAACTCGGGCCGGAGGTCACCATCGGTCCCGGAGCCATCATCTGCGAAGATGCATCCATCGGCGCCGGAACCCGCATCGAAGCAGGCGCGGTCGTCGGCCAGGGCGTCCGCATCGGCGAGTACTGCCGCATCTACCCCCGCGCTGTCCTCTATCCCGGAACCACACTCGGCAATCGCGTCGTCGTCCATGCGGGCGTGGTCCTTGGCGCGGACGGCTTCGGCTACGTGCGCGATCCCGCCACTGGTGCCTACACGCAGTTCCCGCAGCAGGGAACGCTGCTCATCGAAGACGACGTCGAGATCGGCGCCAACTCCACCATCGACCGCGGCGCTCTCAGGCAGACAAGAATCGGCCGGGGAACCAAGATGGACAACCTGGTCCACATCGGCCACAACTGCGATATCGGCGAGGACGTGATCCTGGTCGCCCTCGCCGGCATCTCCGGCTCCTGCACGGTGGGCAACGGCGCGGTCATCGCCGGCCAGGTGGGCATCGGCGACCACGCCCACATCGGCCCCGGCGTCATTCTCGGCGGCCAGGCAGGCGTCCTCAGCGGCAAAACGGTCACCAACGAGGGCCTCAAGCCCGGAACCGTCCTGTGGGGCACACCGGCCCGTCCGCTCCAGCAGGTTCTGCGCGAGCTGGCCGTCCTCGCCCGCCTCGCAAGGGGCACGCGCAAGGCGGCGGACAGGGATCGGGGATCAGGGATCAGGGATCAGGGGCCGGAGGATTAGTGACAACGGCGATCATCGTCGCAGACGACAGCGGACGGGGCGTGGTCAAGACCGCGCTGGCCTGGGGCCTGATTGCCGCGCTGCCCGAGTTCCGCTGGACGGCCGTCAGGATCGCCAGCCTCCGCGCGCCGTCTCTTGTCGTGCGGAATTGGAGCGGCGCCCGGACACGCCCTGGTTGGAAACCACCATCCCGGAGCGGCGTCTCGGTCAAGAACAGCATCCAACACAGATCAGGAGGAATTCCATGGACCGGCGAGACTTTTTGAGAACGGCGACAACCGCGGCCGGGTTGGCCGCCACCGAGCAACTGTTGATGCCCATGCTGCATGGGGAGGTAAAGAGGCTGGAGAGCGACGGCATGATCTATCGCACACTGGGCCGCACCGGGGAACGGATATCGGCCATCGGACTCGGCGGCTTTCACATCGGCATTCCAGCGCTCCAGGAGCAGCAATCCACTCAACTGATCCGCAGAGCCATCGACCATGGAATCACCTTCCTGGACAACTGTTGGGACTACAACGACGGGGTCAGCGAAATCCGCATGGGCAAGGCGCTCGAAGACGGGTACCGGAACAAGGTCTTCCTCATGACCAAGATCGACGGCCGGACCAAGGCCGCCGCGGCGCGTCAGATCAACGAATCGTTGCGGCGGCTCGAGACCGACTACGTCGACCTGATGCAATTTCATGAGGTGATCCGGCTGGAGGACCCGGACCGGATCTTCGCCGAGGGTGGCGCGATGGAGGCCATGCTCGAAGCCAGGCAGGCGGGCAAAGTACGCTACATCGGCTTCACCGGCCACAAGGACCCGCTGGTCCACCTGCGCATGTTGGAGATTGCGCGCAAGCACCAATTCCGGTTTGACACCGTGCAGATGCCGCTGAACGTGATGGACGCGCACTTTCGCAGCTTCACCCACCAGGTGCTGCCGGTGCTCACACAGGAGGGCATCGGCGTATTGGGCATGAAGGGATTGGGCGACCCCTATATTCTCAATAGCAAGACGGTTACGCCCATCGAGTGTCTGCACTATTGCCTGAACCTGCCGGTTTCCGTGCAGATTACCGGGATCAACAGCGAGGCGATTTTGAATCAGGCCCTGGAGGCGGCGCGGACCTTTCGTCCCTTGTCTTCCGCGGAGGTGGCCAGCCTGCTGGAGCGCACCCGGCCCAAGGCGCAGGAAGGCGAGTTCGAGTTGTACAAGACCACCAGCCACTTCGACGGAACGGCGCACAAGCCCGAGATGCTGGGCTGAAGCGGCTTTCAGATGCACAGGGGGAATCGAAAACCAGTGCAGGGCGGATTCTACTCCGCACCCAGCGGCGGAGCCCTGTCGCTGGGTGCCCCGGCTTCCGCCTCAGGGGCGAAGACTCCATCACTTCAGAACGGCTTTTCGGTCAAAAACGGCTCCGGCTTGAGCGAGCCGTCGCGCTGCTTCACCAGCATCTGCACCTTGCCCTCGGCCGCGTCCAGCTCTTGCTTGCAGGCCGCAGACAGCCCCACCCCCTCCTCGAAGAGCTTGAGCGACTCCTCCAGGGCCAGGTCGCCCTTTTCCAGTTGATCGACGATGGTTTCCAGCTTCTTGAGCGATTCTTCAAACGAGGGCATGGCGGTTACTCCGTATGTGTAGGCGGCAGCACGCTGGCGATCACCTCGGCGGCGATATCGTAGCGGCCGAAGGGAGCGCTGACCTGCACGCCCTGGACAAAGGGTCGCACCGCCTCCACCATCTCCTGGGCGATCAGGATGCCTTCCCGTCGGGCTGCGTCGGGCGTATCGGTCTGGGCCATGCGCAACATGATCTCCTCGGGCATGGAGACGCGCAAATCGTTCTTCATGAACTCGGCGTTGCGCAGGCTGACCAGCGGCCAGATGCCAGCGATCACCGGAATCCGATGCTCCTCGAGGCGCTTGAGGAAGCTCTCCAGCAGCCGCAGGTCGAAGACCGGCTGGGTAATGGCGTACTCGGCGCCGGCCTCCACCTTGTAGGCAAAGCGGCGCAACTCCTGCTCGATGTCTGCCACGCCGGGGTTGGCGGCCACGCCGATGGTAAAGTTGGTGCTCACCCCGATCGCGTTCGAGCCGATGTCCAGCCCGTGGTTCAGCCGCCGCACGATGTTGACCAGACCGATGGAGTCCACGTCAAACACCGCGGTGGCGTCAGGATAATTGCCCAGCTTGGGCGGGTCGCCGGTCACGCACAGAATGTTATGCAGGCCGATGGACGAGGCGCCCAGCAGGTCCGACTGAATGGAAAGAACATTGCGGTCGCGGCAGGTGTAATGCAGGATCGTCTCAATGCCGGTGTGTTGCTGAATCTGGATGCACAGGCTCTGCGCGCTCATGCGCGCCGAGGCGCGCGGCGAGTCGGGCACGTTGATGGCATGGACGCCCAGTTGCGCCAGCAACTGCGCGCCCTCGATCTCCGCGTTGCAGTTGATGCCCTTGGGCGGGACGATTTCGACCAAGGTGATGAAGCTGCCCTCGGCGACCAGCGCTCCGATGCGGGAGCGCTCTCCCAGCGGCGACGGCGGCGTCTCGGTGTTCAGCGCCGGAGCCTCGCCGGTGACCTCGACGCGGGCCTGCGCATCGATGGCCCGCATGGCCGAGCGCATGGCGCGAATGTGGTTGGGGGTCGTGCCGCAGCAGCCGCCCACAATCTGCACCCCGGCGGCGATGGCCTTGCGCGCGAAGCTGGCCATGTACTCCGGCGAGCACAGATAGATGTTGCGGCCCTCCACGGCCCGCGGCATGCCGGCGTTGGGCATGGCGGCCAGCGGCAGCGTGGTGGCCGCGCGCATGGCTTCGATGGCGGTCAGCACCGTCGCCGGGCCGGTAGAGCAGTTCACCCCGATGGCCCCGGCGCCCCACTCGGTCAACAAAGCAGCGGCTTGCTGCGGCGACGAGCCGTCCAGGCAGTTGCCCTCCTCGTCCACCGTCACCATCACCAGCACGGGCAGTTCGGGAGCGGTCTCGCGGGCCGCTTCCAGCGCCTCGTGAGCCTCATTCAGAGCGGGCATGGTTTCAATGCTCAGCATGTCCACGCCAGCCTCGTCCAGGGCGCGAATCTGCTCGGCAAAGGCCGCGCGGGCTTCGTCCAGGCCGGTCTTGCCCAGCGGCTCCAGGCGCACCCCCAGCGGGCCTACCGAGCCGGAGACCCAGGCCTCGCCGGCCTGCTTGTCCTTGAGGTGCTCGACGGCCTGGCGGGCAATGCGTACGCCGGCGGCGTTGATTTCCGCCATTTTCCCAGCCAAACCATGCCGGGCCAGCCGGAAGCGATTGGCGCCGAAGGTGTTGGTTTCCAGAATCTCCGCGCCCGCCTGCAGGTACTCCTCGTGGATGGAAAGAATCAGGCCGGGGTCGGAAAGGTTCAGCTCGTCATAGCAGCGGTTGATGAAGATGCCGCGGGCATAGAGCACGGTGCCCATGGCGCCGTCGGCGAGCACGGGACGATCGGCGAAGATGTCGGCGAATTGCGGCATTCTCTTGTCATGCTAAACGACCCGACCCTGCCGCGCCAGAGGTCCAGCCTGCTTTGTTATACTTCGGTAGTCATAAGCAGGACCGGAACCGGTTCCGGAACACGGATTTTGCCGTCTGTCCGATCGACCGGCAACCGCCATCAATTCGTTCACGCCGCGACCATGGCCGCGGACATTTTCCGCGGCACGCTCCGCGCTTTCCGTCGAGGTAAGGGATTTTGAAGAACAGAAGTCTTTGCATGAGCGCCGCCGCCGCCCTTGTGGTTGCAGCCGCGCTGGCAGGTTGCGGCGGCACCACCTATTTTGCGGGCCGGAATCTGCCCCCCAGCGGGGTGACCAACCGCGTCCTGATTGCGATCCAGAACCCCAACATCTTCACCAAGGGCGCGCTGCAGTTCGTGGATGCCTACTACGACATTCGCAGCGGCTTCACTGGTACGCCCTCGACGTTTTCCATCTCCGGTTACAACGGCGCGCTGCCCGTCACCATCCAGAACATGCCGGAGGAGCAGGTGGGCGTGGTTTACGGCTCAGGCGACGGCAGCTTCATCCCCGTCAACTATGCCCAGGAGAACACCGGCGGCGCCGTCAGCAACTTGAACGGCCCCTCTTCCAGCATCTTTATCACGCGGAATCAGGCCTATGTCTTCGCCGCCAGCCAGTCGGCTCACGTGTTCACGGTGGTGAACCGGTCCACCGGCGGGTCCTACGCGCTCAGCCTTCCCGGCGTCTACCGCGTAAGCGTGAATCCCGGCGGGTCGGCAGCCCTGGCCTTCGTCCAGAACTCGAATTACGCCTACTATCCGCGGCAACTGACGTCCGCGCAGACCATTTCCTACTCCGGCGGCCCCACCACCTGGCCCCTCGGCGCAGTGGATTGTGAGCCGCTGAACGGGCCGGGCTGGTGCCTCTTCCAGGCGCTGGATCCTACCAGCACGAGCACGAACATAAAGCCGCTGACATTCGACCGGCCGGTCAAGGCCGTCTTCTCCGCCGATGGCGGAACCGCGTACGTGCTCAACTGCGGGCCGGAGTGCGGCGGGACCACGGCTTCCATCTCGTCGCTGCCCGTGGCTCCGCTGATCTATCTGGTTGGCCAGCAGTCTGGAACGCTGCCCACCACCAGCGCTCTCGCCAGCTCCACAATCCCCATTCCCGGCGGCGCCAGCAACGCCCTGGTCGATAGCTCTACCCTTTACGTCGTGGGTCAGCAGCCCGTGCAGGTACAGGGCCAGACGCTCTATGCCGGAAACATGACCGTGGTCAATCTCCTCAACAACACGGTTGTGCCCTCCACCAGCGCGGTCCCCAACCCGGTCTCCATCAGCGATGGCGCGCCCGGCGCCGTCAGCCGCATCATGCTGGCCGACAACAATACGCTCTGGATCGGCATGACCAAGTGCACCAACGGCGTGCGCGCCGCGACGGGGGAGCCCTTCGGCTGCCTCACCATGCTCAACACCGCCAACAACACCATCACCCTGCTGGAGCCCTATCTGGGCGACCTCACCGGCATTGCCGCGGTCACCGGCCTGCATAAAATCTATGTTGCGCAGGGCGGGCAGGTATATATCTATTCCACCGTGGACGGCTCGTCGATCGACAACCAGTATGTGACCGTCACCGGCGTGGCCTATGACGTGGCCTACATGGACGGCTTCACCGACGGCAACAACACCGTCTACTGACGCCATGGCCGCCGATTCTGTTCCTGATTCTCCGGCAGCCGATGTCCTGGCCATCGCCGCCCACCGCGACGACGTGGAACAGACCTGCGGTGGAACCTTGCTGCGCATGGCCTCGCGCGGCCTGCGCACCGCCATTCTGGACCTCACCCAGGGCGAAGCCGGAACCCGCGGCAGCGCCGAAGAGCGCGCCCGCGAAGCCGCCCAAGCCGCGCGCCTGTTGGGCGTCGGCTGGCGCAAGGCTCTCGATCTGCCCGACGGCGCGGTCGAAAACACACTGGAAAACCGCATCAAGATTGTTCGCGTCCTGCGCCGGCTCCGCCCCCGCGTCGTCATTCTGCCCTACTGGCAGGCCCGCCATCCCGACCACGCCAACACCGCCGCCCTCGGCTATGAAGCCTGCTTCCTCTCCGGCCTCGCCAAGGCACCTGCGGTGCGGCCAGCGGCGCCTACGGCGCTCACTGTGGATGAGCCAGTAGATACAGGTCTTCCGCCGCATCGCCCCTTCAAAATCGTCTACGCCAGCCTCTACGCCGACGTGCGCCCCAACTTCATCGTGGACATCACGCCCTTCATCGAGCAGCGCCATGCCGCCCTCATGGCCTACCGCTCGCAGTACGCCAACCAGCCCGCCGGCAGCGGCCTCTTTGTTGCGGAGGAGGAGATTCGCGAGCGCACCTTTGCCGAGGCCCGCCACTACGGCCTGCTGGCCGGTGTGCGCTTCGGCGAGCCTTTTGTGCAGAAGGAAGTCGGCCTGATCGACGACCTGACCCTCCTGCCCGTGCAATCAATCTGAAGCATTTTCCTTGTGACTGCAATGCGGGTGTCCCACCCTCGCCGTCCGCCGCGGCGGATTTTTGCGGCTAGGGTGGGAAACGACGGTCTAAGTTCTATAAGCCGAAGGCAGTTGGCCCCACCGCAGGTGGTCAGCGGCTGAACCACATCCTGCCGCCGATGGCGACCAGCGTCACGGCGAAGATGCGCCGCAGCCAGGCCTCCGGAATGTGTTGCGCGCCCGCGGCGCCAAAGTATCCGCCCACCAGAAATCCGGCGGCCAGCAGCAGCCCAACGCGCAGGTCGGCGTTGCCCTTGCGGTAGTACTCCCAAAACGCGAAGATGCCCACCGGCGCCAGCAATGCGCCCAGCGAGGTGCCCTGGGCCTTCAACTGGCTCATGCCCAGCAGCCAGACCAGCGCCGGAATAAACAGCACTCCGCCGCCAATCCCCACCACGCCGGAAACCATTCCCACCACCAGCCCAACCAGCAGCATCATCCAGGTCATTCCAGCCTCCCAGGGCGCGGCGAAGAGCAAATGCCGGGCCCGCGCATCCAGCGTAAACCATGGCTCGTCCAAAGGCGCGCGGGCTGAGCTGCGTCCCTCCCGCTCAAATTCACACAACGTTTGCAATTTGTTTGCCTGATTGCAGTACTCTGTTCATAGTTCCGCGCGGCCTCCGCATTTTGTGTTCAACGGCCGCCGGGCGAGGGCTGACCGCTTGAGCCAAACCGTTTTTGTACTGGAAGACGACGCCGATATCGCGCGGCTGGTGCAGCATCACCTTGAAGCCGCGGGGTTTGCGGCACGGCTGTTTCACACCCCCACCAACCTCATTCCAGACGCCGAGCGCCAGCCACCGGCCTTGTTTCTGCTGGACATCATGGTGCCCGGCGGAGACGGCCTCGATGTGTGCAAGCGCCTGCGTTCGAACCCCGCGCTGTCCACCATCCCCATCATCTTTTTGACCGCGCGCGCGGGCGAAAACGACCGCGTGCTGGGCCTCGAACTGGGCGCCGACGACTACATCACCAAGCCCTTTGCCACCCGCGAACTGGTGGCGCGCGTCAAGGCCGTGCTGCGGCGCTTCGAGCGGCCCACCACGCCCTCCATCATCCGCTTTGAAGAGGTCATCATCGACCAGGGCGCCATGCAGTTGAAGGTGCGCGGCGAGCTGACCACCACCACGGCCACCGAGTTCCGTCTCCTGGACTACCTGGCGCGGCATCCCGGCCGGGTATACAGCCGCGACCACCTGCTGGACTCCGTCTGGGGCGATGCCCGCTTTGTCACCCCCCGTTCGGTCGACGTCTATGTGCGCCGCATTCGTGAGAAAATCGAGGTCGATCCGGAAAATCCGCGCTACCTGAAGACGGTGCGCGGCGCCGGCTATCGCTTCGAGATGCCCAAGAGCGAGTAGGGCTCCTTGAAATCAACGATATTCATGAAGCTGCTCGGCCTTTTTCTCCTGCTGCTGGTCTTCCAGGCAGCGGCGATGGAGTTTGTCTTCATTCCCTTTATCGCTAGAAAAGTATTGGAGATTCCTCCCGGCAAGACCAACCTGTTTTTCGGCAATGAGACTCTCTGGTCCGGTTTGATCGCGCTGGCCGTGGCGCTGACTCTGGCTGTTTGGGTTGCCGGCCGCATCACCGCGCGGCTTGATCGGGTCATGACCTTCGCCCGCCGCATCGCCGCCGGCGACCTGAGCGCCCGCCTTGATTACGACGACGAAGATCCGCTCTCTACCCTGGAGGCCACGCTCAACCGGTCCGCCGAGCGGCTGGGCGAGAGCGTTGCCGAGATCGAGAGCCGCCGCCAGGAGCTGGCCGCCATGCTCGATTCCATGCAGGAGGCGGTGGTCGCCGTCACTCTTGAGGGGTTGGTCCGCTGGTCCAACGCCGCCATGCAGCGCATCGCCGGAACCCAGATCCATGCCGGCCGCCCGCTGGTCCACTTCGTCCGCGACCCCGAGGTTCTGGCCTGCGTCCACGGCGCCCTTGAGAACAGAGAAGTACGCTTTGGCCGGGCCAGCTCGCTCGCCCCCGGCCGCATCTTTGAGATCAACGCAGCCCCCTTGCCCTCGGGCGGCGCGCTGGTCGTGCTCCACGACGTCACCCGCATCGAGTCCGCTGAAAAATCCCGCCGCGACTTCATCGCCAACGTCAGCCACGAGCTGCGCACCCCGCTCACCTCCATCCATGGCTACGTCGAGACGCTGGTCGAGGACCCGGATCCCCGCCCCGAAACCACCCGCGAGTTCCTCGGCGTCATCCTCAAGAACGCCACCCGCATGAACCGCCTTATTGAGGACCTGCTGGCCCTGGCCGGCGTCGAGAGCCCGGACTACAAGCTCGCGCTGCAAGCCACGCGGGCCAGCGCGCTGGTCCAGGACGCCATCGAGTGCCTGGGCGGAATCGTCGTCGACTCCGGGGTCAAACTCGAATCGGCCGGCGCGCCCGATGCGCTTGTCCTGGCCGATTCCGACGCCATGAACCAGGTCTTCGGCAACCTCATTGAGAACGCCCTCAAGTACGGCAAATCCGGCCGCCGGATTTGCGTCGGCGCGCGCCTGCTTGAGGCCGATGTTGCCACCGAAGTCGAGTTCACCGTCCAGGACTTCGGCCCCGGCATCGCTTCCGAACACCTCGATCGCATCTTCGAGCGCTTCTACCGCGTAGACAAAGCCCGCTCCCGCGAGTCCGGCGGCACCGGCCTCGGCCTGGCCATCGTCAAGCACATCGTCCTGGCCCACGGCGGCCGCATCTGGGCCGAAAGCGAACTCGGCGCCGGCGCCGCCTTCCACTTCACCCTGCCGCTGGCGCCCGTCCTGCCTGGACAGCAAGTCGCCCATGGGCCTGCGGCTCCGCCGCCGGTTGCGCCGGAGAATGGTTCAATAGGCTGCGGATGAACTCCTGCGGTCACCACATCGAACGGGGAAAAAAAGCGCGACACCCACCAAAGGTGAAAGGCGCCCACTCCTTCGCAAAGAACGCAAAGGAGTGAGCGCCGGTAAAATCGCCTCTGGACGCGGTTATTCGGGCTGGGGGCCAATGGCGTAGTCAGACGCAAAGCTGCTCAACGATGCTCCGCCGTTGCCGCCCGAGAGCGACACTGTGATGGTGGTCTGAAGTGTCTGGATGGGTGTGATGGAGACGGAATCACTCTGCTTGATTCTGCACACTTCCTCACAGGTATCATAGACCTCGAGAGTGCCCGTAGCACTGGTCATAGTCGTTCTTTCCTGCACCGTTACACTCCCGATGATGTTCAAAACCTTCGATTGCCCGAGATCGAGAGTGAGAAGGGCGCTTGTCGGTTGCGGTGACCCGGCCGGCGGGTACGGCACGACCCTGTAACCGATCACGGATTGCTCGGATTGCCCGGCGGCGACACTCCAAGGCGCCGTGAAATTAAGCCCCGGAAACAGCGTGGGGGTCGGAAGCAGGATTGGAGTCACGATGATATTGGCCGGAGAAATGCCGACCGTGGACGTGGGTGCGTAGGTGAAATTGTCGTAGAGGGCACTGTCGAACATGCATCCGCCGGCGCCGAGTGCGATGTAGCTTGCCAATGTGCCCTTAACACAGGAGGGCGCAGCATTGGCAAACGGGGGAAGGGCAGTCAGCAGCGCGAACGCTGCCGCGAGAACGATCTTAGCTTTCATGGTTGATATACCTCGGGGGATGAGATTAACAACTGGCGCAAACATTGCTCTCTTTTTGGGGTGTTGTCAAGATAAAACACCAAAACCGCCGCCTATTCAAACGCCCGTAACATTCCGCGTAGACAATTAAAACCGGCAGGTTATCTGCAAGGGAGCTATCTATGAAAAAGACTTTGCTTGTCGTTGTGTTGTTCGTATTGGCCATGAGCGCCGCTCAGGCCCAAAAGTTGACAGGGGCGGGCGCGACCTTCCCCTATCCGATCTATTCCAAATGGTTTAGCGAGTACAGCCAGGCGCACCCCGGCGTCGAGATCAACTACCAGTCCATCGGTTCCGGCGGCGGAATCCGCCAGATCACGGCCGGAACGGTGGATTTTGGCGCCTCGGACATGCCTCCCACCGACGAGCAGTTGGCCTCGTCCAAGATCAAACTGATCCTCATTCCAACCGTGCTCGGCGCGGATGTGCCGGCCTTCAATATTCCCGGCGTCAACGACCTCAAGTTCAGCGGCGAAGTGCTGGCCGACATCTTCCTGGGCAAGATCACCACCTGGAACGATGGACGCATCGCCAAAGACAATCCCGGCGTCAAGCTGCCCGACCAAAAGATCATTGTCGTGCATCGCTCCGACGGCAGCGGCACCACCTACATCTGGACCGACTTCCTGAGCAAGGTCAGCAGCGAGTGGGCCAACGGACCCGGCAAGGGCACCTCGGTCGCATGGCCGGTGGGCGTCGGCGGCAAGGGCAATGAGGGCGTGGCCGGCCTGGTTCGCCAGTTGCCCGGCGCCATCGGCTATGTCGAGCTGATCTACGCTCTTCAAAACCACATCAGCTTCGGCGAAGTGAAGAATCCGGCCGGCAAGTTTATCAAGGCGTCAATTGAGGGCGTCACCGAGGCCGCGGCCAGCGTCAAGCAGATGCCCGCCGACTACCGCGTCTCCATCACCAACGCGCCGGGCGCCAATGCTTACCCCATCTCCAGCTTTACCTGGCTCTTGGTCCCGCTCAAGTCTCCTGACGCGGCCAAGGGCAAGGTGATCAAGGACCTGCTTAGCTGGATCGTCAACTACGGCGAGAGCGAAGTCTCCGCTCTCTCCTACGCCCCGCTCCCCAGGAATGTGGCGGAAAAGGTGCTCAAGACTATCTATTCGCTGCAGTAGATAGACTCGCGCGAAGGGTCCGGCATCCTTGCCGGACCCTTCCGCTGCTCCTCTGATCTCTGACCCCTGACCCCTGTTCTACCCTGCCAAATGCTCCCCGATCAGCCGATCCACAAGCGCCATCAGATGCTCGCCCGTCCGCGGCAGCACGAACGCCGAGGCCGCCGCATCCCAGTCGAGCTTGAAGCTGGTCGAAAGCGCCGAAATCCATATCTGCCGCACCGGCGTATTCGGCGTAATCACAAACTTGCCCGCCGGCTCTTCGAACACCACGTACAGCGCGCCGTCCTGTTCCTCTGCCTCGAAACCGGCCCCTTCCTCTTCCTCGCGCAGGATCAAATGCTGCATCAGCGAGTTGAGAGCGGTTTCGGCCAGGCTGCGGAATACCGATTCGTCCACCATGGTCCCAGTTTACAGTGGTTCTCCAGCGGCTTCTCCGAATGTCCTGAAATCGGACAGAAAGCCTCCTCGAAAGATTAAAGTCCACCGCCCCCCGGCCGATATCTCTCGCATGGGGAGCACTTGAACGGGGAGCGAAGATGGAGATCGGCCCAGTCACCGGAATCCGCGCCGTGCCGGTCATAAAATCTCCACCGGCCGATCCTGAGCTGACACCCCTCTTCGATATCGAGAACACTCCAAGAATCGGCGACGAAATCTACTCCCCCAGCAACGGCAAATCCGCCCGCGGCGCGGAAGACGACGGCTCGGAAGACGATTTCGACGAGTTCCCGGACGACAACGAGACTGAGCCCGCCATCCCGCCAGCCGCGAAAACCCCGAGCCGCCCGATCAGCTTCTTTGCCTGAACGCTCCGCTCCGGCCTTCCTCCCCGGATTCTTCTGGCATCTTCTCCGATCTCATGGGATTGTTCCCCATGGAAATCCGGTCGCGCCACCCAATTCACCTGCCGCCTCCCAGAGGCGCCATCCCGGTTTCGCGGATTCAAACTTCTACAATATTTGCAGCCGCCGTTCGTCTACAGGAATGGATGGATGAGACGTTGAGCATCGCCTCGATGACCGAGCAAGACCGTCGAATCTCCGAAGTCATCGCGGAAGAACGATCCCGGCTGCGCAATTTCATCCGCAAGTGGGTGCCAAACGAAGCCGACGTGGAAGATCTTATCCAGGAGGTCTTCTACGAACTGGTGGTAGCCAATCGCCTGCTGATGCCGATCGACTACGTGACCGGCTGGCTTTTTCGCGTCGCGCGCAATCGCATCACGGACCTTTTCCGCAAGAAGAGGCCGGAGAACTTCACCGACGCGGCGGTCATCGGCGAAGACGGCGATCTGCTCGAGATCGAAGATCTGTTGCCATCGCCCGATGCCGGGCCGGAAGCGCTCTGCGTCCGCAACGTGCTTCTTGATGAGCTGGAACGTGCGCTCGGCGAACTGCCCGACGAGCAGCGTGAAGTATTCGTCGCTCACGAACTGGAGGGGCGCAGCTTCAAAGAACTGTCGGCGGAAAGCGGCGTAAACGTCAACACCCTGCTCTCGCGCAAGCGCTATGCGGTGCTTCATCTCCGCCAGCGATTGCAGGGCATTCACGACGAGCTTACGAGGAAATGAGGAACACAACATGGAAAACAATTGGGTCAAGAGAAACAAATGGATCTTTTTTGTGGCCCCGCTGGCGCTCGCGGTTTTCATCTGGATTGGCGGCGAAGTGGTCATGCATCTGTGGAACTGGCTGCTGCCGGCGCTGTTCGGATGGCGGTTAATTACCTTCTGGCAGGCTCTCGGACTGCTGGTTCTCTGCCGGATGCTCTTCGGAGGCTTTGGCGGTCACGGCCATGATCGCTCCAAATGGCGGCGGCCAATGGCCGAGCGCTGGGAACGGATGACGCCCGAGGAGCGCGAGAAGTTCCGCCAGGATATGCGCTCGCGCTGGTGCAGAGTTGGAGCGCCGGCCAATGAAACCAAGGAGCCTGCCTGATGGCGGGTTGGCGCGGGATGGATGCACGTTCATGAAGTCAAGAAGGAGAACTCGAAATGTCGAATTCCGACATCGAACAATCACAGATCAGGTACGCACGACTTGCGGGATTCATGTATCTATTCATTATCGCGGCCTATCTGTTGGGTGCTTATGTTACCAGCCGATTTGAAGTCCCGGGAAACATCGCAGAGACTGCCCATCGAATTATGGAGTATGAACTTCTCTATCGGTTCGGGCTGGCCCTCGGATTACTCAACGCGCTGTGTGCCGTGCTCTTGGCTATGGGCCTTTATGTGGCCGTCAAAGCTATAGACAAAAACCTGGCGCTGCTGGCTTTGGCATTTGAATTGGTCTACGTTGCTGTGGGCGGTGTCTTGAACTTGATTGATTTTGTCTTCTTGAAGCTGCATATTGGCCTTGATTCCGTGAGCGCCTTGGACGCAAAGCAGTTGTCAGCTCTCGTGGATTTGCATTCGTACGCGGATTCGGTTGGATTGAACATCACTTGCATTTTTTATGGCGCGGGGTCCATTCTCTTTTTCTATCTATTTCTCAAATCGAATTACATTCCAAGAATCCTCGCGGCTTTAGGCCTGTTTGGATCTGTGCTTGTGCCGCTCACTGGCTTTGCATCTCTCATTGTTCCGCAGCCTGCCAAGATGCTGCAACTTGGCTGGCTGCCTATCTTCGTCGCCGAAATCTCAGTTGGCCTATGGCTTTTGTTCAAAGGCATTAACCTCCGGCCACAAGAGGACTGAATCGAGGAGCGCTTTATGAAAGCGATTGTCTACTACAACTACGGTTCCCCCGACGTGCTCCGATATGAAGAGATCGACAAGCCGGCCGCCGGGAACGATGAAGTCCTGATAAAAGTCCGTGCTGCTTCAGCCAATCCTCTTGACTGGCGCATCATGGGAGGCGCGCCGCTGCCCCTTCGCCTCATCTTCAGACTGCGCAAGCCATCGGTTGCGCGGCCGGCCCGTCCCGGCGTTGATGTGGCCGGCGTGGTTGAAGCAGTGGGCAGCAACATCACGCGGCTCAAACCAGGCGACCAGGTCTTTGGGACGTGCAAAGGCGCCTTTGCCGAGTATGCGTGCGCTCGCGAGCCGGAATTGGCAATGAAGCCGGAGAATGTGAGCTTTGAACAGGCGGCATCTGTGCCGATAGCGGCGGTCACCGCACTGCAAGGACTTCGCGACAAGGGACGGATTCAGCCGGGGCAGAAGGTCCTGATCAACGGCGCGGCGGGAGGCGTGGGCTCCTTCGCCGTGCAGATCGCCAAATCGTTCGGAGCGGAGGTGACCGGCGTATGCAGCACAAGGAATGTGGAGATGGTCCGGTCGATCGGCGCGGACCACGTGATTGATTACACGCGGGAGGATTTCGCCCGGAGCGGAAAGCGCTACGATCTGTTTCTCGACTGCCATGTGAACCATTCGTTGTGGGATTGCAGGCGCGTCCTGAATCCCAGTGGGATATACGTGCTGGCCGGGGGCCCGAACGGTGGTTTGATCGCTGCCCTGATTGGCTTTTTCGAGGCGCTTTTCATCATGTTTGTGTTGTCGCGATTCGTCAGCCGGAAGCTGGTCGTCTTTATGGCGAAGATGAACAAAGATGACCTGAACTGCCTGCGCGAACTCATGGAGGCCGGCACAGTGAGGCCCGTGATCGACAGGCGTTACAGCTTGCGCGAGGTTCCCGAGGCGATCCGGTATCTGAAAGAAGGGCACGCCCGAGGGAAGGTCGTCATCACTTTGGAATAACAGCAAATGCAGGCCCTCTACACAGCGATCACCAGACGGGAACCACCGTGAACGCCGACTCCGCCCGAAATCGGCCAAGCAGAGCCCATATCGGGTTGATTTCAAATCTCTTACAAGAATTTCAAGAGTTTTTCACACGGTGCCCTTGCAAATTCCCGCCCTTTCATTTAGTTTACTAACCAGTTAGTTAAAACATGACCACCACCACTCCAACCCGCACCCAGACCGAACGCGCCGACCAGACCCGCGCCCGCATCCTCGAAGCCGCCGTCCGGGAGTTCAGCGCCAACGGCCTGGCCGGGGCCCGCACCGAACAGATTGCCGAAGCCGCCGGCGTCAACAAGGCCCTGCTTTACTACTACTTCCAGGGCAAGGATGCCCTCTACGCCTCAGCCCTTGAAACCGTGGCCGAGCGCATGGCGGCAACCAGCATGTCGGTACTCACCCTGGAGTGCTCGGCGGGCGAGCGGCTGCTCCGTTTTGCGCTCAACCACTTTGACCGCATCTACTCCCAGCCGGTCTTCCAGAACCTGATGCAGCAGGAGATGATGCGCTTCCGCAAGGGCGAGTCGAACGCCATGAGCCCATTGGTCGAGAAGCTCTTCAGGCCGCTGGGAGACAAAATGCTTGCCGTGGCGGAGGAGGGAATTCGCTCGGGGGAGCTGATTCCGGTGGAAAGTTCGCAGGTGATCTACGCCGCGCTGGGACCCAATGTCTTCTATTTCCTCTCCGCGCCCATGATGCGGCTGATTGCGGAAACCAATCCCGTCGAGCGGGCCGCGCTCGAGTTTCGCCGCAAAGCGGCAATCGAATATCTGGGCCAGTCCATCTTTGTTGACCGCGCGCATGGAGCGCGTGTGACCGCGCGTGTGCTGGTGACCACGCCCATGCCCCCGGCAAGCGAGATCAAACTAAGTGCAATCGAGAACGCCGAAATCAATACCAGTGAATTCAAGACAGATGAAGTGAGGCGCAAGTGAACGCACGCAATCGAGTTTTTCTGATCCTGGGCTTGCTTACCGTGGGATCGCTGATCTGGTACCTGGCCACGGTCCGCCACACCGGCGACCTGCAACTGATCGGCACCGTGGACGCCAATGAAGTGCTGGTGAGCGCCAAAATTCCCGGCCGCATCCAGACCCTCACCGTCGACGAAGGCCAGGACGTCACGGCCGGCCAGCTCATCGCCGTCATCGAGAGCGACGACCTCCAGGCCGCGCGCAAGGCCGCCGAAGCCACCGCGTCCAGCCAGCAGTTTAAGCTGGGCGAAACCGTCGAGACCGAGCGCCAGACCCGCGGCGAGACCGGCAACGCCACCGGCAACGCCGAGGCTATGCTCAAGGCCGCTCAGGCCTCGCTGGCTCAGGCCCAGGCCAACTACGACCACCAGCAGGCCGACACCAGCCGCACCGTGGCGCTGGCCCAACAGGGCATCATGAGCGAGCAGGCCAAAGACGACGCCGCCACCAGCCTGCAGGCCTCCAAAGCGGCCGTCGATGCGGCCAGGGAAACCGTCGCCGCCGCCGAAGCATCGCTGCGCCAGGCCCGCGCCCATGAGCTGCTCACCAACGTCGCGGCCCGCACCGTGGACTCCACCCGCGACGAAGTTGAGAACGCCCGTGCCCTTGCCCAGCAGGCCAAAGTCGAGGTCGGCTACTCGCAGGTATTTGCTCCCATCAGCGGCAAGGTCAATGTCCGCGCCGCCCGCCAGGGCGAGGTCGTCGCCGCCGGCGCCACCATCGTCACCATCATGGACCTCACGCAAACCTGGGTCTACGCGCCCCTGCCTGAAACCCAGGCCGACGCCGCCCAACTCGGCGACTCGCTTCGCGTCGTCATGCCCTCGGGCGCTACCCTCCAGGGCAAGGTCATCTCCAAAGCCGCTGAAGCCGACTTCGCCACCCAGCGCGACGTTGGTTCCCGCAAGCGCGACATCAAAACCATCCAGCTCAAGCTGCTCATCGACAATCCCGGCGAGCGCTTCGTCCCCGGCATGACCGCCGAAGTCTACATCCCAAAGAACAAGCTGGTGAAGCAGTGACCGCCCCTCCCACAAATCTCGACCAAAACGCAAAAGCGCCCACGGCGCCGGCGGCGGCCATCGCCGTCGAGAACATCGTCAAGCGCTACGGAACCTTCGAAGCCGTCAAGGGCGTCAGCTTCTCCGTCGCCGACGGCGAAATCTTCGGACTCCTCGGCCCCAACGGCGCCGGCAAAAGCACCCTCATCCGCATGATGACCACCCTCGTCCCCATCACCAGCGGTCGCGCCATCGTCGCCGGCTACGATGTGGCCAAAGACCCTGACGCCGTCCGCCGCATGATCGGCGTCATTCCCCAGGCCCTCACCAGCGACCCCGACCTCACCGTTGAAGAGAACCTCAGCATCTACGCCAAGCTCTACTCGGTCCCCAAGGCCGAGCGCCTGAAAAACATCGCCGAAGTCCTCGAAGCCGTCGACCTCGCCAAGTGGCGCGGCGCGCAAACCAAGACCCTCTCCGGCGGAATGCGCCGCCGCCTCGAGATCGCCCGCGGCCTGGTCCACAACCCCAGCATGTTCTTCCTCGACGAGCCCACCACCGGCCTCGATCCCGTCTCCCGCATCGCCGTTTGGGAGATGCTCGACAACCTGCGCCGCACCCGCAACCTCACCATGCTCATCACCACCCACTACATGGAAGAGGCCGACAAGCTCTGCGACCGCATCGCCATTGTTGATCACGGCAAACTCGTCGCCCTCGGCACCCCCATCGAACTAAAGCACAGCGTCCCCGGCGCCAACGTCGTCGAAGTCCATTTCGACCGCGAAACCCCCCAATGGAAGGCCCGCCTGGAAAGCCTCGACGGCGTCACCAGCGTCCAGGCCGAGAGCGCCGGTTTCTATCGCGTACTAACTTCCTCCGGCTCCAAAACCACCATGCAGTTGGTCGAACTGGCCGCGCAACTCGGCGAGACTCTCACATCCCTCAGCGTCCAGAACACCTCGCTCGACGATGTATTCGTCCACTACACCGGCCGTCAGCTCCGCGATGAGCAGGTCAAACCGCCAGTCTTCACCCTGCCGCCCCGCCCCGGAGCCCAGCCATGACCAGAATGTTCGCCATTATCGAGCGCGAGATGCGCAAGTTCTTCCGCTCCCCCACCCTCATGATCATGTCCCTCATGATGCCGCTCTTGCAGTTGGTCATCATGGGCAACGCCTTCGGCGGCAAGATCGTCGGCGCCCGCGTCGGCGTGGTCGACTACGATCGCGGCCCGCAAGCCATCAAAATCCGTGAAGCCTTCGCCGCCATCGCCGCCAACGTCAAGACCTTCACCACCGTCGATTACACCAGCGAGACACAGGCCCGCGAAGACGTCCGCACCGGCAAAATCGACGGCGCAGTCGTCATCCCCGCCCAATACTCGCGCCGCGTCTACTCTCAGGACGCGCCGCAGCTCGGCCTCGTCGTCGATAACTCCGACCAGTTCATGAGCGGCTCGATCGAGTCCGAGATGCAGGCGCTCGTCACCGCGCTGACCACCCCACTGATCCAGCCGCGGCTGGCCAACTCCATCGCCCTCGAGATCGTCGAGCTCTATCCTTACGTCAATTACATGAAGTTTCTTCTCCCCCTGACCATCTCCCTGGCCATGTATATCTCCGTCATGATCGGCGGCGGCATGTTATACATCGACGACAAGGCCCGCGGCGTCCACGAGGGCTATCTTGTAACTCCCATCACCAAGATCGAATTAGTCTTCGGCATGAATTTGGCCGGCGCAATGAAGGCCACTCTGGCCGGCATCTCGCTCACCGTCATCGGCTCCCTCATGGCCGGCCTCGGCATCATCTTCCGTCCCGAGGCGGACCTCGAACTCCTCGCCATGATCCTCGTCTCCTCCATCGCCTTCAACGGAATGATGTTCCTTCTTATGGTCCGCGTCGACGATCCACTTGTGCCCCGCGCCATGTTCGGCGTTCTCAACACCCTTCTGCTTTATCCCTCAGGGGGCATGTATCCCATCGCCGCATTTCCGCGCTGGCTCCAGGCCATCTCCATCGTTGACCCCTTCACCTACGTCGTCCACGGCTTCAAGGCCATTCTCCTGAAAGACGGCGGCTTTGAAGCCATCTGGTTCGACCTCTTCTTCCTCTTCGCCTTCGGCATCGGCACCCTCCTCATCGCCACCCCGCTCTTCAAGCGAACGCTCTGATGCCGGGCGCCCCACCTTCGCCGATTCGCTGCGGCGACTTTTTGCCGCTTCGGGGTCCCCAACGCACTCGGGGTCCCCAGCGAGCGATCTTTGCTCGTTGGGGTGAAGGGACAGGTCTTCGTCGTTGGGGTGATCTAAGGCGGGATACCTATAACTACAGTCCTTTCTTGTCTTTGGGAACGATCCCCCCATCAAGCGGAAAGATTTCCACCTTAATACAGGGATTTCCGCAAAATCCACAGGATTATCTTTCGCAATGACATTGACAGTGCGAATCGACTACGCGCATAGTTACTTCATTCCGGGTTGCTAGGTAAGCCTGAGCATCTACATTCGTGTCGATTTTGAAGGCTTATCGAAAGGCCCCAGCAGGGAGCACTAAGTGTTGAGCACGGAGCAATCCGTGTCCAGCACCGGGCGCAAAGTGTCGAGCGCGGAGCAATCCGTGCGTGGCATGGAGAGCCAAGTGTCGAGCACGGAGCAATCCGTGACCGGCGCGAGCGCTAAGTGTCGAGTATGGAGCAATCCATAACCGGCGCGGCGCGCTAAGGGTTGAGCACCGAGCAATCGGTGTCCAGCACAGGGCGTACGTGTCGAGCACGGAGATATCCGTCCTCCGGCGCGGAACGCCAAGTGTCGAGCACGGAGCAATCCGCGTCCGGTGCGAGTGCAATGTGTCGAGCGCGGAGATATCCGAGTCCGGTGCGGCGCGCTAAGTGTTGAGCACGGAGATATCCGTGCCCAGCACAGGGCATTCAGTGTAAAACACGGAGCAATCCGTGCTGAGCGCAGAGTGCCAAGTGTCAGCCACGGAGCTATCCGTGACCGGGGCGGAGTGCGAAGCGTTGGAGCCGGCAACTCGGGACGTTTTTTGCCCTGAATCTTCTCGCGTCACTGAGCGATGGTTGGTTCGGGCAGCTTATTCTGATTCTCCGCGGCTTCCCCAGAATCCGGAAGGATCTCCCCCAAAGCTGTCATCCTGAGCGAAGGTCGCCGCGGCGACCGAGTCGAAGGACCTGCTTTTCGTGATTCTGGTAGGCCAGGGTTTTGACCCTGGCATCAACCCTCACCCCTCTTCGCCATCCGCCGGGTGCCCCATCCTCGCCGCGTGTCGCCGAGGCGACTTTTTGCGGCTAGGGTGGGATACCTATAACTACAGTCCTTTTTTGTCTTTTACTGTCTTCGAAATGATGGGCGCCTATAGGGAAACCACACCCCGCAATTCAGGATGTTTTTGTAGGTCCCCTCTTCGCCATCCGCCGCCGGATCGGATCGTTGTCCGCGTACACCCGCCACTCCGCCACCTTGCCGTCCTCGATCGACGCCCGGAACGCCGCCGGCGTCTTCCACCGGTTCTCCGCCTTCAACTGCCCGTCAGCCGCATACGTCCCCTGCGCCACTCCCAGCATCACCACCACCTCTTGAGCAGTCGGGGTCCCCGGCGACAGGTCTTCGTCGCTGGGGTGACAGTACGTCTCCTCCACGGTAATCGTGTAGTCCGGAACCATGAGGAAGTACGCGGCCCACGCCGCCTGCATCTTCTCCCGGCCCTCGGCCGCATTGCCCAGCGAGTCCACAAACCGGTTCCCCTCGGTCATCAACTCCGCCAGAGCATCCACATCCCGCAGGTTGATCGCCCGCACAAACCCCCGCGCCACAGATTCCGCCGATTCGCTCATACCGCCATTGTACCCAAGACGCCGGGCACACCAGACCTCGATTTTGCGACCTGGGAAGCCACAAATCTCAACCCAGGGAGGGCCGGAAAGTCCCCTTTCGCACCGTTTGGGCCGAAATGACCGTAGATCAAGCGGTCGATTTGGTCTAAGATATTTGTATGGGCCGCTCCGTATACATCACGACTCCGATCCCCACCCTCGACGAGGTGGGGAAGAGATTGAAGATGAGCAAGGCGCGCCAGAAGCGCCTCATTGAAATTGTCAGAGGCAGCGGGAACGGTCAGTTGTCGGAATGTCACCGGGCTGCGTCGGGTTCGCTTGACGGACGCTTTCGCAACGGAAGCGGCGCAACGAAGGATTCTGCGCACAGCAAGACGAGCAAGCATGCCGCCGCCAGTTAGGCCAAACGCCGTATTCGTAAACATCCCTTACGACGAAGGCTTTCGCAGCCTTTATCTTGCGTACATCGTCGGTTTGACTCACCTTGGCCTTGAACCTCGCGCCACCCTCGGAATTCCCGGAGGCGAGCGCAGGCTTGATCGCATCTTGGCGCTCATTCAAAGTTGCCGGTACTCCATTCACGATCTCTCTCGGGTACAGTTGGATCGAAATCCGCCTCGCACCCCGCGCTTTAATATGCCCTTCGAACTGGGCCTCACCGTGACCTGGGCCAAGCTCAACCCCAGCCAGCACAGTTGGTTTGTCTTTGAAACCAAGGCGCGCAGAGTTCAGAAGTCTTTGAGCGATTTGGATGGCAGCGATCCGAACATCCATGACGGCACGGTGGAAGGCGTCATGGGGGAAATCTGCAACGCATTTGTTCGTAGTAGGGCGGCGCGGCCCAATGTTCCCGAAATGATGCGGACCTATCGTGGACTGTCGCGTAAGTTGAACGCGATTACAGCCGCGGCCGGCGCCAGGAGCGTCTTCGAGGCGCGCATCTTCGATGATCTCTGCTTTGCTGCCAAAGCCGCCATAAGCCATGCGTGAACCGAGTGCCCCCCTCGGATTCAGCTCTAACACTTTACTTTGCTAGTCTCAGCACCCCCGCCTTCCCCTCCCCAACCCCACCGCCTACAATGAGAAGGGAAGATCACCATCGAGGGAAACCATGCCGCTCTCCGGAGAAGCCATCCGCCTGATGAACTACATTGACGACGTTGCCGTGACCCTGCGCCGGGTGCTGGCCACCATCCCCTCGCTCACCCAGGAGGAGCGCGCCCGCGTCGCCGAGCACCTGCTCAACGCCAAGCCCAGCGCCGAGGATGTCGTCGAAGCCCTGTCTGCCAGGTAAGCCTGAACTTTGTCCACTGTCGCCATCATCGGAGCCGGGCCCCTGGGCCGCTGGCTGGCCCTTTCGGCAGCCCGTGCAGGCTTCCGCGTCCTCCTCGAAGACGTGATGCCCGCCAACCTCCACCACGCCCAGGAAGCCCTTCGGGCCGTACTCGGTCCGGATGCCTTTCGCAAAACCGCGGGAGCGGTGCCCAGCGTCACCTTCGTCTCCACCATCGAGGACGCCGTCCGTGAGGCCGACCTGGCCATCGACTGCGTGCCGGACGAGCTCGAATCCAAGCTCGAAATCCTCTGGCTCCTGGACCGCATGGCCCCGCCCCGGACGGTCCTGGCCACGCCCACTACGCGCCTCTCCATCGCCGACCTGGCCAGTTGCACCTACCGTCCGGCCCAGTGCATCGCCATCGCCGCCGAAGCCTCCAGCCTGGCCGGAAACCCCGCCGCCCAGATCCTTCTCCGCACCACCACCCGAACGAGCCCCGAAACCGTCGCCCTCCTCGACCGCTTCTGGCGCCAGCTCGGTTTCACCCCCACCTTCGAGCCCGACCCCGCCGAACAACAGTCAAGCTGATCACTGTCCCTGTCAGCGAAAACCGAGTAAAACACAGCATTTTCAATGCCTTACGTCCGTTTCCTGTTCTTATTGAGCCCTTTCCACAGAATCTCCGGGTAATTCTCTGCAACCCCAACGCTCTATTCGGCACTTTTCCAGCGGCCAATTCGCAAATGCGGGTGGTCTGAAAAGTCAAGCCCTCAAATTTCTGCAACCATCTCAGCGAACATTTGCGTTGTTTCCGCACCATTGAAGCGAACATTTGCCGGTTTACGCGAAACCACCTGGGCCAGCATTTGCGCCCTTTCCGCCACGTCTCGCGCCTGACCACTAACCCCTAACCACTAACCCCTGCTTTTTTAATCACTTGCTCGTAATACCGCACATAGTGCGGCACCACCAGCGTCGAGCAGAACCGCTTCTGCGCGGTCTTGCGGCCGGCATCCCGCATCGCGTTCAGCCGCTCCCGGTCCTTGAGCAAGCTCAATGCTCCCAATGACATACCGTCCACGTCTCCCACGGGATAGAGCAGCCCCGTCACCCCATCGTCGATCAGCTCCGGCACTCCGCCCACCCGTGTCGCGACCGAAGGAACCTTGCACGCCATGGCCTCCAGCGCCGCCAGCCCGAACGACTCCAACTCGCTTGGCATCAATAAGATATCCGCCAGCGGCAGTAGCTCGTTCACCCGGTCCTGCTTGCCCATGAAATGAACTTTGGCCTGAATCCCCAAGTCGTGCGCCAGCCACTCCGCCGCTGACCGGTCCGGCCCGTCGCCCACCAGAAGCAGCCGCGCCGGCGTCTCGCGCACCACCCGCGCAAAGATTTTCACCACATCCACCACCCGCTTAACTGGCCTGAAATTAGATAGATGCATCAGGATCGCCTCGTCCGGCGCCGCCAGGCGCTTGCGCGCCGCCGCCTTCTTGGCCTCATCCTTGATCGGTCTGTACACATCGCAGTTGACGAAGTTCTCGATCACCTCAATCCCCCGCGTCACGCCGAAGTGCTCGACCGTCTTCTCCTTTAGATAGTTGGAGATACAGGTAACCCCATCGCTCTCCTGGATGGCGTAGCGGGTGATGGGCAGGTAGCACCGGTCCAGCCCAACCAGCGTGATGTCTGTGCCGTGCAGCGTAGTCACGAAAGGCAGCCGACGCCCCTTTGCGGCAAGCATCTGCCGCGCCAGCAGCGCGCTCACCGAGTGGGGAATCGCGTAGTGCACATGCAGCAGGTCAAGCTCATTGAATTCAGCAACTTCCGCCATTCGCGAGGCCAGCGCCAGGTCATACGGCGGGAACTCGAACAGCGGGTAACTCGAAACCGGAACTTCGTGATAAAAAATTCCGTCGTCCCGCTCGTTCAGCCGGAACGGCTGCGAATACGAGATGAAATGCACCTCATGGCCCAGGGCGGCCAATTCAATCCCCAGTTCCGTGGCCACCACGCCCGAGCCGCCGTAGGTGGGATAACAGGTGATGCCGATGCGCATAAGGCCTTCCTAATCAATTCTTTGTCTGCCTTTGATTTGGACGATCCCGGCCGCGCGGAAGATTCAGTCGCCGTCCAGCCTGTTTTGAATCAAAGACTTCCGCCGGTCACAGAACCGGCCTTGCGCCAGCCTTCAAATCCGCGAAGGAGATGAGTTCGATAGCGGGGAACTGTTTCAACGCGCACAGCGCCTCGCGCTCAATCTCCCGCGAGGCCAACAGGCGGGTGCGGACCTGGGCCAGATCGGCGTCGTTGTAGCCGGGATGCGTCACCAGCTCCCACGTGCCGGGGGGCAGGTTTTGGAGCAGGGAACTGACCGTGGCGGCGTCAAGGGTCCCGGTCGCCAACACGCCGATGGCGCCGTCCGTTGTCGTAAAGCCTTCTTCAGTCACAATGCGCCGGAAAGAAGGCTCAAGCGACCGCAGAAGGCTGACTTCCGCGCGCCGGAACCAGGGAGCGCCGGGCGTGGCGCGCAGGCTCCACGCCGGTTCAAACGGATTGCGAATCGCGCGGATGCCGCGACCGGCCGCCGCCCGCAGCACAGGCTCAAACACCGAGCGAAACATGTGGACGTGCTTGTGCGTGTCAATGTGAGTGAGCGCAATGCCCTCAGCCTGGAGCAGAGCGATTTGTGCTGCGGCTTCGGCCTCAATTTCGCCCTCAATCTTGGAGGACCGGATGCGACCAGCGGCCAGCCGCTGCAAAAACGCGCCCAGCGTCGGCAGGAAACGGCCCGTGCGCCGGTCGGCGAGTGTGGGAATCTCCCGCGGCGGCAGTATCGGATCTCCATCCACCAGAACCACATGGCAGCCCACGCTCAGCGTGGGTGTAGCGCGTGCGATGCGGACAGCGCCGGCCGTGGCCGTGGCGCGCGCCATCAGTGTGGCACTGGTTAGCACCCCAGCCCCATGCAACTCCGAGATCGCGCGATTGACCCCGGCAGTCAGCCCAAAGTCGTCGGCGTTGACAATAAGACGGCTCACCGGGTGAGTCTATCAACTCAGGGTTCGTATACCCCGTTCGGGGTTCGTTCCTTCCGCCCCGTCAGCGTTCGTCCACCCCCGGGGGTAATCGCGCTGGTATGATTTCAGAAGGCCGCAATCGCCTTGCCGCCATGCGTGGGCGGTTAGCTCAGTTGGTTAGAGCGCCTGCCTTACAAGCAGGAAGTCCGGGGTTCGAGTCCCTGACCGCCCACCATTACTTTTTATCCCCGCCTCGCCCGATAGAATGAAGAGAGACTGCCGCGGCACGGAGAACGCTTGAAGAAGAAGCAATGGATTCTGGGTTTGGTGGCGCTGCTGGCGCTTGCAGGGCTGTTGGTGTGGGGACGCGACAGGATTCACTTCGACTTTGGCGTCTTCCGCGCCCAACTGGCGCTGGCCGACTGGCGCAAGATCGCCTTTGCCCTCGGCTGCATCTACCTCTGCTATCTCATCCGCGCGGTGCGCTGGGCGCTGCTGCTCCGCCACATCAAAAAGGTGCCGCTGTTTTCGCTCCTGGGAACGCAGGTCATCGGGTTTACCGGGGTCGCGCTCATCGGCCGGATCGCCGATCCGGTGCGTCCTTACCTGGTCTCGAAAAAGACCGGTCTGCCGTTCAGCAACCAGATCGCCGTTTATATCGTTGAACGCCTCTTTGACGCCGGATCGATGGCGCTGATCTTCTGCTCCATCATCCTGCTGGCTCCGGCCGGGGCTATGCCCCATCCTGAGATCGTGAAGAGAGCCGGGTACGGGGGATTGGTCATCACGGTGATGGGCGCGCTCTTCCTGGTTGCCGTGCGCCTGGCTGGCGGAGTTGTGGCGTCGTTTCTCGAAGAAGCCTTCAGCGCTGTCTCCAAAGGTTTGGGACGCGCGATCGGCGAGAAGATTCGCCTCTTTCGCGCCGGCCTTGACACGCTCCGGTCCTTCTCGGACTTTGCTATTGCCTCGTCGCTCTCTCTGTCCATGTGGGGCCTGATCTCGCTGGCGTACTTTGAGATCATCCGAGCCTTTGTCCACTGCCCGCAACTGGCGGGGTTGACGCTGGCCAAGTGCATGTTATTGATGGCCTGGAGCATGGCTGCCAGCATCTTTCAACTGCCGGTGCTGGGCTGGTTCTCGCAGATTGGCTTTGTGGCCGCCGCCATGTCAGGCTTCTTCGGCGTGGCGGCTGAGCCGGCCACCGCCTGTGCCGCCACGCTGCTGGTGGTCACCTTCCTGAGCATCGCGCCGGTGGGCCTCGTCTGGGCGCGCTTCGAGCATGTTAGCCTGCGCAAGATCACCGTGGAGAGCGAACACGCGGAAGAAGAACTGATTGTGGATGAAACGGCCAGTTAGGAGGCGCTATGGAAAAGATTCCGTTCGTATACTCGATTCACCCCGGCGACATTCTCAAGACCGAGTTCATGGAGCCGCTCGGGCTGTCCAGCTACCGGCTGGCAAAAGACCTGCACGTCTCCGCGCCGAGGGTGAACGATATTGTTCTCGGAAAGCGCGGCATCACGGCCGATACCGCCATGCGCCTCGGCGCCTACTTCGGCTGCTCTCCTCAGATGTGGCTTGGTTTGCAGATGGACCACGATCTGTGGCTTGCCGCCAAAAACAAATCACTCGCCAAGGTCAAGCCGAGGGCGCAGGCGGCGTAACATCCTTCGCCACTGCAAGCGCCGGCTGTGTGAACCGGATGGTATCCGGGCCCACGGCGCCGCCGGTCATGATCATGCTCATGGCCTGCTCCATGTTCAGGTCGGTTTCGGTCACCCTGTGGATGGGAAGAATCTGCAGGAAGGCCGAGGTCGGGTTGATGGCATTGGGCAACAGGACCGCGGCCAGCAGTTCGCCGGTGGTGGAGTCGGTCATGGTGCGGGTGAGGAATCCGATGCTCTTCTGGCCGGCGATGGGAAAGTCGACCAGCACCACGCGCTGGCTGGACTCTTTCTTGCCCATCATCGTGTCCAGCAGTTGGCGCACGGACCTGTAGATCTTGGCCACAACCGGCAGGCGCTCCAGCACGGCCTCGAACAGGTCGAAGGCCTGGCGGCCGATCACCAATGAAGTGACCCGGCCCACCACGTAAAGCATCACCAGGGTCAGCACGATGGCCAGGACGGATTGCAGCCACGGCTGGCTGAGCCAGTTTTCCGGGAAGATGGCCGCAAACAGCTTGACCACCGGCAATCCGGCCTCGGCCAGGGCGCCAAGAAGGAATCTGAAGATCAGGTAGGTGACGAACAGCGGCCCGATGGTGACGATGCCGGCCAGGATGTTGCGTTGCAGGTTGCGCAACGTATGGGCAAGGACTGGATTCACACGCCTCTCCTGTGAATGAGGATACGCGACCGCGGCCGCCCAGGTGAGCGCGCTGGTGCATGGAAAATCGGACCGGCGCCGGGAGATTCACTCGGGAACCGGACCTGATTACCCGCGAGATGCGGAAATCCCTTATAGTGAAGGAAGAAGGACGCCCATGAACGATTCAGAGGGTTTTGATTTGAACGGTCCCGGCCGCCGGGTAGAAAATGCGGATGCGCCGAATCCGCGTGCGGTTGGGTTACCGTTGCCGATTGGAATTCGAGGCGCGACCCCGCAAACGCAGGCCCAGAACGATCCGCAACGTCTCACAACTGTCCCTCCTCCAAGGCGCGCGCTGGCCAACTTATCGGCTTCCGCGGGGGAGCGGCCCTCGGGCTTTCAGCGCGCCATGAATGCGCTGCGCCTGACGTTGCCGTTGGTCCAGCGCGTTTTGCCTCTGCTGGACGGAAATGTCGGTACCGCGGTCTCCAATCTCCTGAACCCGCATTTGCAAACGCCGCCGCCGCCGCCGGTCGACCTCGCGCCCATTGAGGACGGTCTGGCCGAGCTCCGGACGCAGCATCGCGAACTGCGCAATCAGGCCGTTGAACAGAATTCGTTGCTGAAGCGGGTCCAGGACCAGTTGCAGATGGTGCGCGAAGCCACGGACCACAATACGCTGAAGCAGCAGGAACTCTTCGTGGATCTGAAGGCCGTCGGGAAAAAAGTCAATCTGTTTGCCTACTTTGCATTGAGCCTTCTGGGGTTATCCGTCCTACTGAATGTGGTCCTGTTTCTCCAGATCCGGCACATTCTGCCATAGCGCCCAAAGGCTGGCGCCCAACGCTCCGCGTTCCGGCCTCGTGCAATCGGAAATGGCCGTTCCCTGCCCAAAATCGTCAGAATGAATGCTTGTGGGTGACTTCCAATCACATGCCAAAACGGCCTGGCTGAGCTAGAATGAACTGGTTTTCATGCCGTCAATCAGAATATTGATTATACGAACACAGATGGATGGATTTTGCCGTCTTTTACGAACTTCGCGATGGCAGATGTTGCCAGTCGTCTTGTCAGGGGGCTAGTATTCGGCATAGTTCATACGGGTCTGCTTACTATAGCCCGGTTTTACGCCCGCTATGCAGTTGTTCCCAGGTTCACAGAGCATCACCAACCGTCGGCGCTGATCCGCGTACGCAATCGGAGTGTCTCTTTATGGCATGGTATGCCTACTGCATCGGTGAAAGACAAGCATTTCCTGAAATAGCCCGTCATCGCAGGCCTGTTCCGATGGAATCTGTCCTCGGAGTAAGCGGCAACCAGGTCTTTCTTTACCCCGCCAGCGACCTCGCCATCATCGTCAGCGAACACAACCCCGCGGAAACCCTGAACCAGAAATCCGGTGTGGACCATGCCCGGGTCATCGCCGACTGTTTCCGGCATTCCACGGTGCTGCCCTTCCGGTTTGGAACCGTCTTCAACGACGACGAGAGCCTGCGCAGGTCCATCCGCTCCAACCAGCGCCAGTTTCTCTCGAACATCGACAAGTTGCGCGGCAAGACCGAGATGCACCTGAAGATGTTCGTCGGCGACTGCTGTGGCCGCGCCCTCGACAAGCATCTGCCGGCCGGGGGCGCAAGCCGGGGCTATCTGACCAACCTGCGCGAGAATGCGTCCCGCCAGCGCGAGCGCCAGACCCGCGCGCGCGCCGTTAGCTTCCAGATGCACCGGCTCTTCCTGCCTCTGGACGAAGAGGTCAGTTGCCGGCTCACCGAAAGCGGCAAGATGCTGCTGGACATCGCCCACCTGATCGACCGCAAATGCGTGGAGCGCTACCAGAGCAAGTTCGCCACCACCAGCGCCATGATGCGGGAGTGCCAGATGCAGCTCTCCGGCCCTTGGCCGCCCTACCACTTCGTCCACCGGCTCACCCGCCCGGCCCATCCGCAGCCGGTAGCCGTTCCGGCCCAGGCGCCCATGCCCGTTGCTGCGCCGGTCATCCGCATTCCGGAACCGGTTCCATTGCTGGCTTGACAAGCAGGCCCAACGCATCCTGTACGCAAAGAGCCCCGGCCATAACCGGGGTTCTTTTGCTTGTGGTCATCCGCCCATTGGCTCAGGGCGTGTTCGCCGTCTTGCGGCGGCTCAGCACGAAGGACTTCTTGCGGCGGTCCCTGGAGGCGTGGTCGATCTTCTTCCAGAAGCCCACGAAGTAGTCGATCGCGGAGATCACGGAAACCAGCACCGTAAAGTAGATGGCGGCGATGGCGATCCACTTCACCGGAACGATGAGCACGCCAAACTGCCATTGGCGCCAGCCATGGGCCAGAATGGCGGAGACCACGCAGACGATCTGAATGACCGTCTTGAGCTTGCCCAGCTCGCTGGCCTCGATGGTGAAGCCCTCTGTGGAAGCGATAGAGCGCAATCCGGAGACAAGAAACTCGCGGCCGATGATGACCACCACGATCCAGACCTTGACCACCTGGGGGTTGTAGGCTACCAGGGCGATCAGCGCGGCGGTCACCATGACCTTGTCGGCGATGGGGTCCAGCAACATGCCCATGGTTGTGATCTGGCTGCGCTTGCGGGCCAGGTAGCCGTCCAGGCCATCGGTGATCGAGGCCAGCACAAACAGGACCGAGGCCGTAATCTCCTGCGCGCCATGCCCTTGCCAGGGAAAGTGCTGCGTCAGTATCCACAGCAACAGCGGGATCATGACGATCCGGCTCATCGTGATGGAGTTGGGCAGGTTCATGCGGGTCGCGCATCCCAGAAGAAATGCTTCCAGTTTAGCTTCATTATTGCACCGGCAAACGGCCCGGCGTCTCGCGTTCCGTCTCGCACAGTGCATAGAAACCAAAGCGGGATGAGCAAGTGGCCCATCCCGCTTGTTTTTGCGCAACGCAAGAAACCCGGCCCGAAGTTCAGGCGTAGATGCCCCTCTGCTTGATGGTGAAGGCCACGCGATCGATGGCCAGCATGTAGGCGGCGATGCGGTTGTTTACGTTGTGGGCCTCGGCATAGCGCACCACATCGTCGAAGCTGTCGCGCAGGATGGTTTCCAGTTGCTCGTTGACGATGGCTTCCTTCCAGAAGTAGCCCTGCCGGTCCTGCACCCACTCGAAGTAACTGGCGGTGACGCCGCCGGCGTTGGCCAGGATGTCGGGCACGATGAAGATGCGCTTCTCGGCCAGGATCTCGTCGGCCACGGCGGTGGTGGGGCCGTTGGCGCCCTCGACGACGATGCGCGCCTTGATCTCGCCGGCGTTGCGGCTGGTAATCATGTTCTCGGTGGCCGCGGGAATGAGGATCTCGCACTCGGAGACCATCAGCTCTTCGCTGGGCGTGGCCTCGGCGCCGCGGAATCCCTGGATGGTGCCGTTGCGCTGCTTGAACTCGATCAACTGGTGAATGTCGATGCCGTTGGGGTTCGCGAGTCCGCCCTCCAACTCGGAAACGCCCACGATTTTGTAGCCGTGCTCCATCATCAGCCGGGCCGCGTTCGACCCCACGTTGCCGAATCCCTGAATCACCACCCGGCAGCCGTCGATGGGCATATTCAGGTAGCGCAGGCTTTCGTCGCACACCACCCGCACGCCGCGCCCGGTGGCCTCCACGCGGCCGCGCGAGCCCCCGATGTTCAGCGGCTTGCCGGTGACCACGCTGGTCACGGTATGCCCCATGTGCATCGAGTAGGTGTCCATGATCCAGGCCATGGTCTGCTCGTTGGTGTTCATGTCGGGCGCGGGAACGTCCTTTTCCGGCCCGATGAAATCGATGATCTCCGACGTATACCGGCGGGTCATCCGCTCCAGCTCGCCCTGGCTCATCTTTTTCGGGTCGCAGATCACGCCGCCCTTGGCGCCGCCGAAGGGGATATTGACCACCGCGCACTTCCAGGTCATCCAACTGGCCAGCGCCCGCACCTCGTCCAGAGTCACCTCCGGCGAGTAGCGGATGCCGCCCTTGCAGGGACCGCGGGCGATAGAGTGTTGCACCCGGAAGCCGGTGAACATATCGATCTGGCCGCTATCCATGGTTACGGGGAAGTGCACGATGACCTCGCGCGTGGGGGTGCTGAGCATCTTCCACAGGCCCGCCTCCAGATTCAGCTTGCGTGCCGCAAATTCAAAGCGCGCGCTTTGCGCCTCCCAGGGGTTGATCTCCTGGTCCAAAGTAACTGTCGGGATTGCACCTGCCATACACTCTCCAATTTCGATTCTCTGCCGCCAAATTCGGCCAGCGGGATGCGCTCCGCAAGCCCAAACCCCAGTGAGTCTAGGCACGTCGGAGAGCGCAGTCAAGCCATGGCGTATCTGCCTGGAAACCCATTCCCGGCACAGTCTTCTCTTTCAGTATCTGCTCTGAAGCGGGAAACTTCGCCCAAAATCGTATGCAACCCTCAACTTTGGCTGAGACGAGGCTGCGGGAACTGGCCCGGCGCGCGATCTCCGCTGCTTCCCGTGCCTGCGCAGCCGCCTCCAAACCGGGTCGGCAGAGCTTCCAATTTGCGCACCCTACTCTGAACTGGTCTGTGCAAAATGAAACAGAACCATTTACAACCCGCGCGTTACCGTTGTAATGCAAATGTCCAATAATTCGGAGTACCAATGTAGCACAAGTGTTCAATGGTTCGGAGTACTGATGCGCTCAAGCAATCGTTCCAGCCTGTTGCTATGGGAAGACTGAAACGCCACTCCGAAAGAGAAACAGGGGAGATGGCGATGAGGTCTTTCTTGAATCGGAAGGTGAAGCTAGCATTCGGATTTGCGATGTTGACCCTGTTATTCTTGGGGTCCTTCTCCTATCGCTGGATGGTCATCTCCGATGAAAGCGGCCGCTGGGTGCGCCACACCCACGAAGTGATCGAGAATATTCAGGATTTGGCCCTGGCCCTGGGGAGTGTCAGGTCCGGCAGCCGTGGATTTGCCCTGACAGGCCAGGAATCCGATCTTGCAACCTACCGCGCCGACGCATCGAGAGCAGCGCAGGATTTGGCAGCCATTCGCAATCAAACGGCGGATAATCCCAATCAGCAGCGCCATTTTCCCGACATCGAAATCCTTGCAGCCGAGAGAATCCAGTACGCGGATATGATCGTAAGCCTGCGCCGCACCCAGGGGCTGGCGGCGGCAGTAGCCGCCATGGAGGGAGGGAGGGACCAGGAGACAACGGATGAATTTCAAGCGCTGGCGGGCAAGATGCAGGACGAGGAACTGCGATTGTTGGCGCTGCGTGACGCGGAAACTGAGCGTGACCGGAACCAGACCAGGACAATTCTGATCATTGGAACCCTGCTGGGGATTTTGGTCGCCGGCCTTGCAGCCTGGTCCGCGCTGCGCGACAGCAGCAAGCGCACCGCCGCCGAGGAAGCTCTCCAGCAAAGCGAAGAGAAATACCGGATGTTGCTGAACGGAGTGCAGGACTTTGCGATCTTCATGTTGGACCCGCATGGCCAGGTTGCCAGTTGGAGCGCCGTCGCGGAGCGAATCATGGGATACGCCGCGGATCAGATTATCGGCCACAATTACTCCTGCCTTTTTCTTCCGGAAGATATCAAGCAGGGCAGGCCGGAAGAGGTGCTCCGAATAGCCGCCGCAAGCGGCCGGCACGACGAATTCGGCACGCGCGTGCGGAGAGACGGCACTGAGTTTCTGGCCAGCGACACCTTCTTCGCGTTGCGCGACCTATCTGGAAACCTGCGCGGGTTTTCCGAGATCTGCCGCGATCTGAGCGAGCAGAAGGAATCGGAGGCAAGGTACCGCGGGCTGCTGGAGGCGGCTCCGGATGGGATGGTGGTGGTGAACCAGGACGGGAAGATCGTCCTGTTGAACGCCCAGGCGGAGAAACAGTTCGGATACCTCCGCGATGAACTCATAGGCCGGAAGGTAAAGGACATCATTCCGGAGGGCTTTGCGGAGCGGCTGATCGCCGACGGAACCCGGACTGCTGCCGAAGCGCTGGCGCAGCAGATCGGCACAGGGATTGAGCTCAACGGACGGCGGGAGGATGGAAGCGAGTTTCCCATCGAGATCATGCTGAGCCCGCTGGAGAGCGCCGAGGGAATCCTGGTGACGGCGGCCATCCGCGACATCACCACGCGCAAGGACGCGGAGAAGCATCTGGCGCAGATGGAGGGAAGGTATCGTGGCCTCCTGGAGGCGGCTCCGGATGGAATGGTGGTGGTAAACCAGGGCGGGGAGATCGTCCTGCTGAACGCCCAGGCGGAGAAACAGTTCGGGTACCGCCGCGATGAGCTCCTGGGCCAGAAGGTAAAGAGCATCATCCCGGAGGGCTTTGCGGAGCGGCTGATCGCCGACGGAACCCGGACTGCTGCCGAAGCGCTGGCGCAGCAGATAGGCACGGGCATTGAGCTCAACGGGCGGCGGAAGGATGGAAGCGAGTTTCCCATCGAGATCATGCTGAGCCCGCTGGAGAGCGCCGAGGGAATCCTGGTGACGGCGGCCATCCGCGACATCACCACGCGCAAGGACGCGGAGAAGCATCTGGCCCAGATGGAGGGAAGGTATCGTGGCCTTCTGGAGGCGGCTCCGGATGGAATGGTGGTGGTAAACCAGGGCGGGGAGATCGTCCTGTTGAACGCCCAGGCGGAGAAACAGTTCGGCTACCGGCGCGATGAGCTCCTGGGCCAGAAGGTAAAGAGCATCATTCCGGTGGGCTTTGCGGAGCGGCTGATCGCCGACGCTCTTCGCACCACGGCTGAGGCGCTGGCGCAGCAGATCGGCACGGGGATTGAGCTGCACGGGCGGCGCAAGGACGGAACCGTGTTTCCCATCGAGATCATGCTCAGCCCGCTGGAGAGCGCCGAGGGAATCCTGGTGACGGCGGCCATCCGCGACATCAGCGAACGAAAGCAACTGGCGCGTCAGTTGCACCAGAGCCAGAAGCTGGAAGCGATCGGCCAATTGACGGGTGGAATCGCTCACGATTTCAACAATCTGCTCGGTGTCATCATTGGGAATCTGGATTTGCTCGACCGCCTGGTCGCCGGCAACGCAGCGGCCGTCAAGCGAGTACAAACCGCGCAGAAGGCCGCTGCGCGCGGCGCGGACATCACGCGGCGCCTGCTCGTTTTTTCCAGCAATGAGGAGCTGAAGCCGTCGGTTGTCCGGCTCAGTGATTCGATTCAGAACACGATCCAGCTGGCTGCCAGCGCGCTTGGCGTGGAGATCAAGATCACCACGCACCTCGACGAGTCAGTGCCGCTGCTCTTTGTTGACTCTGCGGGGCTTGAAAGCGCGCTGCTCAATCTGATGGTAAATGCGCGGGATGCGATGCCCAAGGGGGGCTCCATCGTTATCAGCTCGCAGGTGAAGAGCCTTGAAGACAGCCATCCCACCGTACAGGCAGGCGACTTGAAAGCAGGCCGTTACGTTTGTGTGTCGGTAACGGATACAGGGCACGGCATGTCGCGACAGACCCTGGAGCGCGCCTTTGAGCCATTCTTTACCACCAAGCCGCGCAGCAAGGGCACGGGCCTGGGCTTGGCCATGGTCTACGGCTTCGTGAAGCAGTCCGGCGGCGCCGTCCGCCTCTACAGCGAACTTGGTCAGGGGACCACGGTGTCGTTTTATCTGCCCCTGGCAGCGGATCTTTCGCACCCTGTTCCGGCGGATGCCCCAAAGCCTCTCAAGGCAAAGCCGGGCGGCACGGTGCTGGTGGTGGATGACGAAGAGGACCTGCTTGAGGTTGCCCTCGCCTATCTCGCGGAGATGGGCTTTACGGCCTATGATGCAATCGACGGCGCCAGCGCGCTTGTGGCGATTGCGCAGCATGGCGAGATTGAACTGATGGTGACGGACATCGTCATGCCCGGTGGAATGAATGGAGTGGAACTTGTGCAAAGGGCCCGTGCCCTGCGCCCCAACCTCAAGATCATTTATTCCTCCGGATTTCCGGCGGAGGCGCTGGCTGAGAAGAGCATGCCGCTGGTCGACGGTCCCTTGCTGCACAAGCCTTATCAACGCGCCGAGTTCGTCGCCATCGTTCACAGCGTCATGGGGGGCAACTATGCCACGCCGGAGAAATGAGAACTTTTCCGATCCGGCCGGCGTTTGCCAGCGTGCCGGCTGGCGGCAAACGGAGGAACGATGACAGCTAAGCAGAGAATCCTGGTTGTCGACGACGAAATCGACGTAGGCGAGTTCGTCTCTGACGCCGCGCAGGCGATGGGGTTCGAGTGCACCGCGACGACCGATGCAAAAACGTTCCTGGATCAGCTCACGCCCGACACGACTCTCATTCTGCTTGATCTCATCATGCCGGAGACGGATGGCGTTGAGCTGTTGAGAATGCTCAGCCAGCAGAAGTGCAAGGCCGGAATCGTCCTGATGAGCGGCGTTGGCAAGCGCGTCCTGGAGACCGCGGAACAATTGGCGCAGGTCCTTGGGCTTTCTATCGTGGGCCGTCTCCAAAAGCCGTTCCGCCTGGCGGAACTGGAGGAGATGCTGGCAAGAAATGCGGAGCCGGCAACATCTCCGATTGTTCAACCGGGCGCCCAGTTCATCACTCATAATGAGCAGTTGCGGAGAGCGGTCGAGCGCAATGAGTTTGTCGTTCATTATCAGCCGCTGATCGATATTGCAACCGGCCGCGTGACTGGCGTTGAGGCCCTGGCCCGGTGGCAGCATCCTGAACGAGGGCTGATCTTCCCCGACTACTTTATTGGCCGCATGGAGGAACTTGGGCTCATCGACGAGCTTGGCTGGATCGTTGCGAACCGCGGGATGAGCGATGTGGAACAGTTTGAGAATGGCGACGGGAAGGCCCTCATGCTCTCCGTGAATGCGTCGGTGTATTCTCTCCACGATCTGAAGTTCCCAGACGTTCTTGTATCCATCGCCGAGAAGCATGGCGTATCGCCCGGCGATGTCACCATCGAGATTACAGAGACTCGCTTGATCAAGGAATTAGCGAGAACGTTGGACATCCTGACCAGGCTGCGGATCAAACAGGTGAAGTTGTCGATCGACGATTTTGGCACCGGCTATGCCATGATGCAACAACTCAAAATCATACCGGCGACGGAACTGAAGATCGACAAATCTTTCATCCAGGAAATGAGCGGCAACGACAGAGACCGCATCATGGTCCAGAAGACCATTGAAATAGGCCACGAACTCGGCATGCAAGTGATCGGAGAAGGGGTGGAGACGCAGGAACAACTGGACATCCTGCGCGAGAAAGGTTGTGACATCGCGCAAGGATTCTTTTTCAGCCGCCCCCTTCCAGCCCAAGAGATGGTGAGTTGGCTGAAGACGTACCGTTCCCAGCTAGTGCATTGAGCCTGACTGCGCAGGGCGCGGACGTTCAGCGCGGAACCGATTCACGGCGGGGCTGCGCGAGCGCGGCTGCGGCAAAAGCTCCAAAGCAATTACACTGGTCTGAAGTGAAAGCCTCTGTCCATTCCGTCCTGCCCAGCCGCAAAGAGTTCCTGGCGCTCGCCAAAGCGCACACCCTTGTTCCCGTCTGCCGCATCCTGGCGGCCGACCTGGAGACGCCGGTCTCGGCCTTTCTGCGCGCGGCCTGGCCTGAGCGGGAGTGTTTTCTGCTGGAGTCGGTGGAGAACGGCGAGCAGGTGGGCCGCTATACCTTCATCGGGCTGGCCCCGTTCAAGCGGATCGTGGCGCGCGGGCGCGAGATCATCATCACCGAGGGCAGGAAGGTCGTCCAAATGGAGGGCGACATCTTCGCCGTGCTGCGGCGGGCGCTGGGCGGTCACAAGCCGGCCCGGCTGGAGGGGCTGCCGCCGTTCACCGCCGGGGCTGTGGGATTTTTCTCCTATGACGCGGTGCGCCAGATCGAGCGGCTGCCCGAGCTGGCCAAGGACGAGTTGGGCGTTCCCGACGCCTGCCTGCTGTTCTTCGACGAGGTGCTGGCCTTCGACCACGTGCGCAAGGAGATCTGGCTGGTGGTCACGGCCGACGTCACGCGGGGCAAGGCGGCGGAAGCGTACGAAAAGGCAGTTCAGCGGCTTGGCAAGCTGGAGAATCGCCTGGCCCAGCCGTTGCCCAGGCTGACGGCTCAGCAAGGCAAGGGCAAGCTCAAGGTAAAGCACCGCACGACCAAAAAGGATTTCCTGGCCGCCGTGGCCCGCGCCAGGGAGTACATCGCCGCCGGCGACATCTTCCAGGCCGTGATCTCGCAGCGCTTCGACGTGGAGCCGGAGGCCGACAGCTTTCAGGTCTATCGTGCGCTGCGCACGGTCAACCCCAGCCCCTATATGTACTTCCTGCGCTTTACGCCGGAGGGTCCGCTGGGCGGAACGCCGGACAATTCCAAGCACTCGTCCAAAAAGTTAAAACAGCCCACGGTTGTCGAGCTGGCGGGTTCATCGCCGGAGTTGCTGGTGCGCGTCCATCAGGGCAAGGTGGAGTACCGGCCCATCGCTGGAACCCGCCCGCGCGGCGTCACCGAGGCCGAAGACCAGGCGCTGGCCGACGAGATGCTCCACGACGCGAAGGAGCGCGCCGAGCACGTGATGCTGGTGGACCTGGGCCGCAATGACGTGGGCCGGGTGAGCCAGTTCGGCAGCGTCAAGGTGGAGCGGCTGATGTTCGTCGAGCGCTACTCGCACGTGATGCACATTGTGAGCGCCATCGAAGGGCGGCTCAAGCCGGAGTTAACGGCCGTCGATGCCCTGCGCGCCTGCTTCCCCGCCGGTACGCTCTCCGGCGCGCCCAAGGTGCGGGCCATGGAGATTATCGAGGAGCTGGAGCCGGCGCGGCGCGGAACCTACGGCGGCGCGGTGCTCTACGCGGATTTTTCCGGCAACCTGGACTCCTGCATTGCCATTCGCTCCATGCTGGCCATCGGCGGCAAGGGCTACGTCCAGGCCGGCGCCGGCATCGTAGCCGATTCAGTGCCCGAGCTGGAACACCAGGAGTCGCTCAACAAGGCGCAGGCCGTGATTCGGGCGATTGAGCGGGCGCGGGAGATGTAGGGCAGGGAACAGGGAACAGCCGAGCGGGCGTGTGCCGCAGCCTTCACTCCGCGCCAAAGATGCGGCGGAAGAACTTTCCAACTTTCGTAAAGAAGCCGGGCTTTTTCTTGGTCGCGGGCTTGGTTGCAGTCGTGGCGGCGGTCGGTGCGGCAGCAGGCGTCGCTGCGGGCTGGGCAGCGTGGTCTGCGCTTTTGTAGACCAGAGGCTCGATGGGCTGAGCCGGCGCGCCGCTTGGATTCACGGCGCTGGGAGCCGGCTTGGGCAGCGGCGCAAGGCCCTCGCTCTGCGCCAGCGGAAACTCGTTGCTTTGGGCGGGGGCCGGCGGCGGCGGGCAGCCGCAGGGCTCTTTTTCCTGGTCCATCACCTCGCGCAGGCTGCCGTGCTCAAACATCACCCGCTGGCCGGGCTGCACGCGATAGGCGCCGCCCTCAAAGACGCTCGAAACCAGAACGTAGGGCGCGTTCACCCCTGCGTTGTCCACGCAGGTGTCGCCGTTCTGGCCCAGGCGGACCTTCACCTCGACCGCGCCCGGACCGCCGATGAGGATGCGGAAGTCCGGGGTGAGCAGGATGTCGGCATTTTGACCGGTGGCGAAGCTGGCTTCGACGGCGCCGTGATCCATGGCCATCAGCAGGCCGGGCGTTTCGCCGACTGGAACGCTCGAGTCGGCGGCCAGCTTGACGGTGGTGGAGGCGCAAACGCGCAGCACGCCGCGATGGGGCAGGATGACCTGGGTGGTCTCGGTGCCTGAGGTGACGGTGCCGCTTGCCGCAATGATGGCCTTGCCTTGGGAGACTTCGAGCGCGCCGGTGACCTTGGCTGCGGCGTCGGGGTTCTTGCTGTCCAGCGGGACAATAGCTATCGGGCCGGATTCTGTCTGGGCGGCCGGAGCCGCGGCTGCCGGAGTCGCGGCGGGCTCCTGGGAGTGAAGCAGGGGCGCAGGCGCGATCCATGGAGAAAGCAGGACCATCGCGCCGAACAAAAGCCCCGTGCCCCATCCTTGCGACTTTTTTCCGTCGCAAGGGTGGGAATCCACGCATCTCCGGAAGCGAAACGGGTCTTTCATCTCCTCTACATCTCCAGGAAGTTGCGGATCATCTGGTGGCCGCCCTCGGTTAAAACGCTCTCCGGGTGGAATTGCACGCCCTCAATGGGCAGGGTGCGATGGCGCAGGCCCATGATAACGGACCCGTTTCCGTTGGCGCCTGGGGTGCGGGCAGTGACCATCAATTCAGCGGGGAGCGAGTCCTCTTCGACAATCAGCGAGTGGTAGCGGGTGCAGGTGAGCGGGCTTGCGAGGCCGGCGAAGATGCCCTTGCCGTCATGCTCCACCGGGCTGGTCTTGCCGTGCATCAGTTGCCGCGCGCGCACCACCTGCCCGCCGAAGGCCTCGCCGATGGCTTGGTGGCCCAAACAGACGCCGAGAATGGGCGTTCGCCGCGGCGCCCCGGCCATGTGCCGGATGAGCGGAACCAGGATGCCGGCCTCGCGCGGGGTGCAGGGGCCGGGCGAGAGCAGAATGCGCTCCGGGTGCAGCGCCTCGACCTCCTCCACCGTCAGTTCGTCGTTGCGATAGACCTCGACCTCCGCGCCCAACTCCCCCAGGTATTGGACAAGGTTGTAGGTGAATGAATCGTAGTTGTCGAGGACGAAGACCATGGTGAAGTCCAGTGTAGCGCGCCACCTGCGGTGGGGCCAGCCGCTCGCTGTTCGCTCGCAAAGGTTTCGTGGCCTTTCAACAACCAGTGGCTCTTGCCCTTTGAGAAACAGACTGCCAGTTGCGCGCTGGCGGCGCATCTGTAAAACTCACTAACGATGGTTCTTCATTTTCTAATTCAGGGTCGTGTGCAGGGGGTGGGTTTCCGCTGGTATGTGCAGCGGGAGGCCGGTGAGCTCGACCTGCGCGGCTGGGTGCGCAACACCGAAGAGGGCGAGGTGGAGGTGGTGGCCGCGGGCACGGCCGAAGACCTGGCCGAGCTGCGGGCCAGTCTGCGCCGCGGACCGCGCGGTGCCCGCGTAGACCGCCTGATCGAACATTATCTGGACGAGCGCGAGGCCGCCGACCTTAGCTCGTTCCACATCGATGGCGCGTGGTGAGGAGCAACCTCTAGCTGCTAGCTTCTAGCCGTCAGTTCCCAACGCATAAGCTAACAGCTAGAAGCTAGCGGCTAGAAGCTGTTCCCATATAATCCAGAAAAGCCTATCCGAATCGAGGAATCGCCTTATGCCCGAAGAGATCAAGCCCGTCAACGTGGAAGCCCTGAAGGCGCTGGTGCGCACGGTGCCGGATTTTCCCAAGCCGGGGATTCTGTTCTACGACATCACCACCCTGCTGAAGGACAAGACCGGCTTTGCGCAACTGATCGACGCACTGGCGGCGCACTACATCGGGCAAAAGATCGACCTGGTGCTGGGCATCGAGGCGCGGGGATTCATCTTTGGACCGGCCCTGGCCTACCGGCTGAACGCCGGGTTTGTGCCGGTGCGCAAGCCGAATAAATTGCCCGCTCCCGTGGCGCGCGTGACCTATGACCTGGAGTACGGCACCGACACCCTGGAGATTCATCTGGACGCCATTGCGCCCGGCCAGCGCGTGGTGCTGGTGGACGACCTGCTGGCCACCGGCGGCACCATGGAGGCTACCGTGAAGCTGGTGAAGCAGTTGGGCGGCGAGATCGCCGGGCTGGCCTTTGCCGTCGAGCTCGACTTCCTGAAGGGCCGCGCGCGCTTCCCGGACTACGACGTCTTCAGCCTGCTGCACTACGACGAGTAGGGACTTCGCGTCCAGCGGGAATTCCAAGGTCTCAGAATCGAGACCTGGGGCACCCGGCGTTTGCGAATCAGGAAAGGATTGCCTTGTCTGTTGAGCACGATTACTACGGATACAAAATGACCGACGACACAGGATGCGCACCCTGCTTGACGAAATCCTGTCTTTCCCTTGCATGTTGCATGACTGGTGTAAGGAAGCGTGCTCAAAGAAATAGTTGGATTGCCGGATTTGGAGGCGTTGCGCTTGGCCCCGGCAAGCTTATTTATCTTATGCAGGTCGAGCGGGCTATGACCTTCGATGAATACTTCAAATGTAATGAGCTAAAAGGGAGGCTCGACAACATCTACTTCATGGACAACGGAAAATATGAACAAGTACCGAATGCCCGTTGTCACACCACCCCAGAAGAACAGAAACATGACACGTCGGTTGACCGCATTCTAATCGCGAGGCGATTCGTCTATTTTGGAACCAACAATGTTGATGTGCCAAGCAGTTTTCTCGATTTCATTCCCCGCGCACGCACCTATTGCTTTGCGGATGGAGAGCGTGTAGATGCCTTTATCAACTGGGTGTTCTCTCATGGTTCAGGCATGGCTGGCAAACCACACAAGCCTTTGATGCCGTCTTCGACGGTTCTGGTTGAAATCTCTAAAGCTTCCTTGTCGTGAGCACGAATCATAATTGGTCTCTTGCTAGAGTTCGAGCGGCCGGGTGCCCCATGTCTGGATTTTCAGACCTGGGATCGTGTGAACAGACCCAAGATTACCCGGAGTGGTGTTGGAATTGGCAGGATCAACTGGACGCTTCTTCGGGCGCCTCTTCCGCCCCGCCCGCTTCCGCCGCGCCGTCGGCGGTCTCGTCCGCAGCCGCGTCCTGGAACATCTGCGCGTCGGCAAAGCGATAGCCGACGTACACATCGGTGAGCAGATACACCGGATTCGAGGGATCGTCTTCAATCTTCTTGCGCAACTGGCGGACAAAGGTCCGCAGGTACTCGACCTCTTCGCGGCAGTCGGCGCCCCACACCGCTGTCAGCAGCCGGGCGTAGGTGATCACGCGGCCGGCGCGGCTCATCAGGCAATGCAGAATGTCGAACTCCTTGCGGGTGAGGTGCACAGGCTGGCCGCGCCTGGTTACGATGCGCTTCACCGGCTCCAGACGAATCTCCCCGATCTCGATGGGCGCGTCTTCGGCGCGGAGCGGGGCTCGGACGCGGCGGACCGCCGTGCGGATGCGGGCAATCAATTCCCGGGTGCTGAAGGGCTTGGTGACGTAATCGTCGGCGCCCAGATCGAGCGCCTCCACCTTTTCCTCTTCCTGGTCGCGAACCGTCAGCATCAGGATGGGCAACCTGGGGGCAAAGGCGCGAATGCGGCGCAGCGTTTCGATGCCGCCGATCCCCGGCATATTCACATCGAGCAAAACAACGTCGAACGTACCGGCGCGCAGCAGTTGCAGCGCCTCTTCCCCGCGCCAGGCTTCGGCTACCTGAAAGCCGAGTTCCAGCAGCGGAGGGCGCAGCGCCCTGCGGATGGCCGATTCGTCGTCGACCACGAGAATGCGAATGACAGGCTGGATCATCAAGTACACCTCTTCAGTACAGGAGCCGGGATCGCCGCAAAGAATGTGGTTCCCTCAATCTCATCGCTTGTGACCCAGACGTAACCGCCGTGAATCACCGCGACACGTTTGGCCACCGAAAGGCCGATTCCGGTGCCGGCGGCCCGGTTCGAGCGGGTGCCGGCATGAGTCATGGATCGATAATAGCGGTTGAAGATGCGCTCCCGGTCCGCCCTGGGAATCACAGGGCCGTAGCTATGCACCGAAAAGATCGCCTCCGCGTTGAGATGGACCACGCGGATGGTGATGGTGGTGCCGAAGATCGAATATTTGCATGCGTTGTCGACATACTGCGTCAGCAGCATGACCATCAACTGGCGGTCGCAGCAGACAACCAGGCTGTCGTCCTGGAGATCGATCGAAACCTTCATGCTGGCCAAACGGTCCCTGAGGCTGTCCACAACTTCTTCAATCAGCGATCCCACGCCCACCGGCGCGGCATGAATCGCGACCTCGCCGGCATCCAGGCGGGCGGTGGTCAGCAGCCGGTTTGTCAGGTCGCTCAGCAGCCCGGTCTGTTCATCGATGAGCGCAACCAGGTCCGCCTGTCCCGCGGACAGATGGCCCATCTCTCCCAGGCCCGTGCTGGCCGCGCGGATGGCCGTCAACGGCGTCTTGTAGGCATGCGCCAGGCTGTCTAGCACCGTGGCGCGAAGCTGCTCGGTCCGGCGCTCGGTCTCGATGCGGCTCTCGTTGGCGAAGGCGCGGTAGCGGTCGAAGGTAATCGCAATCAGCGAGGCGATGGCGTTGTTGGTCAGCGGGCTGGTCTCGCCCCGCATCACCAGGCTGCCCACCGGCACGGTTCCCAGCCGGACCACGCGCCGTCCCAGCCCGGTTGCGGGATCGTCGTCCGAGGTCTCGAAGTAGTAGACGTTCCGCGCCAGTTCCTGCGGGTCCTCATTCCAGATTCCGGCCTGGTAGACCTCATGCAGGTCCGCGTCGAACACCGCCACTGCCTCCAACTGGAAGATCTCGTGAACCAGCTCCGCCAACTGCGGGCCCGGCTCCACGTGGAGATTCATCTGCAGCGTCCGCCGGGTGAACTCATACAGGTCGTGCATCTGTCCGCCCCGGGACTCGGCTTCCCTCGCGTGATCTGTGACGCGCGCGGAAAGCCGGCTGACCGTGAGCGCCACCAGCACGAATACCACCAGAGTGACTGAGTTGGCTGGATCTGAGGCTAGATTGAACTGGGGCTGCCGCCCGGTAAAAAAGCCATGCACCACAACCGCCGAGAGCGACACGATGACCGCCTGCCAAAATCCGCACAGCAAGGCGATGGGAATCACAATCAGCAGGTAGAGCAGCACGGCCACCGGGAGCAGCCATCCCGACCAGTGCGCCAGGGCAGCCGCCAGAATCACAGCCACAATCCCCAGCGCGCACTCCAGCGTGAACAGGAGCAGGCGCGATCCGGAGCCGCGCCCACGCTTTGCGCCAGGTGCTAAACGCGCTGGAAGACTGCTGCCAGACAACCGGACACCAACCTTTTCAAGGCAATGGAATTACGGGAAAGCCAGCCTCTTGACCCGGCTAACAGATGGGACGGCCGCACCGTCCAAACTGCGGTTCAAATCCCCACGGCAACAGCCATCGGAAATGGGCAGTTGTTGACCGATGCCGCTGTCGACAAGGAGAGAACGCAAGGACATTTTAACCGGAATACATTTGACGGCGTAAGCTCAATGTCAAACTGTCGGTCTCAAAAGCCGAACTTGGGGGTTCAAATCCCTCCGCCTGCGCCAACTTATGCCAGCGAAGACGAAGTCGATAGTCGCGGACTCATAGCCCTGTTGTAGATGATTCGAGTTCAACGGCAAGATCAGGGGTTTACCAAGGAAGTCGGATCGAGGATTCTTGCATTGGAACCGAAGCGGCGGAAGTGGCGGAACTCGATCTCGTTCAGATCTGTCTCGCGTTGACCTTTCCGGAGCATGATTTCCGCGCCGACCGGCAGCAGGTAGTCGTGCTTGTTGATCATTACATAGTCGTAATCCACGCTGACGGAGGTCGCATGGATAGGATACTTTTTCGGCACATCGTCCACCACTTGCGTGACGCGACGAACATTGCGGGTGGCGCTGTCGATGAAGACCTGGCCGTGGTAGCCGACCGTGATGACATCAACCGAGCTGACCCGCAGATTGAAGGTGGAGTTTTCGCGGGCCACGCGATAGTCGAATACCTGGACCGTCTCGTCTCCCAGCACACCGGTCTTCTTCCATGTGAAGTCGGCCTTCGACGCAGGGCGAAACAGTCCTGATAAAGCAACGCCGAACTCTCCTGCCGACAACATTCCCCGAGGGTTTTCCGTGGCGTCATGGCTCTTGCGGCCGTTGGCCTCGACCTCAAGGAGGGTCCGGCTTTCCTCCTGATTGAAATAGGTAAGGCGTTCCGTCAACTTATCCTCGTGCTTCCACTGCATAGAGCCACTTAGATCGACCGACCTATTGGTAATTTGCGTGCACACGAAGTTGGGCAGCGATGATCTGTAGTCCATTGCGAACTGTCTGGCATCCGCAAGGATGGCCTGGAGTTCCTCTGGCCGCGGAGCCTGAATGGGGTTTTCCGGGAAGGAGATGACAAGCGGACCGGCAGGGTGTGCCACGGCGTCCAGAGGGGGTAAACATGGATCCGCCGCGTCCGCGCTGGACGGCCGGATTCCCGTCAGCATCAACGTGGCGCTGGCTTGCGCGGAGCTTCCGCCCTGGTTCAGGATTGCCTTCACTTCGTACGGACCGTCCATCTTCGGGTCGATCGAAAATTTGGTCAGGTAAGACGAGAATTCCGACTTTTCGTCTTGTCTGGCGGCTATCTGCGCGTTGCCCAGCGGTTTGCCATCCTTGAGCACCTGAATGTTAAGCTTGGCGGCATCCGCTGCGTGCTGATCGGAGTGAGCGATCAAGAAGACCGAAACCTCCTTGGCGCCGGGCGGCAACTGGCCGGAAAGATTTGGAGTTACTTTATCGTTTCCATGGCGCAGCGGATCGGAGGGATCGTCCTCGGCGCGAACCAGCCCCGTCTGCCTTACCAAAACCATATCGCTTAACGAGGGCATCGCGGACGCGTTGGGAATTTCGAAGCTGATGCGCTGTGCGCCGGCTTTGCCGCTGTTTTGGTCCAAAACAGCGGCTTCCAGAAGGTATTGGCCCGGAGCGGCGGTAAAGGACCGATCCATCGAGATCGCTTCATACTTGGTCATCTCGATGTCTTTCAGTGCGCCCCGGCGTGGAATATCCGCGCTGAAGTGTTCAACGACCGCCCCCGCCTTGTCTTTGATATTTGCAACGATCGACAGGTGCGCGGAATAGAGGTTGGTGCTGGAGTCTTCTCGTATCTCCAGGCTGGAGAGCGGCGTCTCGATGGCCAGCGTAGTGACATTTCCCTCAGGCCGATCTTCCATGCGCAGGATCGCGGCGCGGAAGTTCAGATCTGTGGGCAAAACTGATTCCCTGAGGATCTTCTGCAGCGGCAATTCGAACGGTTGCGGCCTGTCGCCGGCGACGGCGTTTGGAGGCAAGGCAAGATAGCCCGTCTGATAGCGTATCTTGAGACCATGCCGGAGGGACTTGACAGCGACTGTATGATACTTTCCATCGTATTCCTTGATGGGGAAATGATAGGAAGCCTCGTAATACATTGTCATATCCTGGATCATCCGCTTCAGCGACTCTTCAATTCGATTATTGGTCACATATCGGCCTCCCGTACCCTCGGCTAAATGTTGCAAATCCGCATTATTATCCGGATATTTATCTATCGACTCCCCATCCATTACGGGATCCCGTGCCGCTAAGGGTGCAGGGGAGACACCTGCAAATGGATCTGGCCCCACTATGTTAAGGCCTTGGAGGTCATTCTGAGTAAATTGCTGTTCAATGCGATCGGAAGAACTCAGGTCGACAATATAGATGCTCACCCCGGCTTGATCTGCCGACCCAATGATGGATTGAATCGCATCCTTGGCGCGTGAATCGGCCTGCGTCTTCTGGAAGGAGGTGAAAAAGATCACCGTCTTCCGATGCGGAATCCGTTGCATGGCTTGCTCCAATGCCAGCAAACCCGCCAGGGAGGGTCGAATATGCTGATCCTGCGCAATCCTGCCGGATTGATTGAGCGCCGAATACAGCGCCAGAGCCTGAGTGTGCTCTGCCGTGCTTGCAGGCTTCCCTGATGAATTGGTTCCGGCTTGCAACTCCGCGACCATTTGTTTCTCGGGTTCATTGACGGGGCCGCCGTTCGCTGATTTATCCAGCCCGGTGGCCGCGCTGATCGCCTGTGCAAGCGTCTTGCGATCGTGGGTGAAGCCATGCTGGAGACGGAGCCGTCCCTCAACATTCAGCACGGAAATGGAAAAGCCGTTCTCCGGAACCATCTTGAGAATCTTCGCCGCAGCATCACGCTCGCTCTTCATCGAGGATGGGTCCATCTTATGACCTGTTTCAGCAACCCGGTTCGTTCCATCGAAGACCAGCGTGATCAGATGATCGCTTTCCTGCTTTCCGCTCACCAGAAGAAGACTGCTGAGCTTGACCGGTGATTTGTCATCGGTGATCTCTAGCTCTTCCGGTTTCAGATCGAGAATGGGCTTGTTATTCTTGTAGTCGACCACCAGATCAAGAGAAACCTCTTCGACATTCAGGTGCATATCGACCGCTTGACTCGCGGATGGTTGAGCTGCCTGGCCACTAGCCCAGGAAGCCGCTACTGTAAAGGCAAACAAAGCCGGAAGCCTTACGATCATACTCTGGCGCTCAAATATCTTCCCAGGTACGCCACAATCATTCATTTTGAACACGGTCTTTCCCTGTTTACGATTGAAATCAGATTGACATGAACCAGGATTTCCATTTTGCTTGTTCGATGACGAAAGAATACACCCCTGAGTGCCCGGCTCGCGACCTTTTTCGCATTCGTTCCAACGGCAAAGCCCCCTTCCTGCCCCGCGGGTCCTCTGCCCAGGCCAAAAAGGGCGGGTGGCCCACCCTTAAACTAACCACAAATCTGCGGGTGCCCCAGGTCTTCCGCCGCGGCGGACCGCGGCGGAAGACCTGGGAGTTCTTTATAGAAATAGAACAGTTCAACTGAGAGGCCAAGCCGGTGTGTCCGGGAAATCAGGAAATCTTTTGCAATCATCATGTGATTTTTATGCCGCGTTTGCATTACTAGAATTGACCCGCTACGTCCGGACTCCGCGCTATCGCTCCTCGGCCTCTTCACGCAGACGAGGGGGTTGAGAACCGCGCAGTGGCGCTTTAGAGCCGAATGTTTCACAATTTCAGAAATACCTTGCCGGAAACCATCCGGCAGATCCGCCAGGCGGCGCCCATGCTCGACATACAGTTCGGCCAGGCAAGCGATTTCGGCAAAGTTCGCGCCAACAATGAGGACGCGATGGGATCGTTCATCCCCGCGTCGCGCCGGCAGGGCCGTTCCCACGGCTATCTGTTCGTGGTTGCCGACGGAGTGGGTGGCATGGACCTGGGCGAGGTTGCCTCGGCCACGGCCGTCAAGGTTCTCACCGGGGAGTTCGCCCAGGCGCCGGCCGGAACCATGCTCATCAACCTGCTGCCGCGGCTCATCCAGCATGCCAACTCCGCGGTGCACGATTGCACCCTGGCGCCCGAATACAGGGGCAGGAAGATGGCCACAACTCTTGTGGCCTGCGCTCTCCGCCACGATCAGGCCATCGTCTCGCATGTGGGCGACTCCCGTTGTTATCTGGTCCGCAACGGAGTGGCCAAACAGGTCACCCAGGACCATACGTGGGTGAATGAACAGAGAAAGATGGGCTTGATCTCCGCCGGCGAGATGGCTCAATCCGAATCCCGGCACCTGCTACTTCGCTCGCTCGGCCCGGAGATGTTCGTCTCTCCGGACACGACCGCCCTCACCCTGCTGGCCGGGGACGTGCTCGTTCTTTGCACCGACGGCCTCCATGACGAGATGCCCGAGGCGCTCCTGGCCCGGATCGTCTCCCAGAACAAGAACATTCAGGAGATTGCCGGCGAACTGGTGGCCCGCGCCGTCGAAATCGACGGCAACGACAACGTCACCGCGCAGGTCATTCGCGTCCGTTCGGTGGAGCAGGTGGGCATGTACCGCGGCCGCCCCTACCGTCTGCCGGGTTGAGGCCTGTTTCCACTACCGGACCCCGCGGCCGGAACTACGGCGTTTTCGGAAAAGGTGTGGTACTTTGAAGTGCCTACAAGGTCGTCGCTCCTTGGGGTCGCGCCGACTTGATTGCAGTGGTTTCGGTTTACGGCATTTCCGAAAACGCTCTGGACGCGCGCTTGGCCGAATTATCGAGGAGCCTTACGGAATCCTTACCGCTCTTGCGCCGCTTCCCGATACAGTAGAACAAGTTGCCTTGATGGAGCAGGCCGCGCGATGGGCTTATACGACAGCATAGATGCCGGTTCCCAGATCGATTCCTATCGCATCGAGGCGCCTGTGGCCCGCAGCGGAATGGCAACTATCTTCCGCGCCGTCGACCTGCGCGATAACCGCATCGTCGCCCTGAAGATTCCCCACCCCGACATGGAGGCCGATCCCGTCCTCTTCGACCGCTTCCAGCGCGAAGCCGGGATCGGCGAAAAGCTTTGTCACCCCAAGGTCATGCGCGTCTTTGGCGGGGAGGAGCGCTCCCGCGTCTACATGGTGATGGAATGGTGCGAGGGGCGCCTGCTGCGCCAGATCCTTGCCGAGGGCCCGATCCCCCATGACCGCGCCATCCGCATCGCTATTGGCGTTCTGGAGGCCCTGGAGTACATCCATGCCAACGGCGTGGTGCATCGGGACCTGAAGCCGGAAAACATCATGGTCGATGCGGAAGACAACATCAAACTTATCGACTTCGGCATTGCCAGCGACTCCGCCGCGCGCCGCCTGACCTACGCCAACTTCACCGCTGCTCTCGGCACCCCGGACTACATCTCTCCGGAACAGGTGAAGGGGAAGCGCGGAGATGGCCGCTCCGACATCTATTCCATGGGCGTGATTCTCTATGAAATGCTCTCGGGCAAGCTGCCCTTTTCCGGCCCTTCGCCCCTGGCCGCGATGAATGACCGCCTGTTGAACCATCCCACCCCTCCCCGCGTCGCCGACCCCTCCATTTCTCCCCAATTGCAGGAGATTCTGTACCGCGCATTGGAAAGAGATCCTAAAAACCGCTATGCGAAGGCCCAGGAATTTGCGTGGGATCTCGCCCACCAGGATCAAGTCGGCACGGAGGACCGCCCGGAGCTGCGGAACTGGCAAAAGCGCAAAGCACAGCTTCCGCGCAAGATCCTCTATTATTCCGCTCTGGCGCTTATCCCGGTGGTAATCCTGCTGCTGATGATGCTGGTTGCCCATCACCGGTAGGAATGAGAATTGGTCGAATCGCTTGAATCGGGAATCTGGTGGACGCGGTAGGAATTGAACCTACAACCTGTCGGTTAAGAGAACATTTAACAACGTAATATCAACGACTTACGCGGAACGGCTGGCAGCCTAAGGCACTGATTGGGACGGTGAGGAATCCGTATTGTGGGGTCAATGTGGGGTTGAAATCCGCCCATCCGCTATTCAACCAGATTCGGAAAACACCGAATGCTGGCAGTTTACCGGTTCCCTCGATGCCTATGGATACGGGCACCTATACTCCGGCAACAAGGAAGTGAAAGCCCACCGGGCGTTCTATGAGGCCTTTGAGGGGCCACTCCCGGATGGCAAGTATCTCCAGCACCACCTGCCCCCAGAGCGATGCATCGGCCATGCCTGCTGCAGTCCGGACCATCAGCAGCTCAACAATTCACCAAGGCGTAGGATTCAAACTTGAACGCAATACGGCCCCGAGGGGATCCTCCTGAGGGCCGTGGTCAACTGTGGGCGAGGAACCCTGCCAGGAGTTCCTACGTGGGGCCCGCATTCCCGGAAGTCGACGGGTTCCACGAAGACAGCGGCGTTTCAGGGATCTATCATGGGTGGCGCAGATCAGGCAGACAGCCGCCTCTCGTTCGTTGTGCCTCTGCTCGAATTGATACTCGGCGATTTGGCGTGAACCAAGAACGGACGACGACGGTTCGACAGATGCGCAGGGCAGATTTGCGTGTTTTGCCGACGCCGTAAAGGTCTGCTGGAGTTTGGCAACCTCCTCGAACATTCCCGCTGAGATGGAAGCGAAGAGCGCGACGGTCGCAGAGCGGGAAGATTCCTTCTCCCGCGAAAGTGCATAAGTTTCCTCCTCATGCCGTTGTGCTCCAATAAGAGCAAGAGGCCATCATGGAGTACGTTTATCGCTTTCGATCAATGGATGCGCTGCTCGGAGAACGTGCGGAGCTCGAGAAGCAGGAGATCTTCTTCGCCTCTACGAAGCAGCTGAACGATCCGGTGGAGGGGTACAAGGATCTGTTCTGGAAAGGCGACGTGATCGCCTGGAAGAATTTTCTGCGTCACTATGTCCTATGTCTCATGCAGACGATCCTTCAGGCGCTGGAGAACAAAGAGGGATATGTCGTCACTCCCGAGAACCTGCCGATCCGGATGATCCCTGAAGAACTCCATCCGGAGGTTGCAAGTATCTACCATGCCATCTGCGCGAAGATGTTCGCCGATCCAGAGTTGAGCGAACTGCCTGGTCTGTTCGAAGCGAGAGTTTCCCCGATTCGCCGGAACGAGCTGCTTTCGGTACTCTTCCCGGTCCACTTCCGCCTCTTCACGCTGGTCTGCACCTCGCTCCAGCCGGACGCCTCCTTCCATCCGATCGATGCCTTCTTTCGCGAACGAGGGGCAAAACCGCTGCGCTTGAAGGAGTCGTTTGCGGCCCTGAATGAGTGGGACACGAAGAATCCCGGCAATCCCGACATCGTTGAAGCAATGACGGCAAAATCCATGAGCACCATCGAACAGACAACCTTTCTTCGGGACTACACGGGCATCAGCCAACAGCATGGTCCGGTATGGAGGGTGATCGGCTCAACCTTCCCGGATGTGTATTTGCTGAGCCTCGAATACCTGTCGTTCGGGGATTGGTACACCGCGTGTTTTGTGGCTAATCCGTCCCACGCGTCGATGTGGGGCTACTACGGCGACAGTCATCGAGGGGCCTGCCTGAAATTCAAGACCACAACCCTGCCCGAAGGAGAGCCCGCACTCCGTCTGAACCGGCAGATCGGTATCGGAGGTCCGCGGCATGCTCCCGAACGCATCTTCGCGTACAGCCCCCAGCCGCTGCAGCAAGTGCACTATGCCAACCGGTATCCCGAAGTGGATTTCTTCCGTTCTCTGGGCACTCTGGTTCCGGCGCAGGCTGCATTTTGGTTTCGTGGCGAGGACGGCACCATGAGCGCGACGGGCAAAGACCTCGTACTGCAGACAGAGGAGTGGCGTAAGCAGTATTGGGCAACGTTCCACGCCGGCGTCACGAACAAGCTGACTGACTGGCAGCATGAGCAAGAATACCGCATCACGCTGCAGAGCAGCCTCGTGGACTTATCGAGTCCCGCAGAACGCACGCTCAAATATCTCTTCGAGGACCTGCAGGGCATCATCTTCGGCATGAACATGTCGGCGGAGGATCGTGCGGCTATCGTTCGCATCATCGCCGCAAAGTGCGCGGAGACGGGCAGAACGGATTTCGAGTTCTACCAGGCGTACTATTCCCGGCTCACTGGGAAGGTAGAAGCTGCGCTGTGGGATCTGGTGAAGTTTCACCCGGCGGAGACGGCTCCCCTATCGCCACCGAAGGCTGCGTCGTAGCGCTTCGCCGGGGACAAAAGCGCGCATCACAGCAGGTTGTCGTTGCCGTTAGATCAACTGTTGCCAACAGCCCAAACCGCGTTTCCACGACCACTCGGCCTCGAAGCACAGTTTGGCAATCTTGTGTAAATCCACAGTTCCTCCCCGCGACATCGGCGTTTTTCATTAGTAATCCGACTGGAACAGTTCAGGCGAAGTCGAATGAGTGCGTTCGCCGTTTGCCTCAGATCGGGTCGTCGATATGGTCCCGGTTTCCACCCGGAATTAGCGAACCGGATTGCAGCAGAACGGCTGATCGCGGAGCCCCCCCAACTCGCCGTTCAGAGCCTCAGCGCTTAAATTCGTCCTTTACCCCAATATGTCGATCCGCAGTCGTAGAGGTACCCCTACCAGTAGGGGGCTTGCCATGGAAACCCCACGATAGTGTATACTGGGTAGTCAGAAAGTCTCATTCAGACACTGGCACCGAGTCAGCGCGCCGAAATGCTCGACGGACACCTTCCAGAGTTCTTGTGCGAGACGGAGGTGAAGTCTGTGTGGAATTTCGTGACCCCGCATTTTGAACGCTTCCTCAAAGAACTTGAGCTTTCTGCTGGTGATCGCAAGGACGCGGATAGCAAATCAGAGCGCATCGCGCGCTCTCTTTTCACGAAGTATTACTCTAACTGCCTCATCTTCGATCCGAGTTGCTACATAAAAGTCGGTTCCTATGGGAAGGACACAGCTTGCGCCGCCGACACCGACCTCGACATGCTCTTTATCCTGCCCAACGAGGTTTACTGGCGGATTGAGGGACTATCGGGAAACAAGCAATCGCAGCTCCTGCAGGAGGTTAAGAACGGCCTGTTCGGGACCTTCCCCCGAACGCCTCTCCGAGCAGACGGACAGATCATAACGGCCCCATTCAGTTCCTATCATGTCGAAGTTGTGCCGGCATTCCGGTGTAACGATGGGACGTTTCTTACAGCGCATACTTCCAACGGCGGAAGCTGGCGGAATTCTAACCCGGCTGAAGAATACCGGTTGCTCCAGGCCAGCGACCTGCCAACGCACGGGAAAGCTACCCATCTTACCAAGATGCTTAAGGCGTGGAAATATGAATGCAACGTCGATATCAAGTCCATATCTCTTGAGGTGCTTGCCGTCGCGTTCGTTGACCAGTGGGCTCACCGTCAACAGTCCCTCTTTTATTACGACTGGATGGTGCGAGATTTCTTTGCGTTCATGCTCCAATACGTGAATGGCTGGACGCGCATACCCGGCACTTCTGAGCAGGTTCAGCTCGGCGATGGCTGGCAAACCAAGTGTCAGTCCGCCTACGACCGCGCCGTCAAAGCAGAAAGCTACGAGCGCGGCGACTATCAATTTGCCGCCCAGGCGGAGTGGCAGAAGATTTTCGGGAAACACTTCACGGGCTTGGCTCTTCCACGTATCGCTCCTAGCGGTCTGTTCGCAGCAGCAATGGCGCGAGCATGACCATGGACGAAGAGCGCAGCTACATCCACGGCACCGCGAGGGAACTCTACGGTCGCGTCGTCTATTCCCACAAAACTCACGAGAAAGAGCGTGAGATTTGGGGCAAGAAGGCAACGCGTATGAACATCGTAAACGTCTTTCTGACGGGCCTGACGACCTTATTCGCAATCATCGCCGCGTCACTAACCCCGACATGGGCTCTGATCGCCACAGCGATATCCGCAGTTGCGACGGTTGTCTTCGTGGTCTGGCAGGGAAGCTTCGATCCCGCAGGCAAAGAGAATCAGCAACGGACGGCAGCGAAAGAATTGCTCTGGATTCGCGAGCAGCTGCTCTTGCTGATCATGGATTGCCACATGCCATCAGTCCCTCTGCAACAACTCCAGAAATGCCTTGAGACGATCAATCGCGAACTTACAGCGGTTTACAAGTTCGCGCCGAACACGTCTCCGGAAGCTTATTCTCTCGCAGACAAGAGCCTCAAGAGTGGCCATTTTACCTTCACCGATGATGAGATCGACGGGTTCCTGCCATCGGTTCTACGCAAGAACCAGCCATAGTCATCTTTGCCCTGGCGTGGGCGGCTCCATCCCGTTGGATTGGGTTTCCGGGTTTCTATCCCGGGATGCTGCGACGGGAGGAGCCGGAACAGCTGGTCAAATCCGTTGCCTGGGCCGATAGTTCCCGACAGTTTAACCGCAGATTACTCCTCAAAAGTCGGCATGTGGCAAGGTTTTTCCCGAGGGCTTGGCTTTGCTCCGGCGGATCACGAGCAAATCAGAGGTTGAGTTCTGAGTCGTCGCTAAACGGACGGACCCCAGTATCCGAATAGATGAATCCCTCGCTGTGCAAAGCCTCGTTCGTTATTCTCGCATCTGCGGTCATAACTTCAGCGTAGTCTGACCACTGAAAAGACCGCATTGCTTACCAGTGTTTTGTGTGGCAGTTGATTCAGGTATGCCAGTTGGCTATTGTATCTCTCGGCATCTGCGGAAGTCCGGTGTATCTGCTCGTCAACATAGAGGACGCCTGCGGGTCCTTTGTCCATCCCAATTTCATTCATTACGATTGCATTGAGTTCATCGAAACTGAACACATCGACGCTTGGTATTGCGTACATCTGCGGAATAAGCGGTTCTAATGTGAGAATATATTCCTCCCTTGTCTTATCCTGTGCGGCGATTTGTGCTGCGGTGATCGACGGTTCAATCCTCATCCGGAACTCATCCTCCACAACGTCGTCCCTGAGGTCCATTGTCGTCGAGTAACTGATTGCAGCGATAATCACCACGGCACACCCGAGTGCCCACGTCCTAACCACCGTGCGGCTCCTCCACACTCGCGTTCGCCGAAGCCATCCGAAGAGCGAGGCCACTCCGAGACCCGCCAGCATGGACCATTGGCTCATGAGGTTCATCGAGAAACGAAGTGCGGCACGAGGGTCAGTACTGCCGGAACGCATCTCGTAGTAGCTCCGAATATGAAATGCATAGAGCAGCACGAAGGCAACAAAGAGGACTAGCGGGAGGAGCAGAAAGCCCTTGTGACGCCATGCCGCGACGCCCCCGATTAGCACGAGAAGGGCTGCGCCCCCATACCACTGAACAATGAAGAATGATTGCACGAATGTCGCGAGAAGCCGGATTACTTCAGAGCCTGTAAGGGGAAATGCGTTGAGGAGCGCAGTTTCACTGCTCATCGTTTGAAACGTCCTCATGTGGAAGCTCAGGATGAGGCCGAGTGCCGCACTCAGCACAACCCACCAGGATCGCCGGATTGAGGTGTCATAAGGGCGACTGTCCGTGTTGTGCACGAGAAAGACGATCACGGGCAAGGCGAAGACAAGGAGGATGTTCTCCCGCTTCACCGTGAGCGAGAAGAGAAGAATTGTTGTGAAGGCACACCACCGGATGAAATGATGCCATCCATGACCGTGATCCCGTTGCGCGAATGCGAAGCGCACGCACCACCATAGCGCAAGCGTTATGCATCCGCATGAGAACGGCTCGGCGGATGTTTCAAGCCCCCATACCGCAAATGCAGGCGTGATGGCGAAGATGAGCGCTGCGCTTGCCGCGACAATCGCATCGCTGCTCAGCTCCATGCAGAGAAGAAACGTCAGAGCATCAACGAGGCATGCGGACGCAACATTCACCATCGACCCGATAGACGATCGATAACCAAACACCTTAGAAACCACCGAGAGGACGTATGGGAATCCGATCAGGTGTTCCGGGTAATTGGCGGACTGTTTGCATGAGGTCAGACTCCCCACGGCGCACACGGTAATTGAATAAGGAAGGACTGCGCCATCAGGCTTGATGCTTCGACGTTCGGCCATCTGGCGGCCTGCCACTGTGTAGATATAGGAGTCCTCATATTCCGTGCCGTGGAAGAATTCCCCATCCGTCGGAATGCGCCATAGGAGAACAAGCGCGAGACAGACGAACATCGGCTTCCAGTGCGCCTTCAGGAGGGCGTGCATCTGCCGGTCCGTCAAGAAGCAGACGAGGGATGAAATGACGCTCCCCCAGAAGAGCATCGTCACGATCCCGAGCGCGGCAGATTGCATAGCCAGCCTTTCGATGCTTGCCCCCGCCTTTGGAAGGAGGCAAGTCTTTGCATATCAGATAGCTACGATTATCGACTATGCTGTGCCGCCACCGTCATTGATGCGGAGCGCCATGAGTACAGGCTACAGGCAGAAATAATATCGCGAATGCGGGGCGCTCATGGTATAGAATTGTATAATCAGGATTTCTTGTATCAAGAGGATCGTATGAAGAAGGACAGAAAGCTATTTCTCGGCAGCATCATGGGTAAATTGGCCATCCTTATGGGCGGTGCGATTGCTGCGACCAGTGGAAACGCCTCAGCCTTTGTTCCAGTGGCCCCCCTCCCCGAAGCGAACACCCTGTCTTCGCCTAGCGCCGCAGCCCAGAAGACACTGGCTCCGAAACTCATCCTGAAACAGCAGAGTGAGAGCTTCAAGATGATTGCACAGCACTCATCGCATTCTTCTCATTCGTCACACTCCTCACATTCGTCGCACTCGTCGAGCGCCTACTGACGATGGATCAATCCGGGAGTATTACTACGCCCGATGCACACTGCATGGCGGTGGAGATCGACCGCAGCATCGTGAGTGATGAGGCCCTGCTCAAAACCTGCTACTGGTTCTCTCGGGAATTCGTCTGTGAAATTCGCAATCGGAATGACCAAATGGCGGACGTGTTGCTTACGCCCCGCAATGCCGCATCGGTCACCGATCTTGCATCGACGAAGGACGCCTTTATGACAAGCGCCATGGATTTTGCGCTACGGGAAAAGATCGAAGCCAGGACCTCCGGTATCCGTGATCTCCTGCTCGCAAAGGCGTTCTCGGAGTCCGGCGTCTTGGAAGATGAGCCTCAGGGCGTGTTCGGTGATGCCGTGGAAGAAGCGAAGTCTGAAAGCATGTTCAAGATTCTCGGCAACCCTCGGTCTTGAGGGAATGTGATCTATGGCCCGTGCGTTCTATCCGCTTGAGCGGTTCGCCCCCACACCGCCGACGTTTCAATTGCTCCCGTTCCGGTTCACGCGCCTGAACGGGAAAGAATTGCTCGTGAACGAGGCCGGTGAATTCCTCTTCGTTCCCACGGGAACTGTCCAGTGCCTCGCCGACGAGCGCCTCGACACAGGCAGCGTACTCTACCAGGACCTCAAGGCGAAGCAATTCGTCTATGACGACTCATCGTCACCGCTCCTCGACATTTTGGCAACCAAAGTCCGGACGAAGTTCGACCACATGTGCGGCGGGACCAAGCTGCACATCTTTGTCGTGACGCTCCGATGCGAACATTCCTGCGAATACTGCCAAGTCTCCCGACAGACGGCGACGCGTGGCGAATTCGATATGAGCCCCGCGACCGCGGATCGGGCCATTGCGATGATGATGGACAGTCCCGCCTCAGCCGTGACGCTTGAGTTTCAAGGGGGAGAACCGTTGCTCGCCTTTGACGTGATCCAATACGTCATTCCGAGAGCCAAGCAGCAGGCCCGTGAACGAGGGAAGGATCTTGATATCGTTGTCTGCACCAATCTTGCGTGCGTGACGGACGACATACTTCTGTATTTCCGCGATGAAGGGGTGAAGGTGTCCACCTCCCTCGACGGTCCGGCTTTCCTGCACAACAAGAACCGGCCCCGGCCAGGACATAACAGTTATGAGAAGGCCATCGAAGGCATCGAACGGAGCCGCGCCATCCTCGGTATGGAAAACGTCGCTGCGCTCATGACGACGACGGCGGCTTCCCTCGACCATGCCGCAGCCATCGTCGATGAATATGTGCGCCGGGAATTCCATTCGATATTCTTGCGACCGATCAGCCCCTATGGGTTCGCGGTCAAGACCCGCCACCGCACCGGGTACGAGATGGACCGCTTCCTTGAGTTCTACAAGGAGGGCCTCGCGCATATCCTCAAGGTGAATCATGACGGGTACCGCATCGCGGAAGTCTACACGCAGATTCTCCTTACGAAAATCTTGACCCCTCATAGCACGCGGTACGTGGATATGCAGTCGCCTGCGGGAGAGGCATGGAGCGTGCTCGTCTATAACTATGATGGTGATGTTTATGCGTCTGACGAGTCGCGGATGCTCGCTGAGATGCGCGACTGGACGTTCCGCCTCGGGAACGTGCATAAGGATACGCGTCGGAGCCTCTTCACCGGCGATCCGGCACTGCAACTGTTCCAGGCCTCCTGCAATCAGGCACTCGCGGGTTGTTCCGACTGCGCATTCCAGCCGTATTGTGCCGCCGATCCGGTATACCACCACGCCACCCAGGGCGACATGTACGGGCATCGACCCACGAGCGGCTTCTGTGCGCGCAACATGGAGGTCATCACGCACCTGTTCTCTCTCATTGAAGAGAATGACCGGAACACCATGCGTATCTTGTGGTCATGGGTCACCGGAAAGCCGTTGACCAAGGAGGTTGTCGCATGCGCCTGACGACGACCGGCGTGCCCCGGAATTTCGAGCAAAGCATCGTCGGCGTCCTCACGACCGGGCACCTTCCGCGCGAGAAACGCACGGAAAGAATTCTCTTTCTTGCGGCACATGAAGCAATCCCTGCTGAGGACCTATCAGGGTATCGGGCGCTCCTCTCCCACGATGAATTGCACGGTGTCCCGAGTCTTCCCTATATTCACCGCCTCCGGGAATCCGACCATCTGAAAGATGGCGATATCGTCGTCCTGGAGGGAAATGCCGGAACCGTGCGGTCGCTGTACCGCCCCTACGAACAGCATCACCATCTGTTTGTCACCGAGCGGTGCAACAGCAATTGCCTGATGTGCTCACAGCCACCAAAGGACAGGGACGATGTCGAAGCACTCACGGAGCGCAATCTCGAACTCATCCGGCTGATCGCAGCTCCTCCTCCGTACCTCACGATCACGGGCGGAGAACCGACCCTCCTCGGCGACCATCTTTTCACGCTGATTGCGCAACTCAAAGCGTCCATGCCGGACACCGAACTCCACTTGCTCACGAATGGCAGAACGTTCGCATGGCCGGATTATGCGCGGCGGTTTGCCGCGCTTGAGCACCCAAATATCAGCCTTGGCATTCCGCTCTATTCCGACTTTGCGGGTGACCATGACTTCGTCGTACAGGCGAAGGGCGCATTCGATCAAACGGTCGTCGGATTCCACCAGGCAGCACGGAACGGCATCCGCGTAGAAGTCAGGGTGGTACTACACAAGCTCACCATCCCGCGACTCACGAAGCTCGTGGAATACATCTATCGGAACCTCACCTTTGCCGAGCACATTGCATTGATGGGCTTGGAGTACACCGGATACACCCCGCGCAACATTGATGCACTGTGGATCGACCCCTACGATTATCAGGATGAGCTCGAAGAGGCGGTGGAGTACCTCGCCGTGAGAAACATGAATGTGTCGATCTACAATCACCAGCTTTGCGTGCTCAGGCCCTCTCTGTGGAGCTGGGCGCGGAAGTCCATCTCCGATTGGAAGATGCTCTACCTCCCGGAATGCGAACGCTGCAGTGCACTACCCGCTTGCGGAGGGTTGTTCCAGTGGGCGGTTAAGAAGCATAGCGAACATATCCACGCAATTGCGTCCCTGCCGCCGGACGCTGCCCAGAAATGCTCCTGACGGTGACCGACACAGGAGACCTTTTGACGAACCTGCAGACGGCTGTAATTATCGGTGCCGGGCCAGCTGGCCTGACTGCGGCACTTGAACTCGAGCGCCGGACTGGAATCATGCCTGTCGTGATCGAGGCGACGGACGCGATCGGCGGAATCAGCCGTACCATCCGCTACAAGGGCAATCGCATGGACATCGGCGGCCACCGTTTCTTCTCGAAGTCGGACCGCGTGATGCAATGGTGGCTGGAACTGATGCCTGTCGAAGCCGCCGCTAGCGGTCTGGGCCTGGTGAGCTATCACGGCCAGCGGCGTGAGGTGCCTGTTGGCGCTATGGCTCCCGCACAGTCGGATCTGGTGATGTTGGTGCGGCCACGCAAGAGCCGCATCTATTTTCTCCGGCGCTTCTTCGACTACCCCATCCGGCTCACAGCCGCCGCGCTCAAGAAGATGGGAGTCTCCAGAACCATTCGCTGCGGCATCAGCTACATGCGCGCCGTCCTGTTGCCCATACCCGAGGAAAAGACGCTGGAGGACTTTCTCATCAACCGCTTCGGCCGCCAGCTCTACCTCACCTTCTTCAAGTCGTACACGGAGAAGGTTTGGGGCGTGCCCTGCGGCCAGATCAGCGCGGAGTGGGGAGCCCAACGCATCAAGGGGCTCTCGTTGAAAGGCGCGGTGGCGCATGTTCTCAAAAGGGCGTTGGGCTCCAGTCGCATTCGAGATATTGGCCAGAAGGAGACCGAAACCTCGCTGATTGAGGAGTTTCTCTATCCCAAGCTGGGCCCGGGGCAGTTGTGGGAGCATGTGGCCGACCGTGTACGGGACGCCGGGGGCGAGATTCATTTTGGCATCCAGGTGGACCGCCTCCAGGTAGAGGGCGACAGGATTGTTGCCGTTGAGGGAGTAGACGCCGCTGGTGATCGCGTCCACTTCGCCGGCGACTACGTGTTCTCCACCATGCCGGTGCGCGACCTGATTCGCTCCCTCTCCGCCGAGGCGCCGGCCGAGGTCACGGAGGTTAGCGAGGGGTTGATCTACCGCGATTTCATCACCGTCGGGCTGCTTGCACGAAAGCTGACTGTGCGGGAAGACGACGGCACTCCGCTCAAGGACAATTGGATCTATATCCAGGAGCCGGATGTTCAGGTTTGTCGCCTTCAGGTCTTCAACAACTGGAGTCCCTGGCTGGTGGCCGACCCGAACAAAGTGTGGATAGGCCTCGAGTACTTCTGCAACGAGACCGACCCGCTTTGGAAGCTGAGCGATGATGAAATGGCCCAGCTCGCGATCCGGGAAGTGGCCAGGATCGGGATTCTCAACCCCGAGGATGTCGAGGACGCGCATGTGGTCCATGTGCCCAAGACGTACCCGGCCTACTTTGGCAGCTACGACCGTTTCAGCGTGATCCGCAACTATGTGGACGGCTTCGAGAACCTCTTCCTCGTGGGCCGCAACGGCATGCACAAATACAACAACCAGGATCACTCCATGCTCACTGCGATGACCGCGGTGGAAAACATCGTAGCAGGCGTGACCTCGAAGGCGAACATCTGGGCTGTCAACACGGAAACGGACTATCACGAAGAGAAAAACAATGGAGAGAACTACCTTGAGCTGCCACAACGGGGCGAATTGAGGACTGTACTCGAACCCGCCTTCGACTTGGCGTTTTATGAAGAACAACCGGCCGGTCCTTCCGAAGAAAGGGCGGTTGCGGTAAAGTTGCTTGCACGGCGGAAGGCGTAGCTTCGGCTCTGGATCGGTGTCTTGACTCACGCATCAATGGCTCAACTGCCCACTGCTCCGTACCAGGATCTCTGGTACTCCCCGAAAGTTCTGAATCACCCCAGCAGCGCAGACCCGTGACCCTTCACGCGGCAATGCGCCGACCCTTTGCCGGTCCTCGCCCCACACAAGGATAGTGAAAACCTGATTTGGATAGGCGGCATCCAGGTTGATGAATGTCGGCTCCCCTTTGCTACTTGTCGCAGTCCGTTCACCAGCAACGTTGCCGCATACAGTTGCGTTTTCGCCAACGTGGTTCTTGGCTTCTGCCGCTGAAATCGTAGTCGCACCGGCTGGCGTTAGGGAAAATGCAAGCACGAATATGATCGATAGAGAAAACCTCATTCTCACCTCTAGGATGGATCGGAACCCAAGAACATAATACTCTTCGCAGAACATCAAAAGAGGTCCATATCCGAGTGGATGAATCCCCTCTGAAACAGCGCAAGCCTCCGAGCCTCATACCGCTCTTTGGCTTCCTCGAGAGTCGGCAGTCGCTCCGATTCAAACTCATCCCACATGATCTGCCGGTCGATCTCGCTCCACTGGGCATGCGCCTCCTTCACGATGAAACCGGGCCGCCAGATGTCGGTTGAGTCATCGAGACGGAGTTCGTAAAACTCCTGCTCACTGAGCGGGATCTTGGGGTCATCGGCTTTTGAAAGCAATTCTTGCATGAAGATAATGATCACCCTGCGTAAACGGGAATGCAAGCAGAGGTCATCCAATGAACCGATTAGATTTGAACGAACCGGGAGCAAAGCTCCTCCAGCGAGAAGTAATCCGCAAGCCGGAGCCCTACTGGCCGCGCAACAAGGGGTCCAACCTCGAGGGCTTGGCTTTGCTCCGGGCGGATCACGAGCAAACCGGAAGTTGAGTCTCAGTCACCGATAGCCAGAGACCATCTCCATTTCCGGCGGACCTGAATGATCAACGGCTGTATCGCATCCACGTTACGGGTAGGCGGAGTTGGAGGCTGGTTTCAAGGCCAATTGCGTTGCAGCAATTCTGATTGCGGATGCGATTCGCCCTTTATTCGCCTATACTGTTTCGATGACCAGCCAGGATGTCCGGCACCGTGTGTACATGTCATTCCAGTGCCGCTATGGCTGGCATTGCCAGTTCCTGGAGCAGGATTTGAAGACTCCATTGCCCAGAAAGCTGCACTTCGCTTCACCGGACAAGGTCGTCGAGTTGGTTGAGCGAGGCGGCGGCTTGTCGAACCTGGAGAGCCGACAGGCGCTGGACCAGGCGATCAAGATTGGCAGAGGCGGGGTATTCCTGAGCCTGACAGCGGAGCAGTACGCGAAGCTGAAGACCCGATGAGGCACATCGTTTGGTAAGGCGAGATAATCAGGGGCGAGGAGACCAGATCCTAAAGCGGTCCAGAATCGCCGTGAGTCGGCCACTCGGGGTCTTGCTCTCTGCCTCACGCTTTGCCTGGAGATCGGCCCGCTGGCGATCCTCATCGCGTCGCTCCTTGCGGAGCCTACGCTGGTTCAACTCTGATTGGACAGTGTCGGGCTGCATTCCCTCACCGGACCGGGCTGGCTTGTAGACCTCGAACCTACGGTCGGTGGCAGGCTCGTGGTTCAATCGGAGCAAGCGCCAGGAGTTCAGAATCGGGCAGCGAAGAGGGGAACGACCTCCGCCTGCTAAACTGTTACGTTGAGGGGATATCCAGTCTCTGATGCTGCCTTGGCGGTAGGCAGGCCGGATTGTGAGCGTCCCGCCACCCATCACTACCATTGCTGCGTCCACCGTGTGACCACCATCAATGGTCGGATCTTTCCGACGAGGCTCGATTCTCGTTAAAGTTGGCAGAAATGTGCACTTTGGCAACAACTGATCGGCCTCTTCGGTCTGCTGCAACTCCAAATGGCTCGCCGACGGTCGAGTCGGTGGTAGAAGCCGTCCGTGCCCTTTGGACTGCAGCGGAAGGAGCAAATGAGGAGGCAAGAGCCAAGCTCAAGCAAGACATTACACAGACGGTTGACCGCCTGAAACACCGCGTTGAGAGCCGACTCGGTAAGCCAGTCGCCTCTGCCGCCAGTGAGCTTCTATTATTCGACGCATCTGTCCAGCAGCCAGTAGATGTGGAAATCGCAATTCCGTCGTCGCCGCCTAGATTCGCGGAACCGGTTCTCCGTGTTTACGCAAAGGACTTCGCCGACCACGCTCTCCAGCATCTGCCACAGGCGGCCAAGTACAACTCAATAGAGAACTTCCGCAATTATCTTGCCGACAAGCTCCGATTCAACTCCGAGGCAACTCGCCGTCGTTCAGCCAACTACATCGTCAGCCGGTTCTTCCCTGGCGAAGTCTACAACGAGGATTTGCCACAGTTCGCTGCGGCCACACGAGGAACGCCAGCGCTTGGCGAAGCCCTTTTCTACCTGACTTGCCGGACGGAGAGAATCGTGTCGCTAGTCGCGGAAGAGATCGTGTTCCCATCGATTGCGCAGGGCGGCGTAGGTCGAACTCGTCTCCGTGAATACGTCCAGTCAAAGTTCCCGCAATCTAAGTCGGTAGAGGATATCGGGCAGGCTATAGTCCGCAGTTACCAGTTCTACGGCATCGGCAGTCCCAACCGCACACGCTTGAATGTTTCGCTGCGCGAAGGCTCCCTTGTGTCGTTCGCCTACGTCATGCACCTTGAGTTTCCCGAACCAGGGATGTACGCATTCGAGAAGATGTTCGAGGGTCCCATGCATAAATGGCTCCTATGGGACCGACAATGGATGGTGCACCAGCTTTACAAATTGAGGGAAGCCGGCCTATTGGCGAAGGTCAGCGAGATCGATCGAATGCGGCAGTTCACTACAAAGTACACGTTGGCAGAAGCCCTGCAGCATATCGTGGCACTGGCCAAGGAGTCACCCGAATGAAGCTGTCCGGCCACCAGATCAACTCGAACCTCCGGCAGAAACTCGAAATGCCGACTGGGCGGCACTTGTACGTTGTCTTGGGTACCTACGAACGCCTGGAGCGTTACGAACGGGTTGATTTCCGAGAAGCCCGGTCGCCAAGCGGTCAACGTCTCGGGGAGCCCGTGAACGTCAATCACAATTTACTGGATCAGATCAAGGACGATGAACTAAAAGGCCTCGTTCAAACCGAGGCCAGCCGTACTGCGAGCGTCAAGGACCGGCTTGCAAAGGAACTCGATGCCTTGGTGGCCGAGAAGTTGAAGGACGCATCATTATTGGCTCTCAAGAATCTGGAAATCCTGTTTGCCTATGATCTGGAACTCAACTGTCTTCGAATTCGAGCGGCCAACAAGAAACATATTCTGATGCTTCTGCCAGGCGAGAGAGTGGGGGACCGCATCATTTTGTTCCACGAGGCCCCATCAAACAACCATCGGACCTTGCCTATCACAATGGTCCCCGAGGATCATATTTGGGAGTTGAACGAATGAACGAACTCTTCACGCGACAAACGCTCGATCAACTCTGCGATGTCCCCGACGACATTATTGACGTCTACGTCGTGGAACGACACATTTGGCAAGGCGGCACAATCGAAGGGGAAGCCGATTCGAAACGAAAGCGGCGTGCCGAGTTACGCACTGTTAAGGACTTCCTGATCGACCCGGTGCGCCCATTGCTCAACGATGTGCTGCGCCAACTTGCGGCACCCTACGATCCCAACAGCAAGGTAAACCCCATCGGACAGGGCTGGTGGATTCAGGCGGAATTCGGCTCCGGAAAGTCGCACTTGCTTTCCTTCATTGGCGCAGTCGCCCTTGGCGACAAGAAGGTGTGGGATACAGTTGGCGAACTGGAGACAAAGGCCAAAAAGGGAAAGAGGGAATCACTATACCAGTTCTACGAAAGCGGCCTCGCCAAGAAATCTACGGGTAAGTCGAAGGGCATTTTTGTCGCCGTCAAGACGCTCGTCGGTCAAGGAGGAGGAACTATCGGCGTGACTGACACGGGGCGCAAACTCACAGAGTACATCCTCGACGCTGTGCAGGATCAATACCATGCCGAGAACGGCAAGGCGATCTCGGTCTATCCCGTAGAAGTGTTGGCGGATCGGTTCGAGCAAGACATTGAGCGGTATCGCAAGGACCTGGGAAAGTTCCTGAGAGACCCGAAGTTCTTCGACGAGGAAGAACAAGAAGACCTGGAGAAGTTCCTTGACGACCTGCGTAACAATAAGTCTCAGACAGTGAAGCGGGACTGCGGGCAGAAGCTTTGGCGTTTCTACACCGAATATCTTAGGGTCACACCGAAGCTTCCTGGGGAATCAGAAGAAGTTCTCAAACACATGGTCGAGACGCTGATCGCTCAAGGGTATGAGGGATTGCTTCTAATCCTCGACGAGGTGTCGCTGTTCATGAAGAACAGGACAGAGGAGCAGCGAATTGAGGACGAGAAAACACTCGTCGTTCTCTCAAACCGCCTAGCGAAAACACACTGCTTGCCCGTTTGGACGATCTGTTCGGCACAGCAAGCCCTGGAATCGAAGATGGGCGTCAAGAACATCATCGCGAATGATAGGCTGAAAAACGTCGCCCTGCTCCAAGACGAGTCGAACTTCTACGACATCGTTTTGTCCAGGGTTCGCACGATTCCTCAGCTCAACTTCATTGACCCGTATTTCGAGGACTACCACAAGGGCTTCACTTGGCCTGACGCGATCGGCAGCGAGACGTTCAAGCGGTTCTTCCCGTTCTACAAACCGGCGATAGATGTATTGCGGGCAGTCAGTTACAATCTGACAACCCTACGCTCCTCTGTGCATTTCATGCACCAGACTCTGAAGACGCAGCGGAAGGCCAAGTCCAACGAACTCATCACTCTCTGGCAGATGTTCGACGATGTGGTCAGCTACGAGGAAGACCCGTCTGGCACAACGGCGGGGATCGCCGCTATCAGTTCTAAGTTCAATGACGAATACAAAGCGTACCAGGCTGGACGACGCATCATCGGGCAGGCTACTAAGGGCTGGCTTAAGGTGTATGCCCCTCGGTGCGAGAAGATTTTGAAGACGCTGTTCCTGTACAACATTGCCAAAATGCAGCCGAACGGTCTTTCCGTCGAAGAGATCATGAACTCCGTTATGGAATGGAAGGACCATGACAAAGGCCAGAAGGCCGACACCAAAGACAACCTCGATCACTATGAGAACTTGCTCGATGAACTGGCCAAGGAGGTTCCCCAGGTCAAGAAGATCGGCAAGAACTTCGTCTTCACTCCCGAAGGCGGTGGCGTCGATGTCAAGGAACTCTTCCAGAGGGCCAGCGACCGAGCCGAAAACAGCGAAGTCCAGCAGCGAGATGCGTGGAATCAACTTCTCGGCCTGGATGGCTGGGAAATAAAGACCTCGCTCCTGACGATGGATCTTGCCCGCAACACCAAATCCCTGTTCCGCGGCATCGCCCCCGCCGAGCAGAAGGATTTCGAGATTGAGTGGCATGGCCGCACGATAAAAGGCCGGGTCTATATGCGGGACCTACTCGACATCGCAAGTAAGGGCCAAGCCCTTCCTCCAATCAACAGTGCGGACACCGACCATGATTTCGCCGTCTTCATCAGTAACCGAAACTGCGGTGAAAAAGTGAACGAACTTGCCAAGAAGGTCGGCGACTCCCGAACGCTCTTCTGGACGCCTTCACAACTGACCTCGCAGGAGAAAGATAGGCTCCTCGACTTCGCAGCTTACCGGGAACTGGTCAAGGACTATCAGAGCAAGGACACCGAAGAAGCCAAGGATGTCGTGCAGTGGGTTGCCAACCGACTGAAAGATGAGATAGGTAGCATTGCCAAAATCGTCACTGATAGCTTCGGTCGCGGTCAGATCAGCGCCCTGGACCACAGCAGCTTGTCATTTAACTGCCAGGGCGAACTACCCTCTATACTCACTCCGCTCGTCGGGCAGGTTCTTGACGGTGTGTACATATCGAAGGAGATTCAATTCGACGCTCCAGCCCCGTTCAACGATGCCGAGGCGATCAAGGTCATCAACGGGATCGTAAAGACCGGCGATATCCCCAAAGGTACAAAACCAAGTCAGTTCACCAGCGCGGCTGATAACTACGGCTATGCCCTTGGAATCATGAAGAAGGACGGCACGAAGCAACTGAATACGAAAGGCAACGTGTTCCTCGAAGATCTGGACGAATGGATCGAAACGCAGGCCAGCAAGGGCAACCAAAACATTTCATTGGAGACGATATCGAAGAACTTCACGGGCCTCGGAGGCCCAAACGATAAAAACTATGGATTGTCTCGCCGGATGATCGACATCTACCTTCTCTGCCTAGTGAAGGAAGGAAAGCTCCGGATTCTGATGTCCGGAAAAGGATTGTTCGCTGACGCCATAGACTACACCAACATCGCCGACCAGACTTTCAACACCGCTTTGCTGAACTCAATGGCGAAGATTCAGCGACTGAAGGCTCCGGAAGGTTGGCCGGTGCTGGCACCGTTTGCGGCCATCTTGCTAGACGACGAATCACTGAAGACAATCCAGAAGGACGGCGACATCACTTCAGCTCTCGATAAGTTGAAGAAGTGGCGAGAGCGGACCCGACCGGAGGTCGAAGCGCTGATTGACAAGCTCGACACACTGATGGCTGACATTCAACAAGACAATCCCGTGGCAGATTCGCTGGCTTCATGGTCGAAGTTCCTCTCGGCCAGAATCGACGATTCGGATGCGATATCGCATCTCTTAAACGCTTTCGATACGTCCTTTGCCTACACCTGCTACGCCGATCAGGAGGCTAAGAGCGCCGATCTCGATGACCTTGCAACCCGAAAGAAAACCTGGGAGAAAGCCGAAGCATTCTGCCGCCACGAGCAGAAGATCCGGGCGGCGCACCGCTACTCACAACTAGCAGTGAAGAGAAGTGGTCCGGTAGCGGAGCTTAAGGACAAACTGCGCCTGCTCGGCAAGAGGCTCGAACATACCCAGGACCTGATGGAGTCCGAGGCCAAGCTGCAAAGCCAACTCCTTGATACGCTCGATGCTGTCCAGAGCGTATACCGCACACGCTATCTCCAAGCCTTCGACGAAGTGACAGGTAAGTGCGAGGCGGTCCGGAGCGAGATCGACAGAATCCCCGACTCAAACCCATTCAAAGCTATCGCCGAGCTTGTCAACATCGACGCTCTCGCGAGCGTCAATGTCGCGACGCTTAGGGATGAAATCACCAGCTACAAAGACGACCTATTTCAATCTTCGCTTGACCGCAATACCGTGGAGCGAGCCTTGAAGGATCGCCCTCAGCCCGAGGGATGTCCACTTCATGTCGACGAAGCTGCAGGCTTGGTAACGGCGGCGGAACAAGCAATGGAACTAGCGAAAGGAAAGCTTCAGGCTGCGCTTCTGAATATGGCGAGTTTACTGCGCCAGCCGGCTCTGCGGTATCTTCTGGAACAGGGCAAGCAGGAGGCGTTTATTGCTGATGCGTTAGCGGCACAGTGCGACGATGAATTGGCTACCTTACTCTCAGACAGGATCCCATCAGACCCTGCCAATTCCAAGCTCTTTGCAAAGTACCTAAAACAAATTGTCGTGAAGGTGGTTCACCTGAACGAGTTCCATCCCACCAAGACGAAAGTTGAAAAAAGCGACATCGAGAGTATTGTTGGGGAATTCCGAAAGTTTCTCGAAACTGCCGTAGATAACGACGGCAAGGGACAGTCCACGATCTTGGAAATCAAGTAAGGGGAGCCATGCCTAAAGCCTATGCGAGTCCGGAACAACGGTCACTAACGAACGCAACAGAGCGACACACAACTCGCGTAGCGATGTTTGCGGGAGATCGTCCCAATCTCTCCTTACGTCAGTTTGTAGAACAGAATCGAACTGACGCAGCGGCGCACACTCCAAAGACACTTCCAGTGTCGCAGCGGGTAAAAAAGACCGGATCACTATACGACGTACATTCGTATTGGTCAAAAAAGCCTTATCTTGCAATTGAGAGATTTATCGAGCACTACACTCATCCAGGCGCACTGGTCCTCGATCCGTTCACTGGATGCGGCAGTACGCTTCAGGCGGCCTTAGGTACAGGAAGAAATGCAATTGGAATTGATCTTAGCCCAAGCGCCGCTCATATCGCTGCAAACACCACTTCATTCCTGCCTCTTTACACGTTTCAAACGGCAGCTGATCGCCTCTTGTCTGCTGTGAGCGAGAAGGTTGGACCATTCTATACAGTTGACTTCAAGGGACACAAATACGTCATATCGAGTTTTATTCATTCCGAACAAATTCGCTGCATTAAGTGTCTTCGACTCTTTTCGATTGTCGAGCCACATACGTCCGATGCAAGAGAAAAATGCCCACATTGTAAGGAACCGTTCTCTACGCGATCGCGGAACGTTGAATACGGGCCTGACGAAATCGTTGCCTGCGAGCTGAGGGACTCGTTGTCCGCCAGCAGAGGTACGCTGCATTGGATATGTGATAGCCCTTCGCTGCGATCCGCGTTGTCTGGCATAAACGTGCAATTGAAGGCAGACAGTATCAGGAGAACGTGTGACTTTCCGGTCCCACAGAGGCTACTCGACTTTGGCGGCCGCCTCAACACATCAGGCAGTACGACTCTTGGTAGGCTATACGATGATCATGCTATTGTCGCGCTGAACACAATAAAAGAATCAGTTCAAGAAGAGCCTGACCCGATAACCAGAGGGAAATTGCTCCTTGCATTCTCCGCAATTCTTAAGAACTGCTCCAAGATGTACCGCTTTCACGAGGGTGGTGGAGGCAGCCCAATAGGAGCATATTATGTGCCGTCAATTAGGAAGGAGTTGAATCCGCTATTTGCCCTGAAAGAAAAGCTCGGGGCAGTAGTTTCAACTCTGCATGAGATATCCGAATGGGGGCCTCACTCTTTTGTGGTGAGTAACCAGTCAGCTGCCCGATTAGATATCCCATCTAACTCTATTGACTATGTGTTCACGGACCCTCCATACGCAGATACAATGCCGTTTGGAGATCTGAATTTCTTGTGGGATGGATGGTTATACCCAGAGAGTCTGTGCCGCACAGGGGAGGCGATCGGGGATTCATGGTATTCAGTGATGCTGAGTGTGTTTAGAGAAGTGTACCGCGTATTAAAGCCGGGGGCGTGTTGCTCCGTGTGCTATCACGACACATCCGAAGGAACATGGGGAGACTTGCTTGATTTGATGGCAGAGGCAGGATTTAGAGCCATCATCGGAAAGGATGTGCTGTATATTGAAACGACCCAGCGAGCATATCAACAGACAGTTGCGGATAAAGTCGTTAAGCGGGATCACGTTGTTAACTTTGTCAAATCATCCCGAACTCTAGTTGCACTTAACTTGGCTACGCTTCCAACTGATCAGTCGGTTCGCGAAATCGCCAAGCAGGTGATCACTGACTTTCTCGCAGATAATCCGGGAGTTAGCAAGGACCGAGTCTATGACGAGGTTGTGGCAAGAATGTTTCAAGCTGGACGTATGGATACGAGTGTTTTCGAAGAAGCTCTTAGAGAAATGGCAGAAGAGGTCCGAGAAGTGAGTACGCCAGTCGGCGATGGCACAGGCAATAGAACCCAAAGGACGGGTCGTTGGTATTTGAAAAGCACGGCGGACTTAGTGGCGGACTCGTCAGAGATTGAACGTGAAGCAGCAGCAGCAGCACATCTGGCAAAGTCTATTTCTGATTACATAAAGAGAAGGCCGGAAGAGGAAGGCGTTCATTACAGCGATATTTTCGAGCAGTATCTCCCACTCCATGAGAAGCCTCGGCGGCTTCTAGCTGACTGGTTGGTGGAATACTTCATTAAAACCCCTAACGGGACTTGGAGATTGCCAAATTCAGAAGAAGAGCACCAACTGCTCAGCCTTCGCGAAGTAGGCACTCTGCGGCGGATCAAGCGATTCGCCAACGCATTGATAGATGGTGTACCGGTACGGGACAAGGATCGTCCCAATGGAGACGTGGACTTGCTCGACTGGTTGCGGCAGTGCCGCCGTGCTGGCCTCTATGACCAAGGGAAGGCGATTTACGAGAAAGGTGGGTTGAATTCGGCAAACCTGACCGAAGAACAGCAAGTCGAGGCTGAAGACGATTACCGTATCTGCGCCCGGCGAGGCAGCACCGATGAGGCGAAGCCGAAACATCGACGCGGCAAGAAGCAGGATGATGAAGAGTAAGCATGAAGAGGAATGACCGTGACGTTAGACGAATGGGTTATCGACAAATTGAGTTCCCTCAAGGGCGAAAAGCTTATCATTCTCGCTGATCCACAGCGAATGATCCGGGCTGGTGCGCAGGCAGTCGATGGCTGGGCCAAGCTGAACAAATTCACGGTACTGTTTTGCAGCGGCAACCTCGCATTGCGGGAGATGTATGAAAACTTGCGAAATGATCCGTTGGCTAAGATCATCCTGGTGGATCGCTCACGCGAAAGAGCCAAGCTCCCTCTCTTTTATCCCGACCTCGAAGCTCGCTGTAAGCCAAAGGCTCGGTTGACGATCACTCTGCGGGACTTTCTCGTCGAGCAATCTGGTGACCAGCGCTGGCCCCTCCTAGTCAACAGAGACCGCAATCTGAGCCGGCTGATTTTGGAGAACCAGGATAAGACCTTCGCCGCACACCGCCAACTGCGGGATGTGGACGAGTTCCGCTTCCAGGATAGCGATCTCTACAAGATTGTTATGGGCGCCACACTCAACGTGAACCCATTCAAAAAGTTGAACGGTGGTGAGATTCGCCGCCTGTGCATCGAGAACCATGAACAACTGGAGACGATAAGGGACCTTTTCTCAAGTGAGACAGCTACCGAAGCAGGCGAGGTCTTTGCCTATTTGAAGACTCAGATTGAGCAGGCGGACAGTCCGTGGTGCTGGATGCTAGATCACGATCCACAGGCGGTCGTGCGTGCCTTTACGCTTTCCGCGATCATGTACCAACACGGTCTGGAGTATGAAGTGCTACTCGCCAACTTCGATGTTGACCTGGAGCGGTTCAAAGCGATCCCGAAGAAGTCCATTGAGTACGCCATCAAGGATATGCTCAAGGCCGACCCTGACCAGATTGCCGAAGATGTGGCTGGAGTCGAGGGATTCTTGAAGGACGAGCCGAAAAAGCGCCTGGCATTTCTGCTCGCAGATCGCTGTAAACTCGACAACCCCGAGAATGCTCGAAAGGTCCTGCTGAAGGAAAAGCTGTCATCGCTCGTCCGTAGCATGGCGTTGCTTTCGCTGCTAATCGACCTAATGACGAACCGCAAATTGGCATACCACAGCGATATTCTTCGCGCGCTTGACCAAGAGGGGGCCAAAGGCAAGGAAGACGCACTCTCCATCGCAGCTCGCCGTCCGACACCGCAGTGGGGTACGTTGCTGGCAACATACCGGCGAACGATTCAATTCTTCGAGATTGCCGACAGGTTGAAAGCTCAGGTTCACAAGCTCAAGGTACTGAAGACGGACGAACTTCAAGCTGAGCAGTTTCTTCAACTCTGGAACGACGAGCGAGCGAATCGACTCGACTATTATACGAGCGGCCTGAGACGGCTCGTGCAGGTGGGCGACATTTTGCCAGTTCCCAAGAGCCATTTCTGGCCGGAACTCACCGAGCGTTGGGAGGCGGCGCAAAAGAAACTCGACGAGAGCATCAAAACGGTGGATCTTGACGTGGACGTCGCCAACTCTAAATTCCAAGACCTATACCATGCCCGCTACGTCAAGTGGATCAATCAAGCGGACTCCCCACTGATCTTCACGCATCAGTTCGTGCCGAGAGTGCTGAAGACGCATTGGGACCCCCAAAGCGGTCAGAAGGCGGTAATCTTGATTTTCGACGGCCTGAGGGTCGATGCGTGGGAAGAATTGGTGAGGCCCGTTCTGGAGGAGAAGTACGACGTTCTCTATCAACTCCCCGGAAGCGCGATCCTTCCCACCGAGACTCATTTAAGCCGCAAGGCGATCTCGGCGGGCTGCCTGCCTGTGAGCTTTTGTAGTACGAGCGAGAATGCCTTGTTGGAAAGTGCGCTGAAAGGGAACCTTGGTTTGACGGTAAAGTTCAAGGTCAAAAGCCAAAATGAAACTGTTGAATGCGGAATTTCCGCACATTACACGTCCGGACCCATCGATGAGGTGATTTTTAACTTCACAGACAAGAACCTGCATAATAACTCTGCGGACCTGTCATTCATCTACGATGCTACAGTTCGGGAGATTCTGCGGCAAGACGTGCGCAGTGTATTGCGGGAGATGCCGGACAATGCAATAGTCTTCGTGACTTCCGACCACGGTTTCGCGCCCGTTCCCACCGCGACCTTCACTGTGCCGGACGAGGTGCTGACGGATAGCGCCGATGTGAAATATCGAGTGGGCCGACTGAAGACTCCACTCGAAGCGAAGGACGCCAAGAACGGCGTGCTTTTCAAGGTCGGCGACCTTGGCATCCCTGACAAAACCGGGAAGGCTAATTGGTCCTTCAACCATGTGCTGTTCCCGAGGCCAGCCCTGACCCTAAAGCGACCGCAGGGAAAGCACAATCCAGAACGGTACACGCACGGTGGCCTGAGCTTGGCAGAGTGTATGATCCCTATGATCGTGCTGGGGCCAAAGAAGAAGGTGGAACCAGCCTTCGATCTGATCAGCATCCGGTTCGAAGGCATACTGTCTGAGGGGCAACCACTCGACATCATCATCACTGCCAAAGCAAAAAAGCCGCTCAAAGACGAAGTCCTGATTCAGTTTCAGGTGGAGGCTGGCCTGGATGACATCCAACCCCGCAAGGAAGTATTCTCAGGGACCGAACAGGAATATCGGGTCCGGTGGACGCCAAAGGTCGATAATCCAACTCCGGAGGAACAAGCAGCAGGAAAATTGGTGAAACAAGTTACGGTCATCGCTTGCTACAGATGGGAGGATCGCACCTTGCGTACGACCGTTCACGGCAAAGTCGAGATCCAACTCGACACAACCCGCATTCGCCGACGCCTGGACAGCAAACTCGACAGCATCATGGGCATGGTTCCTGCCGGGCTGAGGTAACACGGGTACATCATGAAAACACGCTTCAAAGAAGTCTTCCGAGGTAAGGTTGTCAACAAGCGGCTCACTGTCAACACGGGAGTCGATGAGTTTCCTCGTTTTGTTGTTGAATACCTGATCGACAACTACTGCACGGAGGAAAACTTCCAGGAGGATCTACAGCTAGTCATCAAGCGCCTGCGGGAGAACTTCGTACATGGAGCTGAGGCCGAGAAGATTCGACATCAGATCCGCGAGACTCGCAACCACAACATCATCGCCAATTTAGAAGTTCGGCTTCAGGAAACCGAGGACAAGTATTGGGGGACCATCGGAGCGATCAATGAAAGCTTCGTGAACGTGACGGAAAGCCTCGTCCGGCAGTACCCGATGCTACTGTCGGGCGGCATGTGGGGCACAATCACGCTAACCTATGACGAAACTGAGGTCCACAACAAGAAGATTCGTCCGTTCAAAGTGACGGACTTTACACCTTTTCAGATTTCAGTAATAGATCTCAATGAATACATCGAGAATCGCAAGAAGTTTGAGGCAGACGAATGGCTAGACTTTCTCATCAATTCGATTGGCCTGAATCCTGAACCGTTGACCCGGCGCGAGAAGTTGCTCTACCTCTGGCGCCTCGTGCCAATGATCGAGGCCAATTGCAATATGATCGAACTGGCTCCCCGAGAGACAGGCAAGACGTACATCTACCGCAACCAGAGCTACTACGTCACGGTTCTTTCAGGTGGCAAGGCGACTCCGGCAAGCCTATTCATCAACAACGCCACCGGCAAGGTTGGTGTAGTGGGCAGTCGTGACGCGGTGGTGTTCGACGAGATCGCCAACACGGACTTCACAGACCCCAAAGCCCTCGTGTCGATCATGCAAGGCTACATGCAGGACGCTAAGTTTAGCCGAGGCAAGAAGGAAATCCTCGCCTTTGCCTCCATCGTGATGGTTGGCAACATCGACATTCAGGCGAAGTTGCCGCACGAGAAGTATTACCACCTGTTCGAGCCGTTACCGGACTTTCTGCAGGTCGAGGCGTTCATCGATCGCCTTCACGGCTATCTGCCTGGTTGGGAGATTCCCAAAATTCATCCAGGGTCTCTGGCGCAGGACTACGGCTTCATTACAGACTACTTTTGCGAGATCATTCACGAACTCCGCCGCAAGGACGTGCTGGGACCGCTGAAGTCTCGATATCAATTGATGGATACCTCTAACGCAAAGGCCGGAATCACTGGACGCGACGTGCGTGGCGTTGAGAAGGTTTTGTCAGGGCTGCTCAAGCTGATGTACCCGCATGGCGATGTGACCGACGAGCAACTAAGCGAACTCCTCGAAATCGCTCTCGAAGGACGGCAGCGTGTCCGAAATCAGCTTCACCTCATGGCGGCTGGCGAGTACGGGCCAGTCGTTCTGACTGCGAAGCTTGTCCAGTCTGGCAATCTCATCACACCAACGTTACCCGATGCTCATCGCCAACAGAAGGTTACCCTGCCGAGTTCTCCGAAGATCGGCGAAGTCATCGGTCTAGCCGTTATCGGCGATGACCATGGCTGTTTGCTCCACTTCGAGATGCAGGCTTCAAAGGGGTCAGGGCGCATCATCACCCTCGGTTCGATGCAAAAAGTAATGAAGGAGAGTGTTGCCGCCGCCGCTCAGTTCATCAAAATGCACGCAAAGGAAGTAGACCTCCCAAACGACTGGCAGAGTAATTACGACATCGCCGTGCTTGCGACGATGATGGGAGTGCCTAAGGAAGGCCCGTCAGCCGGCATCAGCATAACTACAGGAATCGTCTCTGCTCTCACAGGACGTCCTGTCCGCAACGATATCGCTATGACCGGGGAGATAACGATTATGGGCAAGGTCCTCGCGGTAGGAGGGATTCTGCCGAAGCTCCAGGCAGCCATCGAGGCGGGTTGTGCTGAAGTTCTGATGCCCAAGGAGAACGAGCGAGACGTGCAGATGACGCCGGACTATATGAGGAACAAGATCAAAGTTCGGTACGTTTCGTCGATTCAAGAAGTGCTGGCGGCAGCGCTTGTCTGTCAGGAGAACTGTTGATCGTGCATAACAGTCACCGGCTATCCCATGACCTGCTAATAAAGCCCCGGCGGACCGCAGATCGGCGGTGAGAGATGGGCGAGATGAAGCCGACTATCGCACGCGAGGAACGCCGGAAGAAGTTCAATGCCACCTGGGCCAAGAAGAAAGCAGCCAAAGCAAAAGGGGCCTGAGAACCAGGCCCCTTTTGCTTTCTCGGTTGTCGGCTATGCGACCGCTGTGGTCGGCGTCCGTACCTCTTCTGTGGTGGCCCTGAGTGCGAGTAATCCGAAGCGGCCTTCGGCGGTCTTGTAGAACATTGTGCCCTTGCTGGCACGTTTGTAGAGCATCTGGTCCAGGGTTTTGGCCGGTCCGATTCCGTAGGTCTTCTTAATAAGCGCGCGGATCTCGTCCGGTGTCTTCTCTTCTCCGTCGAGGTTGAGTAAGACGACCCGCGCCATTTCTAAGCTGTTGGGCCGTGCGTTCGGTGAATCCTTGCCCTCGGTGAGGGCCGTTAAGGTTACAGTCTGGGGTGAATAGACCTGAGGTCGGGCGCTGATAAACCCCTCCAGGTCCAAACGCGCTAGAAGCGCGGCATTTAAGGCAGTCTTGTATTTCTCCAGCCGAACGATTTGTTCGTTGACTCCTGCCAGTTCCTTCTCCAGTAACCCGGTGGTTTCTTCTGTCATATACTCTCCAGGCGACCAGTCTTCTGATCTGCTTGGATTAGAGCATATAGTCATGGACTAAGTCAAATACCCTATAGCGCGATCGGCGAATGGAGTCTTATACCGTTTCGAGGGTTCAATCTTATACAAAGTAGAATCTTGAATCGATGTGGGTTTAATATCCGCCGCGATGCGGCGGTTGCTGCGCACGATCTCGTGCCAGAGCCCCAGGACGAAGAGGATCGCCATCAGAGGGATCGGTATGTAGGGACACACATCGAGAAGTGTCTGCCAGGTTCCCATTCATATTCCATGAGGTTCATAGAGACAAAATACACAAAACAGAAGACATGAATCCATGAGAGTCAGGAATACGAAGGGTAAACAGGCGAGGCTCTCGCCACTATCTAGTATAGGAACCGGGGTGGGCAAAACCCCGGAAGTGCATCAACACCACGCGGCCTACGGCCGGCTTCCCCCAGGCCTACCTGTTGATAGAAGAGGCCCACCCGCTGGTGCTGAGGTGGACCAAAAGGAATGGGCCGAGTATAAGACCGTCCCAAAGAGGAGAGGAAGCGAGACAGCTAAGCAGCGATCGGTTCCGGAACGCCAACGTGCCCGCGCAGGTACTTCATGACATCGTTGTACTGCTGGCGGGCCGTCTGAGTGCTGCACTGCAGCATGGCTGAGATCTGAACCCAGTTGAACTCCTTCCGGAAGATCATCTGGAGGAGCCAACGTTCAGTGGTTGTCAGGTTGCGGAACAGCTTGTCGCTGGTCTGTCGGACCCAGCCGTCGGTCATCTCGCTGATGTCGAGCTGGGTCTCCATCAGAGACGTGTCAGCTGCCCAGGCGGTGCCGTGTTGGTCCACGAAGTTGCCGTCCGCATGAGGCAGTGCATCGCTGGAGTGTGCAAAATCCTCGTGAGAGGAGACTTTTCCGATGCAAGTGATGCCCCGATCCAACTGAAGCACTCCCTCCCTGGACTCGAGTTCGCCCATCGCCGCCACAATATGTTCCGCCAGGTAGTAGCGAAACCACATGGCCGCGAAGTATGTAAACCCAATCGGCCCCGATTCAAAGAATGCTTGCTGAGGTGGCCAAGACGGCCCCCTTCGATAACCGATAACCTTCCTCTGGTTGCCGACCACCGAGACCAGGTACTGCTTGCGAACCAGCAGCCTAATGCACCCAACAGCGTCAAAACCCACAACTGATGAGACGGCGTCGGCTGTGAACTGCTGGCAGAATGTTTTCCCATCCAATACCTCACAAACTTGACGGACCTTATCCGTATAGAGCGGATCGTAACGCCGGCAGGCGCGAAGGAAACACATCACCATCGCGTCGTAGATGTCATCCGTGGTCATGGTCTTGAAGGCCAGATGCAGGGTGTGACAAGTCTTCGACAGGACGGCCTGGTCGGGGTTGGATCCCCGCGGCAGCAACTTCTTCAGCATCTCTGCGGCGTCCTTGCCGACCCGGGATGTCGGGTTCGGCAGCTGACCACGAATCACCATGTTGGTGTACTTGATCAGATAGCCGTGGAAACACTCCACCAGCTTCAAAAAGGCCGTTTCTTTATCGGGCCCGTCTGGCAGCTTGGCGTAACGAATGGCGAGATCGTTGACCTCAGTCCGAACGTTGAAGTTGTCATCATCGGGCACAACCCAGCCCGCTGCATAATGTGTTGCTGACAGAGTATACGATCTCGACACGGAAGCCCCTCAAAGTGTCCCCACACGGAGAAAGGCGCCGTACTTGATTAGAGTTGCGTTTGATGCTGATGCGGACAGTAGCCATAACGGCCAATGCTGCAGTTGCAGTTCCAGCACAGAAGACGAAAGGTGCTTGGCCATCCTTCTTTCTTCAACTGGAGGTACATTCCGTATCCTCCATTTGTCTTGCGCTGGCGACGATCAGCTGCTCCGTCGCCTTCAGGATGGTCGAGTGTAAGGAACTCAGGAATATCCAAACCACAGCAGGAACACTTGCCGCCGTAAGCTTGGATCATTTCCAGCTTGAGGGCGTAACCGTTCTGCTTGTTGTAGGTGGCGATGTCGGCCTTATGTTTCGCCCTCCAAGCCGCCTGAGCTTTCTTGTGCCGCTCAGGATACTTGGTTCTCCACCGGATCTTGGATTGTTCTGACATTCCTCACGCGATAGTTAGCTGATGCGTTTGTAGTCGAGGAAGACGACGATCTCATCTTCCGAGAAGTCCGCGCCGTAGGCGTCGCGCATGGCGAGCAAAACGCTGGAGTAGCTCTGGCTGCCGGAGTGGTTCCGATCGAGCACGGTGGCCGGGACCTCGTTGAACGGGCCGGTCCAGACCTTTTCCACGCGGCCGTGACCGACCATCTTGTGATCCGGTCCCTGGGTCAGAAGAAGATCATGTCCCCTGGGAACGTTGGCCCACTTGTCGCCACGGCGAACGGTGTTGCCCAACTGTCCCGGCTCAAGACGGTTCACTTTGAGGTTGTGCAGCTCGGTCGGCAACGGCGCCGGCGGAGGCATGAATGGAAACTGCATCTGTTCAATTGCGAGTGTTGCCATGGATCTGTTCCTCGTACTTCTGAATTGTTGATGGTGGGTCCGGTACTACCAAAGCTAGGCGGCGATGGGAAGTTCTTCGGCCAGAACGACATTGTCGTCGCCGATGATCTTCATGCCCGGAACGAGCGTCAGGATGGCAATCGTCTTGACGAAGCTTGTGCCCTTCGGATCTTTGTAGAAGCTCACAGTTTGCTCGCCGAGGTTCAGGTCGTCGGCTTCAATGTCAACGTCCTGCGACGGGTCTTCGATGTAAGAGACGTGGTACTTCATGGTGCCTCCGGTTTCGGTTGGGGCCACAGACTATGCCGCGGCCGGGTGATCTTTCAGCCAGGTCTTCACCACGTCGGAGACTGTCTCCTTCTGGTGAGCCAGCAGGTTTCCTTCTTGCGTGTTGGTGATGGCGCGGCCCAGTTGAACCAGGCTGAAGGCGTCACAGATGTTGTCGTCGAAGAACTTCTCATGCCAGCGGTCGAGCACTTCCATGAGCATGTGCTCTTTCTTGGCAGTGCCTTTCCCGGTCACGAACTTCTTCAGCTGCGTTGGCGGGATCTCGATGAACGGAACATTCAGGTCATACAGGGCCACGCGGGTAACCCCGCCCAGCTCGCCCAGGCTGATGCCGCTCGACCCTTTGGCGCCGAAGGCATAGCCCTCGATCATCACCAGGCACGAGATCCGTTCACCTTCTGTCGGCCGCTCAGGCACGCCCCACATGGCCAGGTTGGTCACCCGTTCCCGCAGCCAGACCAGCCGGCGCATGCCCAGGACCGGGGTCACCTTCTTGGACTTGGTCGGATTGGGCTCCAAGACCCTCTCCTGACGGACTCCAGTCTTGACGTTGTACAGACACCATCCGGTGTGTTCGAGAGACATGTCGAGGCCCAGGATGTAGTCCGGAGCGGTCAGGCGTGTTTCGGTCAGAGCTGTGCTGGCCGGCTTGGGCAGTCCGGCGATCTTCGGGATCTTCAACTTGGGCACTCTAACTTTGGGTGCATTGGGAATCATGATTTACCTGCGGAACTGGCTCGGCACATGGCCGAAGTGGTAGTGGTTTCCGGTGACTGGACAGAGGTAGACGTTCAAGTCCTCGCCATCGTAATAGGAGGCACCCATCAGGCTGAGCATCTCGCCTTCCGCCTGATCAAAGGTGTCGAAGTGCTGCTTGTTCAAACAGCACCGCTCAATGCGGAGTCGCTGGGAGCGGCACACCGTGCGACTCACACGCTCCCGCCGGCGCCGTATACAACGCTTGCTGGCCATGGCTATACCTCAAAGAGATCCTTCCCCTGTTCTTTCTGTCGTTCAGCCAGGGACTCTATCGTCTGCGACTTGCCGGATTTGGCTTCGAGCAGAAGCGTGAGAACCTCTTCGATGTCTGCCTTGTACCAGGCCAAGGTGACCATCCACACACCGGTGGGCAGCAGGCGCGGCCGGTTCTTCAGGTTCAGATTGATGAAGCGGTGCTTCATGCTTTCGTGAAGTTCCTTCATATCCTTGGTCAGAGAATTCGTCGGCGCCAGGGCTTCGAGAATTGAAACCAGGTGCTGGATCTCCAAAGGCCGAAAGGGAATCCTGTAGGCATAGCGGGTGGGCTTGTCGACCTTGTTGCCCTCTCGGTCAAGCCACTCGCGCGTGGAGAAGATTTCCCCGCGCTCGTAGTTGACCCACCAGCGGTGGATCTTTCCCAGCAAATCGTCACAAACGGGTTTGAACCACAGGCCTGCCATGAGAACTACCTCTGTCTGCCAAGGATCTGGCCGTCAAGCTTTCCGCCGTTCGGACCATACTTGGGGTTGATAACCGTGGGGGTCAGGCCGCCTTCGAAGAGACCGAGCTTTCCAATCCCTTTGACATTGCGTGCAGGTGCCTTAATAGGGGGCACCGGAAAACGGGCTTTCGAGGAGCCCGACGTCTTGCGAGTCGTTTTGGCCATTGGAGGATGATTCCTTTCATTACCAGGTCCTGTCTTCGAATAGATCCTCTTCCGGTACGATCACCGGCTTCGTCTCATCAGTAAATCCGAATGCCCGCATCAGCCCCTTGTGCGATTCCGGAGACATCTGCATCGTTCCTCGGATCGTGCCACTGCCAAACTCCCCTGCCTTGAGAGCTATCCGCTCACTCATGGCACGAGCTGGATCGACGTTGAGCATCACATCTCTGACATCGCATTCCACGGTTCGACCGTCAGGCGCCATGAGCACCATGTGGCAGTTGCTGTTGAGCATGGCGATGGTGCCAACCGGAATGCGTGAATCTTGAACTACGTTTCCCGGAAAGCGAAAGCCATGGTAGGTTGTTCCAGTTCGCGGATCGAAGGCCTCGGCCAAGGGAGCACTGTCAGGATTCTGAAGGTCGCCCGAAAGGATGTTTCCCATGGCATGAGCACCATAAAGGTGCCCGTTGGTGTACGAGCTTCCGTAGGGAACGTCTGTGGCTGTGATCTCCGTTCCAACTGACAGGTTCAAATCTTCTGTTGGAGGCATCAGCTCACCCTGTCGTTGTTGAAGGTTTCGCCATAGTCGAGACGCATCCGAAGCTGCCTCTCTTCTTCCCTGAGGTCTTCTGCCGTCTGCGGTGGGATGGTTGAGCGCAGTGGGAACCTCGGTGTCACCCGGTTCTTACCCATTACCGAGGAACTGGGTGACACCTTGTATCCAAGAATGCCCTCAAAGATCTGGTAGCCGCCGCCGTAGTGTGCGGGAAAGTCAATACGGGCAACAAAGCAATCGCTGTTGCCCGTGAAAGTCACTTCGAATCGCGCAACATCACTGGTGGGCATGCGAAGATGCATGAGCACCATCTTCATGGCCGCTGAACGGCGTTCGATACTGACTGGTCCGGCCATGCTTCCCCTTGCTATCGAAGAGTGGCCAAGGCCTTCTCATCGATGACATTATTCTGAGCCAGGAAGTAGGCCAGGGTGTCGAAGGTTCCGACATCCGCGATATGAGCCAGCCAATCTTCATGGCTCCTCATGATCGACACGCTCTGGGGAGTGCGCGTGACCAGATAGATATGGATCTCCCGCTCAGCCTGCTTGTTGGGTTGCTTCATCAGCCACTCGGGATACTTCTGAAGATCAGTCGAGCGCGCGAGAAATGCATCCATCGTTTCCTTGAAGGCCACGAAGAACTTGTTGGTCGCTTTGTGTCGCACGGTTGCGATGTGCTCGTAGTAGACGACCTCATCACCCACGGGAGTCAGGCCCGACAAATGGGTCAGACGAGGATCGTAGGCAGTCGGGTTCTGACGACGGCCAACACCACCCGGCAATGGAAAGATCTTCGTACTGACAAGTTCCAGTCCGGTCAGGAACTCAACATTCACTGATCGGGATGCAAGTTGACGTTTGGACACGTTACTGGCCCCCTTGACGCTTCATGCGCTCTCTGGCGCCCCCGGTGTAGATGGTGGCGGGTGTGGACGTGATCTCCTTGTGATCGCCCGTGGACTGCACCGCCGCCGCAGCCGACCGGCCGCGTGTGCCTGTGGCAATCAAAGGAGCCGCGCCGAGTTCGCGCATCGTAATGCGTGCCGCAGGCTCAGGGGACTGCTCCTCTTCTGGAGTTTCCTCGTCGCCATTGGTCGCCAGCTCGACAGGTTCGGGCACTTCGCCGCCGGCCGCCCAGGTATTGAAGCGCGTAGCCAGCTCTTCGAACTGGGCCTTCAACCTGTTGTGCTCGGCCAGACTGACTGTGCCTTGCGCGACCTGATCGAGAGTAGTGCTGTTCCTGCGCGTGATTGCCAGTTTCAGGGACTGGACAAACAGATCACGTTCGGAACCTGCTGGCACACCGGAGCTGTAGTTTGACGGAATCATGATCTCGCCGCACGGGCACAGGTACACCTTTTGAGGAGCCTGATTCACATTGCGATAGCCGGCGCCGGAGGTGGTGTACATGCCGGCCTGCGCCTCGATAAAGAAGATCGATCCGCAAGAAGGGCATTCGATGGGAGCATTGACCGCACTGGTCGCAGCTTGAACACGCAGCCTACTGGACTGCGGTTGGGTGGGTCTGTTCATCTTGTTCCTCGTTGATCTGTTGTTTGCTCTTGTTGCAGACCGTGCAAAGGCTGTGATCGATAGCCCACTCATGCTCATGTGGACGAATGTCTATCACTTCACCGTCTGTGATGCGGAACCGTTCCTCACCAGAGTCAGGACTGACCACAGTAAGATCGTCATCTCCAATCACCGCGTCGATGACGAGAAAGCCTTCGGCATCCCGAAAGCAGTTGATCGGCTTGCGTTCGCCCTTCATAAAGACGGGCAGCGTTTCAGGCATGAGCGAGACTCCTGCAGGGCTTGGTGGCGCAGTCCTCGCAATGAGAACCAGGCACCGGATGGCCGGTATTCCGAATAGCGTCCAGTATGGAAGTGACTGCCTTGCGTACCAAAGGCAGATCGAAGTTCTTCATCTTCCAGGGTTCGCCGCGGAACAACGGCAGGTGATAAACCCCCGGAACTGTGTAATCGGTTGAGGCCATCAGATGCACGTACCGGATCAGCTCGATCACGCCTGGCTGCTGGCAATAAGCCGGCCGCCATTCGTGGGTCTGCAGGATCATCGGTCGCTCGTCTGTGCGCCGGTCATGGCGCCGGAGCACCATGGCGTACTCGCCTTCAATGCAGTCGCCCGCACATTCGACGCTGTACGCCTCGACTGGCTTCAGCACTTCGTAATGCTGAAGGAATAGATACGTCTTCCTGGCGGCCGTATTGCCGGCACGAAGCCCTGCATAGTAAGCCTGCTGATGATCGGGAGCCCATCCTGCCGTGTGCCCGTTCCAGATGCTTTCAAACTTGCCACGCAAGGTAGCTACAGACACAAGCCTGCCCTTGAAAGCATCCAGGACGGCCCAGCGCAACAGCTTCTGGGCACATTCGTAGGAGGAAGGACCATGCCGATCCTCCATATCGAACATCGGGCACTTGAGACGCAAGTCGATTTGGCGCTCGGTCAACAGCATGTCAGGCCGCTATCCTCTGGCCAGGGTCCAGCACGGGGACTCGCCAGTCCTGGATCGGTTCGAGCGGGAGTTCCCGTGCGGTTCCGACTCCTTCGGGCATGAGGACTGCTTCGCAGACGGCGAGCGCCTCGTCGAGGGTCTCCACACGGAAGCCGGCCGTGCGCCGGACCATCGGATGGTCATAAGGATTCCCTGTCTTCTCCATGACGAGGATGACTGGGATGCGGTACACATCCGCCCAGCCAAGCTCGATGCAGGTTCCGGGCGAAACAAATGTGGCGCCCAGCAGATTGACGATCAAGGCATCCGCGCGCGTGCAATCGTTGCGATCGCGGGCTGTGATTCCGCTTTCACAGCAGAGAGGATGGTCCTCATAGCTGTTCCAGATCTTGCCCAGGCGGGCAAGCCGCTGGGACTTTGCCCGAAGCGGCGAAATTGCCCGGATTTCCTGTGGCAGGTTCTGGCTCGCATAAGCACGCCAGGCTTGCGCCTCGTCGTAGGTCATGCCGGAGATTGGGCCGGCGAGGTAGACGAGGAAGTCGCGTCCGTGTTTCATGCAGCTCCTTCTGTTGAACTGAGTTAGGCCGCCTGTTTGCGCCTGGACAGCCTTGGCACGTCCTGGCTCTCGGTCTCGATCTGAACCGGCTGGTCACCAATCTCGATCACGGTTGGCTCCGGGAATTGGATTGGTTCATCCGCCGGGATCTGAACAGTCCCCTCGGCCGCCAGCTCAACTGTCGAATCCGTTGAGGTGTCGATCGCGGGTTCATCAGTGCAAAGCAAGCCCTTGGAATCGAACCGAAGGTCTTCAGCAAAGTGAACGATATTGGCCGGGTTGTGCCCGGTGGTCTTTAGGAACGCCGCGGACATGCCGACTTTCTCGACCAACTGTTCGGGAATAAGGGCATGGTTACCGTGTCCCGTATAGTTTCCACCGAAAAAGGTGGGATCGAACTCAACCTTGTAGTTCCGTGTGCTCATTGATGCTCCTCTTCACTTCGTTGTGCCAGGCAGGCCAGGCCGGACCTGCCTAACGGTTAGTAGACTCACAGCTTGGACCTGTACGCGGCCCTGGAGCCTGCCAGAGTGCCTCGTGCCGACTTGTCGGCCTTATCCCTGGTAGCCGCTGCTTCGACCAGCCTGGTGCGGTATTGCTGCTGTTCCCGATCGGAACATTCGATCATCTGGCCAGACTTGTCTTCCAGCCGGTAGAAGATCGTTCCCTTCGTGCCGGTGATCTTGTTCTTGTCGATGATGACTTCGATGATCGGCTTCCTGATGGCGACCCGAGCTTGAACCCCATCAGGGTTCGTGACCGTTTCCATCCATTCGGAAGACTCCCACCAGACGTCAACGTTGTTGGGAACGTCACACCAGTCCTGAAGCTGGTTGTAGACTCCGCAGTTGGCCTTGGCATCGAAAGAGAGGCCAGCCGATCCCTTCAGGTTCAGATACGTCGGGCGAGAACCCGGGCGCAACTGCTCCTTCGGAATCTCCATCGTGAACAAGGCGGTCGTGCGATTCGCTGCAACGATCTCCTCGTTGATGAAGCGAGACATGGCACGGATATAACCCTCGCCTGTCTCATTGGTGACCAGGCTGTACAGGTGGAAGTTGTCTCCGACCACCAACAGCGCGTGATCGGGAAACTTCTTCCGCAGATCCTGAACCCACGACTTCAGGCAGCCAAGGTCAGAAGGCAAGATCGAAGGATCGACAACGATCAGGCGCTCATCCTCGTGCATCTTGCGATACCAGGTCTTGGCGGCGTGATAGCGTTCGTGGAAGTCCTCAGGTGCAAGCTCCTGGCCCTCCGGGTGGTTCATGTAGTAACCCGGCCGGCGGAAGCAGTCGCTTGGCATCCCTGTATAGGCACCCAGCAGGCGGTTGATGCGATCATTCATCGAGTCATCGACCGTGTGCAGAAGCATGATCAGGTCTTCGTTGTTCTCCAGCAGCCCGATGATCTGGTTGTCGAGGACAATCGACTTGCCATGGTGAGGCTTGCCCGGATAGCAAAGCATCGAGCCATACCGCGGGATGCCACCGAACATCTTGTCGAAGATCGGGTATCCCGTCCGCAACTCGTACTCAGTGATATTTCGCTCCTTCTGATCGAAGAGAACGTCGATGGTTTTCAGCACCGATTCCGGGTTGTAGCCGATCTTCTTCTTGCTGAGGGTTTCAAGCTGCGCCGTGGCGGCAGCGAGGTGGGCCTCAATGTGGGCCGGGTCCTGGCGGAGCTTCTTGGCAACGGTATCGCCGATCAGCGACCGCTCTTCGTCCAGCCTCGCATCCTCCTTGTCCATCAGACGGAGGACTTCCTTCATTACGAAGTCTTCGTTGGTGTTAGTCCAGTGGGCCAATTGCCGGGCCTGACGCATCCTCAGGATGTTCGACGGCTCGTTGATAATCAGCGGAATCGTCGACTCGCAGATGGTAAACGGATCTTCTCCGGCTTCCCGTCTGCATTTCAGGCTCCAGGTAAACATGTCCAGACGTTCCAGTTTGCGCCAGGCGTCAGTTCCTTTCTCCAGGGTCTCGAATCGGCGAATGTACTCATCCGGATCTTTGACGCCATCGGGAGTGGTGATGACCTCCAACCGGGTGCCCACACTGCCACTGACCTCTTCGACCAGCTTGACGACCCGCTCCACACCCTTCTTGCCGGCCTTGTCGTTGTCCATCCCGACAATGATGTGGCGCTTGCCAAGCGACAGCAGAAGCTCCAGGTGCTCGCGAGTGAAGGCCGTGCCGCAGGTGGCGACTGTCCCCAGTTCACCACCGGCATACAGGGTCACACAATCAGGGTTTCCCTCTACCACCGTGATTGGGCCATCGAACTTCTTGGCCAGATCCAGGTTGTAGAGCAGATTCCGCTTATTGAACAGCGTGCCTTCCTCACGGGTGTGGACGTACTTCTTGGCCTCCCGTTTGGTCTTGCCGGCATCGAAGTCGGCCTGATGCTCAATGAACAGCAGGTCACGCGCCGAGAAACCAATGGGCGAGCCATTTACATCCCGGATGGTGTAGATCAGGGATTCCGGGCTGAAGATTCGGCTGGCGTTGTGGTGCTCCCGGCTGTCGGCAAGGTCGCAACTTTGCAGTAGATCCAGCGAGTGCTTGTACTGCACCGTCATCCTGTGCAGATAGTCATCGTAGGACTTCACGGTGCCAATGCCCATCTTGTAGCGAAGGCCTTGATCCCAACGCAGCTCGTGGACTTTGTTCAGGACGATGGGAGGAAGCTCATTGTCCTTGACATGCCGAACGATTTGGTAGGCGTGCGAGTAGGCGGTGATGACTTCCATCTCCCGCAGTTCTTCCGTCGTCAGATCGGGTGCCTCAAACGGAATGTTGAATCGATCGGCCAGGTACTTGACCGTCTCGGTCACCCAGCCCGGGCCAGACGAAGGGCGACCCTCCAACCAGACACAGAGATCGAAGATGTCGAAGGAAGTCTGACACGAGAAGCAGTAGCCCCGGTTGCTAAACCGGATGAGACCTGCCGAAGGGTGCTTATCCGGATGGTCCGGGTTGGGGCAAGAGAACCTCTTGCCGGTGTCGTAACCGCAAGCTGTCAGGTATTCCGTAATGTACATCGGCTCTTTGATCTGCGCGATTACCTGATCGAGGGCCTGTCTACTGCTGGTCATGAGTCTTTCTCCGTGAGATAGCCGAGTACGCGAGCGAAATCCGTCTCATCGAAAACCACTACCCCGACGCCATGCTGATTTCTCAGCACCAATCCGCCAATGGACATCTTGGCCCGAGTCGCATCCTGCCTGACCTTCGTCAGTTCAGACAGCAACACGACCGGGTTTTCTCTTTGGGACTGGAACTTGGTATCGAGGGTGATGAAGCCGGCCGCGACATGATCGCCGTCCCTATTCGAGCGGCCAGAGTTCTTGGTGGCGGTAATGTTGAGATGCTTCCCAGTTGCTTGCTCAGCAGCCTCAGCCCGTTGCAGAACCTTCTTCTTGCCGCGGTCCTTCTTTAGCCGGGTCTGCTGTGCATCCCGAGACTTCTGCATTCGGGCGAGCGTCTTCTCGTGTTCCAGCACAGGATGGGCGCGCTGCTTGCTGCTGGTAAGGGCAATCCAGTAGCAGCGTTCCAATCCCAAGTCCTCATTACCCGGAGCGAGCCGGCAGAGGCAGCATTTGCCTCGTACCGGCCCAACAAGGGTGTCCGAGTTCTTGCACCGGTTGGCGCCAAACTCACACGACTCAGCAACGGGCATTGACTAAGCCGCCTCAGCTTCTTGGAACTCCTCAGCCTCAGCTGCTGCCGCCGCCGCCTCGTCTCCGTGCTCGAAACCGACTTCAGGTATTACATCCTCGCCATCGATCAATTGCTTGATTCCGTCGAAGATGGAACGGTGCTCACCAATCAAATCACGATAGGAACCCAGTTCGCCCTGACACTTCCAGGGGGCGCTCTTCTTCCGCTCATCGACATTCTTGCCCTCGCCGAGGATGTAGAACCATCCGCCGAACTTGGTGATGATGCCGACACGAAGCGCCTGCTTGAAGTAGTCATACTCCTTGGAAAACCCTTCACCGAAGATGTAATAGAGATCGGTGTAGCGCCAGTTGGCGCCGAGCCGGTCCTTGACCAGCTTCACACGGGTGATGAACCCGTATGGATCTTTGTCGCCCTCCGCCAGCTTGCCGATCACTTCCAATTCGAAGCGCAATGAGCTGTATCGAGGCACTGACTTACCGCCAGATGTCGAGTAGCTCACCATCGTTCCGCCGATGGATTTGTTTGCATGATTCAGCCAGCAGACATGTGAACGGCGGGTGGTGTTCTTGCGGAAAAAGCCCCTCATCTTCTTCGAGATACCGCCGACCAGATCGTTATCACTTGTCGTCTTGGCGGCGTCGGCTTCAGAGACCAATGCATCCACCGAATCGACAATCAAGAGATCGAACACGTTGGCTGCCTTGGCAATGAGGTCAAGCACAGCTTCCACATAGACCATCTCGGTCTCGCAGTCTTCCGCCTTGACTTTCACCTGCACCAGACGAACAGCATAAAGGCCCCTGGCTTCGGCTTCGGCCTTGTCGGTGATGAACCCCAGCTGCTTCAGATACGCAGCGGTCATGCTGCCTTCGATGTCGAGGATTCCCACGCGAAGACCCAGCAGCTGCCAGGTCACACCGATGGCCAGAGCGAGACTGGTCTTGCCGGCATGCTCCTTCTTCGAATAGATCTCCGAATGGCGGCACTTGGGAAGCCCACAGTTGATGCCACGATCGTCGATCGCATGATCCAGGCCGGGAAATCCGGTCGTGACGCACACGACGTCGTTGTCGTATTCGTCCGCCAGCTTCAAGGCGTCGCCAAGACCCAGCGTGGCAAGCTGGGCCTCGAACGCATCATTGATGCCGACGGGCTCCTTCTGTTCCTTCTTCTTCCGTGGTGGCATAGTGCTCCTAGTTGTTGGTTCCTTCCTCGATCCCGAGGAGTTTCTTGCAGAGGTTGACCCGGCTGTCCACAGACTTGACCAGGCCTTCGAGCCATGTCTCCAGGCCGAGGAAACCAGCCAGGAGCCGCTTCTGATAGGCCTCGCGGTCGAAATCAGAGATGCCCTTCTCGCGCTTGACAATGAAGTGATCGCTCTTGCAGTGCGAGACGAAGCAGGTGGCCAAGCCAAACCAGCGTGTGGTCCGTTCCCTCCAGCGTTCCACCGAAGTCATGTGGTCCAGCAGGTTGGCCACATCATTGGACCGGACATCCAGACGCAGGAGCCGCAACAGCGGGTCTCCTGCCTCATAGATCGCATCCTCAAACTTGGCCATCTCCGCCATCAGCTCGGACTCTTTGGTGAGAGCCAGAATCTGCTGGACCCGACTGACAGGCATGACGGTTGGTTTGGGAAACTCGGCGTTAGCCAATCTCCACCTCCGCGCTGGTGTCCGACAGAAGACCCTGCAGATCGGTGATCAGATACTGCAACTCAGGGCGCGCTTCTTTAAGGCAATGACCAGCGACCGAACAGTAGCTGCATTGCCAGTCACCGAGGCGCTTGATCTTATCCTTCTTGTAATCGTTGTACTTGGTCTTGCCGATGGCGCCATGCTCGAACAGCAGTTCGACACGAACCGGCGAATAGGACCATTCGTACTCGGCCGGCGGCCAGAACGAGGATGGCAGAAGACGGACTTCATCTTCCAGCAGCGTCAGGTAGTTGCTTTCAGCGATCAGGTCTTCCCGCGTCTTCTGAACGAAGCCTTCACCGTCAACCACATCCTGGGCACACAACACCAGCTTCAGAGACGGCGGCGGAAGGATGCCCTTCTGTGCCAGGTTCTGAGCGCCTTGAGCCCGCGCGCGGAACCAGTAGCCCTGCTGGGTCTTGTACCGGGAGTAGACCGATTCCATCGTGAATATCTTGAACGGCACACCATCCACCTGCGGATAGTGGAAGCCGTCGAAGTCCTGGTATATCTCGATGGTGAATTCCTTGCGGCTTGCCGAGTCACGGTCCACGTACAGCAACTTGCCACCGATCGGACCATCGCTCATGCTCTTGACCATCTTCTTGTCGGCCTCGGAGCGGTTGCGATGCTCGAACACTTCGCCGTTCTTCTTGAAGTCACGGACCTTCTTGTCCAGAACCTTGCGCTCGTCGAGCGACTTCTGGATCATGGCCTTCAGGCGCTTGCCGGTGCGGGCCTCGAGGATATACAGGCAAATCTGGATGAGGTTTTCCAGCTTTGGCTTGTTCATCGTCTCGATTTCCTTCTTCGCGTAGTAGCCGGAGTACGACTTGCACTCCAGAATCCAACCACGCTTGTCCACCGGGTCGACGGCGATCACATCGAACTCCAGAGACAAGGTGATGTCCCGGATGAAGTGCTTCACACCGTTGGCTGCGTAGATTCCCGCCAGCTTGGCCTGGTCGGTCAGGCCCGACTCAATTGCGCGGCCCATGAGCCACTTCCAGGCGCCGGTGGCATCGGCAGGGTTAGTGACTGAGAAGCCCATCATTCGCATGAAGGATGCACGATGGCACTTCCCGACGATATTGAAGAGAGTCTTGTCCACACGCTCGGCCGAAGCCTCCGACGGCCATACAGCCGGCGTCTTGGAAGCATAGGGATCTCCCATCTCTTCCTTGACCAATGCAGGGTCAAGATACGAAAACACATTGAACGTTCCCATGTTGCCACCTTACTGTTAGTTCGGTTGGGTACCAAAGCAACGCTCTGGCACCCTCCCGGTTACTTGTCCAACCCGCAGACTTCCCTGAGGTTCTTCTTGTCCCTCGCGGCTTCGCGCCATTCAGCCGGCACATAGCGGAGGTTGTCGACGTAGAGCAGCGCCAGATTCGTCATCCGCTCCACCTCATCGGTGTTGGGGATGATGTTGTCGAAGGCAGCATCCCAGTCGCTGAGGAAGACTCGCAGGTCATCCTTCTCGTCTGTCTTGCGCTCGGCCCTGATCGTTTCATCGAAGGCTGCCTGAAGGAGCTGCTCCATCTCGGCGCCCGTCCAGATCCGCTTCGGGTCATAGAGCAGCCGGCCAAGGCCAGCTTGCGGGTTATTCTTGGAAGCAATCAGATCGTCGGCCAGGACAATCTTGTGCTTGTGGGTCTGCGACTTCAGGATGGCCCAGCGCCCCTTGGCATCCCCCTTGGCAGGCGGAAGCATCGGGATCTTGACATCCATACGTCCTGCGCGGATCAACGCAGCATCCAGCAGTTCGGGTCGGTTGGTCGCCGCCAGGAACACGACCTTGCCGACGCGGCCGGGGTCCGACAGCCAGGTCATCAATGAGTTGAAGACACGAGCTGAGGTGCCTGAATCGCCTGCCGACTGTCGCCCGCTGGAAAACACCGAATCCAGTTCGTCGCCGAAGACCACGCATGGGGCGGCAGCTTCGATCGCTTCAATCAGCTTGCGAGTATTGGATTCCGTCTCCCCAACCAGACCACCGAAGACCTTGCCGAAGTCGACAATGATGAAGTTGACGCCGGCCTCCTTGGCCAGAGCCCAGGCAGCCATCGTCTTGCCGGTCCCGGGCGGCCCAGTCATCAGGGCGCCGCGGGCGCAGAGCTTCTTGTTCCCCGACCGAAGCGGCTTGATGATCTTCCACTGGCAAAAGTCCTTGAAATGGTCATGGCCTCCGATCAACTCAAAGCCGAAAGACGGCTCCTTGATGTCAATCATGCCGCCGTACTCGTCCTCAAGCGCGCGCTTCTTGCGTTCCTGAACCAATGGAAAGTCCACCGGCACCTGGTTGCGCCAGGAGTTCAGGATGACATCCTTGATCTGGCGCCGATTCATTCCTGCCGACTGAAGAGCAAACTCCTGAATGCTGAAATCACAGGCCAGGTCGATCCCGGTCACATTGGTGTTCTCGCCGATGGTCAGCGCACCGTCCTTTACAACCCGGTTCTTGATGTTGGTCTCGAAGTTGTTGAGCCATTCCAACCGGTCCTGCAGGTTAGGCTTCCGGACGATGTGGCTGACAGCCAGTTCGCCGCGGATCGACTCATGAATATCGGACAGGTGCCGGGTCATCAAGATGATCCGATTCCGGTCTCCAATCGCTTTGTCCTGGGCCCAGTTCCGGATGTTCACAATAGCGCCACGGTCGCATCCCAGGTTGGCGATGTCGCCGCGCGGGAATAGGCTGTCGGAATCGGTAAACACCAGGGTCAGACACAGCTCCCGCTGCAAGGCCTGGTCCTGTGTGAGCTTGATCTTGTTGTCGGTCAGGATCTTCTTCGAGATGGCGAACCAGTCATTGAGCAGCTTCATTGCCGCTTCCGGACTCTTGGGCTCGAAGTAGGTCTTGCCCATGTCTTCGATCACGTCTTCGCCAAGCACCTGCTTGAAAGTCTCGATCCACATCGTCTTGCTCTTCGGATCGGGAAAATCCAGGCCAGTGGACGTGTTGTAGAAGGCCATAATGCGGGTCTTCTGCGATACACGCCGGACCGACTGAATGCCGGCTTCCTTGTTGTCCAAAACCGCATTCGGATTGAGACTCTTCTGGATGTTGTCGTCGTAACAGGAGGCCAACACCTTCCTGATCGGCAGGTCATTGCCGGCATTATCTACGAAGTCGTAGATGTTGCCGTGCAGGATGAAAACGTGGGAGATCTGCGCCTGATAGTCATCCGTGATGAGCCTGACAAAGTCAGGCACGCCGCGTTGCACTACCCGAGGGCTTTTAACTGTTGCTTTGGGAGGCATTTGGTCCTGCCCATCCTTTCAGTGTGAGTTGACCGGGGCCATTCGTGGACGGCATGTCCCGAAGGAACCGATCGCGCGCGACATAGTGCTCGATGTACGCCTGCAGGGCCAAAGCCGAGTCAGGTTCAATCGTGATGCACTGCCGATAAACGGGATCGCTCTCAATACGTTCCATGTCAAGGGACACACGGGCTTCAACGTCGAGAGCGATCTCGAACAGGTCCTCTGGACCTCGAGCCATACAACCTCTCAGTCTTGTTTGGGTGGAACGATCACTTCAAGACGAAGCTTTTTGATCTTGAGTCGGCCGGTGGAGATTCGAGGATCGAGGGCATCCAGAGGAGCAACCTTCAGTTCCTTTTTGAAGAGCCGGACTGCTTCCTCTGCATTGTCTGCAACCTGATTCTTGAATGCCGTGAATGGAACCTCGGCCACACCGGAGAATTCAACCCGGTACTCGTGGAATCTACGCTGCTTTGGCATAGAAGTTCCTCCGGGCACGCAGGCTCCGAAGAACTTCCAAAGCGTGCAATGCGCCATTCAACCCGCCATGAGGCTTCTTCTCTTCCCCGATGCCGAGATGAATTGCAACCGGGTCCTTGCCGATCTTAGGCAGCGGGCCAAGCACACCCCAGGCGATGCTGGGAATGTCGATCAGATGCCGCTCGAATGGACCGTACTCTTCCCGCGAACGATCAGCTTCCTGATGCGGAAAGTGGAACCGGATGGCTTCATTCACGAAGCCCCAGTCAAAGCGTGTGCTGTACGAAGCAAACACACCCTGCCGCCCAAAGGCGAAGAAGGAGAGCCAGCCGTTGCGCGGATCTACCGCATGGCGCCAACCCTCAGGGGTATAGCCGTTGACCTGAAGTGCGATCGGATTCGCCAGTTCGATATGGGCCGGCGCAATCTTGGCACTGAAGGTCGCTTCGATTTCCAGGCTGGCCTGGTCCACACGAACGGCACCGATGTCGATGACTTCGTGTACGAGTGGGTCGAGACCTGTTGTTTCCAGGTCCACGATCACCAGAGAGCGATCAATGAAATCCATAGTTCCTCGTTAGGCGCAGGCCAGCATCTGATCGTCAGGGCCTTCGTCTTTGTGGGAGTAGTCTTCGCACCCCTCTTTGCCGTCGATGGCGGTCAGAGAGTCAGGAAAGCCGGTGATCTGCACCAGCCCTGCTTCCGGGTCAACAACCATCTCGACGATGTTGGCGTGAAGATCCTTGGGGTTATACCGCGTCGACAGGAAGTGAACTTCCTGGTTCCGCGAACCACAAAGCGGTTTGTCGTCGCAACGTTGCAACTGGTTGTAGCGGCCGGCGATGATGAAGTCCATCTGCTTGAGAATGGCGTTGGACAGTTTGGCGTCACCGGGAATCATAGTGCGGAGTTCCGGATGCCACCAGTTGAACTTGCCATCCCGCAGCTCCTGCAGGGTGTATCCCGTGAAGGAACCGATAGACAGTTCCGGCCGGCGTTCTTTTATGAAGCTGATAAGCAGCTCCAGGGCCGGCGCCTGTTGGAAGGGCTCACCCCCGGAGAACGTCACACCTTCCACATTCTGGTTGAGAATCCAGTCGGCGAGTTCGCTGATGAGCATGTCCTTGTCTTTGACAAAAGGATGGGTCTCGGAGTTCCAGCATTCAGAACAAGCCAGGCTGCAACCCTGAACCCAAACCACAACACGTTCGCCCGGGCCGTTGGCAGTGCTGTTTGCGATGCGATTGTGAATGTACATTGCTACTCCTAGCAGGGCTTGCCCAGCCCAAACGGATCGGAACCACCAAGGTCGATCACCGCCTGGCGAAGCTGATAAGTTTGCCGCTTCAAGGTCATGACCTCGGTTGTCTTGATCTGTGCGCGCGTCATGCAGTTCAGGCATTCGATGGCTTCAACCTCGAAAGCATGGGACTTCGGATCGGTCTCCGTGAAGGTGACTACTCCGTTTTCCCATGCTTCCGTTCTCCTCACCTGGCTGTTGCCGTAGAGCACAAAGGTTGTTGACTTGCAGTTAGGACACTGAATGTTCCGAGGGTCGATGTCCTCTGCACTTACGTCCTGCTCCATCATCACGATGGAACTTGCCATGTTTAAGCCTCGTCCTCGTCTTCGTCGTCATCGTCGTCGTACTCGACAGGTGTGTTGTCCAGCTCGGGAATGTTGGCGATGTCGACTGAATCAATGGCGACCCATTCGCCCTTCTCAGGTTCCAAATCAACCTTGAGCTTGATGGCGATTTCCCTGGCGTCACGATCCGGTGCTCCGCGGTAGAGGTACACCGTTTCACCGTACTGATGGTGGTGAACCAGTGCGTGGACCATCTGTGGCTCGGGCATGGCTACCGTCCTGACGTGACTCGGTTTCCGTTGCCGGGCCCAGCGTAGAATTCAGGCTTGATGGTTTCCTTGGTGACCGTACCCATGGATTCAAAAGCCTGGTGAATGGCCTGGCAGCCCTGACCGTGGAACCCTTCGGTATCCACGGAGAACGTGCCTGCCTCTTTGTCGATGTCAATGGTGACAATCTTCTGTGGCATTGCTACCCTCTCTGAGTGAATTGGAGCCGGATCTTGCCGTTCGGAAGTTCCGTACGACTGATCTGCTCCAGGTCGAGTTTCTGGACAATTCGCATTGCCTTGGCTTCGGTTGCAAGGCCGATAATCTCCTTGAGCCAACCGTCGCCGTAGCCGTGGGACTTGTCGAAGTCGCTGATGATGGCCGCAAACGAACCATCTTCCTGCCGCTTGAACCCAATGTCATTCGAAGCGCGGCCAACCTGCGTGCGTGGAATGATGATCTCCGCAGTGTCCTTGCGTTTATCACCCATGTAGCCTTCCAAAGACACAGGTTGGCTGTGGCGCAAGGGTGAGAAGCCCTTCTGCTTCAGAGCTTCCTCGAGGGCGCGCGCATCGTTGATCTTGGTCTTTCGTTCCCGGTAAAGGGACATGACTTCCTTTCGGAAAGGCGGGGCGCCTAAGCGCCCACCTTCTCGTACTGGTAACGGACAATCGGCCGGCCGTCGACAACCAGTTCTTGCTTGCCAATGAGGCTCAGGCCAAGTGTTTCTGCCGTCGCCCGTGCCTTGGCCACCGTGTACTCGCCCTGAACCTTCTTGACGAACTGCTCGGGCGTGAACTGGCGGATGATGTACGAATCCATGCCGACGGTGTAGTAGCCATCGTCGCCACGCTGGAACCCGATGTCCCCGCGAAGCGCCGTGTCTTCCTTCTTCAGCACGATGTCGTAACCGTTGCGGTTGTCGTAGCTCTGATCGCCACGGACGGTTTGGTTCTTGCCGAGGATGGGGTTGTAACCCATCTTCTTGAGGGTGTCGACGAGACAACGTCTGTCATTCATCGTCCCTGCCTTGAGCTGTCGAAAACTGCTCATACGTTCTGCTCCTTCTTGAAAGCTCGGCTCATGAGCGTGGAGATCTGGCCCCACGGCGCATAGTTGCCGGTCAGTTTGTCTCGAGGAAAGACGAGCACTGGCGGCGCCTGTCCATAAGCGGGAAGCGCCCTGACTCCGTGGAACGAAAGGCCATTGAGATGGGACCCTTCCTTCGTGATGAAATGGTCCAGCACTTCGGCAACCTTCGTGAACTTGTAATCGTTCAAGTTGTCGCCGTGGCCTTCCGGGAATCTCCACAGCATGCACAGATCCTTGAGAGCAAGGTCTTCCCGCAGGCTGAAGAGGCCCGTGTAGGCGCAGGTGTGGCCACCTGGCTCAAAGTACCGATCGGAAGTATGAGTGGCCTCATTGATCCCGTGGTACTTGACGATGTGGTTCTTGAGGGTCAGGTGTTGAGCCGTTCCACCTGCCGTCCGGAGGACGGTGGACGTGTACTGGCTGTAACCAAACTTCGAGTCCTGGTTGGGAACAATCTTGAGGACGTTCCCGAACTTCTTCTCGTCGTTCGCAGTGCTGATGACGTTGGTTTCTTCGTAGAACCAGAGGTCAATCGGCTTCGCAGTTAGGAAACAGGCCTGCACGACATTGCCGCAGGTCGGACAGTAATGGCCATACACCAGGTCCCGTTCAAATCGCGTGTACCTGGGATCGCCTTTGTAGGCCGACCGCGGAGAGAACTGGATGCTGCAAGCTGCAGATCCAGGCTTACCGATGAATTCGATCAATAGTAGCCCCTCCAAGCTTTGCGGCGGAGAGCAACCTCTGCGGGATTGTTATGCGCCTCGAAGAGGCCTGCACCTTGCCGCGCTGTGATCTCCAGGAACGGCAAGAGTCTCTCGAACACAACAGGCTCAACCTTCATCACCAGATAGAAAGCCTCTTGTGATTTCAGGACCATCTTCTGGCCCAGAGACACGGCTTTGAGCAGCCGTGTCCAGGTAAATGCGCTGGTGCGAGGAGGCCAGGTCAGGAAGAGCATGGCATCGATAACGATCATCACGTTCTTCTGGATGGTGGTCATGACGCGCGCTCCTCTGCCAGTTCCAACTCCGGCATATACACCATCTCGGTGTCGCCAAAGTCGTCCCTGATCTGAAGTGAAAGAGCTTCTTCCTCTTCGAGAACTCGCTGGGCGAAGAACTTTACATCGAAGTCCAGAGCGCGACGGTTCATGACCTTGCGGTCAAGCGCCTGTTCAGCGCCCACCATCTTGCTATAGAAGACTGTGTAGATATACTCGTCCAAAGAGTTCTGGGACAACATAAGGTAAACCTCGCAGTCACGGTCCCTTTCTGTGGGGGCCATGGTGCGAGACCATGCCTGACATTGCCAGGCCGGCGACCACAACAGGTCGCAGCAGATGGTCACATCCGCACAGGAGACATCGATCGCCTCGCGCACGGAACGCGTGCCGGAAACCCAGACGTGGCGTTCCGGATCGTGAGCAAACAGCTCCATGGCTTCGACGCGCTTCTCGTCTCCCCAACTGGATGGCATCCTGATGGGGTTGTATGCGTGAAGCGCCTTCTCGACCTGGATCTGCATCTCGATGAAGTCCGAGAGGATGAAGACCTTCTTGCCTTGGGCAACGGAGTCCGCAACCAGGTTGACGATCTGGCGCATCTTGCCACCGCCCGGTGGCCCGTTGTAGACCTCATATCCGAACTTCTGATTGAGACGCTCCGGCGAGGTAGCGATGGTGCGCAGCGCGGACATCTTGGCGATGACCAGAGCCTTGTTGACCTCGTTTCCCTTTGCCTCGGCCTCCTCAACCATCTGTTCGAACTGCACCCGGAAGTCCCTGAGAGCCGCCAGCATCAGCCTTGCCTGCGCGGCAGCCATCGGGACAATCGTCCGTTTGATCGACACAAGGGGCAGCTTCATGCCAGCTTCCAGCAGAGATTGCTGGAACAGCGGGTCAGAGTAGTTACGGCGAACGATCTTCGGCTGCATCGTTCTCCACCAGTCCGGAGGATTGATGAGGAACGGAGTGCGCTTTCTGATCGTCTTGGTGATCTCCACACCAGTCTCTTCGTCGATCTCCCCAGTCGGTTTCTCCAGGTAGACAAAGTCGCAGAACCGGTTCTCGAACTCCTTCTTGCCCTCGGCGCCCTGCCAAGGGAACTGAGGACAAGGCCGGGCAACGGCCCAGTGCAGCGGCCAGTACGCATCCAGCGGAGAGTTGGACAGCAGAGTGCCAGTCATGGCGATCCGCCGGCGAGAACGGAAGGAGTACATCGCGCGAGCATTCTGCGTGTTGTATTCCTTGGCGTTGTGGATCTCGTCTCCAACCACGGCCGAGTACAAGTCCTTCACTCGGCGATACCGCGGCGGAATCCAGGTGCCGTCTACGACGCCGCACTCCAAGCACATGCGGCCTTTGATGTGTTCGCCCGAGCACCGCGCATGGCGGGCCAGGGCTTCATCCACATAGGCACCAGGCTTGTGAGTGATAACCCGATCATCCTCAGCTGCCCAGGCAGCTCCGCGATGGGACAGGCTGTCATGAACGAGCTTGTGACCAGGCTTGCACCGGTTGTCCGTTGTCCAAGAGCAACCCTGATTCCGGCAGAGATACCCCTTGTCGGTCGTCCAGCCAACCTTGGTCGTAACCCCTTCCTCACTGAACAGCGGCCGTTCCAAGGGCGACTGGCAATGCGGGCAGGTATTGTGCTGGTAAACCGTGATCTCTTCCGGTTTGCAGGACCATTTAACGGTCCGGCGAACCTTCCGCTCCGACGCACGCAAGTAGTTCTCAAAGTTCTTTCGTGATCCCCGGCTGGGGTCCGTGTAGTCCTTGAGCCAATCGAGCGTGAAGAGGTAATACTTCCCATCCTTGTCCAGATCCTCAAGCTTGTTCACAAAGACAAAGTTCTTCATACCCAGGCGCCGGAACTCCTTGCGCCAGGCCAGTCGAACATTCCTGGTGCCAACGATGCCTATCTTCTGGGAGCCCCAGAGTTCACAAATCGTAATGGCCTCGGAAGTCTTGCCCATTCGCATGAGCTTGCAGTTGATGACCCCGCGCTTGAGTGCCTCCAGGACAGCGTCCTTGCGGACGTGCTCAAAGAGAGGTAGCCTGTCGCCGGCCTCGACTGCCTTCTGCATATAGGAAAGCTTGGCGAGGCGGTCTTCCATCTGCTTGACCCGGTCCGGATAGACCTGATCAATCGTCTTGCCGAAGTCCATGGTCTCGGTGTCGTCGAACCACTCTTCCATCGCAGGGTTGAACTCGGTCCAGCTGTGCAGTTTGCCCTTGCCGACCAAGTTCAGCTTTGCGTTGTGAGTGATCGCTTCCGTGCAGATCTGGATCTGATCGCAACCCTCGCTCTCACCAGTAGAGGCAACGAGGTAGCGTGACCCCTTCTTGAAGAGGGCGGCGGTTGCACCGGCGGGCGCAAAGTTCTTGACACAGACCAGGGTAGTGCCAGGGCAGCATCGTCCGAAGAGGGACACGTCGTCCTTGACGATCGGGGAAGCCGGGTAGGGGAATTCCTCCAGCACGCGGCGCCGATGCTCTTTCAGGATGTAGCCCTTCAATGTCGAAGATGTACCGACCTCAACACCATAGGACCGGAGCATGTCGCAGAGGGGATGCTTGTTGACATCGCCTCCGAGGTGTTTCCACAATTCGACACGGCCCCAACCGGACACCTGTTTGTGCCTATGGGTCTTCACTACGCCGTTGGCGACGGGCATCTCAACCGTCTCTTCTTCAACGAAGCCGAAGAAGGACGTGAGGTGCATTTTGTTGCACTCCATACGGATCTTCAGCTCGCGTAGGATGTCGGCTGCGGCTAAATCGTTGGGTTTGAATAGCAGATACTTGCCATTCTTGTGAAGGGTGACACTGGGCTTCGACAAATCCAGGATGACTGGAAAGTCAAATGCCAGTGTGTGAACTAATTGCTTTGCACTCGGCCTTCTCATCCTAAGTCTCCGCCCATGACGGGGAGAAGCTTGACCTTGAAAGGCAGCTTCACTCCCCGTGTGGCCTGGTAATAGAGGAACCCTGAATCAAGCAGACAGCCCAACAGCACAACACCCAGCACTGTCAGCAGACTCAGGAGAATTGGTTTCCAAACAAGCAAAGAGATCTCCTTTAGTTGGCTGGGCTTGCCTCACAGCCGGCTTCTTCTCGCAGATGCGTATTCGTCTGCCGCGAACACAGTGACCTGCAGGCGATCCCGTAGGCCTTCTCCGCCTCCTTGGCTGGTAACTGATCAGGTGGCAAAGGTCTACTGGATTGATAGTTGGATCGGTCAGAATATCTTCCGGAGACTGGCTCAAAAGCTTGAGCGGAATCGTTTCCTTGTGAAGAATGTTCCGTGACAGCGAAGGGCTGTTCATCAGGGCGATGAACTCATCGACCTGTTCCTGGCTCTTCTGGATTCTCTTGCGCCGTTCGGCTCGAAGAGCAGCGATGAAGTCCTCGAACTCCATCGGCATCTCCATGAGCCCCCACAAATAATCCGCACAGCCCATACGAAGTTGGTCGTCCGTCAGCGCCTGCGCGCGCGTCACCCGCCTGCCAAGATACTCATCAAAGTAGGTCGTCCGCATGAGACGCGCGCCTTGCCACGTCTCCGGCTTGGAAGCCCTGACTCTCAAGAGAAACTCACTCGCGTAAAAGAACTGGTCCAGACTGGTGCCGTTCTGCGCTGCGAGGGCGTAGTTGACATAGTTGTTGCAGTCGTCCAGAAACATCTTGCAAATCATCGTGCGTTCACCTGGAACGTCCGAGAAGACGTCAATGAGCAAGCCGCCAAGAATCGACGGTCCCTGAAGATTGCACTTGTCCAGCCTGTCGTATCCGCCGAACGGGTTCTTGCTCATTCCCGCCTTATGATTCCCCACTGGTATCCCTTTCTCGAGGTAAAAACACCACACGGTAACGCTGCTGGAAGACGGATTGGGGTTGCCCGAACCGCCAGCGCCGATGTGGCCGCTGGCCGCGCTCTACAACCCGGAAGGTTCCGAAAGGCAGTTCAACATCCTCGTGTCGCTTCAAAGCAGCCTTGATTTCATCGAAGATCAAATTCACGATCTTCCTAGCTGCCCTGTAACTACACCCTCGGCTGACAAGTACCAAAGCCAGGGGATTGTTTCGGCCAATCCCCTGCTTGACAGGCTTCCGCTTTACGCTTTGGCCCATATCTCTGCCTCGACAACTTCAACTCCCCAGTCATGCTTCTCTGGACCCAGGGCAATCCAGCCAGGCTCACCAAACTTCGGAACGATCTGGTGGTAGGCATCGTTCATGCACTTGGCCATGATGGCCTTGACCGCCGGAATGTCTTTCTCCGCGCAGACCATAACGATCTCGTCATGAACAACGAGGAGGAATCGGACGTCGTACAACTTCTTGCCTACGAAGGAACCGCCGCGGACCGCCAGGTAGATGTTTCGCATTGCGACCTTGAGGATGTCGGCATTCCCTGCCTGGATCGGCATGTTGCCGGCCCACCTCTTGATCTGTGCGATCAGCTCCTTGGCATCTTCAGCGTCATCGGCGGGCAGCGTATAGAACCGCTTCCTGCCTCTGGGGCTGCAGCTGTAGCCGAGTTCGACTGCCAGCAGGCCCTGACGTTCCAGCCACTGCTTCAGCACCTTGAAGGTGCCAAAGAACTCCTCGATGAATGCTTTGGCTTCATCGATGCTCATGCCGGTCATCAGCGCCACACGAGTCGGGCCGGCGCCGTAGGGCACGCCGAAGGTCACCGTCTTGATGCGGGAGCGGATCAGCGACAGTTCGTTGTGGCGAGGATGGCTCTCGGAGTGACGAGCCAGTTCCATTTCCTCGTAGGTGAACTTGTAGCGGGCGCCGAATACCTTCGTTGCATTGAAGCTGTGAACATCCTGCCCGGAGTTGATGGCCGCAATCAGAATTGGATCTCCCGATGCGTGGGCCATCAGCTTCACTTCAATCTGTGAGTAATCGGCCGCCAGGATCTTGTACCCGGGTTCCGCACGAATCGCAGACCGTGGATCAGGGACTGACCATTCCAGACTGTCCGTCTGGAAGTTCCAGTAATAGGTCTTGTCCCCGACCATACCGAGTACAGCTCTGGCTTGAGTTGTTGCGCCCATTACACCTCCGGTTGGCCTTCCATATCGGAGCAAAGGGAACGTATGTCGAACGCCCATTCCCAATACCCTGCACGGGTTTCACCAGCGGCAACCTCCCTTTGCCACTCAGCAAAGGGATGCTCTGGGTCTTCGTCGTTCCAATAGTCCTGGCCGTCAGGTGGCACGTTCGTTGATTGCACGGTTTACGCCTCCGGCTCTTCGTCTCCGCCGCGGTAGAGATCGTCTCCGCCGTTTTCATCCACTTGCCGGGCAGCCTGCTCCAGCTGCGCACGGTTGACCTTCATGGCATTGCGCATGTCGCCTTCACTGAACGGGCATTCAAAGACAACTTCTCCGTTGTCGCGGAACGCCGCCCACACGGGCTCCCTGTTAATTGGGTCCAGATGCTTGCCGGCTTCCTGCATCAGCTTGATGAAGCCGATCTCGGCCTCAGCCGTGGCGATCTGCCGGTTACGGTCGGCAATGGCCGACTGCCGGGCAGCGGCGACGGCCAGCTCGCGCTGCACCTGAACGCCTTCAAACCGCATTTCGAGATCGGACCGGACTTCCGGGTCCTGTATCTCGGATAACCGCAACCGCAAGGGCTTGAAAGCCCGGCGTCTGTTGTCTTGACTCATAGTTTGTTCTCCAGATCCATCGCCAGATTGCGCGCCAGATTCTCGTCAAATTGACTGTCAGGGTTGATGATCTCCAGGGCAGACTTGACCAGCCCGGCAGTCCTCTCATTCATGACAAGGACCAGCTGGTCGTTATGCTTGGCGATCGTGTAGTTCGCTTTGCTCATGCAGCCTCCTGCAACTGCGCCTGTTCGGCCTTCATCGCCGCGATCTTGTCAGCGAAGACTGCCATGACATGGTTGATTTCATCCGGCTTGCGAACCGGAGCAAACAACTCCTTCGGCTTCGGAAACTGTTGGGCATCAGAGCTGAATCGGCCGGTAGCAATGGTCGATTTGTCCTCGCCCCCGCTCTTACGGCCTTCCTCTTCTCCCGATCCCAACTGCTTGAAGCGAGGGTGCCATCTGTTGGTGTTGGGATTGATCCTGTCCACCATGTTCTTGCCATAGGTGGTCGTCATCTTCGTGACATTGGAGAACTCGGCCAACAGTTTGGCCAGCTTCCGTTGCCGCGGGGAGAAGTCCTTTTCGTTCTTCGAGACTTCCTTCAGCGACTCACGCTTGATGTTGTCCAGATCAATGTCGATCTCGCGGAGGGCGGACAGCTTGTCTGCGTTCGACTTGAGGTTGAAGACGTAGGTCAGCTCAGGGATGAGCGTCTCGGCCAGGTCGCCTTGCTCACGCTTCTCTTCGCCGAAGACATTGAAGATCTCGTTGGCTACGTCGATCTCGTGTTGTTCCCAATACTCGATGATCTGGCGCATGATCGGCAGGCTCAGAGTGACGCCCTCGATCTCCATCTCCGCAGTTGGGTAGATGACATCGAACTCGTCTTGCGCCACAGTGGTCAGCTGCCAATGCTTCAGCATCCTGGCCTGGTCGCGCATCAAAGGAAACATCAGAACGATGTCGCGGGCCGAGTAGTAGGCCATCTCGCGGGTCATCTTCCGGCCGTCATGATCCAGTGTGATGAAACTGTCACGGACGGCCTTGTTGATCAGCCAGAACGGCGCATGCCGGCGGCTGCAATCAGCCAGACCAACCTTCATGGCCAGCAGGCCAGCAACCAGGAGCTGCTCGGCCAGCATGGAACAGAAGATGCGCTGCATATGAATGCCGTATTTCACCAGCAGCCATTTGAAGTCGTAGATCGCGTTATGCAGCAGATGAAGAAAGCAGGCAGACTCCAACCACTCCTTGAACTCGACAACGAGTTCAGGCTGGATCAGATACACCATGTCCTCATTGCCGATCTGGAACAACACCATCCGTGTGTCCGGATTCACCGGATTCATCGAATAGTATTTGTCGCCCTTGACGACGCGACCTGTGGTTTCGGTGTCAATGCCGTGAACTGGAAGCTTGTTCAGGGTCCGTTTGATCTCCGCCAGATCGCCTGACGATGAAACAGGAATGATCTGATCGGAGTCCCATGCGCCCGGATCCCATGCTCCTTGCAACCAGTCATGTGTTCCCACGATCTTGTACGCCACTGGCACATGCATCTCCAATGGAGTACAGACTGGTCCTCTAGCACGGCCGCCAATGCGCGCTCCTTTTGCCATTACGCTGCCTCGTATGCCGAACTAACTGTATGTTTGCCGATCCGGCGCAATACCTCGGTGAGAATGGGCATGGAAAGATCGCCCGGTGTCATGTGGTCCCAAACATCCACGATGAAGGTGCGAGGAAGGGCCTGCAGATAGTGCAGGTAGGCGTCCTGGATGCGCCGTTGGTCTTCGACGTTGTTCCATGCCTTGCCGTCCTGCTTGCCCGCCTCAGAGCCTTGGCGGGCCTTCCCACGGGCCAGAGCCCAGGAGATGTCCTCGCGCATGGGACCAGCGATGCTGATCTCGCCTGATGAATCCAGGTTCGCGTGACTTGGCACCAGGACTTGCTTGCCGCGGGCAATCAAAAGAACGGTCATATCCGGGATGATGCCGTACTGCTGCTCGAACAAATCCATCACCCACTGAGGACAATTCTTGCTGGCCGAGGCGTTGTAGGCCCATTGCGAATCGGCATACCGATCCGAGACGACGATCCTGCCGGCGCTGACAGCCTCTTCGATGTCGCCGGCGGTCTGGATATGGTCAGCCAGAAACAGCAGATCAGCCACACCTGGCCGCATCTTCAGGGTTGTCGGGTCTTTGAAGACCAGGTTGCGGACGCCGGCGCCAACATTGGAGCCGGTGTTTCGGTCGCCTGGCTCCTTGGTAAGGAGCACGTCATAGCCGGACTGGTCGAGGTTCTCAACCAGCTTCTTGGCCTGCGTCGTCTTGCCCAGACCATCGATGCTCTCGAAAGAGATGAAGAAACCGCGTTCGCCCTTCAGGATCAGAACCATTAGGCTGCCGCCTTGTTGGAAAGATTCTGCAGGTACTGATCGACCTGCTGGGCCAGCACGCCATCAACGGCAGCCGGTGAATAGGTGCTGGGCTTAATGACTTTGCCATCTTCCCGCTTGTGAATGGCGCCATCAGGCCAGACCTTGGACAGGTTGCTCCGCTGGATCTCGTCCCAGATGGGTTCCACCTGGATACCGAGAGCATTTGCGGCGCCGTAGGTGACCACCAAAGTGTCACCGATCGCGTCGGCCATCTCGACCAGGTTTGGCTCGGCCGTTTCGTCGATGACCACATAGGGGCCGATCCCTTTGTCCAACAACGGAACGGAACAACCTGCAGCCTCGACAAACTCCATGGCTTCTTCAAAGATCAGCCGGGCCCGCAGCAGCAACGTCACCCGGTCGGGAATGCTCGGGAACTCCCGAACCTCCTGGTCATACAACTTCATCAGCTCCGCGATGTCCTGCTGAGGCTGGTAAACAGTTTCACCAATCATGCCTGCTCCTACTCCGTGATGATCTTGATCGTTGCTTTGTGGTCAACGGTGACCGCTTGTGTGACCCCAACTACGGGATCGATCTCGACTGTGTGTTCTCCGTCAAACTGCCAGTCCACACACTCATCGTTGTCGCCGTCATACCAGTCTTCTTCGTGACCTTCCGCACCATCTTCGAAGCCACGGACGACTTGTTCGGCAGCTTCCTGCGCCGAGGAAGCTTCGACTGACTGGATGATGGTGTAGATTTCCTGTGAACCGTCTAAGAGGGCTCCGACTCGCACGTCATAAATCATTTGGGTCCTATTTCTGCAGCTTGGAGTAATCAACCACCGGAAGAGTCGCCAGCTCGTCTCGGTGAATCACCAGAGTCACGATCTCGCAATCTCCGTAGGGATAATGCTCCTGATACCGCTTGAACTGTTGGTTGACCATGACGACGTGGTTCTTCAAAGAACCCGGTCTGGTCCATATCTTGCCGACCGTGTTGAAGCTCGGCCAGGTTCCGCCCGTGGAGTAAAGCCCATCCGACTTCCGCCGGATCTGATACATCTTGTCAGCCATCAACCCTCCTGACGAGTCCAAGTGCGCAGGACGCCATCGGCGGCGCACCAGGCTTGGAAGAGAGCTGTCACCCGTTCCTCGATTGAACGATCGGACTGGTCGATGACCACACCCTCCTGGGTAAACATCAGGCCGTAGGTGCGAAGCAGGCTCTGAACGAGCCCCATCTGCAGTCCCATGCCAGACTTCTGGAGAGTCCCCAGAATCAAGCCGGCATCGGTGAGGAAGATCTTCTTGCGCTTCCCGCGCGTGTAAGCGTAGAAAGCAAACGGACTTCCGTTCCGGTCCCTGAACTGGGTCGTGATCTTGATGAGATTGCCCATACCGGACGCAGGTTCGAGCTCGACCTTGGAAGCTGCATTCTGCAAGGCTTCCATAACATGCTTCATATCTTGTGGGTTCATCTTTCGAGTGGCAGGACTTCCTGAATGTTCAGTTCTGCTTCCCCTGTCTTGAAGGCATGGAGGATCTGGTGAGCAACACCACTCGGCGCGGCAAAACGGAGGGTGACAACCCGAATGTCCGAGCCATCCCGTGGCTTGGAGATCTCAGAATCGGCCACGATCTCTTTGCTGTTGAACAGTGGAATGCCATTCCGATAGATAGCGTTGACGAGCAAGCGAACTTTGTCGCTGAGTGCCATTGTTGTTCACCTCCCAGGTGAGATTTCGAGTTTGAATGGGCCCAGTATGTCCCGAGCCCATCCAACTACCAAATGTTCAGAGTTCAGGAGCATCCAGAAGAGCTGCCACACTCCAGGCACTTGTAACAAGCGCCGTTGCGGACCATAATGCAGCCACAAACTTGGCACGCCGGCGCGTCGGTCATACTCATGACAGCTGACAACGCCTGCACTGCGCCGTTGGTGGGCCGAGGGGCCTCGTCCTCGATGACCAGCTCCGGGATCGGATGCTCAGGGAACAGCTTGCCCTGATGCGGCTTGAGGAACCGATGTTCCAGCCATCGGGCAACGTAGTCCATGATGGACTTCGCATAGCCGATCTCGGGATTACCAGTCCATCCGCTGGGTTCAAACCGGGTGTGAGCCAGCTTGCCGACCAGCGTCTCCAAGGGCACGCCATGCTGGAGTGCAATCGAGAACACCAGGGCAAATGAGTCCATGAAGCCGGAGATGGTCGAGCCTTCCTTGGCCATGGCAATGAATATCTCGCCGGGCTGGCCGTGCTCGTAGAGTCCGACCGTCAGGTAACCCTCATGTCCCGCGATGGCGAACTTGTGGGTCATGGCCGGCCGAGTATCCGGCAGACGATGGCGCACGGCGCGCGGCGGTGCATTCGGATCATCCAGAGTCGCTTCAGCAGCAGCCTTGGCATCGAGCTCGTTCAGAATGTCCTGAACTGTCTCGGCCTTCTTGTTTTCCTTGCTGGTCACCAGCACCTGGTTGGACTTCGAGCCATCGCGGTAGATTGCAACAGCCTTCAGACCCAGCTTCCAGGCCTGTATGTAAGCATCCTCGATCTCCTCGACGGTTGCCGTGGCAGGCATGTTCACGGTCTTCGAGATTGCGCCGGAAAGAAAAGGCTGCGTGGCTGCCATCATCTTGACGTGGCCCATGTATTGAATGAATCGTTCGCCCTTGGTCGGCTTGAAAGCCGTGTCGAAGACAGCCAGGTGTTCAGCCTTCAGCGTCGTTCCTTCCAGGCACCCGAACTTGTCGATGTAGACGATGAAGTCGTCGATCTTCTGAGGGTCGTAGCCAAGCTTTTCCAGTGCCTGCGTAACGGTCTCGTTGACGATCTTGAGCTGTCCACCGCCGACCAACTTCTTGTACTTGACCAAAGCCAGCTCAGGTTCAATGCCTGTGGTATCGCAGTCCATGAGGAACCCGATGGTGCCGGTGGGCGCCAGGACCGAGACTTGGGCATTACGGTAGCCGTGAATGAAGCCCTGATCGTAGGCAGTCTGCCAGTTGGACACCGCTGCACAGAACAGATCGTTCGGAATGGTGCTGCGATCGATATGATCCAGAGCCTCGTTGTGCATCCGGATCACGTCCAGGAAGGACTCCTTGTTGCTGAACCAACCGGGGCAAGCCCCTGTGTCTCCGGACCTCAAGCCTGTAGCCGACTGCAGAGGCGCCAGATTCTCAGCCAGGAAAGCCGAGGTGGCGTAGGACCGTCCTGTCATGATCGCGGTGATCGCCGCGGCATAGCTGCGGCCTTCATCGGAGTCATAGGGCAGGCCGAGGGCCATCAGAAGCGCGCCAAGATTGGCATATCCCAGCCCCAAAGGCCTGTAGTCATGCGAGTTCTTTGCGATGCGTTCAGTCGGATACCCCGACAGATCAACCAGAATGTCCTGCGCGATCGTGAACAGAGTCACCGCTTGCTCGAAGGCTTTGACATCAAAGATGCCGTTCTTGAGAAACTTCAACAGGTTCAGCGAAGCCAGATTGCAGGCCGAATCGTCCAAAAAGAGGTATTCGGAGCAGGGATTCGAGGCGTTGATGCGGCCGCTCTCCTTGCAGGTATGCCACTTGTTGATGGTGTCATCGAACTGCATTCCCGGATCGCCACACTCCCATGTGGCCCGGGCGATTCTGTGCATCAGGTCACGCGCGCGGTAGTTTTCGACCTCTTCTCTGGTTTTGACGGTCAATGTGCAGAAGTTGAGGTCATTTTCGACCGCGTACATGAATTGATCGCTCACGCGCACCGAGTTGTTGGCATTCTGATAGAACACCGAAGCGTACGCCGGGCTGTCAGGACCGCTCGTTCCGTCATAGCCTTCGCGCATCAGCGCCTGGGCCTTCTTGTCCTCCAGCAGCTTGCACTCGATGAAATCCACGATGTCGGGATGCTCGATGTCCAGGATGGCCATCTTGGCAGCACGCCGCGTCTTGCCGCCTGACTTGATCACGCCGGCGAAAGCGTCCAGGCCCTTCATAAAGGACAGTGGGCCGCTGGCGACACCGCCGCCTGATACCGACTCCTTGCTGGACCGCAGAGGACTGAAGTTGGTCCCGGTCCCGGAGCCAAACTTGAACAGAAGAGCCTCGGTCCTGGCCAAGGCCATGATCTCTTCCATCGAATCTCCGACGGAGTTGATGAAGCATGCCGAGCATTGAGGATTCTTGTAACCGGTCGCACCATGGACAGTGGCCATGAGAGTGCTATCCGGGTACATCGGACCCCAGTGCCAGCTTCCTGCCTGGGCGTTGGGCTCGTACTGGTCGCAGCCCACGTTGAACCACACCGGAGAATTGAATGCCCCGTATTGATTGAGGAGCAGGAACGCCAACTCATTGGCGAAGATCTCGGCGTTCTCCTTGTTGAAATATCCCTGGGCAATACCGGCAGCGGTGATGGTCTTCACAATGCGGCGAACAAGCTGATCGACACCAGTCTCGCGCTCGGGGGTTTCAAGCTTTCCATAGAAATACTTGCTGACCACGATGTTGGTTGCGGTCACCGACCAGCTTTCGGGAACGCGCACGCCCTTCTGTTCGAAGATCACTTCACCTTTGAAGTTGGTGATCCGAGCGGTGCGTTCTTCCCACTTGATGGCGGTATACGGATCTTCACCCTTGGTGAAGTACCGATTGACCTCGATTTGATTCACGATGCTTCCTTTCATTGACACCTTACCTGCCCTCCGTTTGTTCCGCGATCAGGTAAATCCCCTATGAGCTACCTGACTGTCGTGAAATGACCGCACTTTCGACAAAGCACTTCTGTCCAGCCGGTTAATGGTTTGTCGAACAGTATCTGGTCACCGCAACAGCCCGTTGCAGTCTCATACCAGCCAACCGATCCGCGGGGAAGCCGGGGATCGGGAGCGCCACTCAGCAACAGGGCAAGCTGCTCTCCGATTGTCATGAACGTGCAGACTGCATCAGCCACCGGCAAGCTCCTTTGCGTGGTTCAGAGCGTCCACGGCATCTTCAGCAAGACCGTACTCGTGATTGGAGGGATATTCGATTTCTTCGCCGTCAGGACCGATCAGGTTGAGCGACCCTGATTCGAACTCGACAGCGATCGTCACCTGATAACCTGCGGGCAATTCACGAGCACACTGCTCAAGGCATGCATTGAGTTCTTCTGGTCTATGGGACATAGCCAGTCCTGCCTTTCATGTTGAGTCAGCTGTTCAGGAAGTCGGCGATCGCACTGGCGATGCGAGGATCGGCAAGACTGGCGATGGTCCTCGAATTGTTGTCGATCAGATAGTGGATCTCCGAATGACTGAGCACTGTAACCGGGGGTGTGTAATAGGGCCTTGCCAAAGCCAAGGAGGCATTTGCCCTCCGGGCTGCTCGCTTTTGCTGCACACGAACAGCTGCCACCAGTTGTTCTCGCCGGGGAATACTGGTTGAAAGAGGAGTTGAAGATCGTTCTTCGTGCCCGTAACAGCTCATAGCACTCCTTTGAAAACAGGCGGATGCTTGAAACGCCGGCAAGCGCCTGACTCCCGATGAAGGTGTGCCTGGCCGGTGTACCGGCAACGCCAGCACACGCGGCGCCAGTCGGATGACTTGACGCCGCGCAGAAGCCACCACCAGAACTGGGAGTTGAACGGCCAGTGGTGGCGCTTGATGACCTTGTGGGGTTCCCAAAAGAGCTTAGGCATCGTCCTCGTCGGTCGTACTCTGCTTGAACTTCAGGGTGTCGTAGGCGTCGGCCGCATCCTTGTCTGCGCGCGGTCCCTTGTAGACCGGCTGGAAGAGCGAACCGCCCGGGAAGGCATAGAGGTATTCAACCTCCACGATGCTGCCGGCCTCGGGAACCTCATAGTTGGCCGGGATCGTGACATTGCCTACTGTTCTAACCCAGGTCGCATCCTGAACAAGGCCGACCTCGACTGAACGCTTGCCTTGGTTCTGCTGAATGACTTGACAGGTTGCCGAGCCCTTGAATTTGAACTTGAGCTGGTTGCCGCCGGAGTTCGGCCGGCCGGGCACGTACTTGGAGCCCAGCTTCTTGAAGACCACGCCTTCACCACGCTCGGCTTTGATCTTGTCGAAGAGGGCGCGTTTGGTCTCGGGCGTGTAAGCCGTCGTCAGGAACCCGATCGCCGGCAAGGAGGTCGTCCCCAACAAGCCCTCCAACAGAGACCAGCGGTTCTCAACAGGCATGCCGGTCGTATCCTGGCCGCCATAACGGAGAACGTCGAAGGGCCAGTACACGTCGCCAATCGCTTCGCCGTCCAGGATGAAGTCAGCATCCTGCTTGGTGCGAAGACTCAGAACGCCTGCGGCGATGGACTGGGAAACAGCAACGATCAAACCCTTGCGGTTGCCGCCGGTGATCTGGTCACAAACGCGCGTGACAAACTGGCGGACGCCGTCCTTTTTCTCCTGCATGAAGTAGTTCTCGCTGTCGAGCAGAAACTCCACCTGCTCTTCATCGACAGCGTTCAGGAGCTGCGGGATCAACCCGCTCTGCTGGCCAGCTAGCTCGCTGCCGGCGTAGGGCGTGCCCTCTTCGCCCTCGGAATAGCCTTTGCCCTTCTTCTCGGCTACGAGCTTGTCGTAGACCTTCTGTGCCGCGGCCAGGGCTACCGGCGTTACGGTCTTGCTTCCGCTGTTCAGCGTCGAACCCCGCCGACCGTACTGGAAATTGACAACATATCCGTTGTCTTTCTCCTCGATCTGGGCGTGGTAAACCTTGTCAGAGCTGCCGTCGCGGTACGCGAGGCTGATTGACCGTACACTCATTCTCTTTCTCCAATTTCAATCTGTGCCTGTCGGCAACATGGCGATTCCCGCCTGAGCTTTCAGGACATTGCGTTTGCGGAAGTGATCCGCCGGGAGAGCCAGCACGCGGTCCAGCTCTTGCTTGGTCAGCTTCTGGAAGTCCAGCGACAAAGCTCCACACAACCCAAGGAGGGTGATGCCAACTCCACCCATCTCCTGTTCGATCTTGCCGACCGGCCGGGAGTAGACGTGGTTGACAATGCGAAGGGCATCCTCGTGAGGAACGCCCATCGCCTGGTTCAACTCGACCACCTCTTCTAGGAAGCGCCGGCCGCGTTCATGCTTGTCGCGGAAGACCTCCCACCCGAAACTGCTGGTAATCCAGCTCACGATTCTGGCTGTCAGTTCATTGAGCTGCATCAGGCCGCCCTCTGGAACTGCGTACGCCGGGCTGCTGCTTCCCGGACGATGTTGCAGATCTTGAGAACCGATGCCACTGTTGCGGACAGCACGAGGCCGCTGATCGGTGTATCGTGGTCCGTCAGCTCATGAATGAACTGCGACAACAGATCCGCACGGACAGGCTGGCAGCCTTGATCGAGCAACAGATAGCGCAGGTGGGCAGTGAGCCTCACCCTGATCTCGTCGCCATCACGGGGCTCGGCGAGGGCGAGCTGTTTCCGGCAGATGTCCCAGTCTCCTCTAACCACCGCGGCGTTGAGCACCTTGATGTCAACCTTGCCGGAAAAGTCGGAGGACACGGCTGCAGCTTCGAGTGTGGCGCCATTGGACAGCCGTTCAACGGCCGACACGACATCGCCGGGTGCGAAGATGCTCCGCTCAACCAGAAGCTGGGTCAGAGCAAGAACGGTCTGTTGATCGAAGCCGCCTTCCACCACAAACGGAGAGGCGTAATTGATCAACTGTTCAATCTCTGAAGCACTGAGTCCATCCACAGTGAACTGGCAGCTCCCACAGCGTTTCTGAAGCGCCGGGATCAGCTTGGTTGGATCGGTCGTACAGAAGATGAAGATGTTGCAGGAGTCAGCCTGCTCAAGCGGCTTGAGCAGAATGTTCTGGGCTGCCGTCGTCATCTGCTGGCACTCGTCGAGGATGAACACCCGGTAGAAACCGGCTCGCGGTGTCCAGCGCAGATCATTCAACAGATCGCGCATGTCCTCTGCCTTGCCGAAGGCCGCGGCGTTCATCTCATTGATCTCGAAGTCAGCGTTCTCCAGGCAGGCGTCACAGGGTTCCCCGAACTCGCCGTGGGTACAGTTGACAGACATGGCCACAATCCTGGCCAGGGTGGTCTTGCCGCCGCGCGAAACCCCGACAAACTTCAGGGCAGTAGGAACCCTGCCGGCGGTGAACTGGTTCTTGAGTTGTTCGATGGTGTCGGTGTAACCGATCACCTCGCTGAAACGTCGCGGCCGCAGTGAGACGCTCAGGTTCCGTTCTTGTGTGTCAGGCATGCTTACCCTTCCGTTGTTTGAGACCCTTGACGATCTCGTGGAGGCTCATAGCTCGATCTCATAGTCGGCGCCCATCGAAACCAGGGAACCTTCTGACCATCTCTTCTGAAGGTCTTCAAAGCTGCTGAACTCAGGCTCGGAGAATGGATAGATCAGCTCGCCTCCGCCACCTTCCTTTTCGATCACGCCTGCTTTCTCAAGCGCATAGAGAAAGGCACTGACCCGCGTGAACTCTTCGAGTTCAAGTTCGACATCATCCAGGTACACCTGGTTGTTGTCCGAGTAGATGAACTCAATGCTGTACTTCATCTTCATGACTTGTCCTCCCGCAGCCGGCGGAACTTGCCCATGCGAAGCGCCGCGCCATCCTTGGTCAGGTTCTGGTAATAAATCTCGGCCACAAGGCCGACCAGCTCGCCCCGAAGGTGCTGTTTCCAGAGCCGGTCACGGTCCAGGTCGGAAACCTTCTTGCCCATGCCGACTTCGCATTCGATCATCTGTTCGCCGGGAACGCTGTCGCTGTCCCGATCCGGTGAGATGTTACCGTCATCGCAGAGATAGCCTCTGACCATCAGGTTGCCCAGGATGCCGGCGTGCTTGCCGCGGCCTTCCATGGCACCGATGATCTCCATATCGCCGTCGATGAACGGCTTCCACTTGAGCCAGACACCAGACTTTCGGAACTGGTATATGCCATCGACATCCTTGAGAACGATGCCTTCGTAGCCCTGTTCCAGATACAGGTCTGTCCAGTGCTTGATGGCTTCCGGGTTGTTCGGCGCCCGGTAGGCAACTACCTTGATGATCTGCAAGTGATTGATGGCATCGGTCGCACAGTCCAGGGAGATCTTCCGGCTCTCTTGTGTTCGAGTGCAGGTCTTGCTCTCGAACTCAGAGGTCAGAATCGTGTCCCAGACATGGAAGTCAATGGCCAGACTGCGTTCATCGAAGTCATGCCGGCGAAGCAGGCCACTGGTGACATCAAATGCCTCAGGCTGGTCGATCCCATGGATCAGGAACTCACCATCGAAGGTGCGATTGTCAACCAAAGCTGGATAGAGGACGGCACTCTCTTCAAAGATCTTCAGGATGTGACCGACGTTGTAGTGCGGCAATCCTGTCGAGCTATAGGCAATCGCCTTTCCGTCCTTGACCACCACGATGCCACGGATGCCATCCAGTTTGGGCTCGAGGTACACCTCCCGGAACTTGGGTGGTTTCTTCGGGTCGTAGACCTTGCACAGCTGGATGCCCTCGCGCTTGCGGCGGACAACCACCGGGCCTTGAACAGTGATGATCTCGACTACCTGCTCGCCAGGCTCAAGCTCATCCCAAAGAAATGGGCTCATTGTTGTTTCCTTTGCAGTACTTGTTTCGGTGGCCAATCAGAAGGCAGCTTGAACTTGTGCTTTGGCCAGTCGATCCAGGGCACAAGAACACATGTTGTTTGCACCCAGGAACTGTGTAGCCGCCGCCGTGGGCGCTTGCAGATAGGCTGGCCATCGAACTCGTTCCAATAAGCCCAGAACGTACGCCATAAATGAATCGGGTTGTAGATGCGCATGGTTCTCCTGGTTCTTGAAATGCAACGGGTCGGATTGGTTGCCGACTTGATTCGGTATGACCGGGATAGAACCGGGAACACCCGGCCTCTGTGGATTGCCGAAAAGCCCTCGACGCCCTTGTCGCCGTACAAGCGGGATTGGTTACCCCTGGGCATGGCCGCACAGTTTCTGCCTGTCACCAGGCAGGGGCCACATACAATATCGAATCGCTCCCTAGTAAAGCCGCGGTCCTACACCGCGAGCCGTTGCAAACTTATGCTGTTTAGATCAATCCCAATCCCAGCTCTTCGCGCCGTGCGCGCGCCGCGCGCGCCAGCTCTGCGATCCTGGTCTGTTCCAGGAACTCGCGCCGGAAGTAGTCGAGTGCCCGCTCGACGATTGCATTCTTATCAGGGGAGGGCTTCTTGATCACCCAGACCGGATCGACCATGCAGAAGATCGGAATGCCTGGCAGCAACGAGCTCTCAAACCATTGGGTGTCGTGCGTCTTGGCTTTCGGCTTGTCGTTGGCTTCTTCGCCGAAGCCAAGTATGGCCCCGGCGGCCGTCCAGCCGAGAATCATCACAGCTTCCAGATTGGGCATGGCACGGATTACACGGAGGCATCTGGGACCGAAGCAGGCTGAGATCTCGGACTTGTCCGGCTCTCGCTGCTGTTTCTCATCGCCCTTCCGTTCCAGCGGAGGCTGGCATTGCACCATACTGGTGATGAACACGTCTTTGGTTGTGTCCAGTTTGAGGAGCCTCATCCATTTCTCGAAGGCTTTTCCGTGGGCTCCGACCATCGAAACTCCACGTTCAGTTTCCGCGTCCCGTGGAGCCTCATACACCACGGCAATCCGAGCGTAGGGATCGCCGCGGTAAATGAAGCCACGGTTGTAAGGATGGATCAGACTGAGCCGACAGCCGTCACAAGGAACACAAAGCGCCTTGATGACGTCGCTTATCTTCTCCTGCTGAACTTCAAGCCCATCGAAGAGTGTAAACATGTCAGCGATTGAACCTCTTGCCGATCGTTTCTCCAGCCGCCTGGAAGATGCTGTTACGGTAGGAAGACCGGGCGCCCATCATTACGACGCCCACAAAGGTCACACCCACCAGGAGCCAGAAAGTCTTCGTGAACAATCTGGCAACAACAAAAGCCAGGATGTCCACGGCTAGGGCCTCACCGGCATGATCGCGTAGGTCGCGTCGATCCCATCGTTCGCGTCATCCACGATCAACGCCTTGGCCGCCTTCGCCTTCACGTTGTAGTCACTCACTCCGAAGCGGAGCTTCTCGAGGTTGGAACCGCTGGCCACGTTTTTCACATACGGGAGGTTGGTGGTGATCGAGATGTTGAGATCCGCCGGCATTCCCTCTTCCCGCTCAATCGGAAGCTCGTCTGTGATGTCGGCATTCTTGCCCTTGGTGATGACACGAATGACGTCACCGACAACCTGGAGCTTCACCAGCAACAGCTCATCGAAAGCCGGCGCGCGTTCGAGCACCTGCTTGAGCTGTTCGCGGTCGATCTTGAACCAGAAGTCCGGGGCGTGAGTCCGAAGAACGCTCACGATGGCCGGGAAGGTTCCGAGCAGTAGCCTGGTGCCGAAGAAGGTATTGTCGCCGATCTTGAAGAACAGCTTGACGACATCGTTACGGCCATTCTTCGGACCTTCGATGACCTTCACACCGTCTTCCTTCTTGACCAGCTTGGCCAGGGCAGGCAGCGCCAGACGCGGGAGCAGGATGCTCTCCATCTTCTGCGGGCCTTTCTCGCCCTTGATAATGATCCGCGCGCAAGCGTGGCCGTCCGTCGCCTGCGCTTCAAAGCCCTCATCGCCGCAGAGCAGGCGCATACCGCCAAGCTCGAACTGCTGGGTGCCTTCGTTCTCGTTGGGAATGCAGAACGAAACCCGGCGTACGAACTCGGACAAAGCCTGCCCCTTCATGGTGTAGGCTTCGGGCTGCCGGAAAGGAATCTCCTGCATCCGCTTGGCCATCTCATCCATGCCGGTCGGATTGTCGCTCAGATGGAAGACGCTCTTGCCGATCTTCACCTGGATCTTGGTCGGCTGATCCTTCTTCTCGATGCGCGAGACGTCGGCAATATCATCCGGGTCGCGGTGGAGCAGGCCGGCACGAAGCTGCCCTGGATCGAGTAAGGCTTGACCAGGCAATTCGACCGTGGCTGAATGCTTGATGACAGTCTCGGCTTTGTGCATGGTGGTGTACAACAGAACGGCTGCTTCGGTCTCAGTCTTAAACGCCCTGACCAGGATTCCGCCGGAACCTTCCGTGCTTTTCTTGTCAATCGTGAAGGAGACATCGTTCACTGCTGCGAGCAGGTCTCCGACCTTGATCTGGAATTTCATGTGTTGGTTCTCCGTGAGAAATGCAAGGCGGGATCGCTCCCGCCTTTGGGTTAGGCTGCCTGCTGTTCCTGCAGTCGGCTCTGAGCCTCCGGACTGGTCGCGGCATTACGTCGCGCCTTGGAGCATTTCGGACAGACACCGACGCCATACTGGGCCATGCCCCGCAGGTAGATGTCCCAGGCGTGCATAGACTGGGTGATGTTGTCCTTGTCCGTGTACTGGATGGTCACGATCTGCTCACCGCAATCGTTGCAGTAGTTGATCGGGTAGGCCCATTCGGGGATCTGGGGCTGCTGTTTCCATTGCCCGGTCTTCGGGTCATAGGGATAGCTCAGCTTTCCGAAGGAATAGAAGTAGATCCCAGGACCCCACTTGGACATAGCGCGCTTGTAAGCCTGCGCTTCTGCCGAGGTGATCCAGTTCTCGTCCGCTGTGTCCTTGGCGCCGCTCGAATCCTGCCAGACCCATCCCAAAAGCAGTCCCATCCAGATGCCGACCCGGACGATCGCACCCACCTTGTGGGCACTGATCTCCGACTGCGGCGAGATGACTTCCTTGGTTTTGTAATCGAGCTTGGCCTTGATGATCTTGGTGAACGGCGCGATGTCCACCCGTGTCACTTCGGACTGCCAGAAGCCATAGCCGATGACTTCGTTCATTCGTGCGGTATAAACCCGCGAGTCGGCATAGGCTGCCGCGGTTGCGGTCTTGGCCGTGTAATCGATCGTCTGGGGAAGGAATGACACATCGTCGGGATGAAATGGCGCCTTCAGCAGCTCGATGGTTTTGGCCCAGTCCTGCAGGTAAAGCGGAAGAGCCCGCTCGTCTTGACCGCCGCCGCGCATGAGCCGGTCGATGTCTGTCAGAACATGAGGTTCGACGACAGCTTCAGGTTCCTGCGCCTCGACAGCAGAGGTAACTTCAGCAGTGGGAGCAGCCGCAACCAGTGCGGGTGCATTGTTCTTTCTCGGTGGCATGATTATTCCTCGAACCAATTGAAATGGAACCGTTGCCCGCCGCTCGGAATGTGTTTGGCCGGAGCCCCACACTTCGGACAGGGTTTCTGCTCAGTGCCCATCGGCACCAGCTCTTCAAACTGATGCCCACACTTCTTCTCGTCGGGGCATTTGAATTCGTACAGTGGCATTTGAACAACTCCTCGGTGGAACGGTGCGGTTGATGATCGGGCTAACGACCGCTTTGAACTTGCGGCAGAAAGGGGCCTGCCGTCTGTGAATCTCTTCCAGTTCGGCACGGCCACCCTCACCCAGGCGGAAACCGTATGGGCATCGCTCGATATACAACTCGTTCAGCGAGTTGAGCATCTGGTGAAAGTGGTCAAGGCCATTTCCCAGTTGCAGGCCGTGTCGTTTGTTCATCACGGAACAAACTAACTGTAAGTTCGCTTCAGTCATACAATTGTTGGGAGCCATCTCAATCAGCAACAGAACCATACGTTCCACGAGTACCATTACGTGATTACCTCCACCATAGGTGAACCGTCGGGACTTCCAAAGACCCGGTAGCTGGTGCCCCATTGCGGGGCGCCGATTTGTTCTTTGACTCGCTCAAGTGCGCGGGCCGCGGCTTGGCACATCTTCTCCAGCAGTTCGCCACGAAACACCGGAACCATGGTCTTGCGACCGGCTTCGATGATCTCTACGTGCGGAACCGTCCAAAAGGTTCCGCTCTCGCAGCGACGGTAATGAATGCAGGTAATGGCATTCTCATCACCCGGTCCAAAGCAAAAGGAGACCGTGGCTCTGATGCCACTGCTGTCCGAGTCCTTGCGCTCGGGAACAGTGACGATTGCGTGAGTCATTCCTGTGAGAAAGCGTGTCATAGAAACTAAGCAGCCGCCGGCAACTCGACTGCTTTGACCTCCTTGCGAATACGTTGGACAAGGAAGGTATTCCGGCAGTTGACGTTGCACTGCTCCACTGCCCGCTTGACCGCGGCCCAGGACGCTAGGAAGACGATCATCTTCCTGGCCCTGGTGTTCGCTGTGTAGAGAAGGTTTCGCTCAAGCATCGGATAGTGGTGCATCGTCATGAGGAGAATTACAATTTCAAACTCGCTGCCCTGGCTCTTGTGAGTCGTGGCCGCGTAAGAGAGCGACAGGTTGTCCGTCTCCTTGAAGGGATAACGAACCAATCGGCCGTAGAAATCGATCAGGATCTCTTTATGGGTTTCATCGAATTCCTTGATGAACCCGATGTCGCCGTTCGAGATCTCCATGCCCTGCTGGTAGTTGTTAGCCAGTTGCATCACACGGTCACCGGTCCGAAACTTGTGACCTTTGACAGTTACTTCCTTGCCGTTGGGATTCAGTGTTTCCTGGAGAACTTTGTTGAACTCAATCGAACCTGCTGGGCCGATTCGCATCGGCGTCAGGATTTGAATGTCCCTGATAGGATCGACGGCGTGCTTGGCAACAATCCGTTGAATGACCGGAGGCAGCTTCGCTTTGATCCACTCCAGATCGTCCTTGCCCTCCGGTCCCTTGGGAACTTCCATGAAGTAGGAGTCTGCTTCAATGCCTTGCCCCTTCTTCACGTCCGGAAAGATCGGCGTCTGTCCGGTCCTGATCTTGTAGGCATTGCGGATGATCAGCGAGTTCTCAGCCTGACGAAAGATGGTCTCCAGTTTGGTGACCTGGATCTTCTCGCAGTTGATCATGTCGCGGAGGACCATCCCGGGCCCAACCGAAGGCAGCTGGTCCACGTCGCCCACAAATACCACTGAACAGGAGTCAGGTACGGCGTCCATCAGGGAATCGGCGAGCTGGAGATCCAGCATCGATGCTTCGTCGCAGATCAACAGGCTGCAATTGAGCGAGTTCTTCTTATTGCGCTGGAAGTCATTGTCCTCATAGCTCCACTCCAGCAGTTTGTGGACCGTCTGCGCTTCCTGACCGGTAACTTCAGCCATGCGCTTGGCAGCGCGGCCAGTAGGCGCGCACAGCTCGACGTTGAGACCCAGCCGGGCTGCCGTGCGCAACAGCATCTTGAGGGTGGTTGTCTTGCCAGTGCCGGGACCGCCGGTCAGGATCGACAGGTTGTTCCGAAGAGCTGCAATGACCGCCTGACGTTGTTGTTTGTTCGGCTCTTGGCCCAGGTCCTTCTCGACACGTTCCAGTGTCTCCTCGATGCCGCGAGGCGCAATATGCGGAAAGCTCTGCAGCTCTCCGATCCGTCGAGCCAGTCTAGTTTCTGCATCGTAATAAACAGACAGATAGTAGAAAGTCATCGCAATGCCGTTCAGCTTAACTGGCTGGCGAATAAGATGCTTGGGGCCTGGATCGCTGGCGAGAGACGACATCTTGATGACAGCTTGCTCTGCGACCTCCATCGGAAGCTGTTCGTTTGGGTTGAGAGTGCCTTTTCTACTACTGGCTACCTTTCGAACTGTACCCACGAGCTCATCCTGTGTAAGGAAGCAATGGCCATTGCTGGTTGCTTCTGAGACCACATGCGTAACAGCGCCTTCAGTCCGTTCCGAGCAGCGTTCCGGCCAGCCCATACGGGCAGCCATCTCGTCTGCCTTTTTGAAACCGATCCCACTCAGCTTCATGGAGCGGTAGGGATTTTTCTCCAGGATTGTAATGGCATCCTTGCCGAACGCGGCAAGGAACTTCTTGCCCCAGGCGCTTGGGATGTCAAAGCGGGCCAGCCACAATTCCAGTTGGCGGAGCACAGGGTCATGTTGGCTACGCCAGGACGCCACGATCTTGTCGGCCTTATCAGCTCCGATTCCGGCGCACTCGGTGAGGCGTTCGGGAGAGTTGTCAAGGATGTTGATGATCGCGACACCGAACTTCGACATCAAGGCAGCGGCCGTCTTCTTGCCGATGCTCTTGACGTGATGCTCCAGGTACTTCTGAATGCCCCGGATGGTATCGGGAATGACTCTTACCGCCTGCTCGGCTTCAAACGTCGGCCCGTACTTCGAATCGTCGACCATCTTGCCGTGGAACTCGAACAGATCATCCGGATCCCAGTCGGGGAATGAATTGCATTTGACGGCCAGATCCTTCTGCCCCGGTTCAACCGGATGCACGGTCAGGATCCGAAAGGTACAACTGTCCTCAGGCTCGCTGCCTTCGGTTGTGGTCTCGGGTGGTTTGTCCATGACACGCGGATACCGCTGCCACAGAACCTGACCCCTGAAATGCTGTTGCTCGTCCACAAATCCACCTAACTGTTAGTCTGCCATCTCTGGACATGGCATTGATATAGAAGGAAACCCCTAGAAGCAAAGCTCTTCGGGGAGAGGCACCCATCCTGTGAACTGTGGTGACACCAGCTCCTCCAGGAGCGGCGGCGCCGACTCGGGAGCAAAGGCCAGCGCTAATTGAACCGGTCGCCGGCATGGGAGTGGTTGAATCCCAACGAGGTTGTCCTCGGTAAGGTTCTCGGCGCCGCGCAGGTATTCCCAACGCTTTGCGAGGAGCCCCAGGAAGCCCAGGTGACAGGGCTTCAACAGAACGTTCCCGGAAACAACTGCTTGAGAAGAACAGTCGGCATCGATATTGAACAGGAACTCGAGGCCCGTTGGTTCTTTCCTGCCCAACCGGAATGTGTAGCGGCTTCTCATCGGGCGCCGACTCTCTCTGCGAGATCTATACCAGTCTTCTCTGTGAAGAGCGCCTGGCCTTCCCGGTAGCAGTCGTAGAGATCGGGCCTGTGTGTGTCCAGTTGAACCACCTGGATAAACCAGTCGGTGCATGCCCGGATGATCGGACCTGATCCGTAAACCAGGTACCAGTTCCGCATCGCCAACAATAAGACCGCTGGGTTGATCGGGGGATGTATGTCGCACAGGACAGACTCAAGCACCCGGATTGTTTCGTCGTCCAGGCGTCCCGTCTTGTCCAATGTACGATCCAAGGGATTTGCCATTTCTTCTCCTATCCAACTGTTAGTTGACTCAGGCTCGGTCTCGGATTGACAATGAACCCGGAGGCAGGATGCCACGCACTTTAGGAAAGCACACCAATCACTTCGGTCCATTCATCAGACGGCGGCGACGCGAGTTGAGCCTGACGCAGCGCGAGGTTGCTGCGGCTCTCAAGGTCTCTGCGCCTGAGTTTGTTGGCATGATCGAATCTGGCCTTCGCAAGCCAAACTTCGAACGGTTACCTGCTCTGGCCGAAGTCTTGCAGGTTCCGGTCCTCGAGATGATCCAGATGGCTTTTGCAGACGTCTACCCAAGCCTGGTGGGCTACCTGACACAAGAACAAACAGCTCAGACTGCCAAGGCAAATCGGCTGGGCCAGAAGCTCTACGCTCTGCCCCAGCCAATACGCCAGCCCATCATCAAGATGATCGACAAGTTCTATGCCGAACGATCCGTCGAGAAGAAGGAAAGAGTGGCGTAATCTACCTGCGCTGCAGTCAGACTTTCCTTTTCCACCACTTCGCCGCGCCGGCGAGCCCTCTCCCTCAGAAGAGCCTTTTCCTGATCCTTCAGGTGTTTGGGCAAGCCACGCACCTTGGATCGGGATTGCTGGGTTATTGCCTGACGGATCTTCTGTGCGAACTCCAGGCACCTTCCGATCTTCTCGTCCGACATTCCGGGGATCTCTGCAAGGAAGGGATCAGCCATTGGTGTTGTTTTTCGGCTTCTCAGCAACCACAATCGAGACTTTCATCTGGGTGATGCTGTGACCCTTCACGCCCTTCCGCTTCTTGACTTCTTTCCAGGCACGGTTGAACGCCGTGCCATAATCGCTAGCCTTGGCGGTTGCCGACTGCCCCATGTTGACACTGGTCAACTCCGGCATCTGGAAATAGAAGGTGTAAGTTCGCAGGTTGTCTTCTGCACCGATGATTTCCGTCATGCTGCCTCTCTTTCCTGTGGATACCAAGCCTCTGTCAGCGCTGGCGTCACACATTCGCACTCGAAGAACTTGCGATCGACAGGAAACGGGTTGGCTTCCGCAAAGGCTAGCATCTTCGCTCTGGTCTCCGCGTCAGGATCCATATCGTGCCAGCTGTTGCGGCCGAACGCGCCAAATGCAGTGTCCATCTTGGCGAGCAGCTCGTCGAGTTCAGGCACCGGTCTTTCGAGAAGCCTGCGAGTAATTCTGTACCCATAACACCGGAAAGGACGGACTGAACGGCACCTCACGAAGAGAGGCTTGCAGTTGCTCTTCAGTTTGATCCAACCTTCAGGTTTGAATCCCCTGCGGCCAGCCGCCTGCTCTTTGATCGTTGCACGCCAGCGCGCGGCATAGTCGTTCGGCGGTTCAGGGACATCGGTGAAGAAGGTCAACGGACAGGTGTAGTGGGAAGGTCCGCAGCTCTCATCGAGCGACTTGACTCCCCAGCCTTCCCCTTTGAACCGCTGCATGATGTCGTATCCGATGTAGCGATGCGAGGCCACGCCTGGTGCAGCGATTTCCCAGACCGACCATAAGATGTTGCCCTTCGTCACCTTCTTGAGACAGCGTCGGGTAGTTCCACCGTACTCGCTGTCCGTGGTCAGTTGACGGATGAGTGACTTGCGTGAGTAGTATCCAGAGATCCAGCCCATGCCTATACTGCTTCCTCAAGTGGCGGGCACTTGCAGTTGGTGAGACGTTCTTTACAGGAGCCACAGAGGGCATAGCCCTCGGGATCTACACGCAGGGGCCGGGATTCGGTCAAACGGCCGGCACGAAACAGTTGGCCGGCAGAGATGCCTCTGACCTTGGTTTTGACAGGCAGCGGCCCGAACATGTTGTCGATGATGGTGCCGTCGAGAGCGAGGTTGCAGAGATAATCGGCATCTCTGTTTTCTTCCCGCGGATACCACACGTACGAAATGACAATGCCTGAATAGAAAGCCAGGATTTCTCTAATCTGATGTTGAAGTGCTATCAGGTTCTCGTCCTTGCATCTCCACTCTCTGGTCATCTGATTGACCAGGAGCTGGGAGTCCGCGCGGAACTCAATACGATCGACGTCGGATGTGAAGTCGAGCAACGGGTCCAGGCTGTTTACAGCCAGCAGCAGACCCCGGTACTCAGCAACGTTGTTGCTGCCGATCAGAGTCTCGTTCAGGCAGGCAACGTATTTGTGCTGCTCATCGAATGCGACGAAGGCACAGGACGCTGGGCCCGGCTCGGTGGCTGAGTTTGAACGGCTGCCACCATCCGTGTAGATGATCAGCTTCATGCCGCCAGTTTCCGTTCGTGGCGGCGGAACTGAATCGTCTTCTTCATCCACTTGTCGAGAATCATCTTCCGGTTCAGCTTACCTTGGTGATCGACGATCAAGATGCCGTTGAGATGGTCGATCTCATGCTGAATGACTCGTGCTTCCAGGCCCTCGGCGACCATAGTGATCGGTTGAAAGTCTTCGGTCAGCCCGGTGACGGTGATCTCCGTTGGACGAGTAACCTTGACCTGCAGGCCGGGCAGGCTCAAGCAACCCTCCGCGGCCGCCGATGTTTCGGAACCGAACTCAATGATCTCGGGATTGGTCAGGGACTGCATCTGTCCCTGGTTGTCCTGGTAGATGATGACCCGCTTCAAGACGCCGATCTGATTGGCGGCCAGGCCTTGTCCACCGAAGGAGTGGCAAGCTTCCTTCATGTCGCCGATCAGATTCGAGAGACCCTCGCCAAACTCAGCATCAACTGGTTCGCAGGTCTTGAGAATTACGCCGTCCGGATATTCGCAGATTGCGGTCATTCTTTTTCCTCCAGCATGTTGAGAATGCCTTCAAAGACCTTTTCAACAGCGGTCACACCGTCGAAGAAGCTCCGCTCGAAATCGGCGCGCGTTGCTTTCGTGTAGTCCGGACACGCAGTGAGCTGTTCCTCTGTCGGTTGCACATGCAAGGCTGCCATCAGGGCGATACGGATCTTTGTGGCCGCATAGAAGTCCAGAGAGCGGATCATGCGGCTGTACACCGGCGAGATGTTCTTCACATCCGATGTCGGTTCGCGTAGCATTTCCCGGAACTGCGCCGGCCGGTTCTCAATCAACGCGATGGTAGCGTTCAGTGCTGCATTCAAGCTCATCACATCACCCACTCTTGCTTTGGTGTTTTGTCCTGTTCGAGCACTGACTCGTAGTCGACCAGGATGCCAAGCCTGGCATCGAAATTACCGGGATGTGGCAGGAACGGAGAGTTCCGCCGATACAACTGCCGCTCTGCAACCAGATCACAGGTGCAAGCTGCCGTAGGTATATCCTTTGCTGCGAACTGCATCCCAAGCAGAACCGGATCAGTCAGTTCAGGACCGCCAACTGGTTCAAAAGACGAGCGGTAAATTCTGTCTTTCCGCAGAACCGAATCACCGTAGACACCGTACTGGACGGGGACGATTCCCATGGGCGGATAGACATCAAGATGCCAGCGCCAAACTTGAAACGGTTCGTCCAGACCGGCCCACTTCATATACCGGTCGACGAAAACGTGACTGACCATCAGATGAAGACCAGGAAGCACGAGGCAATCCTGCACCACTACGGTGTAGGGCGCCTCATTGGGGTCCAACACGAAGCTGATCAACTCTCCAAATCGGTTCAGACAAGTGATTCCGACCCGCGACATATACACATAGTCGACGGCTTCTTCGATCATGATTCGTGCTGAAACAACGAGTTCGGTCATAGCTCTTGAAGCCGGGTGGGGTTACCACCCGGCTCTCTTCCATCTCAGAAGGGGATGTCGTCGTCGATCAGGGCCTGCTGCGCGGGCTGGACAGCCGCAGGGGCGGATTGCCGCTGCTGTGTCTGCCGGGCTGCGGGAGCTGCCGCTTGTGTGCGGGGCGCCGCGGCCTGACGAGGAGCTGCCGTCTGACGCGGGGCCGGTTGCTGTGCGGGCGCAGCGGCCTGCTGATGGTTCCCGTTCCCGCCATTCCCGTTGCTGTTGCCGTTGTTTTCGCTCTTAGGCACCACACGGAACGGACCGGAGATGTCGCGCGCAACGCAGCGGAAGCCGACGGCCGCGTTGTCGATCACATTGCCGCTCTGCTTGTCCTTCTTCGAATAGGTCGTGAACTCCATCTCGCCATCGTTGATGACGATCGTGTCGCCGGGGCTGAACCGTTCGGCAACATACTGAGCCTGACGGCCGAATGCAACCACGTTGACCCAAGTGGTCTTGTAGGCCGTGGTCTGATCCTGGCCGTTGTAGTTGCGGACGTCGCCCTTGCCTTCGCCGACCCACCGCTCGGTGGCGACGCCGACCTGCACCCAAGCCTTGTCGCCTTCACCCTGCAACTCCGGCTGCTTGCCAATCTTGCCATCGAAATGAACCTTGATTCCTGCCATGCTTCTCTTCCTCTTTCATCCAGCCATACGGCCGGGGATTCTCTTAGTTGACATCAATCTGAGCGAGTACAAAACTAACCGTAAGGTAGCTCGCCAGACACCGGACTGCATTCGGGTAAAGCCCTTAGGCTTGCTCTGCAGGTAGAGGTGGCGCAACCAACCCGCGCTTCTCCCACTCCTGGCGGCAGACGGGATGATAGATCCACCACTTGGCTATCTCAGGCGGATCGTTCTCCTGAGCGTACTTGCGGAAATCGGCCTCTTCCGCCGGGTCGAGCTGGCGAAACAGAATCTCTTGCAGCATGTTTCCTCTTGCGTTCGCACTGGGTCACCGGTATAGGCGCCATCTGGCCGGTGGCGAGGTTGACGAAGCCTCCTTGATAGGAAACCTCGCGGTGCCTGAACAGCCGCGCCAGCAAAGCGAGCGCGTGATTGGCCAGCACCTGGTTCACAAAGGGCTCCTGTCGTTTCAACGCCTCGACGGAGCTGCAGGAGGGCAGCGTGTCCTCGCCGTCCAGTCTGGGATCGATGATCTCCGGGTAGAGTTCCGCGACCGTAAGCAGACGGTACTTGGCATGCTGATTGCGCCGGTTCCGGGGCTGGCCCAGAACGAACTGGCCGTTGTCGGCATTGTTCCCGATGTCCAGCCAGTAGAGCGTCTTCTTGAAGGCTGGAGACCGGCTGATGGCCAGCCTGGCCGCCCGCGTATCCACACAGGTGATCAGGATGTCTACAACCCCATCTGTCTTCTCTGTGAAGTGCCCAGTGGAGGCGTTCCATTTCAGTCCCCAGAAGAGGTTCAGCCTGTTGGCAATAACCAGTGACTTGTACAGGCCGATCTCCGACTGGGAGAAAGGCTGCCTTACACAATTGGTGGAGGAGATGCGATCGCCATCAACGAAGATGACATTGAGACCTGGCTGTCCCTCGGCAAGGAGGGACTGGTTGATGTACGGCAAGCCGCCGGCCAGCGCACTACCTGTCCCTCCACATCCCACCACTGCGACGCGGGTCCGTGAGCATCTGTGATCCAGCTTGTGGTTCAAGGGATTGCCACCGATCTCTTGACTCGCTTGTACTTGTTGCGAAGACGTAGCCTCTGCTTGTTGAAGATTGTGATCGTCAACCGCGAGCCCATGTTCAGCAGAGAGAATTCCATCTTCTCGACCAGGGCGTAGTGAAGGCTCACCCCAGTCGTTAGATCGACCAGCGGATACTTGCCCGTGGTCTTGATGTAGAAGCTGCCTTTGCACTCCAGGATGGTTCCGATTTCAAAGTCCTGAAAGCGATAACGCAACCCAACGGTAACAGCGATTGTGTTCTTCATTGGCATCCTTCAGTCAGCAAGTCACGAACTGTCTGTTTGGAGGAGTGCAGATACTCGATGCCGAAGGCTTCAGCGCCGGCCAGTTCCGTCCACAGCCCAAGGAAACCTCCGGGGTGCTTGGTAAGCACGCCAGCTCCGCTGGGATGGGTGAATTCGCTATCGAAGAAACCTTCTTCCCAGACTTCCAACGTGGACACGTCGGTGACCCTCGGCCGCTTCATGCTGCCGGAGCAGACACTTCCTCGACCGGGCTCGGTGTTCCAGTAGGGAGCCACGAAGAGTGGATCTTCCGGATCAGGACGGTGATCCCCAGCCAGAGCGCGCAAGGATAAGCGGCCGCGGTTGACGATCCAGATCAAAGCCGGGTGAGGAAACACCTGGCCATTCAGAGCTGCAGCCTCTTCCTTGTGGAAGAACATGGCCCGCTTTCTTGCCGGCGTCCACCAGACAATCGCGTTGGAGGTGCAGGCGATGACATTCGGCGGCAGGTAAACCAGGCCGGTCTTCTGCCCAAGAGTCTCCAGGAGTTCAGTCAACAACTCGATCGAGATGAGGCTGCCAGGGCCGACCTGCAGTTCCCCGTCCAGGCAAACCGGCGTGTGTTCAGTCAGGAATCCGGACTTGTCCTTCTCGGTTCCGCCAGCATAGTAGAGCAGCACCTTGTTCAGGGTGTACTCATGGCGCATCCCAATGTTTACTTCGAGGTGCATTTCTCCCACTCCTCAACTGTCATCACGCACTTGTTCAGAAGGCCGATCAGCTTGACCATCCGAGGCAGAGCTTCGAACAGCTGCGCGAATGCCTGGTAGTCATCAGGCCGATAACCCCGGACGATAGTTGGCGTCGGGTCACAGCCGCTGTTGTACAGGTCCTGCTGGTATTCATCGATCCAGGCGGTGATGTTGTCCTTCCTGTCGACACCGAGGGCAAGACCGATCTGCGAAGCGCCGTCGTAATACCGGGCATTCCCGACGGAGTATTCCAGCTCGGGGATTGTCTTCGACAACTTGATCGTCTTGGAAAGCTTGTAGGCTTCCAAGCAGGTCAGGAAGAGTGCCTTGCATTCCTCATCGGGAATGGTGTCGAAGGCTGCTTTGATGCGACGCTCGGCGAACTTTAACCGGCTGGCTTCCTTGAGATACACCGGACAGTCATTGGGATCGGCGAGCTCCTCAGCCAGAGGCTCTTCCCCTTGCTCCCTCTCTTCAGCCAGGTAATCCTGACGTATTTCATATTCGGCTTTGGCTTCATTCAAAGAGAAAGGCATCGTCACGGCACAGGCTGCGCCATAGATCAGCCAGTAGAACGTCGCCATCAGCTTCTCGTACTCAGGAGCATTGCCCAGGCGTTGGACCACCGTATCCAGTGCCATGTATTGCATCGACCCATTGGTCCAGGAGAAACACAAGTACAACGGTTCCTTCTTTGCCTTCCGCATCCACTCTTCACTGCTCAGCTCGAAGTGAATCTCAAACCCTTCTTCGCACCAACAGGAAGCCAGCATGTCTTTCAGCGCCCGGATCAGAACTTCAACAACATCTTTGGCACCCTCGATGTGTTCATTCCTCACATAGCCTTTGTCCACCAGAACTTCTAGCGGTTTGAGAGCCAGCTCCATATCGCGGCGAACCGTGTACTGGAACTGCACCCCGCGCAGACTTGGCAGGCGGAGAAAGTTGGCCGGCGCGATCAGACCAACGGATGGATCAGACTCGCGGCGGGAGTGAGCAGCTCTTTGTCTCGTTGACGCCTGTCGAACAGCACATGCAGAGCCTGCCCTATCTTTCGCGCGGATTCGCATTTCACAACCTCGCCAACAATGGCAATCGAAGCGGGATCACCCTGATCCGCAAACTCATTGAGCCTGCGGATCAAGGCAACCTTCTTTGATGATCTGGTCAACTGACTACCCCTTGGCACCCACTGCCCGACCGAAGCGGAACCGCAGCTTGCCGTTGCGGGCCTCAGGGCCCACAACTGTTGCCGTGGTGATCTCGGGGTACTGCGGAGCGTACATCGCCCGCACCTGCTCGATGGTGAATTCCGGATTGGGGTCCGGCAACACTGCATCATCGAACACGAACTCCCGCGTCATTTTCTCGACTTTGACTGCCATTATTCGGCCTCGCCTTCGTCGAATCCGTCTGGTAGTTCAGCGGGAAGTTCGCCGTCTTCTGCCGGCGGTGCCGCAGCGGGTTCCTCGGCGTGAACGGCGGCAGCGGCATTGGCATCGCCCGCGGCCTCCCAGAGTGTGAAGGTATCCGGGGCCTGGGCAGTACCAGCCGTTGTCTTGGTTGGATGAACGGCAGGCTTGCCTTCATCCTTCTTGTCGGCCTTCGCCGGCGTCACCTTGGTCTTGGCCTTCGCCGTTGCTTCCTTGGCTGACTTGGCAACCTCGGCAAGCGTCTCCTGGAGTTCCTTCAGGCTTTCCAGAACGGTTGTGTGGCCGTCGGAGTAGCTGGCCAGCAATTGAGGCAGCTCAGCGTCGATCTCTTCGGGTGTGCCCACCAGGGATAGGGGTGTGATCAAGGCTGCAACATCTTCCTTTGTCACGCCTTCCTTCTGGGTCACGTCGCGGGTCAGCTGGCTGTCACTGTCGACCGCCTTGGGAATGACGTTGACCCTGATTTTGGTCTTGTCAACCGAAGCGATCGTAATCGTCACGGGCCGACTCTTCAGAATCGGCATCAGTTCTGTGAACATGGTTGTCCTCGCCCAATGGGCTGTTGATGTTGGCTATAGATCGGTTACACCGGAACGGTGGCCGCCAAGCTCAGTCCTGAATCGGATCTGACCTTTGAATTCCTCCGGCCGGTTCCAATCGAACAGACACGGATCACTCAGGTTGTAAAAGGGATTGATTTCCAACAGCTTGACACCGTACTGGTTATAGCTGTCAGAAAGACTCCGCCGGCGCTTGATGAACACATCGAAGACTACTGAATCGAGATGAGAAGCATCTCGCAATTCCTTGTCAAAGAACTGCTCGATCGCCCACTTGATGCCGGCGGCGTCTTCGGTAATCTCCGAGTACACTCCGCGGTAGTAGTATTGGCTGATCCCGACGAGCTTGCGGTCCTGCATGAAGCAACGGAACTCTGACCACTCGGGCAGGTCCAGGCCCTCACGGATCCAAACACTGGGCGGGTAGTTCATGGCGATCTGCATATGCAGGTCGTCATAGATGCGCTCGGAACAGCAGGTCAGGAGATCGAAAGCCATCTGGCCTGAGGTGATTTGGCCATTTGGCAACTGAGCGCCTTCGCCGAGGCCACATCCCCAGTAAAAAGCATCCTTCGGACTGCGCGAGCCAAGGCGGACAAAGATACCCTTTGGGAACTGCTGAACGGCCTTGTCCAGCCGCGCGATCAGGAGATCCTTTACCGTCTCGTGGTTCTCGGGCACACCCTCGGTAAATCCTTCGCCCAGCTCGATGATGTAGCTGCCCATGACGCGCGCTTCTTCCAGGGTCATCTGAACCCTTACTGAGGGAACTGACAAGCTGTGCAAAGCGTTCGGCCAGCTCTCGATGTAGGTCGGCCATGACACATCCCAGATGGGTCCCTTGGGCTTGTATCTCTCCGACTCGGGCTTCTTCAACCACTCTTCCCCGGCGGCTATACTTGCCTTCATCATGGCAAGAGAAAACTCATGGCGCTCTGGTGAACCAGGCGCGCCGAACTCTGCGAACCGATCTGTCGAGGGGTCGTAATCACTCATGTCAGGAATATCTTCCTGATGTGCAACGGCGCCGCCGGTACGGCCGCACCCTTCGCAAGAATGGCTGGTGTGGGATAAACAGCCGACATGGCTGCATGGTTCATCTGGCTCAAGCGCTGTCGCTGTGGTTAAACCAGCGATCCGCTCCTGCTCCCGCCACCATTCAGGGGGATGAGTGTGCTCATTCATCGTGGTGTCTGCCATGTTTCTCCAAAGTTGGACGGCGGTTGGATTCGAACCCACGAAGGCTTGAGCCGGCAGTTTTGCAGATTGCCGCGTTTGACCACTTCGCTACCGCACGTTCGAGTTAGGCAACGCGATCCTCATTATTCAAGTGATACGTCTGAAACCCTAAAGGACCGAGACCAAGCATATCCGTGGCAAAACCTTCTGCTTCTTCTCTGGATGAAAACCAACGCAGAACCAAAAGCATTGGCCCCTTCTTCCTACGGTCCAGCAGAATCCAGACATCTTCCAATTCAGCCATGTCATGCAACCCTTTCGTTGTTGATGATGTGGTCGAACGGATCGAAGTCCGCTTCGGAAACAAAGGGCACATCACTATTTGGTAGGACACTGATCGGTGACATCACAGGAAGTAACCGAACGGTGCCAGCGAGAGGCCGCTTCATTGTTGCCGGATCGATCCCGAACTGCTTCAGATACGAGATGTCCAGAGTCCATTCATGCCGGCTGCGTTCCTCAAAGATCTCGAATGCCCTGGCAATATAGGCATCAGCAGTCGATTGTTGTGGCCACTGGTTCACCTTCATCAGGTGAGCGCGGACTTCTTCGAACTCGCCATTCACACTGGCTAAGCCGATGTGCTTGACTTTGTGGCACATGGGACACAGAGCTATCAGCCTCACCAGAGTCTGGGTATGCGTCTTGTCGTCGTACAGCCAGACCTCATGGCACTCAACAGGCCAGCGACGGCCACGGCCGGCGCAGATCTCGCAGCGGTGCCGGGTCAGCTTCGAGGTTTGCTTCTTCAGAACTTCCCACACGGAAGGAGGGACGCTGGATCTCACATTCGAGAACCAGCAGGAGGCGGGCACAAGCTCGATTGTCAGTCGCGGCACGGTCAGTTCTCGAACACTTTGTTGGTCATAGCGTTGCCGTGATCGGGGCGTCTTCGATCAAGCCGTCATAGGCCCAGATGTGATCGCCGCCGTTATTCCGTGCCTGCGTTGCGGCTTCTTCGATGGCGTCGTCTTCAGTCGGCGCCTCGATCTCCATAGAGGTGGTGACCAGGGCTTCCGTTGTTACTTTCACTCGGAACTTGGGCATGCTTCCTTCTCATCTTTCTCAATCGTCGCGGCCATGGCAAACAACTGACCGCGTTCACAGGTTGGGTCGTGGTGTTCACACCCCTTGCATTCTGGACAGCAACTGTAGATGCCGAGCCCGAACTCGGCACGCTTGGCTACAGCCAGAATCCTGGGATAAACCGTGAGCTTTCGTGCAGTCACATCCATATCAGTGTTTCCTTTCCTGGTAGTCTGCGGTATCAGGGGAATCCCTTAATGCAAGGGATCTACTCTCACCTTGTCCACCCCACGAGAAATCATTCCGAGGGCGCGCGCCGCTGCGGTAGACAGATCGATCACTCTCGTCTTTGCAGCAGGGCCTCGATCGGTAATGGTGACGATGACAGACTTCTGGTTTCGCAGCGATGTGACCTTCACACGCGTGCCCAGCGGCAGCGTCCTGCTGGCCGCAGTCAGCTTGCTCTCGTCGAATCTCTGGCCATTGGCCATGCGCCGGCCCTGGTGGACGTGCCCGTAATAACTGGCGATGCCAACCACGGTCTTCACGGTTCTTGTGACTGCTCTTGCTGTTGCCGTAACAAACAAGAACAAGCACAGAATCCAAACGCAAACGGAGCGCTTAAACTGGGGCACGGTGCCTCCTTACAGGATTGAATTCATGCAGCGTGAATGCCTAAGCTATCGAGGTACTTACTCATGTCGGGATCACCGTTTACGCGCTTCCGTTCGAGCAAGGGATAGGCCGCCGAGTTGATCTGAACGAACTCAGCCAGACGGGCATATAGAGGTGGGTTCTTCTTCAGCAGGGCAAGAATCTTCATGCGTGCCGATGGAAAATAGCACACCTTGTCTTGAGCGATGGCCGGGAAGATCACCCAAGCCAGATCGAACCAGGCGTTGGAACCAATCACAACACCTTCACTCATCCTGAAGCTCAGGTACTCTGCGACATCGGCAATCAACTGACAGCGTTCTGCGCTATCCAAGAGGATTCTCCGTCGTAACCTTGAGAGTGGCCGCTCCTGGATACATCTGTGGTTTCAGGTGCTCTGGAATTGGATCGTTGACCGTCTTGTACCAGGCGCCGCGGCGGATTGCCGCCTTTGTTCTTGCGTCGAGGAGACCCATTTACTTTCGGTCTCCGATCTCCCAAAAGCCGATCAGCTCGTCGCCATTCACTTCGTCGATGATCTCGCCCGACATCGTCGAGATTGCATCGTCTGCGAAGGCCTTGGCCTTGATCGGTTCGAGAGAAGTCTGAATGGCCTGGATAGCGTCACCCAGATTGATGCCGGTTTCCAGAATTCCGATGTCGACTTTGATCACTAACTGTTTCATGGTTGATCTACCAATTCGCCCGGGATTTCCCGGTAAGCTATTCCCATTCCCTTGACGGCGCCGCAAGCATTGCAGCGCGCGCGATTACGGGCAGGATTGCGCTTCTTGCACATGCCGCATTGCCAGCCCGGTTTCAGCAGTTTTGGCTTCTTCAAATGGCTCTCCTTTACCGAGGGCTATATGGTTCCGTTTGATGAAGTGCTGGCACAGGGCTCTAAACAGCAGATCCCACACCAGCAGCCGCTTACGCGGAAAGTTGGTGATGACGCCTTCCCTTTACTGGCGGCCATCTTTGCGAAACAGCTTGAAACCGTAGTTTCCGGTGCTTGCTGTTCCGGTGGCATCATTCCAGATGTGAGCGGACCCGAGAAGGTATGCCTTTGCTTCCTCACCTCTGGGCCACATCTCAATCTTCAAAACGATCATCGTATCCTCGAATCGGAGCCAGGGCCGGTGTGAACAACAATCCCGCTAGCAAGGCGTTCAACGGTCACTCCGTTTATCCACTTAACTCAGCCATCTCTAGGCGACTGCTATCGCCTTACAGATCTGGCGTAGGACTCCCTTCCCACTGGGTCTGCTCCTGCCCTGGCTATTGAAAATGGCCCGTCACGATTTGGATTTCAAATCCACAACCGGGAAAGGTCGCCAAAACCGCATAACAACAAAGAGCGATTTTGGCCTCGCGCGAGGCCTTCTCCCTATTTCTGAAGTTGGTGCAGATGAAGAGACTCGAACTCATACGCCCTTACGGGCACCAGCACCTCAAGCTGGCGTGTCTGCCAATTCCACCACATCTGCGCTACACGGTGGCTGGCGGTCAGGGATTCGAACCCCGATAAGCGCCTCCAAAGGGCACTATCCTACCGTTAGATGAACCGCCAGTAGTTAAGCTGCTTCCGAGGTTACTGCGGCCGTTTCATCTTCCAAAGGTTCGGGAATGACTGCAGGCTCATCCCCTTCCTTGTAGTAGATGGAATGAGGTTTGCCATCTTCGACTGGAAGACGATAACCGATAAGGTTTGGCATCCCAACGTAAGGTGGACAAGCCCGAACGGTGCCTTGAACTGCCGTGAGGCGATAGCGAGTACCATCTGATGTCTGAATCAGTTGGCCTGCTTCGTAAGGGCTCTCCATTGCGATCGCGTGGTTGCGCTGCTCGATTGCTCTTGCAAGTTCAAACTGTCGTGTTTGCACACGTTTTACCAGCTCGGCGGCCGTGGTCGCCGGCATGTTGGCCTGCATTCGAGGATCGTTGTCCGGCCAGCAAATGTCGATGATGGAGTCCAAATGCCTGTCCTGATGGGTGTGGTCTTTGTCGCACCGCGCGACACAACCGTCGTCCAGACGAATCCACTTCGCACAGATGAAACCCATGGCTATTCCTGCTCCTCATCTTCTGAGTTGTCGTCTTCCTCTTCGATCTGAGCGGCAACCCATTCCCAATAGCTGCGTCGAGTGTTGTTCTCATTGACCTCTTGTTGCCAGTCAGTGACTGAATGTGTGGGATGTGAATTCCATTCCCCGTACTTTTCGGCAAGCTCCTCGGCGGACAGTTCTTTGTCAGGCATAAAGCTCCAGGTGACCGATTACGGCGTCTACATCGGCTTTGCAAACAGGCGTGGTGCAGATGGCAGTCAGGACAGTCTCTTCCGTTCCATAGAACGGGGGATTGCTGTCGTGGAATGATTGGACCCGATAACGGCAGTTGCCTTCGATTCCGGCGGTTCCCGTCAAGGAGTCCTGAACGAGGGCATCCCGAATCATCTTCAGTTCCCGGCTGTTTCGCACGCTGAGCACGATCGTCGTGATTGGCTCAAGAATGGCTTCATCGCCGTTGTTAATGATCTCGCACCCACGCATGACCGATACGACATGGGCGCACTGCGCCATAAGGCGGCCGGGCTCCATAGGAATCGACCGCGGCGAACTGTCGGGCGGAGTGACCTGAACGGTTTTTGGAACGATCACATAGATCCGCTCTTCCGAGATCTCCTCAGCTTCAGTCCCTTCGTCCGCATTTGCCGGGGCCGGCACATCTATGTCCGTCACCTGATGCTCGAACACGTAGTTGCTCTCGTGGATCGTATCGACCGCTTGCACCAGCAACTGCCGGGTTTCGCCCACATACGGCTTCTCAATGGTCACCTTCAAGGTGACCTCGCTGAACTCTCTCATCGTTTCTCCGATACAACTGCATCCTATGGAATTGTTGGCTGGAATTGGATAGAGGAAAGCCCCTAAACGTACGAAGGGCGCCCGAAGGCGCCCCGGCTCACGACACATACCCTCGGTATCGAGGCTTGGTCGGTGCATTTTCTAAATCGGCCTTTGCCAGGCGTCGATTCAACTTGGCATTGCGCCGCTTGTACGTCTTCCTGATCACTCGGCCCTTCACGGAAGAGTCGAGCTGTTCAATCTTCAGTTTCATCGCCGCCTCGCACCTTCGTCAGACACTGACGGAGACCAGCTTGTGGCGAACCGCGTACATGACGAGTTGAACTTTGTTGTGGCACCCGATCTTCTCCATCAAGGTCGACTTATGCACTTCCACGGTCTTTGCGCTCAAACCGAGGAGGATGGAGATTTCCTTGACGCTGTTTCCCTCGGCGAGCATCTTTAGAACCTCATTCTGTCGAGGAGACAGCCGATGGAAGCCGGCAGAGTGTTCATGTCCGGTAAATCTGGGCTGAATGGAAAAGTGGGAATCGCCGCGATAGATCTTGGCAATCACTTTCTGCAGCTCATCGAAACCACACGTCTTCGTCAGGTAGGCCGAGGCTCCAGCTTCGACTGCATTGAGGATATGCTCTTCTTCGGTTGATCCGGTAAGAAACATCACTTTCAGTGGAAAGTGAGAAGACTTGGCCCATCGAGCCGCTTCAAATGGATCGGCGCCTGGGATATTCACATCGAGGATGAGAACATCGACCTTCTGGTCGACAGCATGTTCTGCTGCCTCGCGCGCATCTCCATGATCCCCGATGATTCGGATCGTGGAAGTCTGTTCCATGATCTTGCACAGAATTTCACGGACCAGAACATGGTCGTCCGCCATTACACATCGAATCATTGGCCTTTTTTCCTCTCAGCTAATATCAGGCCGGAAGATGGCCGTATTGAGGATAGGGGAAAGCCCCTATGAATCTTTTGTGACATGGAATACATGATGTTTCTGTATAATGCGCGTCCGGTCTGCTGGGCGCCCGAAGGCGCCCTTCTGTTGCCAGGCCAAGCAGACTTGGCCCCGTCTAGTCTTTCGGACTAGACAGCAGCAAGAACGCCCAGGATGTTCTCCGCGGCCGTGGCCGGTTCGAAGACCTCAAACGTCATGCTGGCGACATACCCAGTGTTGGCATATATGCGTCTGTGTGTCCTTCTGCCGATCCAGAGATCGACACGGCAGCCACACCACCCGGCTCGTCATCTCTATCCGTCACTGATTCCGTCGAAACCGTGACGGGCCCACCAAAGCCCTCTCTGACTTACATTCCCCCGAAGTTCGGTGAACTTCAGCTAAAGCATGAGGGCTTTGGTGGACCCGGAGGGAATCGAACCCTCGTCCGAAATCGTGAAGACGATCTGTCTTCTCACGAGCGTTATACTCCCCATTTCTGAGGAAACTTGATGCGGGAGACTCTCGCCAGTGAGCCTTTAATCAACTTTGGAGCCGGTTCTTTCCGGAATCTCCACGGCAAGACCCGCATCTGTGGGCACAGTGTCAACGTTTTTATCGTGGTGTGCGTCGCCCACCTGGTGCCTTGTTCCGTGCCCAATTTGCTTTGGGTGCAGCCAAAGCCTCGTCCGCTGTGTGTCGAAGGTACTTCCGTCTGGGCTACTTTGCGTTTCGAACTGAATCTACTTTGCGTTTGGCCTACTCTTGGTTTCCCGTGCACTGGTCAGCCACGAAGTCCTTGCAGTCAACGCCTTTCGGCTCCTGCTCTGACTTCGCCGGCGGGAATATCAACCCGTCGCCCGCTACCCATCCGCACCCAAACTCGATTACTCCGTGTATTTGCGACCGTCGATCGAAACAGAAAGGCCATCGTTCGATGCGCCTTTCACTATTTCCAATGCGAGTCGGGAATCGTCGGTATAGGCTAAACCTTGAGGATCGGAATCTTGAACGTTATTCCGAACCCAGGCGGCCCCTTCTTCGCTTCGGCCTTGAATTGAGTAAATCCCAGTACCTGCAACTTCAATGTCGAAATCCATCGTCTTCTCCTGATCCAACCAATTGAGCGATTCCAAACGCTTAGTAAAAGGTTGGAGGCGGCTCCGGCGGAGGCGCCACATAGCCAACCACCTCAGGCCCCATCGCCTGCGGAGCGCCGGGAGATGCTACCGGGGGGCCTGGATCTGGTACTGTGATTGCCGCTGCCAACCGGGCCAAGCAGTTTTCAGCCAGGTTGTCTTCCACCAGCTCCTCCCGCGAAGGAGGGAGCGCAGATGTGGGCAGTCCTGGGGCATAGGCGTCCATGGCCAGGTTAAGGAGACCCTGATGGGTCTGCTGCTGGAAGAACTCCCATTCGAGGTCTGTGAATACGACTTGTTTCCCCATGATTTCTCCAGTGTTCAGTTCAGCAGAGTCTCGCCGACTACGAAAGCTACCGCAGCGGTCACACCTTGGCGTAGATCTTCTCCAGCAGATAGCCGATGGACGAATCCAAGGAGAGCGCCACCATTACGGTTGGCAAGAGTTTCGGGTTCATTGGACCTTACAGCCTTGCAGCTTCAGGTAGTCACGAATCTCTTGTTCGCGGGCCTTGGGGACGTGAACAGCCAGAATCGCAACATCCCGGGTTCTCTTCCACCGATTGAAGGCCAGCGCGAAATCAATTGCTTCGCCGTCCTTTTCGCTTATCAGAACGCCACACTGCTCGAGATCGTACTTTGTCTCTGGCTCAAGAATCCAGATGTCGTCTGTTGCTTCCGGCGGCGGGTTCTGATCGTGGAATTCGATTTGGCTGTCGTCGTGGTAGTAGCCCTCCGGCCAATGATGGTCGTAGAACTCCATGATCTCTGCGCCGAGTGCTTTAGCCATTAGGCCGCAACCTGTTCCGTCTGCTTTTGAGAGCACTTTGCAGCCCTTGATGTGCTGTTGAGAGCCTTCACCATCGGACGGGTGATCTTGAATCGCCGTTTCGGTGTACGGTCATATCGAGTGAATCGCTCCACCTTGTCGACCCACACATGATCCTCTGTTGCTCCCCGCGGTTCTACGGCGATGAAGTGGTCTGGCGTGATACTGGTGCAGGTCACTCGATGTCCGTCCCAGATGAACTGGCGGCCGACAAACATGCGCTCACCCTCGAGGATGAAGGGCTTCCGACCGGCCCATTCTTCGTAGGCCTGGCAGGCGGAGATGTTGCGAACGTCCACCGCGGCGCTGTAAAACCGCTCGTGTTCACAGCCAAACCAATAACCGCCCCGAAAGTCGTCCATGAGTTTCTTGAAGTCGCACTTCATAAATCTCATGCCGCTGGTGATCGCAAGCACGACTGCCGAGTGCATGGAATGGTTTAGGCGTTGCCACGCATGTCCGGGTGTGGCCTCCTGATTCCTGTTCCAAACGTGCTTGCACAGCACGTAGGCAGGGCTCTTGTATTTGGTGGGACGAAGCATGGGTCTCCTTGTCTGGCTACAACCAGACTGAACTGTGAGCTTGCAAATTGGGATAAGGGAAACTGCTTAGGTTTTGGGGGAGATGGCAGGATTTGAACCTGCAATTCCCAGGTCAGTTGCATTTCCCCGCAACATTATCGCTCGCGGTCACCATGCGTGACCCAGGAAACCGGCGCAAGACCGGCGGGCTATCCGATACAACCGCCCATCATCTCCCACATCTATTCCGGCAGCTCTTGATCGATCAGCTCTGCCAGCTCTATGTTCCGGGCGCTCGCCGCGCGCAGAAATGCTTTCGATGCTTCTTCCATCTCCAATGCGGCATCGTATTCCGCATCGCCAGAATCGCCTTCCTTGGCCACGTCGAACTCTTTGATGGTCTTGATCAGGCATTTCGCTTCGTCTAGCATGGAGGTTTCCTCATCATCTGAAGGGTGTGGCGGAACAAATACATGGCCACAGTTCTGGCACGCTTGGCCGGCCACGACCTCAAGAGGGATTTCCAGACCACAGTCTGGGCAAACACCATCTTGATAACTGCGAATGATCGAAATGCTATCCGACATGTGTGCTCCTACTGGGGATCCCAGCCGATCTGTTCGATCACGTCGGTATCGTGATGCTCGTAACCGCGAAGCTCTGCCTGGCCGACCGTCACCGGGTCTTGTATGCCCATCGTGATTCGTTGGCACAGCCTGTGGGTCAAGACGATTCCGACAGCCACACTCAGATTGAAGCAGTGGTAGGCCGGGATCTTGATGAACCGATGGCAGAGCGCGCGGTAGACCTGTGGAATGGAACCATCCTCGGGTCCGAAGAGGTAAACTCCCCGGTCGGGATGGATGAAGTCGTTCAGTGGTTCTGCGTTCTCTACGACCTCGATCGCCACCGGTGTAATCCCGGGCTCGAACAGGTCGAGAGGCTTATCGCTGGTGCCCCATTGAACATCGGCATACCCGCGCATACGTTCTTCCCGCGGCAGCCGGTCATAGTCATGGGGATTGACCCGCTTTCCTGTCCACAGCAGATTGTCGATTCCCGTGCAGGAACAGGTGCGCAGGACACCACCAACGTTGCGGACGTATTTCGGGTTCACCAGAACGACGCCGCTGCCTTGCAGCGGCAGCCGGGCGCCGTGCTGTAGGCAACGCCTGAGTACCTTCTTGCCTTCAAACAGACATCCGCATTTCTCAGCTCTCAGTGCGTCAGTTGCCATGATTCCTCAGTATTGTGCGAGTGTGATTTCCGTGACGTTGAACCGGCGCTTGGCTTCGTCGTAGATGTCGTTCAGGTCGAGATCGATTCGTTCGCCGGCGCTGTTGAAGGCCGTTGCATGCCCGTTGAGGTAGCGCAGCTTTTCACTGCCTATTTGCTCAAAGACAACGATCTGATCGTCCTGAATCAGTTCTGCCAGCTCGGCTACAAGATCGACTTCATCATTGTCCTCGTCTGCACCGAGATCGACCGTCGGCCAACCGCCGCTGTCGTTGACAGCGTCATCCGGCGCAACTCCAAACAGCTTTCTGGGATCTTTGCCGTCGGCCGGTTTCTCTTCCATTTCTTCCCAAACCTCCAGACCGCGCTTGGCTGCCCACGCGCGGAAAGCAGCCTCATCCTTTACCGCAAAGTAGTTGCTGCGTGCACTGCCGTACCAGTTTGCCATGTGGTTCTCTCCTAGTCGCGGTACCGTTTCATCCGGTCCACCACTTGTTCGCGCGTTTCACCTTTCGGCTGTATTCACGCCGCAGTTTGTTCCAGCGCCACCACTCCAGAAATGCCTTGATCATTGCGCTCCCAACTCTTGTTCGCCATCAGGTCAAGCCAGTAGATCCGCTCGGCCATCAGAATCCGGCCCAGCCAGTTCGTGCCTTGGCCATTGCAGACACCGTAGAAGTAGTCGTGCCAGGTGTTGCCCTCAACAAGATCGTGAGGGAAGGTATTCACCAGCTGAATGCGAATGTCCTTGTTCTGGGTGAACTTGGCATGAACCACCTCGGACATGACGATCAGACTGATCTCTTTCCAGTCCGGCCGCGTGAGATGCTTCAGCTCCTTCGAAAGCTTCTTGGCGCCTTTGCCATCCGTGCTCTCGTACTTGAGCCTGTATTCCTCATCTTGCGGCAGCAGCTTGGCCGCCTGGTAGGCGCTTTCGCCGTTCTGGTACAGATGGCCGCTATGCCACAGCGGCGCCTCATGGAAGTTCGACAACCAACGATATTCGCCCATGAATGAATCGATCATCTTCAACCTTTCCGTCCCTGTGTCCCGATAGGAGCATCGCCAAACGTTCCCGTCAGAAACACAGGGCACGGGCGGTGAGACCGGATCGTTGGCGCGACCGGTACATAGTCTCTTTCCGCAGCTTGAGGCTACCGAGGTTTAACCTCAGTGCCCGTCCAAACGTGTGTTGCGGGTTCAGCCTTCATGGTCTTGGGTAGCTGCCGGCCTTCCCAGTGAACTTCGCTGGGCTCAAAGGTTCGGCTGTATTCACACGCTGTTTCCGCGTCCTCGTCACCTTCGAGGGCTTTCTTGAAAGCCTCTTCGATGGTCTCGGCTTCCACTTCCTTGGTGGCCCAGTGAAGCTCGGGTACTTCGATCTCAAACCTTGCCATCGGTTCCTCCGTTGCAGGGTACTTCGTAGGCTTCGTGAAGGTCGTCGGCCTTCATCAGGAAGCGGCGCGCGCCTTCGCGCAAGCAGGCTTCATCCAACAGGATGGGATTCCAAAGTCATTTCACTTCACTCGCACCATCGTCGTTGTAGCGAGGGTGTCGTAGACGGTGTCCAGCATCTGTTTGGCTAAGGCTCGTCCATCCGGATCGGCCATCAGAGCCACAAACTCCGGACTCTCGTTCCACAGGCTGAAGACCAGCGCTTTGAGGCCGGCGATGTCGCCACGGTCGATGAACTCCGAGCACCGCTCGCAGGCAGCCCAGACACGCGTGTAGTTGTGAGCGGGGCCGACTTCCGGCCCGGACTCCACAAACATGCGCACCAAGATGTCCCGGCCCGCGTCATAATGTCGTGTGGCTAAGTGCTGGCTGCAGAAATCACAATTGTCTGGCATCGTGCTCCTTCAAATTGGCAGGGGCGACAGGATTTGAACCTGCAGTGAACTTGCGTTCCGTGGCTTTGGAGACCACTGTGCCGAACCGGATTGCACATCACCCCTGTGCTGTCCACTCGTTGAGACAATGACGGCAGTTGTATTGTGCCGCGGTCTCGGTGGTCCGCACATCATTCTTGGTTGTCCGAATGGTTATCTCGACTGAATCTACATTCCAGCTGAGGCATTTCGGACACTCCACATGTGTTGGTAACGGTCGAAGCATCGAGCCGCCAGGAAACTCCTTGCGCGCCTCAATCTCTTCAACCACACTCTTGACTTCTGCTTCGGTGAAGGGACGGCCCTTCACCCGAGCAGCCAGAACATCGGCCACTTTGAGCCAGAACGGAGCGTCCCATCGTCCATGGGAACTGAAGCTCACCCAGCTCATGGGAATCTCGCCTATTTGTGACATTTGGCCTTCGTGTCCACGGTCAGTTTCTTGAAGTCGTAGACCCAGATCTTCGACTCGACGGCATTCGGCGGCAATGGGAAAGTGATCCCAGCCTTGGCCTCGACGTTGGTCAGCATCGTGTGGACACTCTCCAGGTCATTGCCCAGATCGCCTGCCTGAGGAAACAGGAAGGCGACGTACTGGCCCGTCACGGTATCGACCACGATCTTGTAGAAACCCGTGGGCACATCCACTTGGTCGGCGCCGATCTTCTTGTCCGTGGCCACGTCATAGACTGGCCCGGCATAGATCAGATAGGTATGACCGCTCTCGTAGGCGCCGGCGCGAACCGCCGTCTCGAGCAGCTTCCACAACCCTCGGTTCAAACCCGGGAGTTGGGGCGTCATATTGGAGAGCATGAAGCTCTCCCGTTCCACATCCGGATCCCAGCGCATGTCGCCGTCCGGAGCAATGTGGCCCATATCGAATCCGTTGCCCACATAGTCAGCCGGCTTGGCGCGACCGCCCTCCGGGAGGGTATCGTCGGCAGCAAAGGCATTGCTGCGCACTTCGCAGCCAACCGCATGTTCAGGCGTCAGAGTGTAAGACACCCACTCCGGAAGCTTGGCCACCTCATCGCTGTATACCAGATAGGCTCGCCGGCAAATATAGGCGTGCGTGCTGTCAGCCGGGAGCAATTCTCCCCTGATGGTCAGAGGTGTCCCATAGGGAACGAACGGATGACAGGAGCTGAGGGGCTGTTCTGGAGGAACTGAGTAGACAGTGGGTGCGAAGATCAGGGCGACCATGGCAACGGCCACAGCAAAGCCAAGGCCGCGGCAGAGTCTCTTGACTTGGCTGAGGGCACATGGAAAAGCCTTCTCATGTCCACACTCAATGCACCGCAGCTTGGTGCGCTCGGGGGTAACGGGCTTCATGATGCCGCCACACACCCATGGGGTTGGGATAAACCCGAAGATCTTCACACGACAATCGCAAACGAATGCACTTCCAAGTTGCATTTGGCACTCACTTTCTGGTTCAAATCTCCCGCCGGGAAACGGTTCACCGGGCTAACCCGGCGGGAGGGTGGCGTTGTCCTTGATCTTGGACGACCTGAGCTTACGCACCAGGACGGGATTCACAACCCGTATTCACGCCCGCTTGTGGCTCCGGCTGCACCGGAACAAATTTGCTTCCCGGCTCTCTCATCGCCGCGAGAATACGAGCAGCCCGTTCTGTATCAAAGCTCTCGGGACGGCCGTCGTAGCAGCCTGGAATTCTCCCAGTGCTTGTCCGATAGCAACGGCTTCTGATCTCGTCGGCCAATTTCCGATCCGCTTCAGTCGGCGTCACATCGCATTTAAGACAGCGGTCGTTGACAATCTGATTGCAGCCGCAGCGATCGCAGAACGCATAGCCATCAACTCGATAGTTGATACCGTTCTTTAACGCATACTCGTCCTGCATTGTTTCTCCATTCATGGTGGGGCAAGGAGGACTTGAACCTCCATGCAACGCCGGTCATGCAGCCCGGTTGCGCCTATCCTGCAGGGTTGAGCACTGTTGCGCCGGATTATCGGTCCGGTGTGTCTACCAGTTTCACCATCGCCCCATTTGAGGAGCCGAGCCCAGAAGGCTTATTAGGCCAGCCCGAGCCCGGCTCCGAAGGTTCCGAAATTGGGTCACCTATCAAACCATCAGAGGGTTACGCTGCGTTCGCCACCCACAATCGCCAGAATGCTGTGATTCACCGATTAGCTCCATGCGCGCTATGAATTGACAGCTCACTTCCTGGGCCGTCCGAAGACTTACCAGAGCGCGTACCACGGCTGGTTGGGGCATTCTCCCACCTCTGCTTCGTTGGTTCCGAAGAACCGATCTCGTGCCAGGGGACGGATTTGTCACCGTCATCTCTCCGGCGGATTAACGCGTCTCCGCAGGCCGCTCTACTTCTTGAGCTACTCCCGACTCAATACTTCAACCGGTGTGCTGTTACGCTAAAGAGTCCATGTCTCGCCTTACCAGGCCAGCCGCAGTTTGCGTAGCAAGAAACGTGTGAACTGCGACCCGCGTGCCAATAGCGTTTGGCGTGAATGCAGCAATTCCCGGCGAGCAGCCGGCCTGCTTCATCTCTGCACCCCGAACTGCCACGCATACCATTCCGATACGTCTCCGGCAGTCCCCGTGTCACGACTCACTCCTTGGAGGATGGCTGCTATCAAGCCAACCTTCCGGTTGAAGAACTTGTTAGGCCGCGGCGGTCAGCGTGACCGAGCTGATGGGGGTCGGCGCCGAAGCGGCGGGCTTGGCTGCCTTGGTTGCCTTGGCGGGCTTCGCTGCGGCCGCCGGCGCGTTGGCGGCGATCTTCTGGCTGGCGATCGCGGTAAAGAAGTTCAGCGCGGTCTGGGTTTGCTCGACGGTTGCGGTTGCAATGTATTCCACCAGGTACTGCTCAAAGCTCTTGGCTTTCTTTGCCATTCGAATTCCTCTTTCGGTTGGGTTAATGATTGAGCCACACAGGACTGTTGTTCCTGTCTCTTTCACCGTGTTCAGGATCGAGACTGACGGGATCCATCCTGTGTGGTCCAGTCATGAGCGTTTTGTTCCGCCGGACTCGCTCCCACCGGTCTTAATGCCCGATCCGAGTGCTAGGTGAAGCCGTACAGCATGGCTTCACTGGCACTGCGTCGTAGGCATCTTTTGGGGCATCACGGTTGAACTCGTGACATCCTCCACCACCTGATGTGTTTCATGGCATCAGGACCACTCCTTGGTTTTACTGGCCAAGAACAGGTTGCACCATCAGGGAAAACCCTTATGGCGTTTGATCTGCCGTCAGTTTGACAAGATCAGTTGAACTACCAAAGCTCCCATCGGCGTTTCCTTGCCTGAATCGACGAACAGCAGATTGGCCAATTACACGCAGAAGGTTTGCTGATACTTGCAACTCCAGGATTTCTCCTTGGAGCCTGCGGATTTCGGTTCCTAATCGTGTCATCATCTGTTCGTGACAATCAGCGCAAACAGCCCGTCGCATTCGTCTCGACGAGCACTTTTGACATACGCACATGTTCATTGCCCTTGAATTGCGTTTCCTGTTTGGGACAGCTGGATGACCGAGATTGGTCCCGGCGAGCGAAGGTTCGGAACATGGTCCCCGACCAGTTCGCCGCCGCTGAAAGTTAAGACGGGCGGATGCCTGATCAGGCATGCTCGCTGCTACTGTTATTGTTGGCGGAGAGCCGTCTCACGCGACATTTGTCTGGAATCATGCTGCGCCGGATGGAGGCTTTGCCGCTGCCGGTCGGATAGACGCGGCAGCCAGGCGAAACCAATCTGGAAGACGGAAGGGAGTTGAGGAAGGGTACTTGATAAATAGCTTTGAAATGGGGCAAATAATGGCATTCTAGGGCCGGTAGCGGCTCAGCCGGGCACGCTGCGTGCTTTGAATATTGAATATGCTTTTTGCAGCCTTCTAATAAGTTTCGACTATGCCGCCTTGTCCAGATGCCTGGCGAGCATCCGCTCCACCGACGCCACAGACTGATAGCCCGTGACCGTCTCGGCACGGCTGCCGCTCTTGAACAGGATCAGGGTAGGAATACCCCTGACACCATAAGCAATGGTCTGGCCCTGTTCTGCATCCACGTCGTACTCGACAACCTTTAGGTTGGAGTGCTTTTCGGCAACGGTCTCAACTACAGCTTTCAGTTGCTTGCAAGGGCCGCACCAGGCGGCGGCGAAGAACACCAGAACCGCACCTGGGTAGTTGGTTACGTCGGCGCACCAGTCCTTGTCCGACGTCGGCATAATCTTCGTGAGCGAAGTCTTCACTGACATTGCGGTTCTCCTGACTATGAGTTCAGAACAGTTCACCCGGTCCTGCGCACGCAGTCCTCGCTCTCGCCTCCCTCGAGGAGGATCGCGCGCGGACTGCGTGGGCCTTCCCGGCCAATAGGACGAATCTGTCTATAGGGTGAAACACCTAGCCGTTTCAGTCTTCGGCAGGATGAGCGACTTGGTTGCCGTCTTCTCCCACTGACTGCTGGGCGTCTTCGTCCTCGTCCTCGCCGTCTTCCGGCTCTCTGCCGGCGCCGGGGTCCATGTTGAAGTCACACGGTCGGCACTCGTGGCCAGTGAGTGCCTGGAAGCTCTCCTGGATGTTGTCCATGGTTGCGGCCAGGTTCTTTCCGTCGAGGTCGCTGATTCCCTGTTGGGTCAGCAGGCAGTCGTTGTAGACCGTTTCCATCGTGGTGAGCGCGTTGTCGACCAGTTTCAACTCAGGAACTGCTGCGAACAATGCCTCAGCCATGGAAGAACAGTCGGCGTGCATAAAGGATCCGATGAACTGCAGGATCTTCTCAGCCAGCTTGTCGGAAACGACAACCGGCTCCGGTGGGACGATTTCAAACATAGACATCGACGTTCTCGCTTTCGGTGACACGGACTAAGCCGGCGCCGGGAATAAGGCCAAGATGGTTTACGGCCGTGAGCAGGGTCTGATTCATCAGGACTGCCTCAGCCCCTTTGTTGAACTGCATTACCGGAATGTTCAGAGCCTCGGCGATGCGAATCCCCTGTCCTGTTCCGCCGCCACCATCTGCATTCGGGAAAGCAATTACCAGATGTGCTGGTTGGATGACACCGAAGTTGCGTGCGTGGAGTGCCCTTGCGCCGTTGGTCAGCTTGTCAGGCGCCGGATGGTAGTTCTCAACAGACTCGAACCATTTAGCAGTCCGAAAACGGTCAGCAATGATAAGGCGCGCGCATTTGGGAATGATCTCCTTGTTGTAGGAGGCCCAAGGGAGACAGATGTCCAGCATATCGATCCGTGCGCCCAGCATGGCTGCCTGGTCAATCCCGTAAGCTCCGCCTGTCTTGATCCTGCAGCCGTAATGGTGGCTCAGGTGGTAGGCGAGGAACCGGGCCTTTCGCTCCTGACGCTGGTCAGGGTTTCGAGTTCCGATGATGGCAACTGCCAGCTCGTCCACGTCAGGCGGCCTTGCTGCGCTCAATATAAGGCAGCCATTCAGGAGGAAAGATCACATTGGGAGAAGCCCCGCGGAACATGGGAGCGATCTCGTGATCCTTGTAACCGGCCAGGCCGCAGCCAATCCGCGTCATGTTGAAGGTCAGCTCCGGATGAAGCTGGGAGAACTGGAGGAATTCGGTGATGTACTCTGCAATCACGTAAAGCGGCAGTGTCTTTGGCTTGGAGGGCCAGGGCGTCCGGTCCTTCGTTGGAATGGCATACGACTGACCCTGGATGCCTTCACCACAGCCGTAGATAGCGCCGTGATCCTTCAAGGCGGCCAGCGCCGCCCCAGCTCCATGCCTGCCGGCGAGATTCGATCCAAAGACAAAGATCTCCATCAGAAGTCCTCTTCGTCGTCTTCCTCGTCGTCATCGAAGTCCGACTCTTCTTCGAGATGGATGTTGTACTGCGAGACGGCTTCCAGCGCATCCTCGTAATCCAGGTCGTACTCGTCGCTGACTTCTTCAACCAGGTCGGAGTCGTCCAGGCCCGGATCTACATCGAGCAGATCGTCGAAGAAGTCGAAGAGTTCCTTGGCGTCGATGCCAACGACTGAATCTCCTTCAATGAACACGGCTACACCTCCCGGTGCGATTTGATGTAAGAGTCTGCTTTCTCAAAAGTCACCAGGCACTCGTCCTGAAGAACGAAGACCAGCGCGCGGTGTGCGATGTTGGGTTCTCGGTCCAGAACCGTTTTCATTGTCGAGGCCAGATCCTGCTCGAGTTCCTCCTCTGCCATGCTGATGTACCCAGCAGCGATCGTGGCGTGCGATGCGGACATATCAGTTCCCCCGGTAAAATGAGCGTAACCACTTCAGGTACAAGGACCAAAGGACCAGCGTGGCTAGCAGACCTACTGGAAAGAGAACCCAGACCAACAAGCACGTCAGAAAGATCATTCCGATGAATGTCGCCGGGCCAACAATCAACCCGGCAAGAAATGTCTGGATCGCCAGATTCTTCTGGTCGATCCGATTGATCTCTTCCTCTGTGAAGCCGGCCTGCCGGGCCAGTTGACGGCGTTGTTCTGCCTTAGCCAGACCTCGCACGATCCAGATAAAACCCAGGACCAGCACTATAAAGACGAAGGAACCCATAGCGCCCTCCGATAGCATTCCGTGTGTGATGCACCGTGAGTTACCTCTTCCATCCTGCGGCCGCGATCAACGCGTACTTGGTCCGCATCATTTGTTCTTGGTCACGAAGCTCTTGCGAGCTGGCCTTTTTGAATCTGATGGTGAACCACACGCCTGGTCCAGCCGAGGAATTCGTCTACAGTCAAAGTGCTTTTAGCGATGTTGCACACAGAGCAAGCTGAAACACAGTTTCCTGACACATACCCGACGTCGCTGTTCAAGCGGTCGATACCGTTCATCGGATACATTTTCTTTGTCTTGTATTTCTTGCGCTTGAACGCCTGACCTTCCTCCGGCGTAGCCCCACAGTAGTAACAGTCTCCAAAGATGAGCTTCTTAACTTCATGCTCTGTGAGGCTGAATCCAAGGCCTCGGTGCGCTGCCGACGTTGGTAGCACTGACATGGCCCGGACCATGCACTTGCTTTCGACAGATACTCCGCGGCACTTACAGGACTTCATCTTGCCGGCAATGAGGTCGAAGGTCTGGGCTACGACCATCTTGCCGCATACGCATTCACACTTCCAGCGAACCTGCCGAGTATTGGTGACACGCAGGAACCGGCGAACTGCCAGAAAGCCGAAGACCTGGCCGATCTTGACCTGAGCGCTCTCGTTACAACCACATGAGGTCTTCTTGCCCGCTACCAACGAATCTGAACGAACGTCGATCCTGTTGCCGCAGTTGCAAACGCAGTGATAGTAGCCATGATCACCTTTCGTGCAGCGACTGAGGGCTTTGAGGAGCCCGAACTGCTGTCCGCTCAGATTCACCAAACTAGGAATTACCGCCTCCAACCAGCCGAACTGATGAGCTTGTACTTGATTCGCGTTGTCTCCTCCGGATCAGCTCCGGCCAAACTCTCCGCATACATGAGCAAGCCTGCTTCGGTTGGGCCTTTGCCTTCATGGAAATCCATGAAGACACCGGCACGCGGTGCTCCGCGGTCGGTTATCTCTTGCACTCGAATCTTGACAACGGCTCCGACCACGTTCTCTCGGTGAGTCCAGATCCATTCACGCCTCTCATCCGTGATTGCGAATGAACCGACCTCTCCGAGTGCCCCGTTTTCCGGATTCCGAACAACCAGTCGCCCGACCGAATCGCTGTACTTGCCCGTACCCGGCAGCACTTCAACCAATTCCAGGTCAGCGAAGTCAACCTGTTTGACCTTGAACCACGTTCCGCCAGCGGGATCTCCGGCTGCTTTGACGACAACACCTTCGCCAAAAGGTAGCGGAAGAGAAACAATCTCGTTGTAGAAAGCAATCGGATCCTCCCCGGGTTTGCAGGCGCGGACCATGTTCCAGTTGCTGTTGAAGAACCTGATCTCATCTATGACCTTCTCAGCCAGGTACCGGCGCTGGACATACGGCAAACCACTTACGTCCTTGCCCTTGTACTTGACCAGGTCCCAGCAGTGAGCGGTTGCTGGGCCACGAAGCCGCTGGATCTCCTGCGCGCGCTCAGGAAGCGCGTTCAAGATGCCAGCCACGCGGCCGACGCCATCGGGATGGTAGAGTTCGACCTTACCGACGGTTCCTTCCAGGTCGGGATAAGGCATCAGCTTGCGAGATGTGAAGAACCGGGAGTGGTTGTGCAGATCCTCGAGTTGAGGAATCCGGTCGTAATAGGTCTCGCCTGTTGGCCGGTGCGAATGGAATACAGCACGGCCCTTGCCAATGGTGAAGTTGGCAAGCGAACCATCGAGCTTATGCTCGATGACCCACTGCTGTGAAGGTTGGGCGGGGACAATGACGTCCTTGACGCGGCGCTCGGCAAAGCCAATAGCAGCCTTCGTGTTATCCCGCCCGACTTGTTCCAGGAACTCTTTGGGCCTGAGAGAGTAGGAGGGTTTTTCCAACGCCAGGCCGTCGTCGTTCATGGGAATTACGATCACGCCCTTCTCGGTCGTGATGAATGCGTACCGGCCTTTGTAATCGCCACGGGGAATGTTCAGTTCCCACTGCTCTGTGCCAGGAGGCACATCGGCGACAGCCAGGTCGAAATGAGGGCCGGCTTTGTCAGCCTCATGGAAGTGGTAGTTCATCCGGGACAAGAACATCTTGGTCCCGATCTTCACGGCCACGGTCTCGTCGGCTAAGAGGGTCTTGGTTCCCTTGCCATAGCCGGACGCGATGACTCCGCTGAAACCATCAACAGTATGCGGTTCGTTCTCGATGGCGAGAACGCGCGAGCTGACTTTTGGCAGCCCTTTTGGGAGAGTGTATTTAGCACCTGATTGAACAGGTGCCAAACCCCCAAGGATAGCTCCATCAACCGTTCTGACATTCCAGAGGTTCCTCGTAATCCAGCGGCTCGGGGTACGCCCAAGCGCGCGTGTGACTGCACTGCTGGTGCTGGGGAGAACAACGGCACTCAGCACATCCAATGCGTTCTCCTGGCCCCAAAGAATGGCGGCACGGGCCAACGTTCTGATAAAGCCCATACGCCCTCCGGTTTAGTAATCGTGCGTTCCGATGTCCATCAGGCCAATGCAGGGATCGGTGTTGTGATGGAAGATTGAATCTGCTTCCGGCGGTTCGCCGAGTTCCTTGTGAAGCGCCTTGGCCGCGGCTATCGCAGCTTCCGTTACCTGTGTTGCGTTCGGCTTCGACTCAAATTCCAGCGATTCCAGCTCAAGCACATCGGACTTTAAGCCATCGGGGTGGACATCCAGAAGCTTGATGAAGAGGATGAACATGGTCAGTCCTGCTCGATCTTGGAACGATTCCTCCAACGTGGAGGCACTTTGTCCGAATCTGAGCGAGATCCATCGAGATCGAGGATATGGACATACCGTTTGGTGTCGATGAAGCGACGATTGCCTGCGCCAGGAACATCAAAAGTTCCCTCGACTCGGATCGTTCCATCGTTCACATAGAGGACGCCCTTGACGAAAGCTCGGCACTCGGCGTCGGTGTTGAACTCGAAATACTTGTTTGCTGCCATAGGTCTCCGGCAGAACAGGCGGGTCTGCAGTCTACAGACCCGCCGTTCTGAAGATCTCTCATTACCTTGTTGGGGCGGCATTTTAACCCACAGCTCCGCCGGTGGGCGCTGACCAATCCTGGAGACTAGCGCGGCCCTTTGCCGTGAACGGCGTTGTGGCAATGCAGCACGGTCGTGCTACTGGTTGCCTGGTTGTTGGTTCGCTAACAGTTGCTGCCAACAAGACCAAAGCGAAGAACCGCAGCCAGAAGAGCATGTTCCTCCTGCAGGTTTCGCAAACGTGATTAGTTCGTGCCGAGAGCGATCGACACTTCGTACAAAGTGTCGCCTGCCCTGTTCAGCACCTGGCGGCCCACTTCATGCTGCTGTTCGTCAGTAGCATTAGGGTCAAAGGTTTCCCGCAGCTCAGCAACGATGAACTTGGCCAACGTATCGCCGGCGATGGGAGTTGTGGGCTCTCCGGTTTTGTCGTCGAAATACTCGGAGAGATAGTTGTCCGGGTAGGCCGAATTGGCCTTGTTAAGCAGTTCGACTAACTGCATGTTCCAGCTCCTTCAGTTCCCTGATTCTTTGGGGAGTAAACCAGTGGTCGAGATAGCGATCGCCGACAGAGTTCAGATGATTCAGCCGGTACTGTTCTTCTTGAGTCAGCTTGCCTGCAATGTTCTTGTCAATCAGCAGGCCGCGTTCGTGATTGAGAATCGGCCACTTCTCGGCTGAGACCACATGTGGTCTCTTCTGCCAGCTGCGGTATTTCATAAGCTCCTTCAGCTCAGGGCCGTCGTCTAACGGCCCTGGCTGGTGGGTTACAGCGTCTCGAGCAGCTTCTTCAGATCCTCTTCGGAAGCGCCTTCGAGCGCCTCGTCCTGTTTCTTGGCGAGAATCCCGAGAATCTTCTGCTTCTGGGCCTTCTTATTCGCGGCCTGCTCGGCCTCTTCGGCTTCGGTCTTCTTCACGGCGATAACGTGCTTGACGATCTCCAGTTTCAGCTGCAGGATCGTGTCGGCCTTGGTCGTGGTCAGCACGAAGCTCTCAGTCTCGGTTTCCCTGATCTGACGAGCAATGCCCTTGGCGATGTTGTCGAGGCTGGCGCCTCCGTTGCGAACGGTCAGCGGCAGATCAAACAAGTCCTCGACGGTGACGAGGCCCTTGGACGTATCGAACCGCAGCTTCAAACGTGCTGCTTTCTCGAACATGGATTCTTTCTCCTGGGTGAATTGGTTAGAAGGTGATCTTGAGGGTACGGGTGAAGCTGCCCTTCACGCGGCACAATATATAGTTCCGCTGTGTGGATGAGAAGCCGATGCCGCTCAGTTGGCGATCCGACTCCTCGGTCTTCATCTTCGAGCCAACAACCTCGAACACCTTGCGATGCACGTTGAGGCTGTCGGTCAGGAACTCGTTGAAGAACCCGCGGGCTTTGCCATCATTGAGGCAGCCGTCGAGCATGAAGAAGTAATGCTTGTTGCCGACGGTCTTCTCATCCCAGTAGTTGGGCGAGAGCATGAGAACGGACACTTTGTGGAAGGTCTGGGTTGGAATACCCCAGAGATTCTTGGCCGCCTGCGATGAAGGAAGCGACTTGACGATCTCCAATCCGCCCTTGTGGGTGTAATTGAATTCCGCCACGACCGCAGCAGTGTTGGCAGGAACAGCCTTCGGATGAGCAAACGTGCGAACGACGCCATCGAATTCGATTTCAACTTCGAACCCAACGTCCACGGTCTCCCGCTTGTTGTAGTTGTAAACGAATAGCCTGTAAAGGCCCTCGCGCATAGTCCTACGATCGGGATATGTGATGTTCTCGACCGCGCTTCGGCTACCGCCAGATCCCACATTCATGTCCACATCGAGTTCACCACCCGCTCTTGACCGCCGGTTGCTGAAGCAGATCTCTTCGCCATTGATTGTCGTGCGAGATGCTCCAGGCTCGATGAGATGCAGATCGAGATCGTCATAGTTGAACCAGGACAGCGAACAGCGAAGGTCGCCGTCTACGGCGCCGCCGGCACGCTTGACACGTTCCTTGATGGAATCAGCAAGTTCTCCTGCATAAGACCAGCAGAAGTTGTTCGGCCATTTGAACATGGTCTTGGCCGTCGGGTCGACGGGAGAGATCAAGCTGAGCAGGTTGCCGGCGTGACGGTTCTCAAACATCACTTCCAACGACTCTGCCTTGGGCAGCACGTTGGCAAGGAAGTCCTCGATGGACACCGTCTCGATTTTGTCCAGGTTGGGTACCTTCTCGGGAACTGCGCTGGCCAGACCGTCGAAGACATTCATGGCCTTCTTGGCCTTGCGGTCCGCGAAGAGAATGTTGTTGATGGTGATGTCTTCGATGGTGGCGTAGCGACGATCCAGAGCAGAGGTGAACCCCAGCTCCTCGATCGTGGTACGCGCCTTCTCGATCATTCCCTTGGTGATCAGAGCAGTCGGCCGTTTGTAGTTGGTGGGTGCGACCTTCGACTCGTACGAAGCTACGGCGGCATCCATTTCCCGGCCTTCGGACAAGTCTGTGAGCAGCGATCCGATGACGTTGCCACGTATCCTTGTTACCGCAGCCGGAACAGCCTTGGCATGCAGCCAGGCGAACAGATCCTGCGCTTCCACGCTGCGCACCTTGGCGAACTCCACCTTCAGCTTGCGGAAGCTGGTCAGTTCGAAAGTGTGCTCCTCCCCGCGGTACAACGAGTTCTGGCTGATCAGCTCAAGAATAGTGTCGATCGATTCCAGTGTGATCTCCTTGAGACCACGGAGAAGCACATCCTTGGTACTGCGGAAGTCCGACAGTTGTGGACCGATGGCATCGCCACGGACAACACAGGTTGTTGGAAGCGTGATGAAGAAGTGCTCCCAGGCCAGAACTTCCTTTGATTCAAGTTGCTGAAGGTTCCCATCCGTCCCTGCAGTGCGTTCGGTGTGCAGGAAGATGTTATCGATCGGAGACGACTTGACCAGGGCGGACAGCGTATCAACCACCGGCTGGTAGGGATTGCCGACACGAACATCCCAGAGGCTCACGAGCTGTCCGTCAATGATGGCGACTATACCGCCTACTGCACGGATGAAGCTCTTGCAGCACTGGCAGTCATGCTCAGTCCGCTGTTTGTAGAGTGGGTTCGAGCCCGCCGGGAAGCTGCTGAGATAGACATCCCACAGCTGATCCTTGTCGACTTGCACCCGGTATAGTTGATGCCCCTTCATGACATCGAACTGCAGGGCAACCGCCTTCTTTAAGACACTGAACATTGGCTAGGCTCTTTCCTCGAACATGCTGTCGATAATGCCGCTGTCACCGTACTCCAATTCGGTGGTCAGCTTGGCAAGCTCGCTGGCTGTGAATGGACGGAACCGCGGCGTTGCCTCAGTTGCCGCGAACGATGCGTTCTGGATTCTGCGGCCCATCAGACTTGCTTGTCCGACCAGAACACTGGGCACATTGACCACTCCGCCGCCGATCAGCTTGCCGTCGACGCGGAAGGTGACGTACTTGATGTAGCGATCGGCCGAGTCAGTGTGGACCCGCAGGCCCACCCGGCCGCCGGGAATCTGCTTGCAGTCGTAGTCCCGCTCCCAGCCGTTGGCAATGCCACGGCGGACACGACGAACCCAGCTCTTGGCGTCTCGTAGCTGGTATATGAAATTGCGTTGATCTTCCTTTGCCGCGCTGCGAATCTTCTCAGCCACGTCTGGAGTGATCCAGTCGCGGATCGATTCGCGGACGGCGTCTGAAATGCCTTTACCCTGGCTCATGAAGTCTCCATTTCGGCTATCTTCCGCCGATGTTGATTTTGATTGCGTCTGTGACAAATCCAAAGAAAAGGACAGCGGCCACAACGATGAAAGCTCCTAGAAATGCTTCGGGCCAGGTCATTGGGCTGGCCTCGTTTCCCGGTAGAGATACCCGTAAACACACGCGAAGGTGAGAACGATCAGCAACACCAGCGCCAGGAAGAACGGCATATTCGGGAAGATGAGCAGCACTCCGAAGTGCAGTGTGATGGCTGCCCCAATGCAGCCAATCAGGCACAGGAGGTGCTTGAATGCGGTCCCATGCCGTTTGAGGTTGATCCGCGAGGGCTTCGTCCTCGCTGTGTCAATATCGATTCTCATAGCCGAATGCTCCTCGCTCTCTCAGCGGGCGGCGCCTTCCAACGCCGCCCACTTTGATGTCCAGCAATTCTCTGGCAGTCGGTAAACTCAGGACCACTTCAGGCAATCTGTGTGTCCTGAACCTGGCATACTCGCTGTAGGTCCCAGTCGTGCTGGATCTGCCGTTTTACGGGCGTCTTGTTAAAGCCGAGTCGAACACCGGACACCCTCGAGGACTGAGGCGTGGCGCTGGGATCATTGCCACTGCATGATGTGTTCGTTGGTGTGTCTCAAGCTGTGTCTACAGTAGGATGGATGGACTGCAGGCTGAATAGAGGAAAGCTCCTATGCGGCCTGCGCTTCAGGCATCAGCATGGTTGAGTGGCGATCGGCATCTTCCTCGCGGGCACGCTTCCAGCAATGCAGGAAGCCGCCGTCGTGCGCGCCTGTCTTCAGATCGATGGCGAAGATGCCAAAGAAGATTAGCGCCTCCAGCGCGAAGCTGGAGAATATCCCGAACACAACGCCACTGAGCACACCGACAATGGTGCGAACCCAGGGCGTCTTGATGGGCCGGGTGACCCAGACGACAAGCCACACGATCAGGAGCGCCGGCATGAGAGCTGCAACCAGAAACAGGATGAGTAGCTCGACCGCGGACTTCATGGCAACCCACAGGAATGCCTTCCGACGGTAGCGCCTTCGGTTGCGCCAGAACAAACAACTGCCGACAATCGCAATCGCGGCGGCCCATAACATGACGATTGGTTTCATAGAGCCTCCGCTGGACGCATGGCAGCCAGCTCCGAAACTTGACGTTTCAGACGAGCGGAGCTGACCATGCACAGGCACACGGCTGCGCCGAGTGCAAGGATGAGCGTGAAAAGGAACGCGAATGCCTTCAACGAATACCTGAGTTAGCTCTGCTGGTTCCAGGCATCGAACGTCAGTTTGTCTATACCGGAGGACGGTTGAATGCACTGGATCATTGGACCTTCGTGATCGCAGGATGTGCAGCGAACAAACTGATAACCGTTGCGCGTGCTGATGCCCATTCCGACGACGCTGTGACAGACGGGGCACGGCACGTAGCGATTGCGACCGTCTGTAATGTCGAAGTGAATCTCCTGCCAGAGCTTGTCGAGCACATCGCCATGACAGCGATGCGCCGGCCGACAGAAGCAGCCGAGAATATCGTCGTCTTTGAACGTCCCATCTGTGGATAGAGCTTGCAGGATCTGAAGCCTGCGCTTGGGTTCGACATGGGCCCACTTCGGATCGCCACGCAGCCACTCCTCGAAAGAGTCGACTGCTTCGTCGATCGATTCAACCTGAACAGATGCCTTGGTGCTGCCAACGGGCAGGTGCGTGAACGGATTGCCGTAGATGCTGCCACGACCAATGTACTTGGTGGACGGTTCGCGCTTGCAGTGAACTACTCGCATGAGTTCCTCCGAGGCAAGAGCATCATTGGAGCCATTTGGACCACACCCTTGGCGGGGACAGTCCTTTCTGGTTCTGGAGTGATCCAGGCGAACTTGCGTCTGTTGCGGCGCAGTTCTCTGTCAGCCCCGCAGTGCTTGCACAGGTCGTGAAGCTTGGCGCATTCATCACAGAGAGCGTCTGTGCAGGTGCTGCCATAGAGCACGTCTTTGTGACAGATGACGCAGGGCCGCGTAGTCATGGCAGCTCCGCCAATGCCCGATCCAAGATAGTGGCAGAGAACACAGAGGAATGCCTTGAGACGAGCTGGACGATCAGAATCATGCTTGATCTTATTTGCGTTGTCCAGATAGTCTTCGACACGACTGTTGTTCATGCTGGTTTGCCATTGAACGGCGTACTGATCCAATTTCTTGGCAGGCTGATTCACTTCAACTCCAGGCCGTGGCTATGCCGCGGCAGTTACTCCGGCTGTCGGATGCTCGTTGTTGGCCTCTGGCTTGGAACAGAAGAGGCTGAACAGATAGTCACCGAGCGATTGCACGCGTCGGGCGATCTGGCTGGGTAGGGAGTACAGGCGCTGCAGGTCACACTTCTTGTCGTCTTCCTTGCGGATGATCAGGTAGAGCCCGCCTGTGATGGCGACGATGGCAACAAACAGCAGGAATCCAAAGATCAGCTTCATGGTGCGTCCCTCCAGGACGGGTGCTACGCGGCTTGCTGTCTGCGAGCCGGTTGTCTGAGTGTGCGGATAAGCTCGAACGTCGTGAATCCGAAGAACACGATGACGAACAGAGCCATGACGAACTGCGCGATGCGGGTGACTCCGATGAACAGGAGTGACAGGATTGCAAGGATTGAGAGCTTGGTCATGCTGCCTCTCTTTTGAGAACAGTTGAATGCAAATGGTGATGAACTCGAAGAACCCAGGCGATGAAATCGTCGCCTGATAGCGTGCTTTTGGCCTCATTGCATTTGCCACAGCACGATACGACATTGTCGGGCTCATAGCCGAGGTCATTGTTCCAGCGATCGATGCCGTTATAAACGAAAGCACCCGTGAAGGAGTTGGAAACTCCTGTGGTGAACTTCTGAGCTGGAACACAGCCACAGTAGTAGCAATCGCCGGCAAAGAGTTCGAGGCATTGGTTTTGGGACAAATTCCACAGGTAACCTCGGCTTTTAGCTTGCCGTTTGTAATGTGCGATCAGCTTGTTACGAGCCGCAATTCCCTCGCCAAGGCTGGCGGAAGGACGAGGTTTACCTCTAAGTGGGTTTCCCGACCTGTTAAGACAACCGCAGCTCTTCTTTTGTCCATTTACCAGCTGGCTTGTTGAAGCTGTGGTTGCGTTTCCACAGGAACATTTGCAATTCCAAAGCTGTTCGTTTCGCTTGTTCTTTCCGCCTTTGCAAATGACTTCCAGCTTGCCGATGAAATTGCCAACAAAGCCTTTTGTGGAAGAACGCGGTCGTCTTTTGGAGGGATAGGTCACTATGCGGTTCCCTTCAATACGCTCTGAGTGTGTTCTTTGTTGAGCTTCATCCGCCGGAAAGGTAGGTAGACCCAAAGCATGAGCACATTCAGCAACGTATTGCCGAGCGCAAACATGACCGAATTGGCTTCGGTGATCCCGTGAATGCCGAAGTTGATGGTCTCCAGCCCGAGCAGGCTGATGCCCTTGTTCTTGTCGATCCACTTCAGGGTTGCGTCCTTGCGTTTGGTGGTCAGCAGCTTCTGAATCCAGGGAATCTTGTCTGCCTTCAGGAAGGCGCCCCAGGCGAAGATGCCGACACCGACACCGGCCGCGACGTTGCCGGTATTAGACGGGGTCAGAATCATCCGTGTTCTCCTCACAGTGGCGAGCTTTGTACATGCAGAAGGCGTACATGGCTACGAAGGACAGCAGTAATGCGATCTTGAGGCCTACAGGCACAGCTTTACCTCCGTGCAAATGGTCTGGCCTTTTGGCCAGACCCGTTTCAGGCCGAGCAGAATTGCGTATTCCATGGCTCGGGTATTCGCAAGCCAACGCAAGCTGGTGGTAATCCATCGGGCCACGAGTGCCTGCGACTTCGTCGGTGTTCCCGCAGCTTTGCGGAGCCGCTCATCAAGGATCGGCAGACACGTCCGTGCGGGACGTCCGTAGACAAGGAGCTCTCGGGTCTTGCCACGGTCGCGGAGCTTGCCGGCAATGAGGGCGGACCAGAATCCTGCTTCATACGACGGCAGGAGCCACAATAGCCAGATTGGCATGGGTTCCTTCCTGATGATGCCGGTTGAGATACGCTTGAATCTCTTCCAGGACCGCATATTCCTCGGCCATGGTTGCAACTCGCATTTCATCGAAGTTGTAGAGACGCACGGTGCCGTGCTTCAGGCAGGTGGTTGTTGTCACCACCTGTCCATGAAAGTTCTCGTGGGCGCGAGTGGTTGGCCAACTCCAATGGTCTCCTGTGCATGAGCACTTGGGCCTGCGATGAAATCCGAACACGTTCAGCTCCTAGTGAATGACATGGGTGAAGAGATGCATCACCCAGTTATGGCCGACATTGACGAGGCCAGACGCCGCGCCAATCAGGACAAGGGAAAGAATCCCTCCCAGGAAGGCAGCCAGCAGTTTGAGACTTGCAGGTGCCTGCTTGTCCGGAATGGTCAGGGCATACATCTCCCTGAGTGCGGGTGCTTCCGCCTCGATAACAGTCCGATCAACATTCCACTTCTTGCAGAAGGTGTCGATCTTGGCCGTGGCTTTGTCCCGCAGGGCAAAGTACGCAGGCGATCCTTTGGGTAGTCCCTTGGCCTGATGGCCATTGGCTGTCTCGATGATTCGGGCCAGAGCCTTTTCAAGAGCTTCCTGGTCCCGATGCTGGCGCCAGGCGTTGAACGTGCTCATGCCCGTTCCGTGCCAGGAGCGAATCTTGAGGCCCGCCTGTTGTAACCAGGGCGTAGAAACCTCTGCGGTGATGACTGCGGCCATGCTGCTCCTCTTATGACTCCACAATAAGAGCCCCGACCATTGGCCGGGGCTCAGGGGAACTACCTAGTGCAATCGGTATTGGTCATCCGCTCGATCAGAGCGAATTCGGCCATCAGGCTGCCTCTTTACCGAACTCCCCGTCGGGGAAAGGATCTGTGTTGACCTGTTCGGCGGGAGCTTCTTCGACGACTGGCGCTGCTTGGAACTCGGCCGGAACTTGCTCGGCAGGAAGCTGGTTGTTGAGCACCTGATCGGGGTCAATGCCTGCATCGATCATCTGTTGACGGCGCATGGCTTGCTGTTCCTCCATCACGTACTTGCCGAGGCGTTCCGTGACATGGCGGTCGAATTCGACCTGACGAGCAGCTTCGTCCTCGATCTCGTGGCAGGGACAGCCGGCCGTGTCGAGCTTGACGACATCGGTGACGGCCCGCTTCAGTGCGAAGGTAAGCAGTCTGGACTGCTCGTTGAGCCCGTTGATCTGGTTCAGGATGGTGAGGCTGACCGTTTCTTCAGCCCGGGGCTTGACAACCACCTTGGCATCCTTGAACTGGTCGAGCGAGACAATGTCGGCGCGAATGGTCTCGGCAGCGGCGCGCGCCGAACCCAGGTTGCCGATGGTCAGAGCCGGTGGCTGGAAGGTCTTCGTGGTATCACCCACGGTGACTTCGACCACAAACGACCAGCGACGGATCTTGCGCTGGGCTTCCTTGCTCTTGGGTGCGAGATTGTTTCTGTTCTTCTTGGGCGTTCTGGTTCTGGATACTGGCACTCATTTCTCCTGAAGTTGTAACTTCAAGTCCAGTGTGCAGAAACTCATGAAAGTACCAAAGGCATGGCAGGCTGGCCTTACGACCAGCCTGTTCCGTCCATGCTGTAGTCTTTGGCTACAAGCGCATAATCCATCTCCTTCGGCAGGCTGCCTACACCGCACACCGGCACGCTGTGGCCGAACAGGCGGTGTTCAACATCGTGAAACGCACATGGTATTGCTTCAGAACATCCGTGATGCGTTAAGCGGGCGGTGCTCGGGACATCTTCGCTCCAATGAGATGTGCATTCAGCGCGAATCGGTCGAATCCAGCCGGTGAATGGTTGAGTAGGCCATCAGCCGGTGGAATCCTGCCGCTTGTCGGGACATCAATCGCTCCATTTAGCGATTAACGGAATCGTGAATTAACCACTTGGGACATATTTGCCTATACTAGAGCGGGAAATCCCAGACCAGAAAAAAGGCAAAGTGTGTCGAAAGTATCAAGACTCGATCGGAACTCTAGGGATGTCCCGACATCTCACATGCAAAAACCAGAACCTCGATGCGGAAGTGAATCCGCAGGAGATTAGGCTGCCGCTGCCAACGCGTCGGCAGTGGCTTCGACGGCGACCGGGCCGGGCGTGGACGCCGGCGCCAGGACCGTAATGGTCTTGGCGCGCGCATGGAATCCGCGGCCACTGGAGTTGCGATGCCACTCGCTGGTCACATAGACCAGATCGCCCTGCTTCAGCGCCAGAATCTGGGCATGCAGGGTGGGGTCGGCGGTCTGAACGAACCTGTCCTTGTCGGGATTGATCTGGATCACGAGGCCGATGTACTGACGACCGAACTCGTCCTCGATGCCTTCGTCACGAACGGCGAGCACGGTGCCCTGCATCCGGATCTCGGTGTACACCTCGGTGCCCACGGACAGACCCTGGCCGTCCAGAATCTCACGGTTCTGCTTGGTCTGAAGTGCGAAGTTCTGCGCGGCACGAACGAACGGCTTGATCGCCACGGGCGGCGTGTTGCGCTGCTGATTGCGCTGGCGGCTAACGAAAGAACTGGCCATTTGATTGCCCTCCTTTGGGCATTTGCGTTATTGGTTGAGGTTGTGCATCGGCGAAGACCGAGGCAGTTACTGGTGAGCTTGAGGTCTCCGAGGAGCCGGAGCGATGGTGCCAACGAACACCAAGTTGGAAGAGAACTGTCCAACCTGGCATTGGGCACAGGCATCGCCACGATATGGCTTGCCTTGGTTGTCCTCACCAGAACGGCAAACCACTTCGAGGTTGCCGAAAGATGGGCGGTAGCTGTGGCAGGCACGACGCAGGAAGTCCCTGGTCTTGGCCACAATCACCTGGCGGTTCGGTTCGTCAGGCCTCATGTCGCCGGCAAAGATGACCAGCTTGGTGAGGTCAGACTCCGGACTGGTCAACTCCCTCGGGAGGACCGGACGGGGCAGACGGATTGTCCCTTGCATACAACGCCTCCTCAGGCATGGGTGGAAGATGCGGAAACTGAGTAGCCCACTGTGTAAGCCGCATCTGCAGCTCACAAAGATCAGTGGTCTTGCCGGTGAATACCAGCTCGGCTGTGTGCAGCACAGGCGTCGCTTCAAGGACGTTGACCCGTACATCGATGGGCAGGCCGGACGCACACTCGATCCGGCCCAGAGCCAATGGAAATCCGGGATGGTAGGCAACGATCAGCTTGCAGGTGCCGGTCGAGCCGGGATCAGCAAACAACAGCTTTTCGAAGTCATTGCACTCGGAGTCGTTGAAGTCGCTGGGCATCAGGCAGCCTCAAGGAGCTGGATGCTTTCAGTCAGTGTTGCTCCCAGGATGTCTGAGGTGCTTTCCGGATGAGCAGCGGAGTTCTCGGCGAACACCGTCCAGAGCAAGAGGAACTGTTCCCGATGCTCCCAGACGTATTTGGCGATACGGTCGAGGACCGAGAAGCTCAGCAGCGTGTCGATCTCCCTGCGCGCGATGCGCATGCAGACACCGAACTCACTGCTCGGATCGCTGATGAACAGTTGGTTGGCGTAGAGCTGGATCAGGTAGAAGGACAGCACTTGGCGTGCATCCTTGTTCAGGGTGACAGTGAAGACGACCTCACTGATGGCGACCAGCACTTGGTCATCCGAAGGGATTCCACCCTCGAACTTGGAAAAGGCAGCCTTGATCGCATCGGTGACAAGAATGCTGCCCTTAACCATGCTGGCAAAGGAATTGAGTAGACCAGTATTCATGGTGAGTCCTCCAGACCCAACGGGTTGTTGTTGCGTGAAAGATCGCCGGGCAGTCAAGGAGATGAACCTGCCCGGCGCCCTCTGCAGTGGAGTGCGAGGGAATCTCTGTGGATTGAGCGGAGCAAGCTCGACGCTCCAAAGAGCGGTCAGATAACGCTCCGACCCAGCGGGCCTGTTTCTAGCGCGGGAGGTCTCCGCTTTTCAGGATGCACGCACCCTGCCCCAATTGCATTGTGGATGGGGTCGAGCAGTGAAGCACTACGGCAAACACCGTAGGTTAGAACTTCAGCTTGTCCAGTCCAATGCAGCGGACTGAGTTGTGGTTGACTTCCGGTGCAACCCGGCGAAACTTGGGCTTGGCCGGTCGACCCAGAACCGCTTGCAGTGTCTTCTCCATCGCAGCACCCGGCCGCATGAGGCGGACGTTGCGCTCCATCAGAGCAGTGAATCCCGGAAGGTTCTGGTGAGCCATACCGAGAGCAACCTTGGCAGACTCCGAACCCAGGTTGTACTGGGCCAGCAGTCCATGGAGGACCTGCCGACGGCCGGTCCTGTCGAGAGCTTGAACATCGATCATGGCGAACTCCGCATTGCGGTTGACGATGTTGAGGTTGGGCTGAGGGCTAGAACTTCCGGCCGATCAAGCCGGTCGAATAGGCGAGCGTGTCACCGGTATCAGAACCGTTGAGCAGAGCTTCTCTCGATGCCTGGAAAGTCCGGGGCATGAGAGTGCGGATCATCCGGTCTTCGTGAATGGCGTGCAGGCGGTCCTGTCCTAACGTGGAACCGCGACGAGTGCGAGCATGAGGCATGGGCATAGACGAGGCTCTCCTTGAAGCCTGGTGGAAGTGGTTGAATTGTTGGGATTTGAAACAGAGGGAGTTGGGAACCGCGGCATCAGAGAACAACAAGGTTCAATCTGCCACCTGAAAGTGAATGATGATCCCGGCCACGATAACTACCGTGGCCAAGGTATGGGCTCAGCAGAATACATCCGCTCCAACTCGCCGACCTGAAAGGCCTGCTTGTTCTTGCGACGCTCCCACCAGAAAAAACCGGCGAAGATCAGAACGGCCAGGGCAACCTCGGCCATCAGTAAAGGAATCAAGTCACGGTGCTCCCAGACGAACAGGGAGAGAGACTGTGACGCATCGGAGAACCACGAAGGATCCTTCGGCGGATTGAGAATGATGACATCACCGTTGAGCACGGCAGTCTCCTAGCAGATGGCAGCCGATGCACCGGCAGCCTGCATGGCCTTGTTGCACTGGGCGTTAAAAATGGCAGCGAGAATCAGGGCAGTGATTACCCCGGCAATGACACGAGCAGCGATGTAACCAAGCATCTCCAGCATGAGCATTCTCCTTGAACACACAGGTTGTACCGAGTGGATGAGAGACAGGACGTAAAGTCCATAGAGGGAAGGCATTACAGCAAAGCGATGAGCCTGGTAGTGGAGTACCAGGCCCATGGGTGCCACAGATGGCACAAAGCTTGATCGAGCAGGATATAGCGACTCTGGTGTATAACCGGCTTTCCGCTTTCAGCAAAGCCGATGATGGGGTTTACACTCACCCACCACTCCTGAACACAGCCAGAAGTGGATTTACACTAGGTCTCTCCGTCCTGCCTGACACCAACACATACACGCGCGCACGCGGGAGCTGGTTCTCAGGATTGCCCTTAAATAGCCAAACCACAATAGGCCGCGGTCAAGCTTCACCACCGTTCAATAGGCGGTAGTTTCAGCATGACTGGCTTTTATGGGCTTAAATGAATCCGGCGCTCCAAAGCTCTTTAACGTGATCTGAGCATCGGGGACGTGGTACATGTGGGCATAAGCCACTGTAAGCATCTGAATGACAGACACTTACCTGACTACCTCACCACTTCGCCTGACACGCCTCTACCCGAGGGCGAAGCCCCTCGGGACATAGCGGCTGTTCTGCGGCTGGTTGCCCAGCGGCGGGTATTGACTGTTGGCATATCCATATATAGGTATTGACTGACCCTGGGCTGAGCCCAATGAGGCAATCGATCCCATGTGTGGTTCCAACTTGCCGATTCCCAGGACGAATCCTGGTCATCAGGATGGGCATGACCCATCAATGTCAGAATCGTTCCAGAGTGGAATGATCCTGACATTTCGGCCTTCAAGCAGGGCCGAACCGCCAAGTTGTTAATGGTTTAGAAGTCTGTGCTTTCGTCGAACTCGAAGTCCTCTGAAGCAATCTCTGCCACCAGGTTGGACTTGTAGTCCGAGTGCAGCTCAGGAGCTGAGTCATAGACGTGGATCACGCCCTTGGGCGACATCATGTAGCTGCCGTCCGGGATGGTTGGATCGGCTGTGCGGGACAGGAGCTTGTCATTGCTGCGGTGGTAGATATTGCCACCGAGAGCCTTGACTGCTACTGGCCTAACCAGCCGGCGCTTTGCATAGCCGTTGAGGTCGATGAATGCGACGCAACCGGTAAGGCCGAGATCCTCCTCGGCCGACAGGACGTCATCCAGGATGTAGTTTGGCACACCGTCACCGACGGATTGCGTGAACTTGTCCTCCCCAACGAGGGGGTCGGTGTTGCGGTTGTATACCGTGTTGAGCCAGTGGATCCCGAACTTGCGCCGAGTCTCCACAGACCATGGCCGTCCGGACACACTGAGAGTGGTGCCCGATACGGAGAACTGGTTGGTGTAGAAATCAACCAGGCCTGGAGTGTGAACTTCCTCCATGCTGGTGACCTTGCCGGTGGCGTCCTTGACCAGGATGGTCTCGGTGAAGCCATTGGCAATACGGTCATAGACGTTGTCAGGGAGCACGCCGCCGTTGTCGGCCTTGGCTTCCTGGAACTGACGGATCCACCAGCTGCGAAGGTCTCTGACCATCGAGAGAATAGCCTCATCCTCCGGATAGGCATTGAGCAGCTTGGCTGCCAGTGGCCGCTTGATCATGTGTTCCACCTGACGGCTCTCTTCGAGCAGCTGGTCACGACGTGTGTTCAGCAGATTGAGCGCCTTGCACAGCTTGGTTTCCACCAGGATGTAGTTGCCCATGTTCTTGCGATCACGGGGCATGCGGTTGGCGAAGGAGATCGGAAAGACCAGGGTCTTCAGAGCTTCCTTAGCCTCAGCGAAGAGCGACATCACTGTCAGCTTGTCGCCTTTACGCATCTGGGTGTAATCGATGACCAGGTCCGAATTGGACATGGCACGAGCGCACATGAAGTCTGGCTTGGCGGCGTTGACAAGCGACGCCACATAGACAAACCAGTCCAGCGTAGGCTCATACTCGATCGGCACGATCTTCGCCAGTCCCTCAGGCAGCAGCTGAATCAGCTCATGCCGTAACGGTGCCGTGAAGTTGTCGGGCACGATGAACGTCTTGGCCTGCAAGCTCTCACCGATGGTGATCCGGTGTTCGCCAGACAACAGGGTGTCCAGCCAGCCGTTGTTGATGAAGGAACCCAGGGATTCCGAATACTCGGTGAACTCCCTGAGCTGCTGTGCGAAGCAGTTGAAGTTCCACTCATCGCCGATGCCCAGCCACTTCTCGCGGTTGGTCTTGGCGAATGCGGATACCTCACGGACTTTGACGATGAGTTTGGGTTGAACTGGATAGTCCATCGTCTGCCACTTGGCGATGAAGGCAGAGTCCTGGATGGCGAACAAGTTGTCATCCATATCCCCGCCATTCAGCTTGCCGAGCAGATCGCCGGCGTTGGCGCCGAAGAAGCACCAGCCCTGTCCCTTGGACTCCAGGAGTTCAGGAACAAGGATGTTGCAGACAAGAACCATCTCAGTTGAGTTGGTGTTGGGATTACGCCCAACGAGCACCGGGCCTTCCAGGAGATCCGGAATGCACACGGTAGGCAGCCCATCCCGCTCGCCACCGAGAGTGTCGAGTGTGAAGTCGGGCATGCCGTTGGGCATCATGACCAGTGGATTGGGCCGAGCATAGACACGGATCGCACCCTTTAGTGGAATGCGGCCGCGGGTAATGTCCAGAGAATCCTGGAAGCCATGCTTGAAGATCCGCCGGTAGAGCACCGGCAGAGTCTTCGATTCATGCTGCAGCTTCATGGCACGCACCAGCGCCCATTCGGGCTTGGGCATATCCATGTCGCGGCGAGCAGCGTCCGACACATTCACCAGAGTGGCGAAGTAGTCAGTGATGGCATCTTCGTCGTCGCCGAAGAGGATCTTGGCACGCTCGTCCATGACCTCAAGGCCATACCGTACGCAGAGGTCTTCTTCGAAGAACCCGGCATTGGTGATGGTCTGAAGATCGGTCATGAGTTCGTGCTTGCTGGTCTTCAACAGCAGCCCGATGTAGATGCGGTCGCCATGAAAGACGACCTCGTCCTTGGAGCCATAGAGATAGATGTCATAATCTGCCATCCTCTCGTTTGCTGCGTAAATGCCTTTGCCGAGACCGAATGGTCCGACAAGGGTTGCAGCGCACCCGTCAAAGCCGGGTAAGTTGATGACGCCAGAGCCGTCCAGAAAGGCCGTCTCCTGATCGTTGAGCAGCTTCATGTTGAAGTTGAGAATGGAGATGACTCTCCCATTCTTCAGCTTGGCCATGGTGACCTGGCCTGTCGGCACCGGATAGCTCGAGATGATCTCGGCTTCCAGCATGGACTGGTGAGCAGCCATGGTACGGCGCATCCGCTTGGGCGCCTTGGGATCAGAGGAGATGAACACTCCCAGATCCTTGAGGCGCTTGACGTTGGCCGAAGCTGACACCAGGACCATGGTCCCGGTGCCATTGACATCGGCATAGACGACGCGGAAGCGTTCGTCACCTTCAGTCCAGCCGTGACGGCAAAGGAACTTCGCCGTTTCAGCCATGTCCTTGCATCCATCCTTGCCGGACGCTTCGAATGTGACGATGCCATACCTGGCACCTTCGGGCATCAGTGCATCGAGAACCTGCCGGGTCTCATGCTGCATGAAGTGCTCGTCCTTCTGATAGAGAACAGGCTTGCCGGGATACGGCCGGCGCACACGAGTGATGATCTCTACGTCCGTTGCGTCATAGAGAATGTGGAAAGCCATTCGGCTGTCGTGGTTCCACAAGGGAACTTCGACATCAGTCGCTTCGCCGTCAGAGTAGATGAACTCCTCTGCCGTTTGCTCATCTTCGAGACGCAATGCCTTCACGTCTTCCTCCTTGAGATGATTGTGAATTGGGCTGTGGCTTAGAGCGATCAGTTCGCTCAACAGATTCTTGTCGTTAGACATGGTGATTCTCCTTCCCCCTCCACGGGGTCGGTTGAGTACGAATGAGTTTTGCTGGGTCTTGTGCGCAGAAGCCGCGGGCATGGGCTTCCTGTTGCCAGTCAGTTCCGATGCCCTGTTTGCGTCCTTGAGTAGTCTTAGAGGGAGGCAGGCGTTGCGGCCGTCTTCTTGGCGAAGAGGCCAGTGAACCCAGTCCATGCCTGCTTGGCTGCCGGGATCGCACAGACCTGAGCGGTGCCAGCCGCACGGGCTGTCACATCGGTGGTGCGCTGCGTGGCATCGGCGGCATAGTGAATGCCTTTGGCAAGGTTGTCGCCGATGAAGTGAATGGCGATGGAGCTGAATGCTCCGTTGACGATTTCGTTCAACATGGCACGCTGTTCAGGTGTGAGCTGTTTCTTCGTGGTCATTTCATTCTCCTTGAATGGCAGCAAGCGAATTAGGACCGGGTGGGCTAAAACCCAAATAGGCCAGCCTCCCTGTACTACTTGTTACCTGGTGTCTTCATCCCCATCACTTGCGGCGCCTCGCACGAAGCCCCATGAACGAGTCACCTGACCAGTTGCTGCGCTGTGTATGAGTCACTTAACGGGTACTTGATCAGTCAGGAGATTGTGGCAATCTTCTTACAGGCCGGCTGCGGAGAATAGGAATCCCAATCTCCGCATGAATCTCAGAACCTGCTCAGAACACAAGCAAAAAGGCCTCACGTGTGGGCCTTTGGTACATCGAGAATCGGGACCACGCTGGGAACATGGTCAAACCCATCGATCCTTGGCCTGCACCAGGCCCGAACTCACATATCTTCTTCAAGGTCACGGCAGTGAACCCCAACCACTACGGGACTCCTCCCACGACGTTCATCGTCGAGGCGCTCAATGAGGAGGCGGCCGTCGAGTGCATCAAGCGCGCAATCTGGGCTGGTATCCTCTTGCCACACAGCTACAATGGCGCTCTCAATCCCTGGCCCACATATTTCCAGAGCAATGCCCTGAGGTATCTGCTCGATGGGATGTTCGTTGCCGAGGAACTGGAGACTCTGCCGACGCTGCGGTTCTTTCCCGATCCGTGCGTTCGGGATGAGTGGCTGCGCTACCAGCTCTCCTGGATGGCTCGTCTTGTCGAGGACATCCAGAAGTGGTGGGATGCTATGCTGGCACGGCCCTTCTTCACTTCCTGGTTTGGAAGATGAAGTTCCTTGTCGTCATCCTTGTCGTTGCGGCAGTAGTTCTGCTCTCTACTGGCCATGTCATCTCGGCCTGCGGGGCAATCATGCTTGCTGGCACCATGTCCCGGTTCATCGTCCGAACCCCAACCCTTTGAAGGAGTTTCAATGAGTTCCAGCCTCAATCACTACACAGCGAACGTCCAGGTGACGGATGCCGTGATGCACAACAAGACCCCTCTCGCCACCTCGACCTTCGTCATTGCTGTCCTGGCTGCCAATGTGACCGATGCCCAGGCCCTGATCCAGGAGTTCTATGGCCGCTCGGGGATGTCCTCCAAGATGATCAACGGAGTGCATACCCTGTTTCGTTCTGCCGCTCCGAATGTCCCAGGGGCGATCCGGACTGTTTCTGTCACCAACATCACCTTGGTCCCAGATACTGTTGCCGCTTCTACTTCGGCGCCGGCTGCTGTTGCTGAAGCTCCTGTGGACACCGCGGCTCCAGTTGTTGCCGCAACGGTTGCTGCCACGCCAGATCCTGCTACCAGCACCGCAACTGAGACCACGACAGCCGTTCCGTCCGTCATCAATGCGACTGCCTCACCTGCTGCCTCCACGGCCGTCACTGACACGACGACCACGACTCAGCAGGAAGTTTCCGCTCCGACACTGAAGCCCGGTGGACGTGGACGGAAGACCCTCACGGTAGATCCTTCCGCATCGACCCAGACCGCTGCTCCTGTTGTCGCCGAGACGACCTCTTCCACGACTAGTGCTCCGACTTCCTCAGCGACCGCTCCCGCAGCCAGCTAGAACAGCACATTTTTGTGAAAGCCTTACAAGCCCGCCGCCCTGGCGGGCTTCGTAGCTTTGGTACATTCCCTAGCCTCCACATACTCGCAATTGACGGCCCAGCCAGGGCTGTGAGGAATGAAGCATGTCGAAGGAAGCAATTCTGTTTGCCGTCACCGAGACCAAGGTTCGTGACAAGGCAGCCGGCCGCGTAGGCACGGTCACCTTTGAGAGCGCGAACGCCAAGGGCACCAGCAAGGTTGTCCTGGTGGGTCAGGAAGAGGTCGTCGACGACTACCGGGTGGGTGAGTTCTATGAACTGACCCTCAACCAGGTTCAGGCGCCGAAATAGTCAGATGTCTGCTGACATTGTCCCAATCATCAACCCGTTTTGAGAGGAATTCCGCAATGGCATTTTGGGAAGTAACTGGCACCGTCGTGACCGAGGACAACAACGCAGTCACGTTTCGCACCTTTGTCCCCGCCGAGGAGCTGGTGGATACCGTCAACGAAGGTCTCGATGCGATCTTTGAGATCGAGAACCCCGAGGTCTACGACGAACCCGAGACCACGACCAACGGTTGCTTCGCCATGGCTCATGGCCTTGCGGCGATTGAACCGCCTCCGGCCGTGAATGTCCACGTCGAGGTGCATGTCTAGTCATGCAGGCTCGGGTCAAACTCACACCGCGCATCATTGCCAGGTTGATTGTCGGCAAGCCCGTGACAGTCAACCTGCCGGCAGGCACATCGTCACTTTCCCTCGTAACGGAAGGCAAGTTCCACGAATTCCTCCGTGCGTTTCATGCACCGGAAGAGTTTGATCCGGAGACCTCGCATACGGAAGTGATCGGCCTGTTCGACCTGATTTTTGGAAAGCACTAAACCACAACCGAGTCCCAGCAGTTGATCAGGAAAGGCATTCTGGAATGAAGATCCAACCCATCAGCAACTACCTCATCATCAAGCTCGATCCGGCCGATGAGAACATCGGCAACAGCAAGTTGATTGCACCGGGCCAGCTCAATGAGGCCTACAACGTCCCCAAGCGGATGGGCACCGTCCGTGCAGTTGGCCGCGGCCTCGTCACTGCAGGCGGCGAGATCATTCCTCCGCAGTTGAAGGCTGGCGATCGCGTCTACGTCCTGCAGACAAAGGTCGAGATCACTGTCGAGTACGATGGCGAAGACTGCCTCGTCCTGTCGGACGAGTCGCACGTCATCGGCATCATCACCGAGGAGTCTTCACTGATTCTGGGGGGCAAGTAATGCCTCCCTTATGACCATGTCTGCCGCTCAGCAAGAAGCGATCAATGAACTCTCCGCGATGTGTGAAGCGCGCGGCTGGCTCACCCCTCGTGATCAGATGGTTCACCTGTTCTCCCACCACCAGTGCGACATGATCTGTGAAGAGAATGGACTGCTGTGGAATAAGGCGTGTTCCTGCGGCGTCACTATCGATGTACGCCGTGGTGGCTACATCCAGCATCTGATTGCAGTCCTGAACAAGGAGTCCGGACATGAAGCTGTTTCTTTTGACGTTCGAGGTCAAGTTCAAGCAGGACACAAATGTCCTGACTATCAAGGATCAGATGATTGTCCCCGAGAAGACCGAAGCCTCTGCCAAGAAGCGTTTTCTCGCAACGATCGAGAAGGTGGGGACGATACTTTTGCGCTTCAACGACTCGACCAGGATTCTTGCACCCATCCGCGATTTCGGCGGAGAGGTCTCTATTACAAGTTGCATAAAGCAGTAACGGACTTCCTCTGCGGCCTGCTCTGTACCTTTGGTACTTCCTACTAGCCGTTCATTCTGGGCACATGGATGCCCAGAAAGAAGCATATAAGCTCCTCAAGGAACACGGCGAGCAGATCAGGCACAACAAGCATGAAGCCTGGCGTGTCAACGGCCACCTCATCACCATCACCAAAACCAAGACCGACGATCGCGGCTGGCTGAACAAACTCTGCGAGATTCGCCGTTGTCTAAGGGCCCCGGCGGAGGAAGTCTACCGTCAGGGCCGGTGCAATGGGAAGGGCCGGTTCACCGATGCTCCGGTGTCACAGCACTCTGTCAGTTGTGCTGGCCCGGCCGCGACGAGGTAAGCCAAATGCTGACTGGCATCTCTCTCAACAAGATCGATCTCTTCGATACCACCGAACTCGACGCCGAGTTCAATGCCCACAGGGCCAAGAAGGAGCAACAACCCAATGCCACCTCTCAAGAACCAACCCAAGAAAGCCACGGCGAAGGCCAAGCCGGCGCCGGTCAAGCCGACGGCGAAAACTGAGCCCGCGGCGGCACCGGCAGTCGTAGCACCGCAGGCACCGAAGTTTACTGCCGGCGATCTCGTACGGAAGGCCCTCCAACTGCGCCAGCAGCATACCCTGAACGCTCCTGCTCCCACAACTGAGGTGCCAAAAGGATCCAAGCCCACGATCGTCGAGTTCAAGGTCGTCCTCAGCGACGGCACGGTTCTCCACGCCACAGGCAAGCATGCCGATGTCATGGTGCGCTTCAGCAACGAGTGCCAGGAGATCTGCCAAACCCAGGGCTTGGCTGCCTACAACGGACCCCCTATGACCCGGTACACCGCCCAGGAGTGGGCAGCCAAGAACGCATAAACTTCGCTCATGTCAAACTCCGGTAGTAGAGCAGTTTCCGGCGTGTCCTGCACTCGACCGCAACTCGAGAATTGGAGTCTCTTCCACAACGCCCTCCTGCACCGCTCCCTGAGTGGGAAGGCGATTTCGCGCTAATTGAGAACCTCGAACGCTGATGTATGGGATGTAACCCTCATGCCTTGTATGAGATAAAGGATACATATATAAAGGCACAAAGCATCGGACCCCTTTAGTCTACGGCTTGCGCCGACAGACTTCACAGAGGTGGAGCCCGATGTGCTCTAACCGTTCTTGGGGAGCAACGACCTCAATAAAATTAAGCGGCACCGGCGGCTTCAAGCAGACCTGGGGGTCAGAGGCCGTCGGTGCCGTTGGGCGGTCTTTTCGCAGAACCGCCCATCCCTTGAATACATTTTGGCTCCTCACATGCGGGCTTCACGCCCGCTGCCTACGCCGCCGGAGCAGCGGGCAGGGCCGTCGCCACCCGGTTCTGCCCCTCACGCTTTGCCTTGTATAAAGCCCTGTCGGCTGCCAGGAGCAGGTCTGGAGGTGTCGTGATCGTTCCATCCGGCTGGGGCATTGTAGTGGCAACACCGATGCTTGCGGTCACCGACACCCAATCACCGGAATTCTTATTCGAGCGAAAGCGTAAGGTCTGGATGGCAGAGCGCACTTTTTCAGCGGCCCTGAACGCACCGAGCCCCTCTGTAGCGGGAAGGATGATTGCCATCTCATCCCCACCCCAGCGGCAGACAATATCTGAAGCGCGCACGGAGTCGCTGATGGCGGAAGCAACCGTGCACAGACAAACATCCCCGACAGGATGCCCGTACCGGTCATTGAACGGCTTGAAATGATCTATATCGAGTAGCAGCAGGGACAGTTGCGATTCCTCGCGGACCGTTCGTTTCCATTCCCTTCTAAGGCTTTGGTCGAAAGCGCGACGATTCCAGAGCCCGGTGAGAGCGTCCGTCATGGCCAGGGCGGACAGTTTCTCCTCCAGCACCTTGCGGCCGGTGATGTCCCGCATGGACAAAACGTAGACGCGGGGCTCGCCGTTCACCGGATCGCGCACACACCGGGTATTGATGCTGGTCCAAACCGGGGTTTGGTCCTTCTTCAACAGCCGCACTCTCACGTGGGAATAGGCAGCGCCATCCTCGGCGCTGCCCGTGGCAATATCTTCGAGGACCGCAAGGTCCTCGGAAAATACGAACTCGTCGAAATCTTTGCCGATCATCTCGCCGGGGTCCCAGTTGAGAGTGTCGAGAGCAGAAGGGGACACGTAGCGAATCGCATGATCCGCGCCAACGCTGCACAGAATATCGGCGCAGTTCTCTGCCAGGAACTTGTAATCGATCTCGACCGCGCCGCTCGGCTCGTGTTGGTCTTCAGGAGGAATCAACTCAACTCCTCGAACGAGGCCAGGGAAAAACGTTTGCGGTGCGCCCCCGCAAACGGCCCTTAAACCCGTGGTCGGGGAGTTGGAAAGCCGATACGACACGGCTCCTGTGACCTTTAGCCGCGAAGCCTGGACATACGTCACAGGCTCCCCGACCCAAAGGCAAGGGAGATCACACGTCTTGCGACGTGCCTTTGTCGTATTCGGGGTTTCCACACCCCAGGGCGGCGCGTGACCGCCCCAAAGTCATCATAACTTTGTTTTGCAGTCTTTTGGTAGGGTAAGAATCTGTTTTTCTCCAACCTGCCCCGGAATAGCCGAGAGCTTTTTGCCCGGCGAGGTTGAGCCACGCTGCCATCATTCGGGGCAGGTAGGCACGCAATAAAGCATCGGCTTTCTAAGCCGGGCCGACTTCTTGCCTCATTGGGTTCATGAACCCCATAATCTTCTCACTGGCACCAACAGCTCGTAGCGCTCACTGAGAGATCTATCGATCTTCCGTTACAGGTTCCGGGCGTCTGGTCTGCACCTCGGAAGCAGACCCACTATCCAAACCCCTGGAACCCCGCCTTCGGACGGGGTTCTTTTTTGCCCGGGGAGGGAAGGGGGCCGGCGGAACTGGGGATGGGTGGGCGGATACTCAATGCTTGAGGTCTACTCACAGATCTGTCCAGTAGGGTGAACCCCTTAGATTGGCATCTATTCTGACCCAAAAACCCTTTGAACCTTTGACACCTGCCGGTCGAGGTGCGATGCTTCTTAATAGTGAGTTTCACTCAATTGTTAATTGTAAGTAATACTTACTATTGAGTTTACACTTAAAAGAGAGTAGCTCTTATAGAGCTACTCTTATATTGAGTATTACTCAAAGCAGCAGGGTCCAACCGAGAATAGCCTGCCCTCCCTTTGGTACATTGCCCTTGAATCGCATTCTCAACATGAGGCCGGGAACCGGCCACAGGAGAATTCATTTGAGCGCCCACCCCACCACAGCCATCGACATCGCCAAGCTGCTTGCAGCCGACAATGTGTCCACAGCGGACCGCATCTGGGCAGTTGACTTTGAAGCCAAAATGCCGGCTGAACTGATCACCGAAGAAGATTTGAAGTGCCCCGATTGTGGCGAGGTCCATGACCCCAGCCTGGAGAACGCCCGGGTGGTTGCCGACACCGTCACCGTTCTCGGCGGTCCTGATGCCCAGGTGTCAGTGGATCGAGTCCGTGAGTACATCCTCAACCGGGAACTCGAAGCTGGCTTGCGCATGACCGACTTCGTTCTCACTGGCGTCAAGCTGCTCGCTGCTGCGGAGGTGGTGTAGTGCTCGAGAACTCAAACAATCCCGCCGTCACCCAGCAGGGTGTTCATGCTGTGGAGACGCCGGCAGACCTGTTCAGCGATCCGCCGTTCGGTCATCTTTTTGCAGAGCTGACCGATCTCGCTGCGGCAACGGCCGCCAGCTTCCGCACCGTCCTGGTGCCACCGGACACGCCGCTGTTCTGCTTCTACTGCCACGATACCGAGGCGCCGGAATACCGCCTGCGCCGCAAGGCCGGCAAGTACGTCGCACTCTGCCACCGGCCTGGAACCATCGAAGGCTGCTGGGATCGTGATGTGGCTCCCATGTGCGAGTACAAGAACCACGAAGCTGTCCAGTGCGACCAGGTCGCCGAGTGGGTGGTTGCCTTCGGGAAGGATATGCTGATGCGGACCCACCGCTGTCTGATCCACGTTCCGCCGGCGCTTTCCGATGTTTCCGAGCACCGGGTCTTTCCTATCTAGGGTTGCTCTCTGTACGCCAGAGGCCCTTTCTCAGTTGTATCTCTCCCGTCTTTGTTCCTCATTCCAAGCCTCAGTACAAGACGGGAGGAATGGCGCGCAAGCGCAGACCTCCCGTTCCACAACCCTTAGGAAGAATCCGTGCCCCTCGATCAAACCGGCTATCGCAACACCTTCCCGCTCACCAAAGTCCTTGACCGCCTTTTTCTGGGCGGCTTCAAGGACGCTGAGGACCTCAGGTCCGGCAACCCACACAACATCACCCACATCTGCAACTGCACTACTGAACCGCTCACGATTCCGTCCAGATGCGTCACCAGTATCATCCAGATGGACCAGCTCGACGGCCACGACTGGGATGTCCAGAAGCTCTACTCGGCTGTCGATTGGATCCGCCGTGCGCTTCTCGGCGGAGGCACCGTCCTGGCCCATTGCCACGCTGGCATCAGCCGGTCTCCGGTGCTGGTTGCGACCTATCTCTACACCTGCGGCTTCGACTTCGACCGCGCGCTCGACCGCATCAAGGCCCAGCGCCCGATCGTGCAGCCTGCACCTGTCGTCCTGGTCAGTGCCAAGCGGGCCTTTGGTATCTCCCCGCTTGCCATCCACACTATAGGCAGATGAACCCGTCTCGAAGAAAGGCACCAATGCGTAAAACACTGCTTTCAATTCTGTTCCTTCTGCTGCTGGCTGTTCCGGCGATCGCGCAGAAGCCTGCACCCGCGGCCTCCGCGCCGGCTCAACCTTCGACGGCGCCGGTCAAGCCCAGCGAGGTCGAGGATCTCAAGATCGAGAATCTCAAGCTCAAGCTGAGCCTTTACACCCAGCACAAGGTGGACCTCCAGCGCGAGGAAGACTCGGTCAATCAGGATGGCGAGAAGCTGGCTGAGCAGATCATCGCCGATCATCCTGGCCACCACCTGGATTTCAAGACTTTGACGATCGTTTCCGATGCTCCAGCCGAAGCTGTCAAGGCCGCCACCGATCCTCCCGCTTCCCAAGCACCGCCGCCCGCCACTCTTTCAAAGAAGTAATCTGCACTGCCCCGACTCGCCGGTTCCCGCCGGCGAGTTCCTCTTTATAAGAGCCTTCCACTCAATGGACTAACTGCCCGCAATAATCCCTATACTAGGGAGGTATGTATGGCAACTCCTGGTCTTATTCCGATTTCGGAAGACCTGGCCCTTTTCCCCGTCCCCACCGAGAATGTGAATGGCCTCCTCGCCACCAGCGAGGACCTCGGCCTCACTGTTGAGGAAAAGCAAGAACTCGACAACTACCAGACTGCGCTGCGGATTCTTGGTCCAGCAGCCGGCGCTGTGCTCATGTGTCCCGGCAACCAGGAGAATGTAGCGGACGAGGACAAGTGTCCGTACTCGTCGAAGTGTCCCTTGCTCCGGATGCACAAGGCCCCGGCGGACAAGATGTGTCCCGTTGAACGCCTGATTGTCGAAGAGCGTTTCAACGCCTGGTGCAGAGAGCTTTCCACCGACCCGGTCCTGGCGAAGGAATCTGACCGGGTCGCTATTTCCGATCTCTGCTGGATCGATCTTCAGATGCAGCGTTCGCTGCACATCCTGAGCAAAGGAGATGAAGCTCGCCTCACGGTGACCAATCCCAAGGATGTTCACCCAGAGACATTCCTTCCTATCTCCTGGGAGAAAGTCATCCACCCGAACGTCGAGCTTTTGGTAACACTGCAGACCCAGCGCAGAATGATCTTGAAAGATTGGATGCTGACTCCTGAGCAGAAGTGGAAGAGGGAGAAGGCGGAAGGCAAGGGGTCTGGCAAGGACATCGCCAGCAAGCAATCAGCACGGGCCGACAAGCTCAGAGCGATCAAGTCAAGCAACGAGGATTAGACGGATCCCCACACGGAGATGGACCCAAATCCACCCGTACTCGCCGGGCCAACTGAAAGGTTGGCCTGGTGAATCCCCCAAGAGGTAAGAATGTCAGGACGCGGCAGACCAAGGGCAAGCATCACCAGCGAGCAGGTTGCAGCCGAATTCAAGACTGGGTTGAACGTCAAACAGATCGCCAAGAAGTACAACTGCTCTCCTGACACAGTCGAGCGCAGGGCGAACCCTACAGGCAGGAAAGACAAGCGTGTAGGGCATCATGGTGCTTCCGCCGCAAAGCCTTCCCCTTCTCCTGTCGACATTGGAACCTTCAAGACCACCGCTGAGGCAGAAGCTGAGGATCTGTCGAAATCGGATGCGCAGCCCACTACTTCCGTCAATGGACGGCAGTGGCTGCTCTCCAAGGTGGTGGGCAACGACATCCGCCAACGGTACTGGTACAACAAGGATCAGGATCGCTACATCACGGTGATCCGCGGCGTGGGCGAGCCGATCGTGACCTCCGGCGCCGAGCACCGCGCTATCTGTGAAGCCTATTCCAACATGGTTGGGAAGAGCTCCACCCTGAATGAGATTGCGCGCGACTTCGGCATGCCCAGAGCCTGGCTGATCCAGTATCTGCACATCCACGGCATCACCCACGACAAGGAACCCTTCTCAGCCGAAGAGCTGATCGAGCGGACCACCGACGACCTGGTTGAAGATCTCTACAACATGAAGCGCCGGGCGGTCTTCACCGCCATGAACGAGAAGTCCTGGAAGGAGATCAAGAAACGGGCTGCCTTGTGGGACAACTTTGAGCATTCGGTGTCACGGGTTGTCGACGACTGGGCCAACCGCTTCGTTCCAGACTACCGTCCGCAGTTGGTGAACATCATTCGTGCGTCGAGGCCCTTCTCGGCCGTGTTCCTGCCGATGGACTTCCATTATGGAAAGGGATCCTGGTTCGACGAAGCCGGCCACAGCTACACACGGCAGAGTTGTAAGGAGCTTCTGAAGTTCCACACCGAGAACATCCTGAACAGTCTGGTGGCGCGTGGCCGCCCCACTCGCATCGTCGTTCCCTTCGGTTCCGACTGGTTCCATGTGGACAATCAGTTCGGCAGCACCACGCGCGGCACGCCTCAGGATCTGGACGGCACACCCGAGATGATCCTCAGTGAAGGCCTCGAGTTCAAGGTCGAGTTCTGCGATTGGCTTCGTCAGGTCGCACCAATCGTGCTTCTTCCTTGCCCCGGCAACCACGATCACCACTCCGACATTGCCTTGATGAAGTACCTGCAGGCTTGGTACCGCAAAGACGACGACGTGCAGATAGTCGACAGCCTGATGAGCCGCAACTACTACGTCTGCGACAACACGCTGATCGGCGCCACCCACGGCAACGATGTCAACCTGTCTGACCTGCCCACCCTGATGGCCAATGAACGCCGCCAGGAATGGGCCCAGACCGACCATCAGATATTTGTCACCGGACACACCCATGGCGAAGTGCTTGAGGACGACGGTGGCATCATGCATTACACCTGCCCGTCGCTGTCGGCGGCAGATCGGTGGCATGAAGGCCGCGGCTACAACCTCAACCGCCAGGCGATGGCTGCGATCATTCTCGACGAAGAGGACGGCCCCACCAACTTCGTCGTCTCAGCACGCCAGAACCGGACCACCGTCGGCTTCAACATCAAGAACCGGTCGAGGGCGGCCTAACCCACAACAGTTAGGAGCACCAACCGACAGCGCGCCTACCACCGGCGCGCTGTTGTCGCATTCGGTAGGACAGAACCATGAAACCCTTCTCCGCACAGATCAAGAAGCCCGTACGAAAGACCGGACTGGCCGCGATGCCCACCCGTGTCATCAAGACAGGCGCAAGCCGGTCCGTAGTCGGCGGAGTCGCGCGTTCAGCCAGGACCGCCGGCGCCCGCAGGCTCCGCGGAGTTTGATTCCTATACTGATGCTGTATGGCCTTGACATTTGACCCATGCAAGCCCTTGAAAACACGGGGCAGCGGTAGTGGGTCAAAACTTACCCTTTGCAGGACATTTTCGAGACAGATTTACGCGGCGAAAAAAGCCTGTCTTTTCAACGGGCAACTTCTGCCGCGAATCTCTTAAAGTTTGCAAACCTAGTGCGTCACCGCAAGCGAAAGCAGATGAACCTCGACTGACATGAAGAGGTCAATGAAATCAGCAGCGCCCATAAAGTCAAACACTGCACCCTGAGTGGTTGGCGTGATTTCGAACATAGTTCCTACTGGTGATCTGACTGAAGCGGAAAAGTTGTTTGCGGGATGCCTAGCCAACTGGGCTGGGCGATCAATTCGGAATCCACCGTGAGCGACGCCATTCCGAAGATGTCTGACAAGTTCTAGGTGCGGAGCCCTATCAAAGTATTGATTTTTATCGAGAGCATCAGCAAGCGTTATTAATCCCCCGACTAGCCAAACACGATCTAAGTCATCTTTTGTTTTCAAGTTCTCGAAAGCTTCGCGGAGATAGTGGTCGAACGCGAAAACGTGCTTAGTGCCGTCCTTGCGCTCTACCTCGCGCGTATTAGTCCAATTAATAGGTTGGCTACGATCAACGCTCTCCGCAACATCAATGATCGAGGAATGGACATAATACCCGCCCGCAAGCCGATGAGCCAATCGCCCAGTGCGGAAAGCTTCAAGGCTCAAAAGGGGGCGCATGTTCCCCCCGCAATTGCAACGCGCTTCGGACAGCGTTGCATCGATCAGCTGAACAGTGTCGCATCCGAAGCAAATAGCGTCCTTGATTGCCATGTTGCGATGCTACAGGACAAAAAATCGGGAAGCCAGCATGGTTGTTGCCGCGTCCCGAAACCTACCCCTCGTGGCCCAGCCCGCCGCACAGGTGAAGCGAGGACAGAGAGCGCAAGCGCCACGCGCAGCCCCTAAACGGCCTTCGCTAGGTTAAGGCCAATTAAGCAGTTTCGAGGGGTTGGGAAAAATAGCGATTATGGCTTCGCCTGATGCGCCTCAAACCACTTCCGCGCTCGTTCCTGTTCGCGGGATAGGTCCGCGGGAGTCATGTGTGACGCGACTTCATCTCGCCGCCCCGCAGCGAGTGGGATTGGCGACTCGCGCGCGGCCGCTAGATTAAGCCAAAAGTAGGCTTCAGCGTAATCTTGGGGTACACCCTGACCATCCTTGTACCAAACCCCAAGCTTGTATTGCGCGAAATCGTCTCCCTGTTCAGCCGCCTTGCGATACCAAAAAACCGCTTGTGCGTAGTCCTGGGGTACACCCTCGCCGTCGCTGTACAAATGCCCAAGTATTGACTGCGCGCTACGGTTTCCCTGCTCAGCGGCCTTGCGGTACCAGGTTACGGCTTGAGCGTCGTCCTCGGGCACACCCGTCCCGCTGCTGTACAAATCCCCAAGCATCTCCTGCGCGTATGCGTCTCCCTTTTCAGCAGCCTTGCGATACCAGGTTGCGGCTTGACGATACCAAGTTGTGGCTTGAGCGTGGTCCTGGGGCACACCCTCCCCGTCCCTGTACAAATCCCCAAGGCTCTTCTGCGCGTGAGCGTTGCCCTGTTCAGCAGCCTTGCGAAACCAGAGCGCAGACTGAGCGTAGTCTTGGGGCACACCGTCGCCTATGTAGTACAAGTCCCCTAGGCTGGCCTGCGCATCCGCATCTCCCTGATCGGCAGCCTTGCGATACCAGAGCGCAGCCTGAGCGTAGTTTCGGGGCACGCCTTGGCCCTCATCATACAAAGCCCCGAGCATCCATTGCGCGTCAGCGTCGCCTTGCTCAGCCGCCTTGCGAAACCAAGCTGCCGCTTGAGCGTAGTCCTGTGACACACCTTTGCCGTATTCATACAAAGACCCAAGTCTCTCTTGCGCCGAGGCATCGCCCTGCTCAGCCGCCTTGCGAAACCAAGTCGCGGCTTGAGCGCGGTCCTGGGGCACACCCGTCCCGCTGCTGTACATCGCCGCCAGGACGTATTGCGCCGTAGCGTCGCCATTGGCTGCTTGCTGTTTGATGACGGCGACCCTCTTTTGATCAGATGTTGGCGACGCGCTCTGCTGTGCCCATGCGCCGGGCGCTGGGATGATTAGGGACGAAATAATCAGCCAAAGAAAGAATCGAGATTTCATAGTGTCCCTCTTTCCGCGCTCCCCTACCGCCTGAACTGCCGCCGGATCGCAAGCAGAAACAGCGCAAACAAGGATGAAGTCAGCAACGTCTCAACAATCGCAAGAACCCGCCCCAGCGGATATCCTTGCGCTGTTCTTTGAGGACTTCGAACAAAGACTGGAAAAGCTGTAATTCCGGGGTCATAGGGCCTACTTTTGAGCATTGATGAATCGGCAGGCTGCTTCGGAAGCACTTTTGCCGTGATTCTTGTCGGTTGCGAACACCAATTTCCCTTGTTTGTCATAAACTGTGATGTAGTAATGGAGTAAAAACCCACGCCACGGGTCGGATTCGCTTGCGAGAACGACGTACTCTGCCTCAGATTCATCACGAACGATAGAAACATTCGGGCATGAGTTGCCAAAACCTTTCACGATTAAAAGAGATTGCGCTTCCCCCGTAGATCGCGGGTCGATTGCGACCTTGACCTGGCGTGGAGATGGTTGATCTTTGCCTTTTCGGGCATCCGCCGTAGAGGTGGACTGTGCCGATGTTCCCACAGTCCCCGCCAGCAGCGCCAAGGATGCCCAGATGGGAATGAATTGTAGCCTCATGACCTTACCCTTTCCTGTCACACATCAGCCCGACGAACTGCCAGCACGGGACCAGTCATCCTGAAAGTGGCTTGCGAAAATGATACACCTGCAAGCGCGCGGTATTGGGGTCCGGGAAGCAACGGAACAGCCCCCGTTACTGGCACTTCAGGCACGACCACAGCAAGGGGTTCTAAGCCCAAACCGTTTCACTAGAGACCCAAGCCAAAATCGAAGCTCTGCTCCTGCTTCTGTTCCAGCTTCATCTCCGGCACATGGGCGCTGCTGTGCGAGACATCATGCCCCAGCGCCGCTCCCAGCTTCTCGCGGTCGTTGGTGAAGATTTGCGCGTCGTATGCGCCGTGCAAAACAGCCCAAGTCACCCATTCAGGAACGTCTTGATCACGGTTGCTGCTTCGCAACGCCGGTAAAACGGCGTTTGTTTTGATTTGCAGAAGCCGCTTCGGGGATTCGCCAACAGAACCCTATACTAGACAGCTTCCAGGAGTCCGAAGTGAACAATCCCTTCAATCCGATCATGAGCACACTGAGGGCAACGAACTGGCGAGCTGCCGGGTTTGCCGCGGCTTCTGGAGGTGCTCAGTTTGCTGCCGGCTCCGCAGCGGTGGGCGCCATCGTCGGACGGAAGAACCACAAAGTCAGTGCCATGGGAAGAGGGGCACTGTACGGAGGTGCAGCCGGCGCTGTGGGTGCTGCTGGCTTCTCTATATGGGCCCAACGCGCTCTCCGGGCTGCAGCGTAACCAATAGATTCGGAAGGCTACTTGCCCAGATTTGCTCCAGCAACACTCGCCGTCATGTCCGGCTCCGCAGTTCTTGGCGGAGCATTCGGCTTTTCGCGCGCCAGTGCCGCTGCTCAGGATGATCCTGCTCCTGAGCGGCTTGGATTCTCGATTGTTCAAGGCGGGGCTACGGCCGCCGTGGCCGCCGGCGTCGGAGCGTTCGCGTGGAAGAGCCGTGACATCCTGGCTCCCGCAGCCTGGGGAACGGCCAGAGGCATCGGCGAGAGTGCCACCCGGTCCATAAGCCGTGCCTTTCAGACCAAAGGGCTCACCGGGATGCTGAGTCACCCTCTCACCATGGCAGGCTTCGGCGCGGTCGCTGGGGGCCTGATCGGTTCCAAGTTGAGTGACGACCCCGTCAGAGGAGCCGCCGCCGGCGCGGCCATCGGGGGCGTAACGACTCTGGCTGCCCGCGGAGCAACGAAACTCTGGGGCGGATCTCCCTGGTATGCGAAGGCTGCCCTTGTGGCGGCCGCTGCCATTGGAGCCGGTACTGCGACGCGCGCCTTTACGCACGAAGATTCCTATGCCGCCGAGGATCACGCCGTCAGTGACGGTTCCGGAGGATACGAGACTGAGCCCGGCGTGCGCCGGCGTATGAGTTCGATGAATGCCACAGGAGACGTGGTCTTTGGTCTCCATTCAAGGCGGCACTAATGCTGGCGACGCTCACTCAGTCTGCGCAGAGCAACTTCACCAACACCGTCCAGTTCATTGGATCGATCCCAGCGCCCTATTGGAAAAGAGCCGCTCTTTCTGTAGGACTTCCTGGCTCTACCCTCGATGTCCAATCAATGGCGCAGGAAATGTCTTCTGCCCAGCGCGGCGAGATCGTTCCGACGACTTTGGGGATCGGAGCAGGTGTAGCAGTTGCTCCGGTCCTCCAAGGGGCAATGGCAATGGGGATTTCAACTGCGGCGGCTGCAATTGGCATTTCTATACCTGGGATTGGGACTCTCGCATGGCTGGCGTCCCTCTATCCGGATGCGGCAATCGGAGCGGGAGCCCGAAACACTGTGCGCGCCGTGACTGACCTTGGTCGGCAGATCCGCCATCTGGAGTTTGGTGGGCACTACACCGACACGGAGACGGCCCAGCGCCTGCGTATGCAGGCTTTCTATGAGATGAGCGGCGCCACTTCGGCGGCCCGCCGTTACCTGGGCCAAGAGGCCTACTTCCTTCACCGGTAATGGAGACAAAGTGAACAACCCACTCAATGCAATTTGGAGTTCTCTCAGCTCGGCAGCCAAATGGACGGCTGGCCGGGTGTCACAACCTGGAATTGCAAGGAATGCCGCGATTGGCACAGGTATCGTCGCCGGTGCCGGCATTGCCGGCGGGGTCGGCGGCGCCTACAAGAACTGGGCATACGGCGGAAACCAGGATAAGGCCCGGTCCGCCCGGATCGGCGCAACCCTCGGTGTCCTCGGAGCAGGTTCTGTGCTCGGAGCTCGTGCCCTTGCGAAGCGCGTCTAACCCAACCTTCAACCTTCGGAAAGTGAGTGCCTCATGGGATCTCCCGTCACCATTCCCAACCCGGCTCCCGGCTGTTCGTACCTGAACTACCCGCGTGCTGTGTTGAATACACCCCATCCTGTTTACGGCGGGAACCTTGCCGGCTTCGGCGTGGGTGATCTGCCCACCCAATTCGAGTCAGGCCTTCCCGTGTTCACGGCCATCACGGCAAATGCAACTTCGGGGCTGATCGACGTTGCCGCCAACGCAATCGAGTTGGATGCGACCTTCAGCGATCTGCACACAAGCTGCACGATCACGGTCTTCCTCGCGGACGGCGAAACAGTCGTCGCCACCTGGAACAATGTGTCGACTCTCAACAGCGGCAACCTGTATGCCGGCTTTGCCGAGCAGCGCAAGCTCATCGGCGGTGGTTCCCTGGTCTTTCAGGTCTCGAACTACGACGGCGCCGGCTCCATCACCCTCTCGGTTCGCCGCACCGGCTAAGAGTTGGTGTTTACCCAGAGTAGGCACCCTACAAAGGCTTCGTCCGCTGAGCCAGCCTGGCAAATCAGCGGATCTCTCCAAGGAATTCCACTTGAGTACCGGATTCGTTCCGTTGGCGGATCTGGTTGCCGGCCTCACGCCGGATGATCAGACCTTCTTTGCCAACACCATCAAACGAGATTTCGAAGCTGCAGGCACCGACCAGGAGGGAGTCCTGCGCCGGATCTTGGGCTGTAAGCAGTGCCAGGACTGTGTCGCAGGCTACAAGCAGAAGCATCCTGGCAAAGCATTCGGAATCAAGTGCTTCGGCGTCTATGACATTCCCGATTACGAGGCGATGCAGGCTGACCTGCACACCCGTGGGGATGACATGGAGCTGGACGAGATCCGTGAGATCTACGATCCGGCGTTCTGGTCCACCAGGTATATGGTTCTGCGCGACGATCAGGGCAACATCGAGCCTTGCGCGCCGCGCGTATACCAGGAAGAGGCGCTCCGCTGCACTTCCCCGCGCAAGGTCGACAGGTGGGGCCGTGGCCTGGGCAAGACCCTCTGCGGCGTCATCGAAGAACTCCACTTCATCAGCATCAACAAGAACACCGAAGTCATGGTGGTGGCGCCTTCCCAGGCGCAAGCCCAGCTGTGGTGGGATGAGATCGTCTTCCAGATCGAGAACTCGCCGGCGCTTGGCGGCAACGACTTCCTGATCTCGAAGAAGCAGCAACCTTATTACTACATGCGGTTCGGCAACGGATCGGTCATCAAGATCTTCACGGCCGGATCGAAGTCCGGCAAGGGCGCAGATTCCGTCCGTAGCCAATCCCCGCGGCGTATCCGGCTGGAGGAGCAGGACTACCTGGCGGACAAGGATTACCAGGCCATCATGCCGCTGATGCGTCGGTTCAAGAACATCACCTTCCACGGCTCTTCGACCCCGACCGGCCTGCGCGGGATGTTCTGGCAGATGTGCAACAAGCTGCCGGACTACAAAGAGTTCTTCCACCCGATCATGGATCACCCGAACTGGGGGACCGATCAGCTGAACGAGGAAGTCTGTTTGGCCGAGGCCCAGACCCTCGAGAAGTATCGTCACGAGTGGCTGGCCGAGTTCGGCGATCCCACCGCCGGCGTGTTCAAGTCTGCCTTCGTTGACTGGGCCATGAAGCCCTACAGCCTCAAGACTCTCATCTATGACCCGAACAAGCGGCATGTGATGGGGATCGACTGGAACGGCAAGGGCACCGGCACCCGGATTGTGGTCACCCAATACGACCCCACCACCCGCAAACGGCGCGTGGTTCACCACGAAGCGATCGACGACGACAAGGCAACGACCAAGAAGTCCTTCAACAGGATCGTGGAGCTGAACAAGCTCTGGCACTGCGACTATGTGTACGTCGATGCCGGCTTCGGCTTCGTTCAGGACGAACTCATCAAGGACATCGGCGTTCAGGCCGGCACATTCGATTCGGACACCGCGAAGCTGAAGTACATCAACGTCGTCGACTTCGGCGCCAAGCTGGAGACCAACGCTCTGGTTCCCAACCGGGACCCTGACTCGAAGTACCTGCCCAACCCCAAGGACGACATTCTCAAACGGCGCACCAAGCCGTTCATGGTCGAGGGCGTGGTCATGGCCTTCGAGATGGAGTTGGTGGAGGTTTCGCGCGAGTATGCACTGCTCGAAGAACAGCTTCGTGGCTTCCGGGTCAAGACCTGGACCAAGGGCGGAGCTGCCGACACCTACTCGACTGATGCCGACTCCGGCGATCACGATCTCGATGCTTTCATGTTGTCGATGCTGGGAATCGAATTGAACTACGGTCTCTGGCACACCAAGGAAACCGTCAGGCGTTTGATACAAATCGCCCATGTGTCAGGCTGGGGATTGCCGTCCACTGTAATTAGCCAGCAGGCGGCGTCACCTGTCCAGGCACCAGGGCCGCCAGCCCCGGCTGCCACCGAGAGGATGCGTGAACTCAAACGCGAGACCTCCGGTGTTCCTGCGCGAACCAAACCAGAAAGCAACCTGCAGGAGCAGTACCGTTTGCTCCACATGGCGAGACAGAGCTACACCGTGGCACCTGTCAACTCACCTGGGTCCGCCGGCAATGGTCGCGTTCCTTCCCGCACCAGCTTCTTTCAGAATTCAACCCGGCCTGGATTTGGCAGTGCCGGACGTCGTTTTGGTGGTGGTTAATGGCCAACGGAGATCCCCAGGACAACATCGCGGCGAGTGTGGCAGCCAGTTACGACATGCCGATCGCGGTCTCGGTCATTGAGAAGTTGTCCAAGTTCCCGTTCCTCCAGCAGTTGGGCTACAACGGCCAACTGAGCTGGTTGAAGGGAGGATTCCTCGGGTTGCAGGACTTCTTCGACGAGATGACGACCTATTCGAGCGCCGCCGACATCCTGCAGATTGCCTGGCAGCTCATCCAGCCCAGAGTGCCCCTCAACCTGGATGTGCAGAAGAACCTCTATACGACGGATTCGATGGGAACGGTCGGCAATGCCTTCCAGCAACTGGTCGGTTTCCAGCAGACCTTCGCGGTCAATCCCGACGACCTTTCCGATTCAACCGGCAGCGCAGTCGTTGCCAACAATCTTCCGAGTTCTTAATGGCCTTCGAGTCGATCCAGTTCAAGTACACCCCTCCGCCCACCGTCTCGGCGGCGATTCCCGCCGCACAGGCTGCTGTGCCTGTGAGTCTGGCCACAGGTGGCAGCCTGGCGAATTCCGGGAATGCCACGGCGAGCGCGTCGGCCGCCGGAAAGCTGATCGCCAGACTGGCAGACCTGTTGGACACCAATCAGTACCTGCAGCAGGTGATCCTTGCAATGAGCACGGGGCTGGGCATCGAGTTCGATCCTTCCGTGGATCCGGAGACCGCGCGGGCACTGCAAACGATCTATTCAAACCTGCCGGTGCCGACCTCGCTTACCGTCAGTATGTACAACCGGATGCTCGATGCCAAGATGACGGCATTGCAGATCGAATCGGGCCTGGGAACCGGCACTGCCTACGAGACGAATCCGTTTCAGGCGTCGGCCGTCACTCAAATCAACCAAGCCATCGAAAGCGGCCTGGTCAACAGCGGACAATCCCAATACCAGACCGCTCTGCTTCTGGGCCCATTGAAAGGGGACGCGGTCCTCTTCAACAACATGACAGCCCAACTGTCACAGTATCCGGTCATTGCATCGCCGGGAACCCCTTCGATCGCCATCAACAATCCAAACCAGATCTCGATTCTGGGACAGGACGTTTCGCCGGCGCTGGCGAGCACCATGAACAGCTCGCTCGACTCCTTCCAAAGTTCCTATGCGTCGGTCTACCAACTGACTGCGGGTGTAGGAGTTGTCGCTCAGGACGTCAATAATGTCCTGAACCAGTTCTTCCTGGAACCTCCCACCAATCTGGTGAGGATGATCCCGATGTTGCAGGCACTTCAAGGCTTCTCACAAGGGCCTCGCCTGGACTCGATCGTCAACGGGATGACTGGCACGGTGTTCGTTCAACTCATCGCTGAAGCGGCCGGGATGGTCATCATGGCCGACCGTTTCATGCAGACCGCGGTGCAGCCCCTCAAAGGCAGCACATCCAATATTGGCCAGATGGTCTCGCAGATCCAGGCAGCCGCGGCCATGGCCAACGTGGTGGTCAACGGGGCAAGACAGAGCTTCGTCAACACCACCGGCGGACTCAAGGGTTGTTCTCTGGCCTACAACAGCGGCCTGCCGACAGCGCCGGTCAGTTCGTCTGCGCTGGTGCCGGCGAGCACTTTCCAGGTTCCCGGGGCGGGTCCAATGACACCCGGCCTGATGACGTTGGCTACCCACCTCGATTGGGCAAACACGACAGTCAGCAACCGGGTCATGGTGCTTCAGGAATCGTTCCAGAAGCTGTTGAATCGCCGGACCGGCGACATGAACACCCAGATGGACATCATCGCCAGCACTCAGGCCCTGAACACACTGACCCAACTGGCCAAGGCCGTGATGACCTACAACAGCAGCCAACCTGCGGTAGGCGCCACAAACTCTGTCACTCAGACCGCGGCTGTGAGCCAGATCCTCAGCGGCATGAGTTCGACGACAGGCACTTCCTTCGTTGTCACCAACGGCCAGATGCAGGCAGTTTCTCCCACAGTCCCCGCACCGCCCAGCAACGTGCAAACGGTTCTGACCAAGGGCGGCGTGAACCTGATCGTCGCATCCTCGTCGACTGTACAAGCACCCACCATCGGAGCAGTGAGCTAATGCCACGCACACCAGACACCACTCTTCAGGACAATGCGGCGGCCCGGCAGGAACGGCTTATGGCCTTTGTTGACGGCACGTCCACCAAGGCCAAGCCTGGCAAAGCCGCTGTGATCCGCCGGACGATCGCCGGCCAGGTCATCGAGCCCAACATCAAAGGGCTGGGGCGCAGGACCGCCTCGTATACCGATAGAGGATTTCAGCCTGTTGAACGGTCGACTGGAGAACGCAACATCAGCGACAAGCTGATGGAAGGCATGAAGATCGAGGACGCCGGCAAGATGCTGAACGGCGACCTGAACAAGATCAAGCTCGACAAGGCAGCCGATTACATCGGCACCTACTATATGTGGAACGGCATCCTGATGCCGGAGTATGACATGCGCGAACCGCACGCCATCTCTGACACCGAGGTCTACGTCAAGCAGGCCGTGGCTCGCAAGCTGGCGCTCGCCGCGCGCGCGGGCTACGAGATCATGAGCGACCGCGAGGAAGACGCCGATTACATCCAGACTCGCATCAATGCGTTTGAATTCGTCACCGAACGCAGCTTCGAGAGCTTCATCAAGGGCGTTCTGCGCAACCTGTTCCTGTGTTCCAACTGCTTCCTCCTCAAGATCCGCAAGGAAGACGCTTCCCCGGTGAGCAAGAAGGAGGGCGGCAGAGTCCCAGTCGCTGCCTATGTGATCATCCCCGCCCACACGATGCACCCTTATCTGGAGAAGGGGAAGATCAGCAAGTGGCGCCGCATCTTCGACCACGGCATTCCGTGGATCGATTACCCGGTTGAGGACATCATCCACCTGAAGTGGGACGTCAAGCCTGGTCACATCTTCGGAACGCCGCGCACCATCGCCGTCCGGGATGACATCTTCGCCTTGCGCCGGCTTGAAGAGAACATCGAACTCCTGTTCATCAACCACCTGTTCCCGTTGTTTCACGTTCAGGTTGGCAACGAGAAGGCTCCTTGCACCTATGGTCCGGGCGGTGAGTCCGAGATCGATATGGTGCGCTTCCAGATCGAGAACATGCCCAAAGAGGGCGTGTTTGTCACGGATGAGCGCGTCACCGTCACCGCCGTTGGTGCCAACGGCAAGTCTCTTGACTTCAAGGCCCTGGTGGAGCACTTCAAGTCCCGGGTCTACATCGGCCTGGGCATGAGCGCCATCGATATGGGCGAAGGCGCCGACGCCACCCGCGCCACCGCCGACAACATCTCGCAGAACCTGAAGGATTCGATCAAGGCCGACCTCGACGAGCTGGCCGATCAGATCCGGATGTTCATCTTCAAGGAATGGTTCCAGGAAGCCAACTACTCGACATCCGTGCAGAAGGGCGTGGCGCGCACCAAGCTGGCATTCCACGAACTCGATCTCGACAATCGGATCAAGGAAGAGACGCATGTGATGGCTCTCTTCAATTCCCACCTGCTCACCGAGACGGAAGCCCGCAAGCGGATGAACCTCAAGCCGATGAGCAAGACGGAGCAGAACGATACTCACTTCGCTCTCCATGTGCTTCGCCTTGAACGCGAGATCCAGAAGTATAAGACCGCATCGGCCATTGAGATCGGCGAACAGGATGTGAAGAACCAGAAGGCGTTGGCCGGAACCCAGATGAAGCTGATGGAAGCCCAGGCCAAGCTGTCCGAGGTCAAGGCCAGCCACGAACAACAGAGTCTCGAAGCGCAGGCGAAACATCTGCCTGTCATTGCCAAGGCGAAGGTCGCCGTGGCCAATGCCAGCTCACGCCGGGCCAGCAAGGGTACCGGCGCCGGTCACCCGCGCGGAGGCACGGCCAAGAAGACAACTCAGACCGCCGCGGCAACCGCCAATAAGATGCGGCCGGCCAACCAGCATGGATCGAAGCTGGGCCCAGGCAAGAACAGTGACAGCCTCATGAGCGATATCTATGAAGGCTTGGTGCAAGGTCGGGACCGACTGATTGCCGATGGTCTCAATGTGGATAAGAACTGGCGCAAAGCAAGCGGTCAGATCATCGATGAGATCGTTGCGCGACTCAACCAGCGCGAAATCACCGATTCAGTTGGTGATTCCTATACTAGACAGGAACGAGCCGCCGGACTGAGTTCATTGAAGTCCGTGATTGCTGAAACTTCTGATCCTGAGCTTCTTTCCGTGCTTCTTCGAGCGGAATTGGAAGACGAGGTAGATGATGCCGAACTTGAATATGCCATTGCCGGTCGTGCAGCTTAACGGTCCTGGGATGCAGAACTCCAGAGTGACTCCGCTGCAACAGGCACTTGCGCAGGATGCGTCCGCTCTGTTCCAGAGCAATGCATCGATTCAGCCCATCCCGCAGGGAGGTCCCTTCCTGCTTGAGATCCCTCTCAATCGTTAGATAGTGGGGCGCCGGACAGTACCTGTTACCCGGGCGACTAACTAACAGTTGGTTTCATACAAGGTTGGACATGCTGAGCGAACGCCGTTGGCTCAAGATCCACGACTTTCTGACGTTTCGTCCGAGCGCGGTTCTTGAGAACAAGAGATTCCTGTTCGAGTGCAAGGACTCGAAGTCCGAGACAGGCCACAGCCTGCTCGTTCGCGTGGACGCGACTCACGCCGGCATCGTAACGGGCAATCGCAAGTTCTATCGTCCCGATTGCATGCAGGACGCGGTTCAGACCTGGATTCCCAAAGGGGTCGCACCGCTTCCCGTTCTTCGCGGGCACGACAAAGAAGGCGACGTGCTGGGCCGGATTCGTGAGGCCAAGTACATCGACGACTCCTGGAAGTACGCCAGGGACTTTCCGGTTCTGAAGGATTCAGTCTTCTATAACCGGGATTCAAAGACCGGCGGCAAGTTCAACGTGTTCAAGACGGTGGACTGGATTCAGGACAACCTGGCCCGCGTGAAGGGCTACCAGGGCATCGGTCATATCGAACTGGGTTTGACTCTGACCAACCCTGAAGCGATTCAGAAGATACTCCGTGACGAGTATCTGTGCGTTTCTGCCGGTGCGATTACTGACTCGGCCACCTGCTCCATCTGCCACACCGACTGGGCATCGGAGGACAAGTGCGAACACCGCCCCGGTGAGATCGTCGATGGGCGCATGGCCTTCCTGATCTCGGGAAGGTTCAAGTACAAGGAACTCAGCTTCGTCAACTTTGGAGCCGACCCGTTTGCTCAGGTGAAGTCCTACGAATTGAAGGATTCCCTCGAGAAGATGTTCTTCCTTGGTCTGCCTCTCGATGACCAGCAGTTTGCTATCGATAGGGGCCTCAAACTGACCGACAGCCTGTACGAGTCGGACATCGTGATTGAATACGAGGAACCAAAGATGACGATTGATGTGGCCGTCGCACAACAGACTCTCAAGAGCCCCGATTTGACGGCAGCGCAAGCATTCGATCTGCAAGATCAACTCACGGCCTGGGCACCTGAGTCAGACGAAGAGAAGACCTCCCGGCGCAGTCTGCAGTCCACACTCACCGCCAAGATCCGCAAGAACGGCTGGAAGAGGGAAGCGAGCAAGGCTGATCCGGTTGCGATTGACGATGCCTGCATGAACGCCGATCTCGCTGCAGTTCCCGCAGTAGCCGATGGCGTGAACGATGCGGCTGCCATTACGACAGCGGTTGCCGAAGCAACCGAATGCGTGGACGGGGTTTGCGACTGGTCGGGATTCACATTGACCGACGAGGACCAAGCATTCTTCGCCGACGAGCAGAAGGTTTACGACGAGCTTTGCACCGAGATGGATGCCGCGGGCACCGGCGGCGAGCTCAAGGACGAACAGATCAAGGACGCCAAGCTGGATGCGGAAGCCCGCAAGAAACTGGGTGGCAAGTCCTTCTGTGGCCCGAATCGCACCTTCCCCGTGGAAGACTGCGCGCATCACACCGCAGCCCTCCGGCTGCTGGGCCGGGCCAAGATCAGCGACGGCGCCAAGGAGAAGATCCGGGCCTGCGTTGAGAGAAAGGGCAAGACGTTGAAGTGTTCCGTGGCCTCCAAGACCGAAGACAAGATCAATACCACGGCCACCGAGGGCATCGAGATCAGTGACGAACTCACGGCTCTGGCCGCCGGGCTGAATCTCTTCGACGCCGAAGATGGCGACAAGGACACCCGGGCCGCAGTGGTCAAGGAGATTCTTGGCCATTACGAATGCCTGGACAAGCACCACAAGGTGGCTAGCTCAGACACTCACGGCCTGCAGTACAAGATCGAGGATCTTCACAGTGCCATTGGCGAGCGGTGGAACAAGGACCGTTACGTCGACTGGGCCAAGAAGTACCTCGCCGAGAATGTGAAGGACTCCCTGCTCGTCACCAAGGACGAGCTTGCCGAAAAGGACGAGGCCGTCCTCGGCCTGACCGACGAGCTGGCCGTGATCAGGACATCGGTCGCCACCAAGGATCGTGTGCTCGCCGCCGTTCTCATGGACTCGAAGACCAGTCTGGCAACAACCCTGGTCATGCACAACTGCCTGCGGAAGAAGGATGGCTACACCGGCCTCAATCCCACGCAGATCCAGGACAAGATTGCCGAGTTCGCCAAACGCCATATCCAGAGTCTGAAAGACGCTGTGACCGATCTTTTCGCCGAGCTGCAATGGAGCACCGCGGCCGAACCGGGGAAAGCTGGCACCGACCAGGGAACCACGGTAAACGACAACGCTCACGTAGATGAGGTGGATGGTACGGACCGCGATCCGGCCCTGATCCCTGCGCTCACGGTGCAAGACACCCAAAAGCTTCAGCGCATGCTCACCTACATTCACGACGCAACGGACCGCGAGCGGTACATCGCCGATGTTCGTTACGGCCGTGTGCAGCTCAGCTAAGCAACCACGACTTAGGTTGCAGGAGAAACTATCATGCCAGTCGATCTCAATAACCAGTACACCGGCAAACTGTTCGGGCAGGACCGTATCGGTCAGACGACCCCGGACCTGGAGCTCTCTGAGCCCCTGAAGCCCTGGCTGCCTGTTCCGTATCCGGCACCCTATCTGCCGGGTCTGCGTCAGGATCAAGGCCATCCGAAGTTGGCGTCTGTCGTGCTCAGCTCGCAGCATCTGATTGGGCAAGACAAGAGTGGCGCGCTCGTTCCTTCCGGCCTGCAATGCGGAAAGACTCCCGCCGGTTCCAACGTGTGGTGCATCATTCAGTGGGGAGCGGGATCGATCGATCAGTTCACCATTGATCCTCGCACCGGCAACGCCGTGACTCCTGGCGACCATTGCGTTCTGGCAGCTCCTGCCGACGCCGCGCCTGGCAACGTCACTCTGACCAATGGCACCGTGATTGCAGTCAGCTGGACTGACATCAACTGGGCCTGGAACTGCACCCTGTTCCCGAGCGTGACGACTGGCACGACGCTGTCCGGGTCTGCCACCAATGTTCCGCTGGTTCCGGTGCTCACCCCCTCCGCCGCTGCGACCAAGTCGACATTGGTCTACACCCTGGCTGCGGCCGGCGACTCCTTCGTCGGTCAGCTGGTCTTCCAGGTTGGCGCGGCCGGCACGCCTGCCACGGTTGAGTTCAACGGGACGCTGGCCGCGGCTGCGACGGCTGTGACTGCAGCGATTACCGCCCTGGCTCCTGCCTCCGCTGTGACTGCTGCCAACGCGGCTCTCACCGCCGCGAACACCGCGCTGACCACAGCCAACACCGCTGTGACGACTGCCAACACCGCTCTCACCGCCGCGAATGTGGTTGTGACCACGGCCGGCAACACAGTGACGGCGACGGACCTTGCCAACCAGTCTGCGGCTCTGGCGGCCTACAACACCGCTCTGGCCAACCTGGCGACTGCCCAGACCACCCAAGTTGCGGCACAGGCTGCTTACACCGCAGTGTTCAACCTGAACGCTGTGACCATCGCGGCCACCACGACCACACTGACCCTCACGGGTGTGGTTGACGGCGCGCTCCTGGCCGGCACCAACTCCTTCGTCTTCACCAGCGACATCGACGACGTGGGCCATGTGGGCACGGCAGTCCCTTACTCGTACGGCACAGCCCGTCCGATCGGCGTTTGCACTCGGAACGTCTTCCAGTACATCGGCGGCGTGAAGATCATCGACACCTCGCTCGCCGGCGGCATCCTGTACCGCCTCGAAGGCCTGAACCCCATCGGATTCCAGGTCATGAATTACATGCACGAGATGGGCACGGCCATCCAGACCCAGTATGTGCTGAAGGTGCCGTGGATTGGCGCCACGCCGAACACGCTGCAGCAAGACGCAACGACCGACGGCATTCAGGGCTACGTGCAGGGCTATGGACGCACCTTTGCCCACTTCACAGGCCTTCCCACCACCGGCGCAGGCGTGACCTTTTCGCAGTTCCAGAACGACCAGGGCAACTACACGGTGTTCAACCCGGCAGTCAACTCTCCGGTTGATCTGGTCGGTCGCATCATCGGCGTCGTGAACATGATCAACAAGATCGGGTTCTCGAACCGCATCAAGACCCTGTGGGATCCGTCTCGCATGGTTGGCCCGATGACCGATCCGAATCCGGCGGCCATCATGATGGGCGGCTCGGCCACTGCCGGCCTGCCTTACGACCTGAATCTGACGACTGACGGCATCTACAAGGCCTCTCAGTTGCAGAAGACTCAGGCCCGGCCCGAGTACGGCACCTACGTCCTGGTCCGCGTGCTCCTGTAATCCAGGCACACTCACCTTACTAACAGTTGGTTGGAGACTCCATGCCGCAGATCGTGATCACCCATGGGCAAGCGTATGTCAAGGGCGACGGTCTGCGGTGCATGGCAAAACGCTCCGATGGCACAGGCCGCGTCTGCGACAAGCTTGTGGTCAAGAAGAACCCAGCAGGTGAGATCGCCGGGGCATTCCAATGCCCCGATCGCCGGTGTCGCCAGCATATCCAAGTCGAGACCAAACGATAACTGCGGTCTCTGACGCACACCTTTACAATCCGCCGGCCCACGTTGGACCAAACCGCCCTGAGGAGGGTATTTTTCACATGTCAAAGACCAAGGTCACTCCCGAACAATTCAAGGCAGAACTTGAACTGCAGGATCGGTTTGCGACAATCTTCCGCACGAACGGGTGGGACCCGGTCGCCGATAAGAATGTCGACATCAACGATGCCCTGGACATCCAGAACGCTGCCTTCATGATTCCGAAGGCGATGACGACCATCGTGCAGGAAGGGATCGAGCCGATGTTGATCGGCACCCACCTGCTTCAGAAGATCCAGTACAAGCCCGGCATGATGACCGTATTCCCGGCCGTCGAGCCTCTGCGTGCAGAGGAAACCGGCGACGGTATGGATCTGCCGATCTACAACATCAACATTGGTGGTGCGCAGTCCTTCGGGGTGACCGTCAAGCGTCACGGCCTTCGCCTGAAGATCGCCAAGCGGTTCGTCGAGGAATCGGCCTATCCCTGGATCAACTTCTGGCTGCGTCTGGCCGGCAATGCTCTCGCGCGTCACAAGGAAGAGTACATCTTCGACTTCATCACGAAGCTCGGCACGTTGGTCTTCGACAACGACCCGAACTCCCGTCTGTCCAGCTCCACTTTGCAGCCGATCAAGGGCGTCACGACCGGCCGTAACTACAAGGGCGTGCTGAACGGCTCCATGACAGTGGACGACGTGTTCGACATGTACGCGGCTGTGTTGCTCAACGGCTTCGTGCCCGACACGCTCCTGGTCCACCCGATGGCGTGGCTGATGTGGGTCAAGGATCCTGTCCTCCGTGAGTTTGCCATCCAGGCAGGCGGCGGCAGCTTCTTCGCCAACTTCACCGGCAACCTCGCTGTGCTTGGCAACAAGTTCTACAACAACGGCGGACTCGGCATCGGCCAAGGCCAGACCGGGCAGTACACCAACGGTCACCTCACCGGCGGCGAAGTGTCGCAGGCGACTTCTGGCAACTACCAGAACATGACGTCGGCCCCGATCCTGCCGAACTACCTCGGCATTCCTTTCCGGATCCTGGTCAGCCCGTTCGTGAACTTCGATCCCGAGCAGCGCACGACCGACATCATGATGTTCAACAGCCGCAACCTCGGTGCCCTGATTGTGGCTGAAGAGCCTCATGTCAAGAGCTGGGAAGACGGCCAGTACAACATCCAGAACATGTCGATCGAAGAGACCTACGGCTTCGGCATCCTCAACGAGGGTCAGGCCATCGCGGTCGCCCGCAACGTGAAGATCCGCCCGAACGAGTTCGTGATGCCCGCCCGCACCGTGTACAACCTGTCGGATTCGGACAGCACCTACACCGATCTGGGCACGGCGCCGATCTTCGATCCGGCCAACCCGCTCAACGTCAACGCCTAACCAACAGTCAGTTCTGTGCAACCATCGGGCGGCGGGCAACCGCCGCCCTTCGTGTAGTGACCTGCAACCGTTTCTCAGCGAGGCCCGATGTATACGAAATTCAATCGGCCTAGACACAAACACCCACCCTATGTAACCAAGGAGGTTTTCATGGCAGCAATCGACGATCTTAACACAGCGGTCGCGGCGCTTCAGGCCGAGGATGTGCTGGTGCTGGCCGGACTTGCCAGTCTTCAAGCACAGGTCACCACGCTCAACACAACCATCGCCAACTCGCCGAACGTGGACCCCGCGATTGAGACCGCCGCGCAGGCGGTGCAGGCCGAGGTGACCAAGTTCCAGGCCGCGCTTGCACCCGCAGCTCCCGCCGTTCCCGCGGCCAGCTAACCAAATCATGTCCAGGCGGAGGCCTTAAACTTCCGCCTGGCCAACCCTGAGTCTTTGGTAGATCTCCGCCTTTATCGACACTCGGAAGTGGAGATCCTATGTCCAGTCTGATCGTGATGCCCGGCAGCGAAGAGTTCAAGAAAACGCTGGCCTCGATAGCAAAGGCGCCGAGCCGCCGGAAGCTTGTACAACCTGTCGACCTCGTAGGTCACACCTTGATGCTGAACACCGCCCTGGTGAAGACCTTCCAGTGTGGCGGCTTCGTCCTGGGCCCGAACCGGCCCATCGGTATTGTGGACGAACAGTCTCAGCAGATTCCGATCCGCAAGGCATTGGAAGAGAAGAAGCTGATTGACGTCACCGGCAAGGACATGGCCACCAAAGGGTTCAAGGGAACCGGTGGCCAGACCTCGGCAATCACCGAAGAAGACACCGGCAAGAAGGTATTCGTCGGCCGCGATCGCCGCGGCAACCTCTACATCGCAACTCCCAGATCCAAGACTGAAGCCAAGCGGTTCGAGCGCGAAATCCGGACGACTGGCACGCTCAAGAGCGTTGACTTCGAGACCGAGACCACAGGTCTCTGCGCCATTACCGAAGAGGTAGTGGAGTCCAGCGAACAGCCTGTCAAGAAGCCCGCGAAGAAGTCTGCGAAGAAGGCCAAGAAGAATGTCCGCACCCGTCGTACTTCAGGCAACGCCGTCCGATCAAGAAACTGATGTGGTTCTTGGCCAGGCGATCATCGTCGCTTTCGACCAGGCGCTCGACACCTCGACGCTGAACGATAGCACGTTCTCGTTGACGTTCCCCGCTCCAACTCAAGTTCTCACATCGGGCCAGCTCGTTGCTGGCGAGGCCGCTCCTTCAACATTCAATGTTGAAGGAGCCTGGTCGTTCGCAGATGACTCAACAGGTCGCACGATTGCGACCTTCACACCCACAAGACACTTCCAGGAGAACACGCTCTACACGGCGATGCTGCTGGGCGCTGATGCGTCCCTTTCGACCGAAGACGTGATGAACCCCGCCGGCGAATCGATGAATGTCAGCTACCAGTGGACATTCACCACCGGCATTTTGAACCTGCTGACACCTCCACCTGTTTCTCCTCTTCTGGATGCAGTTCCAGCCCTTCAGCTCGATCAGATCAAGGTCATTCCAAGACGGCGGATTGGCCAGGATTTGAGTCAGTCGTTCGACATTCTGTTTCCAGATGACATCGATCCGACCTCATTTTCCGTCGAGGACCTTTACATGAGCATCGAGCCTCTCCTCGGGGATCCTACTGTATCTGTGCCGCAAGCTCTGCAGTATGCAGCCGTCATCACCGGTAACAAAATCCAGATCACGGTCACAGGTTGGCCGTCAAGTTAGGAAATGACATGTCACAACTTACACCGCACTTCGCAGACACTGAACCCGGACTGACTGTCCTGGCAGGTGCTGATTCCCACGTCATCGAGAATGTGACATTCCTCTGCGAGGAGGTTCTCGAACCCATCCATGACAAGTTCGGAGCTGTCCGCGTTCATGACAGCTACCGCGATCCTGGCCACAACGCCCAGGTCGGCGGCAAGACAGCTTCCTTCCACCTTTGCATCGGCGGCCACGCCGCCGTCGATGTCGATGCGCCCGCAGTCTCGATGCAGGGTCTCTTCGACTGGCTGCGTCTCGAAAGCAAGCTTCCCTTCGACAAGGTCATCCTCGAGAAGAACAAGGCTGAAGTTCCGGCCTGCGTTCACATTCAGATCGACCGCCTCAATCCACCCAGGCGCCAGGCATTCATCGGCCACACCGGCGCCGCAACCGTGTACACCCCAGTGGAAGTCAAGTAGGAGACCTTCATGGCATACAGGATCGATCTGACAACCCGGAACGCTTCCATTGCGATCGTTCTCGGTTTGGACGTTCTCTTCTTCGCCGCCGCGATCGGTGCTTCCGTTCAACCTGCATTTGCAGACTTGAGCACGAAGCTCTGGGGCCTGTTTGCAGGCACCAACGGCGCGCTGATGCTCGCTCTGAACGCGAGCGGCGGCAACACCCCAACACCCCCAACACCAGCAGTGGCAGGCGCGTAATGAGACGCTTTCATCCTCGCTTTCAAGAACGAGCACTGAGATCCCGCCGGAAGTTCAAGCTTCCGGCGTGGTTCCTGCCTTTTGTGAAGGTTGCCGTCTTCGCGGTTCCGTTTGCGTTCCTTTGTGTTTGTCTCGGCCTGGCCGGCATCGAAGCTCGCAGGGCAACCGTTGGCCTGGAAGCCACTGACGAGGCGGCCAAGAACTTCATCGTTGACACCCAACAGCAGGTACATGTTGTGGGCAACAACACTAACCACCTCATTGTTGAGGCAGGTCTCACCGCGAAGGAAGCGCGCCTGGCCGCTACTTCCCAGCGCCAGTTCTGGGATAACGAAGTTCCTGTCCTGGCGGCCCGCGCGAACGGAACCTTTGACCGCACCGACGCGCTGCTTGCCTCCTTCCGCAAGACCTCAGACGGTCTCGATGCCGATCTGACCACCATTACGAACGACATTACTGACACGACGACCACGCTCAAACCAGCTCTGGTCGCCACCGCCGCCGCCGCCACATCCGCATCGATCATGGCCCAACAGGCCAGCAAGGATCTTGCCGATCCAAACATTCCGGCAACTCTGAAGAACATCAATGACGGTACTCATCAAATTGCTCTCACAGCTGGTTCCGTTGCTCACACTGCTGACAATCTGGATCGCAAGGTCGACAAGATGCTTCACCCAGGATTCTGGGGAGCCGTCAAGGCCTACACCGTGTTCGGGGCCCAGCTCGCCACCGACGCAATCGAGATGCACTACTACCTGTCCTCAGTCGCCCCAGGTGCAACCGTCCAGACCGTCAAAGCAGCTGTCACGCACATCGCCAAACCCCTCACTCACCGGCCAGCAGCCAAGTAGCTTTGGTAGTTCGGACCAACGCGCCACACTCACGATAGGAGATACACCCGTTATGAGCATTTCATTCAAGTCCCTCGGACACGCCTTCGCCACTGCCTTCAAATGGGTGGCCAACAATGCGCCCGCCGACATTGCCAAGATCGAAGCCACCAAGACCGTTGTGGATGAGGTTCTTCCCGAAGTCCCGACATACGGTGGGGTTGCAACCTCTCTGGCCGATCTCGGCTATGCCGCGTTGGGCGAGATTGCTTCGGTCATCACCACAGGCACTGCTGCCCAGAAGCAGTCGCTCTCGGACGCAGGTCTGGACAACAGTGTGATCACCGCCATTGAAGCAGCCGTGAAGGGCTTCGGATCGATCGGCGGTTTCATCGCATCCCTCGTGTCCAAGAAGTAACGACCGGCCTAACAGTTAGGTAGATCGCGTGTAGTGATCTTCAACAAGCAGGAGGGCGGCTAATCCCGCCCTCTTGTTTCATGTCCAGCCGGAGCCTTCGTGATCTATCCAGGTGATACGCACCAAATCGTATTCTCCCTTTCGCACGCAAACGGCACTACTCCTTCCGTGACCACGGCACCCCTCGTCACGGTGATCAACCTGACAACAGGTGCGGCTGTTGTGACCGCCGCGGCGATGACTCTGGTTGCCGGAACCTGCCTGGTCTACTCCTATGCGTGGAATACGGCCGGTATGCTGAATGGTGACTACCTGGCAGTTGTTTCCTACGCCGCCGACGGCAACACCGTCAATGGCCAGTACCTTGATCAGATCAGGCTGGGCGACACCAACATCCCCGGGCCGGTAGCCCTCAACGCTACCGTGGCGCTCAATGCCACCGTGGCCAAGGATGCGACCGTAGCTCATCTCACGGATCTGGCGACGATCAATCCCAACACCTCGTCTGTCATTCTTGCCATCCAGGCCAAGACGGCCAACTTGCCGGCGATCCCCGCTGCCCAGTCCGACGTCACCGCGCTGGTTTCGTTTCTCACCGACATCCATGACACTGTTTTGGGAACCTGGATTGTCGACAAGACCCAGAATCCGAAAGTCCTGTCGTTTCTGCGTCTTAACGGAAGCACTCTTGCCACCTTCACGGTGACTGAGGACGACAATTCCGCGGCGCGCACGGTCAGCGCATAAAGAAGCCATCTTCCTATACTAGACACGACTGAGGGAGCGGTGTGCTCCCTCCATCCTCCCTCTAGGACGTCCACCCATGGCCCTTTCTCAAGCAGCTGAAACCGAGCTTTTGACCAAAGTTCGAGAGATTCACGCAGTCTTCATTGGTATCGAAGGCCAGCCCGGCAGGTTTCAGGACCTGACAGCGACAGTACATGCACAAGGCAAGCGGCTTCGCGTGACCGAACGGTTTCAGTGGGTCTTGACCGGAGGTGGAATCGTTCTGGGTTTCATCGCCTATCACTTCGAACACCTTCTGAATGCGGTGCTGGAGATCAAGAAACTGGTCCCTGCGGTTCCCGCGGGTCAGGTCACGACAGGGTTCCTGCGTATTCCGGAGTTCTGGAGACTGTAATGAGCAGTGTTGGTAGCCCGCTTTCCTATACCGTTCCTGTCAGCCAGGATTACGGCGCGAGCGGGGCGCTCAGGCCCTCCTATCCCAACCTTCCAAGCTTCGTCCTCTACGCATTCCTCAGCTCAGACTGGTGTGTTGGCAACACCGACCCGGCCTATGCTCGAGGAGCCTACCAGCTGGATTCGACCGGAAACTGGCTTCTCAACCTGTTGCCGAATACCTACAATCTCGTGCTCATGAACGGGACCGGAACTGTGATTGTCTTCCAGTTCAACCTGGTGATCACGCTGCCTGCGAGCTCCTAATCATGCAGAATCTGATCTTCCACATCTCGTTGCCCAAGGGCATCAAGCTGGTGAATGGCGCGACCTTGATGAAGGACGTGACCTTCGACTTCATCAGCCAGATCACCCCGTACTACTCGACCATCGATATGGTCCGCCTGGCTGCCGGCCCGACCCTCAAGAAGCTCTCCGACATCACCATCGCCTGCCAGATCTACCGGTCCAGTAATGAAGCGGACCTGATCACTGCGGCGCGCGTCCCGCTTTCCGGGCTGCAGCACACTCGCCTGATAGGCAGCCGCTTGCAGTACGTGACGGCCCTGGCATCCCGCGATCTGATGTTGAACGTTGTCTCGCTGCTGGGCCCCGGCGCTCATGTGCTGGCAAACTTCTCCGTCGATCGCAAGGCGGACAATAAGCAGCGTCTGGCTGAGTTTGAGGATTCTCTCAAACTCTACGATGTGGTTCTCCGCAGCGGCGGCCGGGTGATGCCCGGCGGCCGCCCAGACTTCCACTTCGCTGCAAAAGGTGTTCTTGACTGGGCGGAGCGCACACCGGCGCGCACCTGGTTCGCCAACGGCATGGGAGCCAATGCCAGTTCGATGGACCCCGGATCGCCGACAGGCGGCCGTGGCAAGCCCATCAAGTTCTTTGCATCCCCGACGTGCTCCCCGCCAATGTCCTCCATGCGCATTGGTGTCTACCAGCCGGGCTTCCCCGTCTCCCAGTTCTATCCGTACGCGATGGGACAGTAAGAGGACTGGAGTTGAACTGTGGACTTCTACCGGGACATCTCGGCGACCATCGACCTGCGCGAGGAGCTGCACTCCGTCATTCATGGCAGTGAAGAGATCGTCGGCCAGGGCCGCACTGTCATATTGCGCCGGATGACCAACACAACCTGCCCCGGCTGCTGGGACCCAAAGACAGGCGGAAGCGTCCGGCCCAACTGTCGGTATTGCCAAGGCGAAGGCTGGCAGTTCTATGAGACCCAGGAGATCATGGCGCTCTACCGCGGCGTGGCTCCCGTCTACAAGCCTGGAGTCTTGGCCACTGGTGAGTATCCCCAGAATGCCATGGGCTACACCGATCAGAACCGATGCACTGCCTATGTGGAAGTCTTTCGGGATGACGGCAGCCAAGTCTATCCCGACTACGAAAGGTACACCCTCCAGACTGCCAAGGCCTACGACAAACTCTACGAAACGAAGGTCGATCCGGAAGGCAACTCCATCACCGATTCCAGCGGGCGTTTTACCCGGACGGTCAAATGGAAGGTCCTCTCGGTAGTGCCCACCTTCGGAGATAACGGACGTGTCGAGTTTTGGGAGCTTGGATTGGAAAAAGAAAACGTTTAGAATCAACGTGATATGATATAATAAGACGATGGCAAGACCAAAGGGAATACCGATGAGTGAGGAAGCCAAAGACCTCATTCGCCAGTTTCAGAAGGGTCGAACACGTTCTCCTGAAACAAGAGCAAGGATGTCTGTTGCAGCAAAGCTGCGCTCAGAAGAACATTATGCCAACTCCCGTTCGCCAGAAGCTCGTGCAAAAGCCAGCGCAAAGATGAAAGGTCGCAAACCCTGGCACTCACTTCGGTCTACAACGGAAGCTTTTCGCGAATCTCGGCGCCTCATCAACCTTGGTCGACCCAAATCTATCGAAACTCGTCTCAAAATGGCAGAGTCCAGGCGTGGTGAGAAGTCCCATCTTTGGAAGGGTGGACTTTCGAAAGAACACTATCGCGAACGCCAAAACGCCATGCAGACTGTGGAATACAGACTGTGGAAGGAATCCGTCTTCAATCAAGCTGGCAACATCTGTGCGTTGGAAGATGAGACGTGTTCTGGACCTCTTCAGGCCCATCACATTCAATCTTGGACCGAGTTTCCAGAGTTGCGATACGAGGTCTCCAATGGTCAGTGCTTGTGCAAAGATCACCATCAAAGGACCGACAACTTCGCAGGCCGAGCCCTCGCTCTAACTAAGGCCGCGTAACCGAATTACCAGTCTGGTCGTGTCTTCCTATACTAGACAGGATTGCCGGGGCTTTCCCCGCGAGGAGCGTGCATGTCTGCAATCACCAGGCCCTCCTCGATCTTGCCTCCGCTGCGTTCGAGCAAGCCCGCGGCAGACATCAACGGCTTCTTCCAGATTGTCGGGCAGGCTCTCGCAGAGTTCATCAAGACAGAAGGTGCTCCCGAGGGAACAGTCCCTGTTTACGTCGAGACCTTCCCGAAGGAACGGCTTTCAGAGCCAGACACAGCGTTCGACGTCATTCTCTTCCATGTAGTCAGCGGTGAGATGGCGCCTACCAGCAATGACGGCGCTACTGTTCCCCGTTCGCCGATGCTCCGGAACGTCGCAAGAATCCCGAGCCAGGCAGGGTACAACCTGGCGCAGTACGGCTGGTGGGAGAACTACACCGTCGAGTTTGAGGTTTGGTCGAAGAGCAACTCTGTGGCCAATTCCCTGGCCGTATGGTTTCATCGCTTTCTGATTCGGTATGCCTATTACTACAAGTTCTTCGAGGCATTCGGAGTCCAGCAATTCAAGTTCGCAGGGCGCCAGGAAGATAAGTCCGACGAGAAAGAGAATCAAGAACTACAAATCCGTCGGCTTCGGTACTCGTTCCGCCTGGAGTTCCTTGACACCTTCACAGAGCGGCAGCTTACCGACCTGACTCTGAACTTCAAGATTAAGCGGGACGTTCAAACCGTTGAACTTGACACCGCTCAACAACACAACGCGGAACACGAACGTTTCCGATTTCCTGTGTCCAACCCTGTGTAGGTTGCAGACTAACCGTTAGTTTGTTGACCCGAGATATACGAGGAGAAACAGAATGGCCTTCAATAACCTGCCTGGGATTATCGTCAACACGGTTGACGGAGGTCTCGTCTCTGCCGCTCCGCCGCAGGACCACTCTATCCTGATTATCGGCACATGCGACCAGGGCGTGATCAATCAGCCTTACCAGGTCACCAACCGCGCGACGGCGGCTCTCCAATTCGGCCTGAACGGAAACCTGATCCGTTCGATGGAAGAGTGTGCTGCGAACTCCGACAACGTCATTCTGTTCCGCATGGGCGCTCAGCCTCAAGTCCTGGCGGGCATCGGTGTGGAGACGGGTACCGGTGCGACTGCTGGCTTTTCACTGAGCTTTGGGCAGGCCACCGCGACGTCTGCCACCGATTACAAGATCTGGTACAAGACCGGCGTTGTGGCCGTGTACTACCAGGGTGATCTGGAGTATTCGAACGATCCTCTCCAGACCACGGACAACGGTGACATCACCATTGCCGGCGCCATCTCCGGCAACACCGGTCTTCAACTCGGCACAGGCGCCAGCGCCACCTTCGCAAATGCGATCACGGTGCAGGCTGCAGCTGCGTTGGTCGGTGCAACTTCGACTCCTCCGCCGACCCTGACCGCGGCCATCACCGGCATCGGCTTGACGGGCCGTCAGACCTACCTTGCCTTTCTGGACGCAATCAACCTTCTGCAAGGGTTCCAGGTCGAGGAAGTTGTGGTTCCCGCCGCGACGTTCGATGCACCAAACGTGGCCTACTATTCGGCTGGCAACTCAGCGACAGCCGTCAACAACCCGGCAACCAACCCCAACGCGCTCGATTGGCTCTTGATCGCGCGCGATGCCTACGGCGACCAGACCTATCAGTGGGCTTCGGAAGCTAATGCCTGGGCCAATGGTGCCCAAGTTACCACCTTCCCCGCCGGACTTACCGCTCAGACTGTGGCCGGAACTTCGATTCCGATCACGGCCGGTGCAGTTACGGCGATGCCCGGGACGGTTGCGACCGCTTACGCGCGCCAGGCGCTCGGCTTTGCCGAAGTCAACTGGGGCTATGCAATCGCCAGCTTCTGCGCATCGATCAGTACGCTGGACAAGACCTGCATCGGTTTTATCGGCACGTCCGTCCCCGCTACCTACAAGCTGGTGGATGTCCGTCGGTGGGTCGGCTTCCTGCCCCATTACAACGCCAATGACGACGTGCAAAATCCAGGCGCCGGCCTGCTCGGTATCCCCTACACCGTCGGGACCAACGCCAGCGGCTTGAACGCCCTTTGCTTTGACTACAGCTCTGGCTATCGCCAACCTGGCTTCTTCCAGACCGAGAACGGACAGTATGACGGCACCGTCATGCAGGACATCAACCAGAACAACATCGACATCGGTGCGTACCTGCACGTTGTGGCCGATCAGGCCATCATGTCGAATGGATATGCCACCAACTATGTGAGCAATCTGGCCAACTATGTCGCCGGCTTCTGCTCGGCTCTCGATGAGAAGACCGCACTGACCAACCAGAAGGTGCCGCTCAAGCAGCTGCCGGGCCTGGTCTACACACCCGGACAGCTCGACTCCCTGACCCAGGCGAACATCAACGTGCTCCGCACCAAGGGGTCTTACAGCAACCCCGCGCTGCTGCACGACTTCACCTGCGCCACGGACATCAGCGATTACACCGAACTGCTTCGTGTTCGCATCAAGGGCCTGGTCATTGCGACCATGCTTGCGATTGGCGATCCGTTTGTCGGAGCCAGCTCGCTCGACGGCCTCCAGCTCGTGTCGCTCAAGACCGCTCTGGACAATGGCTTGGTGGCCCTGCAGCAACGTGGTTACATCTCGAATCCGCAGGTGACCATCACCACGACCGCTGCCGAATCTCTGATCGGGCATGCCAACCTGTTCCTCACTTTCCATCCGGCTGATGAACTCGTTCAGCTCAGCGCCTACGTCGGCCTGAGATCGTAAGCCAACCTCACCTACCGTGGCTAACCTGCCGCGGTCTGGCTCCGCTGGGGATCGCCCTGGTCCCCGCGGAGCTGCAATTCACGATCTTACGTGAGCTTCATCCTCCCAAGGAGTAAACATGTCTTCTCTTCCCGGCGGCGTCCTTGCAAGCGAGATCAGCCGCTCCTACAACTCGTTTGCTGGTGCTGACATTACTGCTGTGATTGGCCAGTTCCAGTTTGCAGAGCTCCAGGCTATCTCCTACTCCGTGACTCGTGAAAAGGCACCGATCTACACGATGGGTTCTTGTGATCCTCGTGCATACTCGCGCAACAAGCGCGGCATCGCCGGTTCGCTCGTCTGGATCAACTTCGATCGCCATGCGCTGCTCAACCTCTTCCAAATGGCTCTCGGCACCTTTGTGGCCGACGCCGATGAGATCCGGCCCCAGTTCTCGAATGTGGCCAACGGGACAGCTGTCTTCCAGTCCTCGGTCGTTCGGGACACAGGTCCCTCGATCTCTTCGACCATCAGTCAGCTCGATCAGATGACCATGACCAGCAGCGCCTCCAACAGCGAACTGGCGACGCCTTGGTATTCCGACCAGATCCTGCCCTTCGACGTGACGCTGAGCGGCGCCAATGAGTACGGCGCGATGTGCGCGGCCAAGATATTCGGCGTTGAGATCCTCAACGAAGGAATGGGCATCTCCATCGACGATGCCGTGACCGAGATGCAGGCGACCTTCGTTGCCCGCGTGGTCGAGCCCATGTCGGCCGTTCCGAGTCCGTTCCAGTCTGCGAGTGGCATCGGCGGGACATCCTTCACACTGTAATCGCTTCCCCTTTCGCTCTCTGGGCAGCTTCTGGCTTTGGCTTTTTGTTCTTCTCCGCCATGCTGGAAGCTGCCCTTTTGTTCAGATATGAGCATCCCTCCCATCAGTTACGTCTCCTCCGACCAAAGCATGGTAACCAGCGGTGTCGAGTCCTTCTCGTCACAGGCCACTCCCATTGTGTCTGGAGGTCTTCAGACCGACGCCAGTCCGGCGCCGGCGCTGCCGAATGCCTCGGAAACATCGACCAGCTATACCGATTCCACCCAGCCAGGAATGGTTTTGGGCAGCGACGGCAACTACTATCCGGCATCGAGTGTTTCTGCCGGCGGCGGAATCACCGGCTCTCCCATTTCGTCCTTCAACCCGATCAGCGCCACCCTCCAATCCTCGTCAGTGCCGGCGAACAATCCCGCGCAACAGCCCAACCTGAATCCAGGCAATGGACTGTACCACGAGGCATCCTACACGGGATCGAACCTGAAGGTGATGATCGAGGTGGCCAATGACGGCACCAACACGACCAATCCTACTGGCCTGTCGACAACCACCAACTCCAACAGCGTCTCCCAGCAGGGAACTTCCAAGCCTGCGCGCCAGGCAAAGCAGCTTGTGGAGTTGACCACCATTACAGTGTCAGTTCATCGCGTGAAGTCTCCCGCGGTGGCCTGTGGATACATCAACCCCAAAGGCTGGGCGCGCGGCCGGCGCACAATCGCCGGCACCTTGGTGATGACCAAGTTCACTACGGACGTCCTTTACGCCTTCCTCAATTCCGGCGCGTTCACATCCGACCTCTCCAAAGACACAACCTACATGAAGGTGGATCAGCTTCCTCCCTTCAATCTCACTCTTCTGTTCGCCGATGAGTATGGGAACACCAGCTCTCAGCGGTTGCTGGGTGTCGAGCTTGTGACGTCGGGTGACGTCTACTCCATCCAGGACATGTTGAGCGAACAGACAATCTCCTACGTTGCCGCGGACTTCACGCCCTTGATGCCTCTCAACAAGAGCAGCCTTTACGGAGCCGCCGCCGGGAGTACCGTGACGGCGCCGCAGAGAACCGTGGGCACGGTCCTGAACCAACAGGCTGCTCAGTAAGGAATCGACGTGACGATTATCGCCGGCAGTCCGATGGCGCCAACGGCAAGTTCCAACGCCGTTCAGCAGCCCCCAGCTCCGGGATCGGCCACTCCGGCTGCAGCGAATGCCCAGAACACTCCCGGCGGTATCGTCATCCCCTCGCTTGCTCCCAGCTACGAGTGGATCTATCCCAACTCGACGGATGGCAAGTATTTCACCGCCACACAGGCCCAGATGTACATCGGCAACCTGTTCATCGACGAGCTGGTGAACCTGCAGTTCGCCTATCAGGGCAACCGAATTCCCATGTTTGGTTACTGTTCTCGAAGCGCGGATGCGTTTGGAACCGGCAGGCTTTTGGTACAAGGGCAGATTGCGATTAACTTCGTGACTGAGGGCTACCTGTACACGGTCCTCAAAGAGTTCTCGAAGATCTACACCCAGCCGGTTCAGGCATCAGCAACAGGACAGGCTGGCGCGCAGATCGCTTCTCTGGTGCAGCAGAGTCAGCAGATCACCAACGCCATGCAAGGCGCCTTGTCTCCGTCCGCCACCGCAAGCTACCAGGCGCAGTTGAACATCATCAGCCAGCAGATCCAGTCGCTGGCCGCCCAGGGCGGCCCGGACGCGATCAACGCCGCCAAGCAATCCGCCACTGTTCAGAGCGATACTCCAAACGCGATTGTGCTGAATATCCCGTTCGACATTCACTGCGAACTGACAGGCGCGGGCCGCACGGTGGAGAGGATTCTCCGCAACTGCCTGCTGATCTCGAACGAGCAGGTTTACGACCAATCCGGCCAGACACTGTTGGACTGCTATGGCTTCGTTGCCCGCTCTGCAAACTAACCGACCAACCCTTAGGAGCATCGATTCATGTCCGATCAGATCAAAGAACAACCCCAAATCACCCCTTTCGAGTTTCTCAAGACATTCCCGGAGGCTCCGAGCCTGGAGCAGATCGAACAGTGGAAGCAGCAGGCGCCAGGCGCGCGCCTCCGTATCTGGCACTCGACGGATGGGAAGCGCGTTTATGTGCTGCGGGCCATCGGCGGCCAGGAACTGGGGCAACTGCAAGCGAGCCTGCCCCCGAACATCCCGCCAGAGAAGGTGCAAGCTGAGGTCCAGATCCTTATGGCGATCCGCTGTTGCGTGTGGACCAGCTCGACCATCGATCACAAGCTGTCCGATCTCGCACTGAAGGGAGCAGGCGCCGGCCTTCCCCAGACGCTGCAAGAAATCATCTATCAACTCTCTGACTACATGGACCCGATGGACATCAACCGCTTCAGCGCCGATCTGTAAGGAGCGCCATGCAGGTATTCTTTGCCCGTTGGCCAAGCGGCCGTAAAGTGAAGTGGCGTTCACTCACCTGGGCAGAGTTCAAGAAGTTTGATCGACAACTCGATTATGACTGCCCGGCTTCCGTCTACTGCGACGTATACCGGGCAGTTGTGCTTGATGGCCCTCCTCTGGATGGCGACCCTGTTTACCAGGCGCCGGCCGGACTCGTCGAATGGATTGCCCGAGCATTGCTGGACTCGAATCCGTTCAACGGAGAATACAAGGACGTCAAGCGCGCGCTCGAAATGAAGCGCATCGAACTGAAGTCAAGCTGGTTGAACTCCGCCAAGTCGATCATCGCCGGGATCTTCCGTTACACCTTCGAGGAGATCGAGCAGTGGGATGCGGAGATGTTCTTCGAGCGTCTCGCCTACGCCGAGTTCGTCTCTGGGCGCAAGCTCGAGCCGGGAAATCCGGATAAGCTGGATGCCCAGCATTCTGGGAAGAAGCCTAGTCACCCTGAAGGCCCTCCGAAGCCTGCCAAGCGCGAGCTGAGTCCGGCACAACAGAAGGTTGTCAATCGCGTCGTCAACTCCCGTAAGTAAGGGGATGCTGTGCCCTTGGATTCCTCCCAACCCGTGATCGAAACCACAGCCGGGCGTCCTCGTTTCGCTTCCGACAAATCCTTTCAACTGGAAAGTGAAGAGGCCTACAATCCCTGGGTCCGAGCGATCGGAGTCGGGGTTGTGGGCACGGCTTTGTATGCCACGCATCGGACGATGCTGGCGACGGTGCCGGAGTATGCCCCGACGCTTCAGAACTGGGCGCAGAAGTTCGAGAATCAGACTCCCTTCCACATTGGCCGGACATTCGCGTTTACCGAACGGCTCTCTTCCTACACAACTCCCGAAGAGTTGAAGTTCACACGGTCGATGCTGACCAACCTCGACGGGGCGCTCAACACCGTCGGCGAGACATTCCAACGTCAGTTCAAAGCTGCAGGCGTCGATTTCGACGTCCTCCAGCAGGTCACCGAAGGCAACCCACTGCTGTTCAAGGGCCGTCGGCGCGCCGGCTCTGCCTACATGAAACTGGTGGGCCGGGACGGGATCGACTTCGAGACCCGCTTCACTCCATCGGAAGGCCGTCTCGCTGGCACTACTTCCCGTCTTGGCCAGAACCTGCACCAGCCGCCCCTCCATTGGTGCACGAATCCCAACTTCCGCGAGCGGATGTGGGAGAACTTCCAGACCTACAGATCTTCGCAGCGCATCACCAACGCGTCTCCCTGGAGAGAGGCCGCCAAGGATGCTTCTGATCCGAAGTTTCGGCCGTTCCACAGCCGGGCTCATGTCGAAGGCAATCTGAGTGAGGAGGCTGCGCAGACAGCTCGCAACGTCTGGTCGCGCTTTCAGGTTGAATCTCTCGAAGCAGTAGAGCGTCCCCAGAGACTCTTTGCCGAAGCAGGATTCGGTCTCAAGGCAGGCACCTGGAACAAAACCTTCCATCTTCCCTTCGCCGGTGAAGGGGGCATCGTCAACCAGATGATCACCAGGCGCGTGCTGCCGATCGCGCTGGCCGCGACCGCCGCCGGCTGGCTGGATTACAAGCTTGGGCATCCCAGCGACAAGGTCATCGATCTCGGTCTCAAGGCCAACGTCTTCCGGGCGGATCTGACAGACATGCTTCCCGGTGGCCGCAAGGTCACCGAATTCTACGAGAATACTGTCCCCGGGCCACAGTACGGTCCGCTGGCGCTTCCCGCAGCCGGTGCTTTTGCCGGCGGCCTGCTGCACTACTCGCGCGTCGTGCGTGGCCAGTTCGCCACCGAGGATCTCCGAAAAGCAGGCTCACGCCTTCTGCCGGATGTGAAGGCACTGCGGACATGGGCCGGCACCAGCAGTAAGAAGCTGGCATCCATCGAAGGCTTGACTCAGATCTGGAGAGGTCTGGGCACACCCGGCAGAGGAGCGGCAATTGGTCTGGTGGCAGCGTTGCCCTTCCTGCCTGGAATGCTTGGTTCTCGCAAGACTGGCAATGAGTTGCGCGATGTCTATTCCGGATTGGACGAGGTTCCAATCCGAAGTGGACGCTGGTGGGAGCTGGGATCAACACCCTTTGAAGGCGCGCGCATCAAGGCATGGCGGCCTCACTGGAGCGTCCTGCACAAGAGCCGCGCGGAAGACATCTTGCTGTTCGGATCGGAAGAGGAGAAGTGGAAGCACAACCTGATCCTGCATCCCCTCCGCTGGCTGAAGGATCCGTATTATCTCGAAAAACTGCACTACCAAGACCGCCCGTACCCCGTGGCGTCGCCGGCGTTTACCAATGTGCCGCTCATCGGCCCGTTGCTTGGCGCCACGATCGGCAAGCTGGTCAAGCCAACGATCAGAATGCACGAAGAGGATTGGGATGGCAAGGAGTACACCCTCTACTCGACACGCATCGAGCCCAAAGGTCCAGAGGCTCTTCCTCCGCCACTGCCGAAGGATGAATTCTCGATCGGCAACGCCCTCAAGAAGGAAGCGACGATCTTTGCCGAGTACACCGGCCTCTACGGCTTCATCGCCAAGAGTGGCTATCAGGGTCTGTTTCCCAACTCCAATAGCCTGGGCAAGGAAGTCGACTATCAAGGATCTCGTCAGATCGACAACTTCTCCCGTCGCTACTACGAGAAGGAGCTGGGCGCCGGCATTGGTCCGTCCCTCTCAGGCACAGAGCACTTCGGCTATACAGAACCCTTCCGCCGCTTTGTCCAGCGTGAGAGCTTCTCTCCTCAGGCCAACGAGATCCCAAACACAGCCGCCAGCTGGCTGCCAGGAGATGACTACTACACCAACTTCCGCGTCGGCGATCCCTTCATCAAGGTCGATCAGGGATTTGCCCGTCTGCCCGGCGCCGGCTACGAAGCCATCCATCCCGAGCTGAAGGGAGTCGATCCAGAAGACTACCCCGACATCCACAAGATGGCCATCCTGGCCGACGTGGCCCCATACTCACGGGAATACCACAACGCCAGGCAGCGCGTAGCCCAGCAAGCCAAGGGCGATACCGAGCTGGAGATCGAATACGAGAAGATCATGAACCGGGTCAAACAGACCCGGGAATCGATCATCCGGATGAACGACAGGCACTTCACCGCCCCTGTCGATGAGATTTCCGGCACTGTGGACGAGGTTTCTCCCGGTGGAGTCACCCTCAAGGAGTTTCCCGGTCGGCGCTTCCAGTTCTCTTCCGTGGGCATGAGTGCGGCAGACCTGTCGGCGAAGATCCTCGGCGAGAACAACGACATGACTCGCAGCGAAGTGGCCATCGAAGTGGACCGCCGTCGTGATGCCATGCAGCAGTATCTGGTCGGTCATTTGGCCGAAGGAACATCCATTCGAGCTGTTGTTCCCAAAGGAGCTACGGACAGCGCCGAGTCTATTCGAGCTGTCATCCTGGCCAATGGAGAGAATGTCAACCGGGAGCTGATCGATCAAGGTTTCGGCCAGTACCGCGAGGATCTCGGCGGGGCCGAAGCTCGTTCCATGCACGGCAAACTGGGGCGAGCCATCGGCGGCCTGGCTGAGGGTCTGGCCTTCCAGGGAGACTCCAGCGCATTGAATCCGATGAGGTATGTGCCCTCGCCGGCCCACACCAAGTTCTGGCAGGAACGCACCCCGCTGGCCCAGTACATCAACAACGAGGTTGCAGGCACCAGGATGCGGCGTTGGGAGCGCCCGATCCACGACTTCCTCTTGCCTTACGCCCGCGGCCTGGTTAAGCGCGTGACCGGCCAAACTGTGCTGCCTGGCGACGTTCAGAAACGCCGCGACCTCAACACTCTGGCCGACGTCATGACCTATCTCCGCGATCTGGATGGTCGTGCGTCAGGCTCCTATACTAATAAGGGACAGAGGACATCGATCGGCGCCAACCTGTTTGCCGCGCCGACCTTTGTTGCTTCCACCCTTCCCGCTCGTGAATCCCACTACTTCCGTGAGTTTCTTGCCGAGACTGATCCCAGCAAGAGATCCGAGATCCTGAAGGTTGCATCTCCAGAGATGCAACGCGCTTTGTCCGCCCAATGGGCAATGCAGAAGTCCCGCATTGCCGAGGCGGAAGGCAAGGATCACGAGGAGATCGGCGAGGGCGGCCGGCTGTACGACGAAGCCGACGTTGAAGAGTTCGAGAAGGCTGACACCAGCCTCGACTACGGCAACTGGCTGCGTTCGAAAGAGATCGCGGACTTCTTCTCCCGGACTGGATTCGCTCTCCCTGAGCACGGCTCTGAAGCGTTTGATGAGGCTTTGGATTACCAGGATGTTGAGCTGAAGATAATCCAGCAAGAGGGGTATGACGCACACGACTTCAACATCTTTGACGACAGGGCTTCCCTCCTGTGGCGGAAGCCTTACATCGATGGAGCTGTTCGTGAATTGACCAGCGGCGATGATCGTTCTCCTGACCAGCTTCGGCGTGCGGTGGAACAGATCATGCTGGCAGCCAACGACAAGAAGGCGGACGTTAGAACCTCCGTTCATGCAGGACATGTGAATCACACGAATGTTCGCGTGAGCGCCAATATAGATCAGACTGAAGACTTGCTGAGAGATATTCGCCGGAATCCTGAGGATTACCAGTGATGCAAGTAAACCGTTCCTATGTGGTCGAATGAGGCTTTGGTAGATCCCTGCCAACAGGGAGACTCGTAACAGCCTCATCGGCCCCTGCCGGGCGGATCAAAACCTGGACTTCCACGCAAGCACACCCATCCTCGTGCTCCTCGCCTCGATTGGAAGCATCCGCCCAACCCCTCCCCTGTGACCCTTATGGACCCTCGTGACATCTTCAAGAACCTGACCGGCGTTTACGGCTGGGCTGCAGAACGGCCTGGTCTGATGTTCGGCGCCGGCGCGGCCGCATTGGCTGCGCCCCTGTTCATGAAGAATGATGAACGCGGCTACTTCAAGACATCCACCATGACGACGCCGGCGATTGTCGCCGCGGCCATGGTGGCGCCCCGTCTTATCCCTACGGCGGTCAGCGAAGGCAAGCGGCTTATCGATGTCGTCAAGCAGGTTCCCACGGACTACGGGTTCCGCGATGGGGTTTACCAGGCCGCCACCGGAGCAGTGAACATCGCCGAGCTGCGCAGCGCCTATGAAGAAGGCCGCATCTCGATCAACGAATATCTCGCCGGACAGAGCCGCTTCTATGCCGGCCTGCCTATCGAAGAGATCACAAGCAACCAGGTCGAGCGTGAATTCTCCGCTCTGACATCTCATTTCAATCGCCTCTACGAAGATCCGACCAAGCATCGCCTCCTGGAGAACGCGCTCTTTCACGCCCAACTGAAGCAGTCGGGCGCCGCCGACAAGCTGGGCTGGCAGGGCCTGACGGCCGTGGCGCCAACGATGACGGCAAACGAAATGAGCGACATCATCGACGCCAACTCCAAGGACATCGATTGGATCAGGGAGATGAACTTCCGGCTCCGTGAAGCGTCCGAGGCCAAGGTTGCCGGCGAAGGAGCAGTGGTTCCCCAGCTCAAGGATCTGGCTTCTACGAACGCCGAGTTCATGACATCCGAAAGCTACGCGGGCCGTGGGCGCGCTTTGCTTGAAGAGCAACATGCTGCCCTGGCTCAAGAGATCGACGACCTGCTGAAGGACTCAGCCGCCGTCAAGCAGTACGGTTATCGCGCCGAGAACATCGAAGTCATCACTCTGCCTGCCGGCCGGAATCGACCGATCAACGAGATCGTCGGCCTGCGCATCGACGGCGATCTGACCATCCCAGTTGTGAATGGGGACGGCGGCATTCGCCTGGGAAGCTCCTTCGAGAACTCAGGAGTCTCGCGCTTCTTCATGCAACACGGCGGCGATGTCAGCGCCGATGTCTACGGTGTGCGCGGCCTGCGCTATGGGAAGGACTTCGTGCGCGATGAGCTGAGCCGTGCTCAGTTTGTCGTTGGCCGTGATCTTCTCAACGGCAACCCTTTCCAGGCCGAAGAGGCCGGTGTCGCCCAGGCAACACGCCGCCAGCAGCAGTTCTACAGCAACCAAGGCGTCTTTGCCGACATGCCCGGGTCTTTCCCCGTGGACGGCGAGGACCGCGGCATCTGGAGCCGAATGCGGCCGGAGCGCAAGGTTGCCGAGATCACACACCAGGTGGATTCGGGCGGCAAGATCCGGACCACCGGCGGCACCAAGATCGACACACTGGAACGCGCAGAGACCCGGCTCATCGAGCCCATGGGTGTTCACAACCGTGAGAAGGAAAGCCTGCGCATCAAGTCGATGAACAAGTCGATTTGGGCGGACGTGGCCGAGGGCCATGCCGGCTTCTCCGCAACGGACTATACCGACCTGCCGGAGTTTGGAGTTCGTTCCCTCCAGATCACACCCAGCCAACGGGCGCTGTTCGGCGATCTGCCCGAGTGGAGCCAGGTTGCCGAGGCGGGCTTCGATTCCAGATTGGCGCTTGAGGATTCGGCTCGGGCTCTTTCGCTCGACATGGCCCTCAGCAAGATTGGCGCGAAGCAGCGGGCAGTTGGTTACATCGCAAAGGACGCGGGCGTAAACGAGATGATCGCCGCGGACATGTGGGACAGGCTACTGCCTTTCCTGTCCAACAGGAAGAACTACGAAGCCATGCGCAACGTCGGCTACATCGGCGAGGGCGCGCGCATCATGAAGAAGAACGTCGGCGCCGAGGCCGTGCGCCATGTGAACTACCTCGTCCACGAGAACATGCTGTCCGAGGACCTCCTCAAAGGAAGGACGTTTGGGCGCGACCAGGTTCTCGGAATGAAGTACGGCACATCCATGTTTGCTCAGGGCGACAGCAATCGCATTATCAACCACTCGGTCAATGAAGCAAACGGAACGATCCTTCTCCAGGTTGAAGAGCGCTTGGGCGTCCAGGGAATGAAGACTCACAACCTGGGTAAGCAGACTGTTAGCCGTGCGCTCGAAGACGTCGAGATGGATCGGATAATCCGCGGCTTCAATAACTACTTCAGGGTCTCGGGCCAGGGTGGCGCCGTGGCCGATGAAGTTGACAGTGTGGTCCTGGAACAGTTCAACAGCGCCAAGGCAAACAATCCCCTGCAGATCCTCAACGACTCTCTGGGAGATACCTTCCGCCGGCTCGACGGCATCTATGGCGCAGGCAACACACCTGCCTTCCTGACCGAAGCGAAGTTCTCCGGCCGCAGTCACCTGGACCGCCTGGCCGAGCTGGGCTACTCCTACGAGAATGGCCGTCTGATCACGCACACCGGCAACCTGCGCGACCTTCAAGGGTCAGCCGCCGATTACACCCAGGCTGCCGATTACATCCGTGACCTGATGGATGAGGTCGGGGCGCGCATCAAGAACAAACAGATCGCAGGCGATCGGTTCATGGAAAGCTACATCGACTGGTCGTTTAAGCATGAGGACGGGACCTACCTCGAATACCTGATGCAACGGGCGTTGCCCGAGTCCATGAGCGTGTCGGATCACATGGCACTCAACCACGCTTCCCGTGTCGGTATCACCCGCGATGCTCTCCAGCAGATGTCCCTGGCCGGCGAGCATGAGACGGCACGCGAGATCCTGAGCCGGCTCGAAACGGATGGCTCTACTGGGATGACCTGGGATTTCATGCAGCATACCGATCCCAGCGTGCGCGACTTCTCGAAGCCGTTTGGGGAAGCCAGCATCTCGATCGATGAAGCAGTGGGCGACAACCTGATCGACAGGCTGGGCACTGCAGAAGGCCGCATCATGAAGGTGACGGGTCCAGATGGCAAGGTCGGGATCAAATCCACCATCTTCGATCCGGCTCACGAGCTGGCGCAGAAGAACTATTCGATCAAGACCACTGTCGGCGGCAAGGACTACTTCATTCCGGTCCTTGGCCGTGAGGCATACGGCGGCAAGGCCAATGCCCACGACCTGATGGGTTACTCGGCGAACAAGTGGGAGAACGAGCTGCGCAACGTGTTGCAGACCGCCAACGACGTGAACGAGGGCTTCGGCGCCAAGGTTCCCTTCGAGGACGTGCTCGCCAACTATGTTCAGAAGGTCCGGGAATCCTACGGCGTTGGCAAGGAAGGTGTTTGGAGAGCTCCGACGATTGATCCCTTGGGATTCGAAGGAAGGGCGACTGCGCGTGCATCAACGCTGCGCTATGCCGATGGGTCCGTCAACCCCTTCGAGATCGGGGTTGGCAAAGAATACCTGGACCTGATGTCCAAGGAACACGCCGAGATCCTGCGAGGCGGCGGCCGTGTGCAGGCTGTCTCTGTGCGGCACCCGATCAACGCCGTGGTCATGGCCGATGTGAAGTACGATCCGAATCTCAACGGGTCGTGGCAGGTCGGCGCCGATCCTGTGATGCAGCGCATGATGCGCATGGACGCTGATGGTGACCGCCTGTCATTCCACATGGCCAACACCCAGGCCGTGAAATGGGCCGAGGATGTCGCCGATCCTGCTGTTCTCCAAGGCGAGCGCGCGGCGGAGTATGCCCGCTGGCAAAGGTTCTCAGAACAGATCAACAATCCGGAAAGTCTGCAAGGCAGGCTCGGAGCCTTCCGCCGCGTCTTTGAAGGCGACGAATTGAACCCTCGTGAATACGTGAAGGGTTCGATGACGGATGTCTTCTCCAATGTCAGGAAGTTCGCGGGAAGGGATCTCCGCAAAGCGATCCAGGCTCGTACTGCGGCGGCCGACGTGGGTATGCTGTCGAACACCTTCGATCTGCTCGAAACCTCGATGGCCCACAACGATCTCTTCCGCGATCCATTCGAGAAGCTGATCACCCATGAGTTCTCCTACGACATCGTGCGCGAGGCATCGATCGCCGCGGCAAAGCTGAAGGGCGGCGGCGCGTACCAGGATCTGACCACACTGATGGCATGGAACAACTCTCTTCGCTCGGCGCTTAACGATCGCAGCGAAAAGGGCATGAACCGGTTCATCACCGCCATGACGGAGGGCGCACAGAACTTCGGCAAAGAGATCGCGGTCAACGATGCCCAGAAGGCATTCTTCAAGATTGCCGACGAGACCGCAGAGATCAATCCGTACCTTGAGTTCGCGCAGCAACGGCGCGACCTGCTGGAGAAACTGTGGCGAGGGCACGACTCCAAGGTCAGCGAGATCCAGCAGATCATGACCGTGACTGGCGAGAATGCTGCGAAGTATGCCAGGCGTGACATTGTCACTCTGTTCAACAATCAGGTGCCTGCAGTACAGGCATTTGCCCACCGGGGTGCCAGTGACTACTCGGCTGCCACTCTGGGTGCGGAGAACGCCCGTACGGCCGCCGGAAAGTTCGCTCAGAAGACAGGCCAGGCCGCCGAGGGCGTCTTCAACCAGGCAGCTCGCTCTGTCGAAGAGGTCGTGCAGGCGGCGCGCGGGACCGGCGCAATGAAGGCGCTCGGCGTTGGAGCGGCCGTCGCGGTTGGAGCTGGCATCCTGTTCGGCTCCTTGCGCAGTCCTCGAAAGGGACAGGCATTGGCTCCCTCCGGGAACCGTTTCCGCCCGGAAGAGAAGATCGGCGTGGATGGCCATGTTCCAGGAGAACCTGAGACCGGGGTTATGGCGCCTGCCAACCCTCCTCGTAGAATCAGGCCCGCCCAGGGCGGTGTACGAACCGCAGTCGTCGCGCCGATCAGTCGCACGACGGAGCTTGAAGTCCACATGCGGGCGGATGATCGCGGAAGGGCTGCAGAAGCCTCGAAGATAGCGACCCGTCTGGCGGCTCCAGCAGGCAACTCCCACGTCTCGATCATCTACCGCGACACTACGCGCCTTGACAGCTTGCGGACCAAAGAACGGATCCGCGAGGCAATGGACGAGAGATAACCATGAGCGTCATCACCACCGAAAAGGATTACAGCACGAACAACCCACTCGATGCGGGCTACTTCCGCGTCGGGTTTGTCACCCTGCAGATCCCACCACAGGATATTGTGACCTCGCGTGTTGTGAACAACGAGAAGATCACGCCTCTCCGCGGCATGAACGAGATGTTCCAGAAGACAGGGCAAGCTCGCTGGGATGTGACCGTGAGCTGGACGGCCCTGTTGAATGACGCCGATCAGGTCACCAGGTATCAGCAGTGGGAAGACCTTCGCAATATGGTCGCCATCTTCAAGGCTGCTCCTTTTGTGGAGGTGGAGTCTCCGCACCTGCGCCAGATGCTGGCTGCGCATGATCCGGAGTTCTCCACCAGACGCCTCTCGATGGGCCTCCGCCAGCTTCGCGTCGACAACCATCCCGATGTCATCGACGCACTCAAGGTCACCCTGACGATGACCTACTTCAACTGCCTGCCCTATACCCAGGACTTCGGATACCAGGGTGATTCCGGACAGAGCGTGAGTGCTTACCAGTCACAGAAGTTCAAGAAGTACATTTCCCAGTGGCGCCAGATCAACATGGAGCGGGCCTTCCGTTACCCAGGAGACCCGATCTGCCCCTTGTGGCTGGCCCAGAATCCTGGCGAGCTGGCTCTCAAGTGGAGGACCTACCTTCCAATCCAATCTGGGCAAGTGCCGGACTACGCCGGTCAGCTCAACGCACCGGCGACCATCGGCGGAACGGTTGTGCCATCCACAGTGACGCCGAAGGCTCCGAAGGGGAAGGTTGCGCTTCCGCCTGCAATCGCTCAGCTCATTCAGCAGATCGCACCGCAGTTTGGTCTTGACCCTGCAATAATGCAAGGAATCTGCTGGTACGAAAGCAAAGGCAATCCCAACGCCAAGAGTCCGAACTCGACTGCCACAGGTCTCTTTCAACTGCTCAATGGAACTGCAAAGGCCATGGGAGTCACAAACTCCTATGACCCGATCCAGAATACAACCGGGGCCTGCAAACTCATGTCCCAGCTGTATCGTCAGTTCGGATCGTACGAGCTTGCCATAGCTGCTTACAATGCAGGATCTGCTTACGTCAAGTGCTATCTGAACGGAACCAGTCAGACCTTGAAAAGTGGTGTAGTTATCAATCCAGGCAAGCAGATGACAGGCGGGATTCCTCCAGCGGGTGTTCCTGCAGGCGAGAACGTGCCGAAGTACATCTCGACGGTCATGAGTATCGCGCAGTCCTCGTTTGGCTATAACGGCACTGCCCCATCGACGACTCCAGCAACGACGACGACAACTGCCTCTGCGCCGGCAACGAATGCGACAACACCGGCCAGCTCAGGGTCAAACCCGACAACTACGACCAGTTCGAGCACCGAAGCTGCCTTTGAAGCACAGGTGAACAACCTTGTGGCTCAAGGCTGGAGTGTTGATCACCGGGCCGATCCCGGTGGCGTCGGCGTTCTCTTCCTGTACAAGGAGAACGAACTCCGGGTTGCTCCTCAAGACTCAAATTCAGGCGGTGTGCAGCCGGGCCTCTGGCCGGAAGGCATTTCGGTTCTCTTCGTCAACAACCTCGCGCAGATCCCGCTGGCTGGCTTTCAGTATCCGACCTACCAGCACGTCGGGCCCTGCAGCTCTCTTGTGCAGGTGTCTTTCGGTTCCCAGGGGACGCGCGACAATCCGAACACGGACGAGCCGATCCACAACGGTTTGATGACCCTGACCTCGATGGCTCATATGCTGGAACAGCAGTACCAGCGCCTGCGCACGCAATTCCGTTCGATCGCTTCGGTTCACAGGATGCACGCGGTCTACGTCGAAAACCAGGTTCTCAATATGCTCGGGATCTTCGGGCTGATGCTGGACCAGGTGACCACCGAGACTGTGCCTGATTCCTCGGACATGGCGATGGCCCAGATCACGGCCTGCCAGTACGAGAACAAGTTCGAAGAACTCACCTCCTACAAAGTCAATGCGATTGATGGTGTCTACATGACTGCCCTGCAACAGACCGTGTTGCAGGGAGACACGCTTGCCCAGGCGGCAACGGCGGCGGCGCCTGACGAGAGGGCACTGATGGGTGCGGCCTTCACCTATCGCCAGCACATGGCCAGCTCCGACGAGAACGACATGAGCGCCCAGCTTCTCAATGCAGCCGAAAACCCCTCCGACTCGTCGCCCTTCGGATTCATGAACGGAGCCCAGTCCTTCTTTGTCAGCGAAACAGATGCGGATGCGTTGACGAACGAGTTCATGGAAAAGTCTTCCAGTTACCCGGTCGCCGCGGCACGCGTGAAGCAGCTTCAGCAGTCGGGCAATACAACGCAGTGGACGATGGCCGATTACCTGATGTTCAAGTCCTGCGCTTATGACGCGGCGGGAACTGGCGCCATCACATCACTCGTGTCGAGCATCGATCAGGGTCTGGCGGCCGACACCGATCTGAGCCGGCAGAAGATGGTCAGCGATGTGTACTCGCGGCTCTTCCCCTACTTCGCGGAGAACGATCCAAGCCTGCGCAACGCCCTGAACCAGATCATGCAGAGCCCAACGCTTGGCGCGAGCATCAAGAACTCCGTCTCTGCGAGCGACCCAGCCCTTTCGAATGCCGATCATGGGGCCTACCGGGACATGGGCCTGAACAGTCAGGTTCTCGACGGCGAAGACTTCAACCCCGGGATGTACTTCACCAGCGACAAGACGACCTACCTGGCCAAGACGAGGACAGCCCTCGGGAACATCACAGCGCAGATTGCCTCAGGTTCAAGCCAACTGAACAGCGACAGCAACGGATACCAGGTTCCTGCGGGAACGATTCCTCTGTCCACGACGACCTCGATTCCCGGCAACATGGACTCGATCATGAAGATGATCAATGTTCCGGGTTACAGCATGACCGAGGCATTCCCGACCTTCAAGCTGTTCTTCATGGAAGACGCCAACAGCGGCATCTATTACGCATTCGACAACTTCTACAGCTACAGTGCGGTGATCGACATCGAAGTGCAGCGGCCAACCAACAAGCCGGCGACCCTCCGCATGAAGCTGATGAATCTCACTCACCTGTTGAGCCACAAGCTCTATGATGCTTCGCTGGCCGGCAAGTGGGAGGCATCGCTCGACAGATTCGCCATCAACACAGGTGGCACGGCCGCGGCCACAGGCTCGGATGTTCCCACCAAAGGATTCGTCGGCCGGAACGGCATCGGAGGCGCGCCCTATCAGATCATGGGCAAGGACAACACCGAAGGCTACGCCGGCGGCGACATGTCCAACCGCAGGATTCCGCTCCAATACTTTCCTCTTCAGACGGGCAGTAAGATCCAGCTTCGCGTGGGGTTCTCCAACAATCCAGACAAGCTGACACCTGTCTTCTGTGGCGAGGTCACCGAGATCGAGGGCAACGAGATCCTGACCGTCACTGCCCAGAGCTACCTGCTTGAGCTTGCGTCCTTGAGCGGTGACAAGATGAACTCGAACTCCTGGTTCCAGCTCGGATCGCTGCTTCAGAACACCGTCAACATCCTGATTCCGGGATCGGGTGGCGGCATGTCCAAAGGGCCTGCCTACGGAGGCGTCACCATCTTCGGCGATGCCGGCGATGTGGGCACGGTGATCTGGATGATGCTCAAGAACTCCGGGGCCAAGCACTTCGGTCACTGGCAGGTAAACAGTCCTGCCAATTCCTTGCTCAAGGGCTTTTCATGGAAGGAACTGGCCGCCCCGCCGGCCGCCGGCGCCGCCAGTGTTGCCGGGATGGACAACGTGGCCACCGCGCTTCAGAACGTCTACGACCGGTGCGACGAGAACATCATGGTCGATACGGCCGTTCAGTATGATGGGACGTCGGTCAGCACGGACCCCAAGACGCACTCTCAATCCCGGAGCTGGATGGATCAAAGGAAGTATCCCTGGGCGCCGGCATCCTACTATGTCGATTCCAAGACCACATTGACGGTGTGGGAACTCATTCAGGACATCGCCAGGCGGTATCCGGAATACCTGCTGCTCGAGAAGTGGTACGGTTTCCCTTACAGCTGTGACGCGACCCTGGTCTTTGGCCATCCCTTCGACTGGTACACGGCGCGGCCTCAGATGCTCGGCGACACGGAACGTGTGCGCGCGCTGAACCAGAACAACCAGGCATACACCCAGTGGTGGAATGCGAGTGGGAAACAGATGTTCCTCGATGTCATGGGGGACGGCACCATGCCCGTCACCGTGGCTCTCTACAAGAACCAGCTGCTCCAACAAGCAGGCGCGAGTCCGTCTGGGCTTGCCGCGGCACTTCAGTCGCTGTTGACGATCGCGGTGGATGGTGTCGATACGGGTTCACAGACTGCCAACGATTGGCTGGCTCTTCCTGGCAAGCTCATCTACACCATCATTCCCGGAGAAAGAGAGGCTCTTCGGAATCTCCAGAAGAAGATCAACGCGGTACAGAGCGCGTACTACGCTTCCATCCTGGCGGGAGATCAGAAGTCGACCGACTTCCTGAAGCCGGTGCGTCGCTACCACTTCATCGACCATCAGTCCATCGTGCATAACGGGATGAGGGTCAACGACAAGATCTACAACTGCATCCGCATCGGCGATCCGGAGAAGAACGGCAAGACCTATCCCATCCTGGCCAACGCCAACATTCCTCCCAACCATGTGCGCGCGCTCGATGTCACCGACCAGATCAACGACCCCAAGCACAACGTCATTGACCAATCCCTTTCCGGCAACACCGGGCTGATCATGGCCTACGGCCAGAGCTTCCTGAGGGAAGAGTTGGGCAAGATGTACAGGGGCGAGATCGTGCTGCGTTGCATCCCCGAGATCGAGCCGCAGGACGTTCTTCTCATCACCGATCCGTCCACGGGGATGGTTGGGCCGGTCGAGGTCGAGACGGTCACCCACGTCATGAACCTGGAATCGGGATTCATCACCATCATCAAGCCGCGCGCGGTCATCACGATCAACGAAGCTGCATCGGCCAACTTCTTCCGAATGCTGATGATGGCTATGGGAACCGTGATCCCAGAGATCCACCGTCTGAGCAATCTCTCCGTCTACTCATGGATGGAAGGAGCAGCCGTCGCCACAACCACGGCGGTCGGCGCCGGTGCGGTAGTGGCCGGATTGAGCTACGCCGGCGGCGCAGTGGCCACAGCAGCGGAAGGCACCGGCTTGGTGGCTCTCGCTGCAGGTGCAACGACTGAGTGGGCGGCTGCCGGCGCGGCCTTCCTTTGTGGCCCTCCGGGTTGGATCATCCTGGGCCTCTGCGCGATCGCGGCGGTCGGCGCCGCCGTCTGGTGGTTCACCGACAGCACAGCCAAGCTGAACCCCGTCGTGATCTGCCCTTGCACCAAGTTCGGGCGGCCGTGGGTCGGCGGCATCGAAGGCTGGTCCATCAACGACCTGGTGGGCGTGGTGAATAACAAGGCGATGCAGTTCGTGGCCGACGAGATTTTCCCGCTGATCGATGCCTGGAAGGCGTTCCACGGCTACCCGGCCCAGATTCCGCCCACTCCCCAGCCTTCCTGGGGCCTGTCTGCTCCATAAACGCTCATTTCAGGAAGAACTACTTCCGAATGGCTCGTGATAAGCCCGGAACAATACCAAACCCTCGGGAAAACCTTGCCACAAGCCAGCATATCGGGACTAATCCGCATCTCCCAGGATAGACTTCTCATTATTTCGTCAAAACTCGAAGGTTAGGCTTGCATAGGCTGACCTTCCCCGTCCCGTCAGCGGCTTGATCTGGCTCATCCACATACTGGCCATGAAGTCGTCGAAGTTCACTCCCCCCAGCGGCAGTTCATAGTCCCTGTTGAGCAGATTGTCGGCAGCCGCGCTCGCCCGCAAGTGCCCTCGTTGTTGGAAGTGGCAGCTTGCAAAGCTGGAAACGCCGCACAAATCATTTTACGAACCATTTTCGAGAGGGACGATTTCAAGCAAGCTCAGCGGTTCCCATTCAGGCTGGGCGGCCAGCCTGAATGGGAAGGCATCAAAATCGCCTCAAAAAGTGGCGGTTAGGTTGATGGATGCCGAGCGGCCACGACCGGTAACCGGGGTCATGTTGCCTGTGGCGTTGTAGATGTCGATATTGTTGCCGCCGAGCGGCAGTTCGTAGAGTCGGTTGAAGAGGTTGTCCACGCGGAAGCCCCCCTGCACAACCTTGCTCTTGTAGGCTGCGTGAAGATTGAAAACCGCATATCCTGGGGTAAGCAGCTCCATGCGATTGGGATCAAGGCGCGACTTGCTGTCCACCATCTCCGAGCCAAAGCCGGCATTGAAACCCTTCACTTCCTCGTCAAAGGCAAGACGCAAATTCAGCGGCATCATCTGGTATAGCGGGATGTTGCTGTCGGTACGCGTGCCATGCAACCAAGCTCCCACGGCGCTCAGTCTGCCAGTGCCGGCGGCGTTGTTGTTCCACAGCGTGGCGAAGCCCGAGAGATCACCGCCGCCGATGCGGGCGTCGTGATTGGCAAAACGTAGTAGTGGCAGCCCCATCATCGACATTGAGGCCACATCCACGTCAATGTAGTCCTGGATATAGTTCAGGTGGGGTGTCAGCTTCACCTCCCAGGGCTTTGGCGCCTGGCCGTGCAACAGCAGCGTACCGTTGACGAGGTTTCCGGTCTCTGGCTTCAGCGCGACGTTGCCGTAATACATGTTGCCGTCACCGAACCAGCCGATCATGCTGGCCGCCATCATGCTGGTCGACCATGTGTATCGCTCGTAGAGATTCGGCGAGCGGTTCTTGCGCGCGTAGCCGAACTCAACGGCGACGTGCTCATTGGCGTCGTAGCGGGCCAGCGCAGTTAAGTCGAAGTTGGCGTCGATGCGGGCGTGGTTTTCGGCGTTGAAGGCTGCGGCGTCGGTGGCATACATCATCGAGTATCCCTGCACGTTGCCCGCGTCTGACCACACCGTGTCATTGCGCAGACCGATCAGCGTAGACCAACGCGGGTTCCAGTGGCTGAATGCTTCGGCGTACGTCCCCAGTCGAGTACGGCGGCCATTGTTGATATTGATAAAGGTGTCGGGCCCCATCATGGGTGCCATCCCGGCAACCGGCGGCCACCAGTCATCCAGGCGGAAGCGATACAGTTCATTGCCGGCGCGGAAGGTGTGGCGCGTGGAAAGCGCGGACTCATAGCGGACCAGATAGCCGAGGTCGCGGCCATGTGTGTTCATCGGCATGGATGAACCCGCGCCGTCTACTGCTATTTTGTCCGAAAGGAAGTTCATTTCGTGAAAGGTGTTCTGCCAAAAGAAGCGGGCGTCCACCGAACCTGTGGCCAGCGTGTAGCGATAGCGCACATTAAGCGAAGTGGCGTTGTTGTGAGTCAGGTCCATGAAGGCGTTCACAAAGCCCTCGAAGGGAACGTGATGGAAGCTTCCAGTTGCCTCAAAGAAGTTGTGACCGCTCTGTGTCGCCAGAGTGAGTGCGTGGTCGGTGCTCTGTGCGTAGGTTGACGTGACTTTGTGGCCGGAGCCGTCGGAGTAATCATCGGTGGTGGTGAAGGAGCCGACATAACCGAGGCTGAAGTGCTCGCTGGCGATCCCTTCCTTGAGCGATCCGCCCCAGTTTTCACCGTTGGAGCGGTAGTAGCCGGTGAAGGTGCCATCCTCGCGCACTTTGCTTCCGGGCTCGGCGAAAGCGGGCGCAGGAGATTCAACCGAGATCGTGCCGCCCAAGCTGTCTCCACCCAAGCTGACCGGCGTGATCCCAGCCAGCACGGTCACCTGTGCGGCCTGGGCCGGGGCAACATAGCTGAGCGTGGGATTCATATGGTTTGGGCAGGCGCTAGAGATCGTCATGCCATCCACCACGATCTTGGTACGCTCATCGCCCAGGCCATGCAGAAAGGGAATAGTGGCCAGTTCGCCGTTGCCATGCAGGCTGACACCGGGCGCATCGTCCAGTGCGTCGGCGCTGTTATGACTAGAGGCTTTCACCCTGAGAGCCGAGGCTGCAATGGAACTGGCGTCCTGCCCGTCGACTTTGACGCTGGCCATAACTTCGGCAATCTTGAGCGAGAGGTTTGCAGGAACTTCCGCGCCAGCTACTACGGCGAGCGGACGAAGAACCTGATTGGCAAAGCCTGAAGCGGTGACGGTGAGCTGATAGTCGCCAGCCGGAACAGAGACAAAAGAAAAATGACCTAGATGATCGGAGATCCGGGTTAGGTGAAAATCCCGGATGGTGGAGCGCAATTCCACACGCGCGCCGTGAATCACAGCTCCGGAAGGATCCTTAAGCACGCCGGCAACACTGCCGGTGGAAGCGGGGCTTAACACAGCCGATTGTTGAGCATGGATAGTGTTTGTCTGCCAGAACAGGCAGACGGCTGGCAACAATGCCAGCAATAACTTGCTTTTCATGGATTCTCCTCTTGCTTGTACAAAGCGGAACAGCGGGACAGGCTGAACCGGTCCCATTCGTCAAACACCACAGATTGTCAGGCGAGAGGAGTTGGAGGGCCGCGCTTTGGATGGCTGCAAAAGGAAGAAATGCGGTACAGCGTCTCAGTCTGCGGCGCTATCGCAGGATGACGAACGACGCCCGCAAAGAGCTGCTCCCCAGATTCCGGCTTGAAGATTGGGGAATAGACAGCACACGTGCCGACCGGACAGCAAGGGCACTTTTCCGAGACTGACGTGAAGCCCTTCTGATTGCCGTCGAGCCGCTGCATCCTGCGCATCATGCAGTGATGCTTTCCGTTCCTGCGGCAGCAGGCCGGAAGATTTGCGTCTGCGTCCGGGGCAAAGAGCGGCGCGATCAGCGCCCAGCTGAACAACATCATCAACGAAAGTGCGATTACGCGCCGCATTGCCAAAGAACATTCTATCTGTGAACGCCTATTTCACAAATCCATCAAAAGACCGACAGTAGATGGAAAATCGTTCTACGCCCTGTACTCTGACATACAATCAGGAGTGGTTGCAGGAGCTTATATGGGCATTCTCACAAGAATTGGCGTGGCGCTCGATTCCGATCTTCTCAAGCAGTTCGACCAGTGGATGGGCAAGAACGGATATGCCAACAGGTCCGAGGCCTTTCGCGATTTGATTCGTGACCGATTAGTTGGTGAGCGGACATCGTCTCCGAATGCCGTCGTCGTGGGGACTGTCACCCTGATATATGACCATCACCAGCACGGTGTCGGCGAAAAGCTGACCGATTTGCAGCACGAACATCACGAACTGGTCGTCTCCACCAGCCACGCGCATCTCGATCACGATTCCTGCCTGGAGGTGCTTATCGTGCATGGCAAGTCGGCCGCAGTGGAGCAGTTTGCCAGCAAGTTGATCGCTCTGAAAGGGGTGCAGCATGGACGCCTTGTAATGACCGTTCCCGCGCAGGCGCTGGCTGCACCTGCGGCAAAGGCACATAAACACCCGCATCCGCATAAACACTGATCCGCAGGGGAAAGAAACAAGAATGGCCGGGAAGCATTCGCTCCCCGGCCATTTTCCTTGTTCTGAAATCTCTATTTTCCGTTCAACTTACCAAAGCGATAGGTCAGGTTGACGCTGACATAGGACGGCATTTGTCAAAAGCTTCTTCCTAACGAGAATCGTAGCAGAAACGGTTCAGTGGGGTGGTTAACACGTCCGAATGCCGGAGCGGCGGTCGGAGTTATTTGGTAGACATAGGCGTAGTCAATGTCGGCATCTTTGCGGTTCAGCATATTCAACAATTCGGTTGTAACATGCCATTTCTTGTTGAATTGATAACCGAGTTCCCCATTGAGCAACACCGTTTGACTCGACTGATAAAGTCCATCCGACGTCAAGTAGCGCGGGCCAAAGTAGCGCAGGCGCAAACTCGACGAAAAGCCTTTGTAGTCGTGCAATGCCACGCCCGACGAAATCACCACCTTGACCGCTTCGGGCACAAGCTTCCCGCCCGGACCGCTTTCCTGCCAGTTGACGGTTCCATCCGGGGTACCATTAACCGACAGAGCTGCCTTGACCACGCTCTGCGCCGCATCGTCGGGATCGATTTGGGTGAACTGGGCCCTGGAGTCGGCAATATCGAAATCGATAGCCAGATGTTCCGTTGGCGTGTAGTAGTTCGCCCATTCGAGGCCATAGCGGTTGCTCGACTGTTCCGAAGCAGATGTGCCTCCGGTGTCGCCATCCTGCATCAGTTCGGAATTACTGCGGAGATACCAGAGCGAAAGGGTGCTTTGCAAATGGGGGAGGGCCGTAGTGCGCACGCCGATCTCTCCGCCCTTGGTTTGGACCAAGGGAGGGATTTTAGCGGCAGGCGTATCGGGGTAAGGATTATCCGGCGAGACCGGTTCCACCTGTTGCGTTGCGCCACGCCCGTCGTTCGAGTGAAAACTGAATCCGCCTTGTAAATAGAACTCAGTATTGGCCCAGGGGCCGAAAATCAAGCTTGCTTTGGGGCTGGGCAGGAACTTGGTGGCCGAGCCAGAATTGGCCGCGTTCACCGTGGTAGTTGTGCCGTTGGGCAAAGTAGTCATATCTATCGGATAAGCCAGACTGGTGACGACGAACTTTTCGTCATCGCCGCGCAGGGCCAGGACCGAGCGGAATTTGCTCTCCCACTGGATTTTGTTTTCCACATAAGCGCTGCCTATCGTGTCTGTAAAGTCATCCCGCTCCGTGGTCGCCGGCAATGTGGGGCAGGTGGTGTTGGGAACCGTGGTCGTGGCGGTGGTGCCGTCGGGCAACGTAAGGTCAAGAGTGATGTCGGAGTTGGGAATGGTGACGCAGGTGGGTCCACTGGAACTGCCTGCGGGGAAGAAGCTGGTGCCGGTGGCGGAATAGTCGGTTTTGGCCGTGCGCACGCGATTCACCGTACGATAGAGGCCGTTGTTAATCCAATCGTTGCGAAGCTGCACACCGAACGTATTGGACATCTTGCGGCCATACCATGTGCTGAAGATCGTGTGGTGCGCGTCGAACCCAGCCACCCAGCGCCTGTCCTGCTGGTCGAACTGGTCGCCTTTGTTGTAGTCCACCAGGTAGTACGTGAAATCGGAGAACAGATTCATATCGTAATAAAATACATAGGCTGAGATCTTCGACTCGGAATTGTCGCTTTGGCGATGCCATTCACCCTGCAAGCTATAACGCTGGCTGTGCCCACCGTCAGACGGGTTTAGTGTGCCGAAGAAGCCAACGACAGATTGGGCGGCAACGGGGATCTGATCGCTCGAGTTCCATTTTCCGTGGTAGGCATGGGCCGTGACGCTGACACCATCGGCGTCGTCGCCCTGGCTGTAAGTGAGCAGGCCGTTGATTTTGTTAAAACCATCCGGATGCACCCACGGGCCATCATAGTAAGTCTCTTCTCCACCGTAGAGCAGATTGCCCGCACCGAGCTTTTGCGATACGCCGAAAACGGCTCGCCCATAGGTGTGCGTGCCGCCTTCCACCTTGAAGAAGTTCTGAGGCAGCGTCTTGGCAAACTCCACATTGGCATTCGCGGCTGAGCTGAAATTGCCAACATTGGCGTAATAGGGACCTTTCTCGAAATCCACCCGCTTCACAAACTCCGGGATGACGGTGTTCATGTCCGAGTAGCCCTCGCCGTGCGCGTGCGAGGGCAGGTTCAGCGGCATATTGTCGAGGAAGATAGCGATATCCGTGCCGTGGTCGAGATTGAAGCCGCGAAGAAAGTACTGGTTGGCCTTGCCGCCACCCGCGTGTTGCGTGATGATGAGGCCGGGCACTGCCTCCAGAACCTCGCCTGAACGAAGAATCGGGCGATCCTGGATCTCCGTTGCACCCACCGTACCCTGGGTGCCGGATTCGGCGATTCCGATTAGGTCATCCTCACGGCCCTGCACATTGATGGTGGTGCTCACGGCGCCCACGACCAGAGAGATGCGCAGCGGGGCCGGCGCCCCAGTGGTCCCTATGGTGACAAGGATTTCTTTGGTTGCAAAACCGGGATTCATTACGACGAGTCGATAATTGCCTGCCGCAAGTCCAGAAAAAGCGAAGGAGCCGTTCGTGTCCGAATGTACTGTTCTTTGTACAGTACCGTTCGCGCTCAGAACATGCACGTCTGCCCCGGCAACCGCCGCGCCCGACGTGTCAACGACAGTTCCTGATAGCTGAGGCGGATAAGCCTTATCACTCGTGGCGACAGGGTGCCCCTGCGGATCGAGCACATGCCCGCTGATCGCGGACTGCTGCGCGGAAAGCAGCGAGGTCGCGGTGAACAGGGCAAAGAGAACAAATCTGCGGAAAAGCATCTGCACTGGCTCCTGAAAGGATTGGACAATCTATTGCGCTTGCAAATGGTCTGGTTTCTCCCCAGGGCGCTGGCACCCCGGCCGGAAGTACCCGAACAAATCGGTAGGCATGGACTGGTCTGGGAATGATTGTCGCACAAGTAGCACGTTTTTGTAAATGGTATACGCATACATAATCTATAGGAGTATGCTGAACGGAAGGAGACTTTATGCGGAAAACCTCATGCTTATACTCTCTTGGCGGTGCGGCTGCAGTACTGCTGGCCGCGTCGGCAGCCGAACCACAGCAGCCCCAGCGGAAGGTCGACGTCCTCAAGCTTGCTTGCGCGGGCGGGGGCTGTCTGTTGCTCCAGGGAGCTCCGCAAACGGCCGGAATGCGCAGCGGGTTGGTGCGGCTGAAGTCGAACGAGACTGTTGGCTGGCATACCACCTGCGATCACGAGGAATCTCTGATCATTCTTGAGGGGCAGGGGAAGGCTCTGATTGAGGGCCAGCAAGGGCAACCGTTCGTCGCCCCTGCGCTGGTCTACATCCCGCCCTCGACCCGCCACAATGTGGAAAACACCGGCAAAGAGACGCTGGTCTACGTCTATGTTGTTGCACCCGTCAAGAGCAAGTAGGCTTGATCGGTTCAGTTGAAAATGCAAGGCTGGAAACGCCGCATGGTTCTGTAGCCTCCAAGCACGCGCATGCGACCGCCCCATTCATCGCAACTTGGGCACATCAGGGGAATATCCTTTTCGTGGGGTTTAACGCTCGAAATCCTGGTTCCGGGCGGATGTCGGATCCTCCGACTGTCGAACCTTTGGTGGAAGGACATGGGTTCCTATACTAGAGAGAAATGAAGCCCGATACCAGTACTCCCAATCCGGTTCATCTGGCGATCGTGAGCCCGTGCTCGTCTTGTCAGAACCAACTGACTGTTAGTCATGACGGGATGCCGGCCTGCCCGCGGCGCGTCGCTCAACAGAACATCCAGTACATGCAGAGCGCCGGAATCGACACGACCGGCGTCCAGCATCTGGCGCTGTACGGCACGGAAGGCACCGCACAGGCGGGCAACGGTTCCTATCTTAACCCCGTCTATTCAGACAACTTGCATGCCATTCTCATCTGGATTGCCCTTCTCGAGGACAACGGCGGCGTGTTGGACAGCCAGGGGAATCAGCTCTGTCCGAACCTCCTCGACCCCAGCTTCAACACATCCTACATCCAGTGCCATTCGCTCCCTGTTACGACCCGTGACAACGAAGCGGTCTATTTCCAGAAGGGGGCGTTCGCTGCGAACGACCAGCTGGAAGTGACCCTTTCGGCGCGGCAACAGATGACGACGGATGGCAGCGCGCTTCCGGTCTTGATCGATGGCTTTGCCCAGAAGGTCAACTTCATCTTCAACCACCCGAGGACACCCCTGAATAAGGATCTCTGTCCCGCAGGCTGCTGAGCTTTCAATGCGAATACACCGAAAGAACGATTCTGAGAAATACTGCCCCGGATGCGAGACGGTCCTCGATCTTGGATCGTTCAACAGGAAGGGTATTGGAAAGAAAGGACAGCAACTGTTTTCCAGCTACTGCAAGTCTTGTCTGAGTGACAAGACAAGTGAATGGGTGAGGCCCAGTCGTGAACAGAATAGGCAGTATCGAAAGCAGTGGCTTAACACTTCGGAGACGGCTCGTAAATCCATGACAGAAGAACGGCAAAGAAGGCGAAAACGAGACCCTGATCGCACGAAACAGACAGATCTGAAGAGCGATCTCAAGAAGTATGACCTGACATTGCAGTCATTTATTGATATGAATGATTTGCAAGAAGGCGTCTGTGCCATTTGCAAAGAGCCTCCGGCAAAAGGTAGGCGCTTGTGCATTGATCATGACCATGCGATAGCTGATCACATCCACGTACGTGGTCTGCTTTGTAACATATGCAACGTACTTCTTGGGATGGCTAAGGATAACGTTGAGATACTCCGGGCCGCTATTGCCTACTTGCAGCCACCGATGCTTCTTTCCAAAGCGGCTTAGCCTGCGAGGTACGTAATGTCCAGCCAGCCTCTCGTCTACGATCTGGAAAACCAGGATGGCACCTACGAGCTCCAGCCGAAGTCGCTTTATGCCGGGGACTCGTATCAGGGCCAGCCGTCCGTCGCTGTTACCGAGGACGAAATCATCCTGGCCGGCGACTCGAACAACGTCATCCGGGTTGATCCGGACTTCGGTGTTCTGCTTTCCGGGAATCTGAGCCTGTCGGCGATGCCTCAACAGGTCTCCTTCGGGGGAGGCTACTACCGTCTCAACCCACTGCTTCTGACATGCCTCCCCTCCACCACCCCCACTCCCATTCCCACGCTGGTCAAGGACACTCCCAATCTCCTGACCGGCAGTGACACGCTGACTTCCTGCATGTCCTTTCTGACCAGCAATTCGGATGCCGCCTAATGGCCGTTGACTTTCGATGGATGTCTCGGGGCGGTGTGCTGCTGGACAGCACCGGCGATGTGTCGTTCACACAGTCGCCTTGGGAATGCCTGCGCAGCATGGCGAACTCACGCCTCAAGGCGGCCTTCGACGGCTGGAAGAGCTACCAGATCGGGGCGGACCTGGAGAACGTGATCGGATCGACAGTCGCGGCCGAGTTGGAAACCACGATTCAACGCCAAGTGGAGTCGTCCATGAGCCAGGATTTCCTGCCTATGGGTTCCTTTACGGTCAGCACATTGAAGGTGGGCAACCAAGCCTACCAGGTCTTCGTTTTCATCCAGAACCAGTTGGTGGCAAGCACCACGGTGAGCACTCCGGCGAGCACATAAACCGATGATCCAGACACCCAGTACCGCATCAACCTACCAGGCCAACATTCTGGCGTCTCTCCAGTTGACCGGCATCACCAATACGTCTCCGGGCGCCAAGGCGCGCGCCTTCACCGATGCCGTGGGCGACCAGATTGGCCAGTCGGAGGCCAACAGCTTCACATCGATCGCGCAGACGTTGCTGCCCTATGCCACCGGATCGAATCTGGATTTCATTGGCCAGATGTTCGGCATCCCCAGGTTGCAGGCATCCGATGTGAGCAGCTCGGCTCTGGACAACAACTTCGAGTTCTACGTTGCGCGCGGGACTTTCGGAACGATCAACAACGGCCAAGACATCACGATTCCCGCCGGCACTCAGATCTACACGGCACAGGGTCTCAGAGGGCAGGTAGTTTTGACCGCCAACCCGGTGACCTGCAAGGCTTCCCAGTCGAGCGCCCCGTTTGCAGTAACGAACCTCCAGGCGGCTTCCGCCGGCAACGCCGCGGCCGGCGTGTTCACGAACAGCAACTTCACCAACTATGCCGATTCCGCATACGGCTCACTCCTGGTGACCAACAACTATGGATTGATTGGGGGCCGCGATGCAGAATCCGACGACGACTATCGCTATCGCATCAACCTCTGGATCCAATCCAAAGGCGGCGCCGCCGAAGCGGACCTTCGTCTCGCGGTTCTTGTACTCCCTGGAATCCAGGATCTTGATTTTGTACGACAGGCTGGCACCTTCCTCTGCTACGTCTACGGCATCTCGCCGGTAGTTCCGCCGTCGCTCATCAATCTGGTTCAGGGCACGCTCGACAACCTCACTTCTTATCCGCTCTCGGGTACTGCGACTTCGCCAGCTTTGGTAGGCATCTCCTTCTCGACAACACTTACATTTGTCAGCAGTGCGAACTCCTCCGATCAGCAGAACGCGATCGCCAACGCAATGTCCGCTGCGCAGAGCTACATCAACAACCTGGCCATGGGCCAGGAGTTTGTCATCAATCAGCTGGCGGATCAGATTCAGAACGCCGACCCGAACATCCTGGACATCGGGTCTCCGGACCAGCCCATCAACGAGATCTTCATTTGGCGCAGCCGTGATGATGGCACGCGCTACTCACGCTACCTGGTGGCGGATTACACCCCGGCAACAGGCGAACGCATCGTGGTTGAAACCTCCATCTCTAATCCGATCGTTCTGACTTCCGCGTCGTAATCAGGAACCCTATGCCGGCCACACTTGTCTCGATCGCAGTTTCCGGACCACAGACGGCCCTGTCGATTTCAAGTCAGGAGCAGTTGACCGCCACCGCTACCTATAGCGATGGGTCGACGCTCAATGTGACAGCGCTTTGCACCTGGTCAACGAACACTGCATGCCTGTCGGTCACCAGCGGCGGCACGGTCGTCGCAGTCCGAGCGCCCAATCCTCAGACCAACGGTGGACGGCCGCAGTTCACCACGACGGTATCTGCCTGGCTGAACGGGATCACGGGCACGATGGCGATCTCGATTGTGGTGGGTACAACCGCGGCGGCCACACCTGTGCTGCCTTCTTATCGATCCCATCGGACTCAGGTTCTGCTGAACTATTTCGACATCACCGACCGGCGTGTCCGCGAAGAACCCTACACAATCGATGCGCAACTCTTGAACACGGCGGCCATCGCTCTTGACGACAGCCAGCAGCGCATTGCACGGGAGATCGCTTCGCGCACTCTGGCAACATGTCCGACAGGAATCGACAACCGCGGTGTCTACTACATGGTGAAGCTGCCGAGTGACTTTCCCTTGGCGCCAGGGCAGACTCTCTTGAACCAGGTGATTGGAACCATCACCTCCGGTTCGACCTCGCGGAACATCGCCATTCAACCGTACGACGATAGGTTGCCGGTTCCGACCGGTTACATCGCAGATTCTTCGCAGGCGCAGGTTCCCATGACCGATCCGGTCCTCTTCGACGTGACCGGCAGCGGCGACTCTGCGGTGAGCATCTGGAATCCCCAGAGTCTCGGTCCGTTTTCCTTGCCCATTCCGAACATCCTGACATTCTGGGTCGAAGGCGTCCAAGGCAGCCAGATGTCGCTCAGCATCTTTGTGCAGGGCGAGGAATATCCCTTGCCCGTCTGGGCCGACCAGCAGGAAGGCGCCAGCGAGACGATTACCGCGTCGAACGAGGGCGTCTTCACCGGTATCAAAACCTGGCAGAACATCTCCAGCATCATCGTCCGCGGGCTTCCCGCCGGCGTCAGACTGCGTTGCTGGCAGATGCCGTTCAGTCTTCCGGCAGTCCCAGACATCACGCGGCCGTATACGCATCCCATCTTCCGGGATACGTTGTTCGACAGGTACTGGCTCATCTCGACAGGCGAGAACCTGCTCAAAGAGCTGTACATGATGGACAACTTCAGCACCCTCGAATACATCCAGTCCTACGCTATGACCACGCCTCTGGGCGCGATCGCTGTGGAACCGAACACCTGGGGCATTCTGGGAGCGGCAGGAACGAGCCTCATTTACTGGGATAGGCGCGAGCCGCTTCCTGGCCAGCTCTCCGCGCCGGCGATGACGACCGAACCTCTGTATGGACTCAACGTCAAGTACGACATCTCCAAGCCAGGACCGATTCGGTACGCGATCCTGCTGCCGGTGCCTTACGGCTCCGCGTCAACGGCTTCCAACTGGCGCTACCTCGTCATGACTCCTGACGGCAACTTTCAAGTCCTGCTTCCGGATGGAATGCTCGTTGCGTATTCGGGAAGCGCAGGATGGCAATCCGGGACACTTTCGACCCCAGCACCAGTTTCTCTGGCTCTGACCATGATCGGGACTTATGTCCTGATGCTGGAGTGCATGGGAAACGGCCAGACAGCTATTGCCGATGAAGTTCCCTATCCGAACCTTGCAACTCCAGTCATCAACACTTACGACCTTTCCAGCATCGTGCCTGCGATTCAAGGCATTGCTTATGACGTGATGGGAAGGCTTTGGGTATGGACGGGCAGCAACGCAGTTGCAATCAAGCCAAGATACGACGGATACATTCTTGATCCGAACAGTCTGGCCATCTATCTGACCGACACCTACGACAGCGTTTCCTTTGAGTAACCGATGAACACTTCCACGCAGATTCAGCGCGTAAACAGCTTGACCTATGCGGACGTCGCAGGCCTGAATGTTGGCCTCACTCGTATGCAGGGCGAGGACTCCGTTGCTTTCCTCGAACGCTGCTATCTGGCCACGACATGCCGCCAGGACAGCACTTATGAAGGCGAACAGGATCAGGTCTGTTTGCAGCTCGGTTTGACGCAGTGGGCAGGAATCGCAGTCAGCTCCACATCTCTCAGCATGACCATTACGGTGTGCATCGGGTTGGTTACGGTCGTTCTGAATGGTGTCACTTACACCATCCCTACGGTGACGATGGCTCCCGATGATTACTGGGTCTGGAGAAAGATCAGCGATGTCGTGAACGACCTGAATGCCATCACAGGTGTGACGGCGACTCTGCTCGGCCCGGATGGGCCGGCGCTTCAGATCGCCAAGCAGAGCAACCAGTTCACGGTGCCTAGCGAAGCCATCACCATGACCGATCAGATGCTGGCTCATGCAAATGTGATCGAGTCTTCGCTCACCTTCAGTGTGGCGCCGGGCAGTTACGTGTTCAATCCTCAAACCGGAGAGCTGATCATCTCAGGCACCTTGCCGGCCGGTTTGTCCGTGGCTTACCAGTACACCGCAATGCCCTACAACATCGTGTGCAGCGAGCTGGGCCTGTTTGGCCTGGTCGAACCTTCGCTGGCCACTGTGGGCGTTAGCTCTGACAACGTGCTTGCTTACCAACTCCGCGAAGTCGTGCAGGCCGTGATGAATGCGGACCCCTCCTACTGGGCACAATAATGATCGGTTTCTACCAAGACGCAACACTTCAAGACCCGGCTGTGGCGGCCACGCCAAAGCGGTTCCTGTTGCCACTCGCCGGCGGTGTCAAGCCAGGCACTCTTTATCTCGGCGACCCTTACACGGCGACGGTCACTGCACCTGCTGCCATCGGCGCGGCCGTGGTCTCTCTGGATCAGACTTTCCAGTTTCCGGCATCGGGTTCCGCGGTTGTCTACGTCCCGGCAAACGGATCAACCGCTGCTTCCCAGATGGTCATCAGCTATACCGGGACAAGCAACAACAGCCTCACCGGGGTTACAGGTATCACCCAAACCATCGGCGACGAGTATCTGATCCGCCCGAACATCGTGTGGCGCTCGCGCGGCAATGTGGTGTTCTTCGGTTCCGGTTCCGATGTTCCTAACAACCTGCTGGTGGCGTTTGGGGTTCCCACAAATCCCTCAGCTTCGTACCGATCGACGGCCTTCGGGGTTGCGGGTGGCGCGTACATCTCTGCGGCTCAATCGATCGCCGCCGGCGCCGAGAACATGATGCGCATCGACATCAGGGTGACAGTTCCGCCGGGTGTGCAGCAGGAGTTCGCCAACTGGGGAGTGTCGACGAGTTCATTCTTCGCGTACCAGTCGGGGAACACCTCAGCCATTCCGACGACGGCTCTGGGTGTTGTTCCGATGGCTGCCGGCTATGTGATCCGCCGTGACCAGATGGTTCCTCTGGCAGCTCGTCTATTGCCATCCAACCGTCAGGTATCTGCCACAACTCCCGGCTTTGTGATTGGCCAGTACCGCTGGCGTGACGAGGACGAAATCAATGCCGCGGCGCTTGTGCCCATTGAATGGGATGCCGATGTGAACGCGATCGGGATCGACAAGTTCACCAGCGGAGTTGGCGACAACAACGATCTCCAGCCGTTGGAGTTTGTGGAAGGCACGGGTAACGACGCCAACTCCGTCTTCCTCCAGATCCAGGACGGTTCGTACTTTGCTGGGCCCGTGCGTTACTTCCTGCCAGGCACACCGGGTTTGGAGTTTCATCCCGGTACCGTGCTCACACACGTTCTGGCAAACCAGCCCAATCCCAACAAGCCGATCTTCGTGGGAACCTGGCAGCAGGATTCCGATGGTTTTTATTCAGTTGCCACCAGCTATCGCTACCAGGCATCCGCCTTTGTGAACGACGGCAGCCCGCAGTTCCAGTTGAACCAGGCGACAAAGACGATCACGATCAATCAGCCTCTGGCTCAGCAAACTCTGTTCCTCGGAGTTCTCGGCGGGACAGGAAACGACACGTTCAACCTGCCGGTGTACCCGATCTATTCCATTCAGAATATGTACATCGCGCTGGGCGGCGACCTGGGAACTGCGGCGCTCAACAGCTTCGACTTCGATTCCGACGATGGCACGGTCTCCGTCACCTCGACGCCGGGCGGCCTCTACACACAAGGGCAGCCCGTCTATGCGGTGTGCAATCCCGCGATTGCCCTCCAGTACGAGCTTGCGCCTCAGACCTATGCCACCTCGCACACCTACAGGCTCTCGACGGCGGGTCAGGGGCTTGTCCAGGCCCTGGCCAGCTTGAACCCGAGTCAGACCTACTCGTCCGGCATCTGGGTCGATGGTGCTCTCGCTTACAACCTGGGGGCTTCCTACAACGTCCTGGTCGTCGACCGGGCAACGATGGTGAACGAGTCCTTCACGACGTTCGAGATCATGGGAAGCCAGGCCGCTGAAGCCGAAGTGATGGCCAACTTCCTGAACAGTCTGGACTCGAGCAAGATCGTCATCATCGTGTCTTATGGTGATCCTCAATCCAATCGGCTGGTTCCTGATTTGCTTGCTGCCATTCGGAACTGCGGAGGAGGCCCGGTTTACGCATCCGCGGCATTCTGCGCGGAGTCTGCCTACATCCTCGTGGGTATTCCGGGGATTGGCTATGGAAATGGCTTGGAGTATTACAAGGGTTCGGGTGACAACGATCCGACAGCGTCTTTGTGTATCCCGCTGACCATCACTGCCGGCAATGTTCCGGGCATCAACACCCCTGCGATTCCTTCGGCAGCCAACACGACCACGAACACGCGGCAGCTTCCGGTTGACTTGAATCCGGCTTTCTCCGGCATCACCAGCGGGTTTGTCTACCTCCAGCACAGGCAGCTCGCTCCCGTCTCAATCTCTCTGGCCTGCGACAAGCCGCTGATTGCGATTCCCGCAACCCTTGAGTCGATCATCGATCTGGTTGCCTACGGTCCGGTCTACTTCAACGGAGACTATTCCCTCCTGAGTGCAACGGCTCATGGTCCTCTCAATGGAGAGGTCGTTCCCAACGTGACTATGAAGGTTGTGGTGGACACGGACACCTGGTCGGGTCTCATCAATTACCAAGATCCGACCGTGGAAGAAGTCACAGTCACCACCGGCGCGGACGGCGTTGTGAACATGATCTACACGCCCAAGGCAGATTGGGGTGTCTACGTTCCGACGACGGCCGCCGGCAGCGGCCTGGCGGGCATCAAAGAAACCTTCCAGGCGGGCGACACGGTTGTCCTTCCAGAAGCTCTGCCGATCTCACAGGTGTGGGATGGCGCCAACTGGCTCGTCACTCTCTACTCCGTGCTGGACAACAGCCCGATCTACGGGATGATCGGCGCCAACACCATTCAGGGCCAGGTTCCATGGACAACATCGGGAACACCCGGTGAAGCGAACTACAAGACCAATGGCCAGCTCGTGGCATGGATCGGTCCGAACACCGCACAAGTTACACTGGCTGCCGCCATCGGCGCATCGAGTATTTCTCTGAATCAGACAGGCAACTTTCCGGCATCCGGAACAGCCGTTGTCGACAACATGATCGTTGCCTACACCGGCAAGACCGCGACGGCCCTGACAGGTGTCACAGGCATCACGGCAGCCATTTCCGTCGGCGATCTGATTTACCCGCCCAGGACAGCACAAGGCCCGATCGTACCAATCGAGGCGTTGGATGTGAACGGGAACAACTACACCTCGTCTTTGTTCACCGGCGAGGTTGTGGCTCTGGTTTATGCCCAGCCGATCCCGTCTTCCACCACAACAGGCGCTTACTTCCTGACGTTCCTTCAGCGCGTTCAGATCAATCTTCAAGTCGTCGACTCGAATCTGTCTTCGAACACGGTCCTGCTGCAGATGGCCGATCCGCCTCTGATCATTGAGAATCCGTGGCTCGTTCTCAGCGACGCCATTCAGGGTTACCTGGCCCAGTACAGGCTCGGCCAGTCCAATGCAGGTTCGTCATCCGGCCCTACATCACTGCCTCCCGGCTAATCGTTGGTTCGCAATTTCCAATTTCCAAACGAGGTTTTTCATGTCCACCTTCAATCAGGCACGCTATCGCTATATCGACTGGATTGCTGAGCGCATTCTCGAAGCCAGCGAACTGGACAGGCTCCAGCAGATCATGCAGGGTGTTGCTCCCGATGACGTCACGCGCTGGGCTTGGGATCTGGGTGCGATCTACAAGGAAGGCGCAACCTTCAATGTGACCCCCACGGTCGCAGGAACAACCGTGACCTTGACGGCGACCAATTCCTCGCAGCCGATGCTGGTGTTCGTTCGCGGCCGTTGGGAGATTCTGCAGACCAGCGAAGCGACCCCGGTCACCTTGACGTCGGGACAGACGAACCTCTATCTGAACTGGCAGTTGGTCATCGTCAACAACACCGTTGATCCATCGCTGGTCGATTCCGCCACAGGAGAGCCCACGGCCGAGATGGGGCAGCTGGTGCTGCAGGTGGCAGCGGCGGACACGTCTACCACGACGTTGAACACCTCCCTTTACTTCCAGCAGAACTCGAACCCGATTGTGCTGTTCTCCTTTGCAGTGGCATCCGGGACAGGCATTCTCACGGTGGTGAGTTCTTCAGGCGTCAAGATTCAGGCATTGGCGTCTGGCGCGAAGGCCGGCATGGTCTCTTTGACCACCACGACATCGAGCGGTCAAGCTCTGTCGTCCGATGATCCGAGTGTGACCAACTCCCGCAACCCGAATCCGCTGAGTGTGACGGACGCCGCGGTGCGCGTGCCGGTGCTTTCCGGAAGCAATACGCTGCCGATCGGCACAGGAGCAGGACAAGATCCTGGTGGCATCTCCACTGCCAAACTCGTTCACGTTCCAACCAGCCAGACCGGGGCTGCGGTCATCGAGGCTGTGCGCGCGCAGGCCAATGCCACTCAGGCAGCCTTTGCGGCCCACGCGCCGGCGCCTCTCGGCAACGGCGTTCATCAGATGCCCACTGCATCCCAAGTTGGGGCAGCTCCCGCCAGCCACGTCGGCCAAGTGCTTGGACTCTCCACTTCCCATCCCCCGGAGGTCGACGCTGATTCAGGCGGCTTTGAGGTTCTCCGCGATCCGGGAGCGGCCGCGGCTGCCATGGATCCCGGTTTCGGGATTCTCATGGCCAACGTCCTTCAGTCAGGATTGCTGCACAACGGAGACGTCTATGGGCTTGTGAGTCAGGGCATTACCGCCTACCCCGGCGCAGTGGACGGCGACGGCGCCATGACCACGACTTCCCTGGGTCTTATGAGTGCTATCGCCCGCATTCTGGTGGGACACGTCAACAAGGTCAGCCACAAGAACCCACACGGAATCACGCTGCCCGATCTCGGTCTCACCATCTCATACGACTTCGTGGCGAACAACGGCTACATCAAGTTTGCCATGGGAACCAACGTGTTCATGATTCAGTGGGGCACGATGGCATCTGTGGGGAACAGCGCACCTGGTTCATCCTTCTCCTTCAATCCGGCGTTTCCCAACAACTGCTTCGGGGTGTATGGAGTGGCAGTTTGCCTTCCAGGATTCGATTCTGGATTCTTTGTTCTCTCTGACACTCCCAGCACGTACGGCTTTACAGCCTACGTTGGCGGACCGCCTTCTGCCCGGACCGTCTACTGGATCGCAGTCGGTAACTAACTCGTTTGGAGAATGCAATGCCGCCAACTGGAATCCAGACTTTCTACTATGGCAAGAACCTGCCGGCCCGTGCCATCGCCATTGCACAGGTGACGGCCGAAGACGTGAGTCCCGCCGACCTGATCGATATTGTGAACACACCGTACCTGCCTGGTTCGCTTGGCATCTGGGCGGCCTCGGAAGGTCTTGCCACTTCTCCGAACTTCACGGCTCCTGACTACAACCAATCGGTGACGATCACAGGCGATGTTCTGTACATGGTCCAGAACCAGTTCTTTCAGATCACCAATCAGTTCGCTGCCGATGGAGTGACACCGCTCTACTTCTACCACAACTTCGGGCAGTCGGTGTCTGGCGCGACGATCCTCAATCTGGACGGATCAGTGATCACACCGGCCCCAACTGTGCTGTTCAGCGGCAATTGGATGTACCACGATGTTCCTTCCACGCTTCCTTACCAGGTGCGTTATGTGGACAGCGCCGGCCGTGTTCAGATCAGCCTGCTTCATTACAACCAGGTGATGCCTCTGAGCACCAATGGGGATACTTCCAAGGGCTACGCCTTTACGGGCGGAATGATCGAGCTTGCCAGCGCGGCCGTCTCATACTCCATCCGCTTTCTGGTGCAGAACGGCTACCAGGCGCTGCCTCCTTACGAAGCGCCCTCCTATCTGCCCTGGTTCCCGCGCGTGCGATTCTCGCTGCAGCCTCCGGCTTTGGAATATCCCATCCAGAGTTTCCTGCCCACCCGGCCGTATCTGCTGGGCTATTGGATTCCAGGCACGGTCCTCGGGCCCAACCTGATCCAGTTCGACAGGCAGGGAATCTACAACGACCCCAACCATCTGCCCGACATCGTTGTATTCGATAGCAACCAGGAGATCAAGTACGCAATGGACGGCTCTGCAAATGGGGAGCCTGAGACACACGGGACGCTCTATCCCTGGAAGCGAAATCAGATCTCGGATGTCGATCCTTTCACGGGCAGAGTGGCTGTTGTGCCCACGGTGCTCTCCACCGACACCGTCTATGGGTTCTACTCCTACTTTGAGCCGGACGTCGTTTACACGGCGCTGGATGTGAATCCTGTCACCAACCCCAACATCAAGAACACGGTCATCTGTTTCTACTATCGCGCCAGCAGCAATCCCTTGCAGGAGATTTACCACCAGGTCTTCAACGATTCAGGCCCGATCGCGGGGATGACCAACGATCCCAACCCTCCGACCTGGAGCGGACAGACCCCGGCGAGCGGGACTGTCTTCGCCGAGATGGTGGTTGGTGTCTCCTTCGGCATTGCGACCTTTGAAATGACCGATGTCCGCACCCGCGGCGGCGGGCTCGCCCCGGCTTATCAGACCATTCCCCAGGCGGACAACTTCTGGGATCTTGGCTACCTCGACGGGCGGCCTTACCCGGTCGGCGGGGCTTTGGTGGTCTATCTGCCAACGCGCATTCTGAACACAATGACCCGTGATGTGGTTGCCGGCATCGTCAATTCCGTTCTGCCCATGGGAACCATTGCCGCGATCCGCTACTACGATCCGGAAGGAAACGAGTCAGTCTAATGGCAAAACCCTTCTATCTCATCTGGCAGGAAGGAACAACCGTCCTTGAAGGCTACGACGGCGCCAACTGGATCGACGGTCAGTTGACCTTTCCTATCGTGTTCCCCGGCATCACGACCACGCCGCTGGCGCTTTCGCTGAGTTCTTCTGCCAGCGTCAATCTGACGTTCGAGACACTGATCAACGTCGCCTTCTATCTGACAGGCAGCGATGCGCCCACGGTGCAAGGCGAGTGGCCTTACATCACCGATGCCTATGGCAACGCGACGGCATCGGTAACTGGCGGTGTTGAGATCAGCTTTGACAACGGCCTGACCTGGAACCGCTTCTCGAACACGGTCGGTCTGGAAAGCACTCCCTCCACATGGCTGCCGCTTCCTCAGGAAGCGGTTGGCTCTGTCGGCACGGCCGGCCAGATCGGGGCCTTCGACACAGCTCACATGCTAGTGCGGTATGTCATCCCTCCATCGGTCTCTCTGACCAAGGTTCTCGACGTTCAACTGCAAGTCGATTGCGACGTGGTGTAAAGAATGCAACTCCTCGGGAACTATCAATCCACACTCAGCTCGTCCTACTACCAGCAGCTCGTGACGCTGTTGCAGCAGGCGATCCAGGCCGGCGACTTCGGTGGCGGTCAGGTGTTCGACCAGGCCGCCCTGGTGGCCCTCCAGAATCAGGCGCAGAACTTCTCCACACTGCCGCAGCCTTCCGCTGGCAAGGTGGTGACGGATGAGTCGTTCAACAATCCCTTCACCTTGCTGGCTGCCCAGTTCACCGCACTGTTGAATGAGTCGAATGCCTTTGCAACGCAAATGGCTGCTCTGCTCTCAGTCCTCGGCAAGGACACGGCTCTTGTCGATCAGCTTCTGGCCGAAGCCGATCTTCAGACATGGGCCAGCACAATTCCCGCGGTGACCGGCGCCACTCCTATCATGTGGGATTTCGGAGTGGGCTACGGTCCGATCGCTCCCCTGTCCTTGACAGGAATCTGGACCGACCCTGCCACGAGCGCGACCTACCCCAACAATCCGACGCTGGCTTCCAATCTGGCGACGGTGCTTCTTCCAGGGTTGACTGCTACCGCGTCAGGGTTGACTTGCCCACAGAACATTGCCACGGTGCCGGTCAATAACCTGACCTGGACGTACACCACGGGCAATGCGCAGGTCGAGGTTTTGAACCAGGGCAGTTGGACAAAGTTGACCCTGCTGGAACCTCAGCCTCTCATCAACTTCTCCTCGACACCGAGCGTCACCCCCGCGGCGAGTCCGTTTGTTGTGACTGGAACTTCAAACCTCGGTTCGCTTCCGGTTTACATCCAGACATCCTTTGTTGGACGGCAAAGGCACACCACAGCTTCGGCCACCAACGGAACGACGATCTCTCTGTCTCCCTACAGGGTGGACACCGATGAAGTATTCGTCTTCGTCGGATATGGCACCACCAAGCAGCAGTTGCTTTCCTCGGCCACCGATTACACGGTGGATCAGTATGGCAACTTCACACCCATCACACTCGCTGCGGCCGCCACAACAGTCGACATCTTCTTTGAGGAAGAGTTCCCGGCGTACCAGTGCTCGGTTGATCAGGTCAACTGGTCGCCTTTGCTCATGCTGGACCCGGCCCGGCCGTATCCAGACGGAGCCACCTCGTTCCCGCCGATTGCTTGGAGTATGGACAGGAAAGGGAACCTGGCCCTGCCCGTCACCGACGAGATCGGCACGCCGACAGGGATGTACATCGAGATCGGATCGGCAGTTCCGACGCAGGCTTACCTCTTGCAGGCGGTGGGCCAGGCTTCCCCAAACACGGTGGGAGCCACGGCGCTGCTTGAAATCGACTTCGCCCAGCTCAGCTATTTGACGGTTCTCAGAATGACGCCGTTCACAACTTTCCCCATGATTCTGACAAAAGTAGAGATTCAGGGGATAACAACCAATACTAGACAGACAGTGTGGAGTGGTTCGACACCGATCGACCAGCCAACTGCTCTCCACCTTGACCAGATAATGGGTATTAACCCGTTGGTTTCAAAGGTGTTCCTGACGTTTTACCAGCCGAACTACTCCCTGAAACAGCAAACGGTTACCCCTCCTGACGCCCTGCGCTTGAATGTCATGAGCCAGTTGCAGGCAGTTCTTCCGTTCAATGCCCGCAATGTGGTTCCTCCGCCGGCCGTCGTCTACACAGGTGCCCAGTATGAGTTTGGGGTGGCTGATGTTTCCGGAGAAGCCTGGACGGCCTCTTCAGGTGTGTTTGTTTCAGGTCCAAATAGGTTTGTGGGCATCCCTGAACTGATCCGGTTTGATGCGGTTTCCACGGATGGTATTTCCAACGCTACCTACACGGGCACCTACGTTCCTCCGAATCTCATCAACAAGATTCCCTCTGCTCAGAACTCGTCGGGGTCGTTGGCACACATGATGAGTGGCGAGTCCTTGGCTATGTCAGAGGACACCTCGGGCGGTCCAGTCGACTTCTACCTGTGCTTTCAGGCCTTCGACAATACAGGCACAGTGATCAAACAAAATCTGACTGGGTATCTGTTGCCTACAGGAGGCAGCGGCCAGTGCTTCTCTTTCACCTACCCGTTTATCAATGGATGGAGCATCGGCTCTGGTGCCCTTTCTCAAATCGATCACGTCGATTTCTACATCAAGATTGTCCATCGGAGCTCGTCGGCCGTCGCCCAGCATTACATGTTGCAAGTGACCGGCCAGTAAGAAGACTATGTTCAATTCCCTCCTGCTCGACAGCAACGACAGCGTCATCGCGGACCGGCTTTCACGGCTGCAGGATTCCCTGCGCGAACTCACTCTCTCAACGCGCGAGGAGTACCAAGCCGCGGTGTATTCCATGGTCAATACGGTTTTGAATCTGGGCGATAACATGCAGACCTTGACGCAAATCCGGTCGAAGCCTGCCATCGTTGGCGACCTGTCTCAGAACCTGACCCTGCTGAACCAGGACTCCAATGACATCGCTGCCGAGATCCTGAGGATCGAGAACAGTGCCGGCGACCTCTACAACCTTGCGGCTGCTTCCCAGAACGCACTGCGCCAGCTGATCCGCCAGTCGATCTACATCTCGAACCAGCAGCAGTTCCTGGCGCCGTTCATTGACGATTCCGTTCTCCAGCCGGGTTACACGGCAACGCTTGATTACAACGCTGGTCTGGCAACACTTCCGTTGGGCACACAGACCCTGCTTTCGCCGACTTTCTCGATAGGCATCGGCAGCTCAGGGAGCGCCGTCAATGCCATCAGCAACCTGTCTTCAACAACGGTAGGTACTTCCTTCCAATGGTCTGGATCTTCCTTGGAGATGCTCCTGTCATTCCCCAGTCCGACGATCGTCAACAGGTTGCAGATCGCACTGGACACCTACACCGGCCTCGAGATCACCAACTTGACCAGTTCTCCCGATGGTCTGGTATTCAACGACGTGCTGGCAGACCTCGATGTGCCCATGATCATTCTGGATGCCACCTCGGGGAAATGCTCTGGCGATGTGATCATCGACTTTCCGCCCCGTCTGGTTCAACAGATGAGGGTGGTGATTGCCTGCCGCGCGGGCCAGACAAGCTTTGCTCTGCGCTCGTTCAATGCCTACAAACGGTCCTACCAATCGTCGGGTATGGTGACGAGCCAGCCGATCTATCTCTCCAGCACCTCGGCCGAATTCGCCGCCGAGCAGGTCACCACCAGCCCATACACTTCCATCACCCACCAGATCTCCACGGATGGTGTGAACTTCGTAAGCATCACACCTGGGGTCGTGGCTGTGTCACAACCCTTCTGGTATCGGGCGATCCTGAATCGCAGCGATAGCGCCTTCAGCAAACAGAGTTCGCCGCTGTTGCCGCTGCCATCGAGTGCGGCTGCAAATACGCCGTACACGATCAACAGCCAGACCACCACGACTTTGAACAACGGGATGGTCGAGCAGACAATCGTCTTGAGCAATGTCACGGGCCCTGTGGTCTTTCAGGACGCACCGCTCACCGGCAGTCTGAGCGCGCAGGTGGGATCGCTCTTCTTGAAGAACACTTCCGACTTCACGCTGACAGGCAACACTCTGACCTTCACAGCGACACAGCCCTTGGTGACCATCTCCTATCAGACGTCCGCACTGGGCGCATCAGCTCTTGCTTCGTTGCAGGGCTATTACTCCCCGCTTCTCTATGAAGCCAGTTTCCAGGCAGTCTAATCATGAGCACATCCCTTCCCACATTTCAATTCGGTGAAGTTGCTTCGGCATCGCAGTTGATGGCTGCGTTCAATGTTCTGTGGAATCAGGGAGAGAACATTCTGAATGCCCTGACCAACTATCGCAATCTGTCGTTGGTGGATTTCCAGCAGCAGGTCGAGGCCCTGAACAGCCGGCTGCAACGGGCCAATCGCATCAGCCCGCCCTACACGACCGTAAACTTCGTCACCACGGACTTTCTGGACATCGATCAGACTCAGACATCGGCCACGGTTCGTGCCGATGCGCAGGCCGTCACTCTCAAAGAGAGATCCACGACGACCAATGCCGTCATCCAGAACCAGACCTTTGCTACATCGGATGGAACGGCAGAAGCCATCTCGACTGACAATTCGCTCTATCGCGTCAACACGACGGACGGTTCAATTCCAACCGGCACATTCACGGTGCAGTTGGCTCAGTCCTTGAACATGACGGTGCTGACCTTTGACTTGGCTGCCATGCCGCCGACCCCGGTTTTCAAGGTCTCAGCGTCACCTGACGGAACCACATTCACGCAAGCCGTACAGGTGAGCATGAACGGGTATCGCCTGACGGCTTGGTTCGCGCCGATGGAGATGCTTTACATCACCTTGGCGATTACGCCGGCGGCCCCCGACACTCTGGGAGGTTCGTCATACACCTTCGGCCTTACGGACTTCGCCGGGACTGAGACAGAATTCGAGATGGTGTCCGAGATGGTGACGAAACCCATCTTCTTCACTCCCGCCAGCGCCAGCCTGAAACTGGTCGCACCTGCGACTCCAGGCATTCTTTACTTCCTCAGCTTTAATGGCGGCCTCTGGCAGGAGTATGCGGCTGGCAGTGTGGTTCCTGTTCCCAACACAGGCACAGTTTCGGCTACTGGTGTCACCGTGTCGGCCATGTCGGGCGCGCCGGAATATGGCGGTTACAGCATCAATATGCCAAGCGGCACTCGTGAGTTTGAAACGATCTTCTTGAACTCGATCCAAGTCACTGACCTGACAAGTGGGCTTCCGCTTAGAGTGGCACCGGGACTGAACCCTGCATATGCCAACCCCCTTGGGGTGAACGGTGGAAGGTATGGACCTATTCCTGGGATGACTCATGACTATGTGGCGCAGGGTGGGTATGGGGGCGGTCTGATGCTGATCCCCGGCAACCCAACCAACACCTTCTCAGGGAAGACCTACAGTGTCTCCTACTCAGGGGTCACCGCAAACTGGATTCCCATCACTTGGTCCGTGCAACTCAAAGTTCAACTGTCGACTTCAGATCGAACCGTGACGCCCACTTTCACCGGCGCGTCGCTGCAGGAGATGTAATGGCCACTCTTCCACTGACCTCTCTGGCGTTGGTTTCCACACAGAGAACCGTGCCCTTGAACGGTTCCCCAACGTCGCAGGACTACAACGATGACCAGAACGACGGGCTGATCGATCTCACGTCGATCGTCTCGTTCATCAATGGGACACTCATTCCACTGCTGCAGGTGCTGCCTAGTCTCGCTGCGACCGCGGGCCTCGAAGGCCGCGCAATCAACACAGACTCCACCAACCTGACGGCGCTGTGTTTCAATGCCCTGACTTCGACACCTCTGACGGTCGCCCAATCTCTCAACTATTTGCAGAACCTGCAGACGAACCTGCAGGGCCAGATGACCAGCCTGAGCACACAGGTGGCGGTTCTCTCCTCGCAGTTGTCAGCCACCAACCAGAACGACATTTCACTGGCATTGCAGAACTTCCAGTCGGTGCTGAACACGACGACTGCGACTCTCAATGCTCTTCAGACTGCTATCAACAACAACGCGGCCACAACGGCGCAGGTGGTAACACCCTCGATTGCGGCATCGAGCCATACGAATGTCGTTGTGGGCTGGGCCAGTTCCTTCACCGGCAACAACTACACCGTCACCCTTTCGGTGGAAGACTCGACCGGCTTCCTGCAGATCGACTCCTGGTTCTATAACGCTGGAGGGGCAGGCGTGACCGTCAAGGTGAGCAACACCGACTCCGCCGCGGCCCACACCGGCACCATTCATGCCATCGCCATTCCTGCCTAACTGTTAGTAGGTACGCACAACTGCTGACTTCCGAGGGACTCCGTGCGCCAGCTTAAATCCATCCTTGCATTCCTGTTCGTTCTCCTGCCTGTTCTGGCCTATGGCCAGGTCACGCAGCTTTCCGGGCCTGTAAAGAACAATGCCAATGCGGCCGTGCCGAATGCCACGGTGACGTTCGTTCTGACCAACTGCGGGTCATCTGCACCGACGAATCCAGTTGATGTGGCGATCACCACCTCCGGGGGTTATATCAATGCGGAGATCCCCAGGAACCACAGCTTCAAGTGCATCGGAACAGACTACTACCAGGTCACACTGACGGATGCCTCCGGCAATCTGATCTGGACGCGGCCGTATATGTTTACGACCCAGGCTGGAAACCTGAACAGCCCTCTGACAACGCTTCCTCCGGCGGTCCCTGGTTTGAGTTCAGGAAATGGCGCGATTCTGGATGCAAAGCAGATCGGCGGTGTCTACCAGGTCGATCAGTTCTCTGGTTCGGACATCGGAGTCAAGATTGCCAATTGCCTGAGTGGGTTGAATCAGACCTACGGCGGCACCTGCGATGCACGGAACTTTGTGGGAACGCTGTCGATGGCGTCGAACCTGACGATCTCGACGACCAACGCCGTGATCTATCTGCCTTGCGCCACGATCTCGACGGCCAGTCAGATCATTGTGCTTGCGGCCGTGCGCAATGTGGTTCTGCATGGCTGTTCACTGCGAGGTATTAGCACCGCGAGTGGAAGCCAGGGAGGCACCGTTCTTCTGTACTCCGGCCCGAGCAATGCTGTTCAGGTCGGGGATACCACGTATGCCCAGAACACAATGGGCTTCAAGATGGACAACGTGGCCATCAACACCACAGGATCGACCAGTGCGGCGACCGGCTTCTATGCCTATCGCGCGCAGGAACTCCGTCTGGAGAGCAGCTACTTCCTTGGCAATCAGAACCAGACTGGCATGACCATTGACGGCACCGGCAATTATGCCGGTGGCACCTTCGAGGATCTGGAGTTCACTGGCTTCGGACAGGCGATCAATGGCACGGGCCATTTGATCTCGAATGCAGCCACGACGGACTGGATGAACGCCAGCACCTTCATCAGAGTTCACATCGATTGCCCGGAGAGTAATGGCAATCCGATCACAGGAATCTATGGGATCAACTTGCAGGCAGGCGATGGGAATACCTTCATCGGCGGCGATGTCGAGGGTTGCGGGACCATGTTCCATCTCGGCTCGCACGCGCAGAACAACACGATCCTGGGCCTGCGCAATGAGGTCTCCGCCATTCAGTATCAGGCGGATTCGGGTTCGCAGTTCAATTCCGTGATCACAGGCGGCACCTTCTTTACCGGCGATCTGATCGACAACGGCAGCCGCAACAACTTCGAGGATGCATTCCACCGCGCCTCCAATGGCATGAAGGGCGACTGGTACGCCAGCCAGCAAGATGTGACCATCGAAGATCACCAACGGCTCGGCATCGGTGTGGGTAATGAGCGCGGCCGATTGACTGAAGTCCAAACCGATTATGGATACCGTTGGATCTACGGTCTCGGTGATGGCACGTCGGGCATGCAGATGTATTACGTTCAGGACCTGCTCAACAGTGTGTACAGGCTCTCGATCGGACAATATCTCAGCGCGAACGGGAACTCCGTTGTGGGTGTGTCCCTGAACAACGGCGGGACCTACACGTCTTCGACACCGCCGACGATCACATTCTCGGGTGGAGGCGGGACAGGCGCCGCCGGCACCGCTGTCATGTATGGAAGCGGCACCAGTTGGTACGTGCTTTCAGTTACCATGACCAACAACGGGTCCGGGTACACCAGCGCGCCGACGGTCACATTTACTGGACCCAACCAGACCAAGGCGCCGAATGCCGTGGCCGAGATCACCCTGTCTGGAAGTACCAACAACCAGACCGTGCTCAATGCTGCTGGCACCGGCGCGATTGTGCTCAATGGTTCCAACAACTCCGGTACTGGCGGCGTCATCTTCGGCTCTGGCGGCCCAAGCGAAACCACTGTTGGCTTGATCGATGGCCATGGCAACGCCACCTTCCAAGGCACTCTGACTGTGGCAGGCGAGACTGTCTTTCAGACCTCTGCTGAGGTGCGAAATGGTGTTGATTCTGAGTCGGACTTCTCGTTGTGGTCTGGCCTGACGACTGCTCAGAAGGAATCTCTCACCTACAAGGACTGGAATGGCAGCAGCCAGTGGTACATGGAGAAGGACCAGTACAACAACTGGGTGTTGAACTCCGCCGTTGACAACCTTGATCACTTCAAGGCCTACCAGAATGGAGATGACTACATCGACGCGGCCAGCGGCGCAACGGTGCGTGTCAATTACGAGAGCGGTTCTGGTTCCGGTTTTGCTGTCTACGGCGGCAACAGCTCGACTTTGTATTTCAGCCTCACAGCAGCGAATTCTGTCAAGATTCCTGGGCTTGCCGCGAGCAGCGGGCACAACTGTTTGCAGATCGACAACTCGGGCTGGGTCACCAACACCGGCTCAGCTTGCGGATCTGGATCGACGGGCGGAACAGTCACCAGCGTCGGGCTGACAGAGACCGACAGTTCGAGCTATTTCACCATCACGAGCAGCCCTGTCACTTCCTCCGGGAACCTCGGTCTCAGGCTGACAAGCGTGACCGGCACTGGCAACCAACTGGTGACTTCGGCCAGTCCGGTCATCAATGATTTGGCCATGACAGGTTACGCCGAGATCGGCGGCGCGCCGTATGCATCATCTCCTGAGTTCCTCATTGCAGATACAAGTGCTGTTGTGCCGATGTTCATCATGCCGACTTACTTTGGCATCGTGGCTCCGAACTCTGGAGCTTACGATCTCATGGAGTTCTGGCAGAACGGCGCGATTGTCTTTGAGATGGGGATGGCCGGTGACATCACGAGAGGCAGCTGGTCGGGATCGCCGATCCAGAACGTGTACCTGGCCAATTCAACGATCGTCATCAACGGAACGACCTGCACACTGGGTTCTCCTTGCACGGTGAGCACCAGCACTTTCTCTGGCACTTCTCTGCCCAGCACGGTGACCGGGTCCTACCTCACCAGTGTCGGAACGATCACTACAGGCGTGTGGCAAGGAACTCCGATTGCGAACGCGTATCTGGCCAATTCCTCGACCACGGTCAACGGCCAGCCATGTGCTCTCGGTGGCGCCTGCACGATCACAGCTTCTCTTTCTGGCACGAGCCTTCCCAGTTCGGTCGTGACCTCTTATCTGACGGCAGTGGGGACGATCACCACCGGCGTCTGGCAGGGCACGCCTGTTGCGAATGCCTATCTGGCCAACTCATCGGTGACGGTGGCCAGCCAGAGCTGCGTGCTTGGATCATCCTGCGCAATCGCCGCGGCGAACCTGAGCAACGGCACGAGCGGAACCGGAGCAGTCGCGCTCGTGAACGCACCGACCTTCACGGGCAACGTCACGACACACGCGAACAATGCTGCCAGCCAGGACTACCTGATCATCCAGCCAGGCACAGGCGGCACCGACTACATCGGTGCTCTGGAGTTCGCCAACTACGCGGGCACCAGCCAATGGGAGATCCGCAAGGACGCAAGCAACACGTTCAGAATTCGTGACACGGTCAACTCGGTGGATCGTTTCATTCAGTACGCCGGCACCCAGACGGAGATCAGCTCAGGCGGAACTTCTTCTGTGGCTATCAACAACACAAGCTCATCGGGCACGGGCGGCTTCATCGTCTACGAAGGAGGCACGAATTACAACACCATCGCCTTCAGTGTGGCCAGTAACGGGAACGCCGCGGTCACAGGAACTCTTACAGCAAACGCCACGACGATCACCACCACCCTGACTGCCGCTACGGTCAAGGACACGGGCGTTCTTTCTGCATATCTGATCGGGAGCGACAGCAGCGGAGATCTGCTTGCCGAAACCATGTCGGGGGATGCAACTCTGGGTTCCGGCGGCGCCTTGACACTGGCGTCAGTGAATGGCAATCCAGGGAGCTTCGGTTCGTCGACGGCGATCCCGACCTTCACCGTCAATGCCAAAGGGCTTATCACAGCAGCAGGCTCGACAGCAGTCATTGCGCCAGCCGGCACCTTGACAGGCACGGCTCTGGCGTCGACCGTGGTGACCTCTTCACTGACCACGGTTGGCACGATCGGCACGGGTGTCTGGCAAGGCACCGCGATCGGAGTGGGATACGGCGGTCTGAACACAGCTACGGCACCCTCCGCCGGCCAGATCCTCATCGCGCAGTCGGCGACGGCCTATGCGCCTGAGACAGCATCCGGAGATTGCACGCTGTCAGCTGCAGGCGCCTTCACTTGCCTCAAGTCCAATGGCACCGCCATTGGCACGGGCGCTTTTGCAATCATCGCCAACTACGCTACGTTGGCTTCCCCGACATTCACCGGAACACCCTCTGCACCAACGCAGACTACCGGCGACAACACAACTGCCCTGGCAACGGATGTCTTTGTGAATGCATCCATCACAGCCGGCGGTTTCCTGACTACTTCTTCCGCTTCCAGCACATACGCGACGAAGGCCTCACCTATCTTTACAGGTACGGTCACGGTGCCAACAGAGACCATTGTCTCCAGCGGCAACATGCATTTGGACGCGGCAACCGGGGCTTACTACGTTTGCATCAACTGCGACAACAACACAGGCACCAGCGGTTTCGTTGTCCAGAACGGCACAGGCAGCAGCCCCACGACCGAGTTCCAGGTGACCGGATCTGGCAACACGACGGCCACTGGTTACCTCTCTTCGAAGGGATGGTTCGGCAACTACACCGCCAGCTATACCGCCGGAGCAGCGGCCGGCACCAGCCCAACTATTGCCTGCGCCACTACACATACCTGCACCAACATCCAGGGCACCTACAGCATCAAGACGGGCGCCAGTCCCACGACCGGTACTCTCGTGACGATCAACCTCAATCACACGCAGAACAATATCCTCGACTGCTCAAGCGATCTCTGGCTCCCTGGCACTGGTCACATCCTTACCTACGAGCTCACCAACTCCACCACCAGCACCATTGTGGTGACCTTGGATGCGGCCCTGACCGCGTCGACCACCTATTACTTCACCTACGTCTGCGGCAGTTACTAAACGGCTGACTAAACTAGACAGTTTTTGGAGGCAGTGTGCCTGTGGCAACGAAGGTGCGGAAGCTGGTTTCCTATTCGGTCCGGCGGAAGCACAACCAGAAGCGGTCGTCCTCGAAGCTTGAGAAGGCAGTCTATGCCCTGCTCAAAGTTGAGAAGATTCCCTTCACAAAGGAGAAGCAGATCGGCCGTTGTCATGTGGACGTCTTCATCGAGCCGCGTGCGGTCGTGGAGATCCAGGGATGCTACTGGCACAAGCACAGCTGCCACCGACCCAAGGCGGGCTGGACAGTTGAGGATCTGGCCGTTCAGGCCCGGGACAGCGATCGCTTCGCTTACCTCAAGGCTCAGGGCTATCAGGTCGTTGTGATCTGGGAGTGCGAGATCGAGCGAGATCCTGAATGGATCCGGTTTCTGCTGCGCAGTCTCAAGCCAGTCTAGTGGCTGAGAAGGTAGATTCCCAACGCACCCACCCCGATGATCCCACCGACGACGGCCACGATCAGACAAAGACTGAATAGGATTGGCCCTATGGTATTGCTCCAGGCATAACGAACGGGGTGACTCGCCTTCTCATAGACCATTTCTGCAATGGCAAGATCGCGTGTACCAAGATCGACTTCTGATAAAGAGTGTTTCCTGCTTTCGCGGAAATAGTGAATGGGTTTTGTCATGAGCAGGAAAATCAACCAAGGGTTCATGTGGAATTTATACCACAAGGCCATCCTCATTTGGAGAAGATATGGCAGTTGCTTCCTTCATTGGACTCATCGACGATGTAGTTAAGGGAATTCCCCTGTTCGGTCGTCTTTTCGGTCCGAAGCGGCCCGATTATAAAGGACGGAATGGTGGGTCATTTGGCAGCCCTGAGTTCTTTCAGGATGCAAGAGCCGGTAGATATGAAGCTGTAGCAGCTCTTGAGGAGAAAGGCTACGGTCATGCTTGGAATCGACCTTTTCTCAGGGACTTTGTAGAAAAGGAGATCGGACGAAACCGTGTATCGGGGAAGATTAGAAAGCCCAGTGGTCTTGTAACCGGCGATGTTATGCACGGCTACGGGCAGTTTGCCGACAATATCTGGGGCAAACAAGCCCGAACGAATCTGGCAGTTGGTGTTCCTCTTACGGCTCTAATGATGTTTACGGCTCCAAAAGGAAAGATCATTACAAGGGGAGTCGAAACCGCGGGAGGGGTTCTGGGATCGATGGCAGGTGGCGCAGTAGGTGGTCTGTTCTTTGGGCCTGTAGGCGCCTTTGCTGGACAAATGGTGGGCGGTGAGATTGGAACTAGGGTTGGTGCCGTTATTGAACCTCTTGAGAAGCTCGGCCACCAGGCCTATCACTTGAACTTCGGCGGCGAATACCATGACACCGAAAGCGCCTGGACAATGAGACAGCGTGCCGTTCAAGAGATGGGATCAAGCGCCCTCAACGCACGGCAATACCTCGGTAAGGAAGCGTTGCTGTTTCACACATAATCATGGGAAAAGATCACGCACTCGTTGATTTGACTGGCAAGCAGTTTGGAAACTGGCTTGTTCTTTCCCGTGCTGAGAATATGGGCAGAAATGTCCGATGGCTCTGTCGTTGCACTTGTGGAAGCGGTATAGAACGAATCGTAATGGGGAATTCGCTTAGAGGCGGGTACAGCAAAGGCTGTGGTTGCATCCTCAAAGAGGCGATGATTGAGGTCAGAAAACGGTTGAATCCCAATCCGCACTCTCAACTGAATGAGTACAAACTTTATCAGGCAGCCAAGACTCGGGCCAAACGGGACGGTTTGCCGTTCGATATTACCTATCAGGATGTCATTATTCCGGCGCATTGCCCGGTCTTGGGTATCGAACTTGAACCCTGTGTTGGAACGCATGGTCCAAGTGACAACAGTCCTTCAGTCGACAAGATCGTACCTGAACTTGGATACGTGAAGGGCAATATCCGGGTGATCAGCTTTCGAGCGAACACCATCAAGCGAGATGCGACTGCTGAAGAGCTGCGCAAGGTTTTGCAATACGTTGAACAGGCAGCGTAAGGAAGCAGCCCTGATGCACCAGTAGAACAGGAGAAAGATATGTCAACGACACCGTATTCCCTTGCCCAGCTGAGCTCCATGATGGATGCATTGACGTCGAGGGTGACCACTCTCGATGGGATTGGACTGCCCGCCGGCACACAAGGGCAGGTGCCGGTCCTGACAGCTCGGGCCAATGGCACCGACACCAAGATCCGTCAGGTCGTGACCAACCTGGAGAGCCAACTCGCTTCGCTCAAGAGCGGCATTGCGACATTCACGACATCCGTCCGGCAGCTTCTCGGCCTGTCAGTGACCTCTTAGTTGTACAGTTGAAACCGTGTCCTTTCCAACCGGGTTATGAAACAGCTTCTAGGGTGTTTCCCTTATGGTTTGACCTGATTTCCACATGCTAGAGTAGTTTGGATTAAAATCCGTAACACTCTGAGGTTACTTTGGTTCGTATCGTGGCTCACCTGAAGACTGAACTTCAGGAAGTTGAAGCGCAGCTATTGGCGCTTTATGAGAAGCGCGATGGCCTGCGGCAAGTTCTTCGCGCGACAACTGAGAGCACGTCGAACAATTCCCATGCAGGACCTCGGCTTTGTTTCACCAACCCTCTATCGGTAGCGCGCTGCCCGCGAGGGCATGCCAGCTGCGGGATATGTGAAAGGTCCGTGACCTGCGAACACAGACTGCGAGCATAACAAAGATGCCTGGGCCAACGCCCAGGCACCTTTGTCTGTATCGACCCATCATGGATGTCAATTACTTTCCTCTATTGGCCAGGATGCAAGCCGCCGTTGCAGTGCCAGCGAGAACGGCTACATCGGCACCGCCGCGTTGGGTGGGAAGGGAACCGACCTCGTGGAACCAGGACGAGTCCTGAAGAGCGGCCGCGGCGACGGTCCAATGCTGAGTCTTCACAGCCTCCAGGGTGTTCACGAACTTGGACAAGCCATGCTCGCCCATGTTGAAGACCAGATCGACAAGCACGAACTGCTTGTCGGCAGGCAGGTCATCAAAATTGGGAACAAGGTTCTTGGCTCCCGTGACGGCCATGGCGGCCGTGGTGTCGAGCAACTCGTCCACTTTGTTGGCGGTGATGATGACTCTGCCGGCCTTGATCCCCGCGTAGTCAAGATGGAGGCCGGTCACAATGGCCTGGGCGCCAGGCGCTTCCAGATCGAAGCCAACTCCGATGTGAGCTTTGCCCACCAGGACTGTTGTTGGAGTGATGGGCTTGCCGGTCTTGTCGTCGTAGGCGGCGAAGCGGGTTGATTCCCAGCGCGTGATCCATTTCTTGATGAGAGCGAGGTTCATGAGTCTCCAGTCCGGTTAGGCAGCGAGTGGAAGTTCGATCAGCGCAGGCATGGTGAGAACCTTGGCCGGTGTTCTGGCGAAGTCCTTCGTCTTGAGCTTGACGATGAGCCGGTGGCCCTTCTTGTCGAAGAGAGTCTCGATTGGACGGCCGACCATTCCTTCGGCCTGAGCCATGCCGCTATTGAGGGAGGAGCGGAAGCCGGCGCGGACTTTGTCCGTAGCGTCTTCGAGGGTCATCTCACCCAGATAGGGAACTGCATCCAGGCCGAGCTTGCCGGCCACGTCGCGCATATTCTCGTCGCTAAGCCACCAGCCACCCATGCGCGTGTGTTCGATGTCGGTGTCGATCACAAACACGTCGAAGACGATGAGCTTCTTGGTCGGCCCGTAGAGGCCGCCACGCTGGATGCCGGCGCCGTACCCTTCGCCGTAAATGACGACGTCGCCGCCGTCGGGGAAACAGGCTGCCAGCTTCTCAGGGGTGACGTTCTCATTGAGCCACTTCACCAGGTCGGCCGGGATCGAGGCATTGTCAGTCTTGCCGCCGAAGCTCAGCTTGCCGCCCTGCCAGATCACGCGGATGTTCGTGCCGTCAACCTTCTCAGTCCAGCGCCAGGTCTTGAGGGTGTCGTAGACGCGATTTCTCAGGACCAAATCCGGTCCGATTTTGAAGTGCTCGTCACGTTCGTAGAGGGTTTCAATCTTGTGGTATTCGCTCATGCAATAAGCTTGCGAGAGCAGAAATATGTACCAAAGGCTCAGGAGCCTTAGTAAAGCTTTTGATCGAATTCTTGAAAACGGAAGCCTTATTGAAGAAATCCTTCATACGAAACTAGGTGATTTCCTGTATTCAGTGAAGGCGCTTCAGCGTACAGACTCAAGACATCACAGAGGCTGCAATTGGAGACAAACAACTCAACTCGTCGCCGCTGTAGAACTGGCGGTAGGGCCACAGCCCAAGCCTCAGAGTCCGATTTTGCTACAGGAGCGTCAGAACCATGGTCGACTTTCCTCATTCTCTTGAATCATTCGAGCCGTTCCTCGATAGTGAACAAGCTGCGGCTCTGGTCAAAATACACCCGAAGACCCTGCAACGCTTGGCGCGAATCGGTTGCGTCCACGGGTATCGCATTGGCAAGCTCTGGCGCTTCAGGGCCTCTGATCTCTCCAACTGGGTGGACAAGGCCGCACAGATGACTGGCTCTGGCGCCACGCCGGTGTCCGCCATTCCCAACTACTCGTGCCCGTAGCCGAACAAGAGATAAACCTTGGTTGTTCGAACACTGCATCGTTACGAATGTTTGCGGCTGGAGAATCGTGAGCGCGAACTGAACGGGATGGAGACCATGGCGAGACAACGACAGAATGCTCGGCGGTTGGGCGGATATTGGCGTTTCTGCCTATCCGCACTTGACCTCATGGATGCGTTCACAGCACAATCATTTCAGCCAGCCGTTTCGCGTGAAGTGATCAGGAGAGCATCTTGAAATTCACGCGCAATCGGTATCAACAAGGAAGTCTACGAAAAGTGCGACGCAAGTCTGGAGCTGAGGTTTGGGAGTACAGGTTTCGCAACCATGCGGAGCCGGGAAGTCCTATGCGCCAGATAACGCTCAGTGCATTGGAGTATCCAACCGAAACAAAAGCTCTTGTCCGTCTGCAAGAGGACGTGCTTCGAATCAACGATTCGAAAGCCTTCAAGGCGCACAACAGGCCAACGCTGGGATTGGTGATTGACCGATTCTCAACCGAGGAGCGCCTGGAAGGAATTCTGCGACAGGCACCGGGGGAGGCCACCATCACGGACGGCTTTTCCTGGAGCACCGCCGCCGGTTACCGCAGCTACCTCAAGAAGCACATCCGGCCCAAATGGGGTAGCACTCTACTCACAGACGCCAGACCACTCGAAATCTCTGAATGGTTGAAGTCTTTGCCTCTGTCGCCGAAGACACGCGGCCATGTCGGGGCCCTCCTGCATCTCCTGTTCGAGCGGGCAATGCTGTGGGGCTTGATGGACGTTCAGCGAAACCCTATGGAGTTGGTGAAGCTGAAGGGAACCAGCAAGCGGCTTAAAAAGCCGCAAATTCTCACCCCTGAGAAGTTTCAGGAGTTGGTTTCCATGCTGCATGAGCCATACAGGACGATGGTCATTGTCGCGATGTGCACCGGGATGCGGGTGTCCGAGGTTTTGGCCCTTCGCTGGGAGCATATCGACTTCGAGGCCGGAGCGATGTTGGTTCAACAGGGTGTCGTCAACGGCCGGATCGGAAGAGTGAAAACTGAAGCGTCCAACGATTACATCCCACTTGATCCCGCATTTGCTCAAATCCTGCGCGATTGGAGGGGAGCCAGAACGACCGGGCTTGTCTTCCCGTCGCACGTCACCGGCGGCTGCTACTACGCGGGCGTCATTCAGCAACAGATTCTGAAGCCTGCCGGTGAAAAGATCGGCCATCCGGGAATTGGTTGGCACGTCTTCAGGCACACGTATCGTTCCTTTCTGGACGAAACGGGCGCTCCCATCGGTGTGCAGCAGAAACTCATGCGGCACAGCAACGTGGCCACGACCATGAACGTGTACGGCAATGCCAGCCTGAGAGCCAAACAGACGGCCAACTCAAAGGTTGTGCAAATGGTAATGCCGCAAGAACCACCACTGGCTGTGCGGCAGCCGGTGGCGGTTTGAGCTATTGTGGGGTTCTGTGGGGTTTGGAATTTGCTGATGTTCGCTAAGTTGTTGATTCTATGGTGGACGCGGTAGGAATCGAACCTACAACCTGTCGGTTAAGAGCCGAATGCTCTGCCAGTTGAGCTACGCGTCCAGGCCATCGGGATAAACCGTGCGGCGGGAGTTTTGCACACGGTTCGAGCAGGCAGGAACTCCCTGCTGCCCTTGAAAAATATAGCACAGACCGGAGCGGATTCCAAAGACGTGGGCGAAAACTCGGGACCCGCTCCTTCGGCCCTGTCTCCCATGACTGCGCCAGCCGGTGAGAAGCCGGGACGGCAGCTCTAGGAACTTGTTGAAAAACTCTGGCTTTGTATCAGGGCACGACTTTAGTCGTGCCGTAAATGCCGCATAATCAATGCGGGCTTTAGCCCCTGAGGTCGAAATTCTCTGCCCAGGGCTACTATTTCAGCAAGTTCCTAGAAAGTGAAGGCCAGGCCGCCCTGGAAGCCGCGCTGGTCCTGAGCGAAGACGAGCAGGGAGCCGTTGCTCATGAGGAAGGGCCGGTAGCCTTCCGCCAGCAGATTGCGCACATCGAGCAGGGCCTCAAAGCCGCATGTTCCATCGCGGCACAGGCGGATGGGCTGGCGGAAGTGGAGGTTGAGATAGGGCTCGACGGCATCCGCCGCATACGGAGCAACGCGGGTGGCGGTGTCATCGGGCTGCCAGCGGTAGCTGGCCCGCCAACGCGTCCCGGTGCCATCCAAGGTGCCGGAGAACGAGAGCGAGTACATTTGGACGCGGCGGGGGTGGGCAGCGGCAAGCGCCTGGGCCAGCCCAATGAGCTGCGTGGACGCCGGCGGGGCGGACATGGCCAGGGCATCGCCATTGACGTAGCTGGCGCGGATAAAGTTGCCGCCGGGCAGCCGGCGCTGCGCTGTAGCCACTATTCCGGCAGTGGAAAAGTCCGGTCCGGCAGCGTGCAGCAGCCCGCTGGCGGGGTCGAATAGCGCGGCCTCGGCCGTGGAATCGCCAGCCGTAAAGTGGCCATTGGCCTCGATGACCGGATTGTCTATGTGGTCGGCGTAGACCATGACGGCCAAGCCCGAAACGTCGGTGCGGCGCTCCCATCCGATCTCCTGGTGAAGGCCATGCTCGATTGCCAGATCGCCATTGCGGGCAGAGAACCGGGGCAGCCAGGCCTGGGCCTGAGTGTCATCGGAGTCCTGCGGGCCGGGCACGAAGGTCGCTATCCGGTAGCGGATGGTAGAGTTGCCATCGCGCCAGCCCACGGAAGCGAACGGCAGCGCCTCAACCACGGTGTTGGCGGAATGATGGGCAAAGCGCGCCATCACCTGGGTGGAACCCACCTCCGCCTCGACCACATCCCCCAGATTTATCGTCTCCCAACTGCGCACGGCGGCCTCGTCAAGTCCCTCGGCTCCGGCGGCATCGACTTCGGGGTGAATGGCGACGGCAGCCACCGAGTGAACGGAGCCGGCAAAACCCAGATCCTGGCTGAAGCCCAGCATCGCTTCCATGCCGGCATCGGTGTCCGGAGCAAAATCCACGCGCGCCAGCAGCTCGCGGCTGTTGGACGGGGTCTCTTCCACCGCGGCGGAGATGCGTTCGCCGCTTTCGCCGAATGTGCCTTCCTGCCCGGTGGCTATCAGGCGCGCCTTCAGCCTGGGCGCGGCGCCGGAACCGTCGGAGGCTACCACCAGCGGCCCGTCCTCCAGCCAGCGCAGCAAGGGGCGATTGGCGGCCGATCGCAGCGTCCAGGCCCAGTCGTCTTTTTGCGCGTTGCCGGCGCGCGGTTCAGCCGGCAGCCATTGCATCACTTCGTACAGGGTGTTCAGGGTCAGGTTGACGACCGTACTGGTGCGAACGCGCACGTTCTCGCGCAACGAAGGCAGGAAGGATGTGCCCATGGCCTTGAGCGCGTAGCGGCCGGGAAGCACCGATGGAATCGTGAACCGGCCGTTGCTGTTGGTGTAGACGCTGGCGATCACGGTCAGGTCGGGGCGCAGCAACTGGACTTGGGCGCCGATTTGCGGCACGCCGGCGGAGTCGCGCACCAAGCCCGAAACCGATCCTGGGGCGGCTCCCTGTAGCGGAGCGCTCCCTATGGCAATCAGCGCTGCGAAAAAGACGAGATGGACCCTGCGCATGTTCACGATAGGTGACCTGGCGGCGTCCCTGGCAAAACGCTTGCGAAACCATCCCGCGCGGGCTTCCGAATCTTGTGTCCGGTAACCGTAGTGCGAGGGATACATACTATTCCACGACAAAAGGCGCCGATTGCGCAATCTCTTGTTTCGAGATTGTGTCGTTTATTTTGATCGTCACCTTGTATTTTCCCGGTTGCAGGCCGGCCATGGGCAGAGTTTTCTCCACCGTCAACTGGTCGCTGTGCGCCCCCAGGTCCTTCGAGGCCAGTTCCTTCTCAAAGACCACCGTGTTGGTCGCGGTATCGACGATCTGGTAGGTCACTGTGGCTTCGTTGCTCTTGGTGGCCTCGTCGATCCCCAGATTATAGACCTGCATCCAGAAGTTGAGCTGCTGGCTGCGCTTGAAGCTGACCGGAGTGGCCGGGTTGGGGCTCACCCGCGGACAGATATGCGTATTGCCGATGACGCAACTGCCGGAGCCGATCTCGCGCGAGGAGACAACATTCATCTCGTCGCCCAGGATCAGCGACGAGGTAGCCAGCTTCTCGTCGTGATACGTGGGCACCTCAAGACTGCGGCCGTAGAGGCCCACATGCTCCTGGTTGTTCACGTCCTTGATGGCAATATCCAGGCGGTAGAGGCCGGGAAGCAGCGGAAGTGCCTTCCAGTAGACCGACTTCCGGTCCAGGGTCTTCTCCAGCAGTTCGGCCGGCTGCTCCACCTGCACCGTGTCTTCCTGGCTCTGCACCGTCTTGTGGGTGAGAGTGGTGACCTTGATCAGGATGTTCACGAATCCCTTGGACACGCCGTCCTTGGTCACGAAGGTGATGTCGCGATTCTTCAACTGGACAGTGATGGGAACCAGCACCGTGCTATCCGTGACCTTGACGAAGTCGGTGCGGACGTCGAAGGGAAAGACCGGTCCGTTGAGCAGCTTGTGCTCGGAGATGAAGTTGTCAAGATCGGCAAACTTGATGGGCGGTGGAGCGAAAAACTTGGCGGCCATCTCGATGCGGTCGAACTGCTTGGCCTGCTGCGAGCCGGACAGCGGGCCGGTGCCCAGAGTCTCAAGGCCGTTATTGAAGCGGTCGGACTTCTTGGTCCCGCCCATCTCTTCCCACATGGTCTTGCCCATGCCGGGAACGAGCATGAGCGCGTCCTTCTCGCCGCGATTGATGGTGAAGTGATAGTCGCCGCACTGGCAGGTATCGACAAACTCGAGATCGATGTTTTGGCCGATGCCCTCCATATAGTGATAGTTCCATATCTCGAAGGGGAAGGTTGAAGTACTGCCGCCGCCCTCTTCCTGGGGGCGCTGATAGTTGCCGCCGGAGGGGTGCGCATCGATGGAATCCGGCTTGCCGTAGGAGATATAGATGCGTCCGCGGTCGGTCCTCCAGCCGGGCCTGCCGGCGGCAAAGTGCTCGTTGGCGTAGGCGATGCGCCGGTAGTGCTCCTCGCGGAATTCGTTCTCCGGCGAGTCCGGATCGGGATTGCGCCGCAGCCAGAACTGCTCGATGAAGGCGTCTCGCTCCTCATCGTTGCTCAGCGCCTTGAAGGCTTTGGTCTCCTCGTCGGAGATGATCCACACCACATCCTGATTGAGCCAGGTCTTGTAGGCGCCCTTCAACTCCTGCCGGACTGCCTTCTGTGCGGCGAACTGCTCCTTGTCGGAGCGTGGGCGCTTCAGCGGGTCCACTTCCTGCCGCTGCGTGGCGGCCGGCTGGGCCTGTTCCTGTGTGGCGGGTGCGGGCGGGTTGGCCGCCTGCTGGGCCAGGAGCCCGGAAGTGGGGGTGAAAACCAGGCCGCAACCCAGTGCGGCAAAGAGAATTTTTCGACCGTTAAGCGTCATTGCCTTCAAAACTCCTGCGATCCTTTATTCTACGGGTCCCGGTGGGGCTGGGCAAGGTTCCGTATGGAGTTGACTGCCGGTTGGACGCGGAAGCGCCGTCAAAGTAACCCGGAGGCGGCGTCGGAGACGGTCAAATCGCCCCTCGATAGATGGTTTTGAGACCCGGAGGCCCGTTCAGCCGTCCAAAAAGCAAGCGCAATTCTTCTGGCGCGCCATTCCGTGGCGCTTCCGTGGCTTCCGTATTCCTCGCGCTGGCCGTGCGGCCGGGATTTTCCCTCGGGAAAATCCAATCGGCCTCCGCGAGCAGCCTCCGAGCGGCCCCGCTGACGCCGAGAGAACTTTGGCAGCCTTTGGGAACCGTACCGGCCATAATTGCGTAAACTGATATTCGGGGAGACCTGGAGCACGAACCGCACATGAAAAAAATACTCTTGATCGTTCTCGCCGTAGTGGTGGCCGCCGGACTTGTGGCCTTGTTCGTTTACAAGCAGCAGTCGGGTTACACCAAAGTTCTGACCGCCAAGCTGGTCAAGCAGGACCTGTCCACGGTCGTCAGCGGCACCGGCCAGATCAAGGCCAAGACCTACGTCAACCTGGGAGCTACCGCTATGGGCCGCGTCACCCACCTCTATGTCAAAGAGGGAGACACGGTGAAGAAGGGCGAGACGGTCGCCACCATCGAGCACGTGCAGCAGGAGGCGAACGTTGAAGGCCAGCAGGCCACCATCGCCGCCGCCAGGACCGACATTAGCGCCTACATTGCCGCGGAAAAGACCGCTCAAGCCAACGTCGAGCACGCCCAGGCCGATCTGGAACAGAAGCGTCTTGACTGGGAGCGCGCCCAGGCCCTCTACAAAGACGGCATCATGGCCAAGCAGGATTTTGACGCTAAAAAGGCGGCCTACGACCTCGATGTAGCCTCGGTGGCACAGGCCGTGGCGGGTCTCAACCAGTCCAAGGCCAATACCGATTCCCAGCGCGGGCACCTGCAGACCCAGGTAGCCAGCCTGCGCTTCAACCAGGATCTGCTCGACAGGACCATCGCCATCGCCCCCTTTGACGGCATCGTGACCAACGAGCCCATTCGCGAGGGTGAGACGGTGGTGGAAGGCATCCAGAACGCCGAAGGCTCCACGCTGATGACCCTGGCGGACATGAGCATCGTGACCGCGGAGGTGAAGGTGGACGAGACCGACATCGTCAACATTCAGATCGGCCAGCCGGCCGAGGTCACCGTGGATGCGCTGCCCGGAAAAACATTCAAGGGTCACGTCACCCTGGTGGGCGATCAGGCGCTGCTGCGCTCTACCGGCATTGCCACCTCGCAGTCCACAACCGGCACCGAAGAGGCCAAGGACTTCAAGGTCGTGGTCACGCTCGACAGCCCCTCAAACGACCTGCGCCCCGGACTCTCGACCACCGCCAAGATCACCACTGCGCACAAGGCCAACGTGCTCTCGCTCCCCATCCAGGCGCTGACCATGCACAACCCGGAAGACGACAAACCCAAGGGCCAGGCCGGCGTGCAGGCCGCATCGAATTCGTCCGCTGCCAAGAGCGCGCCGGTGCAGGGCGTCTACGTGGTGGACAAGGACGCACGCGGCAAGCTGCGGGCCAGGTTCGTTCCCGTAACCACAGGCATTACAGGCGCCACCGACATCGAGGTGCTGTCCGGCCTCACTGAAGGTCGGGAGATCGTCATCGGCCCGTACAAGACGCTGCGCGTCTTGAAGAGCAACGCGTTGGTGAAGCGGGATACCGCCAAGCCGGTCAATTTGGCGTCCGACGCGTCAACTTAGCAGCAGTCCAAACGCGGGCGGGAAGTCCTGCAGGCGCGGGCTTCCTCAATCCCCAGGCGGCAGAACCGGACAGACGGAACAGGACAGGAAAAACCGGACAGGCAAGACCGGCCGGGAAAAAACCGGGCAAAGGATGAGAATCGGATGGCTCTGAACGGCATCAGTACCGAAGACGATGTGCGGCAGGCAGCTCTGCCAAACGGCGACATGATCGTCGTCGAGGACCTGTGGCGCACCTACGATATGGGCTCCGAGCAGCAGGTGGAGGCCCTGCGCGGCATCTCCATGCGCATCAAGCACAATGAGTACGTAGCCATCATGGGCCCCTCCGGCTCGGGCAAGTCGACGCTGATGAACCTCATCGGCTGCCTGGATACCCCCTCCAAAGGCCGCTATTGGCTGAACGGCCAGTTGGTCAGCGATTTGGACGACGACCAGTTGGCGCGCATCCGCAACAAGGAGATCGGTTTCGTCTTTCAGACCTTCAACCTGCTGGCCAGGGCCAGTTCGCTGCACAACGTCGAGCTGCCGCTGATTTATAACGGCACGCCCGCCGCCGCGCGCCTGGCCCGCGCCAAGGAATCGCTCGCCGATGTCGGCCTGGAATCGCGCATGTACCACAAGCCCAACGAGCTCTCCGGCGGCCAGCGCCAGCGCGTGGCCATCGCCCGGGCTCTGGTCAACCGGCCCTCCATCATCCTGGCCGACGAGCCCACCGGCAACCTGGACTCCAAGACCGGCCTGGAGATCATGGCCCTCTTTGACACGTTGCACGCCAACGGCAACACCATCGTGGTCGTCACCCACGAGCCGGACATCGCCGAATACGCCCATCGCGTCGTGCATATCCGCGACGGCCAGATCTTCTCCGACGAGCCCTCCAAGCGCTTCCGCTAGAACGAACGTAAAGACCCGCAAAATACGAAGTTTGCCCAGCCCGGACCGGAGAGACTTCCCCATCTCTCCGGTTCATGTTTTTTCCCTCAGCGCCGATAAGACCTCTGTTGGCCAGTGAATGCTGATTTGGCCAGGGAGGCGAGCCACATTGAGATCCATGCAGAGCGCCGCTCAATTCCAGCCCCAGCCTTCCGTCCCCGGCCTGACCCTTGTGGAGTTGGAGTCGCCGCCCGCCACTCACGTTGTGGGCGTAAGCGCGGCCTGGCGCAAACTGCTCATGCAGGCTGAAATGGCCGCGCCCCACGTGCAGGTGGCCGCCATTGAAGGCGAGCACGGCTCCGGCAAGCAAACCCTGGCCCGCTATCTCTTCAGCCGCTCTCCACTCGCCGCGGCCAGCTTTCAGCGCCGCGATGCCCGCGAATGGCTGGTTGCGGACGCCGATCCGGCCACCCTCGCCGGGTTTACCTATCTCGATCGCGTGGACCTGCTGGCCCCTCCGGGACAAGGGCTGCTGCTGGGGGTTCTCAAGGTGCTGCAGGACCGTCCGGCGGGCCGTGCCGTGGTGCTGGCCTCCTCGCAGACCTCCCTGCGCCAGATGGCCGGCCAGGGGCTGCTGATGCCCGACCTCGCCTTCCGCCTCACCGCTGTTCGCTTCGCCATTCCCCCCTTGCGCCAGCGCCGCGAAGATATCGCCCCGCTCGCCCAGGGCCTGCTCGACCGCATCTGCGCGCGCTATCAGCAGCGCCCCGTGATGCTGGGCCCCGGCGCGCTTGCCCGGCTTCTCCAGCACAATTGGCCGGGCAATGTGCGCGAACTGGCCAGCGTGCTGGAGGCAGCCTTGCTTGAAGCCGTCGATGGCGTCATCCGCGCCGGCGACCTCCCCGTGCCCTCCGGCCTCGACGCGCAACCCGAGCTGCAGCCCCTCCTTCACGCGGAGAACCTCTCTCTGGATGCGGTCATCCGCCACCACGTGCAATCGGTGCTCGACCTGAACCGCGGCAACAAGCTCCGCGCCGCCCGCCAGCTCGGCATCAGCCGCTCCACCCTCTACCGCATCCTCGGCAACGAAGCCATCCTCGCGCACTGAAGGCCGCATTGAATCCGTTGGCTCGCGCTCCCACAAATGCCGTCATCCTGAGCGATCAATAATGGACTGTCATCCTGAGCGATCAATAACGGACTGTCATCCTGAGCGGAGGTCGCCGCGGCGACCGGAGTCGAAGGACCTGCGGTTGTTTTTTGTCGCACTGAGAGACCCGCACCGGCAGGCCGGGGTTTCACAGGCTGCGGAAAAACTCGATCTGGAGGGAGGCCGGGGTCCCCAGCGACGGGTCCTTGTCGCTGGGGTGGAAGGCGGGGGTTTCAACCCCCGCATAAAACCAACAGAATCAGCGCGGGCTTTGTATCAGGGCACGACTTCAGTCGTGCCGCAAATGGCTGCAAAATAAACGCGGGCTTTAGCCCCTGAGGGAAAGCTCAATGCGTAGTGGAACTTAATCAGAGGTTCCTTAGATAGTGTTTCAGACGGAACGGTCGGAACAGAACCGGAGCATCAGCCTGTATCAGCTGGGGCGGATGGCGCGGGCGCTGGAATGCGACCTGGTGTACGGGCTGGTCCCGTGGCGCCCTTCGCTGGAGGATCGGGCGATGGAGCTTGTGGAACAGGAGTTGTGGAGGAAGCGGTATACGGGGAGAAAGGCGGGGCGTAGGGCGTAGGGAGTAGGGAACAGGAAGCGAGTTGGCGAGTTGGCAGGGCGGTTGCAGTGTTCTACCATTGGACGTACAATTGAGGAGCGCCAGGGAAAAGGGCGCAATTGCAGTGGAGAGAATTGCCATGCCTCAGGCCGCAGCTTTAGCAAGAACGGGAGAGCGCCGCACCCGCAGCACACGGCTCGGATTTCGCGTCGATGCCGAGACCAAGGGACTGGTGGAGCGCGCTGCCGCGCTGGAGCGGCGGAGCCTCACCGATTTTTGCCTGACGGCGCTCACCGAGGCAACGCGGGAAACCATCACGCGATACGAGAGTCTTGTGCTTTCCGAGCGCGACCGAGCGGCATTCTTCGATGCCCTGATTCATGCTCCCAAGGCCAACGCACGCCTGCGGCGCGCGTTCCGGTCGGCAGAGGAACGGGTTCTCCGCTGATGGAGCGGACGCGGGCGGATCTGTACCGGCTCGAAACGCTCGGGAAGCAGCATGACCGGGATCGGTTCCGCTGCGGGGTGGAAAGCCTCGACGCCTATTTGAAGACCCAGGCCTCGCAGGATATGCGGCGCAAGGCGAACGCTGTCTTCGTGCTGGTTCCGGAGGATTCGCCGGGAAGGATTGCGGGGTACTTTACGCTGTGCGCGCATGGCCTTTCGCCGGGAGCTATCCCCGAGGAGGCGCGCAAGCATCTCCCGCGCTATCCGCAAGTGAGCGCCACGCTGCTCGGCCGCCTGGCCGTGAGCGCGGACCTTCAAGGGCACGGGCTGGGCGCGATTCTTTTGGCGCAGGCGCTGCGCAAGGCTTATGAAAATGCCGCCGTGGTCGGCTCCTCGATGGTTGTGGTGGACGCGATCGACGAGCGGGCAGCGCGGTTCTACCGGGCGCACGGCTTTATTCCACTGCCCGAGTCGACGCGGCTGGTCTTGCCCATGCGGACGATTGGCGGCCTAATGCCGGGGTAGGGACTGAGGGAATAGGGGATAGGGAATAGGAAGCGAGTCGGCGAGTCAGCGGGTCAGCGGGCGGGTTCGGGCGAGGCGGGAGAAGGCAGGCCAGCCAGATCGCGTCCGTAACGCGGGCTTTGTATCAGGGCATGGCCGGGTACCCTCTGGGTGCCGTGCCGCAGAACCTGCAAGGAGGAATCGGGCTTTAGGGAACCTCTGATTAAGTTGACGTTTTGAAAGGGCACGGCTTTAGCCGTGCCAGAAATGGCGCAAAATCAACGCGGGCTTTGTATCAGGGCACGACTTCAGTCGTGCCGCAAATGGCTGCAAAATAAACGCGGGCTTTAGCCCCTGACCTGGGGCACCCATTCGAATAAACTGAGATGAGATCTGGGCCACCCGCCAGTTGGAAGTTTTTGATATGGAATGGGTTAGGTGGGGCCCCCTGGCTTCACGGGTTCACAGTTTGCGTGTTCCCCGGGTGCCCCAGGTCTCGCTTTTGAGACCTGGGAAAACACGCCCGCATCGTCGAAGAAAAAGAGCACGCGCTCTCACCCTTCCGCTTCCACGCCTCCGCCGCCCGTCTCCTCGTCGTACTCCGGCGGTCCCTGCCATTGCGGCTCCATCGCCAACTGCTCCGCCAGGCTCGGCCCCCGCTTCTTCTTCACCGGCTCAGGCCGCGGCTTCTTGCCCTCCGCAAGCCGAACCAGCTCCTTGGTGCTGGGCAGGTCTCCTGTCAGTGCCTTCTCCGTCAGCAGATCGGCAAGCTCCTTCGCGTTCCGGCCCACCCGCCTGTCCGCAGCCTGCCGCAGTCGCTCTATGCCGTCCTTGCGCGCCGATTCTGCCCGTGCACGTGTCCGGCTCGCCCATTCACGTTGCCTCTTATTGGTTGTATTGCTTGTCTTCCCTTTCGCCTTCTCTGTCGTCAACTCCTGCTGTGCTTCGGCCATCTCTCCGTCATTTCCGGCCACGCTCCACGGACCCTCGCGCCCGCAGTAAAGGAGCATGGGGCAATCCCGCTCCGGAATCGCCTCATCATCGCATTGTCAGAATTGTCTTTAAGGAACCTCTGAACAAGTCACAGTTTTGAAAGGGCACGACTTTAGTCGTGCCGCAAAGGCCGCAAAATCAACGCGGGCTTTAGCCCCTGAGGGAATGCCGGTATAGGCAGACGAACTTAATCAGAGCTTCCTTAAAGAATTCCGGTATCTTTCCTCTCCCTGCGCCGCGCGCCGCGGAGATGGCCTGAACAAGATCAGGAAGGTGCTCTCCCGCCTTCCGTTCTACGCTTTTCTCATTTCCGTTTGTCTGCTCTTAGCGTACCGGAAAGCCACATAATTTCCTGCAAACCGCCCCCACCCTGTTCCCTATTCCCTGTTCCCTGTTTTTCCCACCCCCAGCACGGCCGCCCACAGTCGCTCCTCCGCCAGCTCCTCCAGCGTCTTCCCGCCCATGGGCACAATCCCGTACACCACCTTGCAGTCCATTGCCTGCGCCATGCGCGAAATCGACCTCAGGGTGATTGTGTTTGTATGCTCTCTTGCCTCAAGATAGAACACCACCGAACGGTTCACCCCCATCTTCTTAGCGATCTCCGGTACCGGAACACGCAGCGCCTGCCGCACCGCCCGCAGCAGCCCATTGGTCGGATTTTTCTCCATTCCCGCGCGCCGGTAAGGCCGCATCTCCACATCCAGCTTCTTCCGCGCCAACTTCCGTTCCATCTCCCGCATCGTCCACCCCCCGGCTTTGATCATTGACCACTGATCCCTGACCCCTGATCCCTGATCCCTGTTCTAACGGTATCCAAAACGCACCTAATTCCATGCAAAAAGTGCCCAAAATCGCACTAAAAACAGGTTCTTTTGAATGTTTTGGTCCGCTCATATCTCTGCATTTCCGCAAAATCGCTCCGCTCAAACACCTGCATTCTTCAAGATCGGAACTGCCTTCTCCATTTCGTAGGCCTATAAACCGCCGGAATTCTCTCTTTTGTCGGTCTAAGCACGTAGCGAAAAGCACTGGTCCCCGATCTCTGATCCCTGTCGCTTGCTCTACACTCGACGGGAAGGTGATTTCGCTTGAGAGGTCGATTCCGTTGAGAAAATTACGTTTTCCTGCCCTGGCTGCCTCCGCGTTCCTGCTGCTTGTCTGCGTCCCGGCATTGTGGCCGCAAGCCCCACCCGTCCCTCCCGTTCCGGCGGCTTCGATCGAGGCAAACCGCAAGGCCCTCAACGCGATCTTCCAGGACTACTGGGAAGACAACCTCAAACATTCCCCGGAGTTTGCCTCGTCGCTGGGCGACAAGCGATACAACGACCAGATCTCCGACTACTCCGTGAAGGCCGTGAACGAGGGCCTCGCCCGCGAGCAGGACTTTCTGCTGCGGCTGGCGGACATTGACCCCGCCGGATTGACTGACCAGGAGAAGATCAGCCGCGAGTTGCTGCTGCGCCATTTTGCCGAGGACGAGGAGGCCGCGGAGTTCAAGCAGTGGGAGATGCCCATGAACCAAATGGGCGGCATCCAAACTACCTACCCGCAACTCGTGGCTCAGCTCAGCTTTGCCACCGTCAAGGACTACGACGACTGGATCGCCCGGCTGCACGCCATTCCCAAGGCCTTCGACCAGGTGGCAACCAACATGTCCATCGGCATGGAAGACCATCGCGTGCCGCCCAAGTATCTGCTGGCCAAGGCGCTCGAACAGGTGAAGCAGTTGGCCGGCGAGAAGCCGGAGGATTCGCCGCTGGCGCTGCCGCTCAAGAGCTTTCCCGCCGCCATCAAGCCCGCCGAGCAGGAGCGCATCAAGGCCGAGATGCTGGACGCCATCGGGAAAGAAGTGCTGCCGGCCTACCTGCGGTTTGCGCGCTTCCTTGAGGTGAGCTACGTTCCCGCCGGCCGGGAGCAGCCGGGGATTTCCGCGCTGCCCGACGGGGCGAAGTACTACCAGTTTCTGATCCGCCGGACGACGACGACCGGCCTGACCGCTGAGCAGATTCATCAGATCGGCCTGGACGAGGTGAAGCGCGACGAGGCCGAGATGCTGGTGATTGCGCAGAAGCTGGGGTTTGCGGATTTGAAGAGCTTCCGGGCGAGCTTCAAGAGCAATCCCAAGCTGCATCCAGCCTCGCGCGAGGCGCTGCTGGCGGCCTACGGCGGCTACCTTGGCCCGATGCAGGCCAGACTTCCGCAGCTCTTCGGCCGTCTTCCCAAGGCGAAGTTTGAAGTGGCCGCGGTTCCTGATTACCTTGAGAAGAACTCGGCGCCCGCCTACTACCAGGCCGGCGCACCCGACGGCAGCCGGCCGGGCCGTCTTTTCATCGATACTTACAACGCCACGGACCGCAACCTTTATAGCGTGGAGGCCATCGCCTACCACGAGGGCCTTCCCGGCCACCATCTGCAAATCTCCATCGCCCAGGAGCTCGACGACGTTCCCACCTTCCGCAAATACGGCGGCTACACGGCCTATGTCGAGGGCTGGGGGCTTTATTCGGAGCGGCTGGGCAAGGACGTGGGCCTCTACCAGGACCCCTACTCGGACTATGGCCGCCTGGAGGCCGATATCTGGCGCGCCATCCGCCTGGTCGTCGATACCGGCGTCCACTCCCACCACTGGACCCGCCAGCAGATGGTCCAGTACTTCCACGACCACTCGGCCATCGACGAGACCAGCATCCAGGCCGAGGTGGACCGCTACATCGCGTGGCCCGGCCAGGCTCTGGCTTATAAGATCGGCCAGCTCAAGATTTTGGAGCTGCGCGACCGGGCGAAGAAGGCGCTGGGCGACAAGTTCGACCTGCGCGCCTTCCACGACCAGGTGCTGGACTCAGGCGCGTTGCCGCTGGACGTACTCAGCGACCGGATCGACGGGTGGATTGCGGCGCAGAATAAAGCCGTTCCGCGATAAACTCGTAGCAAATACGTAGTCCTGCAGGTGGACCTTTTGCGAATTCCGCCCCGCAGTGGCCCCGTAGTGTTTTTTTGTAGGGTTATAAGCCGACAAAAAAGGCCGTTTCGTCCGGTTATAAGTCCACGGAATGAAGAAGGCATCTCCGCAAGTCAAGAATGTCCGCTTAGAGCAGGAGTGATTTTGCAGGAATGTCCGTTTCGGGGCGGACCAAAACATTGAAAAGGGGCTGTTTTTAGCATGTTATTGGCCGTTATTTGGCCGTTTATAGCGCGAAATCGAGGCTGTTTTGGCTGTGTTTCGATCAGGGCTGGAGACTGGGAGGCTCCCGGATTGGCCGTCGTCCGCTGATAGCTCGGAGACGGGATGCGCGGCGGGGGCCGCCGGCCTTGATGAGTGGTTTGGCGATTTACCAAGGATTGAGATTGAGGGCTCGACAAAACCAGAGGTTTGAGGTTCATGCTTTCCCACCCTTCCCGCGATGAGACTGCGGGAAGGATGGGGCACCCCCACATTTACGGCTGGATTAGGGTGGGGCACCCGGCGGTCGTTTGCTCAAGCAATTGAGTGGCTATTGATTGAATGGCTTACTGAGTGCCAGGCGATTCCGCGTGACTCTCGTTGCTTGGTTACTCGAGACTCTTGTTGCTTGATTCCTCGAAACTCTCGTTGCTTATAGGTGCTTTGATCGTCATCGGCTTCGCCGGCGATGGCTTCGCCGGTGTCGGCGCCGTTATTGTCTGCGTTACCATCGTTGGCTGCTGAACAACCGATTGGGTTAGCACGGCCGTCTTGGGCGGTGATTCATAATACCTCTGCGGGGACGGGTTGAGCAGAAGCAGAGTCAACCCGATGGCGGCAAACGCCAACGTCATCTTGTGCTTTCTCTTGCCCTCGAACCCGCTATCCAGCCCTCCCGGAAGATTCGCGCGATTGGACTGAATCGGCTCAGATAGTTCTTCTGCATCCACGTGGGCTGTTGCTGGCGTGCGCCAAGCAGTGGTTTCATGCAACCAGGCTACCAGATGCGACACGATGGCATGCGCCGTTGCGGGATTCGCGGGTGGCTGTGGGGCGGCATAAGAACCAAGAGCAGCATCGAAGTCGTCGAAGTTGGCGGGCAGTGTCGCGGGAGGTTTTCCGCTGTCCCAGTCGGCGAAATCGGCGGACAGCGTTGCAGGCAGCGTCTCCTCTATATTTGAAACACGAACGTGCATGCATTATTCCTCAGCAATCAAATTGATAGTTGGGGCTGTTTCGAGCACGAATTCCGGCCCGGGTTGATTGGACTTAGCACATCAGATAGATATTGCGGCACTGGGAAAGAGCATTTCTGTTCAAAAACGGACACTCCTAGATTTAGATAGAAGATTGGTAAGCGCAGATATGGACCGGAATTTCCGTTTTGCCTTTCGGCTGCGAACCAATATACCCCCATTTGCCTCCGCTCGCGATCTTTTTTGCATTGGTTTCAAGGCCAGAGACCCGGTCGTGCGCTGATACTTGCCGCAGCGAGCGGGGTGGCGTATGTCGCTGGCCTCCTCTCTGAAGCATTCCTAGGGTTGCGCTTCGCTCCACCCTGCCACCCCAGCACGCGAAAACCGCGCGTGCCGGGGACCCCGGCCCTGGGCTATTCTCGTTGGCTCCCTCCGGGAGCAGGGTGCAAGGGGTCTTACCAGCACTTTCATGCGATTGCCCTGTACCGGTGATCGGGGCGCGTGAAACAGGGTTGTCCGGCGTGATAGGCTGGTCTGTTCTCTTTTTTAGAGCCTGACAGCTCGCCGATTCGACTTCGCCGCGGATGCAGGCTCGCATATCAACAGGAGAGACTCTCATGAAACGTCTTCTTGCTCTGGCGGCCCTCTGCGCCTTTTCCTGCTGCCTGCACGCGCAGGCGGTCGATGCAACCGTCTGCGAGATTCTGAAGAACCCGCAGTCGTTCAATGGAAAGATCGTGCGCGTGAAGGGCACGGTCACGGCTGGTTTCGACCAGTTCGTGGTGAAGGGCGCGGGTTGCGGCCAGCAGGTGAACGCCATCTGGCTTGCCTATCCGGAGGGAACCAAGGCCAAGGCGGGTCCGGCGGCCATCCTGCAATTGCTGCCCGCGCGGAACTTTGCCGGGACGGTCGCGGCTGTTGAGCGGACGCCGGTGCAACTGAATAAGGACAAGGAGTTCAAAAAGTTCGATTCCTTGCTCTCCACTCCTTACAAGGGCGACGGAATGTGCCTCGGGTGCAACCGGTACGCGGTGAGCGCGACCCTTGTGGGCCGGCTGGACGGAGCCGCGGCAGGGTTGCAGCGCGACAAAGCGGGGAAGATCGTGGGCATCAGCGGCTTCGGGAATCTGAATGCCTACAGCGCGCGCCTGGTGCTGCAATCGGTCTCCGATGTGACATCGCAGGAGATTGACTACTCGAAGACCGCCGCGATTACCAAGGGAGAGATTGTGTCCGAAACCGGCGGGGAAGACCCGGTTGCGGATGCGCACAAGACTGCGAAGGCCTTCCCCTCCGGCAGCCCGCTGGGAGACCGGCTGGAGCGCGCCGCCGCCGCGTTCCCAAAGGAGGGCGATCACAATGGCGTGGCATTGGGATTCGGCGTTGCGAATGAAGCCACCAATAAGGGCGACGCGAAGGGCGAAACTGACTCCCCGGACGGCGTGCTGTTCAATTGCAAGTTGGATATGGCTCGGCTGAAGGGCAGTGCGTTGTCCATCGCCATTGCTTATGCGGGAACGCTGATTGCCGATATCCGCAGCCCGGAGCCGGCAGGGGGAATCACAGGAACCTACGCTCTTGAACAACACGGCTGGCAGACTGCGGTCCTGGGCGCAATCGGGAACCGCCTGAAGACCCTGACCGTGCCCGGCAGTTACCTTTTGTGGAACACGGCCTGGGCGCCTGCCGATCGCGACAAATCTCTGGAGGATGCGCTCAAGGATTTTCTTGCGAATGAGGAGTTGCTCGCCAGGTAAACCGCAGGCGGGTTGAAATCGCCGGCCGGCCGGCAGGACGGCTCCTGAGAGCGCCGGCCGAGCAGCGCTTCCACTTCCGAGGCTTCGATCGCCTGCCGACAGCCATGCTCTCCTGGCCCGCTCTCAGTCCAGATGGAGCCGCTTTGCCGTGCGCATTGCCAGCAAGGCCAGTGTCTCATCCACGCATTGATGGACCACCTGCTCCAGAGGGCGCGCCGCATCGACCAGGATGGCTCGTCCGCGAAGAGCCGGGGAATTGGCCATGGCTCTATAGGCATTGGCCTGGCGCGCGGACTCTTGCGCGGAGACCTCCTGCTTTCTGGCCTGGAGCAGATGAGCCGGCGCATCCAGGACGAGCATCAGATCCGGCATGGGAATCAGCTTGGCAACCAGGCGCGCCAGCCACCGCGGCCCGCCATAGCGAAAGCGCCGCGCATCGATCAGCAGGTCCTGATAATAGCGGTCGAAGACGACCAGCGTGGAGCGCACCAGGAGTGGGCGCACGCGAAGGCAATAGCCCAGCACATAATCGACCCACAGAAACAGCAGCTTAGCAGCGGACATCAGCGCCCCGCGCGGAATCTGCCCATGGGGATCCGTGTTGTCCGTTCGTCCGTCAGACGAGCCGCGAAGCAGGTTAGGCCGCAAATGAAAACAGGCAGTCCCCGCGAAGGCAGGGCCCACAGCGCGCATGTACGCCGCAATCACGCTGGACTTTCCGCTCCCGTCCGGGCCCATGACCGCGACCAAGAGCGCAGGCGGGCTGATCCAGTTCCTGATGCTCCGGGGCCACTGCGATGAAGGGGCGCTTGCAGGAAATTCACTCAAAATGTTCTCCGGAAAGGCAGTGAAGAAGTTGACCGGCGGGAGAATCCCAGGGGCATGATTTCCGGCCGGAACTATAGCTTGACCGGTTATATTATAAACGTCGCAGGAATTCCAGAAACGATGTTTCGGGCGCCCTCCCGCCCTGTGAGTCATCTTGAAAGCCACTCTCCGTCCATCGAATCCGGTGGCGCAGGTCCAGGGTGTGACGCTGAGGCCAGACAATATCCTTTGCATCTCCAGCGACAATCTCTAAAATGTAGCAGGGCGGACGGCACAGATCACCGCGCGCAGGTCTTTCGGTGTACAGAATAGATAGCACAATTTTTCGGCGCTGACGGAAAACAGTGGAGGCCAGGGTGCGGGAATCATCGGCGGCGGAATGCGAAGCGCGTGCGGATACGGTGGTTTCGAAAGGAATATATCGCCCTATCGGCGTGCTTTTGTCGCGCCGCGAGTCCTGGGCGCTTGCCGATCAGGCGATGGTAAGCGTCGCTAACTTTCTCTCCGGAATCCTGGTGGCGCGCCTGGTAGGCTTGCGCGAATTTGGCGTCTTCTCGCTGGCCTGGGCCTCAGTGCTTTTTGTGAACAGCATACAGAGCGCGTTAATCACCGCGCCCATGGTAAGCGTCGGCCCGATTCTTGAGACGCAGATCGGTTCCTGCTACTACGCCGCGGTGCTGTTACAGCAAACGGTATTTGCCTGTGCGGCCTCGCTGCTGGTGGAAGCGGGAGTCGTTCTGTCGGCGCATTTCTGGCCGGCATGGGGTATCCGACCGCTGGCGCTGCCGCTTGCCGTATCCGTCTTTGCCTATCAGATGCAGGATTTCATGCGGCGCTACTTCTTCGCGACGCGCCGCGTGAAGCTGGGCTTGCTGAACGATGCCGTGAGTTTTCTGCCGCAGATACTGATTCTCGCCGTCCTGTTTCGGGCTCACGGCGTGGATTCGCGGATCGCGCTGTGGGTGATGGGGCTGACTTCGCTGGCAGGATTCGTCCTCGGACTCCTGACCTTCGGAAGCTACAAAATCGAATGGGGCGCTGTGCGGGCCGTGGCATCGCGGCACTGGGTGTCCTCCAAATGGCTTGTGGGCTCGGCCATCATGGGGTGGACTTCCGGAAACTTCTTCCTGCCGGCGGCGGCCATCGTTCTGGGACCGGCGGCCGCGGGCGGAGTACGCGCCGCACAGACCCTGGGCCAGGTTCTGTTTGTCCTGTTCAACAGTCTGGAGAATTATCTGCCGAACGAAGCAGCGCGGAGATTTCACAGCCATGGAATCGGCGCCCTGCGGTCCTATCTGCGAAACTCCGGGAAAGCTGTGATGTCTATTGCCGGGGTGCTCTGCCTGACCATTGCGCTAAGTGGCCGCTGGCTGCTGACGTTCCTGTATGGGCGTCAATACGGCAGCTTCGCCGGCGTGCTGGCCATTATCATGGCCACTTACTTTCTGACCTCCGCCGCCCTTCCGGCGCGCTTTGGCCTGCGCGTTCTGGAAAATACCAGGCCGCTGTTCGCGGCACAGGCGGCCGCCGGCGTGTTGACGGTTGCAACCATCTTTCCTCTGATCGCGCATTTCGGAGTGACGGGAGCAGCCTGGTCCTCCTTCGCATCGCAGTTGGTGATGCTGGGCATCGTGACCATGGCGCTGATGAGCAGGATGAAGCGCGAGGCCGAGACCAGCCTATGAGAATCGTTCACATCGGTCCCTTCAAGATCGGGACGACCAACGGAAGTTATAACGCGCTGTGGTCGCTGGCGAAAGCGCAGGCCGCCGCCGGTGATGCGGTCACCATCATGCGCGTGGGCAAACCGGTGTCGCAGGAACAACGAGAGCTTGCCGCCGCCAAAGGAGTAACGTTCGCCGGCTTTCCCTGCGACAGATGGATGAACTTCTGGTCCGATCCCAGCGGCGTGTTCGAGAGGCTCCTGGGCGAGCTTCGGCCCGATGTGGCGCATTTGCAATATGTCCGCGTGCCCAAGTACCACTACATCGCGCGCGCATTGAAAAGGCGCGATATCCCTTTCGTGGTTTCCACGCACGGCGGATTGAACCCGACGGAGATGCTCCGTCGAGGCACAAGCAAGAGAATCTACTGGAAGCTGGTGGAAAGCGGCGTGCACAAGCTCGCCGCCGGAATTCACTTTGTCAGCCAAGCGGAGCGCGACAGCTACGTGCGCGATTTCGGGGCTCCGCGCCGGGCGGCGGTGATCCCCAACGCCGTTGAGATACCGCCCGGGATTGCGTGGAAAGGCCTGCGCGATGCGGCTGCCCCGAAGCTGGCTTTCTTTGGGCGTTATGATATCTGGCACAAGGGTCTCGACCTTACGGCGGAAACACTGCGCCTGCTCTGGAAGCAGGGACTGAAGCCGGAGTTGCATCTGTACGGCGGAATCAAAGACCGCTTTGCCAAGCAAATAAGAGATCTGCTGGAGAAATACCGCGAGATCCCTATCATCGATCATGGCTTGGTGCTCGGCGAACAGAAATTCCGCGCGATGGCCGAGTGCGATTTCTATATCCAGCACTCGCGCTTCGAGCTGTTCGGCTTATCTCTGGTGGAGGCGATGGGGCTTGGCGTTCCCGCGCTGGTGAGCTCGACCAGCGACCTGATGCCGGAGTTGAGGCAGAGTCAGGCGGCCTTCGAGATTCCGCTCGATCCCGAGCGCGCGGCCGAGATACTGTCTGCAATCCTCAAAGACCGCGATAGAATTACCCAGGTGGCGGGCGCCGGACGCCGTTGGATGCAGCAGGAATGCTCACCGGATTTCATTGCCCGCAAAATGCGCGAGTTTTACCAGGAGTTGCATGTCTGAGACCATGAGCCGCCTGCGACTGGCTGAGGAAATTGCCGGCGCCTTGGAGCGCGAGGGCATACGTTATGCCGTCGTGCACGGAACGCATGGCTATCCGCAGACGATCGGCCGCGACCTGGATTTGGCGATCGCTCTTGAAGATGCCAGGAAGGCGATTTGCGTCGCGGCCGATAAGGCTGCCCAATGCGGATACACCAAAGCCTTTTCACGCTGGTCGCATTGGGGGCTTCACCAGCTTTCTCTCATCCGCGAAGACGAGCGGGAAGGACTGCCAATAGATTTCCTATGCACCACCGGCGTATGGCGGGCCAAATGGATCGAGCTGATGCGCCCCGATCATATGCTCAGGCTGATCGAAAGCGATAAAACGATTGGCCCGTTCCGCCTGTCGGAAGAGGGCACGTTCATCAAGGCCTGCATACGTCCATTGCTGTGCGGAGACTTGATCCGTTTCGGTCATGAGTTTCCCATGCCCGTCTCGATTCCGGAACAAATTGACCGGGAGTGGCTCATTGACACCATTGGACCGGCAGGTGTCTCGCTGCTCGCATCGTCCAGTGTGGAGGAACTCAAAGCTCGCTATTCGCTGCGGAGATTGCAGGGCCGCTGGATCGCGCGTCATCCGATCGGCGCTCTCAAGAGCTTGGCGCAAAGCATCTTTTGCCGTATCCAGCGCGCGGCGTTCGATGCCGCCGACGTGATTGTGGTGGAAACGCCCCGGCCAGATGCGGTTCGCCAGGCCGTCGAGGCGCTCAAGCCGGAGTTTAAGAAGTTGTTTCTGGAGCCGAGCTATTTTGAAGCCCCGAAGAACAGCATCGCAATGAGACTAGGTTTTGCCCTCGGTTGGCGAAAGCTTCCCATTTCGGAATTCCGCCTCTCGGTTGTCGCCAAAGAAGCAAACGCCGGCCAAAGGAAGATGCGGCCCGGAAAAGGAAGAAAGTTCCTCGACGCCGAGTGCTACTGCGCTATCCCGGATTCGGATGCGGAAGCCATGCGCGAACAGCTTCGCCGAAGCCTGCTGGATTTTGTGTACGGCCGCTACGGCATCAGGTCCGGTCTTTCATTGAAGCCTGAATTGGAACATACTGCCGGAGTTCGCTTGTGATTGCCGCGTGCGATGGGCGAAAGACACCGCGAGATTTCGATTGACCTCAATGCCACCAGACCCTATACTTCTAATACACGGAATTTGCGTCAGAATCCACCGGATGTCAGGAGTTGTTCGTCCTGCGAACAGAGACTAATGAGCCAAGGAAGTTCAAAAACCTCTTCCCGTTCACCTCAGGGACCTAACCCGCCTTTCGCATCCGATCCTCTTGGGCGGGTGCATGAAGAGGAGTCGCTGCGGGATATATTGCGCGTTTGGCGCAAAAGAAAGTATTTCATACTGTCGTTTGCTCTGGGAGCGCTTGCGCTTGGGCTGCTGGGATGTTTTATGATGCGCCCGCAGTATACGTCGACGGCGACGTTGCTTGTAGACAGAGATGCCTCGAGCGGCCTGGATCTGGGTTCTCTCGCAGGCATGGCGTCGGCCCTTGGCGGCTCGGACGACGTAAAGAGCGAAATTCAGACCAACGCCGCTGTTCTTCAAACCGACACCATTCTTCTCAAGGTTGTCAGCGAACTGAATCTGCAGAGCGTGGCGCCTTATCAATATAAGTACAAACCGGGATGGTTCGGTGGGAACTCAAGAATCAACGCCGAGCAGGGTCTTCCCCTCGAAATGGCTCCTGCTACAAGGGAGCGGATACTCTCGCTTATCTCGGCGCGCCTTAAGGTAGCTCCCAAGCAGGACACTCGGCTTATCGAGGTCACCTACCGCGATTATGATCCCGAAAGGGCGGCTGCAATTGCGAATTCGGTCGTGAACACTTACATCCACGCATATCTCGAGATGCACTACCAGTCAACAGCCAGAGCCTCTGACTGGCTTTCAGGCCAGCTAGGCACTCTAAAGGCGAATGTGGATGATTCGCAGAACAAGCTGGCAGATTACGAGCGGAAAACCGGGTTGACTGTGCTCATGCTTGGCATGAGCATGGAGACAAACGGCGCTTCCAGCTCCTCTGGAGGAGGAAGCGCTTCCGGCTCCGGTGGCGGGGTTCATATTCCAGCAGTCGACAAACTCTCCGCCTTGAATGCGGAGTTGACTTCCGCCGAGGCAAATCGGATTGCGAAAGAGGCGATTTATCATCTCACGCAAACGCAAAGCCCTGAGGTTGTGCTCGGGCTCGGGAGCAGCGATCTGTCTTCGATGGGCGGAGGGTCCGCGGTTATCAGCCAGGGCAATGGGTTGGCAGTGCTACAAGCTCTTCGCGAACAGGAAGCTGCCATAAAAGTGAACTATGGCGACATTTCTACCAAGTATGGGGCGAAGAACCCTCGTTTGGGCGAGCTTCAAGGTCAGCTTACCGCTCTCAATGAACAGATTCACCAGGAATTGCTGCGCATCAATCAGCGCGCCCAGAACGATCTGACCCTTGCACAGAAGGCAGAAGGCGCAATTCGCGAAGAGTATACCAAACAAGAGGATGTGGTAAACAAACTCAACGACAGCATGGTGCAGTTGGAGATACTTGCGGGCGAGGCGATCTCAAGCCGCGTCCTCTATGAACAGCTTCACACCAGGCTCCAGGAGGCAGGGGTAACGGCCGGCGTCAAGGCCACAAACCTCGATCTCGTGGATCCGGCTCGTCCACCTGCGAGACAGGCCCGGCCAAACTGGCTGCTCTACCCAGCTGTTGCACTCAGCGCCGGCCTGTTGCTGGGGATCGCGGGCGCCTTCATCAGGGAGAATTTAGATGATGCTGTCGTAACTTCGGAACAGGTTCAGCAGATTTCCGGTTATCCCGTTCTGGCTGCCATCCCGCTCGTGCGCGCCGGGGATAATGCGCCACCCGCTTCCACTGGAGAGTATCAGGAATCCAGTCTGCTGGTGAGCCAGCCCAAGGCGCCCGCCGCGGAATCTTATCGCGCATTGCGGACAGCGATTCAACTATCCGCCATAGACAGTCCGCTGCAGGCTTTGATTGTCTGCAGTCCCTTGACCGGTGACGGGAAGAGCACGATTTGCTATAACCTCGCTATTGCATTTGCACAGCAGGGAAAGCGCGTTCTGATTGTTGACGCCGATATGCGCAAATCCAAGATGCATCTGTTGTTTCGAGCCCAGAAGAGTCCCGGCCTCAGCGAGGTTCTCGCCGGGCGGGTTTCATTTGAGGCCGCGGTTCGGCCGCATAGCGCAGTGGAAAACCTTTGGCTGCTTCCGGCCGGCATAGCGCCGCCGAATCCGGCCGAACTGGTGGGATCCTCGCGTTGGGACGATCTTCTTGCCTTTCTGCGCGGGCGGTATGATCTGATCCTCATCGACAGTCCGCCCATACTTCTCGTGACGGACGCGGTTATTCTCTCTTCCAAGGCAGACGGCACTATCGTGGTGATCCGCTCCGGGTCGACTGCGCGAACAGTGCTGGCCCGCATCTCCGAATGGATGGACCGCAGTATAGGCCGGCAACTCGGCTTCGTTCTCAACGCGGTCGATACAAGATCGGTTGAGTACTACTATGCCTACGGATATTATGGAGACTCCAAATACTACGGAGAGGAGAATTCCCAGTCGTGACCAGCGCCACTCGCATCGGATTCTCATTGGCCACGCTGATGGTCTTCGCTGTGCCCGTTGCATCAGCCCAGCAGGGACCCGCGATTGGCGGCTCACTCTACGGTATAGGGCAATCTGCCGGAGCTTCCTCTCCTGGCACAGGCGCCGCGAAGGGGCCGGGGGGCACGCTCACCGCGGTGCCGGAGGATTTCTCCAAGCTGAAGATCGCCCCAGGATTTCTCCTGAACATTCAGGTTTATGACGAGCCGGAGCTTTCGGGCGAACTCCGGGTAGATGACGCCGGCAACATTGCCTTTCCGCTCGCCGGATCGATTCATGTTGGCGACAACACTCTTGAAGAGGCGCGGCAGCTCATTGAGGACAAACTGGCCTCGGAGCAGATTCTCATCCGTCCGCAGATCATGATCAACGTCGAGCAGTATGCGCCGTTTATCGTTGCAGTGATGGGCGAGGTGCAGGCGCCCGGCCGAGTCCAATTGCTCGCGCCTCATTCGCTTCTGGATGTTCTTTCGCAGGTCGGCGGAGAGACGCCAATGGCGGGCCGCACGGTGCAGGTTCGCCACCTGATCGACGGCCACTTGACAATCGATGCTTATCCCTACGGCCGCAATAGCGATGGGTCGTCGATTGCGAATGTGATGCTCCACGATGGCGATACGGTGATTGTGCCGCGTGCCGGCATCGTCTATGTCCTTGGAGCCGTGACTCGCCCCGGCGGTTACCTCATGCTAGAGGATGGAAAGCTCGATGTCGCCCAGGCTCTCTCGCTCGCCAGTGGCACAACCCTTCAAGCGGCTGTGAAATCTATCCGGGTCATCCGGCGCAACCCCGACGGGACATATGTCGAGTATCCGGTCAACTATAAGAAGTTCTCCGAAGGGAAGCAGATCCCGCTGCACCTGGAGGCTCAGGATATCGTCTATGTGCCTGTCAGCAAGATAAAAACCGTGCTCACCACTGGAGCTTCCCTTATCGACGAGGCCGCCATTGCCACTGTCTATTCCGTGAAATGACTCTGGATCATTGCTGATATGAGAGTTTCCATACTTCCATGGGACATTCGAGTTCCGAGGTAGCGAGTTGGGCATGAGGCGCTTCACATTTTTGCCGTGGGACATCTATTCCTGGAAGACGGCCTTTGCCTGGTCGGGAACGTCCGGCCTGGCGATGCTGGCGCTCCTGCTGGCTGAATTTCTGCAGTTGCAGGATACAAATGCGCCCGGGATGCACGCCAGTAATGCGACGATCTGGCTGATTCGCGCGCCCTTGACGTTCGCGGCGGCATTGTTGCTGCTTTCACGGCCCTATTTCCCTAAGCTTACTCTCCGCGACCTGCGCCTATGGTTCCTGGTTTATGCCGGTTATTTTGCATTGTCCCTGGCGTGGTCCACCGCTCACTTGCAAACCGCCGGAAAAGCATTCGAGTTGATGATCGGGACGCTCATCATTTTGCAAGCCTCCAGGGATCAGCACGCGCTGCGCAGGCTGGAGGGGCTCTATCGTATGACTCTATTGCTGTTTTCTCTGATGGCGCTCATAACTGTGCTGGGATATTTCGCGCGCATAGAGAGCTTTACAGCGCAGAGGGCCGGAATCTTCACGCAAACGACAGCCGAGTCATCGTTCTATTCATCGAACGGCCTTGGCTATATGGCAATAGCATTCATATTGGTCGCCTTTGCGGAGTTCGTACTTGGCGGAGCAAAGCTATCAAAGGCCCTGCCTCAACTTTCCTATGCTCTGTTCATCTTTTTATTCGCTGGAAGCAGAACTGCATTTGCGATATTGGCGCTCGGCGTCGTTGCCGTCCTGCTGCGCCGGCATAAGGCCGCGCTGATTGCTTTCTTGCTATGCGCCGCCCCCGCCGGTGTTTATCTCGCTCCGCGCCTCATCAAACGCCTCAATCGCGGTCAAAGCCAGGCCGGCCTCGACACCCTGAGCGGAAGAACTGTTATGTGGACCGCCGCATTCCGGGATTGGGAAAAGCATCCTCTCCTCGGCTACGGCGGCGGTGTCGGCGGCAAGCATGCCCTAAGCAGCGTATGGGGAGGCAGTCTTTCCAACATGTCTCACCTTCACGACGGGTTCCTGGAATGCCTTACAGGATTGGGCATCTTCGGCTTCTTGCTGGCTTGCGCGATTCTTGTAGTCGCCACTTGGAGAGTAGCGCGGCTGTGGAAGAAATATCCGTCCTTTGCCGGGCTCTATATTTGGATCATAAGCATCTGGATCACGAACATCATGTCAAACGGTGTCATGTCCGGGATGAATGATGTGGTTGTTATCTATCTGATTCTCCTCGCGCATGTAGATATCGTTCGCCGGGGTGTTCCAGGCGCCGTTGATGCGCCGAGGCGACCGGCATTGATGTACAATGGCGCAATGGAGTAGGTTTACGCGCAGCCGGGCTGCCGGATCCGGGGGCGCCTGCTGGCATTATTGGTCTTTTCAATTGCTCCCCGCAGCTATTTGGAAGCATGCTGCGGCGGATTGCGGCTTTGCCCCTGGAACGAATGCAAGAAGGATTGCGAGCCGAGCGATCGGGCATCTATCATCTTCCGGCCAGGAAAGGAAAATGGAGATTCCGATTCAGTTGCATTCAGGTGTATAGGCTTGTGACTCCAGGTGGACGATGATGGAAGCACGTTCCGATTTGATCTATGATGTTGGCCTGTACGATGGCGGAGATACGGCCTACTATCTCTTCCGCGGCTACAACGTGGTTGCGATTGACGCGAACCCGTTGATGATTGAAAGGGCCAGGGTGCGGTTCTCCAAAGAGATACTCGCAAAGAGGCTGACCCTATTAAATGTCGGCATATCGGAAACATCCGGCACGGCGACTTTTTGGATCTCGGATAATCCCGAGTGGAGTTCCTTCGATAGGACCATCGCATCGCGAGACGGCACCGCACATAGATCGGTCTCCGTTTCTACTGTCCCATTCTCGCAGCTTCTGGCGGAGCATGGCGTACCCCATTATCTAAAGATCGATATTGAGGGAAATGACAGGCTCTGTGTTGATGCCCTTAGCAGTTGCAAGATTCCTAAGTATATCTCCGTGGAGGCGGAATGTGTCGGAGACTCTGCTGTGCTCTCCGACGAAACTTCTGTGACGATGTTGGAGTTGCTTCGGGAAGTTGGTTATCGGAAATTCAAGCTGGTGAAACAGGTGGGGTGGATCCCGATAGGGACCAATGGCGCCGCAAATCTCTACAGGCGCCTTGTCCAAAGCGTAGCGCGAGGCCGGCTTCGTGTCGGAGGCCTATCGAGAATCGCAGAGAGACTTACGGTCCAGGGAAGGATCGCGGCAAGCTCAGGGTTCGTTCTGAGTTCCGGGTCCAGCGGTCCGTGGGGTGATGATATCGCAGGTGGTTGGATGACCCACGAGAAAGCAAAATCTTTGTATCTGAGAACGAGGCATTCGTATTTTTCTAAGGAACGAGCGCTTTATTCATTCTGGTACGATTGGCACGCAACCTGCTGATTGCCGAAAATCGTGGAATTCGGCGATCGGTGCCCCTGGAAAGTCGTCGGATCGGTCTTTGTCTAGGTCGAAGGCGCGGCGAATCATTGCCGACACTGCTCCGCGAGTCGACTCCGCAGTGATCGAAATCTCCGTATAATAAGATTCAAGCTGCGCAACTCATTGGGTAGAAAGGTTCAGATACTGTCAGTCTTCGGCGGCAGTGCCTATTATAACTTAACCTATCCACTTGCGTATGGCGCGCCTTCTTGGTTCAGGAATGAGGCTGTAGCCCACGAAGTAGAGGATCGGCTTTGGACTCAATGAGCCCAGCAGCAGCGCTGTCATAAGCAGATGGAGTTGGATTCGAAACGATGCGCGATTTTGTCGCGCTCGCGCCACACAGTGGGTAACCATAAAGAAAGAAAAAGCCATCGGCGAGAAAAGCTTTCGGTTGGCCATGCCCCACAGATACAAAGTCTCCCAGGAACCGATTACTGATTCCCTCACGCCCACATCTAAATTGTTATACACGGACAAAGGCTCTTCGACTACGCCGATCTTCGTTTGTTCATCGGCCGTCGCACGCAGCAGCCAGTCCCGATCTTCAACATACTTCAGGCCCTTGGTAAAGGGGATTTTCAGCAATAGAGCTTTGGAAATGAACAGCGTGGAGGACTGTAGATTGATTCCCCGCTTGCAGAAAAGATAGTCGCTGAAGTTTTGCGTGCTCCGAGGGAGGGCATCCGGGAGCGTTCTTTCCATTTCCAGCGTCTTCTCAATGTACCGTGAAACTACGAAGACGTATTCGCCGTTCAATTTCCTTGCGACTGCAAGCTGCTTTTCAATTTTCTCCGGGAGCCACTCGTCATCGTCATCGAGCAAGGCAATCCATTCGCCTCGCGCGTTCCTGGCGCCAACGTTCCTGGCCTCCGCCAGCCCGACATTCTGTTCGTTCACAATGACACGCAAGCGGCCATCAGCGATAGTCGCCAGCATTTCTTCAGTTTGTCGATGACCCTGGCCGTCCACTACCACAATGACTTCCATGCGGCTATAGGTCTGCCGCAGAGCGCTTTGCACGGCGCGGCATAACAATTCCGGGCGGTTAAGCGTCGTAATCACCGCGGTAACCAGCGGGAGATCGTTCTTCTGAGGATCGGAAATCATTTCTCTCATGCGCAAACGGTCCTATGCCTAGAGTTTATCCGGAATCGCCTGTTTAAGCAGTTTCTGAAAACGCGGCAGAAACTACGCCCGGCCCTCTGCGGGCCGGGTCAGCCAGTTGCGTATCCGGTCGGTATTGCGTTCGAAGCAATAATACACCAGCCAGGATGCGGCAAACACAATCACGAGGATGGGCAGGAGCTTCAACACGGATTGGGGTGAGAGCGGCCAAAGTCCCCAGACCGGCATCAGCAAGGCAGAGATAAGAACAAGCATGGGGTAATGCACCAGATAGAGGGTGTAGGACATGTGCGAGAGAGTCTGAGCCGAGGCGCGGTAGAGCGGGTGGACGCTGATTTCCTGTGCATGAAGCACGGTCCAGAGGAAGAGGGAAAAAACGGCGCCGAGGATAAAATCGGATAAGAAAGGATTGATAGGGGATCTAAGCTCCAGGTATATCGTGAACAAGAGCAGCAATCCTGCCGCGCCCGTAGATATCCCTCTCAGCCTGGAGGGCAATCGCAGGGGAAGAAGGGCGATCCCCGCGCCCAAAAGCCAGATTAGAAAATAGGCTCCGATTTTCCACCCGGACATGGCCACCAGCGCCAACAGAAGAAGGCCCGCGGGAACTCGAACCCGCGCGCGTTTGGATATTAGCAGCACAGTGACCAGTAAAGGGAAAAAGATATAGAACCAGAACTCATAGGAGAGGCTCCATAAGGGGCCATTGGTGCCGAAGGTTGGAGTGACGATGCCTTGAAGGAAGAACGCACTTCCAAAAAATGCACCGAATGTAAACCGGCCGGCTATCACCGGCGCGACGTACGGGCCGGCTCTGTAGATATCCAGTTGGCTGTGCAGGAGGTACAGCCCGCACGCGTCAAAAGCCGCACCCAGAAGCAGGGCCGGAAGGAGAACGATCCACAGCCGCGTGAGGCGCTGAAACAGGTATTTCTTCCAGGAAAAGGAGCCCTTGCGCATGGTGCGCAGCACGCTGCCACCGACGAGGTACCCGCTCAATACGAAGAAGACGATGACGGCGATGTGGGAAACCGATACCCGCCCGGCCAGGAGTTGGCCGAAGCGCAGATGGCTGATTGCCATGGGCTCAGGAGTTGAAGAAACAGGGGCGACAGAGCCTTCAAGACTTCCGGCAAGAATTTCACTGAGACCCGTCTTTATATATAATCCGCGGCTGTGACCCAGGAGCACCCAAACAGCCGCGATTCCGCGCAGAGCATCCAAATGCACCGATGCATCCGTGGCATACCGTTTCAATTCAGTTTTTGGTCCCATGCGGTTAGCTTTAACCTGTATTTCCATTTTGACATCCCGGCTTCGGACAGTCTACCCCCAACCGCCTGCGCCGGCGGGAGATTGGAGATTTCGGTCAACCTGGGAGTTGTCGAGGCAAGTTGATTGAAAAGTTTATAATGAAGATCAGGACTGGGCAACTAGTTCTTTGGCTGTGTAATTTGGTAATTGCTCCTGGACAAGTGCGGGCGTGGACGCCCGCACGACAGCCGGTCTGGAGACCGGCGCTACATTCTTGGCATTACACAATCACGCGGCCTCGGTACTAGTGGAGTATAGAGATCAGATAAGGAGGCCGGGGAAGTTGAAGGTCCTGCTATCCGCCTATGCCTGCGAGCCGGACAAAGGTTCAGAGCCGGGAATGGGCTGGCACTGGGCATTGGGAATCGCGCGCCTGGGCCATGAGGTGTGCATACTGACGCGCGAGAACAATCTCCCCAGCCTTGAAAGAGCATTGGCGCTCCACGCGGATTTGCGGATTCAAGTTGCCGGTTACGACCTGCCGCGATGGATGCGATGGTGGAAGAAAGGGGGGAGGGGTATCAATGTGTACTACTCCCTTTGGCAGCGCGGGGCCTACCGCGCGGCGAGGCGGCTGGCGCGCGAGACTCCTTTCGATCTGGTTCATCACATCACGTTCGCGAATTTCCGGCAGCCATCTTTAATGGGAAGGCTTGGACTTCCATTGGTGCTGGGGCCTCTTGGCGGCGGAGAAGCGACTCCGCCGCTGCTTCTTTGGAGCTTCCCGTTCCGCGGCATAACGGTGGATTCAATTCGTTTGCTTTTGAATCTGTTCGCCCGGCTTAACCCAGCTGTGCGGCAATCCTTCAGGCAAGCGGCAGTGATTCTGAGCAAGACGAGGGAGACGCTCGCCTATGTGCCGCCGGCATACCGGGCCAAGTGCCTTATGATGCAGGATGTCGGCACCGAGGAGGCTCTGATTTTGAGCGAGCAGCCCGCCAGCCCACCAACGCCGCGCTTTCTCTTTGTTGGAAATCTGCTCTATCTCAAGGGGATTCATCTTGCGCTTCAGGCGCTTGCCCGGATGCACCGGGACTTTCCAGGCGCCACGTTGACGATAGCCGGCGATGGACGGGACAGGAAGTGGCTGCAGAAGATGGCCGATCGGCTGGGCGTAGCTCACGCCGTAGACTGGAGGGGGTGGGTTCCACGCGAACAGGCGCTCAGCATGTATCGGGAGCACACCGCATTCCTGTTTCCCAGCCTGCACGACTCGGGCGGCACTGTGGTCATGGAGGCTCTCTCTCAGGGGCTGCCTGTCATCTGCCTGGATTGCGGCGGGCCGGGAGCCATGCTTCCGCCGTCGTGCGGTTTCAAGATTGAGGTGGAAGGCCGCGGCCGGGAGGAAGTGGTTGACGGCCTGGCGGATGCGATGCGGAAATTGGCAGTAAATCCGGAGCTTCGCGCGGAGATGTCGTCCCGAGCTCTCAAAGCTGCCAGGGAAAACACCTGGGGGCATATTGTATCTCGCACTTACCGGCACATCCAGGACACGCTGCGGAATACCTGAGGCAAGGAAGTTATCGTTTTTTCAGTGATGGTGCGAGAAGATGCGCGTACTCGTATTGCATAATCGGTACCAGGTGGCGGGCGGAGAAGATGCCGCTGTGCGCCAGGAGGTCTCCATGTTATGCCAGGCAGGCGCGGCAGTTGACTTGCTGGAGGTATCGAACGACTGCATCACAGGTTCCCTGCAACGCGCAGCCGCGGCGTTCAACGTAGTATATTCCGTCCGCTCCAGAGAGCTGGTGCGTGCCCGAATTGCCGAGTTTCGGCCGGATATCGTGCATGTTCATAACTTCTTTCCGATACTCACGCCGGCTATCTACGATGCCGATTCCCATATACCGTTCATACAGACGCTGCATAATTACCGGCTGCTGTGCGCCAATGCGCTGCTATTTCGCGACAACAGCCCATGCGAGCAGTGCCTCGGCAAGAACATTCCATGGCCGGCCGTCTATCATGCCTGTTACCAGGGCAGCCGAGCAGGTTCCGCCGCCATAGCCCTGATGTCGACGGTTCATAAGTTCCGTCATACATGGAATACGCGTGTGTCGCGCTTCATTGCCTTGACCGAATTCGCCCGCACATTGTTCGTGCGGCATCTCGGGGTCGATCCCGCAAAGATCGTTGTGAAGCCGAATTCGGCAGCCGACTCCGGACTGGGGGACGGCAAAGGCGGGTATGCGCTTTATGCCGGGCGGCTCTCTTCAGAGAAGGGCATTGCAACCCTCATCGCGGCTGCCGAACATGGCCTCGGCATGCCGCTCAAGGTGGCCGGAACAGGTCCGTTGAGCGCATCAGTAGAGCACGCGGCCGCGAAAGGGGCCTTGGAGTATCTGGGCTCTCAAAGCTGCTCTGAGGTTGCACGGCTGATGCAGGGCGCGCGCGCGCTGCTGCTTCCTTCGCTCTGCTATGAAGGAGTTCCGATGGTCATACCGGAGGCCTTCGCCACCGGGCTACCGGTTGTCGCCAGCGACATCGGAGCTCTCTCTTCACTGGTTGCGCATGGACAAAACGGGATGCTCGCGCCTCCCGGAAATGCCGAGGCTCTGGCACAGGCAGCGCGCATGATCGCAACAGCACCTGACCTCGAGAAGTCGCTGCGAGCAGAGGCGAGACGCACATATGAGCGGCAATACCGCCCCGAAGCAAATGTACAGAGCCTCTTTGAGATATATCGCGGAGCTCTGTCAGAACCTTGCGGTTGACGGGCTCTGGCCTGCCCTCCTTCTCTCATTTAGCAATCACTGGAGATTCCCGGTTGCCGATTGTCTCAGGCAATTGAAATCAAGAGATGTACGACTGTTCCCATCTCCTTGATTGAGGCCAGGTTGTCGTCCACAGAGAATTGTTACCCGGACAACAGTGCAAATTCCATTTTGCAATCGCACTGCCAAGAAGTATAGTGGGCAGAGATGCCGACAAAGCTCTCCCAACCTTCTGAAGCACTAAGCATTTCAGATATCCTGAATGCTCTGGAGATCAATTGCGGCGCCGTCCCTGAAGAGCCGGATATTTATGTTGTGATTCCCGGAAACAACGGCCCCCGTTGGCTGGTTCCGGCAGTGTCCCGCGGGGCCGCCTCCGTATTGAACGCATGGCGGCCCTACAGTGTGTCAGGTCAAGTGAAATGGCTGGCCATTCGCATTGCTGCCCGTGCCGGGATATTGCAGCTTTTCCGCTCTGTCTCGAGCGTAGCGATCTCGCGAACAGGATTGCTGCGCTGGTTCGAAAGGTGCGGCATTCCATCCCGAAGAGGAGAGATTGTCGTCCTGGTCGGGAGTCCGTATCTCAACAGGAAATTGATCGTATTCCTGCTCGATGACGCGCATCGCATTGCCGCGGTACTCAAAGTCGGACTTACAGCCGCGGGCGGAGCGAGTGTTCTGCATGAAGCTGAAGTGCTCAGTAAGCTCGAGGGGCACAGTTGGGCGCCGAAGGTTCTATCGGTTCACCCCGATCTACGGGCAGCAGCACAAGAATATGTGCATGGTTTCATGCCAGATCGTGGATTTCGGCCAGACTACATGAACCTGCTGTGCCAACTGCCCCGAAGCGGTAGTTCCAGGAACCTGGCGAATCTTGCCGCGGCAATGGCGAACACTCTCAGCCCATTCAGGGCTGAATTGGACAAAATCGCTCCCGATATATTGAACCGCTCTCTGTCCTGTCTCGATCTCGATATCGCCGTTCCCACGATACTGGTACATGGGGACTTCACGCCATGGAACATTCGAATAACTCCCGAATCCGGTTGTGTTCTCGTCGATTGGGAGTGGGCCGACTTTGACGGGTTACCGGGATACGATCTGTTCCGTTTCCAGTTCATCAACGACCGTATTTTCGGCAGCAAGGAGGGAGGCAGTCCGGTCCTTCGAGCAAGGTCCATTGGCACGGAATACCTGAGACGGATGGATCTCGATGCGGCACTGTTGCCGCGGCTCGCCATCGCGTACCAGCTCGATCAGCTCGGCACCGATTTCAATTATCGGAGTCCCGAGGACACGGTATATATATTGCGTCAACTGGCGACCATCGTCGATTCGCCCTGAAACCGTCGGCAGGATCTCCTGTCCGCGCTTAAAATGAAGAGATTCGAGGTGGCCGCATGAGTCTTTATTGCGCTACGGGAACTATTGAAACCGATCTGTCTCCGCGGCAGTTGAACGATCTGCTCGCGGAAAGCCTCGCCAGGCTCGGCGAGCGGAACCGCGTGGTTGCCGTGCCGCCCGACCAGAGCCGTGTACACTCCCGCGCCGGCGAGTTGACGCGTTTTGCGTGGGAGCACTATGGCGACCGCTTGAAGGCGGTTCTTCCCGCCCTTGGAACGCATACAGCCATGCAGCCCGGCCAGATTGCGCACATGTTTGGCAATGTGCCGCAGAATCTCTTTCGCGTTCACAACTGGAGAACCGATGTCGAGACGCTCGGCGAGGTTCCGGCAGAGTTCATCCGCGAACAATCGGAGGGCAAGCTGAACTATGCGTGGCCGGCGCAGGTCAACCGGCTCCTCTCGCAGGGCGGATTCGATCTTATCCTTTCCATCGGCCAGGTTGTGCCGCATGAAGTGATCGGCATGGCCAATTACAACAAGAACATCCTGGTGGGCACGGGAGGCCGCGAGGGGATCAACCGCAGCCATTACCTGGGCGCGGTCTACGGAATGGAGCGAATCATGGGCCGCGCCACAAATCCCGTTCGCAACGTGCTCAATTACGCATCCGATCATTTTCTGCGGCACCTGCCGATCGTCTATGTGCTTACGGTGGTCGGACGCAGGGAGGGCGGCGGGCTGGCTGTCCGCGGCCTGTTCATCGGCGATGACATCGAGTGCTTTCAACTGGCCGCCGAACTGAGCCTCAAGGTTAACTTCGAGAAGCTCGACGAGCCGATCCGGAAGGCGGTCGTATATCTCGATCCGGAGGAGTTTCACTCGACATGGCTGGGCAACAAGGCCGTCTATCGCACGCGCATGGCGCTGGCCGACGGCGCGGAGTTGATCGTACTGGCGCCGGGCGTGAAGGAATTCGGCGAGGACAAGACAATCGACGGATTGATCCGCAGATACGGCTATCGGGGGACTCCGGCAACGCTGGAAGCCGTCAATGCAAACGCGGATCTGGCCAACGATCTGAGCGCGGCGGCGCACCTGATCCATGGGTCTTCCGAGGGACGGTTCACAATTACGTGGTGTCCTGGACATCTCAGCAAGGAAGAGGTGGAAGGCGTCGGGTTTGAGTTCGGTAAGCTTGGGGAAGTGCTTACGCGTTACGATCCCGAGAAGTTATCGCATGGATATAACACTGTGGATGGTGAAGAAGTGTTCTTCATTGCGAATCCGGGGTTGGGACTGTGGGCGCACCGATCGCGGCTTTCACATTCATAGCCTGGGCTGCGAAGGCTAAGCGCCGTCTCGTTAGCGCAAAAGTCCCAACTCGCGCAGCAGAAACGCGTAGTCGAAGGCGATCTCTTTGAGGTAGTCGTAGCGGCCGCTGGAACCGCCGTGGCCGGCCTGCATGTTGGTCACCAGAAGCAGCGGATTGTTATCGGTCTTGAGGGTGCGGAGCTTGGCTACATACTTGGCCGGCTCCCAGTACATGACCTGGCTGTCGTGGAGCGATGTCTTGACCAGCATTGCCGGGTAACCAGCCGCCTTCAGGTTGTCATAGGGTGAATAACTCAGCATGTAGCGGAAATAAGTCTCCTCGTTGGGATTGCCCCACTCCTCGTATTCGGGAACGGTGAGGGGCAGCGAGGCGTCGAGCATGGTGTTCATCACGTCGGCGAAGGGTACATGGGAGACAACGGCGCGGAAGAGATCGGGGCGCAGGTTGCAGACCGCACCCATCAATAAACCTCCAGCCGAGCCGCCCTCGATGGCCACGCGCGCAGGATCGCCGTAGCCGGCGGCGGTGAGGTGCTCGACGGCGGCGATGAAGTCGGTGAAGGTGTTGCGCTTGGTAAGCATTTTGCCGGCGTCGTGCCAGGGCTTGCCCAGGTCGCCGCCGCCTCGGATGTGGGCATAGGCCATGACCACGCCGCGGTCGAGCAGGCTGAGCCGGTTCCCACTGAAAGCCACTGGAAGCGAGTAGCCGTAGGAGCCGTAGCCGTAGACGTAGAGGGGGTTCTGTGCGGGCCTGGAGGCCCGCACGACAGCCGGTCCGGAGACCGGCGCTACGGACGGATTGACCGGCGCTACCCGCTTGTCCTTGCGATAGACCAGAGAAACCGGAACCTTGACGCCGTCGGGGGCGGTGGCATGGACGCGCTCGCTGGCATAGAGGGCGCGGTCGAAGCCGCCGGGAATCTCAAGCTGCTTGAGGAGGGTGGAGGCGCCTGTGGCCACGTCATATTCGTAGACCGAGCTGGGCGTGACCAGCGACTGGTAGGCGTAGCGGAAGGCGGTCGCCGAAAAGATGCGGTTGATGTGCGGCTGGGCGCTGTAGGCCGGCTCGGGGAAGGCGATTTCGCCGGCATGCGCGAACTCGGGGCCCTCGGCGGAGAAGCGGCCAATACGCAGCCGGGGCAGGCCGTCTTCGCGCTCACAGGCCACAAAGAAGCCGGCGAAGAGGTCCACGTCTTCCAGCATGACGGTGTCGCGGTGGGGAATCCGCTCGGTCCAATACTCGCGGCCGGGCGTGGCTACCGGCGCCGTGACCAGGCGGAAGTTGCGTCCGCGGTCGTTGGTGCGGATGAACCAGAGGCCGTTGCGGTGGTCGATGGAGTACTCGTGCTCGTCTTCGCGCGGACTGATGAGGGTGAAGGAGCCTTGGGGTTCGGCGGCCGGCAGCACCCAGGCTTCGGTGGTGGTGTGGCTGGCCGATTCCAGCACCAGGAACTTGCCGTCGCGGGTGCGGCCTGCGCCCAGGTTGAAGCGCTCGTCGTCGTCCTGGTAGACCAGCTTGTCCTCGGAGTGGGGCGTGCCGAGGGTGTGGCGCCAAAGCTGGTATTGGCGCTTCTGCTCTTCGTCCTCGATGGTGTAGAAGAGGGTCAGATTGTCCACCCCATCGACGAAGACCTGTCGATGGGGACCCCGGTTGTCCGCGGCCCACACGACGGAGCCTACGCGCTCGACTTGGCCTGGAAGGGTTTCGCCGGTGACCAGGTCCTTGATGTGCAGGGTGTACTGGCGGAAGCCGGTGGTGTCGGTCGTGTAAGCCAGCCAACGGCCATCGTCCGTGATGTCTGTTGCGCCGATGGAGAAGAAGGCGTGGCCCTCGGCCAGTTGGTTGCCGTCAAGAATCACCTGCTCCGGCGTGTTCTCACTTGCATTGGGGGCGCCATGGGTGCGGCAGTGGATTGCGTATTGCAGCCCCTCTTCGGTGCGGGTGTAGTACCACCAGCCGCCGTCGTGGAAGGGAACCGAAACGTCGGTTTGCTTTACGTGCGAGAGCATTTCCCGGTAGAGGTCTTCACGGAGGCTGCTGAGCGGGGCCATCACGGCCTCTGCGTAGGCGTTTTCGGCTTCGAGGTACGCGGTGACCTCGGGGTCCTGCTTGTCGCGCAGCCAGGCGTAGTCGTCGGTGAGGACCGTGCCATGCAGAAGGGTCTCAGTGTGTTTTTTGCGTGCGATGGGCGGCAGGATAGGCGGGTTCTGGATCATTTCCTTCCCAGTGTAGTGCAAAGACAGCTTCTAGCTTCTAGCCTTGCCTTCCCGGGGGATGCGGAGTCAAACCCAAACAGCAGATTCGGTTGCGGACAGCTAAGAGCTAGAAGCTAGAGGCTAGAAGCTGAACTCTGGAACCTTTGGCCGGCCGTACCCGTACAATAGAAAGCGATGAAGGGCTTTCGCCGCGCACATTCGACCGTTTTCCGGCTGCTGTTGGCAGCACTCGTGGGGGTCTCCGCCACGGCCACTTTTGCCGAGCGGGTGGAGGACCTGCCCAAACCCACCGATTACGTCAGCGACTTTGCCCACGTGCTTTCGCCGGAGGCGATTGCGCGGCTGGACCGCGTTTGCGAGCAACTGGACCACTCCCAGGCCAATGCGCAGGTGGCCGTGGTCACCATTCACACTCTGGACGGCGCGGACCCGGCGGAGTTTGCCAACGCGCTCGAGGACAAGTGGAAGATGGGCCGCAAAGGCTCGGATCGCGGCGTGCTGGTTTTTCTGGCCGTCGACGACCACCAGCGCCGGATTGAAGTGGGCTATGGCCTTGAAGGCATCCTGCCCGACGGCAAACTGGGCGACATCGGGCGGGAGATGGTTCCGCAGCTCCGGGCCAACGACTTCGACGGGGCTGTGACGCTGGCCGTGGGTGAGTTGGCGCAGACGATTGCCGCCGATGCCAAGGTGACGCTGGAGGACGAGCCGGCAATGGCCAGCCCGCCGGTGCGCCAGGTGCGGCACAGCGCGGTATTCGGCAAGCTGATTCTACTGATCTTCCTGCTGATCTTTTTTGGTGGCTCATCCATTTTTCGCATGCTGCTGGGTTTTGGTCTCTTCTCCAGCGTTTTCGGCGGAAGAAGCTGGGGCGGCGGAGGTTTCGGCGGGGGCGGCTTTGGCGGTGGTGGTGGTGGCGGAGGCGGATTTGGCGGATTTGGCGGCGGGGGCTTTGGCGGCGGCGGCGCGGGCGGAAGCTGGTAGTTACACGAGTTTATGAAGGGGTCCGCCGCGGCGGACCGGAGGAGAAAAACACGGTATGAGCAAGGGACTTTGGATTGCATTAGGAGTCGTAGGCGTTCTGGTTTTGGTTGTCCTGATGGTGTTTGGCAGCTATGTAACGGCCAGGAATCAGATGGTGGCCAAGGACCAGAACGTAAAGAGCATGTGGTCGGAAGTGGACGTGCAATTGGAGCGGCGCGCCGACCTGATCCCCAACCTGGTGGAGACCGTGAAGGGCTTTACCAAAGAGGAGAGCACGGTGTTTGGCGATATTGCCAACGCGCGGGCCGGGATGCTGAATGCGCAGGGCCCGTAGGCCAAGATTGCAGCCAACGGCCAACTGGACTCGGCGATTGGGCGCCTGCTGCTGCTGACCGAGAACTATCCGCAACTGCGCTCCAGCGATCAGTTCATGCGATTGCAGGATGAGCTCTCCGGGACAGAAAACCGCATCGGCGTGGCGCGAAAACGCTATAACGACGCGATCCAGGACTACAACACGTTCATACTTCAATTTCCCAACAACATCTGGGCGAGCATGGCCGGTTTTAAGGAGAACAGCGCCTACTTCACGGCCAGCCCGAGCGCGCGGGCCGTGCCGGCAGTCAAGTTTTGAAGGCGTCTTTGCAGTTTCTATAGCGTGGGCATCGTGCTATCCCACCCCTTCGACTACGCTCAGGGCAGGCTCTAGTGCTTTGGCTGTGTAATTTGGTAATTGCTCCTGGACAAGTGCGGGCGCGGACGCCCGCACGACAGCCGGTCTGGAGACCGGCGCTACATTCCTTGCATTACACAATCACGCGGCCTCGGTACTAGCCGCAAAAGGTCGCCGCGGCGACACGCGGGGCCCAGAGGGCACCCCGGTGGGGCACCCAAGACCTTACACTCTTCGTGAAAAAAGGCCATCCCGAACGGCGGGATGGCCTTTCCAATGGTTGGGGGTTCGGGCGCGGCCCGGACTGGTCTATTTGAAGGAGGCGATGGCGCTGGCCTCGTCGTCGTAGATGTCGAAGACGGTGTAGAGCTTGGTCAACTGAAGCAGGTCGTGTACCTTCTTGGTCAGTTTCAGCAGCTTGAGCGCGGCGCCCTGGTTCCTGGCCGTGGTGTAGGCGCTCACCAACTCGCCCAACCCCGAGCTATCGATATAGTTCACGTCTCCCAGGTTCAGCAGGATACTCTTCTGTCCTTTGCCGATCAGGTTGCGAATGGCATCGCGTATCTGCACGCTGCCTTCGCCCAGAGTGATCCGCCCGCTAAGGTCCAGAACGGCGACGCCGTTCACTTCACGGGAAGCAATAGTAAGTGCCACGAGAATTCCTCCTTATTGGAATTCAGATTATCACACTCTTGCCGTTCAGCGGAGCGGGAAAACCCCGGCGCTGCGGCGGGAAGAGATTGACCCCAGTTTGCCGCTGAAGCCCTGCGCAAGCGCTTTATGCTTTTTTGCCCGCCAGCGCCAGACGCTTGACGAGCGTCAACTCGGTTCCGGGATGCAGTTGTCGAAAGTGCACCTCATCCATGAAGGAACGGATAAGGAAGATGCCGCGGCCGGTGCCGCGCAGGAGATTTTCCGGCGCCAGAGGGTCGGGAAGCGTCTCAGGGTTCAGTCCCTTGCCCTGGTCGGCGATGGTAAACACCAGCGCGGCGCCCGTGTTTTCAAAGCTGACGGTGATCCGCTTGGCGGGGTCGTATTCGTTGCCGTGAAGCACGGCGTTGACAGCCGCTTCACGCACCGCCATGGTCACATGGAAGCGCTCGTCCTCGTCCAGGCCGGCCTCGGCGGCCAGTTTTTCCGCCGCCGCCTCTACCTTGGCGACGCTCTCCATGGTGGATGTCAGCGAAAAACACAGCCGTCCTGTCCTGGATTCGCTCACCGGGTTCGTCTCCGTCCTTTCCCGAACGCTCCGGGACACATTCGCCCCTCCGCGCCTCGGCAGCCTGAACGCAGTTTCATGGCTGACAAGGAGTTGTGTCAAGAAACAGTAGTTTCCTCCTCCCTTGACACGCGCCTTCAAATTCGTTGATTATCCAGGCTAGTAGACTATTTGGCGGCATCCTACTACCAAATGCCCAAGCAAGGGGAGGATATTGAAGACAGCCGCGCGCAGTGTTGATTCGACCTCTGAATTGCACCTGAACCGCCTGCAGAGTCATCGCGGACGCCGCCGGATTTTGGAGCTGGCCGGCGTTTTTGCCGCTTGTTTACTGGCTGGCGAAATTGGACTGACTGTCCCTTTTACGAGCGGAACCGTATCCCCCGTGTGGCCTGCGGCAGGAGTCGCGCTGGCCGCCATGCTTATCTTCGGCTATCGCATCTGGCCGGCAGTCGCCATGGCTGCATTCATCGTAAATTTCTTTACCGGCATCCCGCATCTGGCCGCGGCCGGAACCGCTTTGGGCAGCACGGCTGGTCCGCTGTGCGGCGTCTGGCTCCTGCGGCAACTGCCGGAATTCCGGCCTTCCCTCACCAGGCTTCGAGATGTACTCGGAATGAGTATTTGCGGCGCCTTTTGCGGCACCGCGGTAAGCGCGACCATCGGCACTATTGTTTTGGCTCTGGCCGGCGTGAATGCCGGTTCCGGTTATGCGCCCGCGTGGCTGACGTGGTGGTTGGGCGACGCCACGGGGGTGTTGATCGTTACCCCGCTCGTACTGACCGTCACGGGGCTGATGGCGGTCAGGGAAAAGCGGCGGCAGGCCGAATTGGCGTGCCTGCTGCTGGGAACTGTCTCAAGCGCGTCGTTGATCTTTGGTCAACGGCTTGGATCGATGCATGCCGGTGTATTCGCGTTCGGCATTTTCCCTTTCGTGCTCTGGGGGGCCATACGGTTCGAGGTGCCGGGGTCGGCAGCCGTGAGCTTTTTGAGTTCTGCCATCGCCGTGTGGGGAACCGTTCGCGGCTTCGGGCTAGTCATCAATGGCGCCGCCCAGCAGAACGCCATGCTGCTCCAGTCATTTATCGCCGTCACCTCGGTCTCGGGCCTGGTATTGGCAGCCGTGATCGCGGAGAGAGCGGAACTCATACGCAAGCAGAGCACCCTGGAAGCGCTTGAGCACAGCGAGAAAAATTATCGCGGCATCGTAGAGACCGCGTACGAGGGCATCTGGAAGGTGAATGCCGAATTTGAAACCTCCCTGGTCAATGGGCGCATGGCAGAACTGCTCGGGTATACCGCCCAGGAAATGCTGGGCAGGCCGCTGTTTGATTTCATGTTCGAGAGTGACATCAAGCAGAAGAAATCCGAGATGGAACGCCTGCGCCTTGGCGTCAGCGAACAGATTGAAACCCGATATCGCAAGAAGGATGGGGAAGCATTATGGGCGCGGGTTACGACCTCGCCGATTATCGGTGGGGACGGGGGCTTTGAAGGCGCGCTGGCCATGGTCAGCGATATGACGGAGCAAATGCGCGCTGAATCGGAACAGCGCCGCTCACAGGAACGGATCAGCTTGCTTTTCCGGGCAGTGGAACAGACGGCCGATAGCGTCGTAATCACCGACCGCGACGGCACGATCAAGTATGTAAATCCAGCGTTTGAAGTCATTACGGGTTACAGCCGCCAGGAAGTTGTCGGCAAAACGCCTGGCATCTTGAAGTCCAACCTGCAAGACAAGGCTTTCTACAGCCGGCTCTGGGGTCAGATTCTGCAAGGTGAGGATTTCCGCGGGACGCTTGTGGACCGCAAGAAGTCAGGGGAACTGTACTGGGCGGAGCAGACCATCAGCCCGATCAAGGACAGCGCAGGCGTCACCTCCCATTATGTTTCTGTGTGCAAGGACATAACGGTGTTCCGCAAACAGCAGGAGCGGGAAATCCAGTTGCAAATGGCGCGCAACGTACAGGAGCGGTTCTATACCGGCGCAGCGACGTGCGCCGCCGGATTTGATATCGCTTGCGCCATCTACCCCGACAAGGAAGCTTGCGGCGACTACCTGGACTCGTTCTCAATGCCTGACGGGCGAATTTGCATCGGCATCGGCGATGTGAGTGGACACGGCCTGGACTCCGCGCTGGTGATGGCGCTGACCCGCGCTTATGTGCGCTCATTCGCCCAGGTCGAAGCAGATTTGGCGAAGATACTGAGCCGCGTCAACCATATGCTGCTTGCGGACCTGGAGGACGCCCGGTTCGTCACCATGCTGCTGGTTTGCCTGGATGGAACGAATGGCAGACTCTCTTATGCCAGCGCAGGGCACGTTTCAGGCTTTCTGATGAATGAATCGGGCGAGATCGATCATGTGCTGGAAAGCTCGGGTCCGCCGCTGGGACTATTTCCCGATTCCAGCTTTGTCACCTCTACAGTACCTTTGACCTCGCAGCATATCATGATTTTATTGACGGACGGCACGACGGAGATGACAACGCCGGGAGACGTGGAGTTCAGCACCGACGGAGTTCTCGAATACGTGCGCGCCCATCGGCAAGATTCAGCGAACGAACTCGTGCATGGCATCTATCGCGCCGCTCGGAGCTTCGCAGGCGACCATCCTCAGCAAGATGACGCCACGGGCGTCATTGTAAAAGTTGCCTGAAAAGCCGTCCTTTTATCGATCCGGTGATCCATGAGAATCTCCTTGGGCCTGGGAGCCGAATCTCTTGTCAGGCGCGTATATCCCGGCGAGTGCACTGTCAATCATTGACATGATTTCGGCGGGCGGAGATTCGAGCTGTTCCCGCGCCCTCGGAGTCGCAGTTTTCCAACCTGATGCATCCACAGGCGCAGGCCGCCTCCAAAGCGATACACTCACCTCATGCGCCCTCGCACCACAGCCCGCGTGAGCCTGACCGCGCTGCTCGGCACTCCGGTGACCGATGCGCAGGGCCACCTGCGCGGGCGGCTCAAGGATATCGCCGTGGCCACCGGCGAGGATGCGGGCAAGGTGGCCGGGCTGGTGCTGAAGACGCGCACCGGGCTGTTCATCGTGGCCTCAGAGGACGTGATGGAGACGCCTGCCGGCACACTCGAATTGCGTTCGTCGGGAGCGATGGTTTCGCTGAAGGAGGAGGGCAACTACCTCTACCTGCGGCAGGATCTGATCGACCGCCAGATTATCGACATTCACGGCCGCAAGGTGGTGCGCGTCAACGACGTCGATCTGGAGTGGATGGGCCACGGGGCGGCGCACCTGCTGCGCGTCGTCGAGGTCGAGGTGGGCTTGCGCGGGGCTTTTCGCAGGGTCTTCAAAGGGCTGCTGCCGCGGGCAACGCTGGAAACAATCTCGCGCAAGCTCGGCGCGCACGGCATCCCCTGGGAGTTCGTCGACGTGATCGAAGTCGACCCGGCCCGCCGCGTCAAGCTGCGCATCGAGTACGAGCGGCTCTCTGAGATGCACCCCTCAGACCTGGCCGATATTCTCGAAGACCTGGCGCCCGCCGAGCGCGAGGTCATCTTTGCCTCGCTGGACGAAGAGGTGGCCGCCGAAGCCCTCGAAGAGGTCGAGCCCAAGCTGCAAAAGACCCTGCTGGAGAAGCTGGACGAGGAGAGGATCGCCGATATCGTTGAGGAGATGGACCCCGGCGCGGCCGCAGACCTGCTGGCCGAGCTGCCCGAGGAGCAGTCCGACGCCATCCTGGAAGAGATGGAACCGGAAGAGCGGCAGGAGGTGGAAGAACTGCTCGAGTTCGACGAGGACTCGGCCGCCGGCTGCATGACTACCGACTTCGTCTACCTGGGAATGCAGTCCACCGTAGCCCAGGCGGTGCAGGCCCTGCGCAGCTTCGACGGCGACCCGGAGAGCGTGACGGAGATCTACCTGCTGGACGAGAAGCGGGTACTGCGCGGCGCAATCACGCTGGCGCGGGTGGTGATGGCGCAGCCGGAGACGCGGCTGGCCGTGCTGGCCGAGCCTCGTGTGCTCTCCTGCCCGTCCGGCCTGCACCAGAACGACCTGGCCGAACTCTTCGATAAATACAACCTGCACGCGCTGCCCGTGGTGGACGCCCAGGGCCGCATGGTGGGCGTAGTGCAGGCCGACCATGTGATCAGCTTCCTGCGCGAGAAGCTCTAAGTTATTGAAAACAGACCTTGAGAACGATTCTCAAATTGCGTTTATTGTGCAGGATTGCCAACTTCGATTCCGGCCTTGTGACTAATGTGAGATAAAATTCCCGGAATGATCCGAAATTGTGAAAGACTATGGATGATGCAGTTTCCCAAGATCATTCAGGGCGGCATGGGCGTGGGCGTTTCCAACTGGCGCCTGGCCAATGCCGTCTCCAAACTCGGCCAGCTGGGCGTGGTTTCCGGCACGGCTCTGGATTCTCTCTTTGTGCGCCGCCTCGCCGATGGCGACCTGGGCGGACACATGCGCCGCGGCCTGGATGCCTTCCCCTTTCCCGAGATGGCCAGGCGCATCTGGGAGGAGCACTTCATCCCTGGCGGCAAGGGCTGCGAAGCGCCGTATCCGGCCATACCCATGCACCAGCGCCGCGACCTGCGCAAGGTGGTCGAGCTGTGCATCGTGAGCAACTTTGTCGAGGTATATCTGGCGCGGGAAGGGCACAAGAATCCCGTGGGCATCAATTTTCTTGAGAAGGTGCAGATTCCTCACCTCGCTTCGATCTACGGCGCGATGCTGGCCGGGGTGGGCTATGTGCTGATGGGCGCGGGCATTCCGCTGCACATTCCCGGCGTGCTGGACGCCTTTGCGATGCACCATCCGGCCGAGTACAAGCTGGCGGTGACGGGCGCGGCGACGGGACAGGATACGCAGATGAGCCTCGATCCGGCTGAGTACGCGGAAGGCCCGCTCCCGATCCTCTACCGGCCAAGGTTTCTTTCCATCGTCTCCTCGAACACGCTGGCCACGACCATGCTGCGCCGGGCCAGCGGCCGCGTGGACGGGTTGGTGATCGAAAGCCCGACGGCGGGGGGGCACAATGCGCCTCCTCGCGGCAAGCTCCAGCTCAATGCCTCCGGAGAGCCGGTTTACGGCGAGCGGGATCAGGTCAACATTCAGGATTTGCGGGCGCTGGGCGTACCCTTCTGGCTGGCTGGCGGGTATGGAAACGCCCGGAAACTGCGCGAGGCGCTCGATCAGGGCGCCGCGGGCGTGCAGGTGGGGACGGCATTCGCCTTCAGCGAGGAGTCCGGCCTGCGTCCCGACCTGAAGAAGTCGCTCCTGGCCCAGGCTGTGACCGGAACGGGCGAGGTGTTTACCGATCCACTGGCCTCGCCCACCGGATACCCGTTCAAGGTGGCGCAGTTGCAAGGCTCATATTCCGATCCGGAGGTTGCCGCGGCGCGGACCAGGGTCTGCGACCTGGGCTTGCTGCGGGAACCGTACACCGCGCCGAACGGCAACATCGGCTACCGCTGCGCCGCCGAGCCGGTGGCCAACTACGTGGCTAAGGGCGGCAAGGCCGAGGAAACGGTGGGACGCAAGTGCCTATGCAACGCCCTGATGGCCAACATCGGCTACGAGCAGACGCGCAAGGACGGTTTCGTGGAGCCGGCTCTGGTCACCATCGGCGACGACCTGAATACGGTCGCGCAGTTCCTGGCTCCGGGGCGGACGACCTATAGCGCCGCCGATGTGGTCGAGTCCCTGCTGAGCCTGAGCGCGGACGCCGTTACCGCCGAGCCGGTTTTGGCCAGCGCCTGACTCGCCGGCCAAGCAAAGAATTATAGTTTGTCGCTTCTGGGTTCCGTGCGCCAGGGTTCGCGTCTCCCCGCTTGGCCTGTTATGGTCATTGAGGAAACAGATGAATCCTCCTTAGGAACCGGCTGGGATGTGGAAGCGTTGGCGAATCCGGATACTGCTGTTTCTGGCCGTTCTCGGCCCCGGATTCATTACCGCCAATGTCGATAACGACTCCGGCGGCATCCTCACCTACTCCCAGGCCGGCGCGCAGTACGGCTACACCCTCCTGTGGACCATCATTCCCATCACCATCGCGTTGATCGTGGTGCAGGAGATGTGCGCCCGCATGGGCGTGGTCACCGGCAAAGGACTGAGCGACCTGATCCGCGAGGAGTTCGGCCTGCGCCTCACCTTTGTGCTCATGGTGCTGCTGGTGGTGGTCAACTACACCAACGTGGTCACCGAGTTCATCGGCATCGCCGGCTCCATGCACCTGTTCCACGTCTCCAAATTCATCTCCGTGCCCTTTTGCGCGGCGCTGGTCTGGTACATGGTGGTGCGGGGCAGCTACAAGAGCACGGAAAAGATCTTCATCGTCGCCTCTTTGATCTATATCTCGTACATCTTTGCCGGGGTGCTGTCGCAGCCCAGCTGGCACGATGCGCTGTGGGCCACGGTCAAGCTGCCGGCCAAGTCGGTGTGGAGCGACAAGGCCTATATGTATATGGCCATCGGCGTGGTGGGCACCACCATTGCGCCGTGGATGCAGTTCTACCTGCAATCGTCGATCGTGGAGAAGGGCATTCGCGTGAAGGACTACGCGGCCTCGCGGCTGGATGTGATCGTCGGCAGCCTCTTCACCGACATTGTGGCCTGGTTCATCATCGTGGCCTGCGCGGCCACGCTCTACGTGCATGGCATGGGGGCCATCCAGGTGGCATCGGACGCGGCCGAGGCGATGCGCCCGCTGGCCGGCGACTACGCCTTTCTGCTCTTCGCCTTCGGGCTGTTCAACGCATCGATCTTCGCGGCCTCAATCCTGCCCATCTCGACGGCCTACACGGTCTGCGAGGGCCTGGGCGTCGAGTCGGGAGTGGACAAGCGCTTCAAGGAAGCGCCGTTCTTCTATTGGCTTTACACGCTGCTGATTGTGGGCGGCGCGCTGACCGTCCTGCTGCTGCCCGACGCGCAACTGATCAACGTGGCCATTCTTTCGCAGGTGCTCAACGGCGTCCTGCTGCCGGTGGTCATCATTCTGATGCTGATGCTCATCAATCGCAAAGACCTGATGGGCGAGCACAGGAACTCCCGGCTGTGGAACGTGATTGCGTGGGTAACCAGCATCATCGTGATCGGGATGACGCTGGTGATGCTGTGGGGGATGATGCCGGGGCATTGAGGACTGTGTGTTCAGCGATGCGACAGGCCGAATTCAGAGTTCTGGGTATCCAGCTATGAATGACCGAAGTTCTTATCGAACCACTTGACGAAATGCTGTCTTTCAGCGACATTCTTCGAATCTAACAATTCCGTCCTGTAGCGTTCCAGATGGCTCTTGAGAACCTTGGGGAGGCGATGTGGATTGATCACAAGCTTCTGCGCTTTAGGATCGTAAGCCAATGCTTCCCCGCCTGGTGGTTGACCAAGACCCACTCCGCGAGTCCTCGAATTGTGATAAAGGCCGCACCTTGCATCGTGATAGAGGACGCGGAGCAGACTCTCGCGCTCGATCGTTGGAATCTTCGCTAATTCTGGAAAGACGTCCTGAGTGCCGGCCCTGAAATTCGCACCGTCGCCGTTTGCAAGCGCGCGACACTTGCCGATTGTCTCAAAGTAGCTGAGACAGATCTGAAGGACGGCAAACCCTGAATGATTCATGCTCTCAACCTTGCGTCCGTTTCCGAGTTCCTCCCCTCCATTTGATAGCAGATCCGCTACGTGCAATTGCCACCCTAAGGTCTGCTGGTAGAAGATATCAATCTTCTTTTCGGTCGAAAGTGGCCAATCGAGATCACTGTCCCGGTCTTTCCAAGAAATCATCATAGGAAATCCTCCTCCTTCCAACCCGCATCAAAGACGGCATGTCATTGCGACCCTACACAGGTGGATTATGCCACGGCCAGCCGCTTGAGCTGAATGCGACCCGCGGGAATCTGAGCAAGTTCGTACTGAGCCTGCTGCGTAATCCAGCTTTGCGCGTTGCCGCCAAAGACCTGAGAGAGCCGGATGGCCATCTCCGGCGAGATGCCGCGCCTGCCGTTGACCAGTTCGGAGAGAGTGGTGCGCGTGACTCCCAGGGCTTGCGCGGCCTGCGTGATCGTGATGCCGAGCGGCTCGATGCACTCGCAAAGTACAACGCTGCCCGGATGTGGCGGATTCTTCATCGGCATGGGAAAACCTCCTTAGTGGTAATCCAGATAATCGACTTCAGTCGCATGGCCCTCAACAAATCGAAAGATCACTCGCCAATTGGCTCGAACCGTGACCGCCACGAAACCGTGCAATGGACCCTTCAGCGTGTGCAGGTTAAATCCTGGAAGATTCATATCCTCCACGGAACCGGCTGCATCCAGGCGTGCGAGGATGTTTCGCAGCTTCATCAGATGTTCCGCCATAACGCCGCGAGGGTTGTCGTCCTCGTAGAGGCGTTTCAGCCCCTTGTGGCGGAAGGACTTAATCATGAGTAAGCGTAACGCGTAACGTAACGGCGGTCAAGAGGCCTTTGCCGAACCCTGGGCGGTCCACCGTAGGTCCGCCCGGACGGCCAGTCCTTGCCGAAAATAACCCTCCGTCGGCGCACACTGGTAGATAGAAAACAAGGGAGCAAAACCCCTCATCGACCGGAGAAGCCATACGTACCCCCCACCCCCCACCAAAATGCCCATTTTCTCGGATGCATCTTTGGTCCGGCGGAAAGGTTAAGAGATGTAGAATCAGAGATTTATCATGTAAACGCAAAGGCCGCCCTGTTATCTCAATGGTAAACTTCGACCGCGGAAAATCGCGGCTTTTTGCGGCTTTTAGCGCATAAAACGGCCTTTTATAGCCCTGTCGGGACTTCGCTCTACAGCAGCTTTCCCGCGGCCAGATCGCGGATGAGGCCGCGGTCGGCGGTGAGGAACTCGTAGCCGGAGAGGTCTTCAAGCTTGGTCCAGCGCAACTGCCGGAAGATGCGGTTATCGAGTTCGCCGGCGAACTCGTGGACGGCAAAGAACTGCAGATCGACGGCGCCTCCATGGCGGTAGTTGTGGCGGATGCGGGTGACGCGGGGGCCGATGATGGCGCGGATGCCGAGTTCTTCGTCCAGCTCGCGGGCCAACGCCTGCTCGGGGCTCTCGCCGGCCTCGATCTTGCCTCCGGGAAACTCCCACAGCAGCGCCATAGGCTGATCCGGGCGGCGCTGACAGATGAGGACTTCGCCGCCGCGCACGATCAGGGCCGCCGCCACGAAGCGGAGCGCGGGACCGGCAGGGCGAGGATCGGAATTCGGCTGGGCTTCTTCCACCCCTTTAGTGTAAACGCACCAAAAGGGATGCAGGACCGAGCGGGCACATCATGTATAAGCGCCATCAAAGCCGTTCGGAACAGGCTGCGGAAATGGGGGAATGGCGACGAGTTCCCCGAAAGACCTACCTCAGGGGCTAAAGCCCGCACTGATTATGCGGCATTTACGGCACGACTAAAGTCGTGCCCTGATACAAAACCAGAGTTTTTCAGCAAACTCCCAAAGCCTGTACCTTTCACCGAAGCGAGTTTTTGCGCAGCCTGTAAAGCCCCGGCCTACCTCAGAAGTGAGTTTGCAGGCAGGTTCACAGCAAGCGGCCTATTCTCCGGCGACCGCCGCTTCGAAGCCCTCGACGGCCTGGGGCCGGAAGTAGCCCCAGCCGTTCTTTGCCGCCGCCGCAAGCAGGGCAGGAGACGGGTTGACCGGGAAGGGGTGGCGCGCGATCTCAAGCAAGGCCAGGTCGTGGATGGAGTTGCCGAAGGCCGCATCGGGGCGGTCGAGTCCCACGCGGCGAAGCGTGGCGGCTTTGCCTTCGTCAGTGGGCACGTCCACAATTTCGCTATAGATGACGCCTTCGGCGACGCGGACTTCGGCGGCCAGGATGCGGTTTTCCAGGATGCCGAAATCGCGCATCCCTTCGGCGACCACCCACTTATTGGTGGAGCTGACGGCCCACAGCTCGACGCCGGCCTGGCGCAGAGTGGCCAGGAGCGAGGCCATTTCAGGAAATACACGGGGGCGCACAAACTCCCCAACATACTGGGCGGCGGCGGCGCGCAACTCCTGCTCGCGGAGGCCGGCGTAAATCTGCACCATCTCGCCGCAGATTTCCAGCTCGCTCACCTGGCCGGACTGGTAGGCCCGGTAACGGGTATCGATCCAGTCGCTGGTGGAGCGCGAGACCAGGCCCTGTTCGAGAGACCAGACCATGAAGCCATAGCCCGCGTCGCCGCCCCACAGCGTTCCATCGCAATCGAAAACCGCAACTTTCGGACTACTATCGAGAACCAGCCGCTCGAACTCCCGGGCGGTCCATTTGGGGATTTCTATCTGCGTTGGTGTCAAGCGCACCTCAATCCTGATCGAAAACTCTTCCAACTCTATTCTCTTCCAAACGCGGCTGCTTTGCACGTAAAGGTTTGAAGAAGGACCCAATGAGGCAATGCGATCGATTGATTTTGGGCACGGGGTAATGAAGTTGATTCCATGATGAACGAGGTACGGTTGCCTGTTCGCGGCCGGCGGAGATGGGTTCAGGCCGCCGATAATCGGGAGTGTGGACATCGAGCGCAATCTTCCGCTCTTGAAGGACTACCAGGCGTATCTGCGCGTGGAGAAGGGGCTGCGCCCGCTGACCTGCGAGGCCTATGACAGCGACCTGAAGACCTTTGCCGAGTTCATCGAGGGGCGGCACGGCGTGCTGTTGACGGCGGCGCAGCAGGATGTGGCGGCTTTTCTCGAGCATCTGCGCGGCCACGGCATCGACCAGCGTTCGGCGGCGCGCAAACTGAGCTGCCTGCGGGGCTTCTACAAGTGGCTGCTGCTGGACCGCCGCATTCACCACGATCCAACCGTGAATATTGAATCGCCCAAGGCGTGGAAGGTGCTGCCCAAGTCGCTGGCCGAGCCGGAGGTGGCGGAGATGCTGGAGCGGGCGCGGATGGCCGCCGAGCATCCGCAGGCGCAGGGCACGGCGTTGCGCGACCGCGCGATTCTGGAGCTCCTCTACGCGGGCGGGCTGCGCGTCTCCGAGGTGACGGCGCTCTCCACGGGCGATCTGGCGCTGGACGCGGGCCGCGTGCAGGTGCGCGGCAAGGGCGACAAGGAACGCATTGTGCCCCTGGGACGTATCGCGATCGAGGCGCTGGAGACCTATCTGCGCGAGGGGCGCCCGCATCTGGCGCGCATCAGCTCAGCGCGCAAGGCCAATGCGGCGCGGCAGGATGCCACCCGTCTGTTTCTTTCCTTGCGCGGCATGCCGCTTACCCGCCAATGGGTCTGGCACGTGGTGAAGATGGCGAACGGCGCCGCCAGCCCGCACCGGCTGCGCCACAGTTGCGCCACACACATGGTGGAGCACGGCGCGGACCTGCGCAGCGTGCAGCTCATTCTGGGCCATGCCGACATTTCCACCACACAGGTCTACACGCACCTGGCGCTGGGCCGGCTCAAGGCCGTGCACCGCTTGCACCACCCGCGCGCAACGCGGCGCGGCGTGGACGTTGAGGCGCTTTCTGAACCAGGCGGGGATACGCATCCCGATTCCCATCGGGGGCTATGTCTTGTTCCGCGCGCACATCTGAAAAAGGAGACGGCATGAGCGCATCGGTCGCTCCCGCGATTGCCCGGCCGCTGGATTTGCTCGTGGCCGACTATCTGCGCGTACTGGCCAATGAGCGCGGCGCCTCGGCGCACACCCTGCGCGCTTATCAACGCGAATTGCACGGCTTTGCGGCCTTTGCCGCCGAGCGCTACGGCCCCGAGCAGAGCGCGGAGCAGAGCGTGGGCCGCATCGAGCACACCGACATCCGCGCCTATTTGGGCACGCTGTATGACCGCGGGCTCTCAAAGGCCTCGGCGGCACGGGCGCTGGCGGCCATTCGCAGTTGGTTCAAGTGGCTGGCGCGTGCCGGTTACATCCAGCAGAATGCGGCCTCGCTGGTGTCCACGCCGCGGCTGCCCAAACATCTGCCGCGTGTGCCCTCCATCGAGCAAATGAACCGGGTGGTGGACTCGGTGGGGGACGATGCCGCAAGCTGGCCGGCGCGGGATAAGGCCATCCTCGAGATGCTGTATGGATGCGGGATCCGCAATGCGGAGTTGACGGGGCTGAACCTGGACGACATTCACTGGGCCAACGAGGCAGTCCTGATACGAGGCAAGGGCCAGAAGCAACGCTATGTGCCGTTGGGCGATGCGGCGGCGCTGGCGCTAAGGGCCTATCTGGCTGAGCGGTCGGCGCGGCTGGCCGCGGGCGGCAATGGCAAGGGAGCGGCGGCGGGCGGAGGGAAGGGAATCGAGACGCCGGCGCTGTTTCTCAATTTGCAGTTGCGTGGACTGAGTAAGCCGGGCGGCCAGGCGCGGCTCACCACCCGCAGCGTGGGCCGCATCGTCAAGCGCATCGCCATTCTGCGCGGTCTCTCCGCCGACGTGCACCCGCACACGCTGCGCCACGCCTTCGGCACGCATTTGCTTGAGGAGGGCGCCGACCTGCGGGCTATCCAGGAACTGCTGGGTCACGAACGGCTCTCGACGACGCAGCGGTATACCCAGCTAACCACTGCACAGTTGACGCAGGTCTACGACCGGACCCACCCTCGGGCAAAGTAGAGTGCTGCCGGAGCAGCCCGGATTTAGAAGCTGATCTTTTGTTTTGGGAACCAGGTGAGCTGGACGGTGGTTGTGGTTACGGTCTGCTGGCCTGGAAGGTAAATGGGAGCCTTCCAGTGTTCAAAGGCGAAGTTGCCGTTGACCTCGAAGTCCTTGCCGATGCGCTTGACCACCTGGAAGTTGATGTCGTTCAACGTGGTGCCGCCGGGGGCCAGGCAAGTGTTAGTGCCAGGGTCGGGTCTTGGGCATCCATTGCTCCCCGCAGGGATGGTCTGGGTTGTTGAGCCGGGGATGAAGTACTTGGCGGCCTTCTGGTTGCGTACGCCGACCTGGATCCATTCATTGCCGCCCAGATGATAGGTAATCCAGGCCTGGCCGCCCTTGTCCTCGCGTCCGATCCAGTCGCCGAAGAGTTGACCATTGTTGGTGTAGCCCTGTTGCTGGAGGGACTCGTAGTACATGAAGTGGCCGTAGTGGCTTGCGGTGTTTGTGCTGGAAGGATCGGTAGAGGCTGCTTCGACGCGGATGTCAAGCTTCGGAATGCCAGGCACATGGGAGAGATAGAGGCCCGGCCGGTAGGCGGCGCGGCGGGGAGCGTCGATGGGGGAAACATCGTCGTGGACCTCCGAGTCCGAGTAAAGCGTGAGCCATTTGCGGACGAAGGGGAGTCTGTACGAGAAGTCGAATGCGCCAAAGCGGGCGCCGGGACTGTCGCGTGTGCCTTCTAAAGGTCCGGCGGCCGAAAAACTGAAGAAACTTTTCAGGAAGGTATGCAGGGTGATGGGCTCGTGTCCCTCGCCGCCCCAGATTACCGTGCGCTCAAATCCGAATTCGAGGTTTTCCGTGGGCCGGAAGCTGAGCTTTTCGACGTGCACCCAGGGGGCGTTGGGATAGGTATGCCCTTTCAGAGGACCGATCAGAAAGTCGTAGCGGAAGGGACCTGTAATCCGCGAAAGCCCCGGAACGTGCAGTGGCTCGACGCGGTTGACGCGGAAGGAATAGATGTTCTCGGCGTTGTTGGAGTAGGCCATCCCGCCACCCAGCCCAGGCCCCAGCCAATCGTCCTGTTTGCCGAAGGAGATTTCGTGGTTGAGATAGTGGGCGGAGGCATAGGCCTCAATGACACGGCCCTGCGTGGTTGTGCCGATGGGACCTTGTGGGATGGTGGTCTGGAGGTAGGGGAGTCCCGTGGCTGGATTGATGGCGATCTGAAGGAGGCCGGTATCGATTGTGGCGAGCGCCTGGGCCAGTGCCGGGGAGTAGCCGGCGGCCGAGGGCGCACCCTGGAACTCGCCGCGCACATAGAGCACGAAGCGGCCGGCGGCGGCATAGCCGCTGGCGCCGGTGTAGTTGTTGAATCCGTTTTCGTAGGGACGGCCGTAGTCGTTGACGATGGTCGAGCCGAGATGATAGCTGTCGCGCAGGGGCGTGCCGCTGATGCCGCGGACCACGGTGTAAGTCGACTCGATGCGGGAGTTGCCCCGGTGCGCCAGGCAGGGGCCCTCGGTGTCGTCGCGCAGTTCGCGCATCAGCGCGTCGTAGATGTCCTGAGCCTCGTCGGTGGCCGGCCCCGGATCCGCGTCCTCGATGCGGGCGCCGGCCTGCTCGAGCATGTGGCTCACGCTGGCGCGGGTCCACGGGCGCATACCGAGAAAGACATCGTCCACAAGGCCAAGCGAATAGAGCCTCAGCATGGCCGGATAGACCCAGCTATCGACCGGGATATAGGGCGAACCGAGCACGGAAGGTTCGCAGACGGGCTCGGGGCGGCTGGGATCGCGGCCCGACGGCCCGGCGCCGCCCGGTTCCTGGGCGGGGAGTGGATTGGCGGTCATCAGGAGAAGTCCTGCCAACACCGTTACACATTGGATAACAGGAGAGATGGCCAAACGTCTGCTCACGTTCATACCCACACTCTATCATCAGGCTGTCCCGGATGGAGGGGCTACTTTTCCGCCAATTCAATGGCGGCGTCGAGTTCCTCGTTGAAGGCGGCGGCGACCTCCGCTTTGTAATCCTTGGTAAATAAACCCTTGCGGATTAGGTACTTCTCCATGGTCAGGATGGGGTCGCCGGCCTTCCAGCGCTGGCACTCGATGAGGGTGGGCCCGTTGCCCTTGCGGGCGTGAGCGATGGCCTCGGAGGCAACGCGATAGACGGCCACTGCGTCGTTGCCGTCCACGGTGATGGCGGGGAAGCCGCAGGCCTTTGTTTTCAAAGGGATGCTCTTCATCCAGGAGACAAAGATCATGGGGAGGCCGTGGAGGCCGGCAAAGCTCAATGCTTGATGCCAGGGGCCGAGAGAGGCGGGTTCGCCGGTGGAGAAAGCTACGGATATCTTGTTGTTTTTATTTAGTTTATTGGCCATGGCTGCATCGACGGCGATTTTGAGCCGGGCGGCGATCCCGGGCGAAGGGGCGATGGGGTGGGAGAGGCCGCCAAACAGCTCTTCGAGCAGCAAGCCATTGATAAAGCATGGGATGAGGTCACCGGGCGGGGGCGCGACGGTGTCTTCCGGAGCCAAGTCGATGGCCACGCCCACGGCGGCTGCTTCCCGGCCCACGGCGGGGGAGTGGTTGCCGGTGAAGTTGTTTTGTCTGAAGAGGATGCGGATGCGCCCCTGAATCATTCGGCACTTGAGCATGGTGGAGTAGAGGGCAAGCAGCTTGCCGTTGGAGATGAGCGAGAAGCCGTTCTGGGCGGGCTGGACGTGGGCCGCGGGGGGTTGTTGCTTGCTCATGGGCTGGGGGTAACTCTCCGGTTACTGGGATTGTAAATCGTACCCGAGAAATGGTGGCCCGGAAGGTGCGGTTCGAGGGCCAAAGGTTTGCCTGGATGATTGCGAAAATGTGAATGCTTAACCACCGAGAGTTGCCCGATCCGAGCGAAAGTCGACCTGGAGGGCGGCATATTCGGCGAAAAGTTCGTATTGAGCTACCTGGAACGTGGCCAAATAGGGGCAGGAGATCGCCTTTTGGGTGGGGCCGGTGTCGTTCTGGACGAGTGGCCCGCAACCCGGAGGCTGGCCGACGCTTGAGATTCCTGGCCGCCAGGGGGTTGGCCGGGCGGTAGTAAACTGTGTCTGTGATGCGCCGATTGCTTACTTGTTCATTGATCGCTGTAGCCGCGCTGGCCGGGTGCCATTCGGGGCAACAGGCGCCTACGCAGTCAGCAGCCAGCCAGAATTTCAAGGTGTACAAACTGCGCGGCAAGGTGGTCTCGACCGATGCAGCCAAGGGCGAGGCGACGCTGGACCATGAGGCTATTCCGGGCTTCATGGAGGCGATGACCATGCCTTACAAGCTGAAGGACGCGAGCATCCTGGGCGAGTTGCATCCGGGCGACGTGATTACCGCCGACTTGCTGGTTTCGACCGACCCCAATGCGGATTATCTGCTGGATCATATCGTCGTGGTGGCTCAGGCCAAGCCGGATCACCGGCCCGCGGTTTCCTATCACGTGCCGACGCCGGGCGATGCGACGCCGGACTTCAAGCTGCGCAACCAGGATGGGCAGCCGATCCATCTGGGGCAGTTCAAGGGCAAGGCGCTGCTGGTCACCTTCATCTACACGCGCTGCCCGTCGCCCGACTTCTGCCCGCGGGTGACGCGCAACTTTGCCGCGCTGGAGAAGCAGTTGGCGGCCAACCCCGCGCTCTATGCCAAAACGCATCTGCTCTGCGTGAGCTTCGACCCGGTGTACGACACGCCGGAGCGGCTCAGGGCCTATGGGGCGACCTATATCGGTATCGGCAGCGATGCGAAGAATGCCTTTGCGCATTGGGATTTTGCGGTGCCGGAGAAGCCGGTACTCGCCGAGATGGCTAAGTTTTTTGATTTGGGGATTACAAACGAGACGGACGGAACCATTACGCACACGCTTTCGACCACGCTGATTGGGCCGGACGGCATGGTGGCGCGCTTCTATCCGGGCAACGAGTGGACGGTGGAGCAGGTGCTGGCCGATGTGAAGCAGTCGGCCGCAAGGGCGGGCTGACGCGCGTATTGCTTGAGACGAGGTAGTTTTTCGGCTTTGAATTCCATTGATTTCAGATTTGGATTGCAGACGAGGAGTGAAGGAACGATGAGTGATGGGTTGAATATCCGCAAGGATGCGGAGTTGGATTTTCTTTCGCTGGGCGCGCTGGTGCACCGGCTCGATCCGGGGATCATCCCTTTCCGCAAGGCGACAGAGTGCAAGATTCACGTCAGCGGCGGCGAGTTCAATGTGGCCGCCAATCTGTCGGATTGTTTTGGGCTGGAGACGGCAATCGCCTCGGCCATGTCGGACTATCCTATCGGCGACCTGATCGCTGAACGCGTGCGCGCCATGGGCGTGAAGCCGTTCTACAAGCACTTCCAGCACAACGGCGTGAACGGGCCCAACATGGCTACCGTGTACAGCGACCGGGGGTATGGCCTGCGCGCGCCAGTGGTCTTCTACAACCGGTGCAATGAGGCGGCTGCGCAACTGAAGCCGGGGGATTTCGACTGGGCCCGGATCTTTGCTGGAGGCGTTCGCTGGGTGCATAGCGGCGGCATCTTTGCGGCTCTGTCGCCGACGACCGCGCCGTTGGCCGCGGAGATGATGAAAGCAGCCAAGGCCGCGGGCGCAGTCACTTCGTTCGATCTCAACTTCCGCGAGAAGCTGTGGAAGATTCACGGGGGCAACGAGCGGGCTGTGGAGACCATCGGCAAGATCGTGGAGAACGTGGATGTGCTGGTGGGCAATGAAGAGGACCTGCAGAAGGGGCTGGGCATCCCCGGGCCGGAGGTCGCGGCCAAATCGAAGCTCGACCCCAGCGTGTTTTTCGGCATGATCGACAACGTGGTGAAGAAGCATCCGCATGTCAAGGTGGTGGCCACCACCCTGCGTGAGGTGCACTCCACCAACCGGCATAGCTGGAGCGCGGTTGCGTGGATCGACGGCAAGACCTACACTGCGCCGACGGCGGAGCTGGAAGTGGTGGATCGCGTGGGAGGCGGAGACGGTTTTGCGGCCGGCTTTATCTATGGCCTGCTGAGCGGCGAGGCGCCGGAAGAGGCTCTCAAGCTGGGATGGGCGCACGGCGCGCTGCTGACTACCTTCCCCGGCGACACCACCATGGCGACCTTGGATCAGGTGCGGGCCTTTGCCAAAGGGGGATCGGCGCGGATTCAGCGGTAAGGGAAGGAGCTGGTTCCCGGACTCTGCCGGCTGGGGACCGATTGCAGGCAACTGGTATTCTTGCCGTGCACGGGAGGGAAGTCTCGCATGGCAAAGTTGACACTGGTTTTTGCGGTTCTCTTGGTTGCTCTGGGCCTGGTCGGCTACCTGGGCACAGGCAGCCTGCATCCTACCGCGCTGATTCCGGCGTGGATCGGCCTAGCGCTGGGCATCTTCGGCTTTTTGGCCATCAGCCCCAACGAGGGCCAGCGCAAGCTGTTCATGCACATCAATGTGACGATCGGACTGCTGGGTTTTCTGGGCGGCGCGGCTGAGGCGGTGCGCGGCTACGTTCATGCAAAGGCTGTAGGGTTGCCGCCGGACATGATTGCGCTGGCCTCAAAGGCGACGCTGGCCGGGCTGATGCTCATTTACGTGATCCTGTGCGTGCGGTCGTTCATTGCCGCGCGGCGCTCGGGGAAGGTTTAAGCGCATGGGCACCATGCGGAGCGGCGTGTTGGGCATGGGCGGCGGGCGGGCCGAGCGGTCGCCGCGCGGCGGCGGGGCGCGCGCGGGGCAGGCAGAGTTGCCCAAGCACAAGCCCAACCTGAAGGAGCTGTGGCCGCAGATCTGGTCGCTGGTGGCGCCGCGCAAGGGCCTGCTGCTGGCCGGGTTGGGCTTGATGGCCATCAACCGCGTGGCCGGCCTGGTGTTGCCCCTGATCTCGAAGCCGCTGCTGGACACAGTGCTTTCTCCGCAGTATCCGCAGCACCCGCGGCCCGATCTGCTGCCCCCCATCATCGCCCTGGTCTTCTCGGCCATGGTGGTGCAGGCCATCACCTCGTTCTCGCTCACGCAACTGCTCTCGAAAGCCGGCCAGCGGCTGATCGCCGAGATGCGCTGCAAGGTGCAACGGCATGTGGGCCTGCTTTCAGTGGCCTACTACGACGAGAACCGCACCGGCACGCTGGTGGCGCGCATCATGAGCGACGTGGAGGGCGTGCGCAACCTGGTGGGCACCGGGCTGGTGGATTTTGTGGGCGGCCTGCTGACAGCGGTGCTGGCGTTTCTTTGGCTCTTGCATCTGAGCGTCACGGTGACTCTAGCCGTGTTCTCCGTGATGGGCGGATTCGTCTTTATTTTGCAGTACGCCTTCAGGGTCATCCGCCCCATCTTCCGCGAGCGGGCCAAGATCAACGCCGAGGTCACGGGGCGGCTGACCGAGTCGCTGGGCGGGGTGCGGGTGATCAAGGGGTATCACGCCGAGGAGCGCGAGGCGGCGGTCTTTTCCGCGGGGGTGGACCGGCTGCTGGCCAACGTGATGAAGTCGCTGACCATGACCAGCGCGCTCGGCGCCGCATCGACCACGGTACTGGGGCTAGTGTCGGCGCTGGTGATGTGGATGGGCGGCCATCGCGTGCTGGGGAACACCTGGACCGTCGGCGACTACTTCAGCTACAACATGTTTCTGGCCTTCATGATTGCGCCGGTCTTCCAGATCGTGAACATCGGCACGCAGTTGACGGAGGCCTTTGCGGGCCTGGACCGCACCAACGAGATCATGTCGGAACTTGAAGAAAACAAGAGCCCCGGCCGCACGGTGAAGATGCCGCCCATCCAGGGCACGGTGCGCTTTGAGGACGTGGAGTTTGCCTACGACCCGGACAAGCCGGTGCTGCACGGGATCAGCTTCCTGGCCGAGCCGGGAACGGTGACCGCGCTGGTGGGGTCCTCGGGATCGGGCAAGTCCACCATGATCAGCCTGCTGTGCGCCTTCCACACGCCGACAAAGGGTTGCGTGGCGGTGGACGATGTGGACCTTGCGAAGGTGGACCTGAACACCTTCCGGTCGCAGTTGGGCGTGGTGCTGCAGGACTCGTTTCTTTTCGACGGAACGATTCGTGAGAACATTCTGTTTTCGCGGCCGGATGCGAGCGAGGAGCAGTTTCTCTTCGCCTGCCGCACGGCCCGCGTGGACGAGTTTGCCGAGCACTACCCGGATGCCTACGACACGATTGTGGGCGAGCGCGGCGTGAAGCTTTCGGGCGGGCAGCGGCAACGGCTTTCCATTGCGCGTGCGCTGCTGGCGGAGCCGCGCATCCTCATCCTCGACGAGGCGACGAGTTCGCTCGATTCGGAGTCAGAGGCCATGATCCAGGCCGGGCTGAGCCAACTGATGCAGGGGCGCACGACGTTTGTGATTGCGCACCGGTTGTCGACCATCCGCCGGGCGGATCAGATTTTAGTGGTGGAGCAGGGCCTCATCGTGGAGCGGGGCAACCACGCGGAGTTGTTCGCGATGGGCGGGCGCTACTACGACCTCTACACGCGCCAGCATGGGTTGGAGGCGAATCTGTTCCTGGCGCCGGGCGAGGGGGATACGGTGCCGGAAGGCGCTTCGTAGCTTCCCGTCCGGAGCCCTATCTCTCTGAAAATGAATTGCTTGCCTACCCGGAAGGCCGCGCCCAGAAAGGCATCCCCCCTTGAATGCGAACCGTGCTATGATGGTAGCAAGGTTTGAATACCATGCGTTCCACCAAGCCAATTGTTTAAGAGAATCGATCTGGCCCGGCCAGCAGGTGAGGCGAGTTCTTCGTCTGGAAAGACGGGTATGTGAGCCTGTTTCCCGCATGAGCATGGAGGTTAAAGCAAACCCTCCAGCAGCTTTCTCGTTTTTGCGGGTAATCCACTGAAGTCCCTGCGTGCTTTCAACTCCCTTTTTAAGCTCTCCTTGAACTTATCCAGAGCCTTGCTGCTCTCTACTTCGGTCCGCAGGTAGCGTCTGCCCTCAGTGCAAACCTCCACGATGCGGTCGTACATGGAATTCTGCTCTGCCCGATGCGGGACGGTCTTCGCCTTATCGGCGATGAAGCAAGCCAGGTTGATATAGACATCCGGAAAATACTTTTCCTTTGCGCCACGGGGAACCTCGTCCCGGGCCGCGAGCAGTTCCTCTGAGATGCGGATGGCCTCATCGGGATTGTCCTCGTAGGAGCAAAGCAAGGCAAGATTGTAGAGCGCGCCAGCATTGATCGGGTCGATCTTCCTGCACTGCTTGAAGTCCTCCCTGGCAAGTTGCAGCAGGCCGGCGTTCTCCCCCGATTTCCGGCTTTCTTCCGGAGCGTCGTGGTAGCGGGCCAGCGTCGTTGCTCCGCGCATACGATAGGCGTCCGCGCTCTCTGGTTTGCACTCGATGGCGCGGCTGGCGTAAAGATAGGCGCGCATTGCGTCGCCCAGAGACGATGAGCCTGCCCGGGCGCGTTCCCGGGAGCGTTCAAAGTAAGACCTCGCCAGGGCAAGGTAGAGTTTGACCATATTTGGATCGTCGAGAGCCACAACGCTGACGGCGAGGATCTGCGACTCATCGATCTGAAGACGTTGCTGCCGCTCCTCGAAACTCCATGAGTCGGGGCGCGGAAAATCGCGATTCGAATCCTCATTCTCGGGATATCTGTCTTCAAGATCGAGAATCAGCTTCTGCACCCGGCTCTGCAAGCTGGAAATGATGGGGAATTCCAGTCTGACCTGTTCCTTGAGGCCGTTGATATCGCTCTGGGCCTGCGTTTGGATCTTGCCCAGTTCCTTTTTGAGATTGTCGGCCAACTCGCTGGCTTTGGCGTTGATGTTGGCCAGTTGCTCCTTGGCGTCCTGGCGGCTGACAAGCACCGTAGACAAGGCCAGAAAGCTCAGGATGGTCGAATACAAGCCGACCAGCAGCAGGAGCTTGTCGAGGAGCAGTTCGTCGCGCTTGATGGCGGCGTCCACAGCCGCCTGAATGGCACCTTGCGGATCGGCGGCCGCCGTGCCCGGCGCTGGCTTCTGGTCCTGTGTCGCCGCGGGGGCGTCCACAGCGGCCCTTACACGGAAATACAAACTGAAGCCGCAGATCAGAACCGCAACGAACAGGGGAATGCCGATCCAGGCCAGCCACAGGCTGGGACGGTTGATCCTTCCAGCGATCCGAACTACAAGCGAAGGTTTGGATGAGAGCTTGGGGGGATTTTGGTTGCCGGTCTGGGCCATGTGCATTACTCTCCTGGTTTTCGATCGGCGAATCGCTCCGTGCCAGATCGCCCGCAACTGCGGAAGCATTACTGTAGCGAAGAGAAATGTATCACAGGCATTCGTGTCCAAGGACCGGAAAAAGAGCGGCAAGGAAAGAAGCGGTGAACGAGCGGGCGCCCGGTCTCACATCCGGAGATTGTGTATCAGTCCTTGACATGAGTCTCATGATCCGGGAAACTGGTTCAGTAACCATTTAGCGGAATCGAGGACCACAATGCGAGATGCAGCCCCGCAAGGCACCTACAAAGTTCAGGCTCTGGACCGGGCATTTGCCGTACTGGATTTGCTTGCAGAGAGCGATACGCCGCTCGGATTGGCGCAGGTTGCGTCGTCCCTGCAACTGCACAAGAGCACGGCGCACCGCTTTCTGATGGTTCTGGAGCGGCACCGGATGGTGGAACGCACCACGAGCGGCAAGTTCCGCCTGGGGCTGAGGCTGTTTGACTTTGGCAATCGCGCCATCGAGCAGTACGACCTGCGCGACCGCGCCCAGCCGCACCTGCGGCGGCTGGTTGCCGAGACCGAGGAGACCGCGCACCTGTGCATACTGGAGCAAGCGCGGGTGATCTACATCGACAAGATCGAACCTGCGCGCGCGGTGCGCATGATTACCCGCATCGGAGCCAGCAACCCGGTGTACTGCACCTCGGTGGGGAAGGCGATTCTGGCGTTTCTGCCCGAGGAGCGGGCCGCGGAGGTTGTGCGGCGCATCCGCTTCGAGCGTTTTACGCACCGCACGATCGCCACTCCTGAGGCTCTGCGCGCGGAGATGGAGAAGACCCGGCGGCGCGGCTATGCCGTGGACGACGAGGAGTTTGAGGAGGGTTTGCGGTGCATCGCCGTGCCGGTGCTGGATGCGCAGCGGCTGCCGGTGGCGGCGGTGAGCGTCTCCGGGCCGTCGTTCCGCGTGACGGCGCAAAAGCTGCCTTCGATCGCCAACCATCTGCTCCAATGCGTGCGGGGCATCTCAGTGGACATGGGATACACTTCCGCCGGGCGCGGCAATCGGACGGCCTTGTCCGCATAGTGCTTGAGCGCGGCGGGAGGTGCCGATGGCGGCGCTCGCCGATACATTCTTGCCGCAAAAAATGCGGTGGCGCGCTGTGCCGGAGTGGCCGCCCTAAGCTCGATCTTTCTGATACACTCATTCATGTCGCCCAAGCAAAATCGCTTTCAGCCCACGCGTGTTCGGACTCGACTGCGAGCAGCGAGCCAGGAGAACCGGCCAGGCTTCCGCAAATTGGATGGAATTGCTTTTGCGGGCGATAGGATAGAGATGTCAAGGTTGTATTCGGGGACGTAGCTCAGTTGGTTAGAGCGCTGCCCTGTCACGGCAGAGGTCGCGGGTTCGAGCCCCGTCGTCCCCGCCATTCATTCCGAAGGACTTATGGGGTGTTTTGGCAAGTGGCACAAAGGTACAATAAGGAAATTCTCGCTTCCCGTTGGCAGGGCTGCGCAGCAAGTTTGAGCACAGGAAGAGGCGTCCGGCTACGGGAGCATTTCTGCTCCGGTCAATATCCAATGATGCGTATCACTCCATAAGATGGGCCAGGTGATAGACTGCTCTCATGCATGAGGGCTTTTTCTTACGGGCGACAGTGGCCATCCTATTGATGGGTACGATGCTTGCGCCGCTTGGAACCTGCCTGGAGAGGACCCATAAGTCCGCGCACAGTTGCTGCGCACCCGCATCTGCGCCCGACAGCACCGCCCAAACGAATTGCTGCACCGCCCACACCCCACTGCCGGCCGTTGTCGTTGCACCAACCCTTCCCGCTCCAGCCCCAATGGCCGTTGAGCCGGAGTTCATCGCCACCCATGAGATCTCTTCCGTGGGCGCATTTTCGGCCTCGGCTTTCATCCCTCCGCAGTCTCCGCCTCCGGGCGGTTCCATCTTAAGAATCTAGCTCTTCACTTCCGCCGAGGCTTTCCTGGGTGCGCACTTCTGCGCCCTGAAGTATTTCTCCTGCCCTTTGCCGTGGAGTTGAAAAGTGAAATCCATCTATGTTCTTGCGCCCTTTGTGGTGATGCTATCCATTGTCTGTCAGGGGCAGACAGCGCCGACCTCTGTTCTTGTTCCAGAGCCTGCCTTGAGCTTGCCGGAGGACCCGGCCGCCGCTCCCTTGTCTGTCGATGAGGCAGTGACCGAGGCACTCCAGGCTAACCTTGAGGTAAGAGCTGCGGTACGGCGTCTGTCGTTGGCCCAACTCAAAACCGCCACCGCGCGCAGCCTTGACGATCCTATGCTCATGGTGCGCGACTGGGACACGCCGCTGCGCAAGCCCTGGGACCTGAACCAGGCGCAGGCCATGTTCATGCTGCAGCAATCCTTCCAGAGCAAGCAGAAGCGGGATTTGCGCGCGAGCCTGGCCGGGGACGATGCGGAGGTTGCAGCAAGCGATCTCGAATCGTTGCGTCAAGAAGTCGCGGTCCAGGTCCGCAAGGCATGCGCGGACCTGATGCGCAACGCCGATGAGATGAATCTGCACGACCGACAGACGTCAGTGCTCAAGGAAGCAGTTGCCTCGACGCTCGCTGAATACACAACCGGTAAGGTTCCCCAGGCTGAGGTACTGCGCGCGCAGATGGCTTTGACCAGGATGAACGAACACCTGATCGAACTCGAAGAAGAGCGCGACAATGCGCGCGCCAAGTTGAATGCGCTGCGGGGCCGCAGCCCGGACGAAGCAGTCGAGATCACCGGCAGCTATGCAATCCACGCCGCGCTGCCCCCGATCGAGAAACTCGAGCGCATGGCCATCGAGAACCGCCCTGAATTGGCAGCTCTGCGCAAACAAATCACGAAGTCCAGGGATCAGGGGCAGTTGACGCGCCTGGCCATGAAGCCCGACTTCACCGTTGGACTGGGATACATGCTCATGCCCACCGGCTCCGCATTCCGGAACGCATATATGGCAGAACTAACGATGAATCTTCCCTGGTTGAATCGCGAGCGCCACGAGGGCGAGGCCAGGCAGGCCGACGCGGCGACGGATGTTTCGCAAGCCGAACTCGAAGCACGCTCATCGATTGTGTTCCTCGAAATCCGGGAGGCGCAAATCAGTGTCCTTGCCGCGCAGAAGCGGGTCAAGCTGTATCGCGACACGCTGCTGCCACAAGCCGAAGCCACATTCAAGGCTTCAGCCGCAGCTTACGGGAACAATCGCGGCGAGTTTACAAACCTCATCGACAGCCAGAATCTACTGCTCGATATTCAAGCAGCTTACTACAAGGCATCCGCGGCATCGGACGCGGGCATTGCGGAACTTGAGCGCGCAATTGGCGAGGCGTTGCCCGTTGCGCCCAGCACAGAAAGGACAAGCAAATGACAGCGAGGGAAATGAAGCTGATCGCGCTGGGCGCCGGTGCAGGAATTCTGGCCGCGGCGCTCGTTGTTGGAATTCTTGCCGCCAGGGAGCTGCCTTCGTTTGCGGCGGGACCGACAGTCCCCGCGGCCCGGCCCGCTGTGGCCGCGCAGCTTGACAAAGGGCAGACCGCGCCATCGGGGACACAACCCGGCGCCACGGTTCAACTGAGTCCATCGGAGATCACAGCCGCCGGCGTGCAGGTAGCAGAGGTCCGCACGGCCACATTGAAGACGGACATTGCTGCGTTTGGCCGCGTGGAGCAGCCGGAAGCGCAACTCGCCGCAGTGAGCGCGCGCATCGGCGGCCGCGTTGACAAGCTCTACGTCCAATACACAGGCGAGCGCGTGCAGCGCGGTCAGGCCGTGGCCGACTTGTACAGCCCCGAAGCGGCCACAGCGCTCGATGAGTACCGCCTGGCCGAGCAGAGCCGCAATCAACTGCGCCAGTCGGATGACACGTATGCGCGCCAGCAGTCAGATGCGCTCGTCGCAGCAAGCCGGAGGAAGTTGGAGCTTTGGGGCATCTCGGGAAAACAGATCAGTGCCCCTGAAACAAGCGGGATACCGCACGTGACCCTCTACGCTTACGCCTCGGGAACGGTGGTCGATCGCAAGGTGACGCAGGGCCAGTATGTGAACGCGGGCGACACGCTGTTTACAGTTGCCGATCTCAGCCAGGTTTGGATCAAGGCCGATGTCTACGAGGAGCAACTACCGCAGATTCGTGCTGGGCAACAGGTGGACATTACGGCGGATTCGCTGCCCAACCGGACCCTGCACGGCCACGTGGATTTCATTGAACCTTCTGCAAGCCCGCAGACCCGCACGGTTCCCGTACACGTCCATGTGGCCAATCCGGGGATGCGCCTGTTGCCGGGAATGTTTGTGAACGCAACCTTTGTCAGCCGCGCAGCGCAGCCGTCCATCGTCGTTCCTCGCTCGGCAGTGCTCGATACAGGTACGCGCAAAATCGTGTATCTGGCCCGGCCCAACGGCCTCTTCGAGGCGCGCGAGGTGCAGGTGGGCGCGCCCACGGAAGACCTGTTCCCGGTGTCTGGCGGATTGGCGCTGGGCGACAAGGTCGTCCTCAACGGCGCCTTCCTCATCGACTCGCAAGCGCACCTGAGCTCCGGGATGTCGGGACTCTACGGGGGATCGAAAGAGTTTGCCGCCGGACAAAAGGCGCAACCAGCCTCTGCTTCAACGAGCAATAGTGCGGAGCCAAGCGAGACCAAGCTCACATTCCACGCAGATGCCGATCCGATGAAGGCAGGCGAAGACAATCCATTCCACGTGAACCTGACCGACGCAAATGGAAAGCCGATTGCCGATGCGCAAGTGACCGTGACGTTCATCATGCCGGCCATGCCTTCAATGAATATGCCGGAGATGAAGAACGTCTTCGGACTTCAGTGGATTGCCGGCAAGCAGATGTACATGGGGAAGGGCCAGGCGCCAATGGCGGGATCGTGGACAGTCCTCGTTGAAGCGCGCAGAAATGGCGCCGTGATCGCTTCGTACCACACTCACCTGAGCGCCAGATAGGAGCGATCATGATCAACCGCATCATTGAATTCTCGATGAAGAATCGCTGGCTGATCCTGGCCGTCTATGCCGGCCTGGCGGTGTGGGGTTATTGGGCGCTCTTGCACACGCCCATCGACGCGATCCCCGATTTGAGCGAAAACCAGGTCATTGTATTCACCGAGTGGCAGGGCCGCAGTCCACAAGAGGTGGAGGACCAGATCACCTATCCGCTCACCGTGAACCTGCAAGGGTTGCCGCATGTGCGCACTGTCCGCTCATCCTCCGCATTCGGCTTCTCGATGGTGAACGTCATCTTCGAGGACTCGGTAGACATTTACTTCGCGCGAACTCGCGTTCTGGAGCGCCTGAGCCTCGCGGGCAGCTTTCTGCCTTCGGGTGTGACGCCGATGATGGGGCCCGACGCAACCGGTGTGGGACAGGTCTTCTGGTACACAGTCGAAGGCCCATACGACAGCGGCACGCTTCATTCCATCCAGGATTGGTTTATCAAGTACCAGCTGAACTCCGTGCCCGGCGTTGCCGAGGTGGCCAGCGTTGGCGGGTTTGTGAAGCAGTACCAAATCGATCTCGATCCCATCAAGCTGCGCGCCTACAATATCCCTCTCAAAGATGTGGTTGCCGCAGTGGAACGCAGCAATAACAACGTCGGCGCCAAAGTGATCGAGGTTGGCGACAGCGAGAACATGGTGCGCGGGATCGGCCTGATTCGCGGCCTCAAGGATATCGAGGACATATCTCTCGGCGCGTTCAACGGCACACCTGTTACGGTCGGCAATGTCGGCAGTGTCCAGCTCGGTCCCGAGTTCCGGCGCGGCGTCCTCGACAAGGACGGAAAGGAAGCAGCCGGCGGCGTTGTCATCATCCGCTACGGCGCCAACGCGCGCGAGGTGATCGAGGCGATCAAGAAGAAGATCAGTGAGATTCAGCCGGGTCTTCCGGCAGGCGTCACGATTGTCCCATTCTATGACCGCAGCATTCTCATCGATCATGCCATAGACACGCTGCGCCACGCACTGATTGAAGAGATTGTCCTGGTCACACTCGCGCACGTACTTTTCCTTTGGCACTTCCGCAGCATTCTCGTGGTCACCATTCCCTTGCCGCTGGCTGTGCTGGGCGCGTTTCTGTTCATGAAGGGAGCAGGCATCTCGTCGAACATCATGTCGCTAGGTGGAATCGCAATCGCCATCGGCGTCCTTGTCGACGCGGGAATTGTAATGACTGAAAATGTCATTCGACAAGCGGAGCGCTACGAGCAGGAGCACGGCAACTACCGGGAGCACATTTGGGAGATCACGCTGAGCGCCGCGCGGCTGGTGGGGCGTCCCATTTCGTTTGCCATGGTCATCATCATCCTGGCCTTTATTCCGGTCTTTGCGCTCACCGGCATGGAAGGCAAGATGTTTCATCCGTTGGCCTTTACCAAAACCTTTGCCATGGTCTGTTCAACCATCATGGCCATTACGCTGGTGCCGGTTCTGTGCACCTTCCTCATCCGCGGCAAACTCCATCGCGAAGACGAGAATCCCGTGATGCGCTTGTTGCAAGCCATTTACAGGCCCGTGTTGCGCTGGGCGCTGCAGCACAGAATCATCACGCTCGCCGCCGCGCTGGCGATGTTTCTCGCGGCTCTCTATACGGCAACCACGATCGGCTCCGAGTTCATGCCGCCGCTCGATGAGGAGACCGCGCTCTTCATGCCCATCACCGATCCGCGAATCTCTCTCACCGAGGCCACGACTCTCCTGCGTCAACAAGATGCTACTATCGCCGCCGACCCGGCCGTCGCCATGGTGGTTGGCAAAGTAGGCCGCGCTGAAACCTCCACCGACCCTGCGCCTGTGAATATGTCCGAGACAACCATCACATTCAAGCCCAAAGACCAATGGCCAAAGGGCCTGACCAAAGATGCCATCCTGGCTCGACTCGATGAAAAGCTGCAAATCCCCGGCGTGACCAATATCTGGACGCAGCCGATTCGCAATCGCATCGATATGCTCTCAAGCGGCATCCGCACACAGATCGGCATCAAAGTCTTCGGCCCCGACCTCAGCGTGATCGAAGAGAAGTCGGAAGAGATCAAGGAAGTGGTGAGCCAAGTATCCGGCGCGACAGATCTTTATGCCGAACGCACTACCGGCTCTCCTTATCTTGAGATGACAGTGGACCGTCTGGCTGCGGATCGCTATGGTTTGAATGTCGCCGACGTGGAGGATGCGATTGAAACCGCTGTGGGCGGCAAGAATCTGACCACCACCATCGAGGGACGGCAGCGTTTCCCCGTGCGTGTCCGCTACGCGCGCGACTTCCGCGAGAACCCGCAGCAGCTGGGAGATGTGCTTGTAACCAGCAGCAACGGAGCACAGGTGCCGCTTAACAAAGTGGTCAACATCAAGACAACACTGGGACCATCGATGATCAGCAGCGAGAATGGCCTGTTACGAGGTTCGGTACTCTTGAATGTGCGAGGCCGCGATGTGGTAGGTTTTGTCGATCAGGCTCAACGGGCTGTGGCCCGGAATGTAAAAATGCCGCCGGGTTACTACGTTGAGTGGAGCGGACAATACGAAAACCAGATCAGCGCGCGCAAGCGCCTGGAACTGGTCATTCCTCTTGTTCTGATGGTGATCTTCGTCCTCCTCTATCGCACATACGGTTCAGTGAAGGAGGCGTCGCACGTACTGCTGGCTGTGCCCTTCGCACTCTCCGGGGGCATCTTCCTCGTCAAGGCGCTCGGTCTCAATTTCTCGGTTGCGGTTTGGGTTGGCTTCATCGCGCTCTTTGGAACCGCCGTGCAGACGGCCGTTGTGATGGTCATCTATCTGCGCGAAGCGGTGACGCGGCGAAGAGCCGCCGAAGGCCAACTCACACGCGCCGGCCTGCACGCAGCCGTGATGGAAGGCGCTCTGCTTCGTCTTCGACCCAAGGTGATGACTGTGGCCACGGTGGTAGCCGGCCTGCTGCCGCTGATGTGGTCCACGCGCACCGGCGCCGAGTTCATGAGGCCCCTCGCCGCGCCCGTGCTCGGTGGAATGGTCAGCTCCCTCATTCACGTGCTGATTGTGACTCCGGTAATCTTCGCCTGGCTTGGCGAGCGCGAACTTCAACGGAACCGGGCAGAGTGAAGGACCACTATTTCTCACGAGTTTCCGGCTGGGACCGCAAAGATTCCAGCCACGAGTCTGTGCGGCAGACTCCGCTGGACTCGTTGAAGCTACTGCCGTATATCCGGATTGTTGTGTTAACGTTCGAATGCCAAAGGATCTTCGACAAAGTAAGATAGTCTTTAGGGCGCTCCTTAAGCCAAGCAAACGCGAGTATATGTCGATAAGAATGGGTAGTTCTCCAGCCGAAAGCCGTGCTGCGAGAACGAGAAGCGGAGGCTGACCATGGAAGTGGAGTTCACCGCCAGACAGGTAAAGATCTCCAAGGCGCTGCGCGCGCAGGCCGAGGAGGGGATGGAACGCATGGGCCGCATTCTGGGCAAGACCGCCCGCGCCAGCATCACCTTCGGCGCGCAGAGGCACATGCAGATCGTTGAGGTGACCGTACAGGCGCGGCTGCAGACGATTGCGGCCACGGGCAACGCCGACAACCTGGGCGCGGCGCTACGGGAGGCGATGGAGCACGCCGAGAACCAGGCGCGCCGCTACCGGGACCGGCGTCTGGAGAGCAAACGCCTGCCCAAGGAAGAGAAGGTGCTCACCGCGCCCCCGGTGGCCCGGCCCAAGGCTCGACCCGCTCAACCGGAGGCTGCCGCCGGGGAGGGCAAGCCGGCCCGTGCCGCAAGGCCCCGCGCGTCGATCGCCGTGCACTCGTTCCCATCCCGCGCCGCGGTGGTTGAGCCGCACATCGCCAAGAGCGCCGAAGCGATTGCCCTGAGGCCCATGACCGTCGAGGAGGCTGTGAAGGAAGCGGAGTTCCGCGACCGCGACCTGCTCGTCTTCCACAATCCTGCCGGAGAACTGTTTGTGCTCCACCGCCGGCGCGACGGGCAGATGGAGTTGGTGGAGATTCCCTAGGTGTGGAGCGTCAAGAGGTTGTTCCGATTCAGACCTGCGCGGGAAGCGGGGGTGTTTAGTTTGAGGCTAGCATGGGGGCGGTGGAAGTTGTACTCGTGCAGCCAGTTTTCCAGTTGTT